>ERZ827524.16-NODE-16-length-240180-cov-7.156256_pt1 | contig 240180 bp, 215 predicted proteins | sample MGYA00519702_ERZ827524 | MGnify/ENA primary metagenome ERZ827524 (study PRJEB31778, sample SAMEA3449341) | human gut metagenome | biome: human gut; feature: human-associated habitat; material: faeces | place: United Kingdom | collected 2010/2012 ...
AATCAACAACAAGACCACCCTCTTTGTCACGGAATACTCTGTTTACACGGGCGATCGCCTGCATAAGATTGTGTCCGGACATCGGCTTGTAAACATACATTGTAGCAAGGGACGGAACATCAAACCCGGTCAGCCACATATCAACAACAATCGCAATTTTCAAAGGACTGTTATTGTCTTTGAATTTCTTTGCAAGCTCGTCCTTGTGGTGTTTGTTTCCGATAATCTGTCGCCATTCCTCCGGATCATTATTGCCGGAGGTCATTACGACTGCCACCTTTTCCGTCCATGCAGGACGAAATTCCAAAATTCGCTTGTAAATCTTCATAGCGATAGGACGGGAATACGCAACAATCATTGCCTTACCAGTCAGCAGGTTCTCACGGTTATTTTCGTAATGATCGAGAATATCACAAACAAGGGAATTGATTGTGTTATCGTTTCCGAGTACAGCTTCCATTTGTCCAAGCTCATGCTTACTTTTTTCAATGACCTCTTCATCGGCATTTTGAGCCATTATGTCATATTCTTTGTCGATCAGTTTGAGCGTAGTCTCATCAAGATTAAGTTTGATTACACGGCTTTCGTAGTATACTGGGCGGGTAGCTCCGTCCTCAACCGCCTGCGTCATATCATAGATGTCGATATAATCACCGAACACCTCACGGGTGCTGCGGTCTTTTGAGGAGATAGGCGTACCGGTAAAGCCAATATATGTAGCGTTCGGTAAGGTGTTGCGGATAATTCTTGCCGCTCCAACAACTCGCTTGGCGACATCTTCACCTTGCTCATTTTTCGTAATTTTGATTTTTTCGGCAAGTCCGTATTGCCCTCTGTGAGCTTCGTCCGCCATAACAATGATGTTGTGGCGTTCAGATAACGGTTCATCTGATTCCTCAAACTTTTGCATTGTGGTAAAGATAATGCCGTTTGCCTGTCTGCCGGCGAGCAGAATTTTCAAGTGTTCACGACTTTCTGCGTGCATAGGCTCTTGCCTTAAAAAATCTTTGCATTTTGCAAACTGCCCGTAGAGCTGGTCGTCAAGGTCATTTCTGTCTGTTAAGACAACAATCGTCGGGCTGTTCAATGCTTCCTGCAACAAATGCGCATAGAACACCATAGAAAGTGATTTTCCGCTTCCTTGCGTATGCCAGAACACACCGCCTTTACCATCGGTAACAGCAGCGTGTTTTGTAGATTCGATTGCTTTTCTAACTGCAAAATATTGATGGTATCCGGCAAGAATTTTGAATGTATTGATACCCTCGTTAGAAAAACAGATAAAATTCTTTATAATATCAAGCAGTCTTTCCTTTTGGAACATACCCTCAAAGAAAGTGTCAAACTGTGCATACTGTGTGTTTTCATAGCTGCCGTCTTTGGTTTTCCACTCCATAAAACGGTCTTCTCCGGAGGTGATCGTACCCGCTTTGGAGGTCAACTGGTCGCTCATAACGCAGATGGCGTTGTAAATGAACATAGACGGTATTTCCTGCATATAGTTGCGGAGCTGCCTGTACGCTTCGGAAGCGTCCGTTTCTTCACGGGAGGGAGATTTCAACTCAATCAACACAACAGGCAAACCGTTCAAAAAGAGAATAACATCCGGTCTCTTGTTGCTGTTTTCAATAAAAGTCCATTGATTTGCTACGATAAAGGAGTTGTTGTCGGGATTTTTATAGTCAACAAGATAGACGATAGAGGAACGCTCCTCGCCGCCCACAAAAAATCTTACAGGGATACCGTTTTGCAGATAGTCCATAAAAACAGCGTTTTTCTGCACAAGCTCTCCATTTTCAAAGTTTTTAAGCTTGAATAAAGCGTCCTGAATTGCGTCATCAGGCAGTCCTCTGTTCAAGCGATACAGAGAATCAAGCAGAATATCCTCATATAGCGGACTGTAAAAATCCCTTTCAATATCGGGACCGTATGCGTACTCGTATCCCAAATTATTTCTGAACAGCTCGATTACAGAGTTTTCATAATCGGCTTCGGTATAATATCCTGCCATGTTTTCCCTCTCCCTAAAGTCCTAACCTCTTCATTTTTTCTATTTTTTGATCCCAGTCAATGATTGTAAAATTGAAGAAGTCAAACTTAGACTTGTTTTCTTTGTAATAAGCAGAAGCATTCGCCCCGATGATAAAGCACAGTCTGCGGATATTTACCCTGTATGTACGAATTTTACCATTCCAAATCCCCGATGCGTCAGAATAAATATCGAATTCGTTCTTTGACTCTATAACAAGAGAAAAGTTGTCTATTTTGTTTTCCGTCGCTTTTATCTTTTCAGATTCAATATTGGGTGTGCCTTGGTGGAGAAAAGAGTTTCTTAAAGAATATACCACTTCACCACTTAGGTACGGCATTTTTGTATCATCAGGCCAGCCTTCTGGTACTGGGGGAACCTCATATTTTCCTACAAACTCGTCATACCATGCTTTATATCTATCGCCTACCTTCAAATCGGGGTAAGCCGCCTTTCCGCAAATATCCGGCAGCATAAGCGCAATAGAAAGTGCTGCAAGATAGCAATTCGCAGAAAGGGCATTATTCATATCGTCAATAAGTCGTTGCAGCATACTACCTCCTATAAACAATAATTTAGCAGCTTAGAGTTCAATGTCGGAGACATCAAGCTCGCCGGACATCAAACGGGGTAACAGAGTGTCTCGGAGTTGAGCCAATCGCTGATTTTCAAGCTGATTACTTATAATGGCTTCAAACATCGGAAGTGTTATCTCAGAAAAAGCCGTATTTACTTTTTCAGATGGCAAAACAGTTTGCGAAGCCTTAATTTCAGCAGAAGACAGATTAACTTGAACACCACTATTGGCTCTACTGCGAAGGTCAATAAGAAAATCAATGCTGTTTGTGAGTAAATAGATAAATGGATATGTAATTCCTTTATATCCGTTCGCTCTCAGGTGTCCAACTCGTTGATTGACAATGTATTCATTATCAATCGGCATAATAGCTGTGTTTCCCAATATTGCGACATTGTCCTTCATATCAGTCATCGCCATAAGAATGTCGCCTTTTTTTAAGACGAATCTTTCCAATTTTGAAGCAAGTCTCTTTGGATACCAGCTTTTTGTTCCATCGGGAATAAACCCACCACCACGGGCAATATGTCCTTGTTTGAAAACTTGGTAACAATCAGAAGATGGTTCGTTAAGAAGTTCTTTGCTCTTAAAAGCATAACCGTTTTGGAAGTCAACAATTTTTTCAAAAGGAACAACTTCCCAATCTGATGGCATAGTTCCGTTAAAAGGTTCAAAATCAACGAACCACGACTTAAATAACAACTGAGCTTGCTGCTCTAAATTATTGTTTATAGCATTATTGAGTTCAATTTTCTCATCCAATATTTTCAAAACACTTGCAATTTTCTTTTGAACTTCAATATTAGGTATTTGTACTTTTATCTTTGAAAATTGTGTTTTGTTTAAGATTGAAAGGGCGGTTGATTGTCCTTCGTAATTTTTGAAATATGCCCAAAGACTTTTTAACAAGTAATATACAAAATCAATATCGTTAGTTTCATTAACTATAATTGAATTTATTTGCTGATTAGAGATACATTCTTCAGTTGTTATACCTAAATATCCAATATTACCTATACAAGAAACACATATTGAACCTTTAGGCAATATAGCACCTCTGACTGCGACTTTTCCTTCGCTTGTTACATATCTTTCGGTCTTAAAAATATGTTTCGTCGCTTGAATATCTTTAGGTGTAATAAACATTATTTTTCCGCCCCAGTATTCATTGTTTTTTGTTGGAGGCGTTTTCCCTGTAACTATTTGTCCTAAATCTCCAATCGTACACTCTTTCCATTCAGATTTCATACCCAATCGCCCCCAGTTTCTTACGGATTTCATCCTCCAGTTCGTGGGACTTTGCAAACATCTCGGAAAGTTCAGAAGTAAGGCGTGTCATTTTTTCTTCAAACGGTTCTCCGTCATCCTCCGCTTCTTCAATGCCGACATATCTGCCCGGTGTCAGAATGAAGTCCTGCTTTTCAATCTCCTGAAGGTCGGCAACAGCGCAGAAGCCTTTGACTTCTTCGAGTGTACCTTCTTGGAAAGCGGAAAATGTATCTGCCAGCTTCTCGATATCCTCGTCCGTAAAATCTCTGTGCTTGCGGTCAACCATATAGCCCATCTTGCGGGCGTCGATAAACAGCGTTTTGCCTTTCTGCTTCTTGTTCTTGGAAATAAACCATAAAGTAACCGGAATGGTGACGCTGTAAAAAAGCTGTGTCGGCAGAGCGACAATGCCTTCCACAAGGTCAGCCTGAATAATGTTTTTACGAATTTCACCCTCGCCGCTGGACTGAGAGGACAACGCTCCGTTTGCAAGGACAAGACCAATCTTTCCGTTCGGTGCAAGATGATGGATCATATGCTGAATCCACGCATAGTTGGCGTTGCCGGCAGGCGGTGTTCCGTACTTCCAGCGGACATCCTCTTTTAATTTATCCTGTCCCCAGTTGGAAAGGTTGAAAGGCGGATTTGCCATAATGAAATCTGCTTTCAGCGTTTTATGTAAGTCATTGAAAAATGTATCCGCCTGATACGGTCCGAAATCAGCGTCAATGCCACGGATAGCCATATTCATCTTTGCCATTTTCCAAGTATCAGCATTAGACTCCTGACCGTAAACGGCGATTTCTCCACGCTTTCCGCTGTGTGCCTGAATGAACTTTGCACTCTGTACGAACATACCGCCAGAACCGCAGCAAGGATCATATACACGGCAGTTCTTGAAAGGTTTTAAAATAGCAACGATCGTTTTAACGATACTTGCCGGAGTATAGAACTCTCCGCCCTTAACACCTTCATAGGCGGCGAACTGCTGAATACAATACTCGTAAGTCCTGCCGAGAAGGTCTTTGCTTTCTTCTGTATCACCCATATCCATATTAGTAAACAGATCAACAACATCACCCAATACACGCTTGTCCAAGTCAGGACTTGCGTAGTTTTTCGGCAATACGTTTTTAAGCGTTGTGTTTTCTTTTTCGATCGCTCTCATAGCGTCATCAATGACAGTACCGATTTCAGGAGTATGCGCCGCTGAAGCGATTTTACTCCAACGAGCGTCCTGCGGCACGAAGAAAATATTCTCTTCCGTGTATGCGTCCTTATCATCTTCAAAACCGTCGCCTTCATCAACAAGCTGCTGGTAGCGTTTCTCAAAAGCACTTGAAATGTAGCGCAGGAAAATAAGACCTACGATTACCTTTCTGTATTCTGCGGCAGGGATATGCCCCCAAAGGACACACGCTGCATCCCAAATCTGTTTTTCAAAGCCGATATTAGCGTTGTTTCCAGTAGCCATTTTTTATCCTCCAATTTTAATCTTCAACAAACTCAAGAATATCGTCCACGCCGCAACCCAAAGCAATACAAAGGCGTTCAATGCTTTCCATTGAGATATATTGGTCACGTTTCAAACGAGTAATAATATTTGCGCTGACACCTGCTTTTTGAGCAAGCTGGGCGTTCGTAATTTTCCGGTCAATCAATAAGTGAAAGAGCTTATCATATTTAACAGCCACCAATTACACCTCCGACAATAATCCAAAAACATTATATCACAAAATCGTGAATATTTCAACAAGAATTGCTTATTCTTTACGCTTGTGAATGCCTGCCATAACCGGCGGGCATATTTTTTTGCCTTTTCAAAATTGCTATCCCCAAACGCCCTCTGCCAGTAAAAACAAGTGAAGGGTGTTTTTTGAGACGGACAATCTTTTCAACAATTTTTCGAATTTTTCTAAAAAACAGGTTGCGTTTTGACCTTCCCATTCCAAATAAGTGAGGGGACTTTTGGGGCAAGTAAAAGCAAACCATCTCGTAACTGAAAAAATATTTTTTCAGTTTTTCTGAGAAACAGGGTGTCATTTGACTTTGTAATTCCAAATAAGTGAGGGGGTCTTTTTACCGAATAAAAATTTTTTCTCGGAAAACCACAAAAATGGGTGTGCATTTCGGCACCCTTTGTCCAAATGAGTGAAGGACCTTTCTAAAATTTACAAATATTTTCACGTTTAGGGTTGCCATTTGACCTCTCTCAGTGGGAATAAGTGAAAGACCTTCTTACTGTACCTTGAAAATTGAATAATCACCCGAATGAGATATGACTTTGCCAAGACCTCTCAGGAGCGAGCGAAGCAACGCTTCGGTGAAATTCCGTAGCAGGAACGGCATTCGGGTAAAACGACAAAAAAATCAAATTTGATTCCAACTATAGAACTCAACCCCAAGGAGGTGGAAATTATGGTCATTCCAATCACGCCAAGGCAGTCAAAAAAGATCAACGCCCTCATCAGAAAGCTCTGCTGCAATTATGTGGACGGCAACTGTCTTTTGTTGGATGACGGTGAAGAGCATAGCTGTGTCCAGTGCATCAGCCGGTACGGGATCTACTGCAACTATTTCAAAAACGCAGTCCTTCCAGCAGACAAGGAACTGTTTGCTGAGATCATGCAGCCGACAAGCAGAAAGCAATGCCAAATCTGTAAAACACACTTTGTACCAAAAGCGAACAATCAGCGGTACTGCCCGGACTGTGCCGCCATCCAAAAGCGGAAGAAAGCCGCCGAGCGCCAGCGCAGGAAACGGCTGGCAAATTCTTAATCAGGTTTCAGGACGAAGTCCTGACGAGTTACTGATTTGTGGATACAAGCAGTCTGCTCGCTCTGATAGGGCAGATATTTAAGAAGGAATATTCTACTGCTTGGAACGGATGAAAATAGAGTGTCTATGTCACGCTTTTGGGAGCTGCAAAGCCGCAGAAATCAAGGCTTTTTCAGAGTGAAAATGCAGGATGAAATACCGTAATACCCGAACATACAAAATCACGGTTTATAACCGTGACAGAAAGAAGGTGATGATCTGAATCCATACTTTAAACTATCCGAAGCGGAAAACTATGTCTTCTACAAAGTCCCAAAGGCTTTGTTTACAGAGGAAAAATACCAGTCGGTTTCCACCGACGCAAAAATGCTGTACGGATTACTGCTCGACCGAATGCACCTTTCTGTCAAAAACGGCTGGACGGACAAGCGAGGGCGTATCTACCAGTGCTTTACCGTTAAAGAAGCACAAGATAAGCTGCGTTTCGGGCATGAAAAGATTTGCAAACTGTTCTCGGAATTAGAGCAGGCAGACTTGATCGTCCGCAAACGGCAGGGACAAGGCAAGCCGAGCATTATTTACTTAAAAAAGTTCTGACTTCTGAATTTCAGATTTCTAAAGTTCCGAAGAGCAGAAGCTAATAAGACGAATGAAGTAAGACTACTTACTACCCGAAAAAGAAGAAAAACAATGGAGGTTTCATGGTATGAAAGAAAAAGAGACGATTGAATACTTAGATTTAAAATCACTTATTCCGTTTCGAAATCACCCGTTCAAGCTACGGGACGGAGATGAAAAGGAACAGCTTTTAAAGAGCATAAAGGCACAAGGTACAATCGAGCCTTTGATTGTCCGTTCTCTTTCGGAAAGTGAATACGAAGTCATATCAGGACATAGGCGATTGGAGATTTGCAAAGAACTCGGCATTGAAAAACTACCCGCCATCGTCCGCAATCTGACCGATGAGCAGGCAATTTCCATGATGGTGGACGCAAACATGCACAGGGAAAATATCCTACCCAGCGAGCGTGCCTTTGCGTACAAAATGAAATGGGAAGCAATCAGGAAACAAGGCCAGCGTACCGATTTAACTTTGTCGCAGCCTGCGACAAAGTATCGAAGTGACGAAAGAATCGCAAATGAATTCGGTATCGGCAAGGATACTTTGCACCGGTATATCCGCCTGACTTACTTGATCTCCGAACTGCTTGAGATGGTGGACGAGGGTAAAATCTCACTCACTCCTGCGGTGGAATTATCGTACTTAACCAATGAGGAACAACAGGCTTTGCTGAACGAAATCGAATATGCGGACGCTACCCCATCGCTTTCACAAGCACAAAGGCTCAGAAATTTTTCACGGCAAGGCAGGATCAATGCCGATGTCATCTTTGCCGTAATGAGCGAGGAAAAAGCCAATCAGAAAGAGCAGATCCGCTTTCCAAAAGAGGAACTGCAAAAGTATTTTCCGAAAAGCTATACGGACAAGGATATGCAGAATACCATCCTCAAGCTGCTGGAAAAATGGCAGCGGCAAAGGGAAAAGCAACGGGATGAAAGGTAGGGTGAAAAATATGAAGTTTATCTGCGGATTAGCACAGAAAGAAAATGAATATGTCATAAACGGCGTTAAATATATTGTCGGATCTTCTTTCCAAAGTGCAAAGATACAGTCTAACCCCTCTATTACAGACCGTTTCAAAAGAATTATTAAAAACGATATCATACCTTTGACGGCAGAATCCATACAAAGTAAAATAACAGCAGACAATGTGTGTTCGGCTGCCGGAAAGGAGGACTAAATGCAGTCGAAAAAAACAAAAGAACAGATAGGAATTACTGCTTTGTACTGCCGCCTATCCCGTGATGACGGGGCGGAGGGTGATTCCAATTCCGTTGCGAATCAAAAGCGTATGCTTACCAAGTATGCAAAAGAAAACGGCTTCGGCAACACCCGATTTTATGTTGATGACGGATATACGGGAACAAATTTTAACCGCCCCGGTTTTCAGCAAATGTTGGAGGATATTGAGATGGGATATATCAGTACGGTCATTGTAAAAGATATGTCCCGACTCGGCAGGGATTATCTTCAGGTGGGTTATTATACCGATACTTACTTTCCAGACCGCAATATCCGTTTTATTGCTGTCAATGACTGTGTGGACAGCAATGACGGAGAAAACGAGCTTGCTCCGTTCAGAAATGTAATGAACGAGATGTATGCAAGAGATATCAGCCGTAAGGTCAGAAGCTCTCATAGACTTCGGGGCAACGCCGGAGAGCCGTTGTCCCAACCGCCCTACGGATACCTGAAATCACCGGAGAACAAAAAGAAATGGATAATCGATCCGATTGCTTCACAGGTAGTAAAAGATATTTTCCGTATGTGCTTAGAGGGCAAGGGTAATGAAACGATTGCCCGCATTCTGCAAGAACAAAAGGTGCTCATTCCAATGGCGTATTGGCACGAAAAAGGTCTTGGCAGAGGCGGCAAGAAAACGCAGCCGAACCCTTATAAATGGGGAAAGACAACAGTTGCAAAAATACTCGCTCAGCAAGAATACTGCGGTGATGTCATCAACTTCAAGACCTACTCCAAATCATTCAAGAACAAAACCCGTTTGGAAAATCCGAGAGAAAATTGGGCGGTATTCAAGAATGTTCACGAACCGATTATCGACCGTGAAACCTTTGAGCAGGTGCAAAAGCTGACAGCAAAAACAAAGCGCAGAGCGCCGAAAAAGGATAATGCCGTAAAAAATATGTTCTGCGATTTGCTCTACTGTGCTGATTGCGGAAGCAAGCTTTGGTTTCATACCAATACTGTCAATAAGGAGATTCGGTATTTCAGTTGTTCGAATTACAAGACTGACACCAGAGGCACTTGTGAAACGAGACACTATGTCAGGGCAGACGCTATCGAACAGGTCGTGATGCTCGAGCTCAGACGGATGGCACAATTCTTATCCGATGATGAAGAAACCTTCGCTGAACTGCTCGCCCAAAAGACCAATCAAGATATTGTAAAAGAGCAAAAACTAGTGGAATCAGAACTCCAAAAATCCATTGTTCGCAACGAAACCGTAGCAAGACTTTATGAGAAGCTGTATGAGGATAACGCAACCGGAAAGGTGACGGATGAGTGGTTTATGCAACTCAGTCATAAATATGAAGCAGAACGAATGGAGCTGAAAAGCAAGATTGCCGAACTTCGTGAGAAACTCAATTCTATGGGTACTATGCAGCAGAACAAAGAGCAATTCATCTGTGCTGTACGGCGGTTTATGGAAATGAAAATGCTGACAGCGCCGCTGCTGCGAGAACTGATTGATAAGATTACTGTTTATGAGACGGAAGGAACAGGTAAGAACAGAAGCCAGCGGATTGTGATTCACTACAAGTTTATTGGAGTTATAGAAATTCCGGAATGCAGAAACTACTACAAGGCGGACACCCGAAAAGGTGTTACAGTCGAATATATAACCAAATCTGCATAAAACAAAAGAGCAGGCATAAAACCTGCTCCTACATATTGAGGAAACCGATTGATACAAAGAAAAATCGAGTGTTCATAACTCAAATCCGTTATGAACACTCGATATGGTCGGAGTGACAGGATTCGAACCTGCGGCATCGACATCCCAAATGTCGCGCGCTACCAGCTGCGCCACACCCCGGTTGATAATATGAATGACTTTATTCTGTGCTTAATCAGCCTAACTATATTACCATTTACAGAGTAATATGTCAACTCTGTTTCTTAACGCAATTTGATTTTTTTCCGCATTTATATCATAAAACTTTACTTATTTTAATTAATCCTTAGTTATCAAATTAATATTTCAATAATTATTTATCGTATTTCAATAAATAATTATTGACTTTTTGAATATAATAGTATATACTAAAAACAATTACACAAAGCTAAGGAGGATATGTTAAATGACACAAATACGTTTATCAAAATACCTTAAAATAATTATTTTGGGAGCGGCCGTTACAGGTCTTATAATATACCTATGGGCAATCCCCGAAATAGGTCAAAGCATCGCAGAGCAGTATCCCGAATTTTCCCACTGTTATTATCCGTGGCTGATACTTCTTTGGACAACCGCGATTCCCTGCTACTGCGCGCTGTTATGCTGTTTCAAAATAGCCGCGAGCCTGAAATCGGACAAAGCGTTTACCGCCGCAAACGGCAGACTGTTTAAAATAATCGCTGTGCTTGCTCTTACCGACACAAGCTTTTTTACACTGGCAAATTTAATTTTCCTGTTTTTAAATATGAATCATCCGGGAATTTTTTTGTTTTCAGTACTGATTATGTTTGCCGGTATAGCAATATACGTGATATGCTCGGGACTGTCACAGCTTGTAAACGAAGCAGCCGCTTTGCAGGAGCAAAGCGACTGGACAATTTGAGGGTAAATATATGAACGGTGAAATCATTTTTAATATTGACGTTATGCTTGCAAAGCGAAAAATGAGCGTAACCGAGCTGTCAGAACGGGTTGGCATAACAATTGCAAACATTTCCATATTAAAAAACGGGAAGGCAAAAGCCCTGAAAATTTCAACTCTGACAAAGCTGTGCTCTGCGCTTGAATGCCAGCCCGGTGATATTTTAGAATACAGAAAAAGCGAAAATTAATGTGCTCTATTCAGACTTGGGAAACATCGTCACCTTCTGATTACTGTCGCAGTAGGCGAGCATGACGTTACCGAGCTTCAAATTATTACTCTCCAGCTCTTTTGTTATCTTATTTTCGTCAATACCTACACGCGCCAGATTTTTGTACTGAATCTCGCCGTCAAGTATTACGTTTGTTGCATACTCCTTCCCGCTGCCCTGGATATTCATGTCCGAGCAGGTAACGGGCGTGCTTGCGGCATATGTCAGAAAACTGATTTTACCGTTGTTTTCAAGTACGGCAGTCTTAACATCTGCAAGGTCGAAAAAACCCTGTGTGCGCGCCTGGCACATAAACTCATCTATATCAATGCGCTTTTTGGACATTTCCTTATACTCGAATTTGCCGTTATTGAAAAGCACCGTCGGTCTGCCACTGAAAAAAGTGCGAAAGCCTACCGATTTATCGTTGAAGAAGGACGCAAGCACCGAAAACAGCGCATACACAAGCATCGCCGTCACCGGTATCAGCACCTCGGTCAGCTCATAGGTTGCAAGCTCTGCGGCAATGGAACCTATTGTTATTCCGATTATATAGTCAAACAGATTCATTTCGCTTATCTGCCGTTTGCCCATTATTTTTGCAAGAAAGAAAAGATACACGACAGAGCCCGCCGCAGTCAGGGCTGCCTTAAGTATGTCCGTTGCATATGTGCTCACTGAAAGCTCCTCCGAAAATAATAAATAGCGCAGAAACTTCTGCGCTATTTATTATTTTATTATTTAATTGCTTTATACTATTTTGAAAGCACTTTTTTAAGATACTGACCCGTATACGAGTCGCTGACGAGAGCCACTTCCTCAGGTGTGCCCTGTGCGATAATCCGCCCGCCGCCGTCTCCGCCCTCGGGACCGAGGTCAATAATATGGTCCGCGGTTTTTATTACGTCAAGATTATGCTCGATTACAATAACGGTGTTGCCCGTATCAGTCAGCTTCTGTAAAACCTCAATCAGCTTGTGAACGTCCGCCGTATGAAGTCCCGTTGTAGGCTCGTCAAGAATATATACCGTTTTTCCGGTCGGACGCTTGGACAGCTCGGTTGCCAGCTTTACACGCTGCGCTTCGCCGCCGGACAGCGTTGTAGACGACTGACCTATTTTAATATAGGAAAGACCGACGTCGTAGAGCGTTTTGAGCTTACGGTATATTTTCGGGTGGTTTTCAAAGAAGTTCATTCCCTCCTCCACCGTCATCTCAAGCACATCTGCAATGGACTTGTCCTTATATTTTACCTCCAGCGTATCGCGGTTATAACGCTTGCCCTTGCACACGTCGCACGCAATATATATATCGGGCAGAAAGTGCATTTCTATTTTGACTATTCCGTCTCCCTGGCACGCCTCGCAGCGTCCTCCGCGAACATTGAAAGAAAACCTGCCCGAGCTGTAGCCGCGCGCCTTAGCGCCGTTTGTCGACGCAAAAAGCTCGCGAATGTCGGAAAACACAGAGGTGTAGGTTGCAGGATTAGAGCGCGGCGTGCGCCCTATCGGCGACTGGTCGATATCTATTACCTTGTCCAAAAGCTCTATGCCGTCTATGCCGTCGCACTTACCGGGTATTGTACGCGCCCGGTTCAAATCACGCGCCAGCGTATGATACAGAATCGAGTTTATAAGCGACGACTTGCCGCTGCCAGACACACCCGTGACACAGGTCATAACACCCAGCGGGATTTTGACGTCAATACCTTTTAAGTTGTTCTCACGCGCGCCGCGTATTGTTAGAAAGCCTCCATTTCCAGTGCGACGTACAGACGGCACCTCAATTTTCATTTTACCCGAAAGATACTTGCCCGTTATGGAATCATCGCACTGCATTATCTCCTGCGCCGTACCCTGCGCCACAACGTAGCCTCCGTGAATGCCGGCACCCGGTCCGATGTCCACAATATGGTCTGCCGCAAGCATTGTATCCTCATCATGCTCGACAACAATAAGTGTATTTCCAAGGTCGCGCAGCATTTTAAGCGTATCTATCAGCTTGTCGTTATCGCGCTGATGCAGACCAATGGACGGCTCGTCCAAAATATATACAACACCCATGAGGCTTGAGCCTATCTGAGTTGCAAGGCGTATGCGCTGGCTCTCACCGCCGGACAGCGTACCGGCGCTGCGGGACAGCGTAAGATAATCAAGACCAACGTTTTTGAGAAAGCTCAGCCTGCTTTTAATCTCTTTAATAACCCGCTCGGCAATCACAGCGTCCTTTTTACTGAGTGAAAGACCTTCAAAAAACTCAAGCGATTTTGTGACCGACAAATCGGTGACCTCGCTTATGTTCCGGTCTCCCACCGTCACCGCAAGCACGTCTGGGCGAAGGCGGCGGCCCTTGCAGGCGGGGCAGTCGCTCTCACGCATGAGCGATTCAATCTCGCGGCGCATAAAATCGCTTGTCGTCTCTTTAAACCGACGTTCAATATTGGGAATGACTCCCTCATACGCGCTCTCGTAGTTTACGCTGCCAAACGATGACTTGCGCTGCATCTGTATCTTCTCTCCGCCGTTGCCGTACAGAATAATGTCCATCACCTTTTCCGGAAGGTCGCACACCGGCGTGTCCAGTGAGAAGCCGTATCGCTCCGCCAGCGCCGTAAAGTACATTTTGGAAATACTGTCGCCGTACGGCGAGTTCCAGCCCGACGCCTTTATCGCACCCTCATTTATGGACTTTGTACGGTCGGGAATTACAAGGTCTATGTCCAGCTTGAGAAGATATCCCAAACCGTCGCACTCGGGGCACGCGCCAAACGGCGCGTTGAACGAAAACATGCGCGGATTCAGCTCTTCAATGGAAAAGTCATGGTCAGGACAGCTGTAATTCTGCGAGAAAAGCATTTCCTCGCCGTCCACAACCTGCGCGATAACAAGCCCCTTTGCGTTATGAAGCGCGGTCTCCACCGAATCGGACAGACGGCGGCGGATACCATCCTTTACTACAAGACGATCCACCACAATCTCGATATTGTGCTTTTTGTTCTTTTCAAGCGGGATTTTTTCCAAAAGATCATAAAGTATACCGTCCACACGAACGCGCACAAAGCCGGACTTTGACGCGTCCTCAAAAAGCTTTGTATATTCGCCCTTGCGGTTGCGCACAACGGGAGCTAAAATGTTGAGTTTTGTACCCTGCGGCAGCGCCAAAATCCTGTCAACAATCTGGTCAATGGTCTGCTGGGATATCTCCCTGCCGCAGACAGGGCAGTGCGGCTTTCCGACGCGCGCATAGAGCAGGCGCAGATAATCATAAATTTCGGTTACGGTGCCAACAGTAGAGCGCGGGTTTTTTGAGGTTGTTTTCTGGTCAATGGAAATAGCGGGAGAAAGTCCGTCAATCTCGTCTACATCCGGCTTTTCCATCTGACCCAAAAACATGCGCGCATACGAAGAAAGGCTCTCCACATATCTGCGCTGACCCTCGGCATACAGCGTGTCAAACGCAAGCGACGACTTTCCGCTGCCCGAAAGACCGGTAAGCACTACAAGCTTGTCCCGCGGTATTGTAACGTCGATATTTTTAAGGTTGTTGGTTCTTGCTCCCTTTACCTTTATAAAATTGTTTGCCATTTACTTTTCACCTCGAAGCTTTGCTATTTTGTCACGCATCATGGCAGCGTATTCAAACTCAAGCATACGCGCAGCCTCGCGCATCTGCTTGGTATATTCCGCAATCATACGCTCGCGGTCCTTTTTGGACAGCTTTTTGCCGTCCTGCGGCAGATTTTCCGTTTTGGATATCTCCAGCACGGAACGCACCTCTTTTTTAATGGATTTTGGCGTTATGCCGTGCTCCCTGTTATATCCGTCCTGAATAGTGCGGCGTCGGTTTGTCTCCTCAATCGCGCGTTCCATGGAATCGGTCACCTTGTCCGCATACATGATAACCTCTCCGTGCTCGTTTCGCGCAGCTCTGCCTATCGTCTGAACAAGCGAGGTTTCTGAGCGCAGAAAGCCCTCCTTGTCAGCATCCAGTATCGCAACCAGCGACACCTCGGGAATATCCAATCCTTCACGCAAAAGGTTTATTCCGACAAGCACGTCGAATTCACCCAGGCGCAAATCGCGCACAAGCTCCATGCGCTCTATGGTGTCAACGTCGTGGTGCATGTAGCGCACACGCACGCCCATACCCTCAAGGTACGCGGTTAAATCCTCCGCCATGCGCTTTGTGAGCGTTGTCACAAGCACCCGCTCGTCCTTATCTGCGCGGGTGCGGATTTCTGACAGAAGGTCATCCATCTGTCCCTCGACGGGTTTCACCGTAATAAGCGGGTCTAAAAGTCCCGTCGGGCGGATAACCTGCTCCGCCACATTTTCGCTGCGCTCCAGCTCGAATTTGGCGGGAGTAGCGCTGACGTACAATACCTTATCAAGCTTTGTCAAAAACTCGTCGAAATTGAGCGGGCGGTTGTCAAAAGCGCTGGGCAGACGAAATCCGTAGCGCACAAGACTCTCCTTACGAGAGCGGTCGCCGCCGTACATGCCGCGCACCTGCGGCACCGTCACATGCGACTCGTCTATTATCATTAAAAAGTCGTCGGGGAACAGATCGAACAGTGTATAAGGCGTGCTGCCCGGCTCCCTGCCGCTGAAAATGCGTGAATAATTTTCAATGCCGGAACAAAATCCTATTTCACGCAGCATTTCGATATCGTGAAGCGTGCGCTGCTCTATTCGCTGCGCCTCTATCAGCATATTGTTTTCATTGAAGTATTTTACCCGCTCGCAAAGCTCCGCCTTTATCTCGTTTATCGCCCTGTCCACCCTGTCGGCGGATGAGACGTAATGCGAGGCCGGGTAAATTGCCACGTGCGAAAGCACGGCGACAAGCTCGCCCGTTATGTGATTTATTTCGGAAATGCGGTCAATCTCATCGTCGAAAAATTCAACGCGTATAACATTTTCGGAGGACGCCGCCGGAAAAATTTCCAACACGTCGCCGCGCACGCGGAACTTGTTGCGTGAAAAATCTATGTCGTTGCGCTCGTAGCGAATAGACACAAGCTGTTCTATAACCTCGTCGCGGTCCTTTTTCATGCCGGGACGCAGAGAAATAACAAGACTTTTGTACTCCTCAGGGTCACCCAAGCTGTAAATACAGGAGACTGAGGAGACAATAATTGTATCGGGACGCTCCAGCACGGAAAAGGTGGCGCTGTGGCGCAGCTTGTCTATCTCGTCGTTTATAGAGCTGTCCTTTTCAATATAAGTATCGGACGCTGCAATATACGCCTCCGGCTGATAGTAATCATAGTATGATACAAAGTATTCAACGGCGTTCTCCGGAAAAAATTCCTTAAGCTCGGAACAGAGCTGCGCGGCAAGCGTTTTGTTATGCGCCAGCACAAGCGTGGGACGCTGCACCTTTTCTATCACGTTTGCCATGGTAAATGTTTTGCCGGAGCCTGTAACTCCGAGCAGCGTCTGCTCCTTTTTTCCGCTTTTAATTCCGTTTACAATTGATTCTATTGCCTGCGGCTGGTCGCCCGTCGGCTTATATTCGCTGTGGAGAACAAACCTGTCCATCATACCGCTCCTTTCCCGACTTATTATTCCGTCAACTTATAATTATACTATATATTTATTTATATGTAAATACGGTTTTTTATCCAAATTAAAAAGAGAGAAAAATATTTTCCCTCTTTTTAATTTACGTTTCAGTTTGTCTTTGTCAGGACAAGCGGATAAATAATATCTGTAAGTTCCTCCGTCGCAGAATTGCCTGCGCCGACAGAACCTGTGATTTTAAGCTCCGTATCGGTAAGCTCATATGTCTCGTAAACGCCCTCGTCAATACTGCCTACATATGTGAACAGCTTTCCGTCTTTAGCGTCAAATTTACCGGAGCTCTCAAAAGCGGCTACCATTTCATCTGTGTTCAGGGCATCCAGCGACTGGCCGACAATGCTGTCCAGCGATATATTGCTCAGTTCCAGCAGCTCGTCAACAGACATATCAAGTCCCTGTTTTTCTATTTCCTGCTCAAAATAGCCGCGAAGACTTTTCTTCAAGCTCTCCGCCAGCCCGTCCATTGCCGTATCGATAGATCCCTTATCAGCGGCGATAGAATATGTGCCGTCCGACTTAAAGGAGAACAGCATTTTCAAATCAAAGCTGTCTATCTCCATATTGATTCCGAGTTCTTCACTCTGAGCGTTGATTTGACTTTCTATGATATCGGCAAGAGAAACGGTCGCCGTCCAGTCACCGACAAGCTTGTCGCGCTCGCTCCCGCACGCCGTAAGACTTAAAAGCATTACAGCGACAAGCAGAAGAGCCGTAAAAGATAATGATACTTTTTTCATTATTCCCTCCGTATTTAAAATAAAATTTAGATTAATTATACTACACTCAAGCGGCTATGTCAAACATACAAAAAACATACAAAAATATTTACTTTTAAAAAATAACGTGATATAATACAAAATATATTTACAATATTATCAGTGCTGTCTGACGGGGTTCAAATTAATTCGGCGCACAAAAAACGGAGGACATAGGTATGGGGTACTTTTTTCTTGTTTTAGGAATCGCTCTTTTGCTTTGGTTCATACTTTCATGTATTCGCATTGTGCCGCAGGCAACAGAGTACGTAATTGAGTTTCTCGGAAAGTACAAAACGACATGGACGGCGGGTTTTCATGTTAAAATTCCGTTTTTGGAGCGGATTTCAAAAAAAATAACACTGAAAGAAATTGTGCTTGACTCACCGCCGCAGCCCGTTATCACGAAAGATAACGTAACGATGCAGATTGACACTGTCGTATACTACCGCATTTTTGACGCAAAGCTTTACACCTACGGCGTTGTGAACCCGGTAAATGCGCTTGAAAACCTCACGGCTACAACGCTGCGGAATATCGTCGGTGAAATGGAGCTGGACGGCACACTGACCTCGCGTGATTACATCAACGGCAAAATGACCGCAATTTTGGACGAGGCGACCGACAAATGGGGTATGAAAGTCAACCGGGTTGAGCTTAAAAATATTATTCCGCCGCAGGAAATACAAAATGCGATGGAAAAACAGATGAAAGCGGAGCGTGACCGCCGTGAAACCCTGCTTCAGGCCGAAGGACACAAGGCGGCGGCAATTACACGCGCCGAGGGTGACAAGCAGGCGGCAATCCTTCAGGCGGAGGGTGAGCGCGACGCAAAAATCGCACGCGCACAGGGTGAGGCAAAGGCGATTGAGCTTGCAAAGGAAGCGGAGGCAAACGGTCTGCGCGCATTAAAGGCGGCAGACGCCGACAACACCGTTTTGGAACTCAAGCGCTATGAGGCGCTTATCCGTCTGTGTGACGGCAAAGCGGCAAAGGTTGTCATTCCAACTGACCTTGTAAACGCCGCAACGAAAAATATCATGTTCAGCGAGCTTACCGGCTTGGGAAACACAACAGCTGCAGCGCCCGAAGAACCGGCGCCGGCGCCGGACAGGGATATCTGCTGCGAGCGGTTTGAAAAATAAAGTATTCCGGAAAAAAACAGGTCTTACAATGTAAGACCTGTTTTTATTTAAGTATTTTCCTCAGACGAGCGATATTGTCAGCTATACAGTCCCCGCAAAAAACGGAGGATGTGCCGCCGACAAAAATATCCGCGCCCGCATCACGCATCTTTGCGGCGTTTTCAAAACTGATATTGCCGTCCACCTCGATTATTTTATCCGTAATACCGCGTTTTGCAAGACGTGCGCGCAAATCGCGCACCTTGTCAAAGGAATTCGGAATTATTCGCTGACCCGCAAACCCGGGATTTACACTCATAATCAGCACGCCGTCAATATAACCATATAAATCGTCCAGCACCGACAGCGGTGTATCAGGGCTGACAGCAGTCAGCGCGTTGGCGCCGATATCGCGCACATATTTAAGGCAGCCCCTTATATCCACCGCACTCTCACAGTGAACACTTACAAGCTCACCCGGACGTATATCAAACCATTTAAGCTTATTTTCGGGATTTACAATCATCAGATGAATATCGAGGGGAATGACGGTCAGCCGCCGAAGCAGTCTGCAAAAATCCACACCAAGCGTGATATTGGGCACAAATTCTCCATCCATAATATCAACATGCAGATATTCAACGCCCTCTTTTTCAAACTGCAACAAAATATGTTCAAGGCGTGTCAAATCGGCACACATCATGGACGGAGACAACAACGCCTTATTCATCGCTTTCGTTTTCTTTATCTGATATAGCTACACGTCTTTTACGATTCTGAACAATACGGCGTACAGCGCCGGCAAGTACAAGAAACAGTAATGCACTCGCTCCTGCCTGAATAGCGTTAAACGGTACGCTGTCAAAAAATGCGCCGGCTGCCGCAGCGCCGATACCCGAACCTGAAATCAACAGCAGCACAATCTCGGCAACATAATATCCCGCAACTGTGACAACGCCGGCAAGACAAATAAGAATATCCTGCAGGACAGGTTGTTTCGACAGCTTCATAAGCCCTTTTGCGGTAAGCACTACAAGCGACTTTACAATAATCGTCGGTATTATATATATAGCGCTGCCGAGCGTAAAGTCGGCAAGCGCCGCGCCTATGGCTGCTGCGGCAACCGCATACGGCGTCGGCAGCAGCAGCACGGCAAGATAAATGGCGGCGTCACCTATATGTATATATGCACCGCCTCCGATGGGTGCCACCGCTCCCGTCAGCGTCGCCGCAAATATAATCGCCGCAAACATGGCTCCGTTTGTCAGCATTTTAAGCTTTGTACTCTTCATTTAAAAGCACTCCTTCAATAAATTAAGTTTATCCTCAAACTGCACTCCGTACAGCTTGTCTTTGCCGTAATTGCCGTTATTGTACGTATCCCGCACGCATTTTTGAGTAAAATCAGCTGCGGCACAAACTGCCGCCGTAAGGGTCTTACCTGATGTAAGCCCGCCGCACAAAACGCTTGCGAACACGTCTCCCGTGCCGCAGTATGCCGCAGGGAACTTTTCATTATCCGTAATTGTTATACTTCCACTTTCATAAACAAGGTTTGCAACGCGGCATGGCGGAATTTCAAGCACGGTATCCTGTTCCAGCCCCGTTACTACTATGCTGTCTACCGGAAGCTGAGAACACATTTGCTCTATGTCTGCAATTTGTATCGGGCTTTCGGGATATTCCCTTTTGCACAATGCGCACAGCTCGGTAAGATTGGGAGTGATAACGTCTGCCGCTCTTATAAGCTTTCGCATATGCTCCGATATATCCGAGCAGGTATCATAAAGCCTGCCGTTATCGCCGAGCACAGGGTCGACAAGCCGCACTGCGTTTTTGCCCAGCCGATCAATAAGCTCAAGCGTAATATCCGCCTGGATACCCGAACCCAAAAAACCGCTGTAAATCATGTCAAAGGAAATTCCAAGCTGCTCCCAGCAATCGATAAATCCGCGCATATGCCCGGTAAAATCAAAAAAAGTATAATTTTCAAATCCGGTATGGTTTGACAGTAAAGCAGTGGGTAGAACGGCGCACTCATGACCGCACGCAGACACAATCGGCAGCGCTACGCTGAGCGAGCACCGTCCCACCCCCGACAGATCATTAATAAGTGCCGCACGTTTCATGAGTACGCCTCCCCTTTTTTACTGATAATGACAGTATATCAGAATAATGGTATTATTAAAACTATCAATTTTGTTTATTTTTATATGACCAGTTTTTAATTTTCCGTCATACCCGCCTTTACAGCATCAACATATGATTTCAGCACTTCCTCAGAATATCCGAGGATTTCGGGAAAGCTGTCGTCATAAATGCCGTGCTTTATCATATCCCATGCATAGTCCTCAATATCGCCGCCTTTTTGAGTATTGGTCTGCAGCTTTTCGGGGTCTATACCGAGAATTTCAGCAAACTCCGGGCTGTAATAGCCGCTTTTCATAAGAGAAATTATGTTTGATATCTGCTTTTGACGTTCCGAATTACTCTGTCTGGCGGCAGATGCATTGCTGCTTGCAATTTTATACTGCATATTCAGAGCATCCATCTTTTCTTCATATTCACGGTCAAGTGCATCCTTTTGCTTCTGATATTCAAAGCGGCGGTTTTCCAAATCAAGGTCAGAGGCGTCGAGATGTTTTTGATATTCAAACAGGCGCTCCTGATACTCGCGCTCCAGCGCATCCTGTTCGCGCTCATATGCCCGCTGCTCTGCCTCAGTCAGCCTGTCGGCACGGTCGACGGCGGATTCATATTGCAGCTTTGCAATCTGTGCGCCGCTGTCAAATGCAGACTGAGCCGCATCGCTCGCGATTTGCCGCTTTGCGTCCAACGTATCCGCATAAATCGAATCGCGCTGATTCATATAGCTGTTGTCATAAGCCGCCCGGGTGCTTTCACTAAGCCCGCCGGAAATTCCGGATGCTTTCATGTTCTGGTCGAGTCCCAGCGCATTCTGCATATTCTTTATGTACGCCTCACGCAGTCTTGAACGCCCCAGCTCGTCTGCCGCTTCCTGCTGTGCGCTGTAATTTTTCTGTCTGTTCTGTTCGGCTGCATTCAGCGCGCCCGCATATGCACTCGCAGCGTCCGCCGCGATGGACATACCGTCATCGATTGAGTTATATTCACTGCCGTCCTCGCCGCCGCTGTAACCGTAGCCGCGGCGTATACTCTCCGCGCGATTATGAATCTGTGCCCTGAGGTTTTTATCATCGGTGCTTCTCCACGCTTTTTCCAGCTCCTCAATCCTCTGCAAATCGGATTTGCTCATAAGCTGTCTGTCAAAAATACTTGCCATTTTTGTCTCCTTTTCATTTTACATTATTGAATATTCTACCAAAAAGCTCTTCATTGTAAACGGTTGATAATAATTATCGTTTTCAAAACGCAGGCGAATACATTTTCCCCGCTTGTGCAAAAGCCTGCTGTATACCGCATAGCTTTTAGGACGACGGTTGTAAGTAAAGCATGAATAATCTATGCGTTCATATTTGAATGATGAAAGCTGACCGCCGTAATCCTTTATGATTCTCCAATCATCATTGTCAAACTTCGCTGAAATTTTAACGTCCGTATCCACCGGTGCGCCGTTTTGATCGACTCCGCCCGCGAGCCAAACACCCATGCGCGAAAAAAACTTATTTAGGTGGAAGCTCTGACAGTAGATATCCGGTGTTTCCCAGTAAGCGCTAACCGGACGGTACACGGGGACACCGTCGGTCAGTCCGATCTCATCGCGGTATTCACCCGCACATGAAAATCCCCGGTTAAACCTGAAAATGTGCTCACCGTCTGAAAAATACAGGTCGCCGTCTTGCACCCACATGTATTTGGCGTTTACACCTTTCCAGATATATCCGTCATACTGGCGGCGGGAATAAGGCTCAGACCCGCTTTTGAAATACTGCTTTGAATCAAGCAGATACAGCGTTTCACTCCTGTTTGATATGACAAGAAAATCACCGAAAACAAGCATTCTGCAATCAGACAGACTTTCCTGCAGCAAATGGTAATTTATCATAGCCGAACGCACCTGACAGCACCGCTCGTTCAGAACGCCGCTTGCCGTAACGGCGACTATACCGTTTTCGGTGAGATATACAACCTCATTGTCAAAAACAGCAGTGCCCGCACCCGAATACGGCAGCGGAGTTTTATAGATACCGCTGATTAGAAACAGAGCGTCTGGAATAAATTCAACCTCTGTATCCGCACCGCTCACCCCGCCTGAAACCATATAGACATTATCGCTGCAAATGACGGCAAGGCGCGTGTCGTCCCCGGCGAGCGCAACCACTTCGGTGTCCGAATCACCTACTTTAAGATAATTCAAATCGGGAAAATAAAGATGACTGTCCATTTCGGAATAGTATACCAGGTTTGGCAGTGACTCGTTTCCCGAAAGAAACACACGGTCCTTGTATCCACCCACGCCATACATTGTCATACAGCGGCAGCATGCTATCTTGTGAGCATTGTCCGCAAAGCTGTCATGCATATATATGATTTTTAAATTGTCTTCGCCCTCAACCTGAGTTTTCTGAGGCGGAATTGTAAATTTCACCTTTCTGCCGGTAAAAGATAATACGGCGGCATTTTCCCAGCCGCCGGAAGCATTCTTTACAAATGCGTGCACCTGCGTATCCGGCTTGATATCCATATGCACGGTATACTCGTTAGACGTGCCGTCGGCAATAAACTGCTCACTCACATACGGATTAAGCAGATTTACCGCCTCATACGAACTTCCGGTACCCGACGGTGTGCATCCGATAAAAAGAACCGGTAGATAAAGACCCTCAAACGGATTTGAATAAGAGCTGACGCTTGTCTGACCGTCCTTGCCGATATAAAAGGATTTGCCGTCAAGCGCTCTGTACACAAACAGAAAGCTGCCGTTCATAAAAAACATACAGTCGTCTGACTGCGCCGCCGTACAGTCGCTAAAATCGTCGGGAAGACTTACAGTAAGAGAGCTTTCATCATCTTCTTCATTGGTAACATACTGTCCTGCGCTCACTGTCATGGTGCTGCCGGATATATAAAAATACAGCTCCTTTTCGGGAGACGTAAATTTAAAAACACCCCCAAGAGTGTCAAAGCCCTCAGTCTCCTGACAAACGGAAAAACCGGGGCGCTTACTGATTTGACCGAGTCCCGTGCGAATCATGTTTACCGTTCCGGGCTGCTCACTGCCGTCATAAAAGCTTACGCCGTCAGCACGTGAAAAAGAGCGTTCATCCTCGGCAGAGGTGCTGTCAATTCCGTGCAGACTGCCGCTGCGTACGGTACCGGAACCGGAAACAGAGCCGGAACGCCGTATATTTGCCGTAAAACGCATACTACATATCCTCCGTTTTCACAACAGTGATAACTGCCTGCGCTTCGCCGCCTGCGGCAATATTTGTCAGAATCGCATTATACATATCCATAAACGCATAGTATCTGCGCATATCGCTGTCGGACAGTACGGCATATGCCGCCGCAAAGTACGGTATTGCGCTCTGTGCCTCAGGCGCCACTTCAAATTCGGTTTCTCCCGCACAGAGCTCGTTAATATCCGACGGATACGCATAGTACCATACCTGTGCACTGCCGTCTCCCTGCACGGTTATGTGTCTGTCATCAGTACGCTGAAAGCTGCAATCCGATTTTATCAGACGGTACAAATCATCCGGCAGCTCAGTCTGCACGCCGCAGGTGACGGAAAAGCTCTTTTTTATCGGTGATACCGTCGTGGCTATCTGCTTTTGAGCAATATCGTAAAAGCCCGCAAGCACACCCTTCATATGGTGATAATCGTCCTCTCCGATAAGTCCGCGCACTAAATCGTTTGCCTTGTTTATAGTCATTATGTACCTCCTTTAAAATTAAAGGTGCGGGGAAAAGCCCCGCACCCCCCCGTGTAAAATTACGGAAGCTCGATTGCGGCAACCTTTACGTTGGCGTCCGCTCCCTTTATGATAACGCAGCCGCGATTATCCCCCGAAACATGCATATATCTGCCGCTTTCGACGGTGATAACCTTTTTTTCATTCGCCGAAAGGGTAATCGCAAGGTCGCGTACACCCTGGATGCTGTCTCCGGCAAGAACCGTAACGGCTTTTTCGGCAGCGGCGGCGTTTTCAAGTATAATAAGTATTCTGCCGTCCTCCCTTGACGAAAAGTCAACGGCTGCGCCGTCGGTTGCATCTACTGCGACGGCGGTCGGCATTGTCTTTGCCTCATTGAATTTAAGACTTGTGTTTGTTACAGCTGTAGCAGCCATTTAGTATTCCTCCTTTAAATTATTTATGTGCTTTAATAACGTACAGTTCTTTCGGGCGCACGATTTTACCGCCGTAGACGTTAAGACCCTTTACGGCGTCTGCAAAGTACGATTCGGGGCGGTATGCCTCCGTCTCGTCGATGCCGCCCGCAAAGGCGATTGCACGGTTTGTACGTACAAGCATATAATCATCCGTACCGTCATTATAGAGGTTGTTGGACATCTTAACCTTACAGTTATCGTACATTCCTGCAACGCCGCGGCTGATAAGCTCGTCGTTATTCGTTTTAAGCTCTGTCAGCGCGTCGCGGAAAAGATGATAGAAAAACGGAGATACGGTAATGCTCACGTTATCCTCAACATCAACGTCGTTTTCTCTGAGCACAAGCAGGGCCTCATCTACAAGCGCCTTGGCCTTATCTGCGGAATCAACCTTTGTAGATTCAGAGCAAAAGTCAGCGTCCTTTGCAAGCGTTGCGACGAAATGGTCGCGAGTTCTTGCCATCTTTGCGGTTGCTTCTCTGATAAGAACCTCCATAAGCCCGCTTGTAGACTGCGCCTTGTCAATGTCGTCTATCATAAAATTGAATGCCTTTGCCTGGTCAATGTCAAGGTGAATGCTTGTCCCCTCCACTGCCACAGGCGCGGGAATACCGTTGCCGGGAACATAATCGAAAATATCCGGAGCACCGACTCCTATAATCTTAACGCGGGCTCCCTGCTTTGCCTCACCCTCAAACTGTGTCCAGCAGTCCTCAACCAGCCTGCACTTTTTTTCAAGCTCGGTCTGAATAAACTTTGACCATATAACTGATTTGAAATTTGAAAAAGCCATTTTTTATTCTCCTTTAAAGTCTCTTTAATGATTTCATCGCCTTCTTGAATATTACGGGATTATCCAAATCACGCGGAGTTAGCCTGTCCAGCTCGCGTGAGCTGAAAAACTCGCCCTGTGCGTCCTCGGTCACCCCCACGGAGCCTGTCTCAGGCGGACGCTTGACCAAGCTGTCCTCGTTTGCCGCTCTGACGGCGGAAAATGCAACCTTTGCATCCACACCGTTTTCAATCAGCCTCAAAAAATCTCCGCCTATACTCGCAAGGTCCGATACGCCCGGGTCAATTCCGCGTATAGCCTCCAGGTCCGCACGCATCTTGTTGTCAATCAGCGTTGAGAGGTAAATATCGCTCTGCGTCTTATATTTTTTATATTCCGCCGATCTTTTTTCAGTGATTGACAGTTCATTTTTCAGACGCTCGATTTCCTTTTTATACGCTTCGTTTTCAAGCCGCATTTTGCGAAATCCCGAATTTTCGGCAGTGCTTTGTCTGCGGGAGGTGGACCCCGCTTTTACGGCGGACGCGGGCGTCCCCGCGTCGCCGTCACCGATAATTTTATCACTTACACCCGTACTGCCGTATGCAGGCTCCACGGCCGCCTGCCGTGCGTCGTTTACCGCATTTGTTTTATTCATTTAATTATCCCCATCTTTCAAGAAGTCTTTCAATTATCACCGCCGCCTCCTGACGCGTCAGGTTTGCACGCGGATTAAAATTATTATTTTCGTCACCCAGCATTATGCCTGCATCGGTAACTTTCTGCACAGCGTCCTTTGCCCAGTTTGCAATAGACGCGTCATCGTTATACTTTTCCACTTTGTCTTCCTCCGGTATAGTAAAGCTTTCGCTGTAATATGATCCCTTTTTATTGGGCACTCCCAGATATCCGCTTGGATCTGTCGGGTTGTTGCCTGAGTCATTAAGCTGAAAATGCAGATGTACTCCCGTGACATTACCCGTATCGCCCATTTTGGCAATGACCATCGTTCGGTTTACCTTTTGTCCCTCGGTAACCCTAACGCTGCCCTCCTCAAGGTGGCAAAACAGATGACGTCTGCCGTCCATGTCTCCTATCGAAATATATCTGCCCCAGCCGCCCTCATCATATGCAATGACTCTTACTGTACCGTCACAGGTAGCATACACATCCCTGTTGGCAGCCACAAAATCAATGCCGCGGTGCTTATTCTGCCACAGCGCCCCGTCCTGACCGTAGGTTGCCGTTATAGAAAATTTCCCGGTAACCGGAAGATTGGTCATTTTTCCTCACCTCCGCCCTTGTCAATATCATCCTTGGCAGTTTTCAAGAATTTTGCAATCCATGCAGGCAGCGCCTGATTGTTGCAGCGATAGATATTCTCGATTATCGATATGCTCTCGGTAACTGCTATATATACACAGATAACGCTTGAAAAGAGCAGATTTTTCGGTATGCTGAGATTTACCGACGATGCAGCGTAAGGTATAAATACATCCAAAAATGTGCCGAATGCCAGTGCTACAAAAAGCACCACTTTTTTAATAACGCCTTTATACGCCTTTTGACTCGAAAGCCCGCTGCCGTCCATAAGAGAAGCGAGAATACCCGTCACTATGTCGAAAAGCACTACGGCGCCGACTATTATATACGCAAGTCCGTAAAGCTTAAAATAAGTCAGTATCGCGCCCCCCGCTATCGACAGCAGGTATTTTATATTACTCATGATTGTCCCTTTCAATTATTAATATATTTGCAGCATCTTTGCCGCTTTACAGTAAAACTTATTCCGAGACGCCGGCGGACAGCGCCGATGCCTGCAAATTCTGTACGAGCTTATCTACATATGCCTTTGTGGCAATTTCCGAATACTCCGCGCGCGTGCCGCAGAAAACCTGCTTTGCAAAATCGGATACTTCGTCTACGGTAAGATTTGTATAGCCGTACTTTGCAAACTTTTCGGTCACATTGGCACTCCCGGCAGCCCAGTCCTGGTCATACCAATGCAAAGGCACTCCGGAATCGGTCCAGGAAAAATACATATAATATCCAGAACGAGGAGTGTGGCGTATTTCCATTTTTCCATGCAGGGTTCCCTCTGCACTGTACACCTTAAACAGATAAATACATTCCCCGCCCGTGGACGTTGTATCGGTCAGACCGTGCGCCTCTATTGCAGCAATGAACTCCTCCTCGGTATTGTACGGGCACGGTGCGGGAGCACCGTAATCCTCAAGCATGGCTCCGTCATATATTGGCTCCACCTCTACATTTCTGAAAATTTTCAGAATTCCGTTTTCACGGCATATAAGCGCATTGTCCGACTGCGGCTGCTCCGTAACGTCCGCTATTATCCTGTCGCTGTCGCTTGCAATCAAACCGTTTTTAAGAGCGTCCGTCTCAGCCTTGCTGTACGTCTGCTCCTTCGTATACACGTTTGAAGCGTCTGCTTTCTGCGCTAATTTACTATCTGTCTCGGTCTTTGAATATACATTTGAGGCTTTGGCAAAGATGCCGTCTGCCTCACTTTTATTATATGTCTCTTCTTTGTTATAGACACTATCCGAAGGCGCCGAAGCATTTACGGCGTCTGCAAGCTCATTTACCTTGGGAATCAGCACCTGCCTTGGCACATAATCCATGAATTCCTTCATTTCCTGCGCCGTTTTTCCCGGTACATCCGGCTGATTTGCATGAAATCTGTTCTGATTAAAAAGCTCGGTATCGTTAATTTTGGCTACCGACATCCTGTTTGCCTCCTCTGCTCTTGATAATCTGCTCTAACTTTGATTTCGGCACCGAACTTTCGTCGTCCAGCGCTGAAACATATTCCTCAAACGATATATGACCCATGCTGAAAAGCTGGCTTAGTGACTGCTCTCTGGCATATTTTGAAAAGGGATTGGTACTGGAAACATCAACACGAATCTGCGGCTCCAAAAGATCGAGTTCTCCGGCTGATACATTTGTGCCGTCCGGCAGACAAATGCCGCTTGGATTATACACAACCCACTGCCTATACCAAATCCGTGCGATATCCTCCGTCAGCCGTTTAAAAGCCGCCGTCTGTTCATTAAGCGGAATAGCCGCCTGATCACGTACCGCAATAATGGCTGTGCCGGACGCCTTTGTCGGGTCAATGCTGCCAAGAGATGCGTCACCCGCACCGGCAAGCTGACGCGAGGTTATAAGCAGCTCCTCGCTGAGAGCTTTTGCATCGGGCGCCATAGGTGACGGAGTGAGATAATTCACTGCGTCTTTAACTGAATTTACGCTTCCGCCCTCCACCTCAATGGCCGTTCCGACCTCTGTAAGAGCTTTGGGATTTGCAATTCGATCCCCCGCATATATAAGCCGTGAATATGCCGTCAGCTTTGCGTTTACAATCCTTCTTGCAAGATTGCGGTTAATCTCTATTTGGTTGGGTATCAGCGGAGTCACCTCGCCCGCGCCGCGAAAGCTCCCGCGTTTTCTGGAGCTGACAAACGCCGCGACTGGATAGCAGTCCAGCCCCTCAATGACCTGCTCCGGCTGGTAAACCACGGACTTTGAAGAACGCGAAAAATGCAGATTTCCGTCAATCAGCGTCAGTTTCAAAAGACTTATACATTTATTCTTACCGTAATCCTCACTGTCCTCGTCCGGCATAACAGTCATGGCAATTTCCTTTGAAAGTCCGTTTTTTACCGCCTCGCGGCGAATATCCTCCACCGGCCGGCGCTCCCTAATGATTATGTAAGGCTGAGACGAAATATCGGGGTTTGATTCATCTCCTAAAAACACGTCTGTTCGCTCCAGCACCTGACAGGAACCTGAACCGTCGTAAAAATACACAAAACTGTCGCCCGCTATCATCGAGGCCTTAACTACATCCCAGCATTTTGTGTCCATCTTCAGCCGCTCCCACTGCTGAGCGGCAAGCCGTGACAGCTGAGCACACACGCGCTGCATGCGCTCCTTTGCAAGCGGCGCGGAAAAGCTGATGCTCATATCGTTCATCGCCACCATTGCGGTTTTGTATTTTACAAGAGGCGCGATAAAATTATAAACGGGCAGCTCCTCATTCTGGCTTTCCAGTCCGTACCACTGATCACCCTCATAAAAACGATATGCGCGAACTGTCTGCTCCTCTATTCCCATTCTCGCGTGAACTTCAAGGCACGACTCGTACTCACTCCATATCTGTGCTGCATTTACGACAGTGTCATATAGTCTGCTCATCTGCCGTCACCGCCCTTTTTCGGCAAGTCTGAGTTTTTGCCGTAAGCCTCAATATTCTGTAAAAGAAGATTGAGCCTGTCAAGCTCTGTTTCGCGGCTGCGGCGCCCGCTGTTTTTATGTTTATGCATAAGGTATGCAAAACATACTGCCGCTGCGGCAACAACAGGCACAATTAAAATCAGTATTTTCATTATTCCTCCTCAAATTATTATCATCTGCTTTTCGCTGTCAAAGGGGGACAGCCGTTTTTCAAAGCTGAAACCGTACTTGTAGTGAAGCTGCTCTTTTTCAGCAGGACGCGGCTGCCCTGCAATAAAATAACGCAGCGCGTCAGGCGCATGAGTAAGTTCATGCGGCACCCCTGCACAATCCGCGGGATTTTGATTGTCGCACTGTAAAAGTGACATCGAACGTATAAGGTTTTGACAGCCGTCAAAAATCCTCAGCCGGGCAGTATATCCACCGGCGCCGTCCTTTGTTTTATGCAGCCATTCCTTAAGCGCCAGCCACCCTGCAACCCGTGCTGACGTCACACGGGTCAGACTTACTCCGTTTTCAAGGAAAAGACCCGCGATGCTTTTTCCGCTGTCCTTTTGTCTGCTCCAGAGGTCGGGCGGTGCGAAAATCGCACGGATTTCATCACCGCCGCAAAGCTCCTTTATCCGCCCTGCCGCCTGCGATACAATAAGCCCGTCTCCTCCGTTGTCCTTGCCCTCATAAATTTCGTCTGTAACGTAAGCACGCCCTCCGTTATCCATGGCAATTTTATACGCCGCCAGCATGTCGAGTCCGTAATCAAGCGAAACATACCTGCGCCACTCACGCGGCACCTCAAAAGCACGAAGCACATGTAATTCCCTGTCAAATTCCTCAAAAAATTTTCCGTCCGTTATATCCCAACTGCCGTCAAGCAGTGCGCGCCTGTCCCGCTCGCTAAGCGAGCGCAGACGTTTTACATACTGCGGATCACTTTTCATGAGAAAACGGTTATCGGTTACTCTTGCCGGAATAAACATCCGCGTCATCTCCCCCGCCTTTATCACCGCATCCGGCGGGCAGCAGTCGATAAATCGCTTTTTCACCCAGCTGTGACCTATACCTCCCGGATTTGTCGAGCTTTTCACATGCTTGGGATACTCATTTACCCCTCGGCAGCGTGAAATCATATAAAGATACATGCTCTCGGTAAAGTGCGTCAGTTCGTCAAAGCGTATTACGTCGTACTCCGCCGACTGGTATCTGTACACATCCTCCTCGCTGTCACAGTATGCAAAATCTATCAGCGAGCCGTTCACAAACGTCCCCGTGTGATCGGCTTTGCGATAGCTGTATACCGATTTAGGATAAAGGGCAAGTGATAGCCTGATAAGCGATTTTTCAAGCTCAGGCAGCGTTCGCCGGAATATTATCTGTTTCGAGCACGGATATTTCATCGCATATAAAAAAGCGTCGATAATCTGTCCGAAGCTCTTGCCGCCTCCCGCAGCGCCGCCGTAAAGCACCTCAAACGCCTGCGCATCGCAGAATTTCTTCTGACGCTGCGTCACGGTAATATCCATCAATCGATTACCCTGATGTTTACCTTGAATTCTCCGGCTGTATTAGCCGTCTCGGAATCAAGAATTTCCCTGATAAGCTTCACAGCGTCCGATGCGCCGCTGACCGCGCGCTTAACTATCGCAGCGGCGATTGCCTGCTGCACCGTAAACTGTGCGCCCAATATCGGCTCATCCGGATCTGTTATTTTTTTACGGCACAGCTTTTTAACGGTTTCATCAAAGCTTTTTGACTTTGCCATCTGCTGTCTGTCCCCCCTTTCGTTTTTTATTTTAAACCTTTAAACCGAACAAAACGAACAAACAAAAAAGACAGTATCTTTAAAAGATACTGTCTTTGATATTTTGTTTAAATTTGTTATGACAGGCAAGGCTGACGGTAAACCGAAAGGACTTTTGCCGTCTGTACTGTCTAAAATAATGACATTAAGACATATAGATGAAATGGAACACCGAAAGAATTTTCGCCACCTGAGCACGGGTTGCCGTTTCCTTGGGTGCAAACTCGGTTTCGGTCATGCCGTCTATTATTCCGGCCTGCTGGCACGCATATACAGCGTCCTTGGCATACCGGGAAATCTTTGCGTCGTCAGCAAACACCTTTAAAGGGACATCCTTTTGCAGCTCAACGCCGACATGTTCTGCATACCTGACAAGCATCGTACACATCTGTTCGCGCGTAACGCTGTTCAACGGCGCAAACTCTTTCTCGGTAATGCCGTTTACAATGCCAAATCTGGCTGCCCATGCAACCGCGCCCGTATACCATCTCTCGGCAGGAACATCCTTAAACCCGGAATCGGCGTTTCTATCGGTTTTCACTCCGGAAATATTGGCAAGTACCTGAACAAACATGGCTCTGTTCATATCGCCGCCCGGCACAAATGTCGTCTCTGTAACTCCGTTAAAAAGCCCATATGTCACTGCCTCATCAATATATTCGGTATACCATCTGTTTGCACCCACATCCGTAAATACAGACGATGAATCTACAAGCACATCGCTGACAACGGTAACCGGTATGACAACCTCTTTTCCCATATAACATATCGTATAGCTGTTTTCTCCTTCCGTCCAGGGCTTGTCAAACTGGTCGGGAGTACCCACGGCAAATTCATAGCCGTTGTGCCAGTTAAAGCTGTCAGATTTACCCGGACGGTAGTATTCGGACGTACCGTCGGAATAATCTATTTTGAAAAGGCTGTAAGCAAAATTATAAGTTTCGTCATATTTGAAAAATTCATTTGCGCCTACGATGGTTTGACCGAGTCTGTCGTCATTCATGGTATATTTAAACGGATTTTCAATTACCGAAATGCCGATAACGGGGCTTTCAACAATTTTAACAGGTACGTCAATAGACACTCCCATATAACTTACAATATAACTGTTATTGCCGCCGACCGTCCAAGGCTTTTGCTCCTGATCTGATGCCAAATATGAAAAGGCATGCCCGTTCAGCATGAGCATTTCCTCCGCAAGAGTGCCGAACTCATCATCTGTGCAGTCGGCCGGAATTTTATCTCCGAGGCAAAAATCCTCGGTATCACCATTTTTGAAATAAATTCGCAGTCTAAGCCCCAGCAAAGAATTGTTCGGCAGATACACCACTGTTTCATTTCCCTGCTCATCAACTACGGCAAAGGACTCCGCACGGTCGTTTTTTATGTAGACATAATTATTCTCGATAATATCGATTTTTTCAACCAAAGACTCAATGACGGTGACAGGAACGGTTACCGAAGCGCCGCCGTATACAACGGTATACGCATTCTCGGTTGTTCCTACCTTCCACAGGCAATCGCCTGCATTTGAAACGTCAATACTCGGATAATTCTCAATATCGATATTTTCAATAAGGTTTCCGTCTTTATCAAAAAACGAAAATTCTCTTGTGCTGCCGTCGGCATATGTTGCCTTCAGTTTAAGATAAATAAACGAGACAAACGGGTCATAGTGAAATCCGTCCTCTGAGAACCAGCCGACGCTCAAATCATTTTCAATGTACTTATAATCATTTTCAACAATTTCAAGACGCTCTACGGCAACAGCACCGTTATCGGCGGCAAATGCCGCGCCCTGCGGTATAAGTCCCGCCATAAGAACAACAGCCAGCAGAGCACAAAAAGTCTGTCTGAACTTTTTCATAAATTTTATCCTCCTTTTGATTTAAATGATTGTAGCACAAAAACCGGTCGTTTTCAAGCAAACTATAAATTTTGTAATAAAAATCGCTCGCCATTTTTTGCCGGATAAAAACCGCCTATAAAAGCATGTCGGATAATGTCGGGCTAAAAATATGCGTTTGCTATTGACAACGCTCGCTTTATATGGTATAGTATTAAACACATCGCGGAGTAGAGCAGTTGGTAGCTCGTCGGGCTCATAACCCGAAGGTCGTTGGTTCAAATCCTTCCTCCGCAACCATATCGGAACGAGCATTACTCGTTCCGATTTTTTTACAAAAGCCAGAGCTCTGCTCACCTGCTCGGTTCCAAACGCTCTCGCGACGATGCGCTGTTGCTGCCAGCTTTTTGCGGGCTCAAGCCTAAATCAGAATTTTACGGTGGTTTCTTTTTTGTTACCTGTTAACATATCGGGATGTACTACGTCCGTTCAAAATCCCCAGCCGAATGGCTGGGGATTTCTTATATCACTTTGTCATACCTCATCTACGATAAAAAATTATATATATCTGTTTTTAATATCTCTCATCCACGGCTGCATCAATATTCTGTCACCGCCTGAATAACCCATAACATTTTGCGCTCGCATATCTGCGCATTTCAACGAATTTTCCACCGTAGATGTCCCGTAGAAATAACATGTATGCGTATGTAAATCAATAAAATCCATAATTTACTTTCCCCTTTGCCGCAGTATTTCTATAAAATACATATTATTACAACATATTTTTATTGTCAACAAATAAATACACGCTTTTAAAAAAGACCTGATAGTTCATATTTTGTTTGACAAAAATATTTTTACGTATTAAAATTAAGACAGTATATAAAAAGTAGAGGGGAAATTATGGAAAATAAAATAATGTGCAGAACGTGCGGATATATGTGTCCCGCCAACACAGATTACTGTCCGTCATGCCACGCTTCGATCTTGCGTCAGGAGCACGATAACGAGCAGCCCATTGACGGTATAGACGTTTCGCAATGGCGTAAATTCATTGTTAAGAATTCCACTGAATATATAAAGCTTTTCCAACGCAACGACGGTAAAAAGGTATTTATAAGCTTCAACGGAGGAGCATTCTTCGCTGCACCTCTCTGGATGATCTACCGTAAAATGTACATACAGGGATTTTTGACATATCTGCTTATGATTGCTGTTAATTTTCTGATGATAATTTTCATGTTATTAACCGATCAAGTGGCGTTAACATTGTTTATCAAATACATTTCAATAATCGCTGTATCGTTTATCGTCAGTCTGTTCAGCAAATCCATGTATAAATCACATGTCAAAAAATGCTTGTCTCAGCCCTCACCCGACATGTCGCGCGGCGGAACATCAATAAAGGCATGCTTTTTCTGGTTAATAATATTTTCTTTAATTGAACAATTTATTTATTATCCTATAGCAAATGCTATTATAACAGTGTTTGCCATTTAGCAAATGCTATTATAAGACTGTAAAAAGGAAATGTACAATGCAAAATAAATTTTTTTCGGAACTCAAGACACTGAAAATTTCAAATTTTCTGTTTCTGACTCTTGCCGGGATAATAAACGCGGTCGGCGTAACGATATTTTTATCTCCCGTCAGCCTGTATGACAGCGGAATTTCCGGAACCTCCATGCTGTTAAGTCAGCTCACTCCTGAGTATATGAGCCTTTCACTCTTCCTTATTATAATTAATGTACCGCTTTTTCTGTTCGGGCTGAAAAAACAGGGTATTAATTTTACCGTATACGCCGTTTACACGGTTGCGATTTATTCGCTCTTTGCGTGGCTTATTACAGATGTATTTCCCGTTGACGTCAGCGTTGCCTCTCCGCTTGCAGGCTCGGATCTTTTGCTGTGCGCGCTTTTCGGCGGTTTTGTATCAGGCGTCGGAAGCGGACTTGCAATAAGATACGGCGGCGCAATGGACGGAATAGAGGTTATGGCTGTCATTTTTGCAAAGCGCATTGGCATTACAGTCGGCACATTTGTCATGGCTTACAACGTAATACTGTACATATGCTGCGGCATTGCGCTTGACAGTTGGATTTTGCCGCTATATTCGATTGTGACCTACGGTGCGGGTATAAAAACCGTGGATTTTATCGTCGAGGGTATCGACCGTTCAAAATCCGCCATGATTGTCACCTCAAAGCCGGATGAAATCTGCGCCGCGCTTTCCAAACAGTTTGAATGCGGCATGACAATAATGGACGCCAAGGGCTACTATTCAGGCGTAGAAAAATCAGTAGTATACATTGTTATAAACAGATTTCAGGTCGGAAAAATGCGGGAACTTGTTCACAGAGAAGACAAAAATGCCTATATATCCATCTCCGATATAGCGGATGTTTTTCATGCCGCTAACATGTAAATAAAGTACACGGCAGTTAAAACTGCCGTGTGCTTTTATATTCCGAGTTTTGATTTTATTGTCATGCTGTATTCAGTGGGTGACATGTGTTCGTATTTTTTAAATATTCTGCTGAAATAATGTATAGATGCAAAGCCGAGAGCCGACGCAATCTGGGTCACGTTCCTGTCACCTGCGCGCAGATAGACCTTCGCCTCTTTTACGCGGCATTCATTGACATAATCTATAACCGTAGTCCCGTACACCTTTTTAAAGTGCCCGCAAAGCGTAGTTTTATTAGTGTTGAAAAGAAAGCACAGCTCGTCCAGCGTTATACTTTTATAAAAATTATTTTCTATATATTCGCGAATTTCGCGCATTTTTCCGTCATCGGTGCTCCCGTCTCTCTGTCCCGGACTGACAGTTACGCTTCTTATTAAACCGATAAGGAATATCTCCAGGCGCAGCTTAATCATCTGATCGGCTCCGAACGGAAAATCGTCCCTCTTTTTCATATCCTTTAAATTAGGAATATCATAAGGAGGCAGAAAAACCGTTCTTCCCTCCTTTATAACCTCGGTCAGCGCACGGACCTGTTCAAGCGACAAGGTTGCCGGCAGGCATGAAAACCTGTCAAGCTCTGGGCAGTCGCATTCAAAACCGATGATGATTACGTTCGGCGGAGTCTGCGCATCACAATAGAGCGAATGCTGCTCGAGGCTTTTATGTATAATCAGCTGATTTTTATTCAGCTTCCCCGAATACCCCTCCGCACTCACATAAATCGAGCCGTTGTCAATATACACAAGCTCACGAAATTCATGCCTGTCATTGTCGGTATGATACTGCTCGGTAAACTCAAAGTAATGAATATTTGCAATCCGCGTAACATTCAGCGCATTTTGAAATTTTTTCAGCTTGAATTCCATGCCGGACACTCCTTTTTTTAAGAATATCACAATCACAAAATTTAATCAATATTAAAATAATTAAATATTGTATAAAAATTGTTTAATATTTGCTAAATACAAAACGTATGTTTTGAAGTATATTTAATACAATAAAATTTTTAATAAAGGAGATACAGCAATGAGCAGGATTTGTATACCCGATTATGAATATAAGGAGAGAATTCAAAAGGCGGCAAAGCTGATAAGGGAGCGCGGACTGGACGTTATGGTAGTTTCAAGCACCGAATCAGACTACGCCAACGCAAGATATTTCAGCGGTTTCTGGCCGCTGTTTGAGCGGGCGGGCGTGGCAATTTCGGCAAACGGAGACGCGGCACTGATGGTAGGTCCCGAATCGGCTGTATTTGCAAAGGATTTCGGTAAAATTGACAAGCAGTTTGTCCTGCGTGAGTTCCGCGAGTCCGCCGACCCGTCATATCCTGAGCTGCACGCAGATACTTTCAGCGATGTCTTCAAGGCGATAGGCGTCAGCGGTGAACATATAAAAATCGGCTTGGGCAGTTATGTTGAATGTACGCTTCCGATATTCGAGGGGCTGCGTGAAAGCTTTCCGAAGGCAGAGGTTGTCAAATGCAATGATATCATGGTTGAGCTTCGCCAGATAAAAAGCGAAAACGAGCTTGCATGTATCAAAGAGGGCTTTCGTATAATTGAGCTTGCAACGGATGAGGTTATACGCAACCTGCGCCCCGGCGTCACCGAGCTTGAGATGGTCGGCGTTGCGCAGAAGGTTATATACGAAAACGGCGCGGAGTACGAAGGTCTGCCGATGTACGTTTTCAGCGAGGAGTCCACACGCCACGCAATCAGCCGTTCGCGTTACCGCACTTTGAAAAAAGGTGATATTGTTCAGCTTAACCTATCCGCTAAGATTGACGGCTATTCTCCGTCTATCGGTCTTCCCGTCGTGCTCGGAAAGCTTGAGGGCGAGCGCCGCCGCATCGTAGAGTTCTGCCTTGAGGCTCATAACTGGACCCAGAGCCGCATCAAGGCCGGCGTTACGGCAAGCGACATTGCAAAGGATTTCTATAAGCTGTACGAGGAAAACGGCATGAAGGAAAACTACGTTTACGGCCCCTGCCACGGCACCGGAATGATTGAGGTTGAAGCGCCGTGGATGGAGACGATAAGCGATTATAAATTGCAGGAGAACATGACCTTTCAGGTCGATACGTTTATTTCCGGCCCCACCTTCGGCGTTCGCTGGGAAAAAGGCGTTGCGGTCAAAAAGGACGGCTGCCTGTCCATGACCGACTACTTATCGAAGGGAATAATCGAAATAAATGACTGACGGAGCAGGAAAAAAGGTATGGATAATTCCCGACTGCGAGCTGCCGCAGGAGGGAGAGGGCGTACTCAAGGGACATGAATCGGTCATTGTCGTAAATGACAGCGACAGTGATGCCGAAATTGCAGTAAAGCTGTTTTTTACGGACAAAGACGCAGACAGCAGCGTTAAGTGGCATGTCAAAGCGGGCAGAGTGCGCTGCTTTCGCATGAACAACACCGACGATATGTGCGGTGTGAAAATTCCGTTTGACACACAGTATGCAATGAAGCTTGAAAGCAGCTGCAACATTGTCGTGCAATACGGCAGGCTCGATAACCGCCAGACAAACCTTGCATATTACACAACTCTCGGCTATAATCAATAAACGCCATAAAAATACCGCCGCGGTACGGCGGCGAAAGGTACGGTGATATTATGAAGCTTGATTTTTGTTTTCCTCGTGAGCTTGAAAGAATAAAAAAGGAGAATATTCCCGTTGTTATTGCCGGCGGTACCGTCGAGTATCACGGTCCGCACTGCTCATACGGCTGTGACACGCTTGTCGCCCAGGGACTTATAGAAAAACTTGCAAAGCAGAAAGAAATATGTATTGCCCCGTCTATCTCATACAGTCCGTCAAGCTATGCCGTGGCGGACGAAAAAAGCGGAACGGTGCATGTCGAGGAGGACGCATTTGAAGCGTATCTCTACTATATATTTTACAGTCTGCTGTCATCGGGTCTGAGAAACATATATGTGGTTATCCACCACCAGTTTGAAAACGAGTCGCTCATGCCCATGACGCTGTCATACATGAAAGCGGCAAAGCGCGCCACAATGAAGTATCTTGAAAATACAATGGGGCGCGGCTGGTGGGGCAGCGAAAGCTACTCAAATTATTACGAGCAGCTTGAAGGCGCGGACAATCCGTTTGGCTGGATAAAGGTTATTCCGACAATGAGTGCACAGGTGCAGAAAGCCACCGGCTACGACCATGCCGGCAAGTTTGAATGCTCAATACTGATGTCGCTTTATCCTGAAGCCGTAAAGCTGAACAGGCTGGGCGATGTTGACCACTGGTTTACAAAGAATGCCGCAGGCGCCAGCACAGAGCTCGGCGACAAAATGGTAAGACTTTCTCTTGAATATCTGAATAACGCAATAAAATAAAAAAACGCGTCGGATAACCGACGCGTTTTTTTCATATCTGTCACTTTGCTTTTGACTCGCAGTAAATGCAGCGGTAAATCCGCTTTTGTCTGTCAGTCAGCCTGAAAACATGCTCAATATCCTGCTCAACAGAGGTTATACACCTCGGATTTTTGCAGCGTATAACGCCCCGCACAAGCTCGGGCAGCTCAACATGCCGTTTTTCCACAAGCTCGCCGTCCTTAATAATATTAACCGTAATGCCCGGGTCAACATATCCCAACACGTCAAGGTCAACCTCAATCTGAGCATCAATCTTGATAATATCCTTTTTGCCCATTTTGCCGCTCTGTGCATTTTTGATTATAGCGACCGGACAGTCAAGCTCCGAAAGCCTCAGAATTCTGTACAGCTCCATGCTCTGACCGGCACGTATATGATCAAGTACAATACCGTTTTTTATTGAATCTATCGTCATACTACCGCACCTCCGACAAAAGCTTGAGTATAAGCGCCATACGGATATATTTTCCGTTTCTCACCTGCTTGAAATAACATGCGCGCGGGTCTTCATCAACTAAGGTTGATATTTCATTGACGCGCGGCAGCGGATGAAGTATTTTAAGCTCCGGCTTTGCATTTTCCAGCTTATCCGGCGTTAAAATATAACTGTCGCGCAGCCTTAGATAGTCGTCCTCATTGAAAAATCGTTCACGCTGAACACGCGTCATATACAGAATATCAAGGTCTGCCATGACATCCGTCATGCTGCCGACCTCCTCATACTCAATACCGTTTTTCTCTAATATCTCGTCGCGCACATATCCGGGAACCTTAAGCTCTTCGGGGGATATCAGCACAATTCTTATATTTTCATACCTCGAAAGAGCCGAAATAAGTGAATGCACCGTTCTGCCGAATTTCAAATCGCCGCAGAACCCGACAGTAAAATTATCAAGTCTTCCAAGCTCTCTTTTTATTGTCAGCAAATCCGTTAAAGTCTGCGTAGGATGATTGTGCCCTCCGTCGCCGGCATTTATTATCGGAACTCCGCTTTTAAGAGACGCCGCAAGCGGCGCGCCCTCCTTGGGGTGACGCATTGCTATAATATCGGCATAGCAGCTCACCGTCTGTATTGTATCCGACACGCTCTCTCCCTTTGAGGCTGAGCTGGACTGCGCCTGCGAAAACCCGAGTACGCTGCCGCCCAGCTCAAGCATTGCCGCCTCAAAGCTGAGCCTGGTTCTCGTAGACGGCTCAAAAAACAGAGTCGCCAGCTTTTTGTGCCTACACCTCTCGCGGTAGTCATCGGGGTTTGCGATTATATCCTTTGCCCTTTCGATAAGCTCGTCTATCTCTTGTACGCTCAGATCCATTATATCAATCAAATGGCGCATTTTGTTACCTCTTTATCCATGATTCGTCTGACGGATTATCCCGAAATGCTTGCAGTCTTTCGATATCGGCGCTTTCAATGTATCCGCTCTCAGCCGCTGCCTTTATAACCGTGTCAAAATCAGTGAGACTGACATTTTTAACATTCGCCTTTGCAAGTCTCTCCAGACCCTTTTTCATACCGTAGGTAAATATACTGACAATGCCGAGCACCTGAGCGCCTGCCTCCCGCAGAGCTTCAACCACTTCGATGACGCTGCCGCCCGTTGAAATAAGATCCTCTATTACAACCACCTTCTGACCGCGCTCAAGTCTGCCCTCAATTCGGTTCTGTCTGCCGTGGTCTTTATTGCCGGAGCGAACGTATCCCATCGGTATTTTAAGCAGATGCGCGGCTATCGCCGCATGGGCAATGCCCGCCGTGCTCGTGCCCATAAGGACCTCAGCCTGCGGATACTCGCGCTTTACCGTTTCAGCTATCGCGTTTTCAATAAAATCCCGTTGCTTGGGCGCCGTCAATATCAGCCGGTTGTCGCAGTAAATGGGACTTTTGATGCCGCTTGCCCATGTGAACGGCTCGTCGGGTCGCAAAAATACCGCCTTAATTTCCAATAGTGCGTTTGCCGCTTTAATTTTCATATCGTCACCTCTTAAAATTATTTACCTAAAAATTCTCTGCACGCCCGCTCGTATGCCGCAACAGGATCGGGCGCTCTTGTTATCGGTCTGCCGACAACTATATAATCCGAACCGATCTCCCGCGCCTTTTCGGGCGTGGTTATACGCACCTGATCCCCTGTCTCTCCGCCTGCAAACCGAATACCGGGAGTAACAGTCAGAAATTCGCTTCCGCACGCCGCCTTTACCTCTCTTACCTCAAGCGGCGAGCAGACAACGCCGGACAGACCGCACCCGGCGGCGGTTTTTGCATAGTGGGCTACAACCTGCTCCATCGGTCTTTCGATAAGCAGGTCGTTTTTCAGCGTCTCCTGAGATGTGGAGGTAAGCTGTGTCACCGCTATAAGAAGCGGGTGCGAGCCGTCGGGGCGGGTTAAACCCTCAAGCGCCGCCTCCATCATTTTACTGCCGCCGGCGGCATGAAGATTTGTCATATCGACATCAAGTCTTGAAAGCACTGCCATAGCCGACTTTACGGTGTTTGGTATATCGTGCAGCTTCAAATCAAGAAAAATCTTATGCCCGCGTCTTTTTATCTCTCTTACCGCCTCCGGCCCCATCGAATAGAACAGCTCCATACCGATTTTTACATACGGCTTTCTGTCCCTAAAAAGATCTAAAAACGCCATTGTCTCACTCTCGCCCGGAAAGTCAAGAGCAATTATTACATCCTCAGCCATTATGCGCTCCTCCCGTTATATCACTTAAATTATTTATACCGTATTTCTTCATCACCTGCGGCAGGTCGCGGATTATATCAAGACAGGCGCGTGGGTTTACAAGGTTTGCCGCACCGACCTGCACCGCGCTCGCGCCTGCAAGCATCATTTCGATAACGTCTTCGGCGCTTGATACACCGCCCATTCCGATTATCGGAATCTTCACCGCCTCATACACCTGATATACCATTCTCAGCGCGAGCGGGAACACGCACGGTCCCGACATTCCGCCCATTTTGTTGGCAATCACCGGCTTTTTGGTTTTAAGATTTATGCGCATACCCAAAAGCGTGTTTATCATTGAAATTCCGTCTGCGCCCGCGTCCTCGACCGCACGCGCAATTTCCGTTATATCCGTAACGTTGGGAGTAAGCTTTATATACACCGGCTTTTTAACCGCCTCCTTGACAGCGCGCGTCACCTGCGCCGCAGCACCGGCAGACGTGCCAAAGCTCATCCCGCCGCCGTGCACGTTGGGGCAGCTTATGTTTATTTCCAGTATTCCCACCTGTTCCACACGGTCAAGCAGTTTTGCGCAGTAAACATAGTCCTCAACCGAAAATCCTCCGATATTGGCTATAAGCGGCTTGTGAAAGCATTTCGCCAGACGTGGAAGCTCGTCGTTTATTACAGACTCGACGCCAGGATTTTGAAGTCCCACGGAATTTATAAGCCCGGAGGGTATTTCAGCAATGCGCGGCGTGGGATTTCCAAAGCGTGCGCTGCGCGTTGTGCCCTTGAAGGATATAGACCCCAAAGCATTTATATCGTAATACTCAGAAAATTCATATCCGAACCCGAATGTGCCGGAGGCAGGTATCACAGGATTGTCCAGTCTTATCCCGGAGAGGCTGACGCTTAAATCAGTCATCAAAAATCACCTCGCTTTTCTTGAGCACGGGGCCGTCGCGGCAGATGCGTTTATTGCCGTATTTTGTCTTGCAGGTACATCCCATACAGGCGCCGAAGCCGCAGCCCATGCGTTCCTCAAACGAAAGCTCGCCCTCCGTTTTCGTTCTATCATAAACGGCTTTAAGCATCGGCTCAGGTCCGCAGGCATAAAAATAGCTGTAATCCCGCGGCAGAATATCCGTTACAAAGCCATGACTTCCAAAGCTGCCGTCAGCCGTAGCAACAAACACTCTCGCACCGAGAGCTTCAAGCTCCCTTGTCAAAAACACATCGCTTTTACTGTTAAAGCCCAGAACCGCCGTGACGCTTTTGCCCTGCCCGATTAGTCTTTTGCAGAGCAGGTACATCGGCGGAGCGCCGACACCGCCTCCGATAACAAGCGGCGCGCTGCCCGACGCATTAGTATCGAAGCCGTTGCCAAGCCCCGTGAGTAAATCAAGCTCTTCTCCGCCGCATATCGCCGACATCTTTTCGGTACCGCCGCCCACTACTTTATAAATCAAGGTAAGCACGTCCCCTTCGGCATCGCACACCGAAATGGGACGTCGAAGATAAAACCCGTCAAGCCTGATATTAACAAACTGACCGGGAGCCGTTATATCGGATATATCTCCGCGCAGCGTCATTTTGAATACATCGGCGGCTATTTTTTCATTTGAAAGAATTTTAAATATCGATTGCTTCATGCTTTTCACCTTACGCATCAATAGTGGAGATGGTAAGCGTTGTCTCCTCCAAAACATCCAGCAGTACGCGCACTGTGTCCAGCGCAGTGAAGATTGTAACGTTGTTCTCTACTGCGCAGCGGCGTATTTCATAGCCGTCCGTCATGACCGCCTCGGAGTTTATATCCCTGGTATTAATTACGTAATTTACATACCCGCGGCGAATGGAATCGAGTATTTCTTCGCTGCCCTCAGACAGCTTTGCGCGCACGCGGGTGCGTATACCGTGCTCCTTCAAATACGCAGCCGTGCCGTGAGTTGCCTCGATATTGAAGCCGAGATTATAAAATCTCCGTATAAGAGGCAGCGCCTCCTCCTTGTCGGCGTCGGCTATCGTCACAAGGATTGTGCCGTAGTTTACAACGTTCATGCCGGAGGATTTAAGCGCCTTATACAGTGCGCGGGTCATAGACTTATCATAGCCTATCGCCTCTCCCGTAGACTTCATCTCGGGCGAAAGATATGTATCCATTCCGCGCAGCTTCGAAAATGAGAACGCGGGAGCTTTTACATACCAGCGCTCCTTTTCTTTCGGATAAATAACATCTATTCCCTGTTCATTCAAGCTTTTGCCCAGCATTACCCTCGTTGCAATATCCGCTATCGGATATCCTGTTGATTTTGAAATAAAGGGCACCGTTCTTGACGAGCGCGGGTTTACCTCTATAACATAGACGTTTTCGTCTTTATCAACAATAAACTGGATATTGTAAAGACCGATAATGCCGATGCCCAGCCCCAAACGCTTTGAATAGTCAATAATGGTATTTTTCACCTTGTCAGATACGCTGAACGTAGGATACACGCTTATAGAGTCGCCCGAATGAACGCCGGTGCGCTCGACATGCTCCATGATTCCTGGAATAAATACGTTTTCCCCGTCACAGACCGCGTCCACCTCCAGCTCCTTGCCCATTATGTACTTATCCACAAGAACCGGCTTATCCTTGTCAATCTCGACAGCGTTTTTAAGATAGTGCCGCAATCCGCTCTCGCTTGTAACTATCTGCATGGCTCTGCCGCCCAGTACAAAGCTGGGACGAACAAGCACGGGATAGCCGATTTGCTTTGCTGCCGCCACGCCGCTCTCAACGTCTGTAACGGCGGTGCCGTTGGGCTGCGGAATTCCAAGCTGTTCCAATACCTTTTCAAAGAGGTCGCGGTTTTCCGCGCGGTCGATGGCTTCACTGTCTGTACCGATTATTTTAACACCGCGCGCCTGAAGCTTGTCCGCAAGATTTATCGCCGTTTGACCTCCGAGCGAGGCGATGACGCCCTGCGGCTTTTCAAGGTCTATTATACTCATAACGTCCTCAACGGTAAGCGGCTCAAAATACAGCTTATCGCTTATCGTATAATCGGTAGACACTGTCTCAGGATTATTATTTATTATAATAGCCTCAAAGCCGCTTGCCTTTATCGTCTTTACAGCGTGTACGGTGGAGTAGTCAAACTCGACGCCCTGACCTATACGGATAGGGCCGGAGCCGAGAACTATTATCTTTTTACCGTCGCTTACATCGGACTCATTCTCCTCCTCATAAGAAGAATAAAAATACGGAATATAGCCGTCAAACTCAGCCGCGCAGGTATCTATCATCTTATATACGGGCAGAATTTTGTTTTCTGCGCGAAAGTTGTAAATTTCCTCCTCCGTGCAATCCCAGAAATCCGATACAGCTCTGTCGGAAAAGCCCATGCGCTTGGCACATCTCAATTCTTCCGCGTCAAAGCGGGCGTTTCTGAGCGCCGTCTCCTCATCGGTTATATTTTTGATTTTGTCCAAAAACAGCATGTCAATCTGTGTTTCATTGGCAATAACACCAAGGTCGGTGTGGCGGCGGATAAGCTCCGCTATTGCAAATATACGGTCGTCACGCCCGCTTTTAATATATTCAAGAAGCTCAGATGTGCCAACATCGTCAAATTTTTTAAGATGCAGACGGTAAGCGCCGACCTCAAGAGAACGCACAGCCTTCAAAAGACTTTCCTCGATAGTTCTGCCGATAGACATCACCTCGCCCGTCGCCTTCATCTGAGTTGAAAGCTTATTCGAAGCAAGCGCAAACTTATCAAACGGAAACCGCGCCATCTTGGTAACAACGTAGTCAAGCGTCGGCTCAAACGATGCGGGAATGTTGGAAATCATGATTTCATCCAGGGTCATTCCGACGGCAACTTTTGCGGTGACACGCGCTATCGGGTACCCGGACGCTTTTGAAGCGAGCGCCGACGAGCGGGAAACACGCGGATTTACTTCAATTAGATAGTAATCAAACGACTGCGGGTCAAGTGCAAACTGAATATTACAACCGCCCTCCACCTTCAGCGCCCGGATTATTTTCAGCGCGCTGTCACGCAGGATATGACATTCCTTGCTTGTCAGCGTCTGACTGGGACAAATAACAACCGAATCACCCGTGTGCACGCCGACAGGGTCTATGTTTTCCATATTACAGATGGTAATTACGGTATCGTTTTTATCCCTCATTACCTCGTATTCAATCTCTTTATATCCCTTAATGGATTTTTCGACAAGCACCTGATGAACAGGAGACAGCTTGAGCGCGTTTTTCATGATATCGCGCAGCTCGCTTTCATTGTCCGCAAAGCCGCCGCCTGTTCCGCCCAGAGTAAATGCGGGACGGAGCACGACAGGATAACCGATATCGTTTGCCGCCTGTACCGCCTCCTCTATCGAATGAGTGATTTCACTGGGCAATACCGGCTCGCCAAGGCTTTGGCACAGCTCCTTGAACTTTTCGCGATCCTCCGCCATATCGATAGATTCCGACGACGTTCCCAAAAGCTCGGTCTGGCACTCGGCAAGCACACCCTTACGTTTCAGCTGCATTGCAAGGTTAAGACCTGTCTGTCCTCCGATACCGGGAACTATGGCGTCGGGGCGCTCATAGCGAATTATTTTAGCAATATATTCAAGAGTCAGCGGCTCCATATATACCTTATCCGCAATTGTAGTGTCGGTCATTATAGTTGCCGGATTGGAGTTTACAAGTATAACCTCATACCCCTCCTCGCGCAGAGCGATACACGCCTGTGTACCTGCATAGTCAAACTCTGCCGCCTGGCCGATAACAATAGGTCCCGAACCAATGACAAGCACTTTTTTTATATCTGTTCTTTTAGGCATTGTATTTTTCCTCCATTGAAGCTATAAACTCGTCAAAAAGATATGAATTTCCGCGCGGTCCCGGCGTACTGTCGATATTATACTGCATCGCAAATACGCGGTCATTCAGGCACCGTACGCCTTCCGCCGTATTATCCAACAGATTTAAATGCGTGAGTTCAAGACCGGTGCCCTCAAGACTCTTTACGCAAACTGCAAAGCTGTGATTTTGATTGGTAATTTCCACTTTATCCGTCGTAAGATTTCTGACAGGATGATTTGCACCGTGGTGTCCGAATTTTAACTTATATGTATCGGCGCCGTAGGCAAGGCAGACAAGCTGATATCCAAGACCGATACCGAAAATCGGGTACTTTCCGCGCAGTTCCTTTATCATATCCACAACCGGCCCCGCCGCCTTCGGGTCTCCCGGACCGCTTGAAATTATAACGCCGTCAGGATTTATCTTTTCTATTTCTTCAGCACTTGTGTCCCACGGCATTACGGTAACATTACAGCCGCGCGACATAAGAGAACGGATAAGACTGAGCTTTATTCCGCAGTCAATTGCCACAACATTAAATTTATGGTTGGAGGTGCGGGAATACCACTTCTTTTTACAGCTCACCTCCGCTATTGCATTTTTCTCTTTATTGCTTGATGATATAATCTCAAGAGCCTTTGAAACAGGCATGTCCGGCGTTGTTATAAGTGCGCGCATACAGCCGCCGTCACGAATAGAGCGCGTAAGCTTGCGTGTGTCAAGCCCCTCGATACCCGGAATTCGGTTTTCCTCTAAAATTTCAGAAAGTGTTTTTGTATATCTGAAATTCGAAGGGCTGTCGTTATATTCTCTGACTATCAGAGCCCCGACAGACAAAGCGCGGCTTTCAAAGTCATCATCCGCCACGCCGTAATTGCCGATAAGCGGATATGTCATAACAACCGCCGTGTTTGCATATGCCGGGTCTGAAACTATTTCCTGATAGCCCGCCATCGACGTATTGAAAACAATCTCACACACGCACTCCTTTTCCCTGTCTCCAAATGCAAAGCCCGGATATTCCGTGCCGTTCTCCAAAACAAGTTTTCTGTCGTACTGTCTTTTCATATCTCTTCTCCTTTATAAACAGTTGAAATTCTTTTGCCGTAAACTTCCATGCCCTCAAACGGGGTTGCTCGACCCATAGATAAAAATTTATCGGAGTCTATAACAAAACTATCGTTTAAGTCAAACAAAGTAAAGCATTCACCGTTATCTATGCCAAACCGTTTTGCGGGAGCAATGCTCATCGCCTCAACAAGCCTTTCAAGGCTGATTTTACCGGTCTTTACAAGCCCCGTATACAATACGGGAAAAGCCGTTTCAAGACCGACAATACCCATAAGGCTGTCTCGCAGTCCGCGGGATTTTTCTTCTGCCGTATGCGGCGCATGGTCAGTTGCTATCATATCCACCGTACCGTCACGCAATCCTTCAATAAGTGCGTCGCGGTCGTCCGCACTGCGCAGCGGCGGGTTCATTTTAAATCTACCGTCCTCCTGCAAATCTCCGTCAGTAAGTGTGAGATAATGAGGCGCGGTCTCACAGGTTACGTTTACGCCGCTCTTTTTTGCCTGTCTTATAAGCTCCACGCTCTCCTTTGCAGAAACGTGGCAAACATGATATGCGCACCCAGTCGCGGCGCAAAGTTCAATATCACGCGCAATCTGTCTCCATTCCGATTCGGACGGAATACCCGCATGTCCATGCGCCCTTGCATACTCGCCGTCATGAATATATCCTTTGCCGACAAGCGACATATCCTCACAGTGCGCCGAAATGACCTTGTCAAGTGCTTTAGCCCTCTCCATAGCCGCTCGCATAATTTCTTTGCTTTGAACACCGCGGCCGTCATCCGAAAATCCGGCTACAAACGGTGCCATTCCCTCCATATCGGATAGCTCTTTACCGGCCTGTCCGACCGTTATCGAACCGAACGGTATTATCTGTATTTTCCCGTCGCGTTTTATTATGTCAAGCTGTTTTTGCAAATTTTGCTTACAATCCGGCACGGGACTCAGATTAGGCATGGTGCATACAGCCGTAAATCCGCCGTTTGCCGCAGCCGCACTTCCCGTCAAAACCGTTTCTTTAAAAGAAAAACCCGGTTCACGAAGATGTACATGCACATCAACGAAACCGGGAAAAATATAGATATCATTGCTAAAAATCTTATTTTCGGAATTTATAAACACTCCGTCCAGGAGAACATTTTTCTTAAAAACAAAACTGCCGTCCTTATATACATATGCTCTGTCAAAAACCGCGCTCATTCTCTTCCTCCGCAAATTTTTTCAATTATACCACATAGGAAAAGAGCTTGTCAACTGTTTTTTATTAAATTCACTTAACCCAACTTTCTCGCACGGTACAGTACTAACGAGGCTATAATAAATATAACCGTCAGCACAAGCATGACAATTATATTCGGTGGAAAAAAACTAAAATAATCAGGTGCCAGCATTCCCGCTCCCCGAAACAGTGTATACTCGCCAAACACAATCGGAAATACACGGATTTCCATAATACAAATTGCCATTGCCAGCACAAGAGTAAAAACCTTACTTTTCAATACAGTCATTAAAAAAAGCGTAGCCGTAACTGAAAAAAGCATAAAAACCGCGCATTGAAAAATCGGTTTCCAAGGGTCTATAAGCTCAAATGTTCTGTTGAAAAACTCCATATTATAGCTTATATTTCTATTTGCACGAAATACGCATGCATATACAAACGGAAGATATACAAACTCCATAACTAAAAGAAGACGAATATATCTTAAAAAAACCGCTTTGAACACGCCGATTTTAAACGCGTCAATATAATGTGCGGACGGTTTTCTGAACGTTTCCTCAAAATAGAAAGAAACAACTAAAACAATAAATACAAATGCCACAAGCTGCATCCAAAAGTATATGTCGTTTACCGCAACAGGCTGTTTTGACGCGTCCATGCTGCTTGTTGTTATGAAAACCTTCGGCATAAGCTGAACACTGCACAGAAATAATAAAAAAGCTAAAAACGGCAAACGTACAGACAGGAAATCGATTTTCTTACTCCATCGAACCATCAGACGCCTCCTGATAATGTATCCACAGCTCCTCCAATGTAGCTTCTCTTCCCAACGATTTCATAAACTCTTCATACGGCATATGGCAGGTTATCCTCCCGTGCGACAGCATAATTATGCTATCCGCCAGCGACTCTATATCATCCAAAATATGCGTTGATATTATAACCGTTTTTCCTTTAAAACACTCCTTTATGGTGCGATAAAACTGTCTGCGTTCTTTAGGATCTATTCCCGCTGTCGGCTCGTCTAAAATTACGACCTGTGCGTTACCCATCAGTGCTGATGCTATACCTACTCTCCGTTTCATACCTTCCGAGCATTTTTTGAATTTTGCTTCAAGAAACGACTCTGTATTTGTTCTGAAAGCCGCGTCTTTGACTGCTTGTTTTACTTCATTTTTCGGAATGCCCTTTAGCCCCGCAACAAATTCAAGTATCTCTCGCACTTTAAGCGTCGGATACACATCAAACACCTGTGGAAGATAGGATATATGCTGTGAATAATCCGCACTGCCGCAGGGCACTCCGTCTATTCTTATTTCTCCGTCTCCTTTAAGCTGTCCGGTAATACAATTTATCAGTGTTGATTTCCCACTTCCATTTTCACCCACCAACAGTACAAATCCACGGTCCACCGACAGATTTATATTCTTAAGCACAGGCAACTTCTTTTTATATCCGAAATTATAATTATTAATCGTCAGCATATTTTCTCCTTAAAATGGATATCCGTAATTATACATCATATAATCGTCATAAAAAACAAAGAAATTATTATTTCCGTATAGATAATAGATCATGAAAACCTTGGACTTTTTTTCACCGTTATATGCTTCGAAATCATATGTTTCAGGGTTAAAACATGTAATTTTCTCAGAATTAATTCTTGCATCATAAGCATCAAAAGATTTTTGTAATTTTTTCGAACAGCTTGCGTGATAAAATGTAACACCGTTTATTTCGGTCTGTGTCAAAAATCCGCTGAAAAAGCAAGCATTTGACGAATTTCCAGACAGCTTATACACTCCGTCCTCTTTCTTAAAATCAAGATTGGAAATAAGCGTATTCTTACTTTTTACATTTAAATCATATTGCTTTTTACTCTTATCTCCGTCAATTTTCGGAAGAAAAGCAAAATCCGGAGGCAGTGCGCAACTCATATTTGATGTGTATATATTAATAGATTTCAAATCATTAACATACAATATCCTACCCTTACAGCTAAGATTCAGCGTAAAATCACTATCGGGACAGTTAAATATTTCCAATATATCCCCTTTACGTTTATATTCAACATTTTTCCCATCAATATCCAGCGATTTTATATTCATGCTTTCGTCAAGCCGCAGCGTCACGCTGTCTGCAACGCCGGTTTTCTTTATTCCGACATTTATACTGTAATCAGACCATTCTTTAATATTAATATTTCCACTATAAGACATTATTTCATAAGGCTGTTGTTCATAATCAAGTATATACAATTTTTCCAAATCATCATAACTTACAGGATGATATTTAATAAATAAAGCGCTAAATCCAGCATATGCTCCTATACAAATTAAAATACCAATAACAGACAAAATTCGAAATTTACCGCAAAGTATCTGCCATAAAACTAATATGAATATTATGCATACAATAAGTGACATTAAAATTTTAATAAAAAAAAGAATATCCAATTCCGGACCGCGATACTCAACCGGAATCCCCTCAGAATACATTGTATTCATAGTAAGCAAATGATAAATTTGATATGACTGTTCGGTATAATGGCCAAAACATTGAAATATAGTTTCTTTAAATAAAGTAGAAAAGATTGCAGCAAGCGGAATTGCAAAAACATACGAATAAAACGGACGTATTATATAACCAATTAAAGTCCCAAGTACTACTGCCGGAAGTATAATGCTAAGATATTTTAATATAATAAATCCAACCTCAAGCATATATAACATAAATGTGCTTTTTTCCACCAGCGCAGATATGCTTATATAAATAATAGGAATAAAACAAAGTGTCGAAAATGATATAGCTGCGGCAACAAGCTTAGACGTATAAATATAGCGAACCGAGATAAAGCAACATGTCTCAAGAGTGGTTTTTTTATGTGTAAAATATACCGCCGCAATAAAAGAAACTATAAATAAAATTATTTCAACATACGGCATACCGCTTACAGTGATATAGTAGTTAGTATAATCCTGAACAGGATTAAATGGCAATTCTACAATATATGATAAAAAACCTAATATAACAGCTGCATGAATTAAGTAAAAAATCGGTGAGCGGAAGATAACTTTAAAGTTTAGCTTTAACAATTTTTTAAACATATCTTCTCCTTATATAAAATCAGCTTTCCGCCGAAAAATGGCGGAAAGCCTTAACATAACAGACCTACATTATAGTTACGCTTGTTCTTCCGTGCACTCCGACAGCTGTTGCTTCAGTTATTCGTGAATAATATTTACTTCCAGATTCCGGAACAAACAAACGTCCCTGCCAGGTGCCGTTAGAACCCGAAAAGCGTACCTGTGCTATCCATAAATCGTCGCTTTTTGGAACTACCTTGAAAATTGAACCGTGAACTTCAACAGTTCTGCTTGACAATATAGAAACATTATAACGACATTCTGTACCCACATTAATAGTCCATATATTTCCGTTTTCACTTCCATTCCAATGCTGACTTCCTGTGGGTATGCTGTATTCACATCCCCAATGGTACGCAGAAGCCATCACGGACGGCACAAACGCCACTGCAAGCATAACCAAAAGAACGGCCAAAGATATTACGTGCTTAATTTTGAATTTCTTCCCTGTTAAATTTCCGTAGTTCCATAAAAAATCGATTTTCTTAAATAAATAGTAACATAATTTCCATAGATTGTAAATAAGGCAAATCTAACATAATTATTTTTTGATTTTTAGTCAATATTTACAAATTACTCATGTTTTGATAATGTCTCCATAAACGATATTTTACTTATACCTTTTGAAAAAAACATGGCGGCATATGCCGCCATGTTTTAAATACCTAAAATTCACAACCGTCAACTCAGCCGAGCATTTTCAGCACCCTGTCGTGAAGCTGAACGAGAAACTTGCTGTTTTTAGGATACTCTTCAAATGTTACCTCACCGCCCGCAAGCTCGCTAATAAGCGCCAAGACTTTATCTCTGCCTATCTTTTTCTCCAGCATTTTAAGCAGCATCCTGTCCTGAAGGCCCTCAAAAAATACTACCGAACGAATAGATTCAATAGCTGTACCCTTGTAAGGGTAAACCGAAAACGGGTCGCCGGACGGCCATGCCCGAAGCCCGTCACTTGTAACATACGGGTCTATCTTATGTACCGCATTAGCAGAGTAATAAAAATTAAATCCCCACTGCAAAAATCCGACCATATCGCCGACATACAGCTGAACACCGCTGATACGGTTGCGGTAAGACGGCATTGCAAAAAATCTGTTTGCCACCTTATCGCCCTGGCTGCAGCAATAATAACACCAGCGCTCTTTTATTTCGCGCTCCATAAACGGCGCCAGGTGATTTGTCGAGCAGACCGGGTACTCGATAAGTCCGTTATCGTAAAACTCTACGTGGCTTAAAGCATCCATTATCTTACAGCCTTTAAGCAGAGGTGCCACAAATTCTTTCGCCGCCAAATAATTTTCATAGTCCGGCTTTTCAGGACTTACAGACGGTTCATCGGAAATATGGAAATAGCATTTGTCGGCAATGCCCAGCTTATCAAGCTCTGCTGTGAGTGCCGGCAAAAACTGCGACAGAAAATTTTTGTACATGTCGCTCATCGCCGCGACATGCCAACCGAACAGCTTTTCATCCTTACCGTCAACATTTACGACAATTTTGGGACACGCGCAAACTCCCCACTGGGTAAACAGATGAGACATTTCAAAATACTCTATACCATACTTGCGGCAAAGCTTTACCCAGCGTTCCAAAAGCGTAAAATCAAAAGTATACTTCTCACCGGTTTTTACAACTCGCACAAGCTGCATTGTAGGACGCTCAGTTCCGATTGCAGTATCAAGCGGAGGCGTAAACAGCGGAGTCAAAAGCATGGTAATACCCGTGCGAGCCGCCGTCTTTATGAACTGTTCAATAAGTTTCCAGTGCCGCTCGCTCATCATCTTAACGCCGAAATAATCAGCAATGGAGTCACAGTGAAACCACTGCGTAAAAATAAGGTCATTTTTATCAATTACAGCATTCTTAACACTGACAACAACGCGCACCTTAGTTTTTGTTTCATCCTTAATATCTGTGAATGTTATACAGACAGGGTAATCGCCGGGTTCTGCGTCCGCCGGGATATCTACCGTAAACCACAGCGTATCCGGATAGTATCTGCCGGAGCGCACAATGTCGGTTCTCTTTATAGGATACAGCACATCGGGAAAAAGACCGGGCTCTTTTGTTATGTAATCATCGTCGCTTCTTTCAAGATATGCCGGCATTTCCGACGGCACATGCCCGACCCGCGCAATGCTTATACTGTGAAGCAGCTTTGAGCGCACTGACATCTTTAAATCGGAATAGGAACCGAGCTTTGCGTTTTTAATAACAACCTGAAAGGACGCCCGCTCGCCGCGCGCAGCGTTAAGAACCTTTACAGTATCAAACGAGTCATAGTCATCAGTCAGCATCACCTTTTCGAGCGATGAAATTACCTTTGCCTCTACCATGATAACACCTCTTTTTATAAAATTAATCAGAGTATATTATATAATGAACTAAAAATCAACATTTAATCTTTTTATATAAGTTTTAAGCCCAAAAATGTAAACCTATTTTATAATATCGATTATAAGCGGCAATGCTTTGGGGGGCTTGCTTGAAAATTTCAGCGATTGCAGATACTTTTTAGAAACCTGAGCATAATCCTCCGTATTTGTATGAAGATACGCAACAACATCTCCCGAATTTACAAAATCACCTGTCTTTGCGTTCATTACAATGCCGGCGGCATGGTCAATCGGCGCGTCCTTTACAGTCCGCCCGGCGCCGAGCATTGACGCGCAGATTCCTATACTTTCCGCGTCCATACGGCAAATGTACCCGCTCCTGTCCGATTTCACCTCAATTATATTTTTCGCTGCGGGAAGACATGAAGGGTCTTTTGCATATTTGGCGTCACTTCCCTGACGCTCAATCCATTGGCACAGCTTATCAAATGCGGCTCCGCTTTCAATCGCATTCTGAACCCGCGCCGCTGCCTGTGCTTCATCAATTCCGAGCGAAAGCTCAAGCATTCTGCATGCAAGCACCGTACATACGTCTTTTAGATCCTGAGGACCGCTGCCGCGCAGCACCTCTATCGCTTCCTTTATCTCAAGTGCGTTTCCTACGCTGTATCCCAGCGGGGTGTCCATATCGGTAATAACCGCGCAAACCTGCCTTCCGAGTGATTTACCTATATCCACCATAGTTTTGGCAAGCTCTCTTGCCTCATCTACCGTTTTAACAAACGCACCGCTTCCCATCTTTACATCCAGCACGATAGAGTGAGCGCCAGCCGCCAGCTTTTTGCTCATTATGCTTGAGGCTATAAGCGCCGTACTGTCCACCGTAGCCGTTACGTCGCGAAGCGCATACAGCTTTTTATCCGCAGGCGTTAAATTACCCGACTGACCCACAAGCGCAAGCCCGATATCTGACACCTGATCTAAAAACCGCTCCATTGAAAGCTCGGTTTGATATCCCGGAAAAGACTCAAGCTTATCTATCGTGCCGCCGGTATGTCCCAGCCCTCTGCCGCTCATTTTGGCACAGATTCCGCCGCACGCCGCTACAATAGGAAGCAAAATCACAGAGGTTTTGTCTCCGACGCCGCCGGTAGAGTGCTTATCCACCGTTTTATCGCCAAAAAGCGAAAGGTCAACAGTATCACCCGAATTGCACATAGCGTGCGTTAAACGCGCAGTCTCTTTGGCGTCCATTCCGCGAAACCAAACCGCCATGGCAAACGCCGACATCTGATAATCGGGGATATCGCCGCAGGTAAATCCCTTTACGGCAAAATCAATCTGCTCGTCGGACAGCCGTTTGCCATCGCGCTTATCTTTAATAATATCGTACATCCGCATAAATTATTCACCCGCAAATTCAAATGACACAGGGAGCAATTCTCCCAACGTATATATCTTATGCCCGCCGCAAAATGCGAGCAAAACCTTAAAATCGCATTTGCAAAATTCACTCAGCACCTGGCGGCAGACGCCGCACGGCGGACAAATGCCGTCAAGTCTGCCGTTCTTTCCGCCTGCTATCGCAATCTTAACAAAATCGCGTTTGCCGTCGCTCACTGCCTTGAACACAGCCACCCGCTCCGCACAGACCGTCGGTGTAAACGACGCATTCTCAATATTGCAGCCCGTATAAACGCTGCCGTCACTGCAAAGCAGCGCGGCGCCCACAGCAAAACGGGAATAGGGATTATATGCAGCTTCTGCGGCGCTTTCCGCCATGCGGCACAACTCTTTATCCGTCATAGTATCTCCTTTGCAAACCCTTTGCTGTCAGTATCAAGTGAAACTCCGAAAATATCCGCAACTGTTTTTCCCACATTTGCAAAATTATCGCGCACGCCGAGATTTTGAGGCTTAACATTTTGCCCGTAAATAAGCACAGGTATATATTCCCGCGTATGGTCAGTGCTTGTGTCTCCCGGATCACAGCCGTGGTCGGCTGTTATAATCAGCAGATCGTCCCGACTCATTTTCTCCATAAATCCCGGCAAAAACCTGTCAAACTCTGCCGTTGCCGCAGCATACCCGTCAATGTCGCTGCGATGACCGTACAACATATCAAAATCCACAAGATTAATAAAACACAACCCTGAAAAGCGCTCACTCAAAAGCCGCTCTGCCGCCGCCATACCCTCGGTGTTTGAGTGAGATATCACAGCGCGCGTAACTCCGCGTCCGGCAAAAATGTCCGAAATTTTGCCTACCGAAATAACGTCGTACCCGCCCGCCTTTAGGCTGTCAAGCAGCGTCGTCCCGCTCGGCTCCAACGAAAAATCACGCCTGTCGGCAGTGCGCTTAAACTGCCCGGGACTGCCGGTAAACGGTCGCGCGATAACACGGCTCACCGCGTTTTCACCGACAAGAATTTTTCTGGCAATCCTGCAGTATTCGTACAGCATCTCAAGTGACACAATATCAGTATGAGCCGCAATTTGAAACACGCTGTCGGCTGATGTATAAACAATAAGCGCGCCGGTTTCAAGATGCTCCCGTCCGTAGTCCTCGATAACCTTCGTACCCGAATACGGTCTGTTACAAAGTACGCCTCTGCCCGTCATCTGACAAAACTCATCTATTATCTGCTTCGGGAAACCTTCCGGAAAAGTGGGCATAGGCGTTTTTGAAACAACTCCCGCAAGCTCCCAGTGCCCCGTTGTCGTATCCTTTCCCGCAGAAAGCTCACGCAGCTTGCAAAAAGCCGCACGCGGAGCGGCAACTTTCCTTGCTGCAAGGTCGGCACTCAAACCGTCTATATTGAAAAGCCCCATTTTCCGCAGCGTATCGGCATGAAACTTAGGCGAACGTGCGATAGTTCTGAGAGTGTCGGCACACTCGTCGCCGTATTTGAAAGCGTCCGGCGCCGCTCCCACGCCGAAGCTGTCAAGCACAAATAAAAATACCCGGTTTATTTTTTCTCTGTTACTCATTTTCCATTGCCGCTGCTGTTTTCAGCGCGACCTCCATCATTTGTGTAAAGGACGTTTCCCGCTCTGCTGCCGTTGTTGCCTCGCCCGTCAGTATATGATCTGACACCGTGCAGATTGCAAGCGCGCGCTTTTTGCTGTAAGCAGCCGTCATGTAAAGAGCCGCCGCCTCCATCTCCGCACCGAGCACGCCCATACCCGCAAACTGTGCATTGAGCGTTTGATCCGCACTGTAAAACGTATCGGTTGACACGATATTGCCGACATGAAAGCGCGCCCCCAACCGCTCACATTCCGAAACGGCGCGGCTCATAAGCTCAAAATCGCAAATCGGGGCAAAGGTTCCGTTCAGCCTGTACTGAGAGGCAAAGTTTGAATTGGTGCAGGCACCCATTCCGATAACTATATCCCTTATCTTTACATGTTCGCTAAGCGCGCCGCAGGAGCCTATGCGAATAATATTTTCCACCCCGAAAACGTTAAACAGCTCATAGCTGTAAATGCCCATAGACGGCATACCCATCCCTGAAGCCATGACGCTGACTTTTTTGCCGTCATAGCTGCCGGTGTAGCCCTGCACGCCGCGCACATTATTCACAAGACGCGCATCAGTCAAAAAGTTCTCTGCGATAAACTTTGAGCGAAGCGGGTCTCCCGGCATCAGCACGGTTTTTGCAAAATCACCCGGTTTCGCATTAATATGAGGTGTCGGATAGTTCATGGTTTTCACTCCTTTTGCATATAAGTCTTATAATTTTACTGGTGCCCAGTCTCGACGCGCCGAGCTGCAAAAAGCGATGCGCGTCCTCAAGCGTTGAAATACCGCCGGCCGCTTTTATTTTAACATGCGGGTCAACATATTTTTTGAACAGAATTATATCCTCGTCCGTCGCACCGCCGCCCGCAAAGCCGGTCGAAGTTTTAATAAAGTCTGCACCCGACTGCGATACGGCGCGGCACAGCTCTATTTTCTCCCGCTCCGTCAAAAGACAGGCTTCAACTATTACCTTTAATATTTTATCACGGCACACGTCTTTTATTTGTGAAATTTCCCGCTGAACGCCTTTAAAATCTCCGGATTTTGCAAGACCGATATTTATTACCATATCCAGCTCATCCGCGCCGTTTTGAAGCGCATCCTGCGCCTCAAAACGCTTGACGTCGCTGCTGTTGTATCCGTTCGGAAACCCGATAACGGTGCATACCGCAAGCCTTTTGCCGCAGCGCTCCTTTGCAAGGCTGACATAACATTCAGGTATACAGACAGACGCAGTATTATATTTGATACCCTCATCGCACACACGCAGTATCTGCTGCGGCGTTGCCGTCTGGGACAGCAGTGTATGATCCACAAAAGTCAGCAGTTTTTCTGTGTTCATATTATTACCTCACGGAAAATTTTATATATGCGCGGTCATCAAACGAGCAGTTGCCGTTTTCAACACCCTTGGTTTCGGAATATAATTTATAGCAGTGCGGATCATTTTTCAGCACATTTTCAAGCTCCAGCTCGCTTTTTTCAAGAGTATCGCAAAGCACGGGATATCCGTCGCTTGCAAGCACCACGGTGTCGCCTGCCATTATATCGTATACCGCAATAAAATCTTCCTTCAGTCCGTGCCCGTTGAGCACACCGTATCCGAAGCGCGAGCTGCTGTCGTTTTCAAAGGCAAGCTGCATATTAATAAACGGAAGTATAGCCTGCCGCCCGCTGTCGTTTTCAAAAACTTGACCGGGCAAATTCCCGTCCTTCAGCGCCTTTTCTATTACAAACGCGCGAAGGTCGGCCAAAACCGAATCGATTTTTTTGCCGCTGTCAAACACCTTTCCGTTTATCATGCAGCAGCAGTCGCCCAGCGACCAAACCTGTTTATGAAAATCGCTGTACACAACTATACATGCACGCAGCCACTCGGTAATATCATCATTTTCAACATCTGCAAAATATGCCTTTGACAGCGCACAGTCAAGACGCTCAAAAAAATCATGCTTTCCGATTTCACGCGGCATATTCTCAAGCTCCGAAAGAATTATCTCCTTCGCATATCCTCCGCATGACAGCCCTTGTGTCTTATTACCGGCGTTTGTTCTCCACCTCTGTCTGCCCTTGCTTGTCACGCCGTCAATAACGGCGATAAAATCATCACTTGCAAACAATCCGTCCTCACACAGCCGCATATCGGTTCGCTTGCCGACAAGCTGCTTTTCGATTATATCAGTCATACAGCAACTCCCATGGTTATTTTTACATAATTATACCACATATAAGTCTGCCTTTCAACTAAAAAAGCGGCAGGACAAGCCTGCCGCTTTTTATTTTAATCAGTCAAGAAACAGTTCGACAACAGGAATAACAACATCCGGTTTGATATACGGAACTCTGAGTATAAGCATATCCTCGTCAACGCTTCCGTGTTTCTCTCCTCCGCTGTGTGTCAGCCGCCTTACTGCGTCACGGTCTATTATTAGCTCGGACGCGTCATGCAAAAACTGCGCATATCTGACCTTTCCTGCAAGTCCGGGCAGCTGCAAATACTGATAAGGATAATTATAAATATGGGCATATAGTCTTTTGCCGTCTTCACTCTGCGTATATCGCACACCGTCCGGCGCCTTAAACTCCGGCTCCGCCATAGTACATCCGTAAATAGACCTTGAATTGTATTTCATCCACTCTCCGTATACGCTAAGCGCGGCAACAGCTCGCTTATCCATGTATCCGCGCGCGGTCGGTCCCACGTTCATCAAGAGATTGCCGCCGAGCGAAACACAGTCTATAAGAAGCTTTAAAAGCATTTCGGGTGATTTCCAGGTCATCTCATCGCGGTAATAGCCCCATGAGCCGGAAAACGTATGGCACGCCTCCCACGGCACAAGCTCACCGGTTTTTGCATGGGTCGGCCACCGTTTGACCTCTATCTGTTCAGGCGTCCAAAGGTCCTGCTCAATCTCGGTGCGGTTATCTATAAGTATACCCGGCTGAAGTGAACGCGCAAGCGCTATAAGCTCTTCTGCCTCCCAGTCGTCCTTACCCTTGCCTGTGTTGATGCGCTCATCCACGATATCACCCAAAGTTTTCTTTGAGGAATAAGAAAAATCAAACCAGAGGATATCTATTTTTCCATAGTTGGTCAAAAGCTCGCGCACCTGATTTCTCATATATTCCGCGTATCGGTGCATATCGCGCGTCTTGTTCATCTCATATGCTTTCGGATGACTTCTCATCGGGTGCAGGCTGTCGATAGGGAAATCGGGATGGTGCCAGTCAATCAGAGAATAGTAAAAGCCGATTTTAAGACCCTCCGCACGGAATGCGTCAACATATTCGCGCACAAGGTCGCGTCCCGCTTTCGTATTGGTGCATTTGTAATCGGTATATTTTGTATCAAACATGCAAAAGCCTTCATGATGCTTTGTTGTGAATACCGCATATTTCATTCCCGCCGCCTTTGCAGCCCTTGCCCACTCGCGCGGATCATACATATCGGGGTCAAAATAATCGAAGTAGCGCTGATAGTCCTCATCGCTTATCTTCTCTCTCGTCTTTATCCACTCGTGACGCGCAGGGAGTGCATATAACCCCCAATGTATAAACATGCCGAAACGGTCGTGAATAAACCATTTATTATCGCCCGGGGTTTTTCTGACTTTATAACTTGACATAACTGTATTCCTTTCATATAATATGTGTATTTAAACAAAGTATAGCAATTTTCGGCGCTAATTCAATGTATTTTACAGTCGCAATTATGGAGATTTCGGCATGGATATTACAAGCAGCAAATTTATCGCAAAAAGCATAAATGCAATGGACGTAAGGCTTGGAATGCACGGATATGTACGCGCTGACAGCGAGTGGAAAAGCAGCGGAATGACGATACCGTATTCAAAGCTGTATTTCGTTTTCAGCGGCAGTGCGGTGCTGGAATGCGGTAAAGCCGCTTATGAGCTGACACCTGAAAATGTGTATCTTGTACCATACGGCGCCCGGCACAGTTTTTACTGCGACGGCGCAATGGAAAAGCTGTACTTTCACTTTACGGCACTCAAGCCCGGCGGAAACGATATTTTTGAAAACGTCAGCAAAATCATGCAGCTCAAATGCGATGCAGCTGTAATGGAAAATCTGAAGAAATTGTATTTTTCCGAGGATACAGGCGCCTGTTTTGAGTTAAAGAGCGAGCTTTACTCACATATTTTGAGATTTATAAAAGAATTCAATATAAAAATCAGTCGGGAGGCACCGTACAGTGAAACTGTAGCTGATGCGATAATTTACATCCGCCAGAACCTTTCTCTGGGGATAAGCGTTAAACAGATTTCTGACGTGCTGTTTGTTTCGGAAAGCATGCTGTCTAAGAGATTTACCAAGGAAACGGGAATTTCAATCGGGAAATTTGTCGACCGTGAAGTCATGATAGAAGCGCAGCGCAGATTGCTGCTGTCAAACGAGCCTATACAACAGATAAGCGAAGAGCTCGGATTTTGCGACCAGTTTTATTTTTCCAAAAAATTTAAGCAGTTCAGTGGCATTTCACCGATAAAATACCGTAAACAGAGCCGCGACGGAATATAATTCACAATTAAAAACAGTTAAAGCCAATTATTCCTCAGATGAGAAATAATTGGCTTTTGTTTATACTCTTATATAATTTTATTTTGAATGTTTTTAAAATTCCTATATTTTTTATCGTAATATTCCGCAAGCGCTTTATCAGGCTTTATAATTTCCCTTACCCTGTAAAACTGTTTTGCAATCTCCGGCCTGTTCATAGCAAGCAGCGCTGCACCGAGCGCTCCGCCCTGCTCCAATTCCGGTATTTCAAGAACAATGTCAAGGGCGCTTGCTATAATTTTAAGCCACAGCCTATTCCTGGCACCGCCGCCGCAGATTTTTGATTTTGTAATATTCACGCCGAGCAAGCGTATAATTTCAATATTCTGCCTGAGCGCCATTGCAACACCCTCTAAAATTGCCAGTGACATCTGTTCCCTTGTTGTTGAAAGCGTCATTCCGTAAAATATCGCCTTTGCATTCGGGTCGTTAATCGGTGAACGCTCACCCATAAGATACGGCAGAAATATAACATCATTTTTGCCTAAATACTGTTCCATGCCGCTAATATCATAATCGGAATTCAGAATATTTTCAACCCACCATTTCTGACAGCTTGCCGCCGAGAGAATACAAGCAAGGTAATGGTACTTTCCGCTTGCTGAGCAAAAAGCGTGAATGGCACTGTTTTTGTCATAATTGTGATTATTTGTTTCCACAAAAATCGTACCCGATGTGCCAAGGGAAATATTGCATTCCCCGTCACTAACAACACCGGTGCCTATCGCCGAGCAGGCATTGTCTCCTCCGCCGATAACAATTTTTACATCGTCATTCAATCCGAATTTGTTTGCAAGCTCACGTCTGATATTTCCGATAACCTCACAGCTTTCACGTACAACAGGTAACTTTGTTTTATCAATTCCGATAATCTCAAGCATTTCATCAGACCATTTACGGTTTGACACATCAAAATAAAGCGTACCCGAAGCATCGCTCACGTCAGTTGCAAATTCACCTGAAAGCCTGTAAGCAAGATAATCTTTAGGAAGCATTATCTTGCTTATTTTACTGAAGTTTTCTGGTTCATTATTCTTAACCCATAATAATTTAGGCGCAGTAAAACCTGCAAATGCAATATTCCCTGTGTGCTTTAAAAGAAAGTCCCTGCCTATCTCATTGTTAAGATAATCAACCTCTCTAACCGCTCTGCCGTCATTCCACAAAATTGCGGGCCGGATAACATTTTTGCACTCGTCGAGCATAACAAGTCCATGCATCTGCCCCGAAAAGCTGATTGCCTTAATGCTTGTTCTGTCAGTATCTTCAAGCAGCTCGTCAAGCGCACACACGGTTTGGTCATACCAGTCGTCAGGATTTTGCTCGCTGTAATTCGGAGCGGGATAACTGACCTTGTAATCCCTGCTGACGGTTTTATCTATCCCGTTTTCACTTAAAAGCAGCAGCTTAACCGATGATGTACCTAAATCAATTCCTATGTACCTGTTCACTCTATTCACCGAATAATGCGTTATTTACAATATACTCTAAATATTCCTGTCTGCCTGAGGAAGGAAGCTGAGGCTTTTTCATATTGCAGGCATAGTCTGATAATTCCTCAAGAGACGCTTCACCGCTTCTGATTTTTCTGCCTATACCGTCGTTAAATGATGAATACCTATCCGCGATAAATTTATCGACAGTACCTTCCTCAATAATCTTTACCGCCTTGATTAAGCCGAGAGCGAAAGCGTCCATACCGAGAATATACGCGTGAAACATATCCTGAGCAGTATAGCTCGGTCTGCGGTTTTTAGCGTCAAAATTAAATCCTCCGGTAAGTCCTCCCGATTTAAGAATTTCATACATTGCAAGAGTGGTTTCATAAACATTAAACGGAAATTCGTCAGTATCCCAGCCAAGAAGATAATCTCCCTGATTTGCGTCAACAGAGCCGAGCATGCCGTTGATTGCACTGATTCTCAGCTCATGCTGGAAGGTGTGGCCTGCAAGGGTGGCATGATTAGCCTCAATATTCATTTTGAAGTCCTTGTCAAGTCCGTACCGGCGAAGAAATCCGATAGCGGTAGCTGCATCAAAATCGTATTGATGTTTCATAGGCTCCTTCGGTTTCGGCTCTATGTAAAAATCTCCTTTAAATCCGATTTTTCTGCCGTAATCCACTGCCATATGCATAAGTCTTGCGATGTTATCCTGTTCAAATTTAACATCTGTATTAAGCAGTGTTTCATAGCCCTCACGGCCGCCCCAGAAAACATAACCCTTGCCTCCGAGCTTAACGGTTATATCAAGAGCTTTTTTAATTTGCGCAGCTGCAAAGCAGTAAACATCAGCAGAATTTGTACTGCCTGCACCGTTCATATAGCGTGGATTGCCGAACATATTGGCAGTACCCCAAAGACACTTTATATCTGTATCCTGCATTTTTTTCAGAATATAATCGCTTATCTCATCAAGCCTGCGGTTTGTCTCGTTGATATCATCAGCTTCAGGTACTAAGTCTACATCGTGAAAACAAAAATACTTTATGCCGAGCTTTCGCATAAACTCAAAGCCCGCATCAACCTTTGCCCTTGCGTGTGCCATTGTCCCGGCCTCTTCACCAAAGGATTTATCGGCCGTACCTACTCCGAACATATCAACACCGGTTGCGCAGAGATTGTGCCACCATGCCATGGCAAACGGCAAATGCTCGCTCATCTTTTTGCCCATAATAATTTTATCTGCGTCATAATACTTAAACTCAAACGGCTTACCCGTTCTGTAGCCGACCTTATCTGTAAAATCAAAATATTCCACAATAATACCTCCGTTTTCTATACTTTATAATTATATAAATTTCATCTTTGCAATACAAGAAATATGTTTTTTAATTATAGAAATAAATTTAGGAGAGGTCAATTAACATCTTTATGTTTACAATTTTCATACACAGAAAATTGAAATTATCTATTGACTTTCAGCGGCAATTTCTGTATAATCTTATTGTATCTGTGTACAAGCATAGATGTTTGTCTAAAAGCGGAGGGAGGGAAACATGCAATGGCTGAAATCCGCATCAAGGAAAATGAAACATTGGACAGTGCTTTGAGAAGATTTAAAAGGCAGTGCGCAAAATCAGGCGTCCTTTCCGAAATCAGAAAAAGAGAGCACTATGAAAAGCCCAGCGTAAAGAGAAAGAAAAAGTCAGAAGCTGCCAGAAAGCGCAAGTATTAATCTGATTTAATTTTGACGTACATAAAAGCCCTGCAAATGTAGGGCTTTTTTATTTTATCAAGAGAAAATCCGAAGCCGTAAACAGCTTCGGATTTTGCATACACTGTCAGTTTTCCATCTGTTTGCCTAAAAACATCGCATAGGACGAGAGCAGCTTTTCCTCCGTAACGGAAGGCTTTCTTCCGGGTGTCTCCAGGAAAGCTACAAGCCCCATTACATCTCCCTCGGAAATAATCGGACTGGCTGCGATAATCACGGGCGAGCCTGAATCGCTGACTACCTTTATACCGGCGTCGCTGCCCTGAGCAAAATAATTTTTTCGTGCCTCAATGAGCTGTTCACACTCACGGCTTATCGGGCGCTCAAGAATATCGCGCTTGCCCTGCCCGGCATATGCTATCACGTTATCCATATCACAGACACTGCAATACATACCGCTGACTGTATAGAGCGATGTGCAGCAGTCGGCTGCAAATGACGACAGCTCGCCGAGCGGAGAATATTTTTTAAATATCACTCCGCCCTCCTTGTCGGTGAATATTTCAAGCGGGTCACCCTCGCGTATGTGCATTGTACGGCGTATCTCCTTCGGGATAACAACGCGCCCGAGGTCGTCGATTCTTCTGACAATTCCTGTTGCTTTCATTGTAAAACTCCTTTTAAAATGCTTTGCACTGTTAGTGTTTTCCAAAGCAAGGCATTTATTCGCAACGCGGAAAAAATAAGATGGTTATTTCTGTAAATCAAAGCTACCGGCAAAAACAGCAGCAAAGCCGTGCAAGCACACATGCGGCGACAACTCTCCCAAAGCCCGTCACGGGAGTGAACACGGTACGGCGCTGATAAAAAGCTGTCTGACCGATCTTCAGCCGTTCAAGCAGCGCCCGATAGCCGGCGTTTTGAGGTTCCATTTGAACAGCCGTCTGCGCAAACTGCATCGCCGCAGCGCTGTTACCCGACTGCGAGCTTGCAACAGCGCTCAAATAATACCATCGCGCAGACCGCTCCCCGATATTTTTCAAAATATACATTGCCTGCTCATACATACCGGCACGCAGATACGCCTCGGCAGAATCAAGCGGGGACAAGCCGCCGGCACGCCTTGAATAATATCCGCCGGCGCCGTAGCTTCCGTACCCGCCGGTGCTGTAGGCTCCGCTTGTGCCGGCACTTCCTTTCTTAATTGCATCATATGCCTCGTTTATTTCCTGCATACGAGCCTGTGCTCCGGCATCTCCCGGGTTTAAATCAGGATGATATTTTTTCGCAAGGCGCCTGTACGCCTTTGTAATCTCCTCGTCGGTCGCCCCGGGTGAAACGCCGAGCACCTTATAGGGGTCTGTCATTGTTTTCTACCTCTAAGTTGTTTTAAAAGCTCATATTTAAGCCGTATTCCGCTGTAAATCACGTTATCGGTAATCTCTGTCAGCCGACAAAGCCTCAGCTTCTCATATTCTGACGCACACCTTACACACTCCATGTCCAACAGCCTGTCAATCTCGGACATACGGCAGCGTATCAGCGGATTATACCTGCCGTGCTTTATATCCGAACGAAAATCACATGCTGCATCGGTAATATATATAACCCGTCCGAGACAGTATCCAAACGCCTCGGCCTTTGTATTATAAGCAAATATCCGTCCCAGCAGACCGCCGAAAATATCTGCCGGTATGTCAAAATTGGTCTCACCATGACGCTCAGCGTCCGAAAGCTCGGATAAAAAACGCTTAATATCCTCACACAGATGCGGGCGGCGTTCCCTTGCCGTTTCAAAAGACCTGCGATATATTTTTTCGACAGTGCGCGCTTTGAGTGAGCCGCTGTCGGCAATATCGTCTTTTATATTAAGATATGCCAAAATAACCGTAATATCAGCAGCGTAGTCCGCAATATCACCGACACAGCAGCCGCGCTTTTTTCCTAAGTAGTACGGACACCTGCACTCTTTAAACCGCGGCGGATTTTCCTCAAGCGCCGACAACAATATAAACGCAAATACCGTATCAAAGCTCAAAAGCCAGCGCGCCCGCGCACCGTACCGCGCCGCAAGCGCGCGGCACAGCCCGCAGTAATACGATTTATATTCACGCCTGCCCTCCTTGGAGAGAGCACGTATATCCGCTGTCACATATCCGAACATTATTCTGTTCTCAGCGCTTCAACAGGGTCGCGTTTTGCAGCAAAGCCCGAGGGAATAAGACCCGCCACATAGGTCAGAAGTATACTTATCGCAACAAGTATTACCGCGCCGAGAACGGGCAACGTTGCAGATAATGTCGAGATTCCCGTAAGCGTGTGCAGTATCATATTAATAGGTATCAGCAGAAGCAGTGTTATTACTATACCTATAACGCCCGCCGTCAGTCCGACAATTGTGGTTTCCGCATTGAATACGCGGGAAATATCCCGCTTGGAGGCACCGATTGAGCGCAGAATACCGATTTCTTTTGTACGCTCCAGTACTGAAATATAAGTGATAATACCTATCATTATAGATGATACAATTAAAGATATTGCAACAAACGCAATGAGAACATAGGAAATAGCGTTTACAATAGTGGTAACAGAGCTCATAAGCATTGCCACCATATCAGTGTAGGTTATCTTATCAGCCTCATCCACCTTATCATTATACGCCTCAATGGCATCAGTTACGCGTTCCTTTGCCTCAAAATCCTTGGGATAAAGATTAATTCCCGACGGCTTTTCGCGTTCAACATAGCCCAGCCGTGAAAGATTGCCTTCATACGTGGCGCTTGTTTCCATCATCGCCGCTCCGTACTGCAAAAGCATATCGTCCGGCATTTGGACGTACTGGCTCATCTCGGGATCGTTTGCAATATGGGCGCGTATTTCGTCTGCCGTATATTCTTTTTTTTCAAAGGAAAGACCGGAAAACAGGTCTGTCTGGCTGTTGTCAAGCTGAGCTTTAACGGCAGCATTGCCATTGACATTGTTTATAAGCTCATTCATAAACTCGGTGGTATATCCGATAGTACCCTCATGCCTTTTTGCCTCATCTTCATCAGACGGACGTACAATTCCTACAATTTTAAGCTTTGTTGCGGTTTTCAAACGGTCAATAACAGCCGCCTCCGACGCTTCGCTTATCAGTTTCTTTTCATCATCGTAATTATAGTAGTCTGCATCTGTCAGAACGCTGAAAGTCTGATTGCACAGTTCCTCAAAGGTATAATTGCGCGTTTCAAGCTTATATTCGTTTTCCTTACCCTCGGCAACCGCCTTCTGAGCGCTTTCTAAATACTCTTTTAGCTGGTCGACATCACGCAGACCGAGGGAATACAGAGTATAATCGGATACCTGGTTTTTATCGTTTACGATAAGAACCACTTCATTTTTATTTTCCGGCAGATGTCCGTACAAAACATCATAACTGTCGTTGATATAATCCCTGTCTCCCACAAGCTCGGTCCACACACTGGAGGAAGACATTGACACCATATCCGATGCACTTCCCGTATCCATGCCCATGGCGTCATACAGCTCATATATGTCCATAAGCCCCTTAGTGTATGTTCCGTCATCGTTTTCAAGGTATACGTTCATGCCGGTGGGATAGGTATACTTTATATCGTAGCAGTCGTTTTTAATATCCTCGCTTGAATCTAAAAACGTCTTGAAATCCCTTAGGTTATTGGTGGTTACTCCGGCCGTCATCGACTCCATCATCTGCACGACAACATCATTTGAATAAACCGTGTTTTCCTCCTGTACCTCATTCTCCTTACTGTTGGAATTCATAAATGCACTAAGCATAGCGGAAGTGTCCATAGTGGTCTCGCTGATGGTTATCGGATAGCTTGCCATCGTACTGCGCTCTATGCTGTCGATATATGCCTGTACACCGGTGGATACCGACATTATAAGCGCAATGCCTATAATTCCGATAGAACCGGCAAAGGATGTAAGTATTGTTCTTGCTTTTTTTGTGAGCAGATTATTTACCGAAAGAGACAGCGCTGTCCAAAATGACATTGACGGCTTTTTCTTTTTGCCGCTTTTCCTGTTCGGCTCCGCCGCGACCGTACGTGCGGCCTCCTCATCGGTATACGGATCAGAATCGTCCGTTATTTCGCCGTCAAGCAGGCGTATGATCCTTGTCGAATACTTCTGCGCAAGCTCCGGATTGTGGGTAACCATGATGACAAGGCGGTCTTTTGCGACCTCCTTGAGCAGCTCCATTATTTGAACAGAGGTCTCCGAATCAAGCGCGCCGGTCGGCTCGTCGGCAAGGAGAATTTCGGGATTATTTACAAGCGCGCGTGCAATCGCAACGCGCTGCATCTGACCGCCCGACATCTGATTGGGCTTCTTTTTCAGCTGATCTCCCAGTCCGACCTTTTCAAGCGCCTGCTTAGCGCGCACACGGCGTTCATGCTTTGAAACGCCCGAAAGCGTCAGCGCAAGCTCGACATTGGACAGCACGGTTTGATGCGGGATAAGGTTATAACTCTGAAACACAAAGCCTATCGAACGATTGCGGTAATTGTCCCAATCCGCGTCACGAAACTGCTTTGTGGATTTTCCGGCAATAATCAGGTCGCCGTCGGTATAGCGATCCAGTCCGCCGATTATATTGAGAAGCGTTGTTTTTCCGCAGCCTGACTGACCGAGTATCGACACAAATTCATTCTTGCGGAAACGAACCGATACACCCTTGAGCGCTACCACCGTTTCATCGCCCGTTTTATAGGTCTTTACAATATTTTTTAAATTTAACATAATACGCCTCCGTGATACTTGTATCAACATTATAATACATAAGCTGCAAAAAGCAAGTTATTTTTATAATATTTAATGTTTGTTAATAATTACAAATTTGCTGTTTACATTTTGTGCGATATTACCAGCTGTAAATGGTTGATGAATTATATATAATAATGTATAATTTCAGTATGTACTATAATTCACTAAATGAAAACCTAAAGGCGCGTTTTGGGCAAAAAGTTTACAAGCTTGCTCTAAACGGCGGCATGACATGCCCCAACCGCGACGGCACGCTCGGTCGGCGTGGTTGTATTTTCTGTTCGGGCGGCTCCGGGGCATTTGCCGCACACGGTGCAACGGTGACCGAACAAATAGAAGCTGCAAAGGCGCGGGTTGCAGGGAAAATAAAAAACGGAAAATATATCGCCTATTTTCAAAGCTATACAAACACCTACGCCGATACAACGTATCTTGAAAGCCTTTTTTGCGAGGCGATTGAGCACCCCGATATCGCAGCGCTTTCCGTCGCCACCCGTCCTGACTGTCTGGAAGATGAAAAAGTGCAGCTGTTGTCGCGGCTGTCAGAGAAAAAGCCGGTGACCGTCGAGCTTGGACTACATACAATTCATGAGAAAACCGCAAGATATATCCGCCGAGGATATCCCCTGCCCATATTTGATAACGCAGTAAAAAGGCTTAAACGCGCAGGCATCGAAACAGTAGCTCACGTTATACTTTTTCTTCCGGGAGAAAGCGAGGATATGATGCTTGAAACAGTAAAGCATGTAGCTGAAACCGGAGCTGACGGTATAAAGCTTCAGCTGCTGCATGTGCTTGCCGGCACTGACCTTGAAAAGGATTACGCCGCGGGCAAATTCAGCCTGCCGGATATGGAGCATTATATACAAACGCTTGAAAAGTGCATACGCATACTGCCGGAAAATATTGTTATACATAGATTAACAGGGGACGGGGCAAAGCGCGAGCTTATCGCTCCGCTGTGGACCGCCGATAAAAAACGCGTGCTCAATGCCATAAATTCCGCGTTTAAACGAGAAAACGTAATTCAGGGCAGTGAATGTGTACAAAATATTCATGACTTTTTTGTATAGTTCTACAAAATAAGACTTTTTACGAAAAAATGCAACTTTTATCCGCCTTTTTAACATATATAGGTAAGGTTCCTAAAATAAGGGGGGTAATTACTTTGACAAAAAGATTAACCATTCTCGGAATAAGCACGCTGATTATAGTATGCACAGTCGTTGCCTTAGCATTTCTTTTGGGTTACGGCGACAGTTCGGACACAGCTTCGGGCTCCAGCGGCTGCTACGCGGAAATACCCGAGGAAGAGCTACTGCGTAAATCCGCGCTCATCGCTGTCGGCACGGTAAACGACATATATGACGACATGCACGGCAACGCTTACTCTGATTTTAAAATCGAGAGGGCTGTCAAGGGCGGAGGTGCGGCATCTGTCACCGTGCGCACATCGGTGCCCTATAAAAACGAAGATGCCGTTGCCTCATCTTCAACTGATTTTTCACTTGTAAAAGATGAACGGTATCTTTTGTTTCTCAGTAAGGACGGAGAAAATTACAGAATTATAAATCCATACAGATACAGGATTATTGTGCCGGACGACGGGATGGATTCGGTGCTGGTGGACGGCAGGGTATGGACGCTTGACGAATACTGTGACAGGCTGAATGAAATGCTGAACGAATAGACCCGGTATATAAGGGAAGACATAAGCTGTCTTCCCTAAAATTTTAATTTATTTCATTGAAATGCGGCGGCTGTTATGATATTATAAATCCGAAAGACAAATTACGGAAAGAGAGATTTACTAATGGATTACAGCATTTCATCAATGTTAAAAAACGACGGATTTGAATGTGCCTGCGGCAAAAAGCATTTCGCTCTGATTTCGGACGTTATCATAGAAAGTAAGGCCGTAAACAGACTGCCCGAGCTTATAAAAAAGCATGGCGGAACAAAGGCGTTCGTACTTGCAGACGAAAACACGCTTAAAGCGGGAATAAGCGCGTTTGAAGCATTAAAATCCTCGGGAATTGCTCATACTCTCTTTAAATTCGGTTCAAAGCCTCTTGAGCCGGACGAGCAGGCGGTAGGCAGCGCCGTTATGCACTATGACTATACTTGCGATATCATTGTCGGAATCGGTTCGGGAGTCATTAACGATATCGGAAAAATTCTCGCTGCAATGACGGGTAAAAAGTATATTATCGTAGCAACCGCACCGTCAATGGACGGTTATGCCTCCGCCACCTCCTCAATGGCGCGTGACGGGCTTAAGGTCTCTCTTGCATCTAAATGTCCCGACGCGGTGCTCGCAGATCTTGATATCTTGTGCAGCGCGCCTATGCGCATGCTTCAGGCGGGAGTCGGCGATATGATAGCAAAATACATCAGTATATGCGAATGGCGGCTTGCTCATATAATTGTAGGCGAATATTACTGTGAAACAGTGGCGACAATCGTTAAGAGGGCTCTTGAAAAGTGCAAAAAAAGCGCACACGGACTTGTAAACCGTAACCCGGACGCCGTAAAGGCGGTAATGGAGGGTATGGTAATTTCAGGTATTGCCGCAAATTACGCCGGTGTGTCCCGCCCCGCTTCAGGCGTGGAGCATTACTTTTCTCATGTCTGGGATATGCGCGGACTGGAATTTAACACTCCCGTTGACCTGCACGGAATACAGTGCGGCGTTGCGGTTCCGCTGTCGCTGAAAGCCTACGAATATGTCCGCACTATTACGCCAAACCGTGAAAAAGCGCTCAGATACGCACGCAGCTTTTCCTTTGACGACTACTGCAGCTTTCTCCGTAAAAACATGGGCAGCGGTGCCCAGGCAATGATAGACGGAGAATACAAAGAGCATAAATACGACATTGCAAAGCATGAAAAACGCCTTGACATTATTATAAAAAACTGGGATAAAATCTGCGCTGTAATAGACCGGGAGCTGCCGCCATACAAAGAGATTATAGATCTTTTGAAATCAATAGGCGCACCGACCTCACCTACCGACTTTAACATAAGCGAAGATGAAATAAAAAACGCCTTTATCATAACAAAGGATATTCGAGACAAGTACGTCGTAACAAGGCTGCTTTGGGATTTGGGAGAGCTGGAAAACGCACAGAAAACAATTATATAAGGGAGTTTTTCCGATGAAGAAATATATTGCCGCACTTGACGAGGGCACTACCAGCGCCCGCACGGTCATTTTCGACAGATGTGGAAACGCCGTGTCAAGCGCACAACATGAATTTAAACAAATATACCCTCAGCCGGGCTATGTGGAGCAGGACGCAAACGAGATTTTTGCCTGCCAGTATTCCACCCTGACAGAAGCCATTTTTATGGGCGGAATAGATCCTGACGAAATTGCCGCTATCGGAATTACCAATCAGCGCGAAACCACCGTGGTTTGGGAAAGAGCAACGGGAAAGCCTGTCTGCAGCGCTATTGTTTGGCAGTGCCGCCGCACGGCAGACATCTGTGACAAGCTCATTAAGGACGGGTATTCCGATTATATTAAAAAAACAACAGGACTTATACCCGATGCATATTTTTCGGCGACAAAAATCAAGTGGATACTCGATAATGTCGACGGCGCACGAAAAAAAGCCGAAAACGGCGAACTGCTGTTTGGCACAATAGACACCTGGCTTTTGTGGAAGCTTACCGATGGGCGCGTACACGTAACCGACTACACCAATGCGTCCCGCACAATGCTGTATGATATAAATAATCTTTGTTGGGATAAAAAGCTCATTGATATTTTAGACATTCCCGAATGTATGCTGCCTCAAGTTTGTTCGTCGTCGCAGGTTTACGGTGAAATTAATCTGCTTGGAAGCAGAATACCTGTCTGCGGCATTGCGGGCGACCAGCAGGCGGCACTTTTCGGGCAGTGTGCATTTGAAAACGGAGATATAAAAAACACTTACGGCACCGGCTGCTTTCTGCTTGCCAACACGGGCGAAAAACGCGTGGACAGCAAAAGCGGTCTGCTGACAACAATCGCGGCAAGTCTTGAAAACGAACCCGTAAGCTATGCGCTTGAAGGCAGCGTTTTTGTCGGCGGAGCCGTTATACAGTGGCTGCGCGATGAGCTTAAGCTCATACACGAGGCGGCGGACAGCGAATACTTTGCCGCAAAGGTTGAAAATTCGGGAGGGGTATACGTCGTCCCCGCATTTGCGGGACTCGGCGCGCCGCATTGGGATATGTATGCGCGCGGCGCGGTCTTGGGTCTTACACGCGGCAGCGGCAAAAATCATATTATACGCGCGGCGCTCGAATCAATAGCATATCAGACAAACGACGTTATACGGGCAATGGAAAATGACATCGGCCGCAAACTGAAGGTACTGCGTGCAGACGGCGGCGCGGCCGCCAACAATCTGCTCATGCAGTTTCAGGCCGATATATCGGACCTTAAAGTATTCAGACCTTCCTCCGCCGAGGCGACGGCGCGCGGCGCCGCGTTCCTTGCCGGGCTCGGATGCGGTTTTTACAAAGACCGCAAAGAGCTGAGCAGTCTATGCAGTGCGGGCACGGAATTCATTCCGAAAATGAACGCGGATATGCGAAATAAGCTGATATGCGGTTGGAACAGGGCAATAGGCCGAAGTCTTGAATGGGAGGAAAAGCAATGAGCGTAAATGTATACGAAAAAACCGTTCCGTCATCGGACGGAATACACACGCTTTACGGCAAGGTTTATGTCCCCGAAAACAACAATGAGATACGCGGCATTGTGCAGATTGTACACGGTAAAAGCGAGCATATTGACAGATATGAACGGTTTATGACAGCTCTTGCCGAAAACGGCTATGCTGCGTTCGGGCATAACCATATCGGGCACAAAAAAAGCTCACCGGACAGCGAACTGGGCTTTTTCGGGTATGACAATGGTTTTCGCCACCTTATTAATGATGTAAATGTGTTTGGTGACGCCGTTTCCGATGATTTTCCCGGCAGAAAGCGCTACCTTTTCGGGCACAGCATGGGTTCGTTCATTGTACGGCTTGCAGTGCTCAAAAGCGCCGATGAGCTTTCGGGGCTTATCATCTGCGGAACGGGCGGACCGCAAAATGCGGCCCGCGCAGGTCTTTTCATGTGCAATCTTGTGACGCTTTTAAAAGGCGGAAAGCATGTTTCACCGCTCCTTGACAAGCTGGTATTTTCAAAGTATAATGATAAATTTGAAAAGGACAATCCCGACAACTGGCTGACAACGGACAGAAACGAGGTCAAAAAGTTCAGCGAAGACCGTTACAGCGGATTTTCCTTTACCGCCTGCGGTATGCACGATCTTATTAAGCTGAACTATGTCAGCAATAAGCCGATTTGGGCTCAGGCAGTCAGCAAAAAGCTGCCCATATTTCTTGTTGCGGGCAGCGACGACCCCGTCGGCGATTTTGGACATGGTGTTGAAACAGTGTATAACCGTCTTAAAAAGGCAGGCTGTAATGTAAAAATGAAGCTGTACCCCGGCGCACGTCACGAAATTCTGAATGAGTTCTGCCGGGATGAGGTTACAGAGGATATTTTGAAATTTATAAGGGGAAATTAAAAAGCAGGCACGGTTTAAGACCGTGCCTGCTTTTTAATATATATTTTCTATTACTTATAAAATATTATACAGCACATCCCCAACTGCCTTTGCCATACATGCAAAGCCCAAATCATTGGGATGACAGTTGTCAACCGTGCCGCCGTCACCGCCGAAAATACTGAATATTTTCTCTCCGTCTATGAAGTAAACATTATCGTCGCCGGAATTTCGCGCATCTATATATGTGCGCATTATGACATCACGACGGTATCTGAAAACGTCATTTAATTTTGAATTCGGGCATGAAAGCATAATCACCGGCAGCCCGGGATTCTTTTGGCGTACAGTCTGAAACATGCGGTCATGAGTGTTTTGCAGATGTTCTTTATTCGGCGCGTTAAAATCGTAGTCATATACAAACGCCGACATGGAAAGCCCGGAGATATACTCCGCCATTGCATCCTCTCCACGCGCAGACCCGGAAAATCCAAGATTAACAAAATCGCACCCCAGTCTGCGGGAAATAATACTCTGATAGCTGTTGCCCGGTCGGGACGCGCAGCCTCCCTGAGTTATAGAAGAACCGTAATATACTACTGGACGACGAATAGCGTATCCGCTTGCACGTTTGAGCGAGGAACCGGCACAAAGCCCGATTTCGAGTGAAACAACTCCGCTGTAAAGCGGAAAGTTTATTGTAATTTCCCGCTCGCCGCTGCTGCTTAGCTGTAAGACCGATTCATACCCGTCCTTAATATCAAACGGAGGAATAAAAGTGCCCTCATAATCACCGTGCGCATATAAGTCAAAGCCGGCGCTGCCCGTCAGAGCAAAGTGCGGCATTTTACCTATGGAACGCATTTTAGCACGTATGCTGATTTGCCGTGAATCTGTAACAAAGCGCACCCTGCCGCCTGCGGTGTTGCAGTTTAGCTTTTTAACTCCGTCATTTACGCTGTCCGCAACCGTCTGCGGCATCCGTAAAAATCCATTTTCCGAAGATATAAGCCCGTAAACTTCAAACGGCTTTTCCATACAGTTAAAATAAATCATTCCATCGGATGATACGGATTTTACCTCAAAATTTTTATCAATTTTTTCAATACCGCTCATATTTTACACTTTCCCTTTCTTACACTCACATTATAAGGCAATTACAAACCGAGTGCAATAAAAAAAGTCTGCAAAGCAGACTTTTTTCAGTTAAGAATATATACACCTAAATTCAGGTATCCTGCAAAAGCCACCCACAGCAGATACAGAATCATAAGATATCCTGCTTTTTTATCCGCTGCATAAAAGGCAAGCACAGTAAACAAAATAAGTATCCAAAGCACAAGCAGCCAAACGAACGAAAAACCGTATGCCCCGAAACTGAAAAACAGTATCGGCCATACAAAATTCATTGCAAGCTGAATAAAGTACATCTGCATCGCCGTAGATTTTGACGGTGCGTCCGACTGCCACACAAAATAAAATGCCAGACCCATACAAATATACAATATTGTCCATACGACGGGAAATACCCAGCCCGGAGGCGACAGAGGCGGTTTTACAAACTGTGAATAAACATCTGAAGAACCGCCTGTTATAATTCCCGCAATACCGCCTACGGCAAGGGGAACAAGCAAACTGATTACAAGCCTTTTAAGATTGATTACCAAAATAAACTCACCCTCTACAATATACGAGACATTACGGCGGTTTATTCATATTGAAAAATTTTATAAAAGCTTTTTCAGCTTAGCTTTTGTGAATCGCATCTGACCCCGGCATCGTTCTTTTTGGGGACTCTGTGATAAAGCTTTGATGTTTCATAAATCATATCTGCCAGCCACTCGTTAAGGCACCCTCCGTCAATTCGCCACTGCCAGTTGCCCGACGGCGTGGACGGAATATTTATACGCGCCTCGCTTCCCGCGCCTATATAATCCTGAATAGGAATAATCACAGTATCCGCAACAGACGCCATTGCGGTTTTTATCATTGCCCAGCAAAAACCCTCGCTCTCGCTGCATCGAATATATCTCTTTGCAAGCAAAACATCTTCGGGCGACGCACTCTTTTCCCAGCCCGCAAGTGTATCATTGTCGTGCGTTCCGGTGTATACCACACAGTTTTTATCATAATTGTGAGGAAGATAATCGCTGTCCTCGCGCATGTCAAACGCAAATTCCAAAACCTTCATTCCCGGAAATCCGCATTCATGCAGCAGACGCCTGACATCCTCCGTCAAATACCCAAGGTCCTCCGCCACAATAGGCAGCTCACCCAGCGTCTTTTTAAGCTCATTAAACAACTGAATTCCCGGACCGCGGCGCCATCGCCCGAAACGCGCGGTAGCTTCTCCAAACGGAATTGAATAATAGGACTCAAAGCCTCTGAAATGGTCTATGCGCAAAATATCATACAGCCTCAAGGCATGACTGACACGCGCTTTCCAAAACTTAAACCCATCCTCACGCATCTTATCCCAATCGTAAAGCGGGTTTCCCCACAGCTGCCCGTCTTTGGAAAAAGCGTCGGGAGGGCAGCCTGCAACCTCGATAGGCGTCATCATTTTATCCAGCTCAAACTGCCCGGGATTTGCCCATACATCCGCACTGTCATACGCCACATATATCGGCATATCTCCCATTATCTGAACGCCGTTTTTGTTGGCGTACCATTTCAGCGCGCTCCACTGCTTCATAAACAGATACTGTAACACGCGGTGAAATTCGATATCCTCGCGGAGCTTGACGCGATACTCCGCAACGGCGTCGGTGCTGCGGCGCATGGCGCCCGATTCCCATTCGCACCACGGCTCTCCGTCGTTTTTGTCTTTAAGCGCCATAAAAAGCGCATAATCCTCAAGCCACCATGCGTTTTCCGTACAAAATCCCGAATAGTATTCGGGCGGGTCGGCAATAAAACGTGAAAAGGCAAGCCTCAAAACACCGTATCTGTTTTTGTAAAGCAAGCCGTAATCCACCCGCCTGATGTCACTGCCGAAATCTACGTTCTCATATTCATCTTTTTTCAGCAGCCCGTCCCTTTGAAGCATGTCAAGATCAATAAAGTACGGATTGCCTGCAAACGATGAAAAGGACTGGTACGGCGAGTCTCCATAGCTTGTCGGGCATACGGGCAGTATCTGCCAGATAGACTGACCGCTGTTATTTAAAAAATCCACAAAGTCGTATGCCGCTTTCCCCAGCGTTCCTATACCGTATTCAGACGGAAGAGAAAAAATCGGCATCAAAATTCCGCAATATCGCATAATTCACCCCGATGTATTTTATGTTTCTGTATGTAGTTTTGACAATTTGACGCCCTTTAAAACTGAAATTTACGTTATACTATTTTAAAAAAGTAATGAATAAAGTATTGACTTTTAAATTATTTGTTATATAATTATTTCATAAAGCACAGAGAGATTTTGAGAGTGCACTTGTCCGAAAGGTTAAAGTGCGCTCTTTTTGTCTCTCTAAAAAGTTAAACGGAGGAAAAATCAATGGCAAAAAATAACGTAGTGGACTGGAAAACAGTCACAAATTTCGTAATTGATTCATTTGTAGGTTACGGAATACCCAGAGAAGACGCCGAAATCTGCGCGGATGTACTTTTAGAGTCTGACAAGAGAGGTATTGAGTCTCACGGTGTTAATCGTTTTAAACCCATCTATCTTGACAGAATTAAAGACGGTATTCAAAATCCCGTTACAAACTTTGAAGTAATTAAAGAAACTCCTACTACTGCAGTCGTTGACGGTCATGACGGCATGGGTCAGGTAATCGGCTACAAGTCAATGAGAATGGCTATTGACAAAGCAAAGGAATACGGCATGGGTATGGTAGTTGTACGTAATTCCTGCCACTACGGCATCGCCGGTTACTACTCATCAATGGCATGTAAAGAGGGCTGCATCGGAATGACAGGCACAAACGCACGCCCGTCTGTCGCGCCGACCTTCGGCGTGGAGGGTATGTTCGGTACAAACCCCTTAACCATTGGTATCCCCACGGACGAGGAGTTTGACTTTCTAATTGACTGCGCAAGCTCCATTACGCAAAACGGAAAAATCGAGTATTATGAAAGAATAGGTGAAGACGTTCACCCCGGAACTATCATAGGTCTTGACGGTCAGCCCATTGAAGGCGATGCCGGTCAGGCGCTGCGCATGATAAGAAACGGAACCGCCGCCCTCACCACACTCGGCGGTATCGGCGAAGCTCTCGGCGGATACAAGGGCTACGGCTATGCAATGGTTGTTGAGCTGCTTTCTGCTGTCCTCCAGGATGGAAATTACGGCAAGGCGCTTGACGGTAAGGACGCTGACGGTAATAAAGTTCCCTATCATCTCGGTCATTTCTTTATTGCCATTGACACAAACCACTTTTTAGGTGAGGACGTTTGCAGAAAAAAAGCCGGTGAAATTCTTCGTGCAGTACGCAATTCCAAGAAAGCCCCCGGCTGTGAGCGCATTTATACCGCCGGTGAGAAAGAGCACGATATTCGTCTTGCCCGCCATGACGGTGTTCCGATAAACGAATCTGTTCAGAAGGAATTCAACGCAGTGCGCGATGAGCTCGGACTTACACAGTACAAATTCCCGTGGGAAGACTGATTTTAAACAAATTAAGCGTTATATAAATTATTTATTGCCGAAGATGCGGCAGAACGGAGAATAACAATGGATATCAGACAGGAATCACTGCAAAAGCATTACGAATGGGGCGGCAAAATCGAAGTCGTTTCCCGCGTTGAAATAAACGACAGAAAGGATTTGTCGCTCGCATACACTCCCGGCGTTGCAGAACCGTGCCTTGAAATAAATAAGGATTACAACAAATCTTTTGACCTTACCCGCCGCTCCAATCTTGTTGCGGTTATTACCGACGGTACTGCCGTTTTGGGTCTCGGCGATATCGGTCCCGAGGCCGGCATGCCCGTAATGGAGGGCAAATGTGCGCTGTTCAAGACATTTGCAGATGTTGACGCTTTTCCGATTTGCATTCGCTCAAAGGATGTCGACGAGCTTGTACGCACGATATATCTCATTTCCGGCAGCTTTGGCGGAATCAATCTTGAGGATATTTCCGCACCGCGTTGCTTTGAAATTGAAAACAGACTGAAAGAGATCTGCGATATTCCGATTTTCCACGACGATCAGCATGGTACTGCAATAGTTGTAGCGGCTGCGCTTATAAATGCATTAAAGCTTGTCAAAAAAGACATGGCAAGCATAAAGGTTGTAATGAACGGTGCCGGCTCGGCAGGTATTGCCATCGCAAAGCATCTGCTTAATATGGGTGTGAAGAACATTACCATGTGCGGTCGTCACGGCATGATTTATCAGGGCGCCGAAACAAACAATCCCGCTCAGGAAGAAATCGCAAAGGTTACAAACCTTGAAAAGAAAAAAGGCTCGCTTGCTGACGCAATGGTCGGTGCCGATGTATTTATAGGCGTGTCTGTTCCCGGCACAGTAACTGCCGACATGGTAAAGAGCATGAATCACGATTCCATACTCTTCCCAATGGCAAACCCGACGCCCGAAATAATGCCGGATATCGCCAAATCAGCCGGTGCCCGCATAATCGGCACAGGACGTTCCGATTTCCCCAATCAGATAAACAATGTTCTTGCATTCCCCGGTATCTTCCGCGGTGCGCTTGACTGCCGCGCAACCTGTATCAATGAGGAAATGAAGGTCGCCACATCATACGCTCTTGCATCACTTATCCCGGATGAGGAGATTACCGAAGAAAACATCATTGCTCCTGCGCTTGACAAGCGTGTAGCTGAAGTTGTCGCTAAAGCCGTTATCAAAACAGCTCACGATACAGGTGTTGCAAGAAAGTAGTTTTTAAATTGCATACAAGTACTTTTTTCTCCAAAAAAGAGGAAAACGACCGCTTTTAAAGCGGTCGTTTTCTATTTTGAGAATAAGCATTTTAACGCTTAAGCAGCTTATTAAATCCTGCATGCATATATTTTTTAATAAACGGGTCGCGCAGCAAAAGAAGCAATCCAAAATATATTGTCACACCCAAAGTTATCTGAACAAACAGCGACACTATCGTTGAACTGTTTATAAGCTTGCCTATTCCTACGACACAAGCAAACATTACAGCGCCTGCCAAAAAATTTCGCCAGCAGTGCAGATACATAACAGGACTGAATTCGCGGCGCAGCGCAATCATCTGCACCGTTAACACTGAAAACTCCGCAATCACAGTGGCAATGGCCGCGCCCTTTGCGCCATAAAGAGGAATAAAAACTAAATTTAAAATAACATTAACAACCATACCCGTAAATACAGATAATGTATACGGTTTCATACGATTGGTCGGTAAGAGATACTGAGTTCCGAATACGGAACTGCCGCCTATAAACAGGATTATCGGGCACAGCACAATAATTACGGGCGTTATCAGTTCCGCATTAGGTGTATCTGTGAAAAAACGCTCTACAAACGAGCCGGCAATGGCAGCAATCCCGAACATAATAGGTATGCTAAGACACATATAAAGCCTGAAAGACGAATATATATATCCGCGCGCCTTGTCATGGTCATTTTTCATATATGTGTTGGCGACGCGGCTGAGCATAACAAGCGCAATAGATGTAACTACCGTCAACGCAATCTTAACAATTTTCTCGGCATTATCGTAAACGCCTGCCTGCAAATTACCGTCATTTATCAGTCCGCCTATCATAACTCGGTCAAGCTGAGCATAAACAGTTGTTGCAATCTGCGGCAAAAACATGACAACAGAACGCTTGAGGTGCACCTTAAAACGTTTTTTGTCCGGCGCTGAAAATCCGCCGTCACTACGCAGCTTATTTACCCACAGCGATAAATTGCCGAATAAATTCATCCCTGTGTAAATGACGATATACAACCATAAATCTGCGGGCTTTTTAATAAAAATAAGTATGAGCGCAAGTCCGACAAGCTTTACAATGAAATTACGGATTGTCTGAAGCCGAAAATTTTCAATTCCCTGGTAATACCAGCTGATATCGAGCATCGCAGACGGAATTTCAATCGCAAACAGAACAAAATAAAGCGGCTCATATACATTTACAATACTTTTAACATTGATATTAAACCATATAAAAGCAAAATATACAAGCAGACTTATAAATAAAGTGAAAATACGAATGAGCTCGATTTCCCAAAAGATGCGGTTGCGCTTTTCGCGGTCGTTTTTATAATAGGCTATCTCACGCTGCCCATACAAATTCAAGCCCACACAGCCAAACATGACAAAACAGCTAATGACTGCATAGAGAATACTGAAAGTCCCCTGACTGTCAATACCAAGCGTCCTCGCAAGGTATGGCATCGTGATCAGCGGTACTATAAGCAGCAAAATCTGATAACTCAGACTGTAAAAATAATTTTTTATTACGGAAACACGCTTTTCTTCAGCCATTTAATTTTCAATCCCCAATCTTTTGCGGTGCATACGGCTGATAAAAGGATAAAAAGCGCCATTTAGAAAGCGCAGCGCCTTTGCGGTTTTATACCTGCAAAAACCGGCATAAGCATCGGGACACTGTACTTTCAATCTAAGAATATACTCAAACAGCCTTGTTTTATTGTCTTTATTCGGTTCAAAAGATAAGAGAGTCCCGAGCTGAGTGCCGGAAATATAAATCAACTTTTTAAGTACATACTGCGCCACAGGTGGTCGTACATTTTTTATGTTGTTATAAAGTTTTGCAATGGAGAAAAGCATATCGTCATGCATTTTTATGTTACGCTGCATACTCGGTACAGACATACTCTGCCCGGATAAACTGACGCGATACATATATACATCACAGTCAATATACATAACCGTTTTGACATATTGCGCCGGAAAAAGCAGGTACTGAATATCGGTATAAAACCCGTTAAATAGGCGGATATTATTTTGTTTTAATATATCCGTCCTAAATGTAACGGCATGCATTTCAAGAGAAAGCTCTGAACAAACCGAATCGAACTCAACAGTTTTTTTGTTTTCCAAACCGTTTATTCTGACCTTTTGGGTTTGACCTGTTTTATCGTCAACACAAATATAATTTGTGACGATCATATCCGCATTAGAACTTTTGAGCGCATTTACATATTCGTCAAATCCGTCCCCTACCCAATCGTCTGCGTCTACCATTCTGAAATACTTACCTGTTGCATACTCTATACCGCGGTTTACAGTTGAGCCCGGTCCGGCATTTTCCTGGTTAATCAGCTTTATTACACCCGGATATTTTGACTCATACTCTGCCGCAATTTGAGCGGTGCTGTCCTTTGATCCGTCATTTATAACAAGAACTTCAATATCATCCTTGGCAGTTGAATTTACAAAAGAATCAAGGTTTTGACGTATCAGCTTTTCCATATTATACGCCGCAACTGATATACTTAAAGTTTTCATGATGCGTTTTCCTTAGATTTGCAAAAATACATAATATATCCCAAAAACAGCCAAAACAAATAACTGATTGCATTATTAAAATAAACAAGAACCGATAAAACACATCCGGAAAATACACACAGCATAATTCCGGCAACAGACCACGCAAACATTCTCGGTTCATATTTACGATGCACGATTTTTTTAATTAGCAATATAAGTGTATATATAATTAAAATAATCATTAGTATCCCACCGAAAAGTCCTTGAAATACAAATACATCTATAAAGCTATTGTGAAATATATCAAAATCCGCCAAATCATTTATTTCACCAAGCAAATAACTATCAGGCATGTTTTCCCTAACATAAGCTATAGTGTTGTTCCAACCTATACCAAATAGTGGATTTTTCATAAAAACCTTCAAGCCACTTGACCAAATATCAAATCTGCGGTTACTTATATCTCCATTAAGTTCTTCTGTTCTGTCAATAATGGTTACATTACTTTCCGTGTTTTCACTGGGCTTGTCTGTTTTATCAGAATTATTCGGTGTAGTATTATTTACCGGCTGATTAGGTATGTTTTGTTTACTTTCGCTTATATAAAGCTGAATTTTATTATAACCGGCTTGAACACCATTTAAAACAGCAATGGAAACAACCGACGCACAAACCGCAGCAGCGACCGATTTTAACCAATATATCTTTTTACACTTTTTAAGTAGATATACAAATACAATTATTGCACTTCCTATCATCATGGCTATTTTCCCGGTGCGAGAGGCAGAAAAAGCACAGTAAAAAATATTCGGAATAACAGAAAGAGCAAATATAATTTTCCAAATTAAACGTTTTGCGTATAAAAGACAGAAAACTGCCGCAAGTATAGCAGCACATGAAATAACAGCACCATAATTAGGATCTACATATACACCGTAAAGTCTACCCCAGCTCGCAAAGCCCATTACATAATAATTGCCGTCAGCTCCCGCATATATAGTGTTATATTTGCTTATAAGAAGTGCTAAACTTACAATATTAGTAATGGTTACAATAATAAGTAAAACTACACTTAGAGTTAACATTTCACGCTTAATTAAACGATGCTCAATATTTCTGTCAACCCAAAAAACACCGCCTATAAGCAGGCAAAACCAAATAAAATACTTTAGCCCACTATTTATTCCGTAACGCATATTGATAACCACAGAGACAATATACGATATTAAAAAGAGTATTAAAACAGCACCCTCAAATGAAAATATAATTTGTCTCCATTGTGTAAGCCGCGTGAGCAAAAGAACAAATCCCAAAAAAACAGAAACTACCATTACTAATTTAGCAATAGGAGTACCTACCAGTATAATATTTAAACTGAATAGTAAATGTATCAAAAACAGAATCTTAAATAAAAGCTGCAGTTGTACACCGTACTTATCTATATAACTCTTCATAAATCAAACCTCTAAAATACTTTTAATTTGATACTGCTGATTAATTATATCATAATTTTTTGCCACTTCATCATTAAGACATGCACTTTTTCTTTCCTTACATAACGCAAGCGCAGTTTCAGCCCAACCATCCGTACTGTCTATAGATAAAAAGTAAACATCTTTAGAAATTTTAACCTCTGAGGAGATATTTTTGGATAAAACACAAGGCAAACCGGAAAACTGAGCTTCTATACAGGCTATAGACAAACCCTCAAATCTTGACGGAAGTATAAATACATCGGCCGCGCTCAGAAGTGCAGGAATATCATCCCGTACACCGAGAAAGCGTATATTTTTGTCTACTTTTAACTCTTTAGCATACTCACAAACAGCTTCAAAATCAGGGCCGGTTCCTACTGACAGCAAAACTGCATTTTTATCTTGTTCAAATATCCGTTTCATTATTTCAATCAAAAAAAATAGATTTTTTTGATAACAAAAATTACCAACATGAATAAACACCTTTTCATCAGTAAGTCCCAAAGCATTACGCATATTTTTGCGTACAGTCTCATCATACAAAAAGCGAGATTTATCCACAGCATTATATATTATATTAAAGTTCTTGTCAAACATCCATTTTCCGGCAACAGACGAACAGGCGAGTCTTTGCGTGGCAAGTGAGCTCACACAATGACGAAATAACTTGTGCAATGTCTCACGTGCAATTCGAACATACTTATTTGTCCTGTCAACTCCGGAACTGTGAGAATGTACTATCCTCACAGGAATGCCGCAGTTTTTCGCGGCAAGAAGTCCCATACAGTTAAATGACTCTGAAATGTTTAAGTAAACACCATCGTAACAGCCTTTCTGTATAATTCTTTTAATAGCTTTATACTGTGCCAGCGGTTTTTTGAGACTCGGTACCGCAACCAGTCCATAACCAAACTTACTGAGATATGCCGACATTTCCGACGTCACCTCATCTGTCAGTAAGTCAAGCGCAACACCGTTTTCATGAGCGATTTTTATAAATCCAAGTAAATATTTGTCAATTCCGCTGTGTTTTCCGTCTTGAATATAACCGACGAGCATCTTTTTTATCATTTTTATCCCTTTTTAACTTTAAGATATAATTTCCAAATTAATGAAAAAGTGTTATAACCCAGACTGAGTGTTACAAGCGCTGCCTTATCACGCTTCGGTGTGCGAGGATTTTTAATTGCGCTCTTACGCAAACGATTAATTCGATTCAACAACATTTCCTCAATCTCACAGTTTCTGGTATTTGAATTTACAAGCTGAGTTAAAGTTGAAAGGCAAGCATGAAGCTGCTTTCGTTCCGCTGCCGGCTTCAATTCAGGATAGTTTGCCTTAATGAAATCCGCCATTTCATCTGCCATTTCAATATAATCGAGTTTTTTTTCAGTAAAAACAGAATTAGTTATAGACTGATCAGCCAATACATAATAATACTTAACATCACAACAAGAGACTATTTTAGCTGCCTTATCTATAATACGATACGTTGTACCAGTATCCTCATACAATTTCCCAACAGGAAAACGTATATCATCAAATAATTCACGTTTATATAGTTTGTCCCAAGCAGTAACATAGAACCCGTCATTGTAGCACATACGTTCCAATGCCTCGCTGCTGCTCATTAAATGTACAGTCTTATCGATGTAAGGATCATTCAGCCTACCGTTGAAATTTAAGACTGCCGCACCGCACGATGAAACATCGGCATCATTTTTAGACAAAAGATCATATAAAAATTCTATATAATCATTTGCAACATAATCATCAGAATCTACAAACGCAATAAATTCTCCCATAGATTCATCAATACCGCGATTTCGAGCACTGGAAAGACCACCGTTTTGCTGATGAATCACACGTACTCTTAAATCTTTTTTTGCGTATTCATCACAGATTTCAGGGCAGCCATCCGGTGAGCCGTCATCAACCAAAATAACCTCAATATTACCGTACGTCTGCGCAAGCACGCTGTCAACACTACGCCGCAAAACCTTTTCAACATTATATATAGGCAATATCACGCTGATAAGCGGCAGCTTATTATCCATTATTACTCTCCTTCAAATATCTAATCTTAGGTCTGAAAGAAAAACCGTCTTTTACACCGCCAAACAGCACCTTCAGTTTCTTTCCCTTGGAGCCCTTTGATTTCAGAATTATTCTCAGGGCATGATAGCCATCCTTTGCAATAAGATATAAGGCGCCTTTCAATCCATGACGGCGATATACATACATTTCATTACGATAACAATATCTGTATCTTTCCAGCCTGCCTGAATTTTCAGACGCAAGATCAACACCTATATTAGTTTTCATCGCGTGCGTAACAACACTGTCTCTGACAAGATAGCACGGAAACTTTGAAGATATTCTGTCGGTATATTCAACATCATCCGTCCAAATGAAAAACTCTCTGACAGGAAGTCCGACCTCTTTCACAATTCGCGTGGGCAGAAACAGACTGACAAAGGTTGCAACACCGATTTGTTCAATAAGCTTTTCCTCACCGCTCAGGTGCGAAAAAACGTCTCTTTTTTGCACGTTCATGCGGCATTTGCTTCCGTCCGTCCAAAGCGCTGTACTTGATAAAAAGCCGTAATTTCCCGAAAGCTCACGGTCTGCTTTAAGAAGCTTTTCAAGCGTATCAGGATGCGCCATCGTATCGTCATCCATAAGCCATATATATTCGTACCCAAGCTCCGCTGCCCGCTCGATACCAAATGAAAACCCACCTGCGCCTCCGAGATTTTCACCTGTATTAAAATAATTAACTCTTCCGCTTTGTACAAACGGAGCCAAGTCCTCATCGGTTCCGTCAGTCGACGCATTGTCAATCACAAGAATATCCATTCCGTCAACCGTCTGCTTTTCAAGACAGTCAATACATTGAAAAAGCAATTCCTTGCGATTGAATGTGACAATAACAGCGGCAATTTTTTTCAAATAAGCCATTTTTACTTCAAAACCTCAGACGCACGGTCAAGCGCGGAGCGCAAAACCTTATCCATATCATAATAGCGATACTCACCCAAACGTCCGCCGAAAATAACCTTGTCCTCTTTTTTTGCAAGGTCGGCATATTTAGAATAAAGCGCCGCATTTTCGTCATTGTTTACAGGATAATACGGCTCCATACCGGGCTGCCATGTCACGGAATACTCCTTTGTTATGACAGTTTTCGGCTGTGTGCCGTATTCAAAATGCTTATGCTCTATTATGCGTGTATATGCAGGCTCGCTGTCTGTATAATTCATAACCGCAACTCCCTGATAATTTTCTTCATCAAGGATTTCGTTTTCAAAGCGCAGGCTTCGATATTCCAAATCTCCGTAGCAGAAATCAAAATATTGGTCAATACATCCTGTATAAAGCACATTCTCAGCTTCAGACATCAACTGCGCCTTTTGTTCAAAGAAGTCGCAGTTGAGCCGCACATCTGCACCTCTCAGCATATTTTCCACAATTTTTGTATAACCGCCTATCGGTATTCCCTGATAACGGTCATTAAAATAGTTATTGTCAAAACGAAATCTTACGGGCAGTCTCTTTATAATAAAGCCCGGCAGCTCTGTGCAGGGTCTGCCCCACTGCTTTTCCGTATAGCTCTTTACAAGTGTTTCATAAATATCTTTGCCAACAAGCGATATTGCCTGCTCCTCAAGATTTTTCGGTACCGTTATACCGCTTTCGGCGCGCTGCTTTTCAATCATCGCCTCCGCTTCCTTCGGAGTAGTAACACCCCACATCTGATAGAAGGTGTTCATATTAAAAGGCATATTAAAAAGCCTGCCCTTATAATTTGCGACCGGACAATTAATATAATTATTAAATTTGGCAAACCTATTAATATAATTCCAAACCTCCTCATCTGAGGTATGAAAAATATGCGCACCGTAGCGGTGAACGTTAATCCCCTCTATTTGCTCGGTATAAATATTACCGGCAATATGATCTCGCTTATCAATAACAAGACAGGTTTTTCCCGCCTGCATCATACGTTCTGCAAAAGCCGCGCCGTAAAGTCCTGCGCCGACTATCAGCCAATCATACATACTTTTCCTCCATATACGGCATCTACCGCATGATATAATACATTTTTTATTTTACCACATTAGGCTAAAAAAAACAACAATATTTTGCTTTTCGTGACAATTAAGCCGCAAAAACTATCGTTTAAAAGTTTAAAAATGACAATACTGTCACATTAAATAGTTTACACGTAAATATAATAAAATTCACTTCCTTATTATATATAAATCATATGTAAACTTTGTATTATTAAACTTACACATGTTTCACGAAATATTGACTTTACGGTGAGATTAATGTATAATGTTAGATATTAGTATAATAATATGAAAGAATTTCTTTCTGAGGATAATATGTCAAATAAAAAGAATATTAAAGACTTTAATATTTACAGCAAAAAGTTTTATAAAAAAGGCAATAAAACCCTAAAGCGCTCGCTCGCTGTTTTTTTTACATCTCTGGGCGCATCACTGTTAATACTTGTGATTGCAGCCTACATCACTCTTCACAGCTTTTTGGGACAGATTGAGCGCAATCCTTTCGACCCCAGTAAAATTCAGATTTCCGATTCGGCAAAAGACGTATACGAAGGTCAGGACGTCGTAAATATTGCACTATACGGAATAGATTCGCGTTATGTAGACGAGCCGAGCCGTTCTGACGCGATAATGATTTTAACTATTGACCGAAAACACAAAAAAATAAAAATGACGTCAATCGCCCGTGACACATATGTAGATATCCTCGGTCACGGAAAAGATAAGATTACTCATGCATATATTTTCGGCGGTCCGGAACTGGCGCTTAATTCTCTGAACAGTGCTTTCAATCTTAATATAACAGACTATGTCACCGCCAATTTCTGGGCGCTTGCAAAAATCATTGACTATGTCGGCGGCGTGGAAATCGACGTTGACAGCGCTGAAATGAAAGATCTCAATGCCAATTATATTCCGTATATGAATAAAATGGGTATTACCTGCGAATATATCAAAGAGCCGGGAATGCAGCTCCTGTCGGGCGGACAGGCTGTGGCTTATTGCCGTGTCCGCCATGTCGGCGGAGATGTTATGCGCGGCGAGCGTCAGCGTGAAGTACTCATGGCCATGTATGACGATGTCAAAGACCTAAACCCGCTTAAATATCCCGCTCTCATCAGCCTGATTCTGCAAGAATGTTCGACCTCTATGACCAACAAAGAAATTTTATCAATCGCCAAATGGGCGGCAAAAAACATGAGTTCGCTTAAATTTGAAACCCTCGGTATGCCTACAAGCGAGCTGGACAAGGGCGGTCAAATGATGAACGGCGTATGGTACTATGTTTACGACCTTGAAAAGGCGTCCAAAGTCATAGAAAATTTTATTCTTGAAAACGACAATGATAATGAACAGGCTGAACAATCGGCATAGATAGTCCTAACATACAAAAGGGGATTTTGGTATGTATAAAAAGAAGTCCAGCGGGTGGGCAAAGCACTTTGACTTTATAGTGCTTGACCTGCTTTGCCTGCATTTATCTTTTACGCTTGCATATATTCTTCGGCACGGTATAGCTAATCCTTATGGCGACCAGCTATACAGAAACATGGCAATCTTTATTACCTTTGCAGATATTACCGTGCTTTTCTTTTTTGAGACGCTAAAAGGTGTTTTGAAACGCGGTTATTATAAAGAATTCGCCGCAACCCTCAAACATACTATGATTGTTTTTCTGCTTTCCGTTTTATACTTGTTTTCAATACAGGAAAGCTTTAATTATTCCCGTGTAACCATGTTTCTTACGGGAATTATATACCTTTTGACTTCATATCTTGTGCGTATTTGGCGCAAGCACACGATTTTTCACAGCCGCCGTGCAGAACACCGCAAGCGGTCAATGCTTATAATCACAACAAGCGATATTGCCGAAGAGGTTACACGGCAGCTGCTGCTCAACAATTATGAACAGCTTAACATTTCCGGCATCGCTGTTATCGACTGCAATATGGTTGGAGCCAGCTTTGAAAAAATCCCTGTTGTCGCCGACAAAAATGACGTAATAAATTATGTCTGTCATGAATGGATAGACGAAATTTTTGCGGCTTTTTCAAGAAATTTTCCCTATCCGCAAGATCTTATCGACCAGTTTACTGTAATGGGTATTACAGTACACGAAAAACTAAATATAAATGCTGATATCCTCGGCAAAAAACAGCTCGTTGAGAAAATAGGAGATTATACAGTTCTTACAACAAGCATAAATTACGCGACAACTCTTCAGACATTTGCAAAACGTGCGTTGGACATTGTCGGCGGTTTGCTCGGATGTATTGCAACCGGGATCCTTTTTTTATTTTTGGCGCCGGTTATTTACTTCTCCTCCCCCGGACCGGTTATTTTTTCTCAATACCGTGTGGGAAAAAACGGCAAAAAATTTAAAATATATAAATTTCGTACCATGTATATGGATGCTGAAGAGCGTAAAAAAGAGCTGATGGAAAACAACCGTGTCAAGGACGGCATGATGTTTAAGCTTGATTTTGACCCGAGAATTATAGGAAACAAGGTTATGCCTGACGGGACGTTGAAATTTGGCATAGGTTCTAAAATACGTGCGTTGAGCCTGGATGAGTTTCCGCAATTTTTAAATGTACTTAAAGGCGATATGAGTCTTGTCGGCACACGTCCGCCGACACTGGACGAATGGGAGAAATACGAGCTTCATCACCGTGCCCGCCTTGCAATAAAGCCCGGTATCACAGGCATGTGGCAGGTAAGCGGACGCAGCAATATTACCGATTTTGAAGAAGTTGTAAAGCTTGACACTAAATATATTAGTGAGTGGAATTTGGGCTTAGACCTGAAAATATTATGTAAAACTATAGGAGTCGTATTTAAAAAGGAAGGCTCCATGTAGAAATGACAACGCAGGAGTAAGTATTTTGAAAATAAAGGTTATTGTAGCAGCACATAAAAAATATCAAATGCCAAAAGATGAACTGTATCTGCCTCTGCAGGTAGGAAGCTCACTGCATGAGTCGATAGGTTACGTCCGCGACAATGACGGCGACAATATCTCCGACAAAAATCCTTACTTTTGCGAGCTGACCGGTCTTTATTGGGCATGGAAAAACTTAGATGCAGATGCAGTAGGTCTTGTTCATTACAGAAGACATTTCGGAAAAAACCGTAATTTGTTACTCGACAAAAAGACTGCTCAAAAACTTTTGCAGCAATATGTCGCTATACTTCCCAAAAAACGTAATTATTATATTGAAAGCCTGTACTCACACTATTCTCATACGCTTGAGCAGGAGCCCTTAGATACCACCGGTATAATCATCAAGGAATTATACCCTGAGTATTATCCTGAGTTTGAAAAACTGCATAAACGAACAAGCGCACACATGTTCAATATGATGATAATGCAGAGAAAGCAGTTTAACGATTACTGCGACTGGCTTTTTTCAATACTATTTGAATTGGAAAAGCGCGTACCGACTGATGGTATGGACGCGTTCCACGCAAGATTCTTCGGCAGAGTATCAGAACTGATGCTTGATGTATGGATAAATACCAACCATATAAATTATACCGAATATCCTTTTGTATATATGGAAAAAGTCAATAAATTCAAAAAAGCAGCCGCATTTTTAAAGGCTAAATTCCTTAAAACAAAATATGATAAAAGCTTTTAAAGATATTGACAAAACAGGTTAACGTGTATTATAATATTAAGAGTATACGGTACTTTTAGTTTACTGATGCCGTTTTGTATGCAATGACTGAAAATTCAACAATATTTTCGTAATCTGGAGAAATACTCAAGAGGCCGAAGAGGCGCCCCTGCTAAGGGCGTAGGGCGGGTAACCGTCGCGAGGGTTCAAATCCCTCTTTCTCCGCCAACTTGCCGCAAGCTGATATTGCTTGCGGCGTTTTTTTATAGAATCCATTCCATATTTATTTTTTCCACAAGCCTATGGCGTAACACGTTTCAACATGTTTATCATAGGTTTCATTATAATAAAAATTACCATCCTTATCAGTTACAAAATAATAATAATCTGTGTCATCGGGATTTAATACTGCATTTATTGTATCCATTCCCGGACAATTTGTCGGACCGACAGGCAAACCGGAGCAGGTATAGGTATCATATGAATCATACATTGCCTGAGAATAGCCCGGCAAAGACTTCAATGATTTTGCATATGTAGTAGTAGGGTCGGATTGCAGGCGTTTGAGTGACTGTGAATTCAGCCTGTTCCAAAAAACTGACGATACTCCTGTCATAGATTCTTTAGAAAATGCCTCTGCTTGAATCAGTGATGCAAAGGTAATCAGCTCATTCACCGAGAGTCCTTTATCCGCTGCTTTGGTTATAACATCCTCCGTGACATATCCATGAAACGCTGACAGCATTTGCTCCACTATTTTTCTCGGAGTTACCGTATCCTTGCGGAACTCGTATGTAGCGGGAAATAAAAAGCCCTCTAACTTATATCCGATTTTTGACTGGTCGCGCTTTTTCAACTCATCAATAAAGCTGTATTCATAGTCATAGCTGTCAGCCGCCTTCAAAAATTCTTCTGCACTGCATAGACCTGATTCTTCAACAATTTTTGATATACCTACTATATTTTTACCTTCAGGAACAGTAAACTTGACATAGTCAATCTTATAGTCAGGCGACTGCAATTTTTTACATAATTCCTCATAAGACATTTTAGCATTAAGAGTATATACGCCGTTGTACCACACAAAATTCGGATAATTTTTATGAATATATCCTAAAAACCTGACCGCCGAGACAATCACCCCCTCATTTTCAAGGCGAACTGCCACTTCATTTTCAAAATCACTCTTTTCAATCGTCAGAACATATTCCAAATCCTGTTGATGTTTTCCTGTTTTATCATTATAATACGGTAAATAATCGGCAATTTTAATGCCGGCAAAAACTCCGATCGCCACAACAATTATTGCTGACAATACTATTATTAAAACCTTTTTTTTCATTTCAGTCTCCTTATTGCGTATTTTCATAATTACAGTATAAAATAAAATTTATATAAAATCAACAAAAATATTATTAAAGGCAATTTTGTAATTTATATTGAAATTCAAAATGCCGTATGCTATTATTATCTATATAATAAGGAAGAGATTTTCAAAGGCGGTGTCAACATGGCAGCACAATACGGCGGCAGAACCGCTATCGGGCGCACCCTGTCATCAGAAGAAAAAGAAAACATGCCAAAAATAACAAAAGAGCTGATTTGGCGTGTTCTCTCATATCTTAAACCGTACAAATGGCATTTGTTTGTTGTTTTTTTAACGATAATTACTGCCTCGATTTTAGGAGTGCTGCCAAGCATTCTCACAGGAAAAATGATTGACGAAGGTCTTTATAACAAAAACCTCAATCTGCTCATAAACCTTGTCATCATTTCTTTTTTTGTATTGCTCCTGTCCAACCTGATAACGGCAGCCGAAACATACATAAATGTGTGGGTTGCACAGCATATCTCTTTTGATATGAAAAACCAAATGTACGCTCATCTGCAAAAAATGCCGCAGAAATTCTTCACTTCAAATCAACAAGGCGATATTATTACACGCATGACAAGCGATATCAGCAGCGTACAGAGCGTTATATCCAACACCATGTCGAGTATTTTCAGCAATATATGCACAATAATTGTAACGGCAATCGCACTTTTTCAAAAAAACTGGATTTTAGCTCTTGTCGGCGTAAGCCTTGTTCCGCTGTTATCTATACCTACAATAAATGTCGGAAAACGCCGATGGAAGTTTACAAAGCAAGCTCAAGAACAAACCGACCGTATCAATACCATTTTAAATGAAACCTTATCGGTGAGCGGACAGCAGCTGACAAAAATTTTTACTCGTGAAGAACAAGACTTAAAGCATTACACCGATACAAACCGCAAATGTATGCGTCTTGCAATAAAGGAAAGAATGGCAGGCATGTGGTTTTGGCGCGTAATGAATATGCTCACAGGCTTAAGCCCGCTTATTATATACCTGATAGGCGGTATCATGATTATCAAATTCGGCGTGGCAAATTTGACTATCGGCGACATAACAGTTGTCGTAACGCTGCTATCAAGGCTGTACAGACCCGTCGACCAGTTGTTTGGCATACAGGTAGACGTTGTGAGATCCATGGCACTTTTTGTCCGAATTTTTGAATATTATGACATGCCTGTTGAAATAGAAACTCCGGCTGACGCCATTATTCCAAAGCAGGCTTTCGGACATGTTGAGTTTAAAAATGTACATTTCAGATATACCGGCGACAAGGAAATCCTGCGCGGGATAGATTTTAATCTGACACCCGGAAAAACGGTGGCTCTTGTTGGAACCTCAGGCGCGGGCAAATCAACAATAGCAGGGCTTATTCCGCGAATGTATGATGTCACGCAAGGGGCTGTTTTATTTGACGGAGTTGATGTGCGAAAATTAGACCTTAAGTTTCTCCGCTCAAACATCGCAGTGGTTACTCAGGAAAGCTATCTTTTTAATTCCACAGTGCGTGAAAATCTGTTATTTGCCAAAGAAAACGCCACCGAAGAACAGATAATCTCAGCATGCAAAGACGCAAATATACACGATTTTATAATGACACTGCCTGACGGCTATGATACACTGGTAGGAAACCGTGGTTTTAAGCTGTCCGGAGGCGAAAAGCAACGTATTTCAATCGCCAGAGCAATACTGAAAGACCCGTGCCTGCTGATTTTAGATGAGGCGACAAGCTCTCTTGACAGTATCAGTGAATATGCCATTCAGCAGGCGCTTGAGCCGCTTTTGGCAGGTCGCACCAGTCTTGTAATAGCGCACAGATTGTCTACAATTATGGCGGCTGATGAAATCATTGTACTTAAAGACGGGCTGATTGCAGAGCGCGGAAAACACAGCGAGCTGCTGCAAAAAGACGGAGTTTATAAAGTTCTTTATGACACGCAATTCAGGCGCGAGTTCCTTGAAAATGTCTCTCATTAAAATTTTAAAATTTACACAAAAAAACGCTGTATATCCTATCAGATAGGATATACAGCGTTTTTATTTAGGAGGGATTTAAAAATAAGTTATTATTCGTAATCCACAACATCAATCCAGTGCATTAAGAACTCGCGCTCGTGAGCATTACCCTTTACCGACTGAGATGCAGCGACAATCGGAATCCATTTTTGCACATACTGCTTAGCAGTATCTGTTTTCAGACAATAAAGATTCATATATTTATCCGCCAAACCACTCTTGTCTGCAAGTGAAAACAGCAAAAACGTGCGCGCGACATCCGCCGACGCATTGCCCTGAGTAGCATGCGCCCAGTCGATAATAAACGGAGTTCCGTCCTTTGTTATGATAATATTACTGGGGTTAAAGTCGCCGTGACAAACCTTTTTATGCTTGGGCATGCCCTCCAAACGGGTATGCAGCTCATATCTTGTGGTGGCGTCAAGGTCGGATTCGGAGATTTTTCTCTGCATCTTATCCTTAAGCTTATTAAGAAGAGGCGCTTTCTGCGAATGAACCTTAATCTGAAGGTTTACAAACAGTTCCAAATACTCATCAATTTTTTCGGGGTTTTCATCTATGAGTGATTCCAGTGTTTTGCCCTCGATAAAATCGGATACTATCGCCCATTTACCGTCAATTGTCAATACCTCGCGAATTTTCGGTATATCAAGACCTGTCTCCTCAACTCTCGATTGATTCAAAGCCTCATTCAAAACATTTGCCTTTGAATAGTCCTCATTAAACAGCTTTATCGTAGCGTCACCGTCGCGGTAAATAGTTTTGTCGTTGCGCACAGCAATTACTTTATCAAGCTTCATTACTTTTTACCTCCGTAATAAGCGTTAAGATACATTTCCTTGATCTCGCTCATAAGCGGATATCTCGGGTTGGCGCCGGTGCACTGGTCGTCAAACGCCTGCTCTACCATATCATCCAGACGGTCAAGGAAATCCTTTTCATCAATACCGTAATCTTTAATACAGCTCTTGATGCCTACGCGGGCTTTCAGCTCATCTAATGCTTTTATAAGATTTTCAAGCTTTTCTTCATTTGTTTTGCCGGATATACCAAGGTAATCGGCAACCTCGGCATAACGCGCAAGTGTATGCGGGTGATCGTACTGCGGGAATGTTCCCATCTTAGCAGGCACCTCGCTTGCATTGAAGCGAATAACCTCGTCAATCATAAGCGCGTTTGCAACGCCGTGCGGCAGATGGTGGAAAGCACCCAGCTTGTGCGCCATTGAGTGACATACACCCAAAAATGCATTTGCAAAAGCCATACCCGCCATTGTGGCGGCATTTGCCATCTTCTCGCGCGCAATCGGGTCATGCAGGCCGTTATCATAAGCCTTGGGAAGGTTTTCAAATACCATCTTGAGCGAGCGCAGAGCAAGACCGTCGGTATAGTCGGTCGCCATCATTGAGGCATATGCTTCAAGCGCATGGGTTACAGCATCAATACCGGAAGCTGCGGTCAGACCCTTGGGCGCCGTCATGTGCATATCCGCGTCAACAATCGCCATATTCGGCATCAGCTCGTAATCGGCGAGCGGATATTTAACACCTGTGGACTCATCGGTAATAACGGCAAATGGGGTCACCTCGGAACCGGTACCTGCCGAAGTCGGGATTGCAATAAAGTAAGCCTTTTCACCCATTTTGGGGAAGGTGTAAACTCTCTTTCTGATATCGACAAAGCGCATCGCCATATCCATAAAGTCCGCTTCGGGATGCTCGTAAAGTACCCACATGATTTTAGCTGCGTCCATAGCGGAACCGCCGCCCAGTGCGATGATTGTATCCGGCTTGAATGCCGACAGCTGCTCAGCGCCCTTCTTTGCGCAGCCCAGCGTCGGGTCAGGCGCAACATCAAAGAATGTTTCATGAACAATACCCATTTCATCCAGCTTATCGGTAATGGGCTTGGTATAGCCGTTCTCATAAAGGAAGGTATCCGTTACAATAAACGCTCTTTTTTTGTGCATGACGGTTTTAAGCTCGTCAAGCGCTACGGGCAGACAGCCCTTTTTCTGATAAACCTTTTCGGGTGCTCTGAACCAAAGCATGTTCTCTCTCCTCTCGGCAACTGTTTTGATGTTCAAAAGATGCTTAACACCTACGTTTTCGCTGACAGAGTTGCCGCCCCATGAGCCGCAGCCGAGTGTGAGTGAAGGTGCAAGCTTAAAGTTGTACAGGTCACCGATACCGCCCTGAGAGGAAGGAGTATTTACAAGAATACGGCAGGTTTTCATACGAGCGGCAAATTCATCAAGCTTTTCCTGCTGTGTGAGCACATCAAGATAAATAGAAGAGGTGTGACCGTATCCGCCGTCTGCGATAAGCTGCTCTGCCTTGGAGAATGCATCCTGAATATCGTTGGACTTGTACATTGCAAGAACGGGAGACAGCTTCTCATGCGCAAACTCCTCGGAAAGGTCAACGCTTGTAACCTCGCCGATAAGTATCTTTGTACTTTCGGGAACCTCAACGCCGGCAAGTGCTGCAATGGTAACAGGTCTCTGTCCAACTATTTTTGCATTGAGCGCGCCGTTAATAATAATGGTCTTTCTGACCTTCTCGGTTTCGGCTTTATTGAGGAAGTAGCAACCACGTGCGGCAAATTCAGCTTTTACTTTATCGTATATCTTTTTATCAACAATAACAGACTGCTCGGAAGCGCAAATCATACCGTTGTCAAAAGTCTTTGAATGTATAATAGAGTTTACGGCCAGCACGATATCCGCCGACTCATCAATAATTGCGGGAGTATTACCCGCGCCGACGCCCAACGCAGGCGTGCCGCTGGAGTATGCCGCCTTTACCATGCCGGGACCGCCCGTTGCAAGGATGATATCCGCCTCTTTCATTACAAGGTTTGTAAGCTCAAGGCTGGGCACGTCAATCCATCTGATGATACCGCGGGGTGCGCCGGCAGCGACAGCCGCCTCAAGCACAATCTTTGCAGCCTCGATAGTGGACTGCTTGGCTCTGGGATGAGGGCTGATGATGATGCCGTTTCTTGTCTTAAGCGAAATAAGGGTTTTAAAAATCGCGGTAGACGTGGGATTGGTTGTAGGAATGACCGCGGCGACAACGCCGATAGGCTCCGCAATTTTCTTTATTCCGAACGCAGTGTCGTTTTCAAGAACTCCGCAGGTTTTTGTATCCTTATAGGCATTGTAAATATACTCTGCTGCATAATGATTTTTAATAACCTTATCCTCTACGACGCCCATACCCGTTTCAGCAACAGCCATTTTGGCAAGCGGAATTCTCGCCTTGTTTGCAGCGGTTGCCGCGGCAAGAAAAATCTTGTCAACCTGTTCCTGAGTGTAAGTCGCAAATTTTTTCTGCGCTTCTCTAAGCTCGGAAAGTGCTTTTTCAAGCGTTTCGACATTTTCTACTATTGCGTAATCTTTAGCCATTTGAAGATTTCCTCCCGTTTTTCTTTTACATTACTATTTTATTATATTTTGTGTAAAAATGTAGCCGTCAATTTTACATATCAATATAATATTATCGATATATAATTACTTATTTTATTTTCTAATATGCCTTCGTACCTAAGCTTACAGTTCATTCAGTTTCTCGATTTTTTCTTCAAGCAGCTTAATGAACCGCTTATCGTCCTCAGAGAAGACATAACCTCTTCGATATATCAGAACATCTTTACAATGATTATCAGACACACCGCAGTCACGCTGAACAAGATCGTATCTGCTGAGCATATCAGGTTCAACAGGTGAACAAAGAGAGTAGCAGCACGGATAACGTGACAGTATTTCATACTGAGACTGGCGGTCATATACGGAAATACTCTTGCGTTTTTCCAGCTTTGTCATAATCTCCGTCATCTTCGAGACGGGAAGCAGCGGAATTGTCAGGTCTCCGTAATTAACTTCCGTAAACCGCTCTGCCGCCGCGTCATCAATATAATCGGCATGTACAAGCGGATGTTTTTTTGACATGAGCATTTGACAGTCAAATTCATACAAAAGGCGCGAGTGCAGATCCTTTTCCTCAATAAACTGCATAAAGTAATTTTCATAACATGTATTAAAGCGCACAATACCGATTGTGTTGTCACCGGACGCCACATTTTTTATTATCCGCCGTGAATTGGTCTCTCTGAAATCAACCTTAACGTTGCGGTCGAATCTTACCTTTGCCAGATAAGCGTAAAGTGTGTCTGCAATATAGCTGGCGCGCGGCACTGCAGCGTCCAGACGGGAAACGTTTTCATCGTCGGGACGGTAGAGATGCTCAATAATATCTACCTGTTCAAGAATATTGCGAGCATGCGCCAAAAATTTCTCACCCTTTGACGTCGGAACAACTCCTCTTGTGGAGCGTTTAAAAATCGGAAAACCGAGTGTACGCTCCATATCAAGAATCAGCTTTGAAAGATGAGGCTGACTCATGTACAAAGCGTTAGCCGCTTCGGTAATGGAACCTATTCTTGCAATTTCCACTGCAAATTTCAAATGTTGTGTGTTCATTCGCTGCCCTCCATTCGTGATTTTAAATGATTTGAAAGCACCGCAAGCGAGGACGCCATATTCTCATTCTGGACAAGCACGCCCTCCGGAACAGTCAAATGCGCCGGTGCAAAATTCCAAACAGCCAGTATGCCGTTTGACGTAAGGATATCGCACACCTGCTGTGCCACGTCTCCCGGCACTGTTATAACTGCGATTTTTATGCTGAGCCTTTTTATAATATCCGGTAGTTTTTCAAGAGGGAAAATCTTTTTCCCGTTTGCATTGCCCTCCTTTATATCAAAGGCGGCTACAATATTAAGCCCGTACTGCTCAAAGCCTTTATAGGACAGCAGCGCCCTGCCTAAATTTCCCGCTCCCACCAAAATTGCGTCATGCACGTTATTTTGTCCGAGGCAGTCGCGCAGACCTTCAATGAGCTCGCCGACCGGGAAGCCTTTTTTGGGAACTCCGCGCACCTGGCAGACAGTTGCAAGATCTTTTCTAACCTGAACCTCATTTAGATTCAGCGCAGACGCAACAGCCGCTGCGGATATATACCCGCCGTCCGAAACGCAGCTTACCAGGTAATTCAGATAATAGGGCAGTCTTCTCAAGGTTTGGGTAGAGATACCCTGAATCTTCATATTTCAATCACTTCTTATCGATAACGTTTTATCAATTATACATTATCGAATTAATTAAATCAAGAGGAAAATATAAATTTTTTATTATATGTCACATTGTACAAAGCATATGCTAAAAAGGCTTCGGGATTTTGTTAAAATTCCGTCTTGTCAACAATTTAGACATAAAAAAAGCGGCTGCGTACCGGCAGCCGCCTGAGTTTTTATTGACATGTCGCGGGGTAAAGTGCCATAACCATTCTGATCGTTTATCCGGCCGTTTTCCGGCTCAACTTACAGACACTCTCAGGAATTGGCCTTTTCAAAGTCTTCAATAAATTTAATCAGCTTGTCAACGCCCTCTTCAGGCATCGCATTGTAAATGGAAGCGCGCATGCCGCCGACAGAACGGTGACCCTTAAGATTCTGAAAGCCTGCCGCCGCGCTCTCTTTTACAAACTTTGCATTCATGTCATCGCTCTCGGCACGGAAGGTAACATTCATCATAGAACGGCATTCCTTAACGACAGGATTGTTAAACAGCTTGCTCTTTTCAAGGCATGCGTACAGCTTGTCGGCTTTTCTCTTGTTGATTTCCTTCATCGCCTCAAGGCCGCCAAGACCCTTTATCCACTCAAGAACAAGCTTGCAGATATAAATAGGATAGCAGGGCGGGGTATTGTACATAGACCCGTTTTCCGCCATCACCTTGTAGCTGCATACGGTAGGAACAAAATCAGGCAGGTCATCGCGCAGCATATCCTCTCTTACTATTACTATTGTAAGACCGGCAGGCGCGACGTTTTTCTGCGCACCGGCATAAATAAGCGCAAACTTTGAAACGTCAACCGGCTCAGACAGTATGCAGGAGCTCATATCGGCGACCAGCGGAACGCCGTTTGTCTCAGGTATATAATCCCACTTGGTACCGAAAATAGTATTGTTAAAGCAGATATGTACAAAATCAGCGTCAGGACGCAAATCAAGCTCATTCTGACGTGGAATACGTGTAAAGTTTTCATCCTTAGTGGTTGCCGCAAGATGCGCGTCGCCGTATTTCTGGCCTTCTTTATAAGCCTTTCCGGAGAACTGACCCGTGACAACATAATCCATCTTGCCGGTTTTCATAAGGTTCATAACAACGCTTGCAAACTGCAGCGAGGCGCCGCCCTGCAAAAACAGCACCTTATAATTATCCGGGATATTCATGACTTCGCGCATCAGCTTTTCAGCTTCAACGATAATGTCGTCAAAAAATTTCGAGCGGTGGCTCATCTCCATAACCGACATGCCGGAACCGCCGTAATTAAGCATCTCATCGCGCGCCTTTTCCAAAACGGGCACGGGCAGCATGGAAGGACCAGCCGAAAAATTGTAAATTCTGTCGTACATGACCTAAGTCTCCTTTTCATTCCTTTTTATGTGATTATAAGTATATACCAATTTTTCGTATAACGCAATATTTTTGCGTACAAAATTTTCTCACATGCTTTACTTTCGGTCATTGCATGTCGTATAATATCCATGAGGTGATGAAAATGAAGCTGTATGCAAACCTGCATTTACATTCCACTCACTCGGACGGACCGTATACGCCAAAGCAGCTTGTCTCCGTCGCCAGGGACGAGGGCTACTGCGCGCTGGCGCTGACCGACCACGACACTGTAAGCGGCTGCGGTCAAATGGAAGCTGCATGTAATGAGCTGGGCATGGAGTTTATTTTTGGCGCGGAATTTACGGTAAAGGAACCGCACCACTTTCACATTGTCGGATTTGACTTTAACCCGAATTACCAACCGATGCGCGAGTACCTTGCTTGTCTGAGCGAAAAGGAAACGCATCAAACTCGCGTGCTGTTTGAGCGCGCCATACAGGACGGCGGCATAAGCGGCATCACCTGGCAGGAGGTTCTGGATTATAACCGCGGGATAACGTGGCTTTGCAACAATCACGTTTTTGCCGCCATGAAAGCCAAGGGTCTTGTCAGACAGTCCGAATACATGGAGTTTTTTCATAAAAACTACGGCGCAAAGCGCAGCACCGTAAAATCCGACATACGTCAGAAAACGGCGGGCGAGCTGATAGAGCTTATCCATAAGGCGGGGGGAATTGCCGTGCTTGCGCACCCGAACAATCAGCTGCAATACGTGCCGATGCTCATAGAGGCAGGGCTGGACGGCATTGAGGTGTGGCACCCCGATTTAAAAAAAGAGCAGCAGCTGGAGGCTTTTGAGCTGGCGCTGCGTCAAAACCTCTTCATTTCAGGAGGCAGCGACCACAGCGGACTGTGCGGAGGCTACTATGACTCATACCCGAGCCGGGAGGCGTTGCTGGCGAGCAATCACTATATACAGCCGATGTCGGCAGGCACGACGCGCGAATTTTTCAACGAGCTGAAAACACGAAAAAAGGATTTAGAGCTGAGAAACCAATGCCTGAAAGATACGCCTTTTATCATGCCTGTAAATAATGAACGGTAAATTATGCTATTGTGTTGACAAATATAATTTGTTATGTTAGAATATTCGGGCACGGAGGGATATCGAAGCGGTCATAACGAGGCGGTCTTGAAAACCGTTTGCCCAAAAGGCACAAGGGTTCGAATCCCTTTCCCTCCGCCACATCGCCGCAAGCTTGATCTGCTTGCGGCAATTTTTTAAACGGAGGTTTTCCTACACATGAATACCAAAGAGCTGAAAAAAGAATTTAACAATAAATGCAAAGAAGAAAAAAGGAAGTGCTGGCAGTTTAGACTTATTGGTATAATACTATCGGTTGTCGGGCTTGTTATTGTTATTGCGACTTTATATGTAAACTTTACTACCGATTTTCTTGTCTACCCGGCACAGCTTGTATATCTCGGCATCGGCGCTGTAATTGCGGTTGCAGGTATGATTTTTGACATTATCGGCGATGCCTTTTTCAAGAAAGATTTTGAACGATATCTTTCTGAAAGCCAGCAATAACACTGCATATAATCTGAAGTAGTATTTTTTTGTGTTAATTTAAACTCAATTTTACAGACAGGGCGGCGGATGCCGCCCTGACCTTTATAAACTCAAGGAGACAAGCATGATTAAAACGGTACTATTTGACTTAGACGGAACCCTGCTTCCTATGGATAACGACGTTTTTACAAAGGGTTATTTTAAACTTCTTGTAAAAAAGCTCGCCCCGCACGGTTACTCACCGCAGGAGCTGATTGACGGTATCTGGGCAGGCACTGCCGCTATGGTCAGAAATGACGGTTCCTGCACAAATGAGCAAGCATTCTGGAAAAAGTTTTCGTCAGTATTCGGAAACAAATGTCTTGAGGACAAACCGATATTCGACGAATTCTACAAGGTTGACTTTCAACTTGCAAGAGGTTTCTGCGGCTTTAATCCCAAAGCCCGCGAGGCGGTAAAAACCGCAAAAGCATGCGGGCTGCGCCTTTCTCTTGCCACAAATCCTGTTTTCCCCGCAGCCGCAACTGAAAGCCGCATCGCGTGGGCGGGGCTGGACGTTTCTGATTTTGAGCTTTATACAACCTACGAAAACAGTCATTTCTGCAAGCCCAATCCGGAATATTACAGAGAAATACTTAAAAAGCTTCAGTGTGACGCAAAAGAGTGCCTTATGGTCGGAAACGACATTGACGAAGATATGATAGCAGAAGAACTCGGAATGCAGGTATTTCTGCTCAAAGACTGCATAATCAACAAATCGACAAAAGATATAACCGGCTATCCTCAGGGCGGCTTTGACGAGCTTATCGAATACATAAAAAACATATGATATAAAAAAGCAAATGCACCGAAAACCAAAATGGTCGTTTCGGTGCATTGCCGCTGTTTTGCCGGGCTGCTTACCCCCGGCATTACAGCCGATAGGAGAAAATATGGGGGAGAATTATGAAAAAGTTATGCTTTTCTAAAGCACGTCTATATTAAACCATAAAAATATGTCAAAAGTATAAACTGCATTTTAATTATCATTTAAAATTATTTTTTGCCTTTATAAGAAATCAGACAAAACAGGTGAAAAACATGTCGTTTACATACAAACACACACTTGCGGCAGGATATATAGAACAGATCTTGCTTTTTATGATTAATCCACCGTTTATCGGCATAATAATATCAGCAGTATTCTCTGCCAAAGACGGCAGGAAGCTTGCAATCCGAACTTTTGTTTGCTATAATTTTCCCGACGAATATGCTTATCGGGTGTTTAAAACTCAGAAAAAAATATAGGAGATGTTTAAAATGTCAGATTGTACACACGATTGTTCGACCTGCGGTGAAGACTGCGCGTCAAGAAATCAAGGCATACCTAAGGAGAAGCCGCATGAACTGTCAAATATAAAAAAGGTTATCGGCGTCGTATCCGGTAAGGGCGGAGTAGGCAAAAGCCTTGCCACAGCTATGCTTGCCGTAACCATGCAGCGGCGCGGCTTTAAAAGCGCCCTGCTTGACGCGGATATAACAGGTCCGTCCGCTCCCAAGCTGTTCGGACTCACAGGCAAGGCAGAGAGCGACGGCAGCGGCATTTATCCAGTAGAGACAAAAAGCGGAATAAAGGTAATGTCGCTTAACCTTCTGCTTGAAAACGACAGCGACCCTGTTGTATGGCGCGGACCGGTCATTGCGGGCGCCGTAAAGCAGTTTTGGACAGATGTAATTTGGAATGACGTAGACTACATGTTTGTGGACATGCCTCCCGGAACGGGCGACGTGCCGCTGACGGTATTTCAGAGTCTGCCCGTAGACGGCATTATTGTCGTCACCTCCCCGCAGGAGCTTGTTTCCATGATTGTGACAAAAGCTGTAAAAATGGCTCAGATGATGAACGTGCCGATTATCGGAGTTATAGAAAATTACAGCTACCTTGTCTGTCCCGACTGCGGGAAGAAAATCAGCGTGTTCGGCGAAAGTCACCTTAACGAAATAACGGATAAGCTGAAAATCGATCTTCTTGCGAAAATTCCGATTGACCCGGAGCTTGCATCAGTCTGCGACAAGGGACTTATCGAGCTGTTTGAGGGCGATTGGATGGAGAACGCATGCAATAAAATCGAAAAGCTGTAATATACTGTTATCGGTGATAGTATGAAATTCTGTTGTCTTACCGAGCTATTTAAGAAGGAAATAATTTGTATGGAGGACGGGCGCAAACTCGGATATCCTACCGATGTGCAAATAGACTGCCGGTGCGGTCAGGTACTCAACTTTATTGTACCGTGCAGAGGCGCGTTTCCCTTTTTCGGCGGTAAGGACTGTGTAAAAATACCATGGTGTGACGTTGAACGCATTGGCGAGGACGTCATTTGGGTATGCGGATGTGATGACAGAAAGGACAAAAACTGTGACAAACATGACAAACATAATAAAAGAGACGACGGCTGTTGCTGCTGAACTGTTTGAAAACAGCTCACTAAAAGCCGGAGATATAGTTGTCGTCGGCTGTTCCTCAAGTGAGGTAACAGGCGGCGTAATAGGCAAAAATTCCTCGCCGGAAACGGGTAAGGTTATTTTTGACGCGCTTAATTCTTTCTTTTCGGCGCGCGGTATTTTTATAGCAGCGCAGTGCTGCGAGCATTTGAACCGAGCTGTTATTTTAGAAGCACAGGCAGCCGAAAAACGCGGATACGAGCAGGTAAACGTTGTACCGTTTCCAAAAGCGGGAGGTTCTTTTGCGACAGCCGCTTACAATGCATTTAAATCTCCGTTTGCGGCTGAAAGCATCATGGCGGATGCCGGGATAGATATAGGCGGCACGCTGATTGGAATGCACTTAAAGCAGGTGGCGGTGCCGGTACGCATTTCACAGAAAACAATTGGCGCCGCAAACGTCATTTGCGCCAGAACGCGCCCCAAGCTTATCGGAGGTGAACGTGCTCACTATGACGATGAGCTTATGAAATAGGCCTTTTATATAACGGCTTATACACAGGACGGCGCTGCCGTCCTGTTTTTTAAAAATAAAGTATACATGGAAAATACATATGAAACTAATAAAAGATAAGAATTTTTATAAAATGCTGTTTGCCATCTGTATTCCGATAGCGCTCCAGAACATAATTACACAGGCAACAAGTATTGCCGACACTCTTATGCTGGGCGCCGCAGACTCAAGCGGCGTGCTTCTCTCTGCTTCATCGCTTGCAAACAATCCGTTTTTTATACTGTCTCTTGTATGCTTCGGTCTGGCAAGCGGCTCTGCGATACTTTCGGCACAGTACTGGGGAAAAAACGATCTTGCGGCAATCCGCACTATAATTTCAATGATAGTAAAGCTGGGCGCCGCGATAGGTCTTGTTTTCGGACTGACGGTTATAATTTTTCCCGAACAGGTAATGCGTATTTTTTCAAACAACGAAATCATTGTAAACGCGGGCGCGCAGTATTTGGAAATAATCGGGTTTGCCTATGTGTTTTTTGCATTCGGAAACACGCTTTTATGCGCTCTGCGCGGAGTGGAAATCGTTAAAATTTCTGTTGTTGTCAATCTTTCCAGCCTTGTGACTAACGTATTTTTAAATTGGGTTCTTATTTTCGGAAATCTCGGCGCACCGGCAATGGGTATCAGGGGCGCGGCAATCGCAACTCTGATAGCTCGGCTTGTGGAATTCACCGTTACCGTGATTTACGTATTCTGCATTGACAAAAAGCTGGGTCTCCGCCTGCGTCATATGCAGCGCTTCAACAGTATACTGGCAAAGGACCTTGTAAAATACAGCACGCCCGTTGTAATAAACGAGGTTATGTGGTCTCTTGCTATCAGTATGCAGGCCGCGATACTCGGACATATCGAATATTCATCCGGTGATCCTGTCGCCGCAAATACGATTGCCGCAATGATTTATCAGCTGGCGTCGGTTGTCATATTCGGCGTTGCAAACGCAGCGGCTGTCGTCGTCGGCAAGGCAATAGGCGAGAAGCAGGAACAGGAGGCGCTTGACCGCGCGTATACGCTCAAACTGATAAGTCTACTGCTGGGAATTTTGACATTCGGCATAATTTTACTTTTGCGTCCGCTCATACTCGGTCTTTATGACCTGCCGGATCAAACAATCGCACTGACCCACGATATGATATTCGTAACGGCGGTAACGTCTATTTTTGTCAGTATCGCATCTGTCAGTATTGTCGGTATCCTGCGCGGTGCGGGAGACACACGCTTTTGCCTTATAATAGAGCTTTTATTTTTATGGGGCGTTGCTATCCCGCTTGCGCTGATTGCAGTACACTTTCAGCTGCCGGTTCCGCTGGTGCTTGCACTAATGAAGATTGACGAGCTTTTAAAATCGGTCGTCTGTCTTATAAGGCTGCACGGCAAAAAGTGGCTTAATTCGGTAACGCGTGATAAGCTAAATATCGCACAATAAAATAACTGCACAGAAAGCCGTGGCTTTCTGTGCAGTTTTATATTTTAAGCGACAATAAATAATCACTGCTTTTTAAACGAATACTCGGTCACCGTTTCAAAAACCTCTCCCGCCTTTACAAGACATGACGGAAAATCCGGATTATTGGGAGTATCGGGCCAGAACTGCGTTTCAAGGCAAAACGCATAGTATTTTATAAGCGGAAGACCGCCCTTTCCGCACGGCTCGTCCAGCATATTCGCCGTATAAAGCTGCACACCCGGCAAATCTGTCGAGCAGGTCAGAGTAATGCCGCTTTCGGGGCAAAACGCAACAACTGCGTCTTTTTTATAACCGCGCTCTTCGCTCAAAACAAAATTGTGGTCATACCCGCCGCCCAGTTTCAGCTGCGGATGTTCTCCCGCAATATCGCGTCCTATCGGCTTTGGCTGCCTGAAATCAAATTCTGTATCCGTCACGTCCATAAGCTCGCCCGTCGGAATAAGCAGGCTGTCAACAGGCGTTATCGCGTCGGCTTTTATTTGCAGCACCGTTGTAAGATTGTTTTTTGCACCGAGATTAAAATACGCATGGTTTGTAAAATTCATCACGGTGTCCCTGTCAGATACGGCTCTGTATTTCAATGTAAGAGTGTCGTTTTTAACCGTGAATGTCACAGACATTTCAAGGTTTCCGGGATAGCCGCCTTCACCGTCAGGCGAGAATATCGTAAATTTCACGGCGTTATCTGCAACCGCCTCTCCCCTGTACATGCGGTGCGAAAAACCGCAGTTTCCGCCGTGTAGCGAGTTTACCCCGTTGTCATTCCTGTCAACGCTGTATCTTACGCCGTTTATCTCAAACGCCGCGCCGCCCAGACGGTTCGCATACCTCCCGACGGTTGCACCCTGATGCGATCCGCCGTTCACATATCCCTCAAGATCGTCGTATCCCGCAACACAGTCAATACCCTCAAAAAAGATATTATGAACAGTCGCGCCGTATTCCATAATATTAACGGTAAGTCCCCCGTCACTTACGGTAAATTCATGCACATCGGCGCCGTTTAAGGTACCGATAACCCTTTTTTCAACCATTCCTGTTACCTCCGCAGCTTATTTACTATAATTATGTAGAATAAGTCTTGTTTTGTCAACAGTTTATTGTTATAATTTTACTGTACGGAGGACAAAGCTATGGTACATATAGGCAACAGCTGGGACGAGCTTTTGGCAGACCAGTTTGAATCGGAATACTATAAAAATCTGCGGCAGTTTTTGAAATACGAATATTCGCACTATACGGTATACCCGCATATGAACGACATTTTCAACGCGCTGCGCATGACAGACTATGACAGCGTGCGCGTGGTGCTGCTCGGACAAGATCCTTATCACGGTCCGGGTCAGGCGCACGGCATGTGCTTTTCGGTTAAGGACGGCGTGGAGCCGCCGCCCTCGCTTGTAAATATTTTTAAAGAGCTTAAAAGCGACCTTGACATTGACCCGCCGGTCAGCGGCAACCTCACCCGCTGGGCGCAAAACGGCGTTTTGCTGCTCAACACCGTGCTGACAGTGCGCGCAGGACAGGCGGGCTCCCACAGAAATCGTGGGTGGGAAAAACTCACAGACCGGATAATCGAGCTTTTAAATGAGCGGGAAAAGCCAATGATCTTCATGCTTTGGGGCCGCCCCGCGCGGGAAAAAGCACGGCTTATCACCAACCCCGCCCACCTTATCTTGGAATGTGCGCATCCTTCGCCGCTGTCGGCGTACAACGGATTTTTCGGTTGCCGTCATTTTTCAAAGGCAGCCGAGTTTTTAAGGCAAAACGGCATGGATATGGACTGGCGGCTGTAAACAATTTTAGCTTGACAACCAAACACGGCGGTTGTATAATCATATCGAAAAAAGGGAGCTTGGTTAAACCTTGCTGAGAGTGGGCTGTATCGCCCTGACCTTACCTGATTTGGATAATGCCAACGTAGGGACATATATCAACGCGTTTTCAGGGCGCGGTGTCTTTTGTTGGCACCGCGCTTTTTATATGAAAGGAAAAGAAAATGAAACAAAGTCTTGAAAACGTAAGAAAAACATGCCCTCTGATTCACTGCATTACAAATTATGTAACCGTAAACGACGTTGCAAACGCTGTTTTGGCAATCGGCGCCTCGCCAATAATGGCAGATGATATCCGAGAAACTTCCGACATAACCTCAATTTGTTCAGCGCTTGTTATTAACATCGGCACGCTGAACGAGCGCACGATACCCGCCATGTTCAATGCGGGGCAGACCGCAAAGAAACTCGGTCACACCGTGGTTTTAGACCCGGTTGGCGCGGGCGCATCCCCTCTTCGGACCGAGACTGCGCTTGAACTTCTGAAAAAAATAAAACCCGACATCATCCGCGGAAACATCTCGGAAATCAAAACGCTTGCGCATGGCAGCGGATTTACATCCGGGGTTGACGCCGCCGAAAGCGATACGGTCACCGAGCAAAACCTTGACGCATCGGTGCTTTTTGTAAAGGATTTTGCAAAAAGCTGCGGCGCGGTTGTTGCCATCACGGGAAAAATTGACCTTGTAAGCGACGGCGACAGATGCTACGTCATTACAAACGGAGCCGCGCAGATGAGCCGTATTACCGGCACCGGGTGCCAGCTTTCCGCCGTCACCGCTGCGTTTGCCGCCGCCAACCCGGAAGACAAATGTACGGCTGTTGCCGCGGCAGTCTGCGCGATGGGATATGCCGGTCAGCTCGGGGTGTCGCGCATGGCAGAAAATGACGGCAACTGCGCGCTGCGCGGATACATTATCGACGGACTTTACAATATGACGGGAGACAAACTTAAAGAGGGTGCAAAGTATGAAATCAGATGACCTTTTGCTGTATGCCGTTACAGACCGTGCATGGCTTAACGGAAAAACGCTTGCGCATGACGCCGAGCTTGCACTCAAGGGCGGCGCAACAATGCTTCAGCTGCGGGAAAAACACATAGACCGAGAGCTTTTTCTGAGCGAGGCCCGGGAGCTTAAAGCACTCTGCGACCGTTACGGCGTTACCTTTATAATTAACGACGACGTTGACCTTGCACTGCAATGCGGCGCGCACGGCGTGCATGTCGGGCAGAGCGACGAGGACGCTGTCAGCGCCCGCAGGAAGCTGGGCGATTATAAAATAATCGGAGTCTCGGCGTCTACGGTGGAGCAAGCGGTCGCCGCGCAGGCGGCAGGCGCGGACTACATAGGAGTTGGAGCTGTTTTCCCGACCGGCACAAAATCAGACGCGGACGCGGTGTCGCTTGATACCCTGCGTGCAATATGCAGCTGCGTTTCAATACCGGTTGTTGCAATCGGCGGCATTACATGCGATAATATTCTTCAGCTTGCCGGAAGTGGCATCAGCGGGGTTGCAGTCGTAAGTGCGATATTCGCCGCAAGCGACATAGAAAGCGCCGCAAGGGAGTTGACAAAGCTTGCAAAGCAGCTGTGACATGATTTAAAGGGGAAATATAAATGATAAAAGCGGTACTTTTTGATATGGACGGAACGATAGTCGATTCAATGGGAGTGTGGAAATACGCAGGCAGCACATACGTGCGTTCACTCGGACTTGTGCCCGAACGTGATCTTGACGATAAAATTTTTCACATGAATATGACGCAGTTTATAGATTATATCAAAAAGACATATTCCATCGATACGACGTTTGACAATATACTGGCAGATATAAACAATCAGATGACAAGGCTTTACGCTGCCGTCGGGCAAAAATCAGGAGCGCGTGAGCTGCTTACAGCGTTGAAAAATGCGGGCTTTATACTGGTGCTTGCAACAGCTTCCGGCGAAGATATTGCAAAGCCTGTTCTGTCCCGTCTTTCAATGTGGGAGCTTTTTGATTTTCATTACTGCAACATCGCAAAATCAAAGCCCGATATTTTTTACAAAATCGCCGGCGATATCGGCGTTAAAACAGACGAGTGCTGTATTGCCGAGGATACCCTCTCGTCGGCAAAGGGCGCAAAAAGCGCAGGACTTAAAATAATCGGCGTGCGAGACGATATCACAAGAACGTATCAGGGAGACGTAAAAGATGTATCCAATTTGTATTATATGTCACTAAATAATACAGACGGTATAGTCAACGATATAAAAAACATTTGTTTGCAGCCGGTATAAGCCGGTTACATAAAATCAAAGCGGCAGACCGGGGGCACCACCTTTTGCCGCTATATAAAATTAATGTGAGGAAAAGAATATGAAAACAGCATTAACAATCGCGGGGAGCGATTCCTGCGGAGGCGCCGGAATACAAGCTGACATCAAGACCATGACCGCCAACGGTGTTTACGCCATGAGTGCGATTGCGGCTCTTACCGCTCAGAACACAACCGGCGTTCAGGGAATTTTTAATGTAAGTCCCGAATTCTTAGGGCTTCAGCTCGACAGTATTTTTACCGACATTTTTCCGGACGCAGTAAAAATCGGCATGATGTCAAACGCCGGACTTATTGATGTCACATCGCAAAAGCTCAAACAATACGGCGCGAAAAATATCGTTGTTGACCCTGTAATGGTCGCAACCAGCGGAGCGCGGCTTATAGACGACGGCGCAGTCTTTGCACTGACAGACAAGCTGTTTCCGATAAGCACTGTTATCACCCCCAACATTCCCGAAGCGCAGGTGCTTTGCGGACAAAAAATCAAAAACGAGCATGATATGGAAGCGGCCGCTAAGACAATAAGCGAAAAATACGGATGCGCTGTTCTGCTGAAAGGCGGACACAGCGTAAACGACGCGTCCGACCTGCTTGTCGACGACGGTTTTGTACAATGGCTCCACGGCAGGCGGATTGACAACCCCAACACTCACGGCACGGGCTGCACACTCTCCAGCGCCGTCGCCTCAAATCTTGCAAAGGGTATGGAGCTCAAACACGCGGTAGAACATGCAAAACGCTACATTTCGGGCGCGCTTGAGTCAGGCTTAAATCTTGGACATGGGTCAGGTCCGCTCAATCATGCTTTTGATATCAGGGGGGAATATTAAAGTGAATAAAACAAACAATCAAGAAACCATTGCCGCCGAAAGCGGCACTTCACTTTTTGCCAACGGTCTTATCTGGTTCGGCGCCGGGGTATCGCTTGCCGAAATCCTTTCTGGAACAAGCTTTGCAACGCTCGGACTTGTCCGCGGCGCTCTTGCCATTTTAGCAGGACATCTTATAGGCGGTCTGCTGATGTTTCTGGCAGGGGTCATCGGAGCCAAAACCCGCAAAAGTTCTATGGAAACAGTAAAACTTTCGTTCGGAAAATACGGCAGTCTTCTTTTCTGCGTGCTGAATATTACACAGCTTGTAGGCTGGACGGCAATTATGATTTATGACGGCGCGCTTGCCGCAAACGGCATTTTTGACATCGGCAGCTGGATTTGGTGCCTTGTCATCGGTATACTTATCGCACTTTGGATATTTGTCGGAATTAAAAGCCTTGAAAAGCTGAATACAGCCGCAATGGCGCTTTTGTTCCTTTTAACACTTATTCTCTGCAAAGTAATATTCTTTGACGGAAACGGAAGCTGGGGCACTTCCGATGGTATTTCGTTCGGCGCGGCAGTCGAGCTTGCAATAGCTATGCCGCTTTCATGGCTGCCACTGATAAGCGATTATACGAGCAAAGCAAAAGAGCCTGTAAAGGCATCAGCTGTAAGTGCCGTAACATACAGCATAATCAGCTGTTGGATGTACTTTATCGGTATGGGCGCCGCGGCGCTTGCCGGCAGCTCGGACATCGCGCAGATTATGCTCAGTGCGGGGCTTGGTATAGCTGGGCTTGTAATAATTATATTTTCAACGGTTACAACTACTTACCTCGACGCATTTTCCGCAGGAGTTTCCGCCGTATCGCTCAGTAAAAAAATCAGCGACCGGTGGTTTGCAATTGCGGTCACAGGTATCGGTACAATTCTTGCAATCATCTTTCCCATGGACGATATCACGGGCTTTCTTTACTTTATCGGCTCGGTTTTCGCACCTATGATTGCTGTTCTTATAGCCGATTTCTTTATATTAAAACGGAACAGCTTTAATTCAGGCATAGATATTGCAAACTTAATCGTCTGGTTTGCAGGATTTGTGTGCTACCGTCTGTTTATGCGCATTGACCTTATAACGGGCAGCACAATCCCTGCGATGGCAATCACGTTTGTGCTGTGCCTTATCGTCGGTATTATAAGAAAGAAAAGTTCAAAATGAAATGTGTAATCATAGGCGGCGCTCCAATTTCAGATTACGAGACGGCGCGCAGATATATAAATAACAATGATTTTATAATATGCTGTGACAGCGGACTTTATCATGCAGAGAAGCTTAAAATAACACCTTCGTTAATCGTTGGCGATTTTGATTCCCATCCCTTCCCCGATACGGATATTAAGACTATTACTCTGCCATGTGAAAAGGACGACACCGACACGTTTTTTGCAGCAAAAGCCGCGATAGAGCGCGGATATGACGAATTTGTGCTTTTAGGTGCCGCCGGCGGGCGGCTGGACCATACTCTTTGCAACGTCTCAATACTGCTCTTTTTATTTGAGAAAGGCAAGCATGCCGTACTTGTTGACGATTTTTCGGAAATGGAAATCGTAGGCAAAACAGAAAAATATGTTGATAGCTCCTTTTCGTACTTTTCACTTTTAAGCATCGGCGGCGAGGCACGCGGAGTAACCATTACGGGGGCAAAGTACCCACTTTACAACGCAAAAATACAATGCGATTATCAGTACGGAGTAAGCAATGAAGTATCCGGCAATATTCCGGCATGTGTAAGCTGTGCACACGGCAGACTTCTGCTTATAAAAGTGAGATGAGAACTATAAAAGGCTTCCAATGGGGAAGCCTTTTATTATTACGCTTTTGTCATATCGTTGAAAAATAAAAATATATGTGATAAAATTTTAAAAAAACGAAAAGGATGTTACCCTGATGAACAGTATACTTCTTGTAGAGGACGACTCCGTTATAATAAAAAGCCTTACTGAATTTTTAAGCGACGAGGGATTTTCTGTGTCACATGCCGACGGGCAGTCAAAAGCTATATCAATGATGAATGATCTTAGCTTTGATATTCTTCTTGTCGATATTTCACTGAAAGAGGGAAACGGCTTTGCCGTCTGCGCATGCGCAAAGGAAAAGGGTCTGCCGGTCATTTTTCTGACAGCCTCGGGAGATGAATACAGCGTTGTAACGGGCCTTGACATGGGCGCCGACGACTATATTGCAAAGCCGTTTCGCCCACGCGAGCTGGTGTCGCGGATAAGAAGCGTTTTACGACGCTGTGGGAAAATGCGCTCCGTTATAACGCTCGGAGACGTTACGGTGGATACGGACAAGGGCATTGTCGAGCGGTGCGGTACTGATGTTTTTCTGTCTGCCCTCGAATACAGGCTGCTGCTCGTACTGCTCAATAACCGAGGCGTTATCATGTCTCGTTCCAAGCTGCTCGAGGATATTTGGGACGTGACGGGAGATTTTGTAAACGACAACACACTGACAGTTTACATTAAACGCCTGCGTGAAAAAATAGAAACCGACCCGCAAAATCCCGATATTATAAAAACAGTGCGCGGCATCGGCTACAAAATAGAACTATGAAACTATTCTCAAATCCGGAAATAAGAAAAGCCACCGTATGGCTAAGCCTTGTATGCGCAGTGTTTTGCGCTCTTGCGTTTATCTTTTTCGGCATATACGGGTTTATTGTTATGCTGCTGTCGTTCATAACCTCCTTTGTTATTTATTTTTACTTCACCTCAGAGCGCTACAAGCAGCTGCGGCAAATGAGCGACAGCATCGACCGCGTGCTGCACGGCGAGGACTTCGGACTGATTTGTGATTACAGTGAGGGTGAGCTGTCAGTGCTTCAAAGTGAGATACGAAAGATGACGGTCCGTCTGCGAGAGGCGGCTGACAGCCTAAAAAAAGACAAAATATATCTTACGGACTCGATTGCGGATATATCTCATCAGCTGAGAACGCCGCTCACATCCATAAACATTATGGTCTCGATGCTCAGGGAACAGGAGCTGTCATACGACCGGCGCACAGAGCTTGTTTACTCTTTGAAAAGCATGCTTTCCCGAATTGATTGGCTTATTGAAACGCTGCTGAAAATGTCAAAAATTGATGCAGGCACCGCATTTTTCGAGAAAAAGCAGGTGTCTGTGCGCGAGCTTGTAAAAAAAGCTTCTATGCCGCTTGAGGCGTCGCTCGATGTCCGCTCGCAGGAGCTTATTACAGATATAAAAGGTGAATTCTTTTACGGTGATATTTCGTGGAGCTCGGAAGCGGTGAGCAATATTCTCAAAAACTGCATGGAGCATAATCCGCAGGGCGGTAAAATATATGTCACTGCGTGCCAGACAAGTATTTTTACGGAAATTGTAATAAGGGATACCGGCGTCGGGCTTGACCCCGACGATATACCGTGCCTGTTTGAACGGTTTTACAAGGGCAAGACGTCAACCGAAACAAGCGTCGGCATCGGGCTTGCGCTGGCACGCAGCATTATCGCTCAGCAAAACGGTACTATTAAGGCGTCAAATCACCCCGAAGGCGGCGCTCAGTTTACAATACGCTATTACTTCGGAATTATTTAAGGTGTAATGTATGAAACAAACAAACTTAAAATCGGCATGGGGAATATGTTTTTTATTTTTAGGAATTGCAGCCGCGGCAGTAATGTTCATGCTTGATTTTTTCGGTCTTCTTCCTCAAAAAAGCTACGGCGCAGAGTATTTCGGAATCGAGACGATAAAAAGTCCAGTTGATTTTAACGGCAACGGCACAGACGACTATACCGATATACTGCTCGGAGCAAAAAAAGATGCTGAAAACAAACCGAAATATGTAGATAAATACTACAAAGGCGGATATCCTCCCGAAAACGAAGGGGTATGCACCGACCTTATCTGGCGCGCATTTGCCTGCGCAGGCTATTCTCTGCGCGATATGCTGGACTGCGACATACTCCAAAATCCGCAGGATTACCCGCGCGTTTCTCACAGGGATAATAATATTGACTTTCGGCGCGTACCCAATCTCAAGGTGTTTTTTGATAAGTATGCATTAAAGCTTACAACCGATATAAACGAGATTTCCCAGTTTCAGCCCGGTGATATTGTAATTGTCAACGGCACAAAGCATATCGGCATAATTTCCGATAAACGCGCGAAGAACGGCGTACCGTTTATACTGCATAACGGCGGGCAGGCAAAGCGTGAGGAAAACGCTCTGTGGCGCATGTCGATAACGGCGCATTACCGCTTCGACGCACAAAATCTGCCGGACAATATAAAAGAAGCCGCGGGGGCGTAGCCCGCGGCTTTTATATATTTATCTGCGCTTTCAGTCTTTTTCAGCAAGTGCATCCGTATCGACCTTTGATTTATAAAAGCGGTTTATAGCCTGAGTGTCCTCTTCACACAGAACATTTTTAAAATCAAGCATGCCGTCGGAACCAACTGCAAAGCAGTACATATCTCCGGCTATAAGAAAATAACATTCAGCTTTATTAGCCGTCACGGCATTATCACGTATGTTAAGAAACATAAGATACCGCCCGCCTTTTTCAAAATGCGGGTCTTCGCCGCTGCCGACATAGAATTTGCCGTCAACGGTACCGCCTAAAATGCGAACATTTATCTCAGCGCCAGCCTCGCCCTTCAGCACGCTCAGAGTTTTCATAATATAGTCGGTATACACGCTTTCGGTTGCGCCTCCCCTATCGGTTACAACCTGGTTTTCTACTCCGGTAAACTCACCTACTAATATTAAATCAGCCTTTTGTTCAAGCTCCTGAGGCGAAATGCACGCATAATCCGTAAATATCACCTCACCATTTGTGACATTATTTTCTGTTTCCGATTCATCATTATCCTCAGATTTATTTTGAGCCGAAACCGCATTCCGATACAATCGCTCAACCTCCTGCTGCGTGTCTCTGCCCTCAAAATCAAGAGCTCCGTTACCGTCTATTTTAAAGCAGCCGTTAATTCCGTTAATACAACAGTAAACCGTCTTTTGGCCGTCATCAAATTTTCTGAGATACAGAAAATATTTCTGCCCCTTTTCAAGCGGCTTTTCCGACGAGCAAACCGTCATTTTTCCATGCTTTCCTCCTATGATTCTCACAGTTATGCTGTCCTGCGCGATTCCCTTTACAGTCTGTTGAACATTAACGGTAAAATCTGTATAAATATCCGCAGGGCTTTTCGTATCAGAGCGTACATATGAAAAGTCCCCGCTTGCCGTACCTATTACAATAAGGTCTGCCTTCTTTTCCATTTGCTCTGCTGTCAGATTTTCATATGTTACACGCACAGACGCCTCTAAGTCGTCATTTTCCGTCTCTCCCTGCGCACCCGAGACCTCTCCTTTTGTATCCAAAACGGGGTCCGATTTGATTTTTCTGCCGCATGAACAAATAGCAAGCAGCAGCGCCGCAGCCGTTATAAGCATCAATAACTTCCTTTGCATATTTATTCCTCCTTGACGGTGTTTCACCTATATATGTAATTTGAAGCGTAAAATGTTTCATTTTTTGGTATAAATAATTTTTTTGTCTTATTATCACAAAATTCAGCCGATTTTTTTGTATATAATGTCGTATAAAAATAAAATTACGTTTGTTTTTTAAATTATTCTTGTATATCGGTAATATTCGTGTTATACTAATAAAAGGGAAATATGCCGGCAGGACGCAACGGTCGGCTGTTACATAATAGGCATAGCTTGCTATGTCTGATTTTTTGTTACTTGTTTCACTGAAATTTTACCGCTGTTTTCGGCGGTAAGCTAAAACATAAGGAGAATAAATGGAAATTAAAGAAAAAATAGCAAAGCTTGACAGCCTTGCTGACAAAGCCGCGGGTATTTCCGAGGCTAAAAAAACAAAGGTGCCGCGCATTGCCAAAAGCGGGAGCGGAAAAACACCTGCCGGTAAAAAGACGGCAAAGGCTTCTTCGGAAAGCCAAGGTTCCAAACGCGCCGCACAGACTAATAGAGCAAAGACGTCAGAACGGCAAAACAACACACCAGTCCGAAAAGCAAAAACTACGGCACAGGACAAATCGGTAAATCAGCAAATCAGCGCCGATACACAGGCGGCTTCTGACAGTAAAGTAAAAGCAGCAAAGCGCAGCAGCGGCAAAAAGCTGAAAGTAATTCCTCTCGGCGGTTTGGACGAGATAGGCAAAAACATGACTGTTATCGAATACGGCGAGGATATGATTATCATTGACTGCGGACTTGCCTTTCCCGACGCCGATATGCTGGGAATAGACCATGTGATTCCGGATTTTACCTATGTAATGAAAAACCGCAAAAAGCTGCGCGGAGTTTTTGTCACTCACGGACACGAGGACCACATCGGCTCCCTTCCCTATTTTCTGAAAGAAATAAACGTACCGATATTTGCAAACAAGCTGACTCTCGGTCTTATCAGACGAAAGCTTGTTGAGCACAAGCTGGACAAACAGAGCATACTAATGGAGTGTAAGCCGGGCGACGTTATAAACCGCGGATGTTTTTCGGTCGAGTTTATTAAGGTAAATCACTCTATTGCCGACAGTGCGGCATTTGCTGTCAAAACCCCCGTCGGAACAATAATCGACATGGGCGACTTCAAAATAGACACAACTCCTATACGAGGACGTATGATAGATCTCACAAGGCTGGGCGAGCTGGGACGCGAGGGCGTTTTACTGCTCATGTCCGACTCTACCAACGCAGAGCGTCCCGGCATGGCACTGTCAGAGCGAAAAGTAGGCGTATCAATCGAGAATATTTTCGCAAGAGCGCGTGAAAAGCGGATTTTTGTCGCCACATTTTCATCGAACGTACACCGTGTTCAGCAAATAATTACGACCGCTGTCAAATACGGAAGAAAGGTTGCCATCTCAGGGCGCAGCATGGAGGGCGTTATCGCCGTGGCCCATGAGCTTGGATATCTTGACTATCCCAAGGGCACAATTGTCACTATTGACCAGGCAAACAGATTTCCGAAAAATGAAATAGTGATAATTACAACAGGCTCTCAGGGTGAACCGATGAGCGCACTTTACCGCATGGCTTTTTCCGACCACAGAAACATTTCCATTACAAGCGATGACCTTGTCGTTATTTCCGCATCACCTATTCCAGGCAACGAGCGGCTTGTATCTGCTGTTGTCAATGAACTGGAACGGCTGGGAGCCGAGGTCGTGGCGGACAGTCTTGCCGGAGTACATGTATCGGGTCACGCATGTCAGGAGGAGCTCAAACTGATTTTGGGGCTTATAAAACCGCGCTTTTTCATGCCGGTTCACGGCGAGTACCGGCATCTGCTGGCACATAAGAAGCTTGCGGCGGAAACAGGCATTGCAGAGGAAAACATTTTTATAAATCAGATTGGCGGAGTGCTGGAACTGACAAAAACCACCGCAAAAATCACATCCTCCGTGCCGTCCGGACAAATTCTGGTAGACGGCGGCGGCATCGGAGACGTAGGCAATATCGTAATGAGGGACAGACATCTGCTTGCCGAGGACGGCATGATTGTCGTTGTGGCGGCAATCAGTACAAAGCATAAAAAGATAATGTCGGGGCCTGATATAATTTCGCGCGGATTTATTTATATGCGAGAAAGTGAAGAGCTGATAAACGGTGCAAAGTCGGCGGTTACAAACGCTCTGAAACGGAGCATGGAGCGGGACGTATTTGACTGGAGCACTATGAAAACGGAAGTGCGCGACAGTATTACAAAATATGTCACGTCAAAAACCAGGCGAAGCCCTGTTATAATCCCTGTAATTATGGAGGTTTAATAAAAACCGGCTGCACATTTTAGCAGCCGGTTCTATTATATCTTTTATACTATTTCGCAGAATACTTTTTCAATTGCGGATTTTTTGGCACAAAGACACATTTTTGCACTCAGTATTCCATCTTTAAGCGGGGCATGCGAGACATCCTTCCCTGAAACAACATCACAGAAATTGCTTATCAGCGCAGCGTCACCTCCGGAATGACCGTGTCCCGTCGGAAAACGATAAGTCTCGGTCGCGTCGCTGTTGTGATAATACAGCTGTACAACGCCGGTATTAAAGTCAAATTCGACCGTACCGTAATATCCTATAAGCCGAGCCCCGCGCTTGCCCGCGCCCTTTCTTGCAATAAAATCCTGCGAGTAGACCGCATGCATACCGTTGCTGTATTCAACTATTGCACTACCGCTGTCCTGGTTTCCCGTATCCACCGCAAAGCAGCAGCCATCCTCAACGGCATATCTGTCACCGTATGTAGCTACGTTTTGAGCGCTTTCCGGGCATTCCTTTGCACGCGGGCACTCGGAGCACTTCTGATTTTCCGGCATGTCACCGTAAAACACCTGTTTTGAATCAACAGCACAAATCCTTACAGGATGAATTCCCTCCAAAAGACTGTTTATATAATCAAAATCATGCGTCGCCTTTTGCAGCCACAGTCCGCCCGTTTCATTCTCGTCGCGATACCAGCCATGATAATAGCACCTTGCATACGGTACGTTATTGTATGCCTGAACGTGCGCAACCTGCCCCAGCTTTCCGCTCTTTATTATATCGCGCACACAGTTTACAATCGGAGTGTTGCGCAGCGGGAAGGATACTACAACCTTATCGCTGATATCGGTGGAAGCATTAAGCTCTTCAAGCGCGGTCAGCTGCTGCTCGTTTATACATACGGGCTTTTCCAAGAACGTCGGCAGGCCGTACTTTGCCGTAAGCAGCATAAAATCGGTATGCAAAGAGCAGCGCGTGCCTATTGTCAGGCAGTCGAGCTTTTCATTTTTCAGCATCTGGGAAGCGTCGGTATAAAAATGCACATCTTCATATTCCGCATACTTCTCTTTCATTGCCTCTACATTCGGATCACATACCGCCTGTATTTTAAACCCCTCGTTTTTTGCGATTTTCTCCACAATCGGCGTCATGCGGTAGCCGCTGCCGATTACGCCTATTTTATACATATAAGTTTACCTCCGTTTTTATTTATATTACCATTACCGCGGCTTAAAGGCAATAAACAGAGATGTTTATATTTAGCACAAAACTGCTGTTGATATATTTTAAAAACATGATATAATTTTTAAAAAACAAGTACGGTGATATCATGGAATTTTCAAGCGACAGAATTTCCGATAAATATTTAGAATTAAATATCTGCGGAATACAGCAAACCTACGGAAAGGAGCGTGAGGCACGTCGTCCTGCAGGACGTTTGGACTATCATATTTTATACATTATCGAAGGCAGCTGTATTCTCACACGTGCCGGAGTACAGCAGAAGGTAGCTCCCGGTAATATAATACTGTTTCATCCGCATGAGCCGCAGTTTTATAAATATCCCGCCGGTGAAAATGTGACATCACTGTTTATACATTTCAGCGGAACTGGCTGCAAGGAGCTTTTAGAGCAATGCGGGCTTTTTGAGCCTGTCATGTATATAGGCAAAAGTGAGCGGCTGAAAAGTATATTTTCAAAGCTTGTAAATGAATACATGCTGAAAAAGCATCTGTTTTCAGCCGTCTGCACAGGTCTCACCATACAGTTTTTAGCCGAAGCCGGAAGACGCGTAATAAACGGTGATAAAAAAATATATCCCGAAGGGCGCATTGAGCAAATATGCCGTATTATGCAGAGCAATCTTCGGGAAAATCATCCCGTATCATATTATGCGTCGCTCTGTAATCTCAGCGAAAGCAGATTTTGGCATCTGTTCAAAGAACAGACCGGTCACTCGCCGAAACAGTATATTATTAAAATGAAAGTTGAAAGCGCCTGTTCTTTACTGGAATATCACGGCTGCACAATACGTGAGGCGGCGCAAGCCGTCGGCATTGAAGACCTAAACTATTTCAGCCGCCTTATACGCACGCATACGGGATATGCCCCCGGCCGTTTTAGACTTCTGTAAAAACTTTAATTTATGTTTATACGCCCGCTGTAAATATACAGCGGGTATTTTTTTGCACCCGCACAGTTGTACCGGCATAGGATAAAGAGAAAAGGGGAATGAGCTATGTATCGTTTCGGTATTTTCGGCAAGGATGCCCGAATGAAATATCTGTGTCTGGCACTCAAACGGGACGGATACCCTGCCGAGATGTTTGAAAACCAGGACCTGCAACAATTTATTGATAAGAATGATATCATAGTTCTGCCGGTAAGCCGCGATTATGATGAAATACTAAAACTATGCCGCGGTAAAACAGTCATGGGCGGATTTATCGGAAATGTAAATGAAATTGACGGCGTTAAAATCATAAATTACGCCGTAAGTGATTATTTCAGAATACGCAACGCTCTGCCCAGTGCCGAGGGCGCTCTGCAAATAGCTATGGCACAGACCGATTACACCGTCTGCGACTGCAACGCAACCATTTTAGGCTACGGCAACATCGGCAAATGCCTAACCGATATGCTGCTCTGTCTGGGGACCTCTGTTACTGTTGTCGCCCGAAAGGAGAGCGACCGCGCGCAAGCGGAAAACTACGGTGCGGCTGCCTGTGATTTTTCCGTGCTGCCCCGGCTCAAGTCAGATATTATCTTCAACACTGTGCCGGCTCCCGTAATAAGCCGCCAGGTACTTGATGAGCTGGCTCCCGAAACTCTGATAATAGATTTGGCATCAGAGCCCGGCGGTACTGATTTTGACTACGCTTCAAAGCTGGGTATAACTGTTGTGCATGCGCTCGGCATACCCGGCAAATTTGCGCCGCGGACTGCCGGCGAAATATTGAAAAGCACCATTCTTTCCATGCTGACGGAGGTGTAAAATGGAAGAAAAAATAAAACTCGGTTTTGCAATGTGCGGCTCGTTCTGCACTCTGAACGAAGTGGTATGTACACTTTGTTCGCTTACCGAAAAATATGATATTATGCCTATAATGTCCGGCATAACCTATGAAACCGATACACGTTTCGGAACGGCTCAAAGCTTTAAGGACCGCATAACAAAGGCGACGGGCAAAGATATAATTCATACAGTGGCGCAGGCAGAGCCTATCGGCCCCAAAAAGCTTCTTGACGTAATGGTAATCGCGCCCTGTACCGGAAATACTCTCGCAAAGCTTACAGGCGGAATAACCGACACGTCTGTTACTATGGCGGCAAAAGCACATCTCAGAAACGGCCGGCCGCTTATTATTGCGTTGTCAACCAACGACGCGCTTTCCGGAAGCGCCAAAAATATCGGTGCGCTGATGAACTATAAAAACGTATATTTTGTCCCGTTTTCGCAGGATAATCCTCATAATAAGGAACGTTCCTGCATTGCGGATATGAATTTAATTGATGACACGATAAAGAGTGCGCTGAAAGGTGTTCAGCTTCAGCCTATGATTAAGTGAAAATTCATAGCTCACTTGCTTTATAAATATAAATAATTGAGCGCCGCACGGTGTGCAGCGCTCAATTAAATTTCAGAGGGAACCAAATTGAAACACATTCTTTTACTGTTTATATCATTGACAACGACAGCAGTTTTTGCTCTTATCTTTTGCTCCGGCGCCTATGCGTTGAAAAACTACGGCAGATTTCTCAAAATTGAGGGAGGTCGGGACTGCATTGTCATGCGCTCGGGCGAGAAGAAAAGGCTGAGCGTCACAAGCGCACTTACAGGACTGCCTGTTATACACGATAAAACATTTTGCTCCGATAATCCGGCAGTGGCGGCAGTCGACCGTTCGTCCGGTATTGTACATGCAGGGATTTGCGGGCGGGCTTACATAACCGTAACCGACGGACGCGGCAGAACCGACAGCATTCTCATTGAGGTGACAGGCGGTCGCAAGGCAGGATTTATATGGCTTATACTGACATCCGTAATTATAACTGCCGCAATAATTTTTATACGAAAAATCACATATACAAACCGATGCCGCACACAAAAAAATTAGGACCGGTATTTTACCGGTCCGATTTCAAAAAGAGTTATGCCAGCTTATTGAGCTTTAATGTCAAGGCGCTCTTCTTTCTGTTGGAATTATTCTTATGAATTACATTGTTTCTCTCAGCCTTCTCAATCTTTTTAACGGCCTCGAGATAAGCGGCTTTAGCCGCGTCCTTTTCACCGGCCTGAGCAAGTGAATCAAACTTTTTAATAGAAGATTTAAGCTCTGACTTGATGATTTTATTCTGTAATGTCTTTGTGCTTGTGACCAAGCATCTCTTTTTTGCAGACTTGATATTCGGCACGCCCGGCACCTCCTTTATTTTGACTTTTTAAAATAGCAGTTATCATTCTAACATTAAATTTCCTTAAAATCAAGTGTTTTTTGAAAATAGTTGGTTTTTTACTCACTTTTTATGCCTTGGAGCATCTCTTTTGTACTCACAATTAAGCTAATTTGAATTTTTAAAATAAATTAAAAGTTTTTCTTGACATTGACACATAAACAGGGTAAAATAACTATGAGTATAACTATAATTATTAAAGGAAGCATTTTTTGTCAGACCTTATAAACGATATTTCAATCATAGAAAAAGCGGCAGCGGGCGATGAAAATGCGGTCTGTTATCTCACAGAGCAGTTTTCGCCGATTATAAACGGCATTACCCGCTCATATTTTCTTTACGGCGGCGACAGCGAAGATTTGTATCAGATAGGTCTTATTGCCTTTTATGACGCCGTTAAGAAATTTGACAGTACAAAAAACAGCGATTTTGTTAAATTTGCAAAGGTTTGTATCCACAGCAGAATAATAGACGCAATTAAAGAGGCAAATCGTAAAAAGCATTCACCTCTCAACACAGCGGTCGGCTTTGACAATGTCGACGCGGTTGGCAGCGTTGACCCCGAAAAGAGATTTCTTATACGGGAACAGTTGCTTGCCGTTTATTCGGCAATAGATGTAAAGCTTTCGGACTATGAAAAGCGTGTTTTAAATCTTTATGTTGACGGCTTATCTTACAGAGAAATAGCCGCGCGTACCGGCAAAAGCGTAAAATCGGTTGACAACGCTATTGCCCGGATACGCAGCAAACTTGTATAATGCCCGTAAAGCTAAGTGGCGGAGCGCTGGTATACAGAGGGAACGGTTCAATTCCGTTTAGGGTAAAAATATTTTTATACCACAAGAGAGGTAAACGCAAATGTACGAGGACAAAAAAATTATTTGCAAGGACTGCGGTCAGGAGTTCGTCTTCACAGCAGGTGAGCAGGAATTTTATGCAGAAAAGGGCTTTCAGAACGAGCCTCAGAGATGCAAAGCTTGCAGAGATGCGAAAAAGGCCGCTATTAAAGGTCAGCGCGTTCTTTACGATGCAGTCTGCGCAGAATGCGGCAAGGAGGCAAAGGTTCCCTTTAAGCCCACTGAAGACAGACCTGTATACTGCAGCGATTGTTACGCTAAATTAAAAGAACAGGCATAATTTATACTGTTGTAGTCCTTAACGGCGCGTGTATTTTTAACACGCGCCGTTTTTGCCGTCAGAATACAATAGGCGTATTGACATTTACTTTTCGATATGTTATGCTAATTTGCGAATAAATCGCAAATTAGCATCAGAAGGTGGAGTACATGAAAAAAATTGCGGCAATACTTATGCCGATATTTATAATTATGACTATGCTCGGCGGATGCTCTGCAAATCATGCCGACAACGGACAGCTAAGCATAATATGCACTTCGTTTGCCGCCTACGACTGGACCTGTGAAATCGCAGGTATCACACAAGCCGGCGATGCAAAAAACAGCAGCGCGCAGAGCCTTAATATAATAATGCTGCCTGACAGCGGGGCGGATCTGCACAGTTATCAGGCAACGGCACAGGACATTGTAAACATTTCATCCTGTGACATGATCGTGCGCACAGGCGGAGTATCCGAAAAATGGATAGATGAAGCACTGAAAGAAAACGCAAAAACCAAAGCCGTAAATTTTCTTCAGCTGCTCGGTACAAACGCCCTGAAAACAGATCATACCGACCATGGGCACGATAATGTCTTAGGCGGCATTGAATCCGAAACGGACGAGCACGCCTGGCTCTCGCTCAAAAATGCAATAGTTTTCTGCGACGCCATCGCATCGGCTTTGATTGAGCTTGACCCGAATAACGCCGATACTTACAGGGAAAATCTTAAGCTCTATACCGAAAACCTCCGGGATATTGACGCAAGATTTGAGAGCACGGTAAAACAATCGGAAAAGAACACTCTTATATTTGCAGACCGCTTTCCTTTCCGATACCTTATGAACGACTATAAAATAGAGTGCTTTGCCGCCTTTCCGGGCTGCTCAACCGAAACGGAGACGAGCTTTGATACAGTCATCTTTCTTGCCGGAAAAGTGGACAGCTTACAGCTGAATTATATAATGACAATAGACAACTCTCAATCCTCAATCGCGAAAACCGTGCTAAAGAACATAAAGCGTAAAAACGTGCAAATACTTACTCTTGATTCAATGCAGTCGTGCGGTAAAAAAGACTATGACTCTGGAAAACGGTACATTTCAGTCATGGAGAAGAACCTTGAAACAATAAAGACAGCGCTGAGCGGGGATAGCAAATGATTAGTCTGAAATGTGAAAATCTGTTTGTCGGATACGACGGTAAAACGGTAGCCGGACCTTTTGATTTTGAAATCGGCAGCGGCGAATACCTATGTATTGTAGGGAACAACGGTTCGGGAAAAACAACCTTTATGAAAACCCTTCTCGGACTCCTGCCTCCTGTTTCGGGAAAAATTGTTTTCGGTAACGGTCGGGTGCATTCCGGCGTCGGATATCTTCCGCAGCAAACAGCGGTTCAGCGCGATTTCCCCGCAACAGCTAAAGAAATCGTTTTGTCAGGCTGTGCGGGTAAAATGTTTTTGAGCAAGGCAGACAAACGCAAAGCGGAATTTAACATGAACCGCACCGGAGTGTTATCCCTTCAAAACAAATGCTACCGGGAATTATCGGGAGGGCAGCAGCAGCGCGTACTGCTCGCGCGCGCGCTGTGCGCCGCAAATGATATAATTCTATTGGACGAACCTGTTTCCGGGCTCGACCCGACAGCTGCAAAAGAAATGTACAAAATAATAAAAGAGCTTAACCGCGGCGGCATGACTGTTATTATGATTTCTCATGACATGCAATCCGTCTCTGAAAACGCAAGCTGCATCCTGCATGTCGGCGACACTGTTTTTTTCGGTAGCAGAGATGAATACTATCGGTCGTTTTCTGAAAACGGAGGATTTTGATATGCTTGATAAGTTATTATACTATTTTCAATTTCCGTTTGTGACATATGCGCTGATAGCAGGTGCTTTAACTGCGCTTTGCTCTTCGATTTTCGGAGTGACTCTTGTACTGCGCCGGTTTTCATTTATCGGTGACGGGCTTTCGCACGTTGCGTTCTTTGGTTTGGCGATAGCCGGAGTTTTGAGTGTTTCCAACAGTATGCTTGTCGTCATGCCGGTAACGATTATATGTGCCGTCGCAGTACTTTGTACAGGCAAAAGATCAAAAATCAGAGGTGACGCGTCAATCGCGATGCTGTCTGTCGGCGCTCTTGCACTGGGGTATCTTGTAATGAATATTTTTTCCGTCTCATCAAATTTATCCGGAGACGTATGCAGTACCCTTTTCGGCTCTGCTTCTATTCTAACGCTCACATCCGCCGAGGTTTGGCTGTGTGTAATTCTTTCTGCGGCTGTGATACTGCTGTTTGTGCTTTTTTACAATAAAATTTTTTCAGTCACATTTGACAGTGATTTTGCGGAATCGGCAGGCGTGCGTACCCGAGTTTTCAACTTGTTTTTAGCTGTGATAATTGCTGTAATTATAGTGCTGGCGATGAATCTTGTCGGCTCGCTTTTAATCTCCGCACTGATTATATTCCCTGCGCTGTCAGCAATGCGGCTTTTTAAAAGCTACCGCGCAGTAATTATTTTTTCCGCTGTTTTTTCCGTACTGTGCGCTGTTACCGGCATTTTAACCGCAGTACTCACCGGCACACCTGTGGGTTCAACAGTGGTTGCAGTCGATATTGCGGGATTTTTGCTATGCTGCTGCTGCGGCTTTATATTAAAACGCGCTTGACCGGCGCCTTTTTATATCGGCCGATATTTCCCCGTAAATTGAAAAGCAAATACAAAAAAGCCTTTCTTCGTACAAGCTACATTTAAAGCAAGTGCCAAAGAAAGGCTTTTTAATTTTAAAATGTTTTTACAATGAAAGCAAAACCGCCTAAATCAGTTTGCAAAATTCTCATGAAATCTCTGTATGATTGCAGCAACCTGTGAACGCGTTGCACTGTCACGCGGCGCAAATATCTTACTGCCGTTTTCATCCATACCGTCGATAATGCCCGCTCTCTGACAGATTACCACCGCTTCCTTAGCGTAATTCTGTATACGATCTGCGTCTGCAAAATCCATTTCATCAACTTTTGCATCAAGTGTAATATCCGCATAATCTGCATATCTTACAACCATAACACAAATCTGCTGACGCTGAATCTCTGTCATAGGCTCAAACTTGGTCGGCTCCATACCGTCTACGATGCCGTTTTCCGACGCCCACTTAACAGCAGGTGTGTACCATCTGTTCGCCGGCACGTCATCAAAAACAGTCTCTGCCTCACGGTTTGAGGTATCAACTCCGCTCAGGTTGGCAAGTATCTGTACAAACTGAGCGCGGTTCAGCTTGCCGTTCGGTTCAAACGTCGTCTCTGACATTCCGTTCATCAGCCTGTATGTTGCAACATAGTCAATGTAATCCTTGTACCATCTGCCCTCTTGCACATCAGTAAACTTCTTTGAACTGTCTACCCACTCAATTCTGGTACCCTCTGCGGTAACGGTTTCTTCCTTACCGCAGTATTCACACTTTCGGGTCTTTGTTCCGTCTGCTTGCTCAGTGGCGTCGTTATTGTAAATAAATTCTCCCCATTTATGTCCGGTTGCCGTACCTTCCTTAATCTCAGTATAAGAGTCTCCGCAAAGCGCACATGAATACACTATGCTTTCATTCTTTTCACACTCTGCGGGAATTACTGACGCTATATAAGCATGCTCATGTTTATCCTCAATTATAACATGCGGACAATTGTCACCCTCACTTAATGCCCACACGCTGTCAAAGTCAAAGCCGTTAAAAGACTGAGCAATTTTCATTTGCTCTGCCGACAGCGAAACCGCGTCAGCCACGCTGCCCTCAGCCCCGATAACAGGTGAATACTGCGCATCGCTTTGAGCAAAATAGCTGTTTCTAACCTTGCCCCTGAGCTTGCCGGAAGGATTTAACGCGCCGAAAACAGGACCGCAGACCTTAGCTGAAACCTTATCGTTTATATTTAAAGTATTATATACAAGCCCGTTTACAACTCCGACTATTCCGCCGGAGTACGCTGAAACATCGCTGTCCTGCGCCGACGCCGTAACAGCACCGCTGTTTTTACAGTCAAAGACAACAGACGTACAGGCGTTTTCGTCCACTGTATCCGATACAGCCGCCGTATTTGCGGTATAGCCCGCAATTCCGCCCGCAGCCGCGCGGGACTGCTCCTTGTCAAAAGTCTCGCTTTGCCCTTTAACAACCGCTGCAACAGTACCGTTATTTTCACTGTTTGTTACAGACGTAACCTTTTCCGCGCCTAAAAACGCAGCGATTCCTCCCGCGTATGCCTGAAACGTACTTTCGGCATTTAGGTTCCCATTGTTTACGCAAAATTCAATATCAGATTCATAGGCGCCAATGCCGCCTGCATACACGATGTCAGCATTCTCTGCGTTCACATTTACCGCACCGTTATTTACACAGTAGGAAATATCTCCGTACGCACCGGCAATTCCGCCCGCATAAATGCTTTTTCCGCCCGTTATGATTACAGAGCCGTCTGCGGTACAGCTCTCAAACGTCATGCCGTCACATAAGCCCGAAGCGCCGCCGGCATAAACCCTGCCCGACGCATTTACGGTAATATTAACTGCAAAAAAGCAATTTTGCACCTTGCCGCTGCCCTTTGCGGCAACAGCGCCTGCATATACTCTCTGCACGGCGTCATTATTTATAATTTCAATATCACCGCTGATTTTTAAATTCTTTACAGTACCCGTTAAAACTCCGATAAGCCCGGCTTCGGAGTCAGATTCTATATTTAAGCCCGATATTTCATATCCGCACCCGTTTAAAGTACCGCCAAAGCTCTCAAGCAGCGGCCCGTCTGTCTGTACACCTGAAAGGTCAATGTCTGAGATAAGCTTATACTCTCCGTCTGCCGCACCCGAAACTGAAAGCAGCTGTTCCTTTGTTCCGATTTCCGTAATATCCGCGGCAAGCACAATCACAGACAGTGCAGAAGTTAAAAACATCAAAGCGGACAGAACAAAACAAAGTATCCTTTTAATTTTGGACATAGTTATCCCTCCTCTAAGAGATCTGTCAATCAATAAAATTATACCGAATATTCAATTTTGTTCCTTTATGAATTATAATATGATTATACATAAAAGTCAATAATTATAATTCTACGTATATTAAACAGAGCTTACATATGCGTCAAAAAATCCACTGCCATTGCGTAGCCCTTAAAGCCGTGACCCATTATCGTGCTTTTGCATACAGCGGTAAGATAGGAATGACGGCGAAAAGACTCCCGCTTTTGTATATCGGAAATATGAACCTCCACGGTAGGCACTCCGGCGGCGCTCACAGCGTCTGCAATAGCAACGCTTGTGTGAGTATATCCTCCGGCATTGAGTATAATCCCGTCAAAAACACCGCGCGCCTTTTGAATTTCATCAATGATGCTCCCCTCATGATTTGACTGATAAAATTCCGGCAACGCCTTGTCCTCGCAATAATCCGATATATATTTTACTAAATCCTCATAGGATTCCCGACCGTAAATTTCCGGCTCCCGTAAACCGAGCATATTAAGATTAGGCCCGTTTATGATAAGTATTCTTTTCATTTTTACGCTCCTTTAAATATATCTGAAATTAAGGTTTTCACAGTCATTGTGAAGTCCCACCGCCTCGCAGCAGCTGCCGAAAAAAAGCGGAAGATATTTTTTAAAATCATTGTCCGACGGCGTGCTTTCAAGCTCCTCTCTCGACATCCACCGCAATCTGCCCTCGTCGCACCTGCTCTTAAGACTTCCCGAAAAATCGTCGGTTTTATAGCACATAACAATATACCGGGCTCCGGTATCTGCATGTATCCAGTGAATAATGCCGCAGCTTTCAAGCCTGCGCACAGTCAGCCCTGTTTCCTCATATACCTCTCTCACGGCGGAATCATAAAAAGATTCTCCGCGCTCAACATGCCCGCCGGGAAAGGCCAGCCCGCACCATGAGCGCACCCGCTCGATAACGGCAATCAGCCCCGTTTTAGGATCTGTCACCATAACCATATTTGTAAATTCGACGCTTGAGCCATCACTCATTTTATTATACAGTCCTTATTGCTTAGAATCCGCACGGCACGCGGCAGCACGCCTATGTCCGCACGGTCTGTCTCCACTATCTCTCCGTCACAGCAAACGGCGTTAATGCCGCTGATAACCACTCGCCGGCATTTCTTATAAAATATGATATCCTCAAACTTTTTAAGCGGACGACCGGCTTTTATATCAATGTGTTGTCCCTTCTTATATTTCCCCACAAGCGAGATAAATTTTAACCGCGACACCTTTTTCACAATCATAAGGTCAATCAGTCCGTCGGTGATACTCGCTGCAGGTGACGCCATAAACCCTCCTCCGTAATAGTTACCGTTACCGGCAACAGCCAGAAGACACTCGCCGTCAAAAGCTCCGTCCTTTCCATGCTCATCCGTATATTCAACCCGAATACGCATACCGAAACGGCCCATCAATGCCGCCGCAACACCGAGAATATAAGCCATGCTGCCCGAAATCAGCGGTTTTTGCTTAAAGCGTGAAGCATACAGCACAACATTCAAGTCAAAACCCGTATTAACGGTATTGACCGATACGCCGTCATCAACTGTCAGCACGTCCGCTTCTATACACTTTCTCCCCGCCTTACGGACAGTGCGCACAAAATCATTGCCGGTACCTGTCGGTACAAGAGAGATGTACGCCCTGTCCGAGCCACTGTCTATAATTCCGCAAACCACCTCGTTTATGGTTCCGTCGCCGCCGTATACTATAAAATTAATATCCTCACAGGTGTTCTCAAGCGTTTCTGCAACAAACCTGCGCGCGTCTCCGATGCCGGCCGTAACGTATGCCCTGTCCAAATTTCTATACTTCATCGCACCGCCCTGACCGGCTGCGGGATTTAATATATGTACTGTTTTCATAAAACTCTCCGTATTATATTTACAGCATGATTATACCACAAATAACACCACATGAACAGCATTTTGTAAAAAACACCGCAATACAAACAGCCGATGCGCATTTTTGCGACTTTTAAGCCACAAAAATAGATTGTGCAAAGTAAAATAAGACTATATAATATAAAAAACAATATTAAAGGCGGCGGCAGAATCTTCCTGCCGTATTTGAAAGGAGCCAATATGAAAAATTTCAGAGCACCCGCTACCCCGCTTATAACGGTAGATCCTTATTTCAACATTTGGTCATTTACAGACACGCTTTACGGCGACACCCCGCGCCACTGGACAGGTCAGCGCCATTTTCTTACCGGCATTGTAACAATCGACGATATGCCGCTTAAGTTTATGGGTATGCTCAACCCCGACAATACGCGCTACCGCACCGAGCCGGACGTTATAGAACAGATAAGCTGTGAAATACGTCCGATGACTACAAAATATGTATTTGAAAACGACAAGGTCACACTTAAGGTGGATTTTATGACGCCTCTTATCCCTACCGACCTTTATCTGATGTCAAGACCTATTTCCTACATATCCTATAATATAGAATCCAAAGACGGCAAAGTGCATGATATAAAAATGTACATGGACGTGAGCTGCGAGCTGTGCGTAAACACCCCCGACAAGGCTGTAACATTAGGGAAAACGGATTATTCACTGACAGCATCCTCCGGAACCGAAAACATGCTTTCGCACTCAGGCGACGACCACCGCATCGAGTGGGGCACGCTGCACCTGATAGCGCCGGGATTTGAAACATACTTTATAAACGCGGCAAACAAGGAAATAAAATTCCGCAGCTTTATCGGAAACGGCAAAAAGTACACAAAGGTTGAATGCGGCAAAACCGTAAAACCGCAGGATGGCTGGACGGCGCTTGCCTGCCAAAAGGACTACGGCAGCACACATAAAGCGCAAGACTTTATCTGTATAGGCTATGACGATGTCAAATCAATTCAGTATTTCGGCGAAAATATAGAAGCCTACTGGCGGCGCGACGGTGCGCAGTTTGAAGACATCGCGAACATGGCTGTCAAAGACTTTCCCGATATATGCGCACGCGTCTGTGAATTTGAAAACGAGCTTATGGAAAAGGCGCGCAAAATCAGCGATAAATACGAGCAGATAGTATCGCTGGCATTCCGTCAGGCAATCGCCGCGCATAAGCTTTGCTGGCATAACGGAGAAGTACAGTTTTTATCAAAGGAAAACTATTCAAACGGATGTATCGGAACGGTTGACGTCACCTACCCGTCAATCCCTCTGTTTCTGATTTACAATCCCGAGCTTGTCGAGGGAATGCTCAACCCTATTTTCAAAATGTGCAGTCTCGGAATGTGGAAATACGAGTTTGCACCGCATGATGTCGGACAGTATCCGCTTGCAAACATGCAGGTTTACGGTATCGGCGACAAATACACAAAACGCTTTCTTGAGCGCCGTCTTTACGAAAAGGGCATGACGCTTGAGCAGCAGGAAGAATCGTACCAGATGCCGATTGAGGAATGCGGAAACATGCTGCTGTGCGTCGCCGCAGTATGCGCTGCTAAAAAGGATACGTCCTATGCCAAAGCGCACCTTGACATACTCAACCAATGGGCGGACTACCTTGTAAAATGCGGCTTTGACCCCGCAAATCAGCTGTGTACCGACGATTTTGCAGGTCATCTTGCTCATAACTGCAATCTGTCTGTAAAGGCGATAGAGGCGCTGGCGGCATGGTCAAAGATTTTAGACCGGCTGGGCGAGAATGCAAAATCCGCATTTTACCGCGTTAAGGCAGAGGAGTTTGCAAAGTGCTGGGAGCAGAATGCAGACGCCGGCGACCATTACAAGCTTGCATTTGACCAAAACAGCGAGAGCTGGTCGCTCAAATACAATATGGTCTGGGATAAGCTTTTGGACCTTAACGTATTCAACAGCAAAATCGCCGAAAAAGAGGTTGACTATTACATGACAAAAGTGAACCGCTTCGGTGTGCCGCTGGACGTTCGCTCCGACTACACAAAAAGCGACTGGCAGATGTGGACGACGGTGCTTACGGATAATAAGAAATATCGCGACGCTGTGATTGAGGCAATGTACAATATGCTTGAAAACACACGTGACCGCGTGCCCTTCACCGATTGGTATTTTACGTCAACCCCGTATATGCGCGGTTTCCAAAACCGCACCGTTCAGGGCGGACTGTTTATCAATCTGCTTAATCTGAAATAAACAGGCTCTAAAAAATAATATACAAAATCCCGCACAGTGTTGCGCGGGATTTTTTTGCGCTTACCATTTGTCCCTGCTTAATATTTTTTTACACTTTGCAATATAATAGAGATAGATGCAAAAAATTCTGTCAACAATAGAATATATAAAACACCAAAGCCGTAAGTTCGGCGGAAACGGAGCGTTTATGGATAAATTTTCAAAGAAAGCGGGCAACGCCCTGCAAAACGCACAAAACATTGCGTGCGCACTGGGGCATACCTATATCGGTTCTGAACACCTGTTGCTGGGAATACTGAAGGAAAGCGAAAGCGTGGGCAGCAGAATTCTGTTGTCACGCGGAATAACATATGATAAGGTACGTTCAAGACTGTGCGAGCTTGTAGGCACCGGCAGCAAAACGCTGCTCAGCGCCGCAGACATGACCTCGCGCACACGCCGTATTATTGAGCAGTCAATGGTATACGCCAAAAAGTTCGGTTTTACATCGGTCGGCACCGAACACATACTGCTTGCGATTGCGGCGGAAAACGAGTGCGTCGGCATGCAGATTCTTTCAAAGCTCGGACAGGATTCTAAAACACTGTCTTCCACTATCCGTGAAAAGCTTGGTCTTTACGAGCTGATAACGCCGCAAACTCCGGCAAAGCCCTCCAAAAGCTTAAAGGTTCTGCCCAAATTTGCAACAAATCTTGTAGACGAGGCGCGCCAGGGAAAAATTCTGCCCGCCGTCGGACGAGACAGTGAGCTTGAACGGGTTATGAGTATTCTGTCACGCCACAGTAAAAACAACCCGTGCCTTATAGGCGAGCCTGGCGTCGGCAAAACATGTATTGCGGAGGGACTGGCGCTTCGTATAAGCCGCGGCGAAGTTCCGCCGCCGCTTTCGGGACAGCAAATATATATGCTGGATCTTACCTCCATGATTGCGGGCTCGAAATACCGCGGCGAATTTGAAGAACGGCTGCGCGCCGTCCTTGACGAGGCGGAGAAAAATCCGGACATTATACTGTTTGTAGACGAAATGCACATTATTATCGGCGCAGGCGCGGCAGAGGGAGCAATAGACGCATGCAATATTCTAAAGCCGGCGCTGGCGCGCGGGAAAATAAAAATGATAGGCGCCACCACGATAGAGGAATATCACAAGCATATTGAAAAAGACCGCGCGCTTGAACGCAGGTTTGCGCCTGTCATGATAGACGAGCCAAACGAACAGATGACCCTTGACATACTTCACAGCCTTCGAGCAAGACTGGAGGCACATCACAGCGTTAAAATTGAGGAATCCGCCATGAGCGCCGCGGTATCTTTATCGGTACGATATATCGGAGACAGATTTCTGCCGGACAAAGCAATTGACCTTGTAGACGAGGCGGCGTCCGTCAAGCATATAAGCTCGCTAACGCCGGCCCATCCGTCATCTTCATGTATTATAGAACAAAAGAGGGAAAAGTTGGAAGAACTTATAAAAAAAGGCAAATACGAGGAAGCTGCCCGCCTTCGCGACGAAATAAACACGCTTAAAGCACAGTCTTCAAAGGACGACGGAGCTTTGCCCTGCGTAACGGAAGAAGACATCTGCTCCGCCGTATCACGCTGGACCGGCGTTCCCGCCGGAACTCTCGACGCCGACGGCGCCGACAGACTCAGGGAAATGGAAGCGCGCATAAACAGGCGGATCATCGGACAGCCCGCAGCCGTAAAATGCGTTTGTGACACTCTGATACGTGCGGGGGCCGGACTTTGCGACCCGGCGCGCCCGCTGGCCTCCTTTCTGTTCTGCGGCACCACGGGAGTCGGCAAAACAGAGCTGTGCAGAGTGCTGTCAGACGAGCTGTTCGGCACGACAAAGGCGCTTATCAAGTTAGATATGGCGGAATTTATGGAACCGCACAGCATCGCAAAGCTGATTGGCTCCCCGCCGGGCTATGTCGGGCATGACGAAGGCGGAGCACTGTGCGAAAAGATACGCTCGCGACCGTACAGCATCGTGCTGTTTGACGAAATCGAAAAAGCTCATCCCGAGGTGCTGAATATACTTTTGGGAATTTTAGACGACGGAGTGTTAACCGATTCACACGGACGCGTTGCAAGCTTTAAAAACACAATAGTAATACTGACAACCAACATCGGAACCATGAAAGCGGGAAGCATTCCGCTTGGCTTTTCGGGCGACGGCGCGGGAGAGCAGATACGCAAAACAGTGCTGACAGCTCTGAAAAAAACTCTGCGCCCCGAGCTTTTAAACAGAATTGACGAAACTCCGGTATTCGAGATGCTAAAGGACGAGGACATCAGAATAATCGCCGACGGAATGCTGAATGAGCTGAAAACGCGCCTGTCCCGCAGGGGAATAGAAATTGAGTTTGACAAAACAATAACCGACATGATTTGCCGGCTTAACGGCGCCTCGCAGTTCGGCGCGCGAAACATCAGGCGGCTTATAACAAGACATGTCTCCAACCCGATTGCCGGAATGATAATTTCAGGCGCATTAAAACCCGGATGCCGCCGTGCGCTTTCACAAGTCGAGCTAAGTGAAAACGGACTTGTAAAATCCGACCGCGTAGTATATAATTTAACGTAACATACGCGGACTGCCGTTTGCCGTAAAAATAAGACTCATTACAAAACAAAAACAATTAGGAGCCGGCAAAAATCTTACGGCGCTGCAAAAGGAAAACTCATGAAAAATTATAATATTGCCGTCATAGGCGGAGGATTTATGGGACAGACACACAGCTTCAGCGCACAAAGCATCCCGTTTTTCTACAACTGCGGATTTCGTGCGGTTTTGCACACGCTCTGCGGCAGAAATCCGCAAAAAACCGAAAAGCAGGCACGCCGTTATGGTTTTTTAAATGCAGTCTGCGACTTTGACAGCGTAATATCCAATCCCGAAATAGACATCGTCGATATTTGCACGCCCAATCCTCTTCACTATCCTCAGGCAAAGGCGGCAATCCTTGCCGGCAAGCATGTTTACTGCGACAAGCCGCTTTGCGTTACGGCGTCGCAGGCGGATGAGCTTGCAGAGCTTTCCGAAAAACACAGCGTCTGCTGTCAGGTGACCTTTCAGCATCGGTTCTGGCCGGGGCTTATGCATGCAAAGGAGATACTCGACGCGGGCGGCATCGGCAATATAACAAACTTCCGCGCAGTATTCCTGCACGCCTCCCTTGTGGATAAAAACAGACCCTACGCATGGCGCAACGCGCCCGTAAGCGAGGGCGGAGGAGTATTAAACGATTTAGGCTCGCACATTCTTGACCTTATTATGTATCTCTGCGGAGACGCGGAAGATATAAAAGCCATGCTCAAAACCCTCTATCCCATTCGCCGCGACGAAAACGGTGAAATGCTTGATGTTCTGTCAGACGATGCGGCATACATGCTGCTGAAGCTGAAAAACGGCGCCTGCGGCACCGCCGAGGTTTCCAAAATAGCAACGGGGCTGAGTGATGTCTTAAAAATCGAAATACACGGCACAGACGGCGCGCTGTTTTTTGATTTTGACAAGCCGGGACAGCTGAAATATTCCGTGGGCAATAGTAATGAAATAAGGATAATTGACTGCCAGCCGAAATATCCGGGCAGTGATTTTCTCAACAGCGCACAAAAACCGGGCTGGGCGAGGGCACACATTCACAGTTACTATACATTCCTAAGCAGCGTCTTTAACAAAACCGCTCCGTCGCCGTCCTTTGCCGACGCGGCAAAGGTACAGCATTTAATAGAGACTGCGAGAAAGAACGCCGAGTGTTAAACGCACAAAATGTTGTATGTTTTATGCAAAACGTTTTGAAACTCCGTTTTTTATTGATTTTATAAAAATAACAGTCTAATATTAGTATACAAAAACCGTAAACTGCGGGAGGTGTGTTAATTGAAGGATTTTTTCAGAGAAAACAAGCCGCTGCATTTTGTATTCCCCATTGACGGAGACTGCCTCAATGCATATGACGGAATAGTGACAAAAGACGGACTTGAAATTATAGCAAAGGTCAGCGCTATGCCCGGAAAAAGTATTAAAATAAACGGCTGCACAGCCGAATTTGACGGACAAAACTATGTCTTGTCCGTCACGCTTAACAGGTCGCGCGACGGACTTGAAAAAACAGTTCTTACCGCATCGGACGGCGAGGGTGAAAGCGACAGTATAACCGTATACGACGTTATAAAAACACAGGGCGGTTACAGGATTTCATCAGACGATAATATACTGTTTCTTCGTGACATAAACGATAATCGTGATACATACAAATCCATATTCGAAAATCCGTATCTCTCAGTATATAAGCGCGCACACGACCTGTACGGCGCAAAAGTACACCTCAACCTGTTTTACGAAACAGACGATATGCATACCTTTAACGAAAAGGGACAGTATTTCAACTTATCCATGATGACGGATAAATTTAAGTCCGAGTTTGAAAGCAATTCCGACTGGCTGCGCCTGTCCTTTCATGCACGCAGCGAGTTCCCCGACTGTCCGTATAAACACACATCCGCACAGAGAATTAAAGAGGACGCACAGCTCATAAACCGCCAAATAATCCGATTTGCCGGCAAAAAAACGCTTGCACGCGTCACTACCGTACATTTCGGCACAGCAACGCGAGAGGGTACCATCGCGCTGCGCGCTTTGGGCTACGCTTCGCTTGCGGGATATTTTGAGCACACAGCGGGCGGACATCCGCTTGTAGCTTACTATTATCCCGACAGACTTATAGACCATGTCGGTGCGCGCGATTTTTGGGTGAACACCGAAGACGATATAATTCATGCACGGATTGACCTTGTATTGAACACTATAAAATATGCTAATCTGCTGCCGGAGCTTGAAAAAATACGCGCCTGTCCGCACCGCGCCGGTTTTTTGGAGCTGATGATACACGAGCAGTATTTTTATCAGGAATACAGTAATTATATTCCCGAATTTGAATCAATGGTTATCGAATCTGCAAAATGGGCTGTACAGAACGGATACAGCGGTATGTTTTTCAGCGACCAGCTCCTGTAATCGATTGACAAATTCGAAAAAAAGCTGTATAATAGCGGTGCGCGTCACAAGATACGTTATACCGCACAAGCGGTTTCAGCCAAAGCTTTATTAAAAATATTCAAGTGTCACAGGGCACAGCGGCAATCAAGTTGCGGCTGTGCCTTTTATTTATCAAAACGCCGTGACACGATTTCAAAGGAGAAATACAATTATGCAAAAAACCGCGGATATTGAAAAATCCTCTTTACAGAGAACAGGTCTTATGAAAATGCTGTATTCGGCTCTGTTTTTAGCGCTGGCACTTGTGCTGCCGTTTCTGACTGGCCAGATACAGACTATCGGCAACATGCTTTGCCCCATGCACATTCCCGTGCTGCTGTGCGCGTTTCTGTGTGGTCCGCAGTGGGCGGCGGCAGTCGGCTTTGTTGCCCCGCTGCTGAGATTTGCACTTTTTACGATGCCGCCCATGCCAAACGGCATCGCAATGGCGTTCGAGCTTATGACATACGGTCTTGTATGCGGATTGCTCTATAAACTGCTGCCCAAAAAAATCGGATTTACATATCTGTCGCTGATCACTGCAATGATTGCGGGCAGATTGATTTGGGGAGTTGGTATGCTCGTAATTGCCGGTATAACCTCAAAAGCGTTTTCGCTGTCCGCATTTTGGGCGGGTGCCGTGACGGGCGCCATCCCGGGAATTATCCTGCAGCTTGTGCTGATACCTCCGCTTGTTTTGCTGTTAGAGCGCTACAACATAACAAAAAAAGAGTAAAAATAAAAATACGGTACGTAAATCGTGCCGTATTTTTACTTTATCAAAGCCGCCGTCCGCCGCCGGTAAAGGATTTTATGTTCATATGATTCGGTCGGATATCGGAAATGTCCGTCGGCGGAAACGGCATCTCTCCGTCTGCCTTGCCCTCAAGTGCCACCTCATACAAAAACGGACCGCTGTAATCCGCCGTTTCCAAAAGCTCCACAAGCCTGAGCCAGTCGATATGACCACAGCCGGGCAGTGCGTGCCGCTCGTTGACAAAGTCATAATCGGATATATGCAAAGTTACAAGCTTATCCGCAAACCGCTCCAAAAACTTTTCATGACTGTCAATAAGCAGATGGTTTACATCAAAGCAAAAGCGCAGACGGTCGTCACTTCTCAGTATTTGCTCCGTCTCTTTGCTGTCACGGCAAAGACAGGTGCGCGGCAGATTTTCCACAGCAAGTGTAAGTCCCAGTTTCTGGGCATGGTCAGCCAGCACTTTAAGTGATGCTATGGAATTTTCCATATACTCGCTGCGCTCGTGCTCCTCAATCGGTTCGGAGCTGGGATGAACAACAATCACCTTAGCGCCGACATACGCCGCCCTTTGCATATAATTCAAATGCAGCTTAACGCTGTCCTCGCGTTTTTTACTGTCCGGCAGGGATATGTTTATGTCACGCGAAAACGGCAGATGCAGCGACCAGATTTTCACACCAGTGCGCTTGCTCTCACTTTTTATTCCCTCCCAGTCCAGCGTGGGATAATCCTCGCGCCGGGGGGATATTTCAATGAGCTCTATGCCGAATCTTTTGTAACTGTCAAACGCCCCGCCGTCAAATTTTTTACAGGAAAGCGCCGTTTTCCATTCAGTAAAGTCTGTCATAACACGTCCCCCCTAATTCTGTTTTACTGATTATATCAGATAAAACCGCAACGTGCAATAAAAAAGCATATTTAGTACATGTTAAAATAACCAAATTTTTCCCGTTGTCTGCATCAAATTGCACAAACTTTAGCTAAAACACAAAAAATGATTGATTTATTATATACAAAGATATAGTATATTTATGATATTTAATTTTGTTCCTGAAAATTAAAAACGATAGGAGAGATGAATTCATGAAGCGATTTATCTCGGTGGTTTTGAGCGCCTGCATTATGCTGTCGCTCATCGGTACGGGCGGATTTTCATTCGCCGTCCCCGCCGAAAATCCCTTGCACGGCACTGAGTACGCCGCTATGTTTGATAGCGCGTCGGACATATACGAGAGTACCTTTGTCGTAAACCCGCAGTGGCAGACCGATTCGGCTGTCAAGGGCGAAACGGATATGCAGTTTGAATTTTCCGGCGTAACAGTTACCGAAAAATATGACCCGGCGCGCCATTTTGCAAGCTACGGCGCAGCGGCGGCGGCATTTGAAAGCCGGTATACGCAGGACGGCTCGCTTTCAAAGGAAATTGCATCTGCCGTGCCAAGCTTTATACTTGCCGCAGGAACATACAGCGGCAATATAACGGTAAGATACAGCGCAAACATCTACGGCGCAAAGGCGGGAATAAACCCAAACGACCCCGACTTTGACACAAAAACGGCGCTGCCGACAGATCCGTGGAACAAAAACTCCGAAAGAAGCGGAAATGACGGCGAAACCGTCATTTCGGGCACCGTACTGCGCTCCAACAAAAACGGCGACTCGGAGTCCGATCTTAAATATGAGCAGCCGCTAAAGGACGCGGGAATAACCGGCTATACTCTCAATATAGACGGAGTGAAATTTACCGGTGAAACCGCCGTTTTGTCAAACGACCTGGCATACAATGTCGGTCTTGCCAGAACAAATGCCGTAAATGTTTACAACGCGATTTTTGACGGAGTAAACTACGGTCTGAGCGCAAACGGCGATACCAGCCGTAACTTTAACGACTATACACTGCGTAATATTCGTGTTACGGGACTCAAAGGCGACGGCAGCGGTGCGCTCATACGCAAGTATCCGCGCACCGTCAGCATCGAAGGCATGAACTTTGAACAAAATGCCGGCGGTCTCTATTTAGGCGGAACAGCTTCAAACACAAACGACATGTGGTGGACCAACTGCGGAGGTGCGCGCGGAGTTTCCTTTACCGTAAAAGGCTCACGTTTTGCCGACAACAGCGTGTACACTCTCGGAAACTTCACCGACAACTGTTATCTTCCGTCGCTCGGCATAAGCTTTGATTCAAATATTTTTAGAGACACGACTTCGGGAAAATGGGGAATTTTCAGAATAGACACCTTTTCCGGCTCGGGATACCCGACAGTAAAGCTCAAATTCACAAACAACACCTTCTACGGAAGTGCTGATTTGGCTTACAACACCATTTTGAACGGTAATCCGAAATATCAGAAAGCGGCGTTTGACATCGAGTTTAATTACAACAGGATAATCGGCTTTAAGTCAATGTTTTTAAATCTCACGGACGACATGGACACATGGCTGTCCGGATGTAACTGGGACTATAACAACAACTATATTGCAGATACGTTTGTTTCGGCTGAAGACGAGCTGGGCAAGCAGCCGCAGTATCTGACAAATACGGCAACCGTAAACCCCGTAAATCTAAACTCGCTTGAATATTTCTTTGATTACAAAATGACGGTGGGCAATGCAAGCCTAAAAATCACCGGTGCTAATTTTGAAGACAAGGTTGATTTTTTCTCGATAAACAACAAAAACCTGTCCGTAACCGCAATGATTGACAAGGGCGTCGTCATAGAAAATCCGCAATTTACCGCCAGCAGCGACTCTGCCGTCATTGGCTTTTTTGAGGACGCGGAAAAACAGATTCCCGTAACATCAATAAGCTACGACGACCTTGGCGAAGCGGGCAAAAAAGTATACTATCTGACAGTTACATATAAAAACATATCCATTGACTATCTTGTCACATTTACTGCAAAGGGCGACACGCTTAATTTTGCAAACAGATTTGAAGACCCTGCGGGCATTATTGACAAAACCGCGGCACTTCTTATGAAAGAAGACGGCATTGCAAGCGGCACGGAGATTACGGAAATGTGGCAGAATCAGCTCTGGTCGTTTACGGTGGGCGTCAACGCATTTGCAAGCGTTGAAGAGGCGCGCGCGGCGGGCATCACACAGATGATTCTTCCCGCCGGCGAGTACGAATCTGTAAGGCTCAACGGCTCAATCGAGCTGTACGGAGAGGGCTACGCCTCAAATCCCAACAGCATCCCCGAAGAGAGAACCGAGGAATGGACGCTCTCTGAAGGATGGAGAATGACAGAGCAAACCCAGGTGGTAAACGTAACGGTTGAGCAGTCCGCCACACCCAAGGACGAGGGCGGAACTCAGATTGTTATAAAAGGCATAAATCTCACAGGCAGATTTATCGACGATAAGCGCTCGGTGTCGCAATTCAAAACGTCGGTACTGCTCGAAAACAACATATTAGGCTTTAACCAAACAGTAAGCGGTGTTACATATATATTTGCCTTAAACAACGCAAACGCCCAGAGTACGGACAACACCGTAAAAAATATCGATGAATTCACCGTAAAAAACTCGCGGTACGAATTTGAAAACAACAGCACGTCTTTGCGCCTGTTTGCCGAAATATGTCCGGCAAACGTGACGCTAAACGGCATTTACTTTGGCAGCGGGTTTATAACGCTGGGCTATCCCAAGTGGAGAAACTGCGTAGATGACGGCACGCTCAACGTGTCCGACTGCTATTTTAAGGATTATTCGCGCTCAAAAGATATGGTGATAGCGCTGTGCGGTCACGCAGACCAATGTGACGCAACCGGCAAAACCACACGCGCAATATTCAAAAACAACATACTTATCGACTGCTTCAACAGCGCGCACAATGCCAGCTCAAATGTGGCGGTAAACATTTTCCCCGGCGCGTTTACAAGCATTGACATAGCAGACAACACATTTATCGACACGGAAAACAGACTTGGGCATATTTTAAAGGTTCAGTCCTCAACTTACAGTCCGAATACTTCCGATTTTTCGGATAAAATCAGCTTTACGGGCAACCGCGTTATCGGTCTTGCACCGTTTGTAATCGTAAACGACGCTACAGACGCGCTCACAAGCTGCGACGGCAACTACTACGCGCGCTATACGGACGGCTATGCGTCGGCATACGGCAACAATAAGCTGTACGGCGTTTTGGAAAACGGCAACGGTTATCTTGACTACCAAAAGACAACAAAAGCATCGGATTTGGATATGGTAATCGACAGAGAGCTGTCAATGGTAAACAATGAGACGAGGGAAGCATCCGTTGTAATCGGCGAAAATGAGAGATATATTCCCAAAATAAAAAGCTCGAACGGCAAATACCTCTTCCACTTCTTTGAGGATGAAAACTGCAACAGCTCAGTCGGCACGCTGACAAAAGAGAATGTAGGAAACGGGCGCGCATTTTGGGCAAAGGCTGTTTCTCCGTCGGGCGTATCAGTAGTATACAAAGTATACGTCAGTGTCGGCGACATAAACGCAAAAACACCCGATACGGTAGGCGGCAAAGAAATAGAGAATCCCTATCTTTTCTATCTGAACACGGACGATATGCCGCACGGCACTGTATTTACAATGCCGTGGCAGGGTGAAAATTATGTATTCACCGCAGGCAAAAACGCATTTGCGTCCATTTCGCAGATTATAAATTACCACGAACAAAATAACGAAGGCACACCCAACGTCATTTTGCCGTCAGGTATTTACAGCGACGAGATTGTCGTCACAAAAACCGTAAACATTTACGGTGAGAACAGCGACGACACCGTGCTGAAAAAAGAACCTAACACAACAGACGCAGTAAAAATCGCGTGTGTGGGCGACTCCATCACTGAGGGAATCGGAATTGACGCGGCGCTCCGCCCAACATCGGCATATCCCGCGCAGCTCCAGACAATACTGAACGAGCGCTACGGCGAAGGCAGGTACAACGTCGGCAACTTCGGCTGGGGCGGCTCTACAATCAATGTACAAACCAACCGTGAAACAACAAGCTACACATACTGGACCTATATCTACTCGGTACAGTATTACAAATCGCTTGACTTCAACCCCGATATTGTTGTCGTAATGATGGGTCACAATGACACACATACTCAGCTCTACTCAACGGCTGAGGGATATAAAGCTCAATATCAGGCTCTGATTGACAGCTATGAGGCGCTGCCATCACACCCGACGGTGGTCATCGCGGGCTGTACCTCACGCACCGCTTCAATCCGCCGCGACCTGCTGCTTGAGACAATTATCCCGATGCAAAAAGAGCTTGCAGCGGAAAACGGTCTTATTTACATCGATATGTTCAGTCCCACAAACGGCAAGGAGGGTGATAAAACCCTGTTTACCGACGGACTGCACTGCACTGTCGCGGGCTACAACCTGCTGGCAACGCTTATTGCAAACGGCATGGAGGCTATTCTCGGCACCGAGCGTAATGTAACGACAACAGATTTGAAGGTTGACGGTGAAATAGACGCTCACGCCGCAGATAAAATCAAGGTTGCATGTGTCGGCGACAGCTTAACATACGGCGACAAGGCTTACAAAGGCTATCCCGTATATCTCCAGGAAATGCTGGGAGACAAATATGAGGTGCGCAACTTCGGCGAATGCGGAGCCATAGCGTGTGACGAATCCACTTTTAAAAGCGGAACCAACTGGTGCTATAAGCATTACGAGCGTTACACGCAGTCCAAGGCATGGAAGCCCGACATCGTAATAATGATGCTGGGTTACAACGACGCGGGAGGACACCTTACAGACTCCCACTCAGTAAACTGGACGGGCGGAGAAAACAGCACCGCAGCAAAAGAATTTGAAAAGGACTACAAAGCGCTTGTCGGCGAATATACAGCGCTCGGCGCACAGGTGTATATTGTAAACACACCCTGCTCAAACAACGTCTCCGACAAAAACGGAACTTCCAACCAGGCGCGCTATATCAACCCGATAATAGAGCGCACGGCAAGCGAGCTTGAGCTGCCGTTTGTGGACATTCATTCATTTACAAAGCCGTGGAGCGCAGATATGTACTGCGGCACCAACACCGCGGGAACGACAGATAATACGCATATGTCCGCAAAGGGCTATGAGGCGATGGCATCCTTTATGTTTGACAGCATCTTCTCAGTGTTTGCCGACAGCTATCACGACGACTTGGGCGAAATTTCAAACGACGCCGTAATAGTGGATCTTCAGGCGCAGGAACATCAAAACGGCGATATCGTAGCCTACCAGTGGGAGGGTGAAAACTACCAGTTTGTCTGGGGTGAAAACGCTTTTGACAGCATTGACGGCGCCATTGAGCACGCAAACACAAACTCAAAGACGGCTTTGCAGGTGCTCATTCCGGAGAACAGTCACAAAACATCGTGGGAGGGCGACTTTATAATAGCCGCCGACACAACAAATATCAAATCGCTCGAAGTGTTCGGCATAAACCGCCGCTTTGACCCCAACGACAAGTCGGCGGCAAGCTCCGATCCGACAGCAGACTGGACGCTGAATCCCGATTGGGATATGTACGCCCAAAACGGCGGCACGTCGGCAATGAACAGAATAACCTTCAACTGCAACGACGACAACAACAATGTCATTCTGAGCGGCAAGGTTAAATTCAAAGGAATCACCATGCGCAACATCGTGTGGAATTCGGAGAGAAAGGCGGGCACAGAGGAAAATCCGCGCAATCTTGACCTTATTTTCGAAAACGTGCTTGTCGATTTCACAGACGTTAGCGGCTCGGGCGGCTATCTGTTCAACCTGAACTCCCCCCGATCACAGGCAGCAAACACATCGTTTGCGCTAAACGATTCGATAACGCTTAAAAATTTCCGTATCGAAAAATACATATACAAAAGCTCAAACAGCCGTATTTTCGCAACCTACGGACCAAACAACGTAACGCTTGACGGATTTTATTACAACGGCGACAGAAATACGCTCAACGGCACAAAATACCCGCTGTCACAGTTCGGATGGATTCAGACAGCACCCGCCGCAAAGCAATCGGGCGTGTACATTGTCAATTCCAATTTCAGAAACGACAATGTTTCAATTAACACGGCACCTATAAACAATGCCGTCGTTACAAATAATATACCCAGCGTATACGAAATCAAAAACAACGTATTCTATAACGTCAGCGGTGCGATAGTTACCTTCCCCAAATACTATACCGCGTTTGCCATTGAAGACAATTACTTCATTCAGCCGGATGAAACAAAAAACTTTATTGCAAACAACAGCTCGCACACTGACCAGACGGTAAATTACAACGAAACTATCGATTACAGCGCCAAAAACAACACGTTTGTACTGGCTGATATTTCAAAGTATTCACCCATAACGTTAAACAGCGTAACTGCACCTGGTACAGACCTTACAGGCTCATATGTCGCTCAGTATACCGACGATTACAAGGATAAAATCGCGGGCACGGCGCCATCTGTCGGTCAAAGTGACTACTTCTATACCGACTTCATACGCTCGGTTAAAAACACCGACCTTGAAATTGTAGCGCTGGGCGCGTCGGCTTTTGCCGAAAAAACAGAAATAACCGCCGACACCGTAACGCTCACGGCTACGGGCGGTCAGGTTATAAATGATATGAGCATAACCTGCAAAAACAAAAATATAAAAACAGAAATTTTTGCAGATGAACAGCTGACGCAGCCCGCAAACAGCTTTGAGCTTCCTGCGAATGAAACGGACAAAACATATTGGATAAAGCTAAGCTACGGAGAATTTTCTAAAATTTACAGACTGGAATTTTTGCTGGGCTCGGCTCCGGCGTTTGCGGAAAACTACACCGACACAAACGGCATCGTTAAAAACACGGCTGTCGCTCTGATACCCGCAGCAGACGGTTTGGAGGACGGCACTCAGCTGACAGCACGCTGGAACGGAACGCTGTACTCCTTCACTGCAGGTCAAAACGCATTTGCTTCAACAGAGGCAATTTACGAAAAATTTTCCTCTGAAAAGCTGCAAGTCATACTGCCTGCGGGCAAGTATACCAAAAACATTTATGTCTACGGCCCGTGGGAGGTTTACGGTCAAGGGTATGCCGTAAATCCAAACAACACCGAAGGTACAGACTGGAGCTTTAACGAAAGCTGGAGCAAAAACGGCGAGACGGTGCTGGAAAACGCAAACCTTGTCATCGGCAAGGAGGCAACTCCGGCCACTGAGGACGGTACTAAAATTACCGTTGCGGGTATAAGACTTACAAAATATATCAACGACGCACAGAGAACTTTAAGCCCGTACAAAACAACGGTTACGCTGAAAAACAATGTGTATGAGCGCAAATATGTCTCCGGCGCTGCCCGCGAGTTTGACCTGCGCTGTGAAAACAACGTGTGCCAGAACACGGAGTTTACAAATATTGACGAGTTCAATATTGTAAATATGCACTATATAAACGACAATCCGTCCAATCAGCACGCAATGTTCCAGGAGCTTGCAGCACCGTTTATGACAATAGACGGACTATGCATTACGGGAAGCTGCCCCACAATCGGCTATCCCAAGGTGACATTGGCGGCAAAGGAAACGTCATTTACACTTAAAAACAGCTATTTCAAGGAGCTGACGGCAGGCAGTGCACGATTTGCATTTATCGCGTCCTTCAGCGGGCATGACCAGAATGTGGAAAGCGCCGACCGCGCCGGATACAAGTCAACGCTGAATCTTGAAAACAACAAGTTTGTAAGCTGCGGCAACGAATCGACAGGCGGCGATACACAGCGCTTTGCCGTTCAGATCTTCCCGCAGTCATACAACGACATAAACATTAAAGGCAACGATGTGATTTCTCCCGCCGACGGCGATTACAAATTTATCGACTGGGCAACAATAAGCTATTCGGTAAATTCGGGAGATTACTCCGACAGGATAGAATTTACCGATAACAGGCTGATAGGCGTTATGCCGTCAGTATACGTCAATGCCGATACCGAGCTTGACCTGTCAGGCAACTACTTTGCAAAGTACACATCGGATTATGATACAGCGTCACTCGGTGATATACCCGCAGACACAGACGCCGATTACTATCTTGATTACGCGCGCACCGTAAAGCTCAGCGATACCGTGCCGCAGTCGGACAGCATTCCGGGCTTTAAGGTTCTTGCAGAGACAAAGACAGCTTACGGCTATGCCGAGAGCAGCATAACAGAATTCGGACTGTCAAACGCAAGCGGCACAAGCTTCGCCGTTTATTCCGACAAAGCGTGCACAGTGCCTGTGACCTCACTTACAGTCGAAAACGGCAGCGCGTCTGTTGCATACATTAAGGCGACAAACGGAGGCGTCGGCACAGTCTATACACTCTATATAATGGGCGTGGACAATATTGCGGACATTTCAGCCGAGGTTGACCCGCAGCAAGTGGACGGAATAGAAGCTCCCAGCGTTTACTATCCGTCGCTTTACGGAGCACCGGACGGCATTGTGGCTATCGCGCGCTACGGCGGCAAGCCTTACGGCTTTACGACAGGCAGCCGTGTTGCATCAAACGCCGCAACAATGGCAGTGACAAACAGCGAAATCCTGCTTCCCGATAATATAACGGAATTTAACGAGACCGTTATAAGCGGAGTATCACTGCACAGTGCGGACAATGCCGTTCTTGCTGGAATAAACACAAGAAAAATGAAGATTGCAGCGGTGGGCGATTCAATCACCCAGGGCGTCGGTGCAAGTGCGTCGACCTCTTACCCTGCACAGCTTCAAAAATATCTCGGAACCGAGCAGTTCGAGGTTAAAAACTTCGGTAAAAGCGCTGCCACCGTCCAGATTATCGGCGGCAGCGCCGAGCGCGGATATACAGAGTTTGCAAAGGCGGAATATGAGGCAAGTCTTGCTTATCAGCCGGACGCGGTAATATTTGCCCTTGGCACAAACGACGTCTATGCGTCGCGCTGGGACTCCAACGCCGACTACGTAAACGAGTATATCGAGCTTATAAAAACATATCAGGGTCTGCCAAGCAAGCCGGCAATTTATATTACAACAGCATTAAAGCGCGCAGATAATCTGATGATGAACGACAGAGTCGAACAAAATCTTACAGATATACAAAAGCATGTCGCAAAGGCAGTCGGCGGCAAGGTGATTGACACATATACTCATATGGCGCCTTATCTTGACGGTACAACCACGTACTTCGGCGATAAACTTCACCCGACAGCACAGGGATATGCTGAGATGTCATCATTCATAGGACGCGAGTTGTTAAACGACATCCGCTCTGCCGACAGCATGAGCTTTGACGGCATGAAGGTGACGGACAGACTTGAATCGTCAATTGCAAAAACTAAAATAAGCCTTTCAAACTGTGAGATTCTGCTCACTGAACAAAACAAATGTACAGTTGACGCAGACAGCATCGGTACATTAAATATCAACAACTGTATATTTACCGATGAAAATTCAAGTTTTGACTTTATCGACGCCGGAAGACTGATAGACTTTGGCGGAGATGAGATGGTGCTTTCCGACCAGCTTCGCGGCGGAACGGACGCAGACGGACTCGTAATCTCATCCACCTCCAGCTGGTACGCAAGAAAACCGCGCAGCACAAAATCAGTTCTTATAAATGCTGTCATACCTGAAAAGGATACTTCTGTAAAAGACGCGGGGAATCTGCTTCTTGACAGCGGCAACTATGATATAGGCTGGTACGGTTTCTTTGAACTCTCAAAATACGGCATCAGCAATGTAGGTGAAATTGTAAGCGTCGGTGCCGTTTCCTCCGGTGACACAAACGGAATTTCACAGCTGACCTCCGAGCTTAAGGCGGCAGTTGACGCACAGGGAGATTTCAGCGGTATCAATTTAAAGAACGAAACCGGTGAAATTGCAACTGCGAGCGCGGACGTTTACTGGAACGATGATGAACAGAAGTTCTGTACAAAGTATACGCTTTCAGACATTCCCGCAGGGGATATAGCCTATACGCTCATGTGGATTGTCTATATCGACGAATACGGTAACGAAGTTCTATCTTACAGTATGCTTGACGGAACCACAGCAAAATAGTAATCAATATCTAAAGGACAAAGCCGCGGGGGAATTTCCCCGCGGCTTTTCATTTTCAGTGAATGTATCAAACACAACTTGCAAGGCGATAATAAATACTGTATAATTATTTAAGAGGTGATGATTATGAGAGAAGAGGAACTGATATCACTGCTCAAGGAAAAAGGATTGCATATCTGCTGCGCGGAGTCATGTACCGGCGGTATGCTCAGCTCAACGCTCGTCAACGTCGTCGGTGCGTCCGACGCATTGGATATGGGGTTTGTAACATACGCAAATGAAGCAAAAATCAAATTGCTTGGCGTGGACGCTAAAACCATCGAGCATTACGGCGTTGTAAGCGAGCAGGTGGCGGAACAGATGGCGCACGGCGCCGCAGAAGTATCCGGCGCGCAGGTGGCTGTCGGTATTTCCGGCATTGCAGGTCCCGGCGGCAGCGAATATAAGCCGGAAGGCATGGTATGCTTCGGATTTTATATAAACGGCAAAACAGCGACATATACAAAACAGTTCGGTGCACTCGGAAGACAGAATGTGCGCACCCTATCGTGTGAATATGCAATAGATACACTGCTAAGGCTTTTAAAAGACGAAAAAATATAAAAACTCTATTGACAAGCATAAAATCCGTGTTATAATGAATAAATAAAGGCGATGATAAAGAGGATCGGGCTTTGGCGCTTTCAGAGAGTCGGCGGGCGGTGTGAGCCGATAGCAGATAAGTCCAGTGGTCTATGGCTTTTGAGCCGAAAGCCTGAAAACTGCGTATAAAGTAGTTTTAGGGTTTTCCGTACTGCCGCGTTAAGGTAAAGGGCTTGTTTGAGCCTGATGAGAGGCGTTTTCAATTAGCGCAAATTGAGTGGTACCGCGGAAAATAATTTCCGTCTCAAGGTCTTTTATGACTTTGAGACGGTTTTTTATTATATGAATTGAAAAGGAGATAAATTTATGCACAACATCGAAACTAAATGCGTACAGGGCGGATATACCCCGGGTAATGGAGAACCACGTCAGATCCCTATAATTCAGAGTACAACCTTCAAATATACGTCAAGCGAAGATATGGCAAAACTGTTTGACCTGGAGGCCAGCGGTTACTTTTATTCTCGCCTGCAAAATCCGACCTGCGACACCGTAGCGGCTAAAATATGCGAGTTGGAGGGAGGAACTGCCGCAATGCTCACCTCCTCCGGTCAGGCGGCTTCATTTTTCTCCGTTTTCAATATTGCCGGGACCGGAGACCATATTGTGTGCTGCTCGAGCATTTACGGTGGCACATTCAACTTATTCAATGTCACGATGCGCCGCATGGGCATTGACTTTACGTTTGTATCTCCATATTGTACGGAAGAGGAGCTTAACGCCGCTTTCAAGCCCAATACAAAAGCGGTTTTCGGCGAAACAGTGGCTAACCCTGCACTAATCGTGCTGGATATAGAAAAATTTGCCAAAGCGGCACACGCACACAGCTGTCCCCTGATTATTGACAATACCTTTGCAACCCCGGTAAACTGCCGTCCGTTTGAGTGGGGCGCGGACATCGTCACACACTCCACTACAAAATATTTAGACGGTCACGGCTCCGCTGTCGGCGGCTGTATAGTTGACTCGGGCAGGTTCGACTGGACAAAATACCCCGATAAGTTCCCCGGGCTCTGCACGCCTGATGAAAGCTATCACGGCGTGACTTATACCGAGCGTTTCGGACTGGGCGGCGCATACATAACAAAGGCTACGGCTCAGCTCATGCGTGATCTTGGGTCTATTCAGTCTCCTCAGTCTGCCTATCTTCTTAATTTAGGTATTGAAAGCCTGCATCTGCGTATGCGTCAGCACTGCAAAAATGCCCAGGCGGTAGCAGAGTATCTTGACGGCCACGAAAAAATAGCATGGGTTAAATACTGCGGGCTAAAAAGTGACAGAGACTATGAGCTTGCAAAAAAATATCTGCCCAACGGCTCCTGCGGCGTTGTAAGCTTCGGTGTAAAGGGTGGCAGAGCAGCAGCGGAGAAATTCATGGCGAGACTTAAAATTGCGGCTATTGAAACGCATGTTGCGGATGCGCGCAGCTGCTGTCTGCATCCTGCCAGCGCAACGCACCGTCAGCTCAGCGACGACGAGCTGATCGCGGCAGGCGTAACTCCCGACCTTATCCGCTTTTCCTGCGGAATAGAAGGCACGGAGGACCTGATTTCAGATATTTCTCAGGCTCTCAAAAACATATAAAGGACTGTTTTACAATGCCTATTAAAATTCCCGATAAGCTTCCGGCCGTGAAAATTCTTGCAGAAGAAAATATCTTTGTTATGACTCAGACACGGGCTATTACTCAGGATATCCGTCCGCTCAAGCTGCTTGTGCTGAACCTGATGCCTACAAAAATCGAAACTGAGACTCAGCTTTCCAGGCTTTTGGGCAACACTCCGCTGCAAATTGAAATGGAGCTGATACACACTCAAAGCCATCGTTCCAAAAATGTATCAAAGGAGCATTTATTCTCGTTTTACAAGACATTTGACGAGATAAAAAATCTAAAATTTGACGGCATGATTATCACCGGCGCACCGGTCGAAAAACTGAATTTTGAGCAGGTGGACTATTGGCAGGAGCTTTGCAGCATAATGGAATGGACTAAAACAAACGTACACAGTACATTCCACATCTGTTGGGGCGCTCAGGCGGCACTGTATTATCACTACGGTATAGACAAGCAGCAGCTGAACAAAAAGCTGTTTGGAGTGTATCCGCATACGGTAGAGCATAAAAAATCAATACTGTTCCGCGGATTTGACGATGTGTTTATGGCTCCCCACTCACGTCACACAACAGTTTCCCGAAAGGATATAGAGTCTGTGCCCGAACTTAAAATTTTGGCGTCATCAACTCAGGCAGGCGTTTTCGCAGTCAAAAATAAAAGCGGAAGTCAAATTTTTGTTTTCGGTCATTCAGAATACGATCCCGACACACTCAAACGCGAATACCTGCGGGACAAAAACGCAGGACTTGATATTTCCGTGCCGGAAAATTACTTTCCCGATGACGACGACACAAAGCCGCCGCTTGTAAGCTGGCGAAGCCATGCAAATCTTTTATTTTATAACTGGCTTAACTATTTTGTATACCAAACCACCCCATACGATTTATCTAAAATAGTATAAAAATAAGACTCACGGTATATTTTGCAGATAAATATACCGTGAGTCTTTATTATCAGTGTCACACAGAAAATTCTATTACTCCTGATTATCCTTTCTCATCACTGCGTTGTAAACCTCGCTTTTAGGTACGTTTCGGTCAGCCGCCGCATGCTTTATCGCATCCTTTTTTGTTTCACCTGTTTTCACATAGTACTCGACATGGTCAAAAATACTGAGCTTTTCCCAAAACTGCGGCTGCTGCAAGGCTTTGCTCTGCCCTTCAACAACGATGACAAATTCTCCGCGCGGCTCGTTTTGTTCAAAATATTTAAGCTGTTCGCTTATGGTAGACCGCCGAACCTGCTCATACAGTTTTGTCAGTTCGCGCACTACGGCGCACCGTCTGTCACCAAACGCATTCAGAAGGTCTGAAAGCGTGCCGCAGACCTTGGTCGGTCCCTCATAAAAAATCAGAGTGCTGTCAACATTTTTAAGTTTTTTTAGCCGGTCAAGCCTGTTTTTCTTTGTAGTAGATAAAAATCCCTCAAACGTAAACCTTGAGGTATCCAGCCCGCTCAGTACAAGCGCCGTTGTAAAAGCGGACGGTCCGGGTACTGCGGTAATCGATATACCCTCATCATAAAGCTGCATCACAAGTTCCTGCCCGGGATCGGAAATCGCAGGCATGCCCGCGTCAGACACGAGCGCACCTGCTTTGCCCTCCCTGATAAGTGCGACTATTTCCTCACCCCTGCGGCGCTTATTGTGTTCAAAATAGCTTATCATCGGCTTTTTTATTCCGAAGTGGTTGAGCAGCTTGAGCGTGTTTCGGGTATCCTCAGCCGCAATAAAATCAACTTTACGCAGCGTTTCCACAGCTCGCGGTGACATATCGCCAAGGTTGCCTATCGGTGTTCCTACTATATAAAAATCAAATTCTCTCATAATTTTTTATAATCATAAATTTTATTGCTGTCCTGCGTATAGCTGCCGTCTTCATTATAAATAACAAGATTTTTATCTACTTTAAGATAAGGCGGCGCGCCTTTCACAGCGCTTATCAGCACAAGATTGGGAGCATCTGCCGCCTTAGACTGGACAAACCTCAAAACCCTCGGCTCCAAACCGTTTGTACGCAAAGCGCATAAAACGTCACATATACGCGACGGACGGTGAATCATATACATAGTGCCGCCTGTTTTTAAAAGATACGCACAGGCGCGTGCGATATCATTTATATTGCAAAGCGTCTCCCGGCGCGCTGCATTTTTGACGGGATTCGGACAGTCGATACCATGCCCGTTTTTTTCATACGGCGGATTTATTGTCAGCACATCGAAGCTGCCGCTTTGAAACTCCCTGTCAATATATTTTATATCGGAGTTTACAATATTTATACGGTCTTCACAGCCGTTAAACCGTGCCGTTTTACGCATGAGAGAACAAAAGTAATCAAAATATTCAACTGCGGTAATTTTTTGCAGATCCCCGCGGGCAAGATATAAAAACGGAATAATTCCGCTGCCGCTGCAAAGGTCAATAACTCTGTCAGACGGTGAAAACCGCGCAAAGCCAGCCAACAGCACGGCGTCTATTCCAAAGCAAAAAAGCTTTGCGTTTTGCCTGATTTCCCAGCCGTTTATATTAAGCTTATCCATGCGCTCGGCATTAAAATCAATAAAATCGGCATACGTTTGCTTTTCTATATTATTTTCCGTCAAATCATCTGTCCTCTTAAATCCCAAATTTATATAAGCTCCCGCAGACCGTCAATGTTGTCAAAGCTGTATTCAGGCATTTCACATGAACCGTACGGCCACGGGCTGAGAGACTTTATCCAAACAGGTACAAAACCTGCCGCAGCACATCCACGCACATCATTTAGCGGATTGTCGCCTACATAGTAAAGCTCATTTGCCGGAATGTCAAGCCTGCGCGCCATCTCATCAAATATTATACGGTTTGGCTTCCAGTAACCAAAATTTCTTTCGTCCCCGCACATTTTATCGGCAAATTCACCCGATACGATTATCTCGTCAAAAAAACCGCCAAATTTCAACAGCTCTATTTTACGCCGCTGAAGCTTACCGTCGCCGTTTGTTATAATTCCGAGTTTATAGCCGGCACTTTTCAAATTTTCAAGTAAACGGACAGTAAAAGGAAACGGCACAGCATATTTTTCAAAACATCTGCGTACAAAGTCGGCAAACTTTTTATATTCCGGCATGTTTTCCACATTAAAGAAATGCTCCCTGCAAAGAGCGTCATATACGCCTTCCCAGCCTCCGCAGATATATAGCGACTCCGTATGTATAGCATGGCATACCGCACGTTCTATATCATAAGAAGCGTTTAAATACGGAATGATATGTTCGCTCTCATTCATCATCAAAGCTCTTATGGTACCGTACCTGTCAAAAAGCGTGTTGTCCAAATCAAAAACAAATCCGCGCATTGCATCCTCCCCCCAAGATTTTTATAAATTACATTTACTATTATACGATAAACGCAATATCTTTGCAAGTTATAAAAACAAAAAACACCCTGCGGGTATAACCCGCAGGGTGTAAGCAGTATTCAGTTAACGACGACTTGCGTCGGCGCTGAAATTACTGACCGAACTTCATGCTTTCCTTGATGTAGTTCTGAACAATGTTAGCACCCTTGGTAGCCTCAGTTCTTACATTGTAAGCCGGGTCACCTGTAAAGCACTTGAAGAAGTTGGTGTCGCTACTAAGAGTCGAACCGGTGAAGTCGTTCATTGCAAGAGCAAATACAACGTTCTTGGTTACGAAGTCAAAGTACTGTTTTCTCTGCTTGTAGTTAAAGTTGTAATACTCGAAAGTATTGAGGTTATCGAAAATAGTTTCGGTAAATCTGGTTGCCCACAGCTCCATAAACTTAAGAGCGATGTTTACGTTGTCCGGCTTAGATGTCTTCTTGGGAAGCATCATACCGAAACCGTAATACTGGCAAATTTCCTTACCGTTTTCATTGTCGGACTTCGGATAAGGTACCCAGTTTATCTGAACCTTCTTGGAATACTCTGTATCGCGGTATACCTGAGTGTACATGGTAGCGGACATGATTGTCGTGCCGTTGTACAGACCAAGATGCTCTTTCTGGTTACCCGGGGTTGTCTCGGAGCTGGAGCCGTAATTTATAGAGTTACATACGCCTGTTATAAACTCCCACGCTTCAAGAGTCTCGGGCTTGAGCCAGTTGTTGATAAGCGCAGGTTTGTCAGCATCTGCATCAATGTAGATACGAGGAGAGCCGTTTGTTGACGGCCAGATATAAGAAGCGTTGGAAGGCCACTGAACGAAAGCGACAAGATCCTCACCGCGGTTGTTCTTCGCGGGAACAGACTTCATGTAATCGCTGAAGGATGACCAGCTCCACTTGCCCTTCTCCCACATAAGATGCGGGTCGGAAAGACCAAGCTCCTGAGTCAGTGTCTGATTGTACCAAATAACGTCAACAACACCGATAGGTGCGATAAGACGGAGTGTATTACCCCACTTGGCAGTATCCATGGTGTTTTTGCAGACGCCGGGTGAAGAACCGAGGTTGTTGATGTTGACAACGTCGGTAATTGAACGCGTAATACAGAGAGATGAAGGGAATACAACGTGGTTGGAGTATATAATGTCGCACTGTTTACCGGCATTCATAGCCTGGAGAGCTGATTCAGTCGATTTCATGTGCTGGCTCTTTGTATACTTAATGGTAAGACCATACTCTTTTTTGAGCTGTGAGAACCACTCCCACTCGTCGATTGTCACACCCTTTTCATTGCGGTATGACCATGCAGCGAAGTTATCCGCCGTGTAGAAAGCAAGAGTTTTGTTTTTAAGGTCGGCAATCTTTGTTCCTGCGCGGACAAAGCCGGTGTCGTCAATGTTGAACGACGGAGCAAGCCCCTTATTCTGCTGTCTGTCACGGTTGATGAGCGGGTTCTGGTCAAAGTTGTACTTGGAAGCTTCTGTCGCACGGCGCTCAGACTTCTCAAGACCCTGCTCTTCGTCAGGAATAAATCCGTTGTCGTTTGTGATGGTTGTTTCATAATGGAAGTTCTCATCGTAAGCTTCATCGGTTTTGGTATCGGTAACGTTACCGTCCTTATCCTCTGAATAGCCGTCATGATGAATTTTTTCATCATCAGATACATCAACTTTATTACCATTATCATCGGTAGGGCCGCTTCCGCCTCCGCCGCCACCGTTATTGCCGCCGCCGGAACCGTTGTTGTTGTTTTTGTCCTTACCGTCAGTGGAGGTACCGCCTTTACCGTCGTCTCCGCCTTCGGTACCGCCGCCCTCGCCGCTGTCTGTATCGGCAACGCCGCCCTCGTCATCAGCCGGACCCTTTTTACAGGAAACCGCCATCGACGCGAACATGAGAACTATAAGAAGTACCGCAAGATACCTGCTTAGTTTTTTCATATTGCTTCTCCTTTTTAAAATTAAATACATTTTTATATTTTATTGCTCTGGGCAATAAAAGACGTACATCTGACAACTGCGGACTTATGTAATAACTCAATGCGGAAAAGCCCGCTTTTTATAAATTATACATAATTCCACAATACTTTGTCAATGAATTTTTAGATAATTTTATCGGTTACCAAAAATTCTCTTGCACTTGCCGCTCTTTTCAGCGAAAGAGCGGACTTTAATTTGATTTTCCATCGCCTCACCTCTCTTTCCAAACAAATTCCCTTTACGTTTTCTCTGTATTTTCTTTGTTTCACCTATATATGTAACTAAAACTCAAAAATGTTGCATTTTTTTGAAGAATTTACATTCAAAATCGAACTTTGTTAATTTTGTATATTTTTGAATTTCGTTTTTGTGCAAAATGCCATGTTATCATGAGCATATTCTTTGTAAAAAGTAAAACAACAGACTTGGTAAATTTCAGTTTATTTATTAAAGCTTATATTTTTGCAGAGCCTATCTTCCGAATTTCATGCTCTCCTCTACATATGACTGAACAAGCTTTGATGCCTTTGCTGCCTCCGTCTTTACATTATATTCCGAGCTTCCGTAAAAGGCGCGGAAGAAATTGGTGTCAGATACGACCGGAGAGCCTTCAAAATCGTTCATCGCAAGGCCGAATACGACGTTTTGAGTCACAAAATCAAAATACTGTTTTCTCTGCTTATAGTTAAAATTATAATATTCAAATGTATTCAGGTTATCAAACAGCGATTCCGTAAAGCGTGTTGCCCACAACTCCATAAATTTAAGTGCGACATCCACATTATACTCACGCGCCGTCTTTTCGGGAAGCATCATACCGAAGCCGTAATACTGGCAGATATCCTGACCGAATTCATTATTCGACCTCGGATAAGGCACCCAGTTAATTCGGATATTTTTTGAATACTCCGTATCGCGGTACACCTGAGTATACATTGTCGCCGACATCAGGGTTGTACCCTCGTACAGGCCTAAATGCGCCTCCTCCATGCCCCCGCCGTTGGCATCGCTGCCAAACTCAACGGAATTGTGAACGCCGGTGATAAATTCCCACGCCTCAAGCGTTTTGGGATTATCCCATGCGGTCAAAACGGCGGGAACACTGTTTTGAGCGTCTATCTTTATATAAACGCAGCCGTTGGTAGAAGGCCAGATATAAGAAGCGTTATGGCTCCACTCCACAAACGCCGTCAGCTTTTGCCCTGTTTTTGTGACGCGCGGCGCGGACAGCAGAAAGTTTTTAAACGAGTCCCAGTTCCACACTCCTTTTTCCCACATCACATGCGGGTCGGAAAGCCCAAGCTCCTGCGCCAAAGTCTGATTGTACCACAGTACATCGACACAGCCGATAGGAGAAACAAGCCGCAGCGTATTTCCCCACTTGCACAGATCCATCGTCTTTTTGCACACTCCGGGCGAGGAACCGAGATTGTTGATATTTATAAGCTCCGTGATATCACGGGAAATACACAGTGCCGACGGAAAAACGACATGATTTGAATAAATAATGTCGCAGGCCTTTCCGGCGTTCATCGCCTGAAGCGCCGCCTGGGTGGAAGCGGAGTGCTGCTTAACCGTATATTTTATATCAAGCCCCAGCTCACCCCTTAAAAGCTTAAACCATTCCCATTCGTCAATAAGCTGGCCGTTTTCGCTGCGATAAGACCATGCAGCAAAGTTATCGGCCGTAAAAAACGTGAGTGAATGACCGCGCAGCGACGACAGCTTTGTACCGGAGCGGACAAAACCCGTATCGTCAATATCAAATGAAGGAAGCGCCGTTTTATTCGGCACCCTGTCGCGGTTGATAAGCGGGTTTTTGTCAAAGTCATATTTCGACTGCTCCGTCGCGCGTCGCTCCGACTTTGCAAGACCCTGGTCCTTTTCCGAAACATAATAATCGCCCGTCGTCGAATATTCCGAATTCAGATGGTATTCCTTGTCAATGTATTGATCAAGTACGGTGGACACCACATTACCGTCCTCATCCTCGGCATAATACGCCTGTTTCTGAGATGCATTGCCGTTATCCGCGCCGTTTGCCGATTCTTCGTAATTACTGTCACTGTCTTTAGTATCGTCCGTATCGCCGATTTCAGATTCGTCCTCCGTTGTGTCAACAAAACCCGGCTCCGAATCGGCGCTGTTTTTCCGGCAGGACGTCACGGTAACAAACATAAGTAAAATGAGAACGACAGCAATATATCTTACGAGCTTGCTCACGTTAATCTCCTTTCAAACCGCATACATTTTATCTATATAAATAAGTATATAAAATTTGTAAAATAATTGTCAATAAACGTTTGTGATTATATTTGTAAAAACAACAGTAAAATGTTGCAGTTTTTTCAAAAATTAATAATAAAAGCAAAAGTTTGTAGAATATGCCGAAAACAGCTTGTGAAATTTGTGGAAAATGTACACTGAAAAATCCCGCTCCATATAACGTGCGGGATTTAAAATCACTTGTGATAAACTTCATTTCTGCGGATTTTATATGAACGGTAAAGCTGTTCGAGAAGCATACACCGGGCAAGCTGATGAGGAAATGTCATACGCGACATTGACATACGCAGCCTGCATGCGCCCTTCAGGCGCTCCGACAGACCGTATGATGAACCGATAAACAGAGCCGTTTTGCCGCTGCATGCCATTGCGTAATTAAGCGTTTTGGAAAGCTTTTCGGAAGACATCTGTTCACCCTCGATACACAGTGCAATTTTAAACGCGTCGGACGGGGCGGCGGCGAGCATATGTTCACCCTCTTTTTCAAGAGCACGCGCAATCTCCGCATGCGACGGAGTTTGGGGCAAGCGGCTTTCAGGCAATTCGGTTATTTTAAGAGTACAGTATCTGCTAAGGCGCTTTATATATTCACCGCACATATCACGCATAAATTTTTCCTTTAAGCTGCCGATGCATATAATATCAAGCCTTTCCACGCAATATCCTTTCCGCTTTAAGCAAAGCGAGCTGCGTTTTACCGTCGGTAAGCGTGCCGTCATGCACTAAATTGAGAGCTTTCTCATACGGTATTTTTACAATATCGATAAATTCGCCCTCGTCAGGATGACGCTGTACCTGCTTAAGCTCTAATGCAAGATATATATAAGTACGTTCCGAATCATATGCGGGAGTCGCCTCCATAAAGCCCAGTGATATCACGCGCCCGGCCTCCAGCCCAAGCTCCTCCGAAAGCTCGCGCACTGCGCAGGACTCAGGGTCTTCACCCTTTTCCAGCTTACCGGCACATATTTCGGTAAGAACACATCCCGCGCCCGCGCGAAACTGGCGGACAAGCATAACGTTGCCATCGCTGTCCACAGGCAAAATTCCGGCGCCGCCGGGATGCAGCACAAGCTCGCGGTTTGCAGTGCTGCCGTCCTCCAGCTCAACGCTGTCAAGCGCTATGGTAAAAACTTTTCCTTCATATATAATATTACGCGATAAGGTTTTTTCCGATAAATGCATTTCACTTTCCCCTTTGCAGATAATAATCTATTGCTTTTTTCATAAAGTTTTCGCTTACTCCAAAATACTCGGCAAGCTCATACCGGGTACGAATTCCCGATTTACATGCAAAAATAAGCGTATCAAAGGGCACACAATGCAAAATTGCCCACTCGTCCGCTTTTTTCTCACATTTTTCACGCAAAGACAAAGGCGTGTACTGATTATAAAACGCGCCTGTCCTGCAGTGCCCCAGCTCATGCGCAAGCATGGTCTTTTGTTCCGACTGACTGTAATTTTTGCTGTTGTCAAGACCTATCACACATCGTCCGTGCTCGTCCATCAATGACATTGCGCGGCTCTCGGGCATACAAAAGCCCACTACGCCCACGCCCAGCGTATCCGCCAATTCATAAAGCTGACCTATTTCCGTTATCCCCTCTTGATTTAATGAATTTTGCAAAATTCTTCACCTCTTCGAGCATCTCGTCAGAGATATCCCCGTCACCGAACAGCGCAAATTTGAGCGACTCGTCGGCTGACGGATCGCTTGTTCTCTTTCCGAGATTAAGTTCGATAAGCTCGCTTTCCGGCACGTTCAGCGCCTTTGCAAGCTTTCTTATGGTAGCGCTTGTCGGGTTTACCTCTCTGCCCGAACGCACGTCATAACCCTTTTCAATACTGTCAATATGAGTATGGCTGATACCGCAAAGTGCGGCAAATTCTCTGAGCGACATTCCCATACCCTGACGCCGGCTTTTTACATATTCGCCTAAACTGTTACTCATTTCTTACACCCCTTTGCACGTATTGTAAATCACAAACAACGATTTGTCAAGCATTTTTTACAAATTTGTTGTTTTCAATTGACAAAGCGACAACGATAGTGTAAAATATAAAAAACAGAAAATGTATAAAAGGGAGACTTATGTAAAGTGAAAACAACAGAATATATATGCACACATTGTCAAAAGCGCTTTAAAAACCCGATAGTAATACATAACAGGCACGCAACTGCGGCACCCGAAAAGTTTCAAAGGACTTACGGATGCCCGTCGTGCGGATACGATGGTATTGAAGAAATACGTTCGCTGCGCGCAACAAAAAAGGAACTGCGCAGTTATCTGCTGCTCTGCCGGGAGATTGAAAAAGAAAGCGTGCGGCTGACAGCAATGAAAGCACGCGGCGAAGATACATCCGAACTTTACGAGATGATAGAAAACAACAAGCTTCGGTGTACGGCTCTTTTGCTTAAAACCCAGCAGTTCATTTATTCGATTGACGATTCTCTTATACGTCAGATTTTTGAGCTGCGCTATTTAAAAGGATTGAAATGGTCGGGCGTCGCCGCGGGACTGGGGGGTTTTTATACGGAGGACTATGTCAGAATTACACACGACAGATATCTCAAAACACATTGCGGTGATATTGTAATAGAAGATGAAAATAAAAATTAAAAGTTTTTCTTTACATTTTTGTTATGTTTATTATATAATAAATGATAATATAAAAATATGTAAAAAGGAGTGTTTTCATGGCGTTTTATTATGATGAGCCGTCGCATACTTTCAGTGAATACCTTCTTGTACCCGGTTACAGCAGCGCTCAGTGTATACCGGCAAACGTATCTCTTAAAGCACCGCTTGTAAAATATAAGAGTGGAGAGCAGCCGGCGCTTACGCTGAACACGCCGCTTGTTTCGGCTATTATGCAGTCGGTATCCAACGACACAATGGCGATAGCGCTTGCCAGAGAGGGCGGTGTATCGTTTATTTACGGATCTCAAACGGTACAGGCACAGGCGGACATGGTGCGCCGCGTTAAAAATTACAAGGCAGGCTTTGTCACCTCCGCCTCCAACATCAAACCGGACGCTACTCTTGCCGATATACTAAAGCTTAAGAGCAAAAACGGCTTTTCCACCGTTGCCGTCACCGACGACGGTACGGCGCACGGCAAACTTCTCGGCATGGTCACAAGCCGGGATTACAGGGTATCACGCATGGACACTTCCGAGCGTGTCGAAAGCTTTATGACCCCGTTTTCAAAACTGATTACAGCTCCTGCCTCAACTACGCTTAAAGAGGCAAACGATATAATATGGGACCATAAGCTCAACGCGCTGCCACTCATCAATGACGACGGTACGCTTTATGCATTTGTTTTCCGCAAGGACTACGACCAGCACAAAGAAAACCCGTGTGAGCTGCTGGACTCACAAAAACGGTATATTGTCGGAGCCGGAATAAATACACGCGACTACGCCGAGCGCGTTCCCGCACTGATTGACGCAGGTGCGGACGTGCTGTGCATCGACTCGTCGGAGGGCTTTTCGGAATGGCAGAGCCGTACAATCGCATGGATCAGGGAACGCTACGGTGACAGCGTAAAAGTAGGTGCCGGAAACGTCGTAGACGCCGACGGATTTAGATTTTTGGCAGACGCGGGCGCAGATTTTATAAAAATCGGCATCGGCGGTGGTTCCATTTGCATAACGCGCGAAACAAAAGGAATCGGGCGCGGACAGGCAACGGCAGTCATAGACGTTGCCAAAGCAAGAGACGAATACCTCAAAGAAACAGGCGTATACATACCCATTTGCTCGGACGGCGGAATAGTTCACGACTATCATATTACGCTGGCGCTTGCAATGGGCTGCGACTTTTGTATGCTGGGCAGATACTTCTCGCGGTTTGACGAATCGCCGACAAATAAAATACTTGTAAACGGAAGCTATATGAAAGAGTACTGGGGCGAGGGCTCGGCGCGTGCCCGCAACTGGCAGCGCTACGATCTCGGCGGTGACAGAAAGCTGTCCTTTGTAGAAGGCGTTGACTGTTATGTACCGTATGCCGGCTCGCTGCATGATAACCTATCGGTAACTCTCAGCAAAATCAAACATACCATGTGCAACTGCGGCGCACTTACAATTCCGGAGCTTCAGCAGAAAGCAAAGCTGACCCTTGTCAGCGCCACCTCCATTGTAGAAGGCGGCGCACACGACGTGCTTGTTAAAGATTCGTCGAATAAATAATTCATGCTCTGCGTTACACCAAACGATAATTTTAGCTGAACGCTCAATTAAAAATCACAATAAAAACCGGTGGGAATTCTTTGAGAATTCCCACCGGCTTCAGTTTAAAGAAGCCTTGTACTGCTCGCCCCAGTTCAACATAGCATCAAGAATAGGGCGCAAGCTTTTCCCCAGCTCCATCAAAGTATATTCCACTTTCGGCGGCACCTGGGCATAAACAGTACGCGTCAGTAAACCGTTTTCCTCCATTGCCCGAAGCTGTGCAGTTAAAACTTTTTGTGACACATTACCAACCGATTTTTTAAGTTCACCAAACCGTTTTGTTCCCTGCATCAAGTCACGTAAAATCAACACCTTCCACTTATCACCTATTAACATTAGCGTTGTTTCAACAGGACAGGCGGGTAATTGTTTTATTGTTTTAGATTCACTCATATCGGCAACCTCCAATACATAGTTTCTTTAAGTAACTTTGTTTCCAATCATACCATACAAGACTGATGAAGTCAACATCCGCGTCAAAAACCAAATAAATCATTAAATTCATAATTATGCGTTTATTTTATGCAACTGCCTGATAGTATCCAGAAGGTAACTACGGCACAATAAAAGTGCGTACTTTACAGTTTAAATCTACGCTTATATACCGCTAAATAAAAAGGTTGGCGAGTTATCACGCGGTATGCAGATGAAGCTAATGCTTGCGTGTGCGTTTTCTCATGATGCCAAGTTGCTAATACTCGATGAGCCTACAAGTGGACTTGATCCCCTTACTCGAGATGAATTCTTGGAAATTCTGCAAGACTATATCAGAGATGGTCAAAGAAGTGTGCTGTTCTCAACGCACATTACAAAGACTATTTTGTATTAACGACCAATGTAGACCATCAATTTAGGCTTGCAGGATTTCCAAAAAACCGGCTGTTTTATACGCAGGGCGATTACGGATTATGGCAATGCTCCAAAGCCTGTCACGATAAAACCTATGATAACGAAAAGACGGTACGGCAAATGGCGGCAGAGCAAGAAAATTTTAAAATCCCGTCTGAATTAATCCCGAAATGCCCTATTTGCGGCGCACCTATGACAATGAATTTAAGGTGTGACAATAATTTTATTCAGGATAAAGGATGGTATACCGCGTCGCGCCGGTATAATAATTTTATAAAACAGCATCAGGATATGCGCATTTTATATTTAGAGCTCGGAGTCGGTTCAAATACCCCTGCTATTATCAAATATCCGTTTTGGCAAATGACGGCGCAAAACGCACGCGCGATCTATGCCTGCATTAACAACGGTGAAGCATTCGCGCCCCAAGAAATTGCAAAGCAGTCAATTTGCATAAACGCGGATATCCGGTCAGTGTTAAAGGATTTAAAATAGAAAAATCCGTTTCACAACATAATCTATATTTAACAATCAGCAAATATTTACACCAAAGCATCGCTGAAAAAGCAGACTCCCTCTGTAAAGAAGGCGTCCGCTTTTTCGCATCTAAGAACTTTTGATTTTTTAAAAAATTCATGACAATTTAAAATATATATGATATAATATATGGTACTAATCTAAAACTTTGGTGATAAAAATGAACAAAACCGCAAAAATCCTTGCCGCAGTCGGTGCTGCGGCGGCGAGTGCGGCGGCGCTCACGGTCAGTACGATATCTGACTATGCCATAAATGCACGTTCAAAAATGTTTCCGGACAGGCACGCGGGCGAAACGCCTCTGCCTCAGAGTGAACGCACAAAGCAAGTAACAATCCAAAACAGCGACGGGTTAAAGCTCACAGGGCATTTTCTGCGTGCAAACAATCCGAAAAGAGTAGTCATTGCCGTTCACGGCTGGCGTTCGTCCTGGCAGCACGATTTTCACAGCCAATGTGAAATTTTAGAATTGCTGAACTGCGACATATTGTTTATCGACCAGCGTGCGCACGGTCGCAGCGAAGGAAAATATATCGGGTTTGGCATTACCGAGCGCTTTGACTGTCTCGAATGGCTGGATTTTATAGAAACGCACAACCAAAAGAATCTGCCTGTTTACCTTTTCGGCATATCCATGGGCGCAACCACCGTCATGCTGGCAAGCGAGCTTATCGGCAGCGGTCGCGTCCGCGGTATTATTGCAGACTGCGGTTTCACCTCCGCCGGCGACATCTGGCGGTACGCCATACAACAAAAAGCAAGGCGCGGAAGCCGCAGCTTTTATTGTCTGTCAGACCTTCGCTGTATACGTAAAGCCGGTTATCGCGGAGATACCCGCTCAACTGTGCAGGCACTTAAAAACACAGATATTCCGCTGCTTTTTTTCCATGGCAGCGAAGATAAATTTGTTCCTACATACATGAGCCGCATAAGCTATGAAAGCTGTGCCTCTAAAAAACGGCTTGTTATCGTGGACGGCGCAAAGCATAACGGCAGCTGCCGCACCGATCCGATACGTTACAGACGGGAACTTGAGAATTTTTTTAATTATAATGAAACGGTAGCAACAGATGACACTTTACAATAATCAAGACACACGGCGCTTAGAAAAAAGTCCGCTGTCGCTGGGCATAGATATAGGCTCCACCACTGCAAAGCTCATTATCACGCGGGATGGCAACGTCATTTACGAAAAATACGAACGCCATTTTTCAAAGGTACGCCAAAAACTGCTCGAAATGCTCAAAGAAGTATCAGATATCTTAGACGGCGAGCAGTTTACCGCCGCCATATCAGGCTCGGCAGGTTTCGGTCTTGCTCAAAGCATAGGTCTTGCCTTTGTGCAGGAGGTCTTTGTGGTAGGAAAGGTAATCAGTACGCTGGAGCCGGATACAAAAGCCGTTATAGAGCTTGGCGGTGAGGACGCAAAAATAATATTCTTCGACGGCGGCACCGACGAACGCATGAACGGAAGCTGTGCCGGGGGCACAGGCGCATTCATAGACCAAATGGCGTCGCTTTTGAATATAACGGTAGATGAAATGGACGCGCTGGCGCTAAAGCACAAAAAAATATACCCCATTGCCTCACGCTGCGGTGTTTTTGCCAAAACAGACATTCAGCCCCTGCTCAATCAGGGCGCTGCAAAGCCGGATATTGCCGCCTCAATTTTTCAGGCGGTAGTAAATCAGACTATCGCAGGACTTGCGCAGGGCAGAAAAATCAGCGGCAAGGTTTTGTTTTTGGGCGGGCCGCTGTATTACTGCAAGGGTCTGCAGCAGCGTTTTAAAGAAACGCTGGGACTGTCAGACGACGAAGCGGTTTTCCCGGAATATGCGCGGTACGCCGTGGCACTGGGAACTGCCATATATGCCGCCGAGTGCGCAGATAAGCTGAATTTTGATGAGCTTTGCGCATCAATAGAGCGCAGTATGGGTGACAAACCGATAATTTCAGCTCTGCCGCCGCTTTTTAAATCCAAAAGCGAATATGATATGTTCAAGCAGCGCCATGCAAGCGCCGACGTACCTCGGCTGAACATAGAGGACTATTCCGGCAAGGCATATATCGGTATTGACTGCGGAAGTACAACGACAAAGCTTGTTCTGCTGTCGGACAGAAAGGAAATTCTCTACACCTACTACTCCTCCAATCACGGCAATCCCGTTGATATTGTAAAAGAACAGCTCTGCCGAATTTACAGCCTGTGCGAAAACAGAATTACAATTGCGGGCAGCGCCGTCACCGGCTACGGCGAAGAGCTTGTCAAAAATGCTTTCGGTGTGGATGTAGGCGTTGTGGAGACAATTGCACACTATACCGCTGCAAAATACTTCTGCCCCAAGGTAGATTTCATACTCGATATAGGCGGTCAGGACATAAAATGCTTTAAAATACAAAACGGCGCCATTGACAGCATTATGCTGAACGAGGCATGCTCATCCGGCTGCGGCTCGTTTATCGAGACCTTCGCGCGTTCAATGGGCTATGAGGTACCCGAGTTTGCCCAAAAGGGACTTTTTGCACAGGCGCCGGTGGACTTGGGCAGCCGCTGCACCGTTTTTATGAACTCATCTGTCAAACAGGCGCAAAAGGACGGAGTCAGCGTCGGAGATATATCCGCCGGACTTTCCGTAAGCGTTGTTAAAAACGCGGTATATAAGGTTATACGCGCCTCCGATGTGTCAGAGCTCGGTGAAAACATTATAGTGCAGGGCGGAACATTTCTAAACGACGCCGTGCTTCGTGCCTTTGAAAGAGAGCTGGGACGCCGCGTGATACGCCCCGCAATATCGGGACTTATGGGAGCATACGGCGCAGCACTTATTGCGATGAAATGCACCACCTCATCCATAATTTCCGAGCAAGAGCTTAAAACCTTTTCGCACACATCAAAAACGTCGGTCTGCAACGGCTGCACTAATCACTGTACCCTTACCGTAAACACATTCGCCGACGGAAAAAAATATATTTCGGGCAACAGATGCGAAAAAGGGCTGGGAAATCTCAAACAGCATGAACCGCTGCCAGACCTTTACGAATATAAGCTCAAAAAGCTGAATACTTTTCAGGGCGGCAGCGGAAAGCGCGGCAAAATCGGTCTGCCAATGGCGCTGGGTATGTACGAGCTTTTACCGCTGTGGCACGGGATATTCAATGCACTCGGTTTTGAAACGGTGCTTTCCGGAGGCTCAACGCGGCGCGTATACGAAAAAGGACAGTTTACTATCCCGTCCGACACAGCATGCTATCCCGCAAAGCTGATGCACGGACACATTATGAATCTTTTAGAAGCGGGAGTCGACGCAATATTCTATCCCTGCCTTACATACAATATTGACGAAAAATCGTCAGACAACCACTATAACTGTCCGGTAGTTGCATACTACCCCGAGCTGCTTTCCGGAAATATAGACGGACTAAGCAACGGGCTGTTTATGTATCCCTACCTTAATATAAACAGCAGGCGCGTGCTTGTGCGCGGATTACGCAGGTGTCTTTCTAAACGCTTCGGAAATATACCTAAAAAGGAAATCAGCCGGGCGGTGAAGCTCGGCTTTGAACAGTATAACCGGTATATGGAAGATATACGCAGGGAGGGGGAGCGCGCGCTGCAGTTTGCAAATAAAACGGGTCGGCGGGTTATGATACTTGCGGGAAGACCATACCATATAGACAGTGAAATCTGCCACGGTATCAACAAGCTTGCGCAAATGCTCGGCTTTGTCGTTGTAAGCGAGGACAGCATATGTCATCTGGCAAAAGCTCATCAGGTGCGCGTACTGAACCAATGGACATACCACTCGCGGCTTTACCGTGCGGCACAGTTTGCAGTACAAAATCCGAACACGGAGCTTGTTCAGCTCGTATCATTCGGATGCGGAGTTGACGCAATAACAACCGACGAGGTGCGGCGAATACTGGAGGACGGCGGAAAATATTACACACAAATAAAAATCGATGAAATTACAAATCTCGGCGCAGTCAGAATCCGCCTTCGCAGTCTTCTGGGCGCGCTTGACATGAGGTGACCAAAATAAACAGAGATTATATCAAATTCACAAAGCAAATGAAAAGGGATTATACCATACTCATCCCCAACATGCTGCCGATACATTTTAATATGGTTATACGTGTGATGGAAAGCTACGGCTACAAAGCAAAGATGCTGAACAACGAGGGCCACTGCGTAGTTGAAAACGGACTTAAATATGTGCATAACGACACCTGCTATCCCGCAATCCTTGTTATCGGACAGTTTATCGACGCCTTAAAAAGCGGAGAGTACGATACCCACAAAGTGGCGCTCATGCTGTTTCAGACAGGCGGCGGCTGCCGTGCCTCCAATTATGTTTCGCTGCTGAGAAAGGCACTGATAAAGGCGGGCTTCGGATATGTTCCGGTCGTGTCGTTCAGCCTTACGGGAATAGAAAAGCACCCCGGCTTTAAGCTTACGATACCGTTTCTGCATAAGCTCATGTACGCCGTAACCTGCGGAGATCTCCTGATGTCGCTTTATAACCAATGCCGCACCACCGAAATAAACCGGGGAAAAAGCCGAGCACTGCTCGATCGGTGGACGGAGCGCGTGGCGCATAAAATGCGCACTGCAGGACCTCTCAGATACTCTAAAATCAAAGAGTGCTACCGTGAGATAGTAAAAGACTTTGCCCAACTGCCCAGACGCGATGAGAAGCCTGTACGGGTTGGAATTGTCGGCGAAATATACGTGAAATTTTCAAGTTTAGGCAACAACGGATTAGAGCAGTTTTTAGTAGATGAGGGCGCACAGGTCTGTGTACCGGGATTTCTTGATTTCTGCTTTTACTGCATCTATAACAGCATAATGGACAAAAAGCTGTATAACAGAATACGCTTGCCGCTGTTTATCTATAAATTTGCGTTCAATTTTGCAAAGAAAAAGCAGCGTGATATGATAGACGCAGTAGTTCAAAACAGCAGCTTTGAACCGATGACGCCGATTGAGCATACAATTTCGCTCTGCCAAGGCTATATAAACCTCGGAGTCAAAATGGGCGAAGGGTGGCTGCTAACAGCGGAAATGCTGGAGTTGTACGACTCGGGCACCAAAAATATAATATGCACACAGCCGTTTGGCTGCCTGCCCAATCACATCTGCGGCAAGGGCATGATGCGTCCTTTAAAGGAACAAAAGCCGGATATAAACATCGTCGCCGTAGACTACGACGCGGGTGCGACGAAAGTCAATCAGATAAACCGCATAAAGCTAATGCTTGCAAATGCAAAAGAGCAGCTTAACGGTCAGGAAAAAAACAGAACCGTGCAAAGCGAAAAAAGCGCAGATAAGGAGGCGGTTTTAATATAACTGCCTCTTTTTAAAAAAATTCCGTTTTTTTTATTTTTAATGCAATAAAATACTCTGATTTCGGATTAACTGTATGAAGGGGGCAAAACTGAAAAATGTTTTCTCTGACGTCAGCAAAACATATATCGACAGACATCGGCAGCACATCAATAGACGACTGCCTTTCACGCATTGCGCTTGACAAAGACAAAGGCGCGCTGGAAGAGCTGTACCGCAAAACCTATACGTCTGTTTACAGCTTTGCTCTTTCAATTTTAAAGAACACACATGACGCGCAGGACGCGGCTCACGACTGCTATTTGATAATTTTTTCATCTGCCGAAAGCTATGTGTCATACAAAAAACCTATGGCGTGGATTTTGACTGTCACAAAAAATCTGTGTCTTAAAAAGCTCAAAGAACGCGCTAAAGACACATACGTCACGGAAAACGAGCTTGAAATGTACCCTGACGAAAGGTCAGTCGTGACAGCAGAGGACAATATAATAATTTCCGAGTGTTTGAACACGCTTTCTAACAGCGAACGACAGATAATCATTCTGCACGCCGTAGCCGGCATGAAGCACAGGGAAATTGCCAGAATCACAGAGCTGCCCGTGTCAACTGTTCTTTCAAAATACAGCAGAGCGCTGAAAAAACTGAAAAAAATTTTGTAAAGGAGAGCAATGTGATGAAGGACACTGAAATAAACGATAAAATTAAAACAGCATTTTCCCACGCCGCTCCCGATATCCTAAACTCCGTTCTCTCTGATTGCAGCCAAAAGAAAGGAACGGTAATTTATATGACGGAAAATAAAAAAAGCAAACGGAGAATAAAGGCGATGATCGGTATAGCGGCATGTCTTGTACTGCTGCTTGGAGGCTTTATCGGCTATCGTGTATATGACATAAATTACGCTGTGGCGTCCACCGTATCTCTGGACGTAAATCCGAGTATAGAGATAAAGGTAAATCAGAAAGAACGTATTCTTGACGTAACGCCTTTAAACGAAGACGGGAAAAAAGTAATAGGGAATATGGATTTCAAGGGCAGCAGCATTGACGTCACCGTAAACGCCCTGATAGGCTCCATGCTGAAAAACGGATATCTGAATGAGCTGGCAAACTCCATTTTAATAAGCGTAGACAACAAAAACCCGACAGAAGGCTCACAGCTTCAGGCACGGCTGACCGACGAGGTTAATGCAATGCTGCAAACCGAAAGCTTTACAGGCTCGGTGCTGAGTCAGACCATTTCAAAAACCGAAAGCCTGACTGCCGAAACCGAGAAATACGGTATAACGGAGGGCAAGGCACAGCTTATAAATGAAATTCTTAAAAAAGACTCGCGTCACACCTTTGAAGACCTGGCAAAGCTTACTATAAACGAGCTTAATCTGCTGATGAATTCCGGCTCTTACACACCGGATAACGTCTCCTCGGTCGGAAGTGCCAGCGACAAGGCATACATCGGACAGGAAAAAGCAAAGGCCGCAGCAACCGAACACGCCGGACTGTCAGCCTCGGACGTTTCATATTTTGAAACGGACATGGACACTGAAAACGGAATTATGGTATATGAAGTTGAATTTAAGTGCAACGGATATGAGTACGATTATGACATAAACGCACTTACCGGCGATATCGTAAAGTACAGTAAGGAAAAGGACAATGATTATACCGCCGTGCAAACTCCGTCTGAAAATCAAACCCAGCAAAGCAACGACAAAAACAGCACCGGCAGTTTTACCGATAATGCTCAGTCTCAAAACACTTCTCAGCCGCAGGCAAAAATTACGGCTGATAAAGCAAAGGAAATTGCACTCTCTCATGCCGAAATAACGGCATCGGATACCGCATTTATAAAAGCTGAGCTTGATTATGATGACGGCAGACTTATTTATGACATTGAGTTTGTTGCAAAAAATATTGAGTACGAATACGAAATTGACGCCGACAGCGGAAAAATTATTGACTTTGATAAAGAAATTGACGACTAAAACGAAAACCTCCTCTGCAAATTTTGCAGAGGAGGTTTTAAGCTAAAAATGAATAGTTTAGTATGGTCAGTTAAACCTATATCCTATACCGGAAAAGTAACATACGGCAACAAATACCGCAGCGGCAAACAGCGTCAGTAAAATGAAAAGCCAGCGATTAAATCGGTACTCCTTAACATTATTTCTGTATTCCACCTGTTCTTGCGGCGTCATATCATTAAAGAGCTCACCGCGGATACGGCGAATATCACGGTTAAGCCCCCATACTCCGGCACGCTCCTCAGTATTCGCATCTTTTACCTCTCCCGCCGTCGTGAACATGAAAATAACGGAAATGAGCAGGCAGAGAGGCAACGCCGCCTGCCAGTGAAAAAAGATACAAATAACTATATTGGCAAGGCTTGCGGCAACATATGCAAAAGCAACGGCAGTCGGCGCGCGATGCAGCGTGAGAGCACGGTTAAACACAACGGCGCGCACAATAATATATGCCACCAAAAGCAGCCCGACCGCCAAAAAGATTTTTGCCGCAGTAAGCGGATCTTCAAACGGAAGCCCGCTCAGTTCCAAAAAATTTGATATCCATTTCATTTCAAGCACTCCTTAAACGCCTACATTGCTTTTCAGAATTCCGAACCCCACCCCGACGCTGCCGCCGCAAAGCAAGCGGCGTTTAAAATCGCGCCGAAGCGAGGTATCCTCCGGCAGCGCTGCAAACTCCTCCGTATCGCTCACGGCAAATATACGCCACAAGTCCGCGCGGCTTTCGGCACAGCTTACTATTTCAAATAAATCCATAAATTTTAATATATTCGACGGCGGCGTTATTATTTCATGGTTTTCAGGATATAAAAGCCACGAATTACAGTAAAATACCGTATACTCTTTGAAAAATACCCTCGCATGCTTAACAGAATCGATGCAAAGCCCGATATCCAGTCTGCCGTTTGATGGGATGTGTATACTAACAGCGGGCGTCCCGCGTTTTATAACCCCCGCTGATGTCTCAATATCGTTTTCAAGCGATTTAGGCTCAAATTGCAGTCTTCCAAAACAGAAAAGCAAAATATTGAAAATTTTAAGCTCCCATTTCATTACAAACGAACCGTATACGCCGTGAAGCTGAAAGCATTCCGTATTCTTACAGCGCAGATCCTGCAAAATATCCAAATACATGCGCTCGCCAAAACCCTTTGCATCATAAATTTCTTTTAAATGCCGAGTAAACGCAAGCATCATAAGCATGGATACGGTGAAGCGATGAACACCGGTTCTTACCTCAATTTTGTATGCCGCAGCGTCAAAAACTTCAAAATCGGCATAACCCGTATTTTCATAATCCGACACACATTTTTCAAACAGCTCCAAAGCCTGACGGCATACATGAATTCTGCTGTATGCCGACGCGTACTCATCGATAGCTGCACGGGGAAATTGCAAACGCCCGCAAATATGCACGATATAATCTTTCATTGAATCCTCCGGCGGCATTTTTATATATTTTGCACACATATAGATTATCTTAATAACTCCTCAATGTCAAGCAACAGGACAAATTATTAATATAAATAATTAAACATTTATATTGACTTTATTTCGTATAAGTATATAATAAGCATAGAGAAAAAAGTATTTTTACGGAGGACAAAAACATGTCAAAAACATTTCGCGTAGGCATCGTCGGCTGCGGCGGCATTGCAAACGGAAAACATCTCCCGTCGCTCAATGCGATAAAAAACGTTGAAATCGTATATTTCTGCGATATAGTAAGGGAACGCGCGGAAAAAGCGTGCGCCAAATACGGAGCCGAGGGCGCAAAGGTTACCGAGAATTATATGGATGTCGTCAATTCCGACGTTGACGCTATTCATGTCTGCACGCCCAACCGCTCGCACTGTGAAATCTCCTGCGCCGCTATGGAGGCAGGCAAGCACGTGCTGTGTGAAAAGCCGATGGCTATAAATGCGGCCGAGGCTCGCAAAATGTATGAGACCTCAAAAAAGACAGGCGTCACATTGTCCATAGGATATCAGAACAGATTCACACCCGAAAGCCAGTACGTAAAGGCAGAGGCGGAGAGCGGATTTTTCGGAGATATCTATATGGCGCGCGCATACGCGATACGCCGCCGCGCCGTCCCGACATGGGGCGTATTTCTGAATGAGTACGAGCAGGGCGGCGGTCCTCTTATTGATATCGGCACGCATGCGCTTGATTTGACATTGTGGACAATGGACAATTACAAGCCCAAATACTGCGTGGGTACTACATATCATAAGCTCAACAAGGATACAAATACAGGAAACGCGTGGGGTGACTGGAATCCCGACGAGTTCACCGTTGAGGATTCGGCGTTCGGATTCATTGTTATGGAAAACGGCGCCACAATTATACTTCAGTCCTCATGGGCGCTCAATACGCACAAGAGCTGCGAGGCTAAATTTGCGGTCTGCGGCACCAGGGGCGGCGCGGACATGTACGACGGGCTGGTGCTCAACACGATAAAGCACGGCAAGCAGGTAAACATTATGCCGCAGCTTGACGCCAAGGGCGTTGCATTTTACGACGGCAAGAGCATAACTCCTGCCGAGGCGGAAGCCCGCTGCTTCTACAACGCGATAGCAACCGGCACAAAGCCGATAACGCTGCCCGAGCAGGCGCTTGTAGTATCTGAAATATTGGAGGGCATCTATGTTTCCGCCAAAACCGGAAAGCCCTACTACTTTGGGGAGGAAAAATAAATGAAAGTCGGAGTTCTTACGGCATTCTGCCATGACAGAGATTTTGAGGACATGATAAAGTACCTGCACGACATCGGAGTGCAGGCAGTGGAGCTGGCTTCGGGCGGCTATCCCGGCAAGTACCACATAAATCCCGAAAAGCTTTTGAAAGCTCCCGAAAAGATTGATGAAATCAAAGCTGTTATAGACAAATACGGCATGGAAATTTCAGCCGTTTCGGCGCATGGAAATCCGGTACATCCCGACAAAGCTACCGCAAAGAAATATCATGACGATTTTATAAATGCGATTCTCTTTGCCCAGAAGCTCGGCGTTGACACAATAGTCGGCTTTTCCGGCTGTCCGGGCGACCATGACGGCGCAAAATATCCCAACTGGGTGACATGCGCATGGCCGACCGATTATGCCAAGATTCTCGAATATCAGTGGGATGTACTCGTTAAATACTGGAAAGAAACCGCAGAGTTTGCAAAAGCTCACGGAATAAAGAAAATAGCATTTGAGATGCATCCGGGCTTCTGCGTATACAATCCCGCAACGCTCAAAAGACTGCGCGCGGCTGTCGGTGATATTATCGGCGCAAACTTCGACCCGTCGCATCTGTTTTGGCAGGGCATCGACCCCGTTGCTGCAATCAAAGACCTTGAGGGAATGATTTATCATTTCCATGCAAAGGATACATATATTGATAAATATAAGGTTGCTGTAAACGGCGTACTTGATACAACAAGCCTTGCAGACCTTAAGAACCGTTCATGGTATTTCAGAACTCTTGGCTACGGCAGCGATGAAAAGGTTTGGAAAGACATAATCTCAGCACTTAGACTTACCGGCTTTGACGGCATACTCTCTATTGAGCACGAGGACGCAATGATGACAAACGAGGAGGGGCTTGAAAAAGCGGTTGCCTTCCTTCAGACAATGGTCCCCACGCAAAAGCTTAACGGAGACGTTTTCTGGGCATAGTTTTTCTTAGCGTTTCGGATAAATTCAAGACGGAAAGGGTATTATAACAATGAAACATACAATGGGAATTATCGGCTTCGGCGGCATGGGTAACCATCACTATAAGCACGTAACCCAAGAAATCGACAGACTTACGGTAAAGGGAGTATACGATATTAAAGACGAGCGGGCGGAATATGCACGGTCGCTCGGTATGCAGGCATACGGCAGCGCCGAGGAGCTGTTAAACGACGGTGAAATTGACCTTGTTCTTGTCGCAACGCCCAATAACTGGCATAAGCACTATGTTGAAGCGGCGCTGCGCGCGGGTAAAAATGTAATCTGCGAAAAGCCGGTTATGATGAATTCCAAAGAACTTGAGCAGGTCATGGAAACCGCAAAGCAGTGCGGCAAGGTATTTACCGTCCATCAGAACAGACGCTGGGACCGTGATTATCTGCTCGTAAAGCGCGAGCTTGAAAGCGGCACGCTGGGCAAACCGTTTTTTATAGAAAGCCGTGTTGAGGGCGCGCGCGGAATACCCGGTGACTGGCGCTGTACCAGGGTCGCAGGCGGCGGTATGATGCTGGACTGGGGCGTTCACCTCATCGACCAAATGCTTATGATGATAGACAGTCCCGTAAGCGAAATATATGCGCAGGTGCTTAACGTCAAGTATCAAAATCCCGAGAACGACGTTGACGACAACCTTAAAATCAATATGAAATTCAAAAACGGCGTCTGCGCCATGATAGAGGTAGGAACATACAACATGATTACGCTGCCGCGCTGGTACGTCTGCGGAGATAAGGGCACAATGAAAATCGACGACTGGGGCAGCGGCGCTGATATCGTGTACGCTAAAGACGTTGAGATGGTATGGGAAAACAGCATAATTTATACGGCGGCAGGTCCGACCAGGACAATGGCTCCCCGTCCCAAGGAGACGGTTGAAGAAAAGCACGTAGATATAGACGAGAAAAAGTCTGTTTATCTCTTTTACGAAAATGTTCTTGATACAATCGAAGGCAAGGCCGAGCTTATAGTAAAGCCCGAAGAGGCCATGCGCTCTATGAAGGTTATGGAGGCTGCATTCAAATCCTCCGCCGAAGGTATTTGTGTAAAGGAAGAAATCTAAATGGCTGATAAAAACAACCATTCAGACGGGAAGCAAAATGCCCGTCACGGCGCCAAACCGAATGTGACGGGAAGCTATCCGGGCATAACGGGTACGTATAAGCCGCACTCGGCATATCCAAGCTCAAACGCAGCGTCCGGCGCAAGAAAGCCGCAGTCAGCAGGCGCGCAGCAGCACAAATCGGTAAATGCACGCAGCGAGACTGTAAGAAACAGCGCCGGCGGTGCAGCTGAAGATAAGGCGCAGGTTGCGCAAAAACGCGGCTTTGATTTCAAGCTTTGGTTCTCCAAGGAGAATAACCGGGCTTTTTTGAAGCAACTGCGCTATTACGGGCTTATTGTGCTGGCGGCACTGCTTTTAACCTTCGGTATAATCACTGTCAGCAACGATATATTTGCATTTATAAAACCCGACGAAAGCATAATAGTTACCATAGAGCAGGGAGGCGGCACACCTGCTATCGCCAAGGCATTGAAAAAAGCAGGCGTTATTGAGCATCCGCTAATTTTCAGGTTGTACAGCAAGCTCAAAAAGGCAGACGGAAAGTATCAGTACGGAGACTATACGCTCAATTCCAACCTTGCATATGACCAGATTATTTCCGCGCTGAAAAAGCCGTCAGTACAGGCGGAGAGCTACAAGGTGACAATCCCGGAGGGTGCGTCCCAGGATGAGATAGCCGAACAGCTGATTTCGGAAAAGCGGGTTGCTGCCGCAGAGTTGGAGCATGCTCTGAACGAATACGAATATGAAAAATTCGAGTTTATTGCAGATTTGCCCGACAGACGCTGCAGGCTGGAAGGATACCTTCCCGCGGGAGAATACGAATTCTACGTCGGTGAAAGCGCCGTATCAATAGTGGAAAAAATGCTGACCCGCTTTGAAGAAACGGTTCTGACAGAGGAAAACAAGGCAAAAATAGAGAAGTCGGGTATGTCACTGGACGATATTGTCACCTTGTCGTCACTCGTCTTTGCGGAATGCAGCGACGAAGGCGCGTTTAAGGGTGTTGCCCGCGTGCTTCTCAACCGCCTTGCCGACGAAAACGGACTCTTACAGCTGACAAGCACTATAAACTATGTGCTCGCCGCCAAAAAAACAGAGTTCACTTTAGATGACAAAAAAACCGACAGTGAGTATAACACATATATCTATGCGGGACTTCCGACAGGACCTGTGTGCACTCCGACGCTTGCGGCAATAAATGCAGTTCTTGAGCCGGAGGAAAGTTCAAACAAATATTTTGTAAGCGACAAAGACAAAACGTATTTTGCCGCAACGCTTGAAGAACATAACGCTAATCTGAAAAAAGTATCAAAATCCGCAAAGGGTACCGATACCATACGTTAAAACAACCCCCGCCGGCTGAATACAGCCGGCGGGGGTTATTCAATAAAACTGAAGCCTGAACATTAGGATTGTTTATTTATAAAATCACTGTGCAGTTATTATCTCGCAGCCTGCGCTTTTAATGGCCTCGGCAAGCGACGGCGGCGGCGCCGTATCCGTCAGTATATAGTCAAACATATCAAACCCGCCGAGAATACTCATACAATCCCGCCCGAACTTACTGCTGTCGCACAGCAAAAGCCGCATAGCGGAATTTTTAAGCATTTGCCGTTTTATCTGTGCCTGTTCACGGCTGGCCTCCGTTACACCCCGCATTTTTGAAATACCGCCGCAGGATATAACGCACAGATCTGCGCAAAATCCTGCCGCATACTTTACGGCGTCCGTACCGAGTGCTGCTTCGGAATATCCGTTGACAACGCCGGGACACAGATACACCCTTGCTCCGCCCTGCTCCATAAGCTTTAGACAATTACGGATACCGTTTGTAATAACAGATACAGGCGATCGCGCTCCGAGATAAGGAATGACAGCTCCGGCACTGGAGCTGGAATCCATAAATACAGTTGTATCGGCACGCAGAAAATCGCGTACCAAACCCGCAATAAGCCGTTTTTCATGGACACTCTGCATCTCCCTAATCATACCGGGGCTTTCCACCGCACCGCCCTCCGGCAAAAATGCACCGCCGTGACTGCGCTTCAGAACACCTGACTTTTCAAGCTCATTAAGGTCGCGCCTGACCGTTGCCTCTGAAACATAAAGCATACTTGCAAGCTGACCGACCGTTATACTCTTTTTTGTTTTAACAAGCTCGGATATTTTATGCTGACGCTCGTTTTTAAGCATAACTCAACCCTTCAGCGACGTACGGTACTCATACATGTACCACGGAATGTCGGTAAGAATGACGTTGAAGCCTTTTTTCACAAAAAAGTCCCATGCCGCATGCGGTCCCTCCAAAACCGCGCGATCGTCGTTGTGCCGCGCCGAAACATTCCAGTCGGGACCTATCATTTCCGAGCCGGTGAGCATTATATAATCCTTTTCACGCAAATATCTTATGTTTTTTTCTGAAATTATCTCGTCATCCTCAGAATAAAATAAAAGCTCAAAGCCCGCAAGGTTAATGTCATATTTTTCAGCTGCACGTATCTGTTCGGAACTGTTTACAATCGCAAGGTACGGAACAGGTATGCGTGACTTTTCCAAATCACTCATGAATTTTTCGTTAAAGCTCGTTTTAAATAAAAAGCGGTTCAGCATACCGTACTTTTCTATAAGCTCCAGTGCGCCGCCGGTATAAGAAAAGTCCTCAAAACCTTTATCCCAGCAGCGGTCAAGATTAAAAAGTGCATCGGTGTCCTTAAATGCTTTCAGAAAATCCTCAAACCTGTCAAGACAGCGTCCTGTTTTTTTACCGTAATAATTGCGCGTTTCCAGTGATTGTATCTGTGCCGTAGTCATTGTGCGGCTGTTGAGCTTAACGTCAAGGTTTTGCCGCTCCGTGCCGTCATGAATACAGTAATACTCGCCGTTTGCATTGCGTATAACGTCCATTTCCACCATATCGGCATGAAATGCAAAACTTGCCTTATACGCATTTATAGTGTTTTCCGGAAATGTACCCATGTGCATGCCGCGGTGCGCGGCAATCAAAAATCCTTTTTTGCGTATTTCTTCCTTAATTGTTCTGTTAATTTCTTCGTATTGCTCTTTCATATTATGTCCTCCGTCCAATAATGATTGTTTATGCTCATATTATAGCCTATATCTGTCTGTTTTGCAATATAACAAACAAATATAGACATTTTTTTATCAACGTGCTAAAATATAAACAAATAAACAAACGGAGGATACATAAATGAACAGCTCCATACTCAAGGCATATGAGCTTGCCAAGGAAAGCTATGCCGCAATCGGCGTGGATACTGACGGTGTGCTCGAAAAGCTCAAAAACATTAAAATCTCTGTCAACTGCTGGCAGGGAGATGATGTCAACGGTTTTCTGTTTAAAGACATTGCTCTGTCCGGCGGAATACAGACAACAGGCGACTATCCCGGCAAGGCGACAACACCGGCGCAGCTGCGCGCCGACATTGAAAAGGCGATGTCTCTGATTCCGGGCAAGCATAAGCTGAACCTTCATGCAATTTATGCTGACACTGATGAAAAGGTAGACCTTGACGCTATCGAGCCACGGCATTTTAAGAGCTGGGTTGACTGGGCAAAGCAGAGGGGTATCGGACTTGACTTCAACCCTACATGCTTTTCACATCCTATGGCTGACAGCGGCTTTACTCTGTCAAGCGCAGACAGTAAGACACGCAGCTTCTGGATTGAGCACTGCAAGCGCTGCCGCAAAATAGCAGACTATTTCGGCAGAGAGCTGAATGAAAAATGCGTCACGAATTTTTGGTTTCCGGACGGATACAAGGACATTCCGATAGACCGCGAAGCGCCCCGCGCACGTATGATGAGCGCACTTGATGAGGTATTTGCGGAAAAGTACGATGAAAAATACAGTATGGACGCTATCGAAAGCAAGGTTTTCGGCATCGGTGCGGAAAGCTATACCGTAATTTCAAATGAATTTGCAGTGGCATACGCAGTATCCCGCGGTAAGGCATGTTGCCTTGATGCAGGGCATTACCACCCGACAGAGGTTATCTCCGATAAAATCCCGACGGTAATGCTGTTTACAGACGAGCTTTTGCTGCATGTTTCCCGCCCTGTACGCTGGGACAGCGACCACGTAGTCATAATGGACGACGAGCTGCTTGCCATCGCTCAGTCTCTTGTCCGCACGGGGCTTGTTGAAAGAACACATATCGGTCTTGATTTCTTCGATGCCTCAATTAACCGTATTGCAGCATGGACAATCGGAACGCGTAATATGATAAAAGCCCTGCTGCGCGCTTTGCTTGAGCCGACAGAGGCACTGAAGGAAGCGGAATTGAACGGCGACTACACCTCGCGCCTGGCTCTGACAGAGGAATACAAAACCTACCCATTCGGCGCAGTATGGGATTATTACTGCGAGATAATGGGAGTGCCTGTACGTGAGAGCTGGCTTGGTGAAGTAAAGACATATGAAAAGAAAATACTTGAGGAGAGAAAATAAATGAAAGACATAAGAACGGCTCCGTTTTTAAAGGATTTCTGCGCTCTTGCATCCAATATGTACCGGCTCGGCTGGGACGAGCGCAACGGAGGAAACATAAGCCTTAATATTGACGAAGATGAAGCGGCACAGTATCTAAACTTAAACGATGTAAAGCGCACCTTCACCATCACTTTTGACGCATCTTTCCTTGCCGGTAAGCTGTATCTTGTAACGGGCACCGGAAAATATTTTAAAAACGTTGAAAGCGATCCTGAAAACAATCTCGGAATTATCCGCGTCGGCAGCGACGGTAAAACCATGGAAATTCTCTGGGGATATGAGGATGGCGGACGACCGACAAGCGAGCTACCCGCGCATTTTATGTCACACATTGAGCGCCTAAAGGTAGACCCCAACCACAAAATCGTAATTCATTCGCACTGCACAAACGTTATCGCCATGACCTTTGTTCATTCACTTGATGAAAAAGAGTTTACCAAAACACTGTGGTATATGATAACGGAATGTCTTGTAGTGTTCCCTGACGGCGTAGGCGTTTTGCCGTGGATGGTCTGCGGGACAGACGAAATCGGACTTGCAACCGCCGAAAAAATGCGGGACAGACGGCTTTGCGTCTGGGGCATGCACGGTATCTTCGGTACAGGAACCTCGATAGACGAAGCCTTCGGACTTATTGAAACGGTGGAAAAGGCAGCGGAAATATACATGAAAATCGCCGACAAGCCTATCAAAGCGCACATCACGGACGACGAGCTGCGCGAGCTTGCGGTTGCGTTTAATCTCACACCCCGTGCGGGATATCTTGACTGATCAGATAAAATAAAAAGCCTCCGACAGGAGGCTTTTTATTATTAATGATTACTTTGCTTTCTTACCGACTTTAAGTATGAAGTTTACAACGATTCCGATTATAAGCGCAGATGCGATAGATGAAATCTGAATCGATCCGAAATTGAGTGTCAGTCCGCCGATACCCGGAACCAAAACAGCGCTGACAACGAACAGGTTGTTATTATCTCCAAGGTCAACATCATGCAGCATTTTGAGACCGCTGACTGCAATAAAGCCATAAAGCGCAATACAAACACCGCCGACAACACATACGGGAATGGTGTTAATAAATTGAACAATAGGATTTAAAAATGAAACAATAAGACACAAAATCGCGGTAGTAATAATCGTATATATCGAAGCGTTTCCCGATATAGCTACACAGCCGATCGCCTCACCGTATGTAGTGTTCGGACAGCCGCCGAATACAGCGCCCGCCATTGAACCGACGCCGTCACCCAAAAGAGTTTTGTCAAGACCGGGGTCTTTTATAAGGTCGCGCCCGATAACAGAGCTTAAATTTTTATGGTCTGCAATGTGCTCGGCAAAAACCACAAGCGCAACGGGTGCAAACAAAACAAGCAGATTGATAACCATTGTGGCAGTAATCTCTATGCCTGCATTTCCGTTAATCGCCTGCACAAAGGTAAATTCAGGCAAACGGAATATGCCATCCATAGTAGTAAGCGGAGTGTAGTCGATAAGCTTAAGATAATCGATATCGGCAGCATTTCCGATAACAGTGAAAACGGAGGCAGCAACATATCCGGAAAGTATACCTATAATAAAAGGAATGAGCTTTGTTGTTTTATTTCCGCGTGCAGAAGCGATAACAGTTACCGCAAATGTGATAATGCCGCAAAGTATTGCCACAAGGTTGTATTCACCTGCCGACGTATTATTGAGATTGTTCACAGCGCTGCCGCAAAGACTGAGTCCTATGAGTGCGACAGTCGGTCCGATAATGACGGGCGGCAGCAGTTTGTCAACCCAGCGCGTGCCGATAAGCTTGATAACGACAGCAATTATAACATAAACCGCAGCTGCAAACGCCGTCCCTATAATAGAACCCAGAAATCCGCAGCCGGCCGCGCCGATAAGCGGAGAGATAAAAGCAAAGGACGAGCCAAGAAAAACTGGGCTTCTGCGCTTGGTGAAAAGAACATAAACAAGAGTACCCATTCCTGCACCGAACAAAGCCGCCGCCTGATCCATAACAATAGTATCCTGCGAAGCGTTGACAAGCGTCGGAACAAGCAGAGTTGCCGCGATAATAGCAAGCAGCTGCTGAACGGCAAACACAAGGTTTGACATAAACCTCGGACGGTCTTCAACATTGTAAATCATGTTCATACTGTATATTTCCTCCTAAAAATAATAACTATGTAAACAGTCCCCCACGGCATATAAAAATACTCTGCCGTAATGCGGCAGAGTAAATTCCGATGAAATCATGTCACCCGTGGCGATAATTTCCCTATCGCATGCGAAGGCTTTTTAACCTGAGTAATTTTATCACAAATAAAATTATTTGTAAAGCATTTTTAGACAAAAGATAAGATTTTTATCACCTGCTCTTTACAGAGATAATATAATCAATTATAATAAACATAAGTACAAGGGGAGGGATAAAAATGCAGTTTTCCGACTTATTTGACGAGGTGCCGATAGTAGCTGCGGTTAAAAGCGAAAATGAACTGAGTGCAAGTCTCATGTGTGACAGTAATGTTGTTTTTCTGTTGTTCGGAGATATATGCAATATCCCGCAGCTTGTAAAAGAGATAAAAGACAGCGGCAAGCTGGCAATCGTACATATCGATCTTATCGAAGGGCTTGCGGCGCGTGAAGTAGGCGTTGATTTTATAAAGGAGCATACGGAAGCGGACGGAATTATTTCCACCAAAGCGGGTCTTATACGCTATGCAAAAACGCTTGGTCTTATCACGATACGACGCTTTTTTTTGCTTGATTCGCTTGCGCTGGACACAATATCCAAGCAGTCCGCACTTGCAGATGCAGACGCGTTTGAGGTGCTCCCCGGAGTTATGCCCAAAATAATTTCGCATATTGTAAGCGAGTGCGACAAGCCGATTATTGCCGGCGGACTTATCCGCGATAAGGACGATGTTGTAAATGCATTGAGCGCAGGGGCAATCGCCGTATCCAGTACTAACTCAAAGGTTTGGTTTTTATAAAATAATTGGTATTTTTTAAAGCAATCCGCGATTTTTATTCATGATTTTGCAATATTGAGCATGTATAATAATGTCAACAATATTTAAAAAGGAGCCGAAAATCATGAATAACGATTTTAATAACCTCGCGGAAAACGGACAGTCGGCACAAAATAATTCGCAAAACGGCACAACAGGATATGAACGCACACAATATACCTACGGCGGATACCAGGGCTATACGCCGCCGCAGCGCCCCAAAAAGGAAAAACGCACTCTCCGTCCTGCTGCTATAATAGCGGTCTGCACGGCGGTGTCACTCTGCGTCGGAATTGCCGGCGGCTTCGGCGGCGCGTATCTTGGCAGCCGTATGTCGGATAGCGGCGATTCATCGGGAGGTACAGTTTTGTATCGCACGGTTGCACTTAAGGATGAAGACGGAAACGATATAACCAAAACCCTGTCCGTCGGCGAGGTCGCAAAAACAGCAAAAGACAGCGTTGTAGAAATAACGACGGAGGGAGTCACGACAGGTAACTTTATGATGCAGTATGTCTCCGAGGGAGCAGGCTCCGGCGTCATTTTATCGGAGGACGGATATATCGTTACAAATCATCATGTTATAAGCGATGCAACATCCATCTCGGTACGGACCACAGACGGTAAGAGCTATAAAGCGACGATTGTAGGTACGGATGAAAAAACGGACCTTGCGGTAATCAAAATAGACGCAAGCGGTCTTACTCCAGCTCTGATGGGTGATTTTGAGAGCTGTCAGGTAGGCGACACCGTTGTTGCAATCGGCAATCCGCTCGGTCAGCTCGGCGGCACTGTTACCGACGGCATTATCAGCGCGCTTGACCGCGAAATCACAATAGACGGCAACATTATGACGCTCATTCAGACGAATACCGCAATAAATCCCGGAAATTCCGGCGGCGGTTTGTTTAACTCGAGCGGACAGCTAATCGGCGTTGTCAATGCAAAGTCAGCAGGAGAGGACGTTGAAGGTCTCGGCTTTGCAATACCCATTGATATAGCGCAGGCGGTCATTGAGGACCTTATCGAATACGGATATGTAACCGGACGCATTGAAACGGGTATAGAAGTTATAGAAATTTCCGATTTCCAGACAGCTATGTATTATCGTGTAAATACCGCAGGTCTGTATGTATACAGCGTTGAAAGTGATTCTTCCGCCGCAAAAGCAGGCTTTAAACCCGGCGACCTTATTAAATCGGTTGACGGAACAGAAGTCAAAACTCAGGAAGAGTATGATAAAATATTGGAAAATCATGCAGTCGGAGACAAACTTGAGGTCGTAGTTTCACGTCAGGGAAAAGAGCAGAATCTATCACTTGAGCTGACAGAGTATTCACCTGCAGGCGGAAGTATGATCTCAGCATAAATTTAACTAATATACATGATAAAAAATCAAATAAAAGCCGTGCGCTATATCGCACGGCTTTATTATTTTTAACGCTGATTTTTTGGTAAATCCACTAAAATCCTTTTCACATATTTGTATATTTATTACAATATTTTTATTTTTTTAAATTTTCTATTTACTTTTACATATTTTTTGATAATATAGAATCAGAAGTAATTTCAATACTTACAATACTAACTCTATTTTTAATTTTCCCCACAAGCTCGTTTGCTTACAGTATTGCCAAAACAACCAGCGGACAAACTATTTACGGGTTAAGAGATTCATCAATAACATTTCAATCATGGAACGGTTTTACACAAGAAACACGCTGGGCTATTGATTACGCTTCAAGACAGTGGAACAGCAGGACAGGTCAGACAAAGCTATTCCACTCTCCTACACAGCATGGAGAAGAAAACAAACCTGCTGTTACAGATGGCAGAAATCTTATTACAAAAGTACCGACAATCATCAATTCAAACGAAGGTGTAACACTGATGAGAACATATATCAGGTGCGATATTTACGATTCAAAATATAAAATCTATGAAGCAGATATTGTCATGAATAACAGTGTGGCTTGGCGTAATAACGGTGGTACAGGAGGCTTTGACGTACAAAATGTAATGACACATGAGTTCGGTCATATGCTGGGTTTAGGGCATTCTGATGTTACCGGAGCTACAATGGTACAAGGGACCTATTACGGCGATATTTCCAAAAGAACGCTGGAACAAGATGACATTAACGGATTCAACGCGATTTATTAAGAAAGGAGCAATAACTAAATGAAAAAGAAGTCAATAATAATACTAAGTATTATATTAACAGCCTTACTATGTTTTACTTCATGTAAAAATGCGCAGCAATTAGACATTGCAGGGAACATAGAAATAAACAAAGAACAAAATCCAGATAATAATACAAGCGATAAAAAAGAAGAAAAAAGTACGCCAGACAAATCAACCGAAGAAGAGTCAAAGGACAAAGATACTCCAATATCAAGCACAGACGACAGCAATAAGCCGTCGGACAGTACCATCACAACACAACCGTCGGACAGTGAACAAAAGCCGACATCCATAATTGTAAGCTCAGACAGCTACGCATATATATCACCCGAAGATTTACAAGAAAGATCCGATTTGATTTTCATAGGCAAATTCACAGGACAGACGAATCAGTTAATGCCCAATGCGACTTTTCAGCAGGAGCATTACGGCTTTGTCGGCACAACTTATGTACACACAGATTATATTTTTGAAGCAGTAAATATCATAAAGGGAGAAAACACTGAAAGCATACGTATACGCAGCGAGGGAGGAACAGACGGCAACACAGTGCATATCAACTACGATATTCCTAAATTCGAAGAGGGTAAAGAATATCTTATATATGCCAGCACAGGTAATCCGCTTGTTGCAGACGATGTAGAGCATTATCACATTATTTCAACGCACTGCTTTGAAATAGACAATTCGGGCAATGCTGACTTTTCATCAGTACAGCCCAATGATGCGCCCAAGTTTGAAGCACAGTATAAAGCAGCAAAAAACGCCGCTGCAACTGAATAAACGCAGCAAAAACGAACCGAATTAATTCGGTTCGTTTTTTATATCCATACATATGCTAAGCCCTCAGTATATCTCCCGGCGCAGCTTCAAACGGCAGTTCAATATAAAATTTCATAAACGGGCGCGGACAACTGTCAATCGGCACTCCGTTTTCGTCAAACATCTTTTGCACGGTAAAACGCCTGCCCGTCTTTGAGGGCGTCAGCAGCTCAGCGCTGTCCCCTACGCAGAGCTTGTTTTTCTGCACAAAACCCGCAAGCTGCCGCGCACTGTCATATTCCACACAGTCGCCTATATACGCGCGGGACTGAAGATACCCTGCGCTTGCCGCAACCTTTGCATCGTCAATCGGTCTGTCAAAGAAAAAACCCGTGTCATACTCACGGTGCGACACGCTTTCCAGCTCCGCACGCCATGCCGGGTCGAACATATATCCTTTAGGGTCTGCAAGGTATCTGTCTATTGCCATGCGGTATGTATTTGCGGTAACGGCGGCGTAATAGACGCTTTTCATGCGTCCCTCAATTTTAAAACTCGAAATTCCGCTTTCCATAAGCTGCGGAATATGTTCTATCATACATAAATCCTTTGACCCGAACAGGAACGTGCCGTCCCTGCCCTCGTCTATCGTAAGGGGCATATCAGGCCGCTTTTCCTCGGAAATCCTATATATCCAGCGGCAGGGCTGAGCGCACGCACCACGGTTTGCATCCCGCCCCGTAAAGTGATTTGAAATCAGGCATCGCCCGCTGTAAGACACACACATAGCACCATGTATAAATGCCTCCAGTTCCAATTCAGGCGGCGTGTCGCGGCGTATTGCTGCAATTTCGTCAAACGTCAGCTCACGGCTGAGCACAACCCGTTTTGCACCGAGACTGTGATACATATTGGCGCTTGCAGCCGAGACAACAGACGCCTGCGTCGAAACATGTATCTCCCGCTGCGGCGAAATCTCTTTTATTTTTGAAATAACGCCAAGGTCTGCAACTATATAAGCATCAAAGTCAACGCCGTCAAGCTCATGCAGATACCTTTCCAAATGCGGATACTCGTCGGGGTGCGGCATAGTATTTACAGTCAGATACACCTTTTTCCCGCGCTCATGGCAGTAACTTACCGCCTCGTTCAGCTCCTGCATGTCAAAACAGTCCGCGCCCGCTCTCATGCCGAACATTCTGCCCGCAAGATACACAGCGTCGGCACCGTAAAGAATAGCAGCGCGCAGCTTTTCAAGATTTCCGGCAGGGGACAAAAGCTCAATCATTTTGCGCCGTCTCCTGCAAAATATCAATAAGTGCGTGCGCAAGCTGGTCGGGACAGGAAGTATCCTTGTAGCCGCAGGTAATACCCTCCAGCCTGTCGATTGCATCCTGTGCTTTCATTCCCGCAATAAGCGCGCATATACCGCTTGTATTTCCGTTGCAGCCGCCCTCAAACTGACAGGATTTGATTATTCCGTCCTTTAGTTCAATCGTTATTTTTTTCGAACAGACCCCATGCGGAGTATAAGTATAAATCATATCAATCTTCCTTTAAAATCTGTGAAACTCTGTTGTAATCATTTGTTAAAATAGTGTCTATGCCCATTTTGAGGTATTCCTTTGCCTCAACGGGATCGTCGGCAAAAAAGACGTTGCAGCGCAGTCCGTTTGCGTGCGCCCTTTCCACCATCTCCTGATTAAAATACGGCTTGAAAAATTGTACCTTTTGGCAGCCGTTTTCTATCGCCCGCTCGACAATCTCCCACGGTCGGTCGCCCGCGCCCTGACATTTACAGATATCGGGCGCAAGTTTTCCTATCAGCTTTAAAACATTGTCGTTGCCACACATGAAATAGACATGACGGCGGCAGTCGTATTTATCAATCAGCGCAATTATTTTTTCCATAATCGTGCTGTTGTATCCGCAGTTATTGTCCGGCGTTTTTATATGAATATTCATGACAGCGTGACAAGCAAATTTTTTTAATATCTGCTCAAATGTAACAATTTTAAGCCCTGAAAACCGCCCGTCAAACTTCGCGCCGAAATCCAACGCCATCAGCTCGTCGAGTGTATGCTCATATATAAGACCGTCACCGTCCGACACGCGAGACAGCTTTTTGTCGTGAGCGGACACAACATGTCCGTCACTTGTATACCAGAGGTCAAACTCTATTTCCTGCGCCCCCAGCGCTATTGCCGCGCCGAAAGCAGGCATACTGTTCTCGGGCGCAACTGTGCTGAAACCGCGGTGCGCGCAGATACGCGGATAAGGCATTATGCTGTCATAACGCACAACGGCACTGCCCGCAGGGCGGTACTTCCACGGCCTTCTGCCCTTTTCGGTATACTCCCAGTGCGCGCTGTCAGGATTATTGAAGCCTGCGGGCTTATAGTATTTTTTCGTCGGGTCAAATTCAAAGCACTCCATACCGATTTTGCTTTTCATATTAATAATAAGACTGCCGTCGGGAGCCGCCGCCATGCTTCCGCCGCCGATTTCAGAATCCTCTCCCATACTGACAGATGCACGCAAAACATATGAATTTGTGCTGTAAGCACAGAATTTTGTCATTGTCTCCAGCGCACTTTGCATGTCTGAGCGCTGATGCGAGCAGCCGATAATTATATCAATCCGCTGTCTTGCAAGATTTGCAAAATTTTCATAGAAATAAAAATCATAGCAGGTCAGAAATCCGAATTTAAGACCCTCTATCTCAACGGTATACGGCTGCGAAAACTCAAAGGAATAGTCGCTGTCCAGTTTCCTGTGCGCCGTTTCTCCCGGCGTCAGATGCTGTTTTGGGTATTTGCCGACAATGTTGCCGTGCCTGTCAAAGGCAAGTGTTGTATTGCGATTGTCTACCGTAACATTGATGAAAAGCAGACTTTTGCAGCGTCTTGCAGTCTCTGCCGCCTTCTTTACAAGCGGCTCACAGTATTTTTCAACCGACTGCAAAAAAATATCCCTCGTCGGCGCAAAGCAGGGTACGTCGCACGCCTCCGGAAACACAATAATATCCATGCTGTCGTCACATTTGTCAAGCGCTTCAAGCTCCCATTCAAAAAGCTCGTCCGCCCGCGACAGGTCGGTTGTGTAAAATGGCTGTACAATACACGCTTTCATTCATTTTCCTCCGTTTTTATTGGCTGATATCTTACTCTTACTTAACACTCGCGCGCCGCAAGCTCGGCAATTATGCTGTTTGACAGGTAAAACCCGCGGTCGGTCAGGCGCAAAATACCGTTTTCAACTACCGCATAGCCGCTTTCAATAAGGCAAACAATAAATTTTCCGCTGTTTTTCAAAAGCGATGCGTCAATGCCTGTTTTGGTACGCAGCGAAAGCATGATTTTTTCAAAAAGCGGGTCGTCAATCTGCTCGCTTATGTCAAACTCAAAGTCGTCTTTTAAACAAAAACGCTCGATATCGGGTAAAAACGAGCAGCGCATATCCCCGATTTTCGAATGCGCGGCGGGACCTAAACCTAAATAGTCCTTGCCCATCCAATAGGCGCTGTTGTGACGGCTTTCAAACCCGCGCTTTGCGTAATTTGAGATCTCATAGTGCCCGTAGCCGCGGTCTGCCAAAAATTCACATGCAAGAAAATACATTTTTTCCTGCTGCTCCTCACCCGGCACCAAAACGCCCGCTTTTTTCAGCGGCGTGCCGTCCTCCACCTGCAAATTATAGCAGGATATGTGTTCAATATCAAGTCCCGCAAGCGTTTTAAGACTGTTTTCAAAGCTTTTATCTGTCTGACCAGGCAAACCGAAAATCAGGTCACAGCTTATATTATTAAATCCTGCCCGGCGCGCAAGCGTGACCGCCTCGGCTGCCTGTGCCGCGGTATGCACACGCCCAACGGCGCGCAGCTCTTTGTCATCAAAAGACTGAACGCCCAGCGACAGGCGGTTGACCCCCATGCCTTTTGCGGCGTACAAAAACTCCATATCGCAGCTTTCCGGATTTGCCTCGACCGTAATTTCGGCGTTTTTTTCAATGTCAAAATTACGGTAAACGGCGTCAAAAAGTCTGTAAAGCAGCTCAGGCGGCAGCACACTGGGTGTGCCGCCGCCTATATATACGGTGTCTGCTCTGTAATCCGAAACTGCCGCATTTGCGCCGCTTTTTTTACCGAAATACTGTACGCATCGTATAATTGCATCGATATATTCCGATTTGTCAAAATCAGTCAACGAATAAAAAGAGCAATATAAGCATTTTTGCCTGCAAAACGGTATATGCAGATATAGCGAAATCATAGCTTTTCGACAAACTCATACTCGCCGCCCGAAACGGTCGTTGTTTTGCCGCCGAGAATTATATCGGCGGTCGCACCCGCCGGCACTGTAAAGCGGTAGGTTACACTGTCGCCGTCTATCTCCCACGCGGATTTAACGGTGCCGCGTCGCGTGTCGACGGAGGCTTTGACATAGGACAACTGCTTTGAGGGCATCGGCTTTAAAACTATATGCTCATAGCCGGGTTTATCCTCACTCGTGTTAATACCTGCCGCCACACCATACATCCAGTCGGCAACGGCGCCGTAAGCGTAGTGGTTATAAGAGTTCATGGCAGGACTCCAAACATCGCCGTTCTCATCAATTCCGTTCCAGTGCTCCCAAATGGTGGTCGCGCCGAGCTTTACCGAATAAAGCCAGGACGGGAATTTGTCCTGAAGCAAAAGAGTATAAGCAAGTTCGTTGTTACCCGTCTCACTCAGTGCGTGCATAATATAGGGCGTGCCGACAAAACCTGTACTCAGTGTGTCGCCCCGCTCGTGAATAAGCTTGCAGAGCAGGTCGGCGGTCGGCTTCCTGTCACTCTCATCACAGAGATTAAAATGAAGAGCAAGTACACATGCCGTCTGCGTTTTGTAAACGGGCATGCCGTCTTTCATATAGTGAGTCCTGAAAGCGTCAACTACGTTTTTGTAAAGCTCCTCATAATAAGAAACATCCTTGCTCAGAGCATGACCGGCCTTTATCACGATGCTTGTTGACAGCGCAAAATATGCCTGTGCAATGTACTTCGTATCGGTTCCGCCGCGGTTGTCGTCCGGCTTATCCATGGCAAGCCAGTCGCCGAAATGCGAATACGGCGCGTTCCACATATATTTGTCGCCGCCGAAACGGTCGATAAAATTCACGTAGCGGCACATTGACTCAAACTGGCGCTCCAAAAGCCCGCGGTCGCCGTAGGCAAGGTAAATCTCCCATGGACAGACAGTCGCCGCGTCCTGCCACGCCGCAGACTTGACCATGGCAAGACCTGGAATGTCGGGGATTATCGACGGTACAGAGCCGTCGCCGCGCTGGTCGAGAATCAAATCAAACAGCCATTTTCTGAAAAACTTATCTACATCGAAATTGTATGCCGCCGCGCGTACAAACACCTCGGCGTCGCCCGTCCAGCCCAGACGCTCGTCACGCTGAGGACAGTCAGTCGGCACATCAACATAGTTTCCGCGCTGACCGCGGATTATATTGTCAAACAGCGTGTTTACCCGCGGGTCGGAGCACTCAAAGTAACCGGTACGCTTAATATCCGAATGAATAACGATAAAACGGAAATTTTCAGGCTTAACCTCGTACGGATATTTATCAAGCCGAACATATCTGCCGCCCATGAACGTAAAGTGCGGCTTATATGTCTGTCTGCCGTCACGAGCAATATATGTAATGCGCTGCTGAGCAGAACGCAGATTTTCGGTATAGAAATTTCCGTGCTTATCAAGAATTTCGGCATGTGTGTAGGAAATTTCATCTCCCGCCTTTGCGTCCTCCAGCGTAAATTCGACGTAACCGACAAGGTTATACCCGAAATCCAGCACCGTCTCACCCGCCGGCGTATGTATTATTTCTCTGACGGGGTAGCTCTCATGCTCGACAATCGGCTCACCCTCCTGCGGCACCAGCAGCCCCTTGTCTATCCCGTGTCTCTCAGGGGTCTTTTCCGCTGTTTGTGTATAGTTTATTTCCGTATACGCCGCGTTGTAGCGCTCTCCGTCATAAAGAGTTGCAAACTCAACGGGAGAGGAAACTACTTCCCATGTCTCGTCGGTGTATATCTCTTCATGCGTTCCGTCCTCATAGTCAATACCGATAGCGGCAATGGCGCAGACCGACTTGCGCTCAGTCGTCTGTCGGTAACCCATACGGTAAGTCCAGCCGGTAGCCACGGATATATCGATAGTATTGTCAGAGCCGAGCATATCCGTTATATCATAGGTCTGATACTGAATACGGTTGGAATAACTCGTCCAGCCGGGAGCGAGCACAAAATTTCCGACGCGGCTGCCGTTAATAACGGCCTCATAAATACCGTATGCCGTTATCTCCAGGCAAGCGCTTTTCACCTTCTTACAGGTAAAGCTTTTACGGAATACCATTGCTTTATCATCATTGCCGATAAGCGACGATGTTATCGAATGTGCATTTAAAATCATCGTATTTTGTTCCCTTCTAAAAGAAATAATTTACAGACCTATTATAAAATTATTTTTATAATTAAACAAGAGAGTATTTTGAAAGTTTTGGGTGCTGTTTTGATATCGGAGCATAAAAGGACTTGACAGTGCGCGGGCAAATATATATAATAATTAAAAATTCAAAATATTTCGGCACTGCGTTTGAGCAGAAAAAAGTAGCGTTTGCATTGTGATTTCAGAGACGTCCCGGTCGGTGAAAGGGGCGGAGGATGCAAAAGTGCGAATTACGGTTTTGCAAGCAGCGCCGCGGTTTGGGACCGTTATATCCCGGTGTGCCGTTTTGTCACACCGTGAGCCGCGCGCAGCAATGTCCGCGGGAATCAAGAGGTGGTACCGCATATATTTTGCCCTCTGTCCGTTATCGGACAGAGGGATTTATTATTATAGAGAAAACTCAAGGAGAAAATAGAATGAAAATTTACGACGAACTGATTGCGCGCGGACTTATCGCGCAGGTGACCGACGAAAAGGAAATACGCGAGCTTATCGACAACGGCAAAGCGACATTTTATATCGGATTTGATCCGACGGCTGACTCGCTGCATGTCGGGCATTTTATGGCGCTGTGCCTTATGAAGCGGCTTCAGATGGCAGGCAACCGCCCGATTGCGCTGCTGGGCGGCGGTACCGGCATGGTAGGCGACCCGTCGGGAAGAACGGACATGCGCAAAATGCTGACAAAAGAGGACATAGACCATAACATCGAATGCTTTAAAAAGCAGATGAGCCGTTTTATCGAGTTCGGTGAAGGCAAAGCGATGATGGTCAATAACGCCGACTGGCTGATGGATTTAAACTATGTTGAGCTGCTGCGGGACGTCGGCGCGTGTTTTTCAGTAAACAACATGCTGCGCGCCGAATGCTACAAGCAGCGCATGGAAAAGGGGCTTTCCTTCCTTGAATTCAACTACATGATAATGCAGAGCTACGACTTTTACCACCTGTACAAAACCTACGGCTGCAACATGCAGTTCGGCGGCGACGACCAGTGGTCAAACATGCTGGGCGGCACCGAGCTTATCCGCAAAAAGCTGGGCAAAAACGCCTATGCAATGACAATAACGCTTCTGATGAACTCAGAGGGTAAAAAGATGGGTAAAACAGCAAACGGCGCGGTGTGGCTTGACCCCGAAAAGACCAGCCCGTACGACTTTTACCAGTACTGGCGCAACGTTGCCGACAGCGATGTTTTGCGCTGCATCAGAATGCTGACTTTCCTGCCGCTTGAGCAGATTGACGAAATGGACAAATGGGAAGGCGCGCAGCTCAACCGCGCCAAGGAGATATTGGCGTATGAGCTGACAAGCCTTGTTCACGGCAAAGAGGAAGCGGAAAAAGCGCAAACTACGGCGCGCGCGCTGTTTGCAGGCGGTGCGGACAGCTCTGACATGCCGAGAGCGGTCGTACATGTTAAGGGCGAAATTTCCATACTTGACCTCATGGTTCAGGGCGGTATAGCGCCTTCAAAATCGGAGGCACGCAGGCTTATAATACAGGGAGGCGTGTCATTAAGCGACGCAAAAATCGACAATCCCAACCGTATGCTGACACCCGATGAGCTAAGTAACGAGCCGGTGCTCAAAAAGGGGAAAAAGAATTTTTATAAGATAATAGTTGAATAAAATCAGGGTCACTTCCATATAATTTGGTGTAAAACAAAGTATAGGAAGTGACTTTTTTATGGAAGAATATACACGTGACTCTTTCAGAGCAATACGCGATGAAATGGCGCACGCTCAACAGCAGCGACGCGGGTCTGTTTTCATAACAATACTGATAATTTTGATTTTTACGGCAGCAGGCATATTTTATATCAAAACCTCCAAGCCACAGCTGTGGAACAGCGCCGTTGCGTACATAAAAAACATTTCCGTCGGCGGAAAAAGTCTTGAGACAATAGGAAGCACACTTTTTGACAAAGCATCTCAGGAGAAAGCGGAGCAGGAAAAAGAGGAAACTCCCCCGCAGACAACGGAAAACGCGGCGGGCGAATCAGGCGATATGCTGCTGACAGCGGATAATCTGAGTTTTGACTATCTGTCCGAGCCTCTGAAAATCGACCTTTTAAACAACGGCTCAAGCGCAGACAGCATACTGTCTGCCGAAAGCACAATGCCCGTCATGAGCGCGACAGTCACATCGGATTTCGGTAGCCGAACCGACCCCGTAACGGGTGAAAAGAGCGCAGGACACCACGGCATTGACCTTGCTGCATCACCCGGCAGTGAAATACTCGCGTTTATGGGAGGCACCGTTGCCGACACCGGGAAAAACGAAATATACGGCAATTATGTACTCATAGACCACGGCACAGAGCTTTCAAGCTTTTACGGACACATGTCCAAGGTGACGGTTAGCGCAGGCAATAAGGTGTCCGCCGGCGATAAAATAGGAATTATCGGCTCGACCGGAAAAAGCACGGGAGTACATCTTCATTTTGAAGTCCGCGTAAACGGTGAGCGGGTTGACCCTTCGCCGTATATTTACGAAAAGATATGAAAAAATACAGAATATCGCCGCTGACGCTGATGCTGATGGCGGCGTTTATTGTTATCGACGGATCTTGGTTTGCCCTGTATGCCGTTCTATGCGCGCTGTGGCACGAAAGCTTTCATATCATTGCACTTAAAATTTTAGGCGGCAGCACGCGTTCTGTCACCGTAAGCCAGTACGGAATAGGGCTGAAGACAACGCAGCTTAGCTACAAGCATGAGGCGGCGGTTGCCCTGGCGGGACCGCTGGCAAGTTTTGCCGCATTTGTTTTTTTTGCGGCGCTTACACGATTTTTTATTTTCAGCGAAGCGACCGTATTTCTTACAGTCTCCAACCTTGCCGTCTTTACCGTAAACATACTGCCGGTGTATCCGCTGGACGGCGGGCGGGCGCTGCACTGCATTTTCTGCATGAAATCCGACATGCAAAAGGCAGGCAGACTGACAAAAATAATATCGGTTATATTTCTGTTGCCCCTTGCGGTGTTTTCTGTTATAATACTTATCAGAACAGGCTACAACCTTTCGCTTATGCTAATATGTATTTATCTTGCGATACTGCTTATAGGAGTAAAGGATATATGAAAATCGACATGAGTTCACTGCATGAAATGCTGCTGCGTGTGCAAAAGCCGGCGCGCTATACGGGCGGCGAGCTTTTTGAATGTGTAAAGAACGAGCGGGAAGTTGACGTGCGTTTTGCGTTCTGCTTCCCGGATATATACGACATTGCCATGTCCTGTCTGGGATATAGGATACTTTACGGTGCAATAAACGAGCATGAGAATTTCTGGTGCGAGCGGGTGATGCAGCCATGGCCCGATTTTGAAAAGGAGCTTTCAAAGAGCGGCGTGCCGCTTTACTCCCTTGAAAGCAAAACGCCGCTTTTCGACTTTGATATCATCGGATTTACACTTCAGTACGAGATGTGCTACACCACCGTTTTGAATATGCTGAGACTCGGAAACGTTCCGCTCTATTCAAGCGAGCGCCAAGGGCTTAAAAACCTTGTAATCGCAGGCGGACCGTGCGCATACAACCCGGAACCGCTGGCTGATTTTATTGACCTTTTCTGTATCGGCGAGGGCGAAACGCAGCTTACAGAGCTGTGCGCTCTGTATGACAGCGCAGTAAAAAGCGGCTGGGATAAAGCGCGGTTTTTAAAGGAAGCGATGAAAATAACGGGAGTGTACGCACCCGCGCTTTACAAAACGGAATATAACAAAAACGGCACTATCGCGGCGTTTACGCCGACAGAGCAGGGGGTTCCCGAAAAGGTAACAAAACGGATTGAACAGGATCTTGACTCAATGTACTTTCCCAAAACGCAGATAGTACCGTACATAGACGTTGTTCACGACCGTGTGACAATCGAGCTGTTTCGCGGCTGTATCCGCGGCTGCCGTTTCTGTCAGGCGGGTATGCTCTGCCGCCCGCTGCGTGTCAAAAGCGTTGAAACACTGACGCGTCAGGCAAAGGAGCTTTTGGAGTGTACGGGGCACGACCAGCTTTCACTCTGCTCGCTGTCCTCAAGCGACTATCCTGAAATCGAGCGGCTGGTGGACGAGCTGTTAAAGCTGACCGAACACAAAAAAATAAACCTGTCAATGCCGTCGCTGAGGATTGACAACTTTTCAAAAGAGCTCGCCGAAAAAATAACCCGCGTCAAAAAATCCACCTTTACCTTTGCACCCGAGGCGGGAAGTCAGCGCCTGCGCGACGTCATTAACAAAAACGTAACGGTAGAGGATATAGACCGGAGCTGCAAAATGTCGTTTGAAAACGGCAATTCGTCCGTCAAGCTGTATTTTATGATAGGACTGCCCACAGAAACAAACGACGACGTTGAGGCGATAGCCGACCTGTCGGCGCATGTCGTGGACATTTTTTTCAGTGTGGACAAGTCCAAAAGAAACAGACATGTAACAATCACCTCCTCAGCCTCAATATTTGTTCCCAAGCCCTTTACCCCGTTCCAGTGGGAGGCGCAGGACACTTTAGAGCAGGTATTTGAAAAACAGGCGCTGCTGCGCGAAAAATTCAAGGGTATAAAAGCACAGATTGCAACGCACGAACCTTACATGTCCGAGATTGAAGCAGTGCTGGCGCGCGGGGACAGGCGGCTGTGCTCCGTGCTGTATGAGATGAGCAAAAGCGGCGCGCGCCTTGAGGCGTGGGACGAATTTTTCGATAAGGACGCATGGAGCGCCGCATTTGAAAAATGCGGTATAGACAAAGCTTTCTACGCACACCGCAAACGTGATTTTGACGAAATACTGCCGTGGGATTTCATAGACGCCGGTGTTACCAAAAAATATCTGCAAAAAGAAGCAGAAAACGCCTACTCCGGAAAAACAACGCGAAACTGCGCCGAGGGCTGCACAGGCTGCGGCGCGTCAAGACTTACAGAGGGAGGAAAATGCGATGAGGGAATATGTCCCGTTTGTTGACGTGCGCGCCGTGTTTGAAAAAACGGGCGCCGCAAAGTACTTTTCCCATCTTGACCTTACCCGCACCGTCTCCCGGGCGCTTCGCCGCTCGCGGCTTGATATTTGGATGACGGAAGGATTTTCGCCCAGACCGCATCTTGTATTTACGCCGCCGCTGTCTTTGGGATACGAAAGCATATGCGAAATTATGGATTTTCGTCTGAATTTAGGCGCTGAGCTTAACAGGGACGCACTTATAAATGCGTTTCCTCCCGCGCTCAGCATAAAGGACGTCTATCTTCCTAAACGTAAGCTGAAGGAAATTGAGTTTGCCGAATACGCGCTGACTTTAAATTCGGACAATACGGCAAAAGAAATTTCGGCGATTTTTTCACACCCGGTCATGCTTTTAAAAAAAACAAAGCGCTCGGAACAGGTTTTGGATATAACAAAATTTATAAAATCACTTGACCTTTCAGAAAATAATGGTATTATTAAAATGTCCGCGGTACTCAGCTGTTCCGGCAGTGAAAGTCTCAGCCCCGCCTACCTCATTTCGGCGCTTGCCGAAAACGGAATAAAGGCGGAGCATGTCAGTGTCTGTCGAACCGCTTTTTACGACGGAACGATGAATATTTTCAGATGAGGTAAATGCTATGAATATTCCCGCACATCTTCACGAGCTTAAATGCACACCCGCAGTATTTGCGGTAAAGGACTGCTACCAGATAATGGTGGCTGCAAGGACGGACGTTTTGTTTTGGGTCACGGTAGCCGGCGTTGATTATCACGACCACTCCAACGGAATTATTCGCTCCTCCACACGCATGCACAGAGTAAATGTGCCGATGGAGGCGCTGGACAAAGCGGGCGAGTATACAATAAACTACCGCAGAATAATTGAACGCAAGCCCTACTTTCCGACTACGGAGGAGCCGGTTTCGGCAACGTATAAGTTTAAACCCGTAAATCCAAACGGACCGATAAAAATTTATCATTTGTCCGATACACACGGCAGATTTACTCTTCCGTCACAGGCAGGCAGTTATTTTGGTGACGATATCGATCTGCTTATCCTCAACGGCGATATTCCCGATCACAGCGGAAACATTGAAAACTTTGACCTTATTTTCAGTCTTTGCGAGAGTATCACAGGCGGTCAGCGCCCCTGTATTTTCTCACGCGGCAACCACGACACACGCGGATTCTACGCAGAAAATATCGCGGAATATACGCCGACGGAGGCAGGACACTCATATTTCACCTTCAGACTCGGAAGAATCTGGGGTATTGTCATGGACTGCGGCGAGGACAAAACGGATGATCATGCAGAATACGGACACACGGTCGCCTGCCACGAATTCAGACTTGATGAAACAAAGTACCTTGAAAGAATTATAAAAAATGCCGACGAGGAATATCTGGCAGACGGCGTTGAGTACAGATTTGTAATTGTGCATAATCCGTTTTCATATACCATTAATCCTCCGTTTGACATCGAGCAGCCGCTTTTCAAGAAATGGCTTAATCTGCTTGAAGATAACGTAAAGCCTCAGGTAATGATTTCCGGACATCTGCATTCAACAATGATCAGCCACAAGGGCGGTCCTCTTGACAGCAAGGGTCAGATCTGCCCGGTTATCGTCGGTTCGAGAGAAATACGCGATGAGCGCAGACGCATGACGGACTTTATCGGCTGCGCCATGACCGTTGACGGTAATAAAATGAAGGTTGAGTTTACCAACAAGGATCATGATATCACGGGAAGCGAAACTATTGAGCTTATAAAATAACGGAACAATAAAAAATCACCGGCTTTAAATCCGGTGATTTTTTATTTTTATCCGAAAAGCTTTACCGCTTTTTCAAGGTCATCACGTATAAAAATATGCTGAGGGCAAATATTTTCGCACTTACCGCACTTTATGCAAAGCTCCGCCTTACCGTCAAGGTCAGCATAACGGCGTTTTGCGCGTCCCTCATCGTTAAACATTGCATATTCGTTCATCAGCGCAAAGTTTGCAGGTATGTCAACCCCTGCCGGGCACGGCATGCAATACCGGCATTTGGTGCAGGTATTAAATCGGGACTGACGAACCTTTTGGGCAACAAGCGCAACCGTGTCGAGCTCAGATTTGTCAAACACCCTAAAATCGTCAAACGTCTTAAGATTATCGGTTACATGCTCCATTGCAGACATTCCGCTGAGCACCGTTTTGATCGCCCCGTGGCTTGCAACCCAGCCCAGCGCCCATGCTGCGGGCGAGCGATTGTCATGCGCTCTGAATACACTCATTATTTCGTCTCTGAGATTAACAAGAGAGCCGCCGCGGATGGGTTCCATCGCGATAACCGATATCCCGCGCTGCTCGCACAGCTTCACACCACGCAGACCCGCCTGATACTCAGTATCCATATAATTGTACTGAATCTGACAAAAATCCCAGTCTCGGTAATTGATAATATCCTCAAAAACATCATACCCGTCGTGAAAGCTAAAGCCCAAATGACGAATTTTCCCCTGCTTTTTAAGCTCGTCAAAAAGCTCGTACAATCCAAGCCTTTTAATGAGCTCAAACCTGTCGCGGTTAAGGGCGTGAAACAGGTAAAAATCTACATGATCCGTTTGCAGCTTTTTTAGCTGTCCTTCAAATATCTCTATCGCTTTTTCCCGACTGTCCACCGCCCACATCGGTAGCTTTGTCGCTATGTAAAAGCTGTCCCGAGGGTACGCCGAAAGAAACTGACCGACAAACTCCTCGCTCTCACCGTCATGATACGGATAAGCCGTATCAAAATAATTTACGCCGCTGTCATACGCAAGCCTCAGCATTTCCCCCGCCTTTTCGCGGTCGATTTTGCCGTCCTTTGTAGGAAAGCGCATACAGCCAAAGCCCAGCAGCGACACGTTATCGCCGCACATATTTCTTTTTGTCATCATAGGATGATATCACACCTTTCTCTTATATTGTAGTTTTTAAAATATTTATTTTCAAGCGGTATCCACAGATTTTCAAACATTTTTAAGCTTTCGGCGCTTTCCCTCGCGCAAAGCCGAAGCTTCTGTTCGGAATCCGAAATTTCACAAAACACCTTTATATCAAGCACATCCGGCAGACACGGATGACAGCAGTATGTGCCCTCTATTATATAAATATCACTTTTTGGGATTTTCATTTGGCCCACGATACGCTGCTTTTTACAGTCAAACACACCGTAACGGACAGTTCTGCCCTCTTTCAGCGGCATCAAAACCTCTTTTGTAAAACGGATTTCGTCAAGGTTTATGCGTTCATTTCCCGTGCGCGCGGCGCGCGGTATAAAGAAATCGTCGGTATGTATAACGGGAGCACCCAGCATTTGGGACAGGCTATGCGCCAGCGTCGTCTTGCCCGATGCACACATACCGTCAATGCCGATTATCAGCGGGCGCTTGTCCGCAGCTTTTATCAAATTTAAAAGTTTGTTCACGTAAGTTTCACCGCCATAAAATTACCGAAGCTGTTCCACGGCGACATATCGCTAAAGCCGGTGATATTTTTATCGCAATACATCACGTTTTTTCTGAAAACAACAGGTATCAGAGGCATTTTTTCCGAAAATGCAGACAAATAATCCGAAAGCGAAATCTCACCGTTTCTGAGCCTCTCATAAGCCGCGTCAAACTCCTCATCCGAAAAACCAAAGTAGTTCATGCTTCCGCCGGTCTTATATAAAAACGTAGGATCCATTGTGCGTGAAATCGCGGTCTCTCCAAGGTACAGATCATATTCCCCGCTTTTCACCGCCGCCTCAAACTCGTCGGGTGAAACCTCGGTTATATTAACGGTTACCTGTGCCGACTTGAGATTTTCCACTATCCCGTCTGCAATTGCTTTTTTTATATCACTTCCCGACGGCACAAGCAGGCTGAATACCTTGCCGTTCAGAAGCTGTGTCGGATTTGCCGTATCGGGCGCAGCAGAAGCCACCTCGCTCATACGGTACCAGCACGGATTAAACGGATACCGCGCGGGGTCGGCAAGACCGACAAGGGATTGTTCGGCAAGTCTGTCACGGTCTAAAACAGCTGACAGCGCACGGCGCACCGCAGGGTCTGAAAGAAATTCGTTTGAATAATTCACGCCGATATATATGAGATTGTTTGACGGATAGCTTATTATCGAGTAATCGCGCATCGACGTCAGCGACAGGCTGCTGCTCTGAGCAGACGAAATTATGTCCAGCTCACCTGCGGAAAACAGATTTGTAATATTTTCGTCGTTTTTGGTTTCTATCAAATATATTACCGGCACGTTTGCGCGCTCAAAATACTTCTCGTTTACAACAAGCACGTTTTTACCGTTCTTTTCGGAAAAAACATATGGGCCGCATCCGACGCCGGGTTCACCGTTTTTCATGACGGGAATGTCCAGCATCGCCTCAACGTCGGCAACCTGCTCAGAAAAAACACATACAAAGGTTTGCTCATCCTGAGCATAATACCTCAGCATAAAGCTTGTCTGACGGTTATATGGCGAACCGGCATTTTTTCTTGCAGCATCAAAGCTCTTCACAACGTCCGTTGCCGTCACAGCCGAACCATCCGAAAATACAAGCCCGGAGCGAAGTCTTACAGTTACGGTCGTTTTATCGCGGGTAAAGCTCTCCGCCAGCACTCCGTATGGCTTAAATGTGTCGTCAACGCGCACAAGCGGGCTGTAAATCAGCTTTAAAAGCTCGCTGTTGGCATAACAGGTGGTGGTAACAGGGTTTGTATCCATGTCCTTATAATACAGAACGGACATTTCTGTTTTTGCTGCGCTTTCGCTGTCCTGCTGCTTATTTTCATTATCTACATACGCGCCCAAAACCGACGACTGCGGATCGACAACCGCATCACAGCTGCACATCACCATAACAAGCGACGTTATTAAAATTAAAAGCCTTAGTTTTTTCATATTTCAACCATAGCGGCCATATTGCCGCGCTTTCCGTTTGTTGCACGATGCGAATAATAAATGTCACTGTTGCAATACGTACATTCATAGCTTAAATGTATATTTTCGGGCAACAGACCCGCGCTTTCCAAAACAGCGCGGTTTGCACCGTTTAAATCAAGCATATACTTTCCGTCCGTTTTTTCTCTAAAAAACTGCGAAAATTCCGGATTATTTTTCGTAAAGCCGTCAAAAACATCCTGTCCGACCTCATAACAGCACGCGCCGATACACGGACCGACCGCCGCAGTCAAATCCCAAGGGTTGCACCCGTAATTTGCAATCATTTTGTTCACAGCGACCGCAGTAATCCCAAGCGCCGTGCCACGCCATCCGGAATGTACACAGGCGACAGCTCTTTTTTTGGGATCTGCAATTATTACAGGCACACAGTCGGCGACAAAAGTGACAAGGCACAATCCGCGCTCGTTTGTCACAAATCCGTCAACCGCCTGCTCGGCAAACCAGAATCCACCCGTCTTATGCGAGCTATCAACAGTCAAAACATTATCGGTATGCTGCTGATTGGACAAAACGGCACTGCCGGAAAAGCCCGCCGCTTCAAAAACACGGCGATAATTTTCCTGCACATTTTCCCGCGTTTCCCTTGAAAAGGACAGATTAGTCTCAGACAGATATCCGCGGCTCACGCCGCCTATGCGCGTGGTAAAGCAGTGCTTTTCAAACCCGATATCATCCAGTGCGCGGCAGCGCAAAGTTTTCACGCCGTTTGAATTGTCAAAATAAAAGCTGTCGGTCATATAACGCTCCTTTTTATTATTATATATGAAAGAATACGGGATTTCAACAATATTGACTTTAATTTTTTAAGGGTGTATAATTCAGGCTGAGGTGAATTAATTTGTACAAAACAGAGCTGCATGTGCATACTTGCCCTGCAAGCAAATGTGCGCACACCGAGCCTGAGGAAATGATAGAGCAATATATTGAAAACGGATATTCGACAGTTGTTATAACAAACCACATGAGTCCGACGCTGTTTGATGTTATTCTCCCCGATATAACCGATTATAAAGAGGCGGCAAAAATTTTTCTTGAGGATATACGCCGCGCGCGGGTGTACGCCGCCGGAAGAATAACGGTGCTGACAGGAATGGAGCTGCGCGTCAGAAAGAACATGAACGATTACTTGATTTACGGTATTGACGATGAGTTCATACTGAATATGGGCAATATTATGGACTGGACAATAAAAGAGCTGTATCCGTTTTTTCATGAAAACGGCGCTCTTATCTTTCAGGCGCACCCCTTCCGCGACACTATGACCGTGACAAGCCCGAAGCTTCTTGACGGCATAGAAGCGGGTAATTTCTGCACAACGCATGATTCACGCAATGATATCGCGGCAGCCTGGGCAAAAAAATTCGGTATGCTGACGGTCTACGGTTCCGACTATCACAGCAAATCGTACATGCGCGGCGCGGGTATTCTCACAGAGCAGCCGATAAAAGACAACTCACAGCTTGTAGAGGTGCTGAAAACAAAAAACTTTACGGTAACGGACGGTGAAAATATTTTTTCACCGTATTAAAACGCAAGCCATATATGAAATATACCGCGCACTTTTTCTTGCAACTTTTTACATTTTATGATATGATACTTTAAATATTATATAATGATATGTTTTGTCTGATTAATCAAATTACTCCTGCACAAAAGCGTCCAATGCATTTCGCAAAAAAATATTTATTAAGCAGCTTCTGCTGTAATTGTATTGCAAACCCAACTGATCCAAACGTTTTACAACATTCTTATCTATGCGAACGGAAAAGCTGACAAAATCTGATCCCCCTCTTAAAGGATTAGGTTTTAATATAAATTTTTCGTTTGACATGTTATACATTCAAATAAATGTAATGTCGATAGTTTATTTAAAGAATTTAAGGAAATTTGAAATGAAATACTATGATAATCTTAAAAAAATAAGAGAACAAAAACAGAAATCACAAAAACAAATTGCAGACATTTTAAATACAACACAGCAACAATATCATCTATATGAAAGCGGCAAAAGAAAATTACCTATTGACGGTTTAATTATCTTGTGTAACTATTACAATATCTCCGCCGATTACATCCTCGGTCTCTCCGATTTTACCGATATACGAAAATAAATTCTCATAACATACAGTTACAACTAAGGAGGTAAAAATCATATGGGAGACGCGTTATGCGGACTTGACTGCACAAAATGCCCTTCGCAGTCAAACTGCAAAGGCTGTAAAAACACCGACGGGCATCCGTTCGGCGGCTCATGTATGCTGGCGCTGTGCCGTAAAAACAAAGGCTGCGATAGCTGCGGCAGTGTTTTTAACAACGGCTGTAAACTCAAAAAAAGACTTATTGCAGAATTCAATGCACTCGGTATAAAAGATATGGCTACGGTTACCGACCTCAATGCTCTGCGCGGAGGTTTTGTTAATCTTAAATATAAGCTGCCGGGAGGACAGATTATCAGCTTTTGGGAAGACGACAGAATATATTTGGGTAACCAAATCTGTAAAAAAGGCAGTGAACGCTGCTACGGACTTACCGCCGACGAGCATTATCTTTTGGTATGTGAGTACGGAGCAAACGGTGCCGACGCCGAAATCGTAATCTATAAAAAATGGCGTTAAAAAACTGCGCTTTTAATTGCCTTACGGCGATTTTTATAATATACCATTAAAAAACTAAGGGGGAAAATATGAAATCAACCGTTCTTATTCTTATCGCGATCGCGATATATTTGGCGGGTATGCTGATAATCGGTTTTGTCTGCTCACGCAAAAACAAAAATACCGACGATTTTTATCTCGGCGGCAGGCGGCTCGGTCCGTTTGTCACGGCAATGAGTGCCGAAGCATCTGATATGAGCTCATGGCTGCTTATGGGTCTTCCGGGACTTGCTATGCTCACCGGACTTGCACAGCCGACCTGGACGGCGCTCGGTCTTGCCATCGGTACATACCTTAACTGGCTTATCGTTTCAAAACGAATACGAGTATATTCGCACAAAATAAATGCCATAACTATTCCCGAATTTTTTTCAAAACGCTATAAAGATAACAAAAATATCCTCAGCATTATAGCTGCGCTGATTATTATTATATTCTTCGTTCCATACACCGCGTCGGGATTTGCCGCATGCGGAAAACTGTTTTCCACAGTTTTAGGGGTTGACTACTTGGGCGCTATGATTGTATGTGCCGTTGTCATATGCCTTTACTGCGTAATGGGAGGTTTTCTTGCCGCAAGCACAACCGACCTTGTACAGTCAATCGTCATGACAGTTGCGCTCATCGTTGTTATCGGCTACGGCGAAGCTACCGGAAGCGCGGGCAACGCCGCGTTCGGCTTTGACGGTATTATAGACAGCGTGAAACAGCTTCCCGGTTACCTCTCGCTCAATTCTTACTATGACGCTTCAACAAACAGAGCCGTGCCTTTCGGAATTCTCCCTATAGCCTCACTTCTTGCATGGGGTCTGGGATACTTTGGAATGCCCCACGTCCTTTTGCGCTTTATGGCCATCAATGACGCAAAAAATCTCAAAACCTCACGCCGGGTTGCCACAGTATGGGTAATTATATCCATGGCAGTCGCCGTAATGATAGGTATTACAGGATATGCCCTTGTACAGTCGGGAGTCATTACAGACCCGTCAGACCCGAATAAAGAAACTATAATCATAACAATCGCACAGGCAATCAGCAGATATGGCTATATCTTCGCTCTGTGCGCCGGCGTGATCCTTGCCGGTATCCTCGCCGCCACAATGTCAACAGCCGATTCTCAGCTTTTAACAGCGGCAAGCGGAGTAACAAACGATATATGTGAAAACTTCTTCGGTATAAGGCTGTCGGACAAAAAATCCATACTGGTCGCTCGTTTATCGGTTATCGGAATTTCCGTTTTATCCGTCATCTTCGCCCGCGATCCCGATTCATCGGTATTTCAGGTTGTTTCCTTTGCATGGGCGGGCTTTGGCGCCTCCTTCGGTCCCGTAATGCTCGCAGCACTGTTCTGGAAGCGCTCAACAAAATGGGGTGCAATCGCCGGTATGGTCTCGGGCGGCGCCATGGTCTTTATATGGAAATACGGAATTTCAAAGTTAGGCGGCGTATTTGCGATTTACGAGCTTCTGCCAGCGTTTATTTTCGGTCTTATAGTGCTTGTTGTTGTAAGTCTTCTTACAAAACAGCCGGAAAAAGAAATTATACTTGAGTTTGATGAAACAGTAAAAGAATGTAAAGCAAAATAAGACATTATTAATTAAAAATCCCGCCGTGAAATTGATTTTCACGGCGGGACTTTTAATTTCCGTTCGACAAAATGAAAGAAAAATTACCGACTGCTTCAACATAACAACATTACATAATTTTTGCAGAAAAATTATCATTCAAACAGGTTATTAACATTTTGAACAGAGTTTTGAACATACTTTAATTCCGCATGTTTACTATTCAAACAGCTTATTTCATATATTTTTCGACAGCTTGTCAGCGCATATTCGGTTAAAAACTTATCGGCTTATTTGGTTTACATAATGCTTTTTGAATATCCGTCGTTGCAAGCGCATTTTGGTCAAGTCCTGCAACAAAACCTGCACTGAATTCATAAAAGCCCTGTGCGCCGACCATTGCGGCGTTATCCCCACAAAGAGAAAGAGGAGGGATAAAAAGCTTGCAGCCGCTTGGAAGACTGCTCTGAAGTTTTTGCCTGAGCATAGAATTTGCCGACACTCCGCCCGCAACAGCAAGCCGTGTAAAGCCAAGCGCTTTTGCCGCACCATAGAATTTTTCGGTGAGCACGCCGGTTATCGCTTCGCTGTACGATGCGGCGATATCCGCGGCGTTTATACTCTGCCCGCGCTGGGAAGCCGTATGCACATAGTTTATTATTGCGGTCTTTACGCCTGAAAAAGAAAAATCAAAGGGTGCGTCCTTAAAGCTTACCTGCGGAAACCTTACGGCATGGGGGTCACCGCTTTTTGCCAGCTTGTCGATTTCCACGCCTCCCGGATACGGAAGCCCCAGCACGCGCGCGCCTTTATCAAACGCTTCGCCTGCCGCGTCATCGCGCGTCATACCTACAATTTTATAATCGGTATAACCCTCCACGCTGACAATATGAGAATGCCCGCCCGATACGACCATTGCCAGAAACGGCGGTTCAAGCTCCGGGTAAGCAAGATAGTTTGCGGCGATATGTGAGCGGATATGATGCACCGGCACCAGCGGCAGACCGTTTGCATATGCAAAGCCCTTGGCAAAATTCAGCCCCACAAGCAGTGCGCCGATAAGCCCGGGCGCGCTTGTCACCGCTACCGCGTCTATATCGGATACTGAAAGACCGCTGTCCTCTATCGCCTTTTCCACAAGCGGCGTTATCTTTTCAACATGACAGCGCGAAGCAATTTCCGGCACAACGCCGCCGTAAACCTTATGTATATCTATCTGAGAAAAAACTGTATTTGAAAGCACCTGTCGCCCATCACGCACGACGGCCGCCGCAGTCTCGTCACATGAGCTTTCTATTGCAAGTATGTTCATAATTATATCCTTCTCCTAAGCACCGCCGCATCCTCAACCGGAGCGCTGTAATAATTTCTTCGCCGCGCTATTTCTTCAAATCCGGCGCGCTCATAAAATGCACGTGCGGCGGTATTTGAAAGGCGCACCTCCAAAAGCTGCTCTTTGACACCGCGTTCTTTACAATAACGGCTTGCATACTCTAAAAGCGCTTTTGCCGCCCCTCTTCGGCGATAAGCGCTGTCCACTGCGATATCTAAAATATCGCAGCTTTCAAACGAAATCATAATAAGTATTATTCCGCACAGCCGCTCATCCGACGGTAAGCTGCGAGCGCAGAAAACGCGGACAGCCGGATTTTGAACGTATTCACTCAGCTGCCGCTGCGCATCGAAACCGACACAGAGAGATAAAATATTCACTGCGTCGCCAAAATCCCGCCTGTCAGCGCCGGCATCAAGTTTTGAAATTTTAAAATTCATAAACTCACCGTCATTTTATACGTCTTCTTCCACGAAATGCCTGTCATAAATATTCCAGTATTTTCTGTACACTCTGTCCTCACGCCCGTCAAGGTTTAATTGATACATTCTGAAAATCACCGGAAAATTCTTCGGCTGCCACTGCTCCTCATAGGAGTAGCAGTATTTCATCCCGATATTTCGCATGACACCGCCGCTTCTCGGATTATTTCTGTCATGTGTCGCCGTGATGTACAAAATCCCGTCCTTTTTCAAATATTCGACAAGAGCTTTGCTCGCCTCCGTTGCAATTCCCTTATGCCAAAATTCCTTACGAATGGCATAACCGAAGTCGTGACTGTCATCCGTTTCTGCATTAACATAACCGACAGGAATATTATCCTGTTTCATGCAGATTGCAAAATAATATTTCTTATCTGCAATCCTCTTCTTATAAAAAGCCTCTGCCTGCTCTAAATTCTTTACGGGATACCACGGTAAAAAGGTGTTTACATCTTTGTCATTTAGGAGCAGAAAAAGTGCTTCCATATCCTTTAGCTCAAATTTTCTTAAAATGAGCCTATCTGTTTCAAGAATTATATTATCCACGGATTTCCCCATACTTTTAAAAACAGCACTACTTACACTCGTACCAGGTTCTGCCCCACTGTACGTCTGCACGAAGACGCACGTTAAGTTTTGCCGCGTTTTCCATTTCACGCGACAAAAGTGCGCATACTCCGTCCTTTTCCTCCTCGGGCGCCTCAATAATCAGTTCGTCATGCACCTGTAATATAAGCTTTGCGCGAAAGCCGCCGTCAAGCAGCGCCCGGCGTGTGTTCACCATTGCAATTTTTATAATATCCGCCGCGGTGCCCTGTATCGGCGCATTCATCGCCGCCCGCTCGCCGAACGAACGGATATTGAAATTTTTTGATTCAAGCTCAGGCAGGTATCTGCGTCTCTCAAACAGCGTTTTGACATACCCGTTTTTATGAGCCGAGCTTACGACATTCTTCATATATGTCCGAACTCCGCTGTACAGATTAAGATAGCTGTCTATATACTGTCGTGCCTGTGTACGCGTAGTCTTTATATCCTGTGCAAGCGAAAAGTCGGAGATTCCGTAAACTATGCCGAAATTGACCGCCTTTGCCATGCGTCTCATTTCAGGCGTAACAAAATCCGTAGGGACGTTAAACACGCTGGAGGCGGTCACAGTATGAATATCCTCCTCACGGGCAAAGGCGTCCAGCATTTTTTCATCATTTGCCATGTGGGCCAAAACCCGAAGCTCAATCTGAGAATAGTCGGCGTCCACCAGCACGCAGTCATCGTCCGCTGCAAACATAGCTCGCAGCTCACGTCCCAGTTCTGTACGAACCGGGATATTCTGCAAATTCGGCTCTGTTGAAGATATACGCCCCGTCTGGGTCACCGTCTGATTAAAGCTTGTGTGTATTTTACCGTCCTGACCGATAAGCTTCAAAAGCCCATCGCAATAGGTGCTTTTAAGTTTAACATATTTTCGGTACTCCAGTATCTCGTCAACAATCTCATGCTTACCCGACAGCTTTTGGAGAATTTCGGCATTTGTCGAATAGCCGGACTTGGTTTTTTTACCGTGCGGAAGCTTTAGCTTTTCAAAAAGAATAACTCCAAGCTGTTTGGGTGAATTGATATTAAAATGCTCGCCGGCAAGAAAATAAATCCGCTTTTCAAGACTGTCTATCTGACCGGCAAGCCGTATTGAGTACCGTTCCAGCGCCGCCCTGTCAACATAAAAGCCGCAGTTTTCCATATCTGCAAGCACAACTGTCAGCGGGAACTCGATATTATAAAGCAGCTCATGCTGCCCGTGACTCTGCGTTATTTCAAGCTGCGCCGAAACGATATCACGCATACGCGAAACAAAGGTTACGCACAGTCCGTTATCATCTGCGCGCATACCGATATACCTGCTGAAAATATCCTGAAGGGTATATTCGCTCGTGGACGGGTCAATCACATACTGCGCAACCTCTATATCGTAAAACGGCAAAACATCCGGCTGCGACTTCAAGATTTCTCTGTAAATTCCCTTCGGCTTAAAAGTGAATTTTTTAATCGTGTCATCTGTCAAAAGCGGGGCATAGCCGGAAATTTCCGCCGGACCGTTTTCCGTATCAGCATACATTTTGCCGTCGTCAAGCAAAAAATAAAGTCCGCGCTCTTTAAAATAGTCTGTACATGACTCAGCCTTCAAAACTCCGATAGATTCTGCTTGAAATGTTTGCTCCTGCGGCTGTTCAAGCTCAAGCTTGTTCATAATGCTTGTCAGCTCGTACTTTTTCAGCAGCGGCAGGAGCCGCTCGGCGTCAAAGTCGCACACCTGCATTTCATCGTCTGAAATTTCAATCGGAACGTCCCGCTTTATCGTCGCAAGCTCCTTAGACAAAAACGCGCTTTCACGGTCGGCGTTCAGCTTTTTGCGAGCTGCCGGCTTAATCTTATCGCTTTCGATATTTTCATAAACATCTTTCAGACTGTGAAACTCACGTATAAGCTCCAGGGCACCCTTTTCACCTATTCCCGACACACCGCGGATATTGTCGGAGCTGTCGCCCATAATTGCTTTAAGGTCTACGACTTCACGGGGGTGTATACCGTATTTTTTTTCGATTTCATCAACGCCGTAAATTTCCACCTCCGACATTCCGCCACGGGTAACCGGCATTATAACCCGAGTTTTATCGCTGATCAGCTGAAAATCGTCGCGGTCACCCGACACAATATCACATTCATATCCGTGCTTCTCACAGTAAGCCGAAAGCGTGCCGATAATATCATCAGCCTCAAACCCCTCACACGCAAACATCTTGACGTTCATAGCGCAAAGTATCTCTTTAAGCGGGTCAAGCTGCGCGGCAAGCTCATCAGGCATTCCGTGCCGCTGAGCCTTATATTCCGGATACATCATATGCCTAAAGGTTTTTGCACGCACATCAAACGCAACCGCAACCATATCGGGTTTGGCCATCTCGAAATATTTAAAATACAGCTTCAAAAATCCAAATACCGCGTTTGTCGGCATTCCGTCTTTTGTAGTAAGGTTTTTTATCGCGTAAAACGCGCGGTTAATTATTGAATTGCCGTCAAACACAAGCAACTTCATTTACATTCTCCCCATTGCTTTTCAAAAAGATTTCTCATATCCTGCGGCATATCCACCTCAAAATGCAGATGCTCACCGCTTATCGGATGGATAAAATCAAGGCTTTGTGAATGAAGCGCGTGGCGCTTCATCCCGCCCGAAAATTCGTGCCCGTAGAGGAAATCGCCCGCCACGGGGCAGCCGATATAGGACATATGCACCCGTATCTGATGCGTGCGCCCGGTCTCCAGCCACAAACGTAAAAGCGAGTATTCACCGCTCCGTACAATTTCAAAGTGTGTAACCGCCGGCACACCGTTTACAAAGTCAACGCACCGTTTGATAACGGATCCGTTTTCTCGTGCAATCGGCGCATCTACAACGCCAAAATCACACGTCGCCTTTGGGCAGCCATCTACAAACGCAAGATATTGACGCTTAATCCGCTTTTTTCGCAGGTCGGAGGACAAAACCCCCGATGCGTGCGCGTTTTTTGCAACAAGAATAAGTCCGCTTGTATTTTTGTCAAGCCGGTTGACAGGCCGCACCGCGCAGTCCTCTCCGTTTTGCAGAAAATGAAACGTCAGCGCGTTTGCAAGCGTATTATCAAAGTTATTCTGCGACGGATGAGTAGCCATAAACGGCGGCTTATTGCAAATAACAACGTCCCTGTCCTCGTATACAATATCAAGCGGCAGTTCTGCCGGCGCTACACGCTCAAGAACAGGCTCCCTTATATAAACGGTGAGCCTGTCCCCGCACCGCAGCTGCTTTAAGACAGTGGATTTTTTATTTCCTATCATTATTCCGTGCGGATTTTTCTTGAGTTCCTTTATCATACGGGATGAAAAACCCCGTGCTTTTAAAAACGAAAGCACCTGCCGCCCTGCAAACTCGTCGTCTATCTCATACATTAGCTTACGTATCATACCCGCTGTATCCATCCGTTCGGTGCAGGATAAATGCCCGCGCCTATATTTACCATCGCATCAAAAAGCTTTTTTGAAAGCTTGCCGCCGGGCAGCATCAGCTCGCTGTCCAGCCCATCTATGCAGACAATACGCGACACAATATTGTACGTATCCACTGAAAATGATTCGGACAACCTCCCCGCAAGGTGCATTTGCACAAGCTCGTCAGCTGACAGCCTTTTTTCATCAACCTCAATACCCCAGTCGCGCATCAGTTCAACGGCACAACCGTGCATAATACTCCTCGGAGCACCGCCGAAAGCCGGAGACACCACTCTGTCGTCAATACGAAAAAAGATATCCGCGTCAGCCAGCCCGAGTATGTAGCGCTTATATACACCGTCCATTAAAAGCGCGCCGTCATAACCTTTCTGCCGTGCAAGCTCACAGATGAGTGCCCGCCCGAAACGGCTTGAATCCTCATCGGCAAATACCCGTCTGTCACAAAGCTTAACATCAGACTTTTCATGCCACAGGGTTATAGTAACAACGGCATTTTCTACAGGATACGGACGAAAGACTAAATCATCGCAGCTAAGTTTTACACGCGCAAAAAATCTGCCTCCGTCATAAAGAAGATGACGCTCATTATCCACAAGCCTTAAAAGTGCCTCGAGCACCATTCCCTCGTCAACCATCGGCAAAAGTCTCTCGCCCGCCTCGATATTCAGCCTTGTTATCGCCTGCTTTGCACAAAACAAAACCGCGCTTTTCTGCGCATCGGCAACAATGCACACCGTCTGCGACACACCGAGTCCGAAAAATGCGCCGCTGCTCTGCGGCGTTTGCACCGCCTCTCCAAGCGGCAAAATGCGCATATCGCCCCACTTGTCGCCGCTAAGGCGCATGCACGCAAAAAACTCAGTAAATCCGCTCATATCAAAATACCGGCTTTTCCGCTTTGTTTTTCATTTTTACCTGCTCCTTATAAATTTTATTATCTGCATGGCAGCGCCCACACCTGCGCCGACGGCCGTTCCTATCTGCTTTATTCCGAAGATACAGTCGCCTGCGGCATAAAGCCCCGGCACATTGGTTTCAAATTTATCATTGACAACAATATCCGCGCCCTTTACCTGCGCGCCGATACGACGTGCAAAATCAGCAGCACCCGCAACACCCACAGCGGCAAAAAGTCCGCTGAGCTTAATTTTTTTATCATCCAAAATAACAGCTTCTATACTGTCTTTGCCCTCAATCCCGGTAATTTTTCCGGTATTAACGGAAAACTCGGAAAAATCCGCCTCCGGTTTGGCACCGTCAGTCAGAATACATACGCTTTTGCACATGCGCGCAAGCTCGCGCGCCTCGGAAAGCGCGTACTCACCCGCGCCGATAACGCCGACGTCCTTTCCTCTGAAGAAAAAGCCGTCACACACGGCACAGTAGCTGGCTCCGCGGCCAAGGTAGCTTTCAAACTCCTGCGCAGGCGGTTTTGTCCTTTTGGCGCCGCTGGCAATAAGCAGCGCCGTACTCTCGTACTCTTTGCCGTACGTCTTTATGACAAAGCCGTCGCCGTATACGGCAGACAGAGCCTGACGGAAAACCGTCTCTACTTTAAGGCGCCTAAGCTGCATAAGGCCTTTTTCAAAAAGCTCCTTGCCCGACACCGACTCAAAACCATAATAATTTTCAATTTTATCAGCCTTTAAAAGCGCGCTTGCACCGCTGTCTATCACCAACACATCCAGCCCTGCGCGCTTTGCATATATCGCGGCTGTCGCTCCGCAGGGACCGGCTCCTATTACAATCAAATCTTTTTTCATATGTTTTTATTATATATCAGTAAAAGTCCTTTAATCAATAAATCCTTATCGTGAATAATTTTTCTCTTGCAGTGAGGGATAATCAGTGAAGAAAGTCCGCCCGTTGCAATGACATTACATGGCGCGCCGATTTCCTTTTCAAATCTCTCGATTATACCGTCAAGCATCGATGCATAGCCCAAAACAATGCCGCTTTTCAGCGAATCGGTAGTATTGGTGCCTATGGCGTGCTTGGGTCTGTCAATATTTATCTGAGAAATCTGCGCCGCATTCTGAGCCAGCGCATTCATTGAAATCCGAACGCCAGGCGTTATCGCCGCGCCCAGATACTCGCCCTTTTTACCGATAGCGGAAAATGTCGTCGCCGTACCCATATCGATAACAATGGCAGGCGTGCCGTAGCTGTGGATAGCCGACACCGCGTCAACCACCATGTCGCAGCCCAGCTGCGACGGATTGTCAATCCTGATATCAAGCCCGGTCTTAACACCGGGACCTACTATAAACGGCGGCTTACCGATAAGCATTTCGACAGCACCGGCAAACGGCACCGAAAGATTTGGAACGACGGACGATATAATAGCTCCGTCGATATCGGACACATTTATATTATTTATCTTGAGCATGCTGTTCAAATTTATTGCATACTCGTCGCGTGTGCGCGTAGCGTCCGTCTTTATCCTCAGGGTCAGCTTGAGAATATCGCCTTCAAATACACCCAGCACAATATTACTGTTTCCTATGTCTACCGTTAAAACCATTTATTTCACCTCCAAAGGCTCGACCACAACTGTGCGGTAACCATCATACACAACCATGCCGGGCTTTGCACCCGACGGCTTTCTGACATTTTGTACCGGACAGTAGTCTACCTCAACCTTTTTATCATTTTTACCCTTACTGTAAAAAGCGCATACTCGAGCCGCATACTCTATTACATCATCGGGCGGGACAGCGCCCATGCACCTGATAAGCACGTGAGAAGAATGAATTGACTTGGTATGCAGCCATATATCGTCCCTGCGCGAAAGCTTGACGGTCACAAGGTCATTTTGAATATTGTTTCTGCCGACAAGTATCGTAAATCCGCCGTACTTAAGCTCGCGCGGTACGGACGGCTTTTCAACGGTGCGTGCCTTTGACATGCGTTTTAAATATCCTCCGCGCACGAGTTCATCGCGTATCTGCTCGGCATCCGCAAGGCTTTCACTGTCGCAGAGAGACAAAAACACGCTTTCGAGATATAAAAGCTCGGCGCGGTCCTTTTCTATCAGCTTTTCAAGAATAACAGCCGAGTTTTTCGCTTTATTGTATTTTTTAAAATATGCCTGCGCATTAGCCGCGGGGGATAACTGAGCGCGCAACGGTATTTTGATTATTTTACAGTCATCGTAATAATTTTCAGCCTCAAATTCGGTCATACCATTTTTCAATCGGTATAAATTAGCGTTTATAAGCTCGCCGTAAATACGGTACTGTTCAGCCTTGTCTGCCGCACGCAGCTCCTTTTGCCGCACAGCCATTGTCCGTGAAATGCGAGAGCTGAGCCTTGTAAGAAGCTGGGACAAATCACGCGTTTTCTGCTCAAACCGCATTTTTTTAGCGGCAGCCGCAAAGAATTCTTCAACGGCGTCCGACGGCGTTGCCGTCTGCTCTGTTGTACAATACTCGCCGTACTGCCGAATAGGCATAAACGAAAAGTCCACAAGCGCCCCGTTATCCTTCCTGCGGATAACGGTCGGCTGACAGCTTCCGCTGATTATATCGTTTTGTATTTTGGAAATAAGCTTCTCCATGCGTGATATATCGCCCATGGACAGCTCACCGCAGCGCCGTTCGCTGACGCCCGTTGAAAGATATGCAATTTCTCTTGCATTAAGCGGGGATATCCCGCTTAAATTATGCATTATTGACCGTTCGAGAGTAAGCTCGGGATTTGACAGCAGAGCATCTGCCGACCTCAGTTGAGAAAACGGAATTTTCCCCTCTTGAGCCGGCGCCGGCTCAAATCGCGCCGACGGTAAAACCGTCCTTCCTCCCGACAGATCGGCGCGGCGCACAGCGTCAATGATTTTGCCGCCGTAAACGTCGCCCTCAATAATTATCATATTTGCCGAACGACCCATAAGCTCTACTGCTATACTTTTAACAACAGGCTCAAAAAAATCGTTTTTACACTCAAACTCAAATACAACGCACCGCTCAAACTGCGGCATATATACGCGGCAGAGCCGCCCGCCGATAAAATGCTTTCTCAGCACCATGCAAAAAGTCGGGGGCACTGCAGGATTTTCAGTTTCGGCGTCCGTCAGCGACACGCGCGGCGCATTTGTTGAGGCATTAATCAATAGCTTGCGTTTTCCGCCATGATGCCCGCCACGCAAAACAAAAACACTTTCATCCTTTGACGGCATAAATACCTTTTCCGTGCGCATACCGCAAAGCTCGCTGTTCAGTTGTCTTGTAAGAAAGGATAAAAAACACGCGTCAAGCGACATATATATTCTCCGTTATTTATTACTTATTATTTTTATCGACGCCGGATCAGCTCTGTTCTGTCCGACGTAAAAATCCTCACGCCGGTCAGCAGCGTCTCAAGGCGGCGGGCAAACGGCTTTACGATTATGTTTTCAGTTTCGAAATGTCCCAATGCGATAAGGTTAAGTCCGTTATTGTCCGCAAATACAAAATGTTCATGCTTGCCCTCGCCGGTAATAAGCGTGTCAATTCCGTACTCGTTCAGCAGCGTAAGCGCACTGCCGCCCGATCCGCTGACTACCGCAGCGCGCCTTATCGGCCGCTTTATTATAAAGTCCGCACGTTTGGAGCCGATACGTGCTTTCAAAAAGTCGATATACTTAATCGGGTCGTTTGTGAATTCCGTTCCATCCTCAAGCTCTCCGTATCTGCCAAGCGCACAGCCGTCAATAAAAAGCGGCTGAGGATTACAAATTGCGGCAAGCTCAGTCAGCAGGTCATTTATTCCGCCGTCAGCCGCGTCAAGGCAGGTGTGCGCGGAAATAACAGCAATGCCGTTTTTTATAAAATGGTAAATAGGCGCATCCGCCGTCACCGCGCGCAGCGGGTCAAACACCAAAGGATGATGGCTTATAACAAGAGTACATCCGTATTTTAAAGCAAGCTTCAGCGCGTACATATCCGCATCAAGCGTCACAAGCACATGGCTTACACTATCATTTTTATCACCGCACATCAGCCCGCAGTTATCCCACGCGCAGGCCCCTGAAAACGGCGCAATACCGTTTACGACGGCAACAACATCGTCAATTTTCATTTTTTCTCTCCGTCATATTGGAAGTTATGATTTTTTCAAGCAGCTCAAGTGCGCGCTTTCTTTCCGTATCGATATTATCCGACCGGTGCATGCCGTCAAGCGCCTTGCGTACACGCAGAAGCTCCTTTTCAAGATATAGATAAAAGTTTTTATCGCGCACCGCACCATAAAACGGGCAAAACTCACGCGCCTTGCCGTCACGGCGGCAAAGCACTGCAGTATACATTTTATCTCCGTCTCGGCAGAATACGCGCTTTTCAACGGCATACCCGTTTTGACTCAGATACCGCTCCAGCTCATAAACCGCGCTCATCGGCTGCAAAACAAGCCGCTTGTCGGTAAGTCTCCGGCTCAGAATTGACTCTATCAGCTCGCCACCCATACCGGCAATAACAAAACATCCGATTTTGTCAAACAACCTCTTAGGAATATTTAAAAAACCGTCCGACAGCATAAGCTGTATTTTATCTGCCATTTTGTGTGCCTCAACAGTTTTTCGCGCCGCAGCAAGCGGTCCCGGACGCAAATCCGTTGCCAACGCCGCCGGTACTCTGCCCTGCTTTACCGCGTAAACTGCCAGCTTGCAGTGGTCAGTTCCGACATCGCACAAAATTTCACCCTCAGGCAGCAGATTATATATCATTGAAAGACGGGCATCAAGCATATTTTCTCCCAAAATAAGCGGCGGGCTTTACCGCAGCTGTTTAATGCGTATAGCTTACATAATACATTATATAATATAATTACATAATTTACAATAAGTTGCCTTGACATTTATTACATAAAATAATAGAATATTTTATGTTTTGAAAATATCCGAACGAGGGCTTCCGGCACAGCGAAGAAATAGAGTGAACGGGGAACATTTGAATTGACTGACGCTGTAATAAACCTGCTCAGACCGTGGGCGGTATATCTCGTATTTGCAGTCGGACTCGTATTTATAATCAAAGGCGGCTCGCTGCCCGTGGCACAGACACTCTGTATACAGACATCCCGGTCTGCCTTGCAATTGCGCTTATCGCAGTTATCCCTGCCATAATAACCCGAAAGCTTCATCTCTGGCAGAGCGTGGTCATGATAACGGGATATATCGGTTATCTTGTATTTATGTGTATATAAAACATTATTAAATTCTGAGGTGATTAAATTGAATAACCTTCATTTACGGTTTCCCGGAGGGCTTGCCAAATGTCTAACGCTAAGTTATGACGACGGGGTAGAGCAGGACATGCGTCTTTGCGCTCTCATGAAAAAGCACGGCATTGCCGGCACCTTCAACATCAGCACCGGCAACTACTCGCCTGAGGGCAAAATATTCGAGAAAGGCAGAGTACACCGCCCGATGACTCAAAGACAATGCCTTGAGACCTATAAGGATCAGCCGCTTTTCGAGGTGGCAACACATGCGCTTCACCATGCCTGGCTGCCCAACATACCATTGTCAGAGGCAGTACATGAGATAATAGAGGACAGAAGAAACATAGAAAATCAGTATGGCACAATCTGCCGCGGACACGCATACCCATACGGTGCGTACAGCGACGATATAGCAAATATTCTTAAAAGCTGCGGCATAGTTTATGCCAGAACAACTGTATCAACGCATAAATTCCGGCTGCCCGAAAACTGGCTGATGTTAAATCCGACCTGTCACCACAAGGACGCCAGTCTTATGGAGCTTGCAGATAATTTTCTCAGCGATACGCCGAAACGCTCTCCCTTATTCTTTTATCTTTGGGGACATACGTTTGAATTTGAAAGCGATAATAACTGGAATGTAATCGAACGTTTTTTTGAAAAAATCGGAGGCAATCCCGAAATTTGGTACGCCACAAACATTGAAGTTTACGACTATGTGCAGGCGTTTAATTCTCTAATATTTTCCGCTGACGGACATAATGTATTTAATCCGACGTCCGCCGACGTCTGGATAAGTCTTGACAGTAAAAGCATTTATAAAATACCGAAAGGAGAAACTATCAAGCTATGACAGACAATATTTTTTCGATAAAAAGCCCAGTCAACGTAAGCTCCGTCGGCTTTGACGGCAAAATGAGCGTAGCGGACGCTATGAGCATATTTCAGTACGCAGTAACGCTGCACACAGAGGAGATGGGAGTAGGTTTTAACAGCGTACTTAATAACCATGGTGCGAAATGGGTGATAGCTAAGGCGCGTTTTGAAATAACACGCTTTCCGTCAAACGGTGAGACTATAAAGGCTGTCACATGGCCGTTAAAGCCGGGTGTCATGCGGTTCGGACGCTGCTTTTCAATACGCGATGAACAGGAGTTCGACTGCATAAACGCATACACCGACTGGTGCCTTTTGGACAAGAATACCTCCGAGGTACTTAAAACATCTATACTGGGAGAGCTCTTTCCCCAATACCTTACCGAACGGAAAGTCGGCAAATATTCCAACTTTACGCTTGATGTCACTCAACAAAACCTTTGCTATAAAAGAACCATGCGGCTTTCCGACCTTGACATTAACGGGCACGTAAATAATATTTCCTATATACGGATGGCGCTGGACTGTTTTTCAGGCAGCGAAATGAAGAATATGACAATTAAATCGTTTGAAATGATTTACAGGCGGCAGTGTTTCGAAAAAGAGACGCTGGCATTGTATCGCGCCAATGACGGCGACGGCTGTTATATCGAGGCTCGTGCGCAAAACGGCGACGTTGTTTTCACCGCAACAGTAAATAAATAGCCGTATTTTTTGCCCCGGATTATAAAATAAAGCACCTTCGGCAGCAGACTGAATCGCTGCCGAAGGTGCTTTTTATTATTTTTTACAGTTTAAATATTTTTATGCATTCGGAGCCCAAGGATTGCCGTCTACTGTATTTCCGTCAAAGCTTACTGAAACACCCGAAGCTATACTTGCCGCCTTATAATACGGATTAGACGGATCGCTTGTATCCCCGGAATTTACAATCGTGTTGTTCTTAAACACCAGCGAGCCCTCTTTAAAGTTACCGACGCGGAATACGCGATCTGTAACATTGCTGATTGTATTGCCCTCTACTACAATCGTACCGCCGTTATAAGACTGATTATCCTGAATAGCAACAGCATTATGATCCAAATTATCAAATGTGCAGTTTCTTATCGTAATGTCGCGGTTACCGTAGGTATAAACGCCCTGAAAAGCGTTTGTAACATTACAATTTTCAATAAGCACGTTTCTTATATAATTGGAGCCTCCGGCAATATGTGCAAGCTTATTCCACGCCGCATTAACAGTTATGTTTGCAGCATCCCCGATAAAGGAACAGCCCGTAATCGTCATGCCGTCAAGATTAAGATATTCAGACGTATCTGCTGCGATATAGACAGATTTTGTAAGCCCTATATTGCTGAGTTTAAGATCTTTAACATTAACCGTGCTGTAATAACCGTTAGTCGTACCGTTTATTTCAAGACCGGTAACCGGGTTTACTCCCGCACCGTAAATATGACCTACCTTAATCTCAAAGCCGTCAATGACCGCACCGTCCTGACCCTCAATCGTCAGACCTTCAACGGTGCGTACATAACGGGCATACTCATTGCCGGTTGAAACGACCTCTGTATTCGCCTTGGACTGACCCAAACGCAGCGTCCCGTAATTTCCGGGAGCCAGTTTAATGACGGTACCGTCTGATGCGTTGTCAAGCATGGTCTGAACATTGTCAGGATTTGCAGTCAAAACTATCTCGGAATTTACAGCCGTATTATCATTTAAAACTATTCCGTCAAGCTTTCTGCCCACGATTTTATCTATGGTCGTGGGAACTGATGACTGATAGCCGTTCTCGTTATTCTGGCTTACGGTCACGCCGTCTACGGTACAATAGGTAATCGAAGCTGCCGATGCGCCCGCAATACCTCCGATATCACGGTAGCCCGTAACGGAGGAGTTCTTAACGGTACAGCCCTTTACAACGTCGCCCGCAACACAATATCCTATAATACCGCCTGCCTTATCTCCGTTGTCATATGAACCGTCGGGCTGCTTTACAACATAAGACGTTACCGTTGCATTTTCAACGTAGCAGTTGCTGATTTCCATTCCAACATTGGCAGATGAATACCCAGCGATAACGCCGGCATAATGAGTGCTGTCAACAGTCGCATTAACAACTCTGAGATTTTTCACCTTGCCGGTTATAGAACCGAAAAGACCTGCCGCCGCATATGCGCCGGTCGCCGAAGTGTTCAGATTATATATCGTATGATTACCTCCGTCAAAGACGCCTGCAAAGGTAATACTCGGATAGGAATCAACATTTCCGGCAGGAGTCCACGGCTGATTAAACAGGTTGATATCGCTTGCGAGCTTAACGGTTTTTCCGGAAAACTTATTACCGCTGTTCACCTGATTTGCAAACCAGGCAAGCTCCTGCCCGTTTGTAATGGTGTATACACCGTTGTCTTCGGCGACATCAGCCGCTGCCGTGCCGTCCCATGCCGCAAGCCCGTCATACTGATTTGTCTGGCTGTCAAACTCAACAGTGTCCTGTGTTGCAACAACAGTAATAGATACACCGTCTATGGTAAGTCCCTGATATTCGTTGCCCGCAGTCTCTTTCATATGCCCGGATATTGTAAGCACATCGGATTTTACACCTGCAGCCAAGTGCAGATCTGAATTAATATCAAGACCGTTTATTGTCCATTCAATAGCCTCGTTAAGCTTTGCGCTGCCGTTAATTCCGGTAATGACTATTCTGTACTTCAAAGCAAGATTGCCTTTGTTTACAACGCGCAGCTGCGGAAGTTTATATGTACATCCCGGCTCCCAAAGGATTGCCTCGTTTGCCGCAGCGCCATCGTCCTTAACAAATTCAAGAACTTGTCCTTTCGTCTCTGCATCTGTCCATGTTACGCCGTCCTCGGACATTTCCAAACCAATGTCAAGCTTACCCGACCGGATGCTGCTCACGTTAACCGACGCGGAATCGGTAAACCACGCGAATGTAGAACCGATAAACACCGCAACGCAGACAAGCAACGAAACAACGCTCATAGTCAATGCTCTTTTTGTGTTTGTGCTTTTGTTCATTTTTTACACTCCTATTCTTTTTTCGGCGTTTTCAGTGACAATACGTTCTCCGGAAAACACCGTCAAAATTCGGAGACGTCTATATAATCTTTTCTTTCCCTCGGGTGTTAGTCAATTTAGCTAACAGAGGGCAGATATCACCCCTTTTGAGTAAATTTTGTAATTTGTGCAGTTTGCATAACCTGTTCTCCCTTGCACAATCATAAACTATATTGAATTTTATCATATTAAAATGTAAAAATCAAGAAATACTGCCTTGTTATAATACACTATAATATAACATTTTATGTTATATTTTTCACAAAACTAATGAAGATTGTATCAGAAAACACATAAAATTTGAGTGTATATCAATGGATTGACGCACAGAGCAAGTTTATAATTATAATAAAAATACTAAAAACGCGAATGAAAATTCACATTTAAGAGGAGGAAAGTATAATGAATTATCCCAAAATAGGTATCCGCCCGACAATAGACGGCAGACAGGGCGGAATACGTGAAGGACTTGAAGAGCAGACCATGACAATGGCGCTCAAAGCAAAAGAACTTATAGAAAGCACTCTGCGCTATCCCGACTCAACGCCGGTGCAGTGCGTCATCAGCGATTCGACCATCGGCGGCGGCGCGGAAGCTGCCCGGTGCGCCGAGCAGTTCGCGGCGCAGAATGTCGTAGCAACGCTTGCGGTTACCCCATGCTGGTGCTACGGCTCCGAAACACTGGACATGGACCCCCACACCATAAAGGCGGTATGGGGGCTAAACGGAACGGAGCGCCCGGGAGCCGTATACCTTGCCGCGGTAATGGCAGCGTATGCACAGAAAGGGCTTCCCGCATTTTCCATATACGGAAAAGAGGTATGCGACATTGACAACACCGAAATTCCCGCGGATGTAAGCGAAAAAATACTGCGATTTGCCAAGGCGGCGGTTGCCGTCGGCTGGATGAAAAACAAAGCGTATGTCAATATCGGCGGAGTGGCAATGGGTATTGCAGGCAGCATATGCAATGCGGACGTATTTCAGAAATATTTCGGAATACGCGCCGAATGGGTGGACATGACCGAGGTTCTGCGCCGCATCACGCTTGAAATTTACGATAAAGACGAGTATCAAAAAGCTCTGTCGTGGGTAAAGGAAAACTGCAGAGAAGGCTTTGACTGCAATGCAGGCAAAGAGCTTGCGGAAATTGTCACACGCTCAAAGGTTGTACCGGCTGACGGAGACTGGGAGTTTATCGTCAAGATGACAATTGTCATGCATGATATACTGTTCGGAAACGACAAGCTGCGCCAAATGGGCTGGCTTGAGGAGGCACGCGGCAAAAACGCGGTAGCCGGAGGATTTCAGGGTCAGCGAAACTGGACTGACTGGCTGCCCAACGGCGACTTTACAGAAGCGATAATGGCGTCAACCTTTAACTGGAACGGACCGAAGGCACCAACGGCTTTTGCAACCGAAAACGACACTCTCAACGGCATTTCCATGCTTATGGGCACGCTCGTATCCGATACCGCGCCATGCTTCCACGATGTGCGCACCTACTGGAGCGCCGAGTCCTGCAAGCGTGTAAGCGGCATGGCTCCCGACGGAATAGCAAAAGACGGATTTATTCACCTGATAAACTCCGGCGCGACAGCGCTTGACGGCACCGGAGCATCCAAAGACCGCGACGGCAGCGGCTGCATGAAACCGTTTTGGGAAATGACAAAGGAAGATATGAAAGCATGTCTTGACTCCACCGACTGGTGCCGCGCAAACTACCAGTACTTCCGCGGCGGTGGATTTTCAAGTCACTTTCGCTGCAAGGCACAGATGCCCGTCACAATGCTGCGCCTGAACATAATCGACGGAATAGGCCCGGTTTTACAGATCGCGGAAGGATACACCGTTGACCTGCCTGACAAAATACATAACGCTCTTGACCGCCGCACCGACCCGACATGGCCCACAACATGGTTTGTACCAAAACTTAACGGAAGCGGTGCGTTTACCGATGTTTACAGCGTCATGGCAACATGGGGCGCAAACCACGGCGTAACGGTATACGGTCATGTAGGCGACAGGCTTATAACGCTTGCTTCCATGCTGCGCATACCCGTGAGCATGCACAACATAGAAAAAGAACGGATTTTCCGCCCGCACAGCTTTACGGCATTTGGTACGGACAATGCCCAAAGCGCGGATTTTGCCGCGTGCAAAGCGTACGGTCCGCTGTACAAATAGTTAAAAATAAAAATCCGGAGAGAAATTTCTCTCCGGATTTTTTAAATTTATAAAACCTGAGACATGGCGGTTATCGCCTTCTCATGCGTCAGAGTGCCGACAGGCGGCATAATCTCACATCCGAAATGTATTTTACAGATATCTGCAAACTCCAGCGGCGTCACGGCTTTTTCAGGCATAAACCTGCCGTGCGCAGCCTTCATTTCCCCGGACTTCAGTGCCTGAGCGATCGCCGCGGCATACGGATATTTAAAGCTCACGTCCCTTGCGGGCTTTTCCCTCTTATGCACAAGCTCGATTTTCCGCCGCGCGCTTTTTTCCCCGCCTCCGTAAAGCATCATGGCAAGCTCACCGCGGGTAAGTATATTTCCCGGACGCAGCGTATTGTCGCGATAGCATACGCACAGACCGTGTTCAAGCAGTTTTTTAGCAGGAGCAAAAACCGCACTGTCGGGAAAGACGTCGGAAAACGGGCACATATCCAGCAGCTGTGACACAGTAACCACGCGATAACCGCTGCCGTAAAGCAGTTCAAGCTGCTTTTCAAGCCCGTGCGCAACCGGCGAGCGGCGGGACATATTATAGCCGTCCTTTTGAAAAATTATCTGACCGCACATACTGTCCGGGTCTGCCTTTAGCGCGCGTTCAACGGGTTTCCACATTGCCTCTACCTCCGCTTCATAAGTCGAAAGCGGAAGCCAGCCCGCGCCGTCAAATTCGGCGGCAAGGTACTGATAGCCCATGACGGCATAGGCGTCATAAGAAGAAAGCCCGTCATAGGTCTTATCGACATAATGCGGAGGACGCGACAGCCGGATATTATATCCGTAATTTTCCCGCATATAGTCGTCCATTTTTTTAAGATCCGCAATTACCTCGTCTATATTTTTCAGCGGATCGCGGTTGCCGTAAATCAGCGGCTTGGGGCCAAACAGAACGTGCGCCCAGGTATGACTTGTTATCTCATGTCCGCCCTCAAGTATTTTAGCGGTAAGCTGCGGGCAGGCTTTAACGCCGCCGAAAGCGTCCTTTTCAAAATCGGGATAGTGGTCAAATTTAACACCGCCCCAAGCCGCCGTGCCCTCCCGTCCGACAGTATCGGGATAGTTTTCAGACGTGTCGCCCACAACGTCAAAGGTTCCGCGCGCACCGTATTTTTCAAGCGTCTCCAAAATACACAGCGTCAGCGGCTTGTCACCGTCCCTTGGAGGATTGGCGGGAAGTGCGCACGGTCCGTCGTCAAAGGTCATGGCGACAACACGCTCTTTAAGCGCCACCCTCTCGATACGGCGCACAGGCGACAGATAAACGGGTGTGCGCGCCTTTATTTCATCCTGAAAACGGTGTTTAAGCCTTTTGGCGCAGCCGATAGCTTTTGTTACAAGCGACATGTGTTTTCCTCCTCAAAATCCGAAAACATCGCGAAATACCGCGTATATAAAATAGATTAAAGCCTTAATTGTTTTTTTGACGCTCGGATTGCGGCGCGCAAGATTTAAACGCGTCTTACCCTTTTGCAACCAGCGGCAGCGGCGGACAAAAACCGCCTTTGTTTTTCCGCTGCGCAGCGCGGACTTCAGTTCTGAAAGGCTGCCGCACTCAACCTCGGTATAGCTGCCCGCAAGCTCGTCAGCACCGTGTGCGTCGCTGCCGCCCGTCTGCGGCAGACCTCTGACAGCGGCATAATTTGCCGCGCGCACATTTGCATCCTTTATTTTCATGGGTGCGCGCGAGTTTGCCGTCTCTATAAAGTCGAAATCTACACCTTCAAAATTTTTTTCATCGGCGTTTTTGTACTCAAAAGGGTGTGCCAGCACCGCAAGTCCGCCGTGCGCATGTATCTGCGCCACAGCGCTCCCTGCGTCAGGAAGTCCGTTTTCCCTGAGCTTTACAAAATCGATATCGCTTACAAAAAGCCCCAGCACATGCCCGACCCTGGTGGAAATCTCCGTTGCCGGAATAAGCAGCACACTGTCAGACTGAGGCAGCGGGGTACACATATTGTGGTCGCAAACCGCAATCGCGTCCAGACCGCGCTTTTTTGCCTCTCTGACAAGACCCGCGATGTCGGTGCGCCCGTCGGAGGCTGTAGTATGAACATGAAGATCCGCTTTAAAAACCATTTACGTCCTCTCTGTCAGTGATTTTAAATATACGCGGTACGGCTTACGGTCGCCTCTTTCGCTCAGCCCGTTTTTAACATTCGGATTGAAAAAGTCGGCGGCACCGCCAAAAAACGCACCGATATTTCCCCGCCTTAAGTACCCTAACATCGCCGCAAAATCAGACGGATAATACACCATTTTTACGTCACGCCCGCCGTCATAAGCCGGCAGCGGCAGGTTAAGCGCCGCCGCATACCACATATAAGTAAAGTTTGAGCCGCAGACGCGCGTTAAAGGATAAGTGCCCCATACACGGGGATTTACCTCAAGAAGACGGCAGACACCCCTCGCATCCGCTTTGAACTCAAACATTGCAATTCCTGAATAGTTTTTCGCTTCAACAAGCCTTTCAACATCAGCCAAAAGCCGCGGCGCGTCTGTTTTTATACAGCAGCTGGACGGGCCGCCGGACACGGGGTACTCGCGTATACGCCTGTGACAAAGCGACGCGAGCACCTGACCGTCCTTTGCCAGAACGGAGCAGCCCGCGCCGTAACCGCCAAGGTACTCCTGAATAACCGGCGGCTGACCCGTTATATTTTCAAAATTCTTTGCCGCAGCGACAAGCTTTTCCCTGTCCCGCGCAATAACATAACGCGCAGCGGCGGAAAGCCCCGCCTTTTCACCGCAGACCGGCTTTACTACAACGGGAAAATCAAAAGACTCATTTAAAGAATACGCGCGCGGCACGGCAATACCGAGTGACCTCGCAAATTCACAAATCCTTGCCTTATCGTTAAAAAAATCAAGCTGCTCAGGTGACGGCACAAGCAATCCGCAAACACTTTTCAGCTGAGAGGCGGCGCCGCTTACATATTCAAGCGTTTTCGCACCTACCGGAAACAGCGCCGGCTTTTCACCCGTTTTTTCCGCTATCCTTTTACACAGCTGAAAAAGTCCCGTCCCGCCTTGCATTTTCCGAGAAATAACCTCACGCTCAAAAACACCGCGCGAAAAAAATCCCGCAGGATTTTTTATATCATCATATTCACACGCGATAACACGCACGCCGCTGTCCGCCAGATCACGAATCAGAGCAAGCGACATTCTGTAATGCGCGTCAGTAACAATCGCCGTCATATATCTCTCCAAATGATTATTTTACGTGTTATAAATTATACCAAAATAAGCTGTATTTGTCAATCGGACGGGTGCTGCTTATATATTAAGTATACAAAAATAAAGCGGGGAAATTCCCCGCTTTAAATATTATCCCAAAACAGTATAATACAGCCACAAAACCGTATATCTGTCCTTTAAATCCTTGGCGTACAGCACCGCGTCGTCAATAACGCTGCGCCCGTAAAACTTTTCAAAGTCGTTATAATCCATGCCCGCAGTCTTCAAAATCTCACAAAGCTCCAAAGAGGACGGAGCATCACTCAAAACCTTACGTATCTGCGTCCATTTTTTACGGTAGATTTCAGGAAGATTTGAGCCGTAAAAATTCAGCTTATCCTGAAGCGCGATAACACCCTGCGCGGCAAAACCGTAGCTCTCCTTTATGTGCTTTTCCCAGTCGTCACGGTCAAACGCTCTGATTTTTTCCGGCATTTTATCAAGAGCCAGCAGCTTTTCACGCAGCTTCTGCGTCTCCACAGTCGAATACACAACGTCAATCCCGTGCAGCAGATAGCCGCGGTTTTTGACAATGCCCGTAATTTCAAAATAGTGCGACAGATGATGCTCGCTGCCGGAGGCGGGTCGGGAGTTTTTGACATAAGCCATGGCTATTCCTACAATAACGAGTGCCTCCATCAACGTCTTTATTGTCTCGGGGTCGCGCTTTTCGATACCGCCCGCCAGCGCGCGGGTTTTAAGAACGGTGTCGTAGGTTAAATCATACACGTACTGACACAAATACTCCCCGTTTATCAGCGCGCTGAGCTTCCAGTCGTTGAGCGCCGAGTATTTGCCGATAATATCGCCGAAGCCCGATTTTATCATATCCATCGGTGCCTTACGCAAAACGTCTACATCCCCGATAATAGCCGCGGGCACATGCGCGTTGAAGGTGGTTTTCATATTGCCCGTTATCATTGCCGCGCCGACAGATGCATATCCGTCCATCGACGGAGCGGTAGCAACAATGAAATACGGCAGACCCTTTTTAAAGCTGACATACTTGCAAAGGTCGTTTATAACACCCGAACCGACGCCGACAATAAGGTCGGTCTTTTCCGATACATCGGCATTTAGTGCCTCAATAGCCTGCTCGTTTGGAATAAGCAGCCCGTCCGGCTCAAACACATGCAGCTTTTCAGTTTTATCTTTCAAAAGCTCGAAAACACGGGCGCCGCAGGCGCGGTATGTATTGACATCCGCCGCAATAACGATATTTTTGTACTTTTCACAAAGCTCAGGTAACGAATTTACGGCGCCGGCGCCGATTTCCACCCGCTCGATGTCGCAAAAGTGGTCTTTACCGCAGGCACAGCCCGTTTTTCCTTTTAAAAGTCCGTTTATATCCATAAAAACTCCTCCTTAAAGAAATCTCTTCATAATTTCGGGAAAATACCTGTAATCGTCAACTGCTATAAAATTGAAGTCGGACAGATAAACCGCCTCGTCATTGCCGCCGGGACCGTAGTCATCCCCTACAAAAACAGTCTCATCATGCAAAATGCCGTGCGCTTTGCAGTATCTGTCCAGCGCATAGTATTTGTTATACGGAAACGGCGCCATGTCAAAGGAGGACGAACCGCCCACAAACACGGTGTAATCGTTAAATACCGACTTTACATCATCGTAAAACGCACGCCGTTTTTTACGATCGGGGTCAAATGCGAGCTTATCGGCAAGCTCGGCTTTTGTGCCAAGCAGCGGAAAGGTTACGCAGCCCGACGCATGATACTCTGCATTATCCCCCGCAAAATCAGTAAATCCGTATTTTTCCCGCAGCATGGTAACGCGCTTTTCCACCGTCTCTCTGTCAACCGGCATTACATTGTCTTCCTTTATCACAAGCTCTCCCGTGCCGCTGTCAAACTCCGCGTACTGCATACCGTAATTGCCGATAATATCAATCGGAAAACGACCCATCTGCTCAAAAATTCTGCGGCACATACCCGCACCCGCCATAATCAGCTTATATCTTTTTGAAAGCTGTTCAAGAACCGCACGGTTTTTGTCCGACAGCGGGCTTTTATGCTGGGTCAGCGTTCCGTCCAAATCAAAAGCCATAAGCTTTATGCGTGAAACATCCATTTTTCAAACCCCTGTTGATTTATTCTGACTGTTTTATTATAATATAGATAATTCAAACGGTCAATGTTTGGCTTTAATATTGATAAACAATCAAAATCAATCAGGAGACAGCATGAAAAACGAGCGGCAGGAACAAATACTCCGAATACTGAGCGAGAGGGAGTTTGCAACGGTGGGCGCATTGGCAGACGCTTTATACGTCAGTCTGCCCACTGTCAGGCGTGATCTTACCGAGCTTGCAAGGCGGGGGCTTATACGGCGCAGTCACGGCGGTGCGGCGGCAGTAAACGACAAAAGTCTTGCGGTTCCGTTTGATTTTCGCACGGGCTCCGGCAGAGATATAAAAACGCGTATGAGCCGGGCGGCGGCTGGTCTTGTGACAGACGGCGACACCATATTCATAGACGGCTCCACCTCATGTATGCAGATAGCCGGCTTTTTAAAAGAACGTCGCAAAATTACACTTGTAACCAACAGCGCGCACCTTGCGGGTACTTTGGGCGGCTTTGATTTTGACATACACTGCACCGGCGGGCGGCTTATCGAAAGCTCACTGTCATTTGTGGGCAGCCGGGCGGCGCAGTACGCAGACGACTTTCACTTTGACATCATGTTCTTTTCCAGCGCCGCGGTCAGCGACAGCGGAATTGTCACCGACTACTCTCAGCCGGAAACGGAGCTTCGCCGGCGCGTTATGCAGCGCGCCGACAGAAAAATCATGCTGTGTGACAGCTCGAAATTTCAAAAAAGCGCCGCCTATTTTGTTATAAACGCGCCTGAACTGGATCTGCTCATAACGGACAAAGCGCCGGGGTTTCAGCAGGCAAAAATACTTGTTGTTTAAAAATCGGTTTTGTCCAAACGCCAAAAAATTTTCGCTTTTTATTGACAAACCTAAAAAAATGATGTATCATTAACAAAAATAAAGAAAGGTGCATGGATAATTCAATGTATAAAAATCGATTTTACTACTATTCATATACGGACTGTCTGTGCACAAAAGCTACTTGAGAAATCAGGTACAAAAACGATAGATAGCCCGCGATCGGTTATACTCATTTTGAAAGTATAAGATTGCGGGCTTTTATTTTGAAATTTTTAAGGGAGCAATAACAAATGGCGGATATTGAAAAAGCACGCAAAGAAATAAACGAATGCGACAGGGAAATGGCGCGGTTGTTTGAAAAGCGGATGGCTGCGGTGCGGGAGGTTGCGAGGTACAAGCAGGAGCGCGGGCTGCCGGTTGAGGACCTTGCCCGAGAGGGTGAGGTAATTGCAAAAAACAGCGAGTATATAGAAAACGACGTACTGCGCGAATTTTATGTAAACTTTTTGCAGACCGGTATGGATATCTCCAAAAACTATCAGCGCAGACTGATAAGCGGTCAGAAAATCGCATACAGCGGCGTACCCGGAGCATTTGCCGACCTTGCCGCCGGAAAAATTTTTCCTGACGGAACTACGGTTCCCTGCGCCGATTTCAAAGCGGCATACGACGCGGTTGTAAACGGTGAATGCGACTGCGCGCTGCTGCCGATTGAAAACAGCTATAACGGCGACGTCGGGCAGGTCATGGACCTTGCATATTTCGGTCCGCTTTACATAAACGGCGTTTATCAGGCGGAGATTGTGCAAAACCTGCTTGCAGTCAAGGGCACGACCCTTGACGAGGTGAAAAGTGTCATCAGCCACCCGCAGGCGCTCGGTCAGTGCTCAGGCTATATCAGAAAGCACGGATTTGAAAGCATAGAAGCGGTCAATACGGCGGTTGCGGCAAAAACGGTCGCCGACAAGGGCGACCACAGCCTTGCCGCCATAGGCAGCGCCCGGGCGGCACAGCTGTGCGGACTTAAGATTTTGGAGTCGCACATAAACGAAAGTGGGAAAAACACCACGCGCTTTGCGGTTTTTTCCCGCGCACAGAAAGCCGAAAGCAGAAACGACAACAGCTTTATAATGATGTTTACCGTAAAGAACCAGCCGGGATGCCTGGGCAGGGCGGTTTCGGCAATCGGTGAAAACGGCTTTAATCTGCGTGCTCTCAAGAGCAGACCGACAAAAGAGCTGAGCTGGAGCTACTACTTTTACGCTGAGGGCGAGGGCTGTATCAATTCATTTGAAGGCAGACGAATGCTCAACCAGCTTATTCCCCACTGCATGGACGTAAAGGTCATAGGCTCGTTTGAAAAGGAGATTGCGATATAAATGAGAATACCCGTTAAAACCAAAACAGGCGGATATGAAATAACGCTTGAGCGCGGCGCGATGAAGCATGCCGGCGAAATTTTAAACCTCGACAGGAATGCGGTAATCGTGACCGATGACGGCGTGCCCGAGCAATATGCAAAAACGATTGCGGCACAGTGCAAACAGTGCGCGCATATAATCACGCTGCCGCAGGGCGAAAAATCAAAATGTATTGAAAACTTTATATATTTATTGAAAGAATTTACGCGCGTCGGTCTGACCCGCACCGACTGCGCCGTAGCCGTCGGCGGCGGGGTAGTGGGCGACCTTACCGGCTTTGCATGCGCCTGCTACATGCGCGGAATAGACTTTTACAACATTCCGACAACGGTTCTGTCGCAGGTTGACTCCTCCATCGGCGGCAAAACGGCGATTGATTTCGAGGGCTACAAAAACATTGTCGGCGCGTTTTATCCTCCGTGCGCTGTGATAATCGACCCCGACACGCTTGACACGCTGCCCCGGCGCCAGATTGCAAACGGGCTTGCGGAATCGGTCAAAATGGCACTCACCTTTGACAGCGCGCTGTTTGAGCAGTTGGAGTCGGATAATTTTGAAATAGACGATGTGATTTACCGCTCGCTTCTTATTAAAAAACAGGTGGTTGAAAAGGACGAGCTCGAGTCGGGGCTGCGCAGGGCGCTCAATTTCGGGCACACGCTTGCACATGCTGTCGAAAGCGAAAGCGCGGGCGCGCTTTACCACGGCGAATGTGTCGCAATCGGTATGGTGCCCATGTGTTGCGAAAGTGTGCGCAAGCGGCTCGTGCCTGTGTTAAAGCGATTAGGTCTGCCAATAAGGTTTGAGGGCAAAGCGCAGTCGCTTCAGGACGCCATGGAGCATGACAAAAAGAAATCCGACGGCAAAATAACGGTGATTTTTGCGGACAGAATTGGCGGCTATGAAATGCGGCAGATGAACGCGCGCGAAATTTTGGAGCTTGCAAAAAAGGCGGCAAAGGTGCTCGGCGACCAGTTCGACATTGAGATCGTCGAAAAGCACCACAATCAGAAGCTGGACGCTCCTTCCGGTACGGCCTTGATGCTGGCGCAGGCCGCCTCCGATGGTGTGGATTACCAGCCGGAGTTCGTATATGAACGGCATTCCGTGCGCAAAAAAAGAGATAAGACTGAAATTGGCATTTCCGCCATTCGCGGCGGCACCATCGTGGGAGAGCACGATGTGATTTTCGCCGGCCGGGACGAGGTGTTGACGCTTAGCCACGCTGCCATGTCCAAGGAGATTTTCGCGGTCGGGGCACTGAACGCCGCCCTCTTCCTTCACGGCCGTCCCGCCGGGTTTTATTCTATGACGGATGTTGTCAATGCGGTATAAAGCAATAAAAAGGAACCGGACGCTTTTAGGCGTCCGGTTCCTTTTTATTGCTACTGATTATTCGGCAGAGGTTTCCTCGGCAGCTTCTTCAGCCGCAGAGGTTTCATCGTCGGAGGCATCCGCAATGGTCGCCGCCTCCTCTTCGCCGTCTTCCAGCAAGGCACGAATAGACAAGCTGATACGCTTGCTGTCATAGTCGATGTTGGTGATCTTCACCCGGACTTCCTGGCCGATTTTCAACTCATCCTGAGGCTTCTCGATGCGGCGATCCGCTATCTGAGAAATGTGGATGAGGCCGTCGATCCCCGGAATGATTTGGGCAAAGG
>ERZ827524.18-NODE-18-length-230066-cov-29.487285_pt1 | contig 230066 bp, 169 predicted proteins | sample MGYA00519702_ERZ827524 | MGnify/ENA primary metagenome ERZ827524 (study PRJEB31778, sample SAMEA3449341) | human gut metagenome | biome: human gut; feature: human-associated habitat; material: faeces | place: United Kingdom | collected 2010/2012 ...
GGTAGTGCCCGAAGGTTTGCGCACTTAGGGTCGTGCCCGTCCATGGGACGATGATCAGTTCGCTTCCTGCAGGTTGTCATCGAGCCGGGACATGTCGAGGTAGCGGCGCGTGCTCCATTCGTTCGCGGTGACGTACCTGGTTCTGGCGCAGATGAGCATCAACGCGCTGTTGCCGTCCGGGAAACTGCCGACGACGCGCGTGCGACGCCGGATCTCCCGGTTCAGCCGTTCGATCATGTTGTTCGTGCGGATCCTCCTGCGGTGCTCCGTCGGGAATTCCGGCAAAAGGTAGGCGGTCGTCTCCCCGATGCCCTCGCGCAGGCAGCCGGCCGCCGCCTTGAGCTTCCTGGACTCCATCTCCGCGGCGACCGTCCCGGCCTTGGCGAGGGCGGATTCGCGGGACTCCATGGCGAATATCGCCTTCAGGGCCGCGGACGCCCAATCCCGGTGGTTGGGCGGCACCTTCGAGAGCACGTTGCGCATGAAGTGCACCATGCACCGCTGGTACTTCGCCCGGGGAAGCATCGAGTTCACCGTGGAGACGAGTCCCGCGCACCGGTCGCCGACCACGAGGCGCACGCCCTTCAAACCGCGTTCGATCATGCTTCGTATGAACTGCTCCCAGCTGGCAGCGTCCTCCCTCATGCCCTCCGTCACGCCGATGACCTCGCGGTGGCCCTCCGCGTTGACGCCGATGGCGACGAGGACGCTGACGTTCTCCACGCTTCCGCCCCAGGAGCGCTTGTGCCACACGCCGTCCATGAACACGTACGGGTATTCGGATTCCAATGGCCGGGTGCGCCATCGGTCGATGTCGTCATACACGCGCTTGAGCTTGTCGGAAAGGGTCTGGGATGGCATCCTGTCACCCCACAGCAGTTTGCTGATGTCGTCGACCTGACGGGTGCTCACTCCCGCCAGGCACATCTCCATCAACGCCTCCTCGACGCTGGACTCCCGCCTGCGGTAGCGTTCGATGACCGCGGATTCGAAGACCGCGCCCTTGAGTTTCGGCACCCTGAGCTCGAGCCTGCCCGCCTTTGCCGTGAGCGTGCGTTCGTAGTGGCCGGCCCTGTACGCCTTGCGCCCCTCCTTGCGTTCGTATCTGGCGGCCCCGGTGATCTCGTCGGCCTCGGCGTCGAGCATGGCGTTGAGGATCTGGGTCATCTTCTCGGTGACCAGCCGGTCGAGTTTGGTCTCGAACAGGTTCTGGTCGATCTGCATGATGTTGCTGTCGGGCATGGCTGCGCGTCCTGCTTTCCAATTGCGATTCTTTGTTTGGCGACTGAAAATCGTACACAGGACGCGGGCCATGCCCGCTTCAACATCTCAACGAAGAACAAAACCGAAAGTGCGCAGGAATTCGGACGTTATCAGATACTGCATTAATTCAATGAATCTGTTTTTCTTCCAAAACGAACTTGTCTTGAAATCGGCAGTGCTTTCTTTGGCGTAATTGATGGTATTGAGTACTAGCCTTTCTCCTGCAATGCAAGAAGGACCATCCTTGCTTTTCTTGATATCGATTGGGGAGACTTTAAGCTCGACTTCAGCCTCGGGGAAATCGGGGGCAGAAATGTTGTCGGCGGGATGGTCGAACCAGACATGTTCAATTACATTGCCTGGATAGCTTTTATTCCCTTGTTTTTCGGTGTTGTTGAAATCGATTTCTTCCAATGTTCTGCCAACCGCATCATTGGCTCGTAACTGGACTGCTGTCTTCGTTGTATAGGGACTTTTTTCGAAAAGCGGAGACATGACAAGGTCTGCCATCTTCTGGTCTTCCGGAATCCACTTGTGGTATGCCATCTCTTGCTGAGTGAGCCAGATGGCACACTGTCCGTTGGCAAGGAAGTTGATTTCGTAATCGCAATAGCAAAGATAATAACGTGGATTCGTGCTTTGTCCCTTGGCGAGCTGCCTGCTGATTGCGAGCTCGTCATTATTTGTGATTTCCAAAAGCTTTTCCAGCGCCTGTTCTATATCGGGCTTGCGAAAGCTGGAAACTGCAATCGATGGGAAAAACAGTGCATTTGAGTCCGGGGATTCGACGCATAGGAACTTATCGTTTTTCCTGCAAATCGCTTTGACTGATTTCGCTGTTTTAGACATATTCCTCCTCGTCGGGGATTACTGTGATAGCTAATTGTAGGGGTGCTTCGGAATCAAAGTTGATAAATATGCTCTCGATGGAATTCGAGGAATTCTCGGGATGGGCTGCAGACGACAGGTAGGGAGATGCGCCGTCCATCGTAACGGTACAGCCATTCGTCGTTGATTTCCGTGTGCTCGACGTGCGGCGAGACATGAATCGCGAAATCGTTGTCGAGGGTGATCAGACCCTGGTCGAAAGCCTTGTCGTGGAACGCGTTCAGCAACAGGCCGTTCGATGCGGCCACTTTCTCCGTTGGAGACGAATCCTTCCATGGTTTGATATGGCTGGCTACCAATAGCGGGTCGATCGCGATTCCCGTGATGCAGCAGCGGTCGTGGTAGTTGTGTACGAGCGTGTTGCGGAAATACTGCTGGTTGACGCGTTGCGTGACCAAGGCCGGACGGTCGTATCCAATCTGCGGCGCGACGATCTGCTCCACGACGGAATCGCCGTTCGCGGCTGGACGGTCGTCGGGGCCGTTCAACGCCGATGCCAGCAGTTGGGCGGATTCGAATACCAGGGCGTCGCCTCGTTCCGCGTACTCCTCCCAGATTTCCCTGTCCAGCCTGCTGCAGTTGGTCAGTCCCTTGGTCGTCCTGTTCTCGTCGAGGGAGGCCAGGTTGCCGAGTTTGAGCGCCACCGCCGAAGGCGAGCGACGGATGTGATCTGCAAGTCTTTGGATGGTTGGATTGCGTTTATCCCATTTTCCAGAAGGCAGGATTCGGTACAGCGCGAACGCCATCATGGTCTGTTCGCGTGTCCAGTTGTTTCGTCCTGCCATATGCTCACCGTCCTGTTGAATCCAGGATAGGCGTTAAATGAGGTGGGGTGATGTTCAGCGTGGCGTAGTAAACGGCCGATTTTAAGTCAACTGTTTAATAGATGGCGATTGAGCGACGGGTTAAGACATGACATTTTTCGCAGGTGCACTGTGCGATTCTAAAAAGAGAGCAATTTTCGAATCGTACGGTGCGGAACTACGCAATCACTTGCATGGCCTGGTGTATCGGCAGTTGGGGAAACCGGTGCACCCGTAAAACGCGCGGAACGGGTCGGAGCCGGTGTGCCGCAATCGCAATGCCTCACCGCAATTCGGGCATTGCGGAGGCAGTTTCACACCGCGGAAGATGTTCGGGCAGATCTTGTCGTGCAATTCGTACATGAAACGTGACGGACGCGACTGGTCCACCACGAAAAACAGCTTCTTTTTGCAACGCGTCATCGCCACGTAAAACAGCCGGCGTTCCTCCGCGTGCGGCATGCGTTCCACTTCCGGCAGCAGCAGGCCGAGCAGCGGCTCTTCTGGAATCGCACTTGGGAAACCCTTCAAACCGCCGGAACAGCACAGCAGAAACACGAAATCGCGTTGCAGACCCTTGGAAGCGTGCGCGGTCATGAATTTGATGTCCATGTCCGGTTTTTCCGGAAAAACGATGCCGCCGGTATGCTCGTCGATTTGGAACAGCCCGTCGCGGTCGTTGCGTGACAGCAGGTTCAGGTCGCTGCGGTAGCGTCCCAGCATCAGCACCGACGCGGCTTTCGGCAGTTTGCGCAGCTGCTCGACGATCGCATCGAACCGTTCCTCTTGCGTTGCGCCGCCAAGCGCCTTCAGCGAATAATCCTTCTTGTCGCTCGGATTGCGCAATTGCTTGGCGTACAGGCTTTTGTCCTGCATGACGAACGCGCCGCTCGCATCGATGAGGCTCTGCCGGAACCGTCGCGTCGTCGTGATCTGGAACATGCGTGTCGGCCCCCAATCGCGCCAAATATCGGCGAAATCGAGAATCAGATGAATGTCGCTGCCGGCGAAACGGTAGATCGACTGCCAGTCGTCGCCCACGCAGAACAGCGTGAAATCGCTCTGCTCACGCAATGCGCGGATCAGCTCGTAACGTGGCCGCGACATGTCTTGGTATTCGTCGATGAGCACGTATTTGTACGGGTGGCGGTATGCGCCGCGCCTTACGCAGCGAATGGCGTCGGTGATCATGCCGGGAAAATCGATGCCCTGGGTCGCGCGGAAATTGCCGACATACGCGTTGTACAGCGGCCCGACGAGCTGCAGCATCTCACGATTACGGCCGATATGTTTGCCGCCGCGCCTCTCATTGAGCTCGCGCATGCCGTCGATGCCGATATTGTTCTGCCGCATGTGCTGGATGATGGTCTGCGCGTTCTCGACAAGGCTTTGCCTGTACTGGTTGAAAGCGTAATCATCCGTCGGCAGTTGGAAATCCTCACGTTTCGCGGCGGCGCCATACTTGCCGAACAGCTCCTTCGACATGAGCTTGAATGCGAGCAGACGGTAGGGGATGTTCTGTGCGAGCAGCCGGTCAAACGTGTCTCGTACCACGGCGTTCGACGCATGGCCGTCGATGATGGGACGGTTGGCGATGGTGGCCGCACGGCAGATTTCCAGGCCGAGACTGTGGAACGTGCATGCGCGGATCGTTTTGCCGGTGCTTGCCATGATGCGTTGCGACATTTCGTCCGCGGACGCCTTGGTGAACGACAATACGAGAATCTCTTCGGGGGTGGCGCGTTTTGTGGCAAGCAGCCATGCGATATATCCGACGATGGTAGTGGTTTTGCCGGTTCCCGCGCCCGCAAGCACGAGGGTGTTGTGACCTGCGCCGGCGATCGCGCTGATCTGCTCGTCGCTCAATTCGTGCTTTTCGATATTGCCGATGATGTCACGCGCTTTGTCGATGCGGTCGGCTGGCAACAGCGGTTGCGGGGTGAGCTTTGCAGGCCGTTGCGATTGGTGTTGCTGCGATTGACGGCGTTGCGATTGACGTTGCGGCGTGGCAGCGGTTGCAGTTGCGGTTGCGTGACTCGTCGCGCAACCTGTCCCGTCTGCTTGCTCTGTCCGGTCCGCGCAGGCTTGGCGTTGTTGGCATTCTTGGCAGAGGATTGCGTTTGCCGGGGCTGCTGCGTCTCATCTTCCGTGCCCAGCACGTACTTCAGCATCCTCAGCAATCCCATGACGCTCCTTCCATGCGTTTCCAAACCGCCGCAAGGGGCAATTATAACGTGGGCGGAGCGCGTCACGCCCACGTCATCGATCGCATCGCTACGCTTCGAACGGGTACTTAAGACCCCAATCCGCACGCAGCGAATCCATGCATTCCATGATGCGCAACGTGTCGGAATGCGGCATCTCATCGCATTCGGTACGCCCGTCCAGCATGGCCTGCGCGGCCGATGCCACCTCATACTCGTAGCCGGTCAACTGTTCGGGAACGTCATAATGCGCGGTGACGGCATGCGAGCCGTCGAACACGTCAATCGCCTCGACATTGTTGATGTTCTGGCACGTGAGATACCCCTCCGTGCCCCACACCGCGCCCATACGGTCCGAATGGCACAGAATCGAGCTTTGCGCGGTGGCCATCACACCATTCTGGTAATAGAACGTCATCGAATTGTGCGCGTCCACGCCGGTTTCATACGGTTGCATCGACGATTCAACACGTGCGATCGGCGCATTATGCATGATCATGTCGATGAAATTGATTGGATACACGCCGACGTCCAGCAGCGCGCCGCCAGCCAGCGCAGGATCGGTGATACGCGCCTTCGCCGTGGTCGGATAGCACAGATTCGCGTCGATCGCCTGCACCTCGCCTATCACGCCGGACGCGATGATATCGTCGATCATGCCACGCGACGGCATATACCGCGTCCAAATCGCCTCCGTGCACAGCATGCCGGTCTCATCCGAAACGTCCAATATCTCACGCGCCTGCTGCGTGTTCGCGCCGAACGCCTTCTCCACCAGCACGCCCTTGCCGGCGCGCATGCACAAAATCGCCTGCTCGGCATGGAAGTTATGCGGAGTGGCGATATACACAAGATTCACGTTCGGATCGGCGACAAGCTCCTCATACGATCCGTACGACACCGGAAAACCGTATTTCGCCGCGAACGCCGCTGCGCGCTCGCCGTCGCGGGCCGCCACCGCGTACGGTGCGACCAGATCGCGGTACCGGTCATCCGCCGCCATTTTCACCAACGTTTCGGCCATGCTCTGCGCGATACGACCCGCGCCGAGAATCGCCACATTGATCTGTGCCATGAAATCTCCTTGTTTTGAACTGCCTGTTTGCTACGTTGCAATGACCAGCGTACGCCACATGCGACGGCGGCACGCGTTATGCGAAAACGATTGATCGGCCCTTTTGCCATAATGGGAAGCCGTGACGGCAGAGCATCGCAGGCAGACAGCCAAACCCGGAAAAACCGGCAAACCCAAGAAAACCGGCAAACCTAGAAAAACCGGCAAACCCGAAAAATACGAGCGGGGCACGCGCAGCTACACCATGTCCCACATCCGCGGCAAAGACACATCCATCGAACGGATGGTACGTAGCTTTCTGTTTGCCAAAGGCTTGCGATTCCGCAAAAACGACAAGCGATACCCAGGCCACCCGGACGTGGTACTACCGAAATACCGTACGATCATATTCGTCAACGGCTGCTTCTGGCACATGCACGAAGGCTGTCCGAAAGCCACACGCGTGCCCAAATCGAACGTCGAATTCTGGACCGCGAAACTGCTGCGCAATCACGAACGAGACGTGAGGCAGCGCGCCGAACTCGAAGCGGACGGCTGGAAAGTCATCGTGGTGTGGGAATGCGAGCTCGGTAAGAAGGTGCGCGACGAACGGTTGGAACGGCTTTACCGCGAAATCGTGGACGATTCCGGAAAGGCGGACGATTCCGGGGAATGACAGTCGGCAGGCGGCGTTGTGCGAAACGTGGTAAAAACAGGAATATGGGAAATGTTGAGAATGGCGCGCAGCCGCAGTTGTCGAAGCGCGCGCAGATTGCCAATCCATTCCGTGCCATGGTGTTCGGAGCCATGGCCGATGAGATGATCGCCGACGGCACCGACGTGGTCAAACTAAGCCTCGGCGAGCCGGACTTCGGCGCGCCGCCGGCCGTGCGTGACGCCATGCGCGAACAGTATGACGGCCGTCCGCTGCCGTACACCGCGGCGATGGGCCTGCCGGAACTGCGCCAGGCGATTTCCGATTTCTATAAGGAACGTCACCACGTCGACGTCGACCCGAAACGCATCGCGATTACCGCAGGCGGTTCGACGGCACTGCTGCTGTCCGCCGCGCTGACGGTCAACGATGACGACGAAGTGCTCATCGCAGACCCGTCCTACCCGTGCAACCGCGAACTGGTACGCGCGTTCGGCGGCAAAGTCGTGGACGTGCCGACGTCCGCCGCCACCCGATTCCACCTGACGCCGGAACTGTGCAAAGAATACTGGACGGACCGCACCAAGGCCGTCATGATCACTTCGCCGTCCAACCCGACCGGCACCACCATCGCCTTCGACACCCTGAAAGCCGTGTGCGACCTAGCCCGTGAGCGTGGCGCATGGCGCATCGTCGACGAAACCTACCTCGACCTGGCCGACCGCGAACCGGACGGATCCGACGTGAAATCCGTGCTGGCCTGCGATCCGGACGCCATCGTCTGCTCCAGCTTCTCCAAGTTCTTCGGCATGACCGGCTGGAGGCTCGGCTGGATGGTCGTGCCCGAATACGCGCTCGAAGCCATGGACGACCTCGCCACCAACTTCTTCCTGTGCGCGCACACGCCGACCCAGCATGCGGCGCTCGCCTGCTTCACGCCGGAAACGCTGGCCGTGTGCGAGGAACGCCGTCAGGAACTGCTGGAGCGCCGCCGCATTGTGGTGGACGGTCTGGCCGAGATCGGTCTGCCGCTGGAAGTCGAACCGAACGGCGCGTTCTACGCGTATTTCAACATTTCCAGCACCGGTTTGGATGCGTGGACGTTCTGCGAGCGTGCGCTGAAGGAAGCGCATATCGCGTTGACGCCTGGCCGCGATTTCGGCGAGGCGACCGCGGATACGCACGTGCGTTTGTCGTATGCTGCCTCTCGTGAGGCGTTGCGTGAAGGTTTGAATCGGCTTGGCGATTTCGTAGCCAAGGCGCGCGGTTGAGCAGTTCCTGCTTCGCGTTTTTCGTGCTGCTGCAATCGTCGTTTGTATTGCGATTCGTATTGCAGTGAATAGTGCCCATCCTCCATTTTCTGAGGATGGGCATCTGCATTTTTGGCGGCGGATTTCAGCCTTCCGTCTGCTGCAATTCCTCCAACTGGTTTTTCGTTTTGTGTAGCTTTGCGTAGATTTCATTGCGCTGTTCGGGATTCTTGGCGCGTTGATGGTCTCGCGTGAGCTTATCGACCTGCGCGGTAAGATGCGCGATCTGCATGCGTCGGGCAAGACGCGTGTTCACGTCGATGGGGGAGGGGTCGTCCAGAATCACCTGCGAGCATAGCGACTCCCACAAGGCGTCCATGGAATCGACCGCCGGATCCGTGGCGTTCAGCGTGGCCTCGCCGGCCGGCTGCCAATCGGAAGCGAACACCTTGGATGTGGTCGTGTGCCCGGCACGTGCCGGCAGCGCTCGACGGACGGCGAACGCGCACTCCTGACGCGTCGTACCTTCGAAATCGGCATCGCGTACGCAAACGAACAGCATGCCCGACTTGCGTTGCATCGCAATCAATTCGACGATATCCGTCGGAACGGCGGCGTTTGGTTCGTGCAAACGCAGGCCGATCACCAGTATTTCCGGCACGCGCGTACCGGCGGCAAGCTTCGTATTGCGCGACTGCAGCAGCGACAGCATGGTGATTGTTTCGATATCATTGGCCAATCGTTGTTTCGTTTTGGCGGAAACCGGGATTTTCGCTACGAACAGACCTTTCGGCAACGTCGCTTTTTCTGCGGGAATCGCAGTGGAATTTGGCAGACCCAAAGTGATTGCGGAAACGGAACCGCAGGAGGCGATCGTCATTGCTGGCCTTCTTTCATAAGCTGTGAAAAGCATCGCTTCGACTTTAACGCAAAAACGTTGCGATTTATAGTACTAGTGCGATTATTGGCTATCGTTTTATGGTTGGGTTGCTGGTGTCCGCAATCTGCGACACGCCGAGATTTGCTGAATGTGGCGTATTCGCGTATTGTTTCTTCTTGCGGTGATCATAGCCTAGGTGAGACGCCCGGTCCCATTCCGAACCCGGAAGCTAAGGCCTAGCACGGCGATGGTACTGCACTCGAGAGGGTGTGGGAGAGTAGCAAGTCGCCGCGTTTACTCTTTTCGAATCCCGAGTTGAGCTGAGCTCCTCGGGATTTTTCGTTACCCGTCAAAGCAACTGGCAAGAGCGCGTCGCCACTATTTTTTACATTGCCAATGCCGTTACGCCGTCAGCGTGACTGTCGTCTATCCAATATATAAAAAGTATATACGTCTTATATAAATTGATTGTCGAAGCGGAGGAACCTTCATGATCATCTCGGTCATCAACCTCAAAGGCGGCAGCGGCAAAACCACCACCGCCATGGCGTTGGCCACCGCGGCCGCACGGCACAACCGCAACGTGTCCGTGCTGGACACCGATCCGCAAGGCGACGCCACCACATGGGCGGGCGACGCCGAAGACGCCGGCGAAACCCTGACGTTCACCGTGGACTCCGCCAATATCGGCAAACTGAAACGACTGCGCAAAACCATGGCGGATGACGAACTCGTCATCATCGACTGCCCGCCGGCCGGCAACGTGGTGGACGTGGCCTGCGATGTGTCTGATTTCGTGATCGTGCCGGCGACGCAGGGCCCATTCGAACTCAGCCACGCGCTGGAAACCGCGGAAAGCCTCGACGCGGCCGGCAAGCCGTACGCGCTGCTGCTGCTCAAAGTGGAGAACAACAAACTGGCGGGCAACGCGGTCAATCTCATCCGCGAACGCGGTGCCAGCGTCTTCGACGCCTCGGTACCCAAGAGGGTGGGCATGCAGAAGGTAATCGGCCATGCATTCCCCAGCAATCTCAACGGGTATGAGGATGTCTACAGCGAACTTGAGGAGGCGATCGCCTGATGGCCATTAGAAAACCGAACGGTGGTGCGAAGGCAGCGTCCACCGCTCCGCTGACCAGCGTGCAGGACACCCGCAGCCGTGGCAATGGCAACGGCAACGGCGAACGTGTGCTCATGAGTTTCAAGATCCCGTCCGATCTGAAGATGATGCTGCAGGAAAACGCGCGGGAGCGTGGCACCACCGCCAGCCGCATCATCATCGACGGCATCCGCCACGAGCTCGGCCTCGACGACTAAGCCGAAGGCGTGAAGGAAACCGTCGGAACATCAACGGAACGGACATAAACGGACACGGGCGGACATGGATGGTCGCGGACGTGCGTTCCGAAAAAACAAGGGAATGGTATGGCTCAGGCAAAAACACGCCAGCCGCAAGGGCCGGCAACGGGCAAATCGCAAGCGTCGGCCAAAGCGAATCGGGCTAAGGCAAAACCGGCCGCAACGAGACCGGTCAAGCCGCTACGCACGCTGAATAAGACGAAAACGCATCGCGTACGCAACTTCATCTGCGCGGTGATTGCCTTCATATTCGCGCTCGCCGCGCTGCTGGGCACTGTCACGCACATTCTGCCGGAAGAACTGCAGGCGTTGCCGTATATGCCGATCGTCGTCTCCCTAGTGCCATGGTTCACGCTGCTCGCCGTAATCGCGCTCGTCTGCGCCATCGTCTCCAAACGTACGGTGTCCATCGTGATGGCCGTTCTGGCGATTGCGTTGCAGGCGTTCTGGCAGTATCCGTTCTTCTACCAGCCTTCGAAACTGCCACGTGCCGCAGTCGCGGCGGCGTCCGGCGAAACCGTCAACACGGATGACGGCTACGCGCGGCTGATGACGTGCAATGTGTACAAAGGGCGCGCCGATGCGCGTGAGATCGTGGATCTGGTGCGCAGCGAACACGTCGAGGTGCTTGCGTTGCAGGAGACGACCGACGCTTTCGTGGACGATCTGAACCGTGCCGGCATCGCCTCGTATCTGCCCTATGCGCAGGTGTCGAGTTCGGACGGCGTGTACGGCAACGGCCTTTGGTCGGCGAGTCCGCTTGACGACCCTTCCGATGACGATGTCGATTCGAGCGCGTCGTTCATGCCGGGCGGCACCGTTTCGTTCAATGGGGGAGCCACGCAGGTGCGTTTCGTATCCGTGCATACCACGTCGCCGACGAACGATTACTGGCAGCAGTGGAAGCGGTCGCTCGACGAACTGGCGAAACTACGTTTCGACACTAGCCGACGGTACGTTTTCATGGGTGATTTCAACGCGACGTACGACCATACGCCGTTCCGCAACATTCTGGGAAACCGTTTCTCCGACGCCTCCCGTCAGGCCGGCGAGGGATTGAAATTCTCATGGCCTGCGAATGTCGATTACGTGCCGTCGTTCGCCGGAATCGACCATGTCGTACTGGATTCCGGCATGCAGGCCGGACAGGTGCGCACAGTCAAAGTGGACGGCAGCGACCACAAGGCGCTGCTGGCGATTGTGCGGGTCGGCTAAGTCCGCGGCTAGACGGTGACGACCGGCATGTTATTCGAATATCGGATGCAGGCGATGACGTTCGTGCATTGCGGTTCTGTGGGCAGCATCGGCATGGTGAACTGGTCGAGCAGCTTGTAGGAGAGCGGTCCGGGCAACTGTCCTACCGGATTCGTGTGCGCCAGCCGTTCCGCAATAGAAGAATATGGTATGTCTTGCATGCTGATCCCTTGGTCTTCCAAAGGTGATGTATGGGTTGTGCGGTTGCTTTCCGATGCTTCCATAGCAGAAGGGGGAACCTTTTGGATACATTCACTCAACCGCTTAAGTATCCGTTTGCCACTATAACAGAGGGAGGCTCATTGTGCCTGTGCTGGAGGGTGGCGGTGAGATGGTGTTGTCCGGATTGCGGACGTGCGATTGATCTTGGATGCTGCCGATGGCGATGCGCGCCGACAATGTACGGGGATATGAAAAAGTGCCCCAGATAGGAATCGAACCTACGACACCTTCTTTAGGAGAGAAGTGCTCTATCCACTGAGCTACTGAGGCAACGAGTCACCATTGTACACACAATATGGACTCGACATGACGGGTAATCGGACCTGATTGTTCGGGCTCAAGCCGTTTGACGGACGTTCCGGCGGAACGTCCGTAGGTGAGGGGAGCGGCTGTGCCGCGACGGATGCTCAGGCCAGATTGTCTTGCGTGCCTGCGGTGTTGGCCGCGGTGGCCTGCTCTGCCTGCGCGGCGTCGAGCTTGGCTCGGACCTCGCCAAGCAGGCTCTGCGCGCGCTTGGCCAACGCCTCGCCGATCTCCCACTGCCGCATGGACTGGTCGAGGTTCAGGCCGCCCGCCTCCAACGCCTGCACGGCCTGGATGAGCTTGTCGCGCGCCTCCTCGTATGGCATCTGCGCGATTGCCTCGCGTTCCTTGTCGGTTAGGCTGGATGCCGGTGCTGCTTCGTTGCTCATGTGCTACTCCTTCGTTACGGTTTTCACTTCAGACACGACGATGCCGTGCTTCAAGGTCATGGTCAGCTGGTCGCCCGTCTTCACCTTGTCCGCGTCGTCAAGCACATGCCCGTCGGCGCATTGCACCACCGCGTACCCGCGGTCAAGCGTGGATTGCGGACTCAGCGCGGTCAGCGACGCGTGCGCTTTCTCGATGGTCAGGCTCGCGTCGTCAAGAATACGGGTCAGACCGATCCGCATTCTTGTGCGTGCGTCATCAAGGAAACGCTGATGCGGTTCCAACATGGTGAGCGGCTGGGTGAGGCTCGGACGGTTCGCGTAGCCTTCGATAAGCCTGGTCTCGTTGGAGACGGTGGCGTCGATGCGCACGCGCATGCGGTCCAGGTTCACCTGAATCAGCTGCATCTGCTCATGCACGTCCGGCACGACCTTCTTCGCTGCGTCGGTCGGCGTGGAGGCCCTGAGGTCGGCCACCAAATCCAGCAGGGTCCAATCGTCCTCATGCCCGATGGCGGAAATCAGGGGAGTGTGGGCCGCCGCCGCGGCGCGCACCACGTTCTCATCGGAAAAGCCAATCAGATCTTCGAAAGCGCCGCCGCCACGCGCCACGATGATCACATCCACATCTGGATCGGCATCCAGCTGCCGGATGGCCGCTACCACGTCCGACGGGCACTGCTCGCCCTGCACGTGCACATGCGTCACCTTGAAGCCGACGACGGGCCAACGCAGACGCACGTTGGTGATGACGTCGCCTTCCGCACGTGCCTGCGGCGCGCAGATCAAGCCGATGCAATGCGGAAATTCCGGCAACGGCTTCTTGCGATCGGCGTCGAACAGACCTTCTCCCTTAAGCTTCTTGCGTAGCTCGTCGATCATGGCCTTCAGACTGCCGCCCGCGCCGGCCGCGATGATCGCGTCGCCGCGCAACGACAGCGACGTGCGCTTCATCCACACGTTCGGCTTGCCGTGGATGATGACACGGTCGCCCTGCACAAACGGCGCCGCCGCCGCGGCGAACCGTCCGAAGCCGTTGACTTCCATAGCGATGTCCTGCTGGTCGTCGCGCAGCGTGATGTAGGCGCTTCCCTGACGACGCGTGTTGATCTGCGTGATCTGCCCGGCCACCCATACGGAGGGCCAACGTTCGACCGCCGTGTAGAACTTCTCGCTGAGCAGGCTCACCGGCCAAGGGTTGTCGGCGGTGGTTTCCGACGCCAGACGGGGCAGCGGCTTCGACGTCTGCTGTGCCGTCGGTGGGTTGTAATCCGGGTTCCAAGTCATAAGTCAAGATTCCATCATCTTGCGGACAAATGGAACATATGTTCGAGTGTTGCGAATGCTCCGTGCGTGAAGATAGTACGGTGTGTGGGGCTGTGTCAAAACGACACTCCGAGATGAAATCGTTACTTTTGTCACACAAGGCAAAAAATGGCGAAATCTCGCCAAAAGTAGAATATATAGTTTCTCTAGCGGCGTGGTGACACTACATTTAGTGCCGACCTTGGCGTAGAGTGTGCATCTGTAGGTACGAACGGGCATGCGGACGAAGCATGAAACCTGGCCGGATGGGTCCGGCCCGGAAAGGAAATATACATGGAAACCCAGACTCTGGAAGGCGTTGCGACCGAAACCGAGAACGCGCCGGAAATGGTCAAGGTGCTTGTCGAGAAGCGCGACGGGCGTGTGGTCGATTTTGATCCGATCAACATCATCAGCGCGGTGAAATCGGCTTTCGCCGACCTCGACAAGAAAATCGGTCCTCAGGAGGAACGGCTGATTCGCGACATCGCCAATCAGGTCGAGGCCGAAATCAAGGACCGTTACAATGGTCCGGCGAAGATCGAGGACATCCAAAACCTCGTGGAGCATGGGCTGATCGAGGATCATCTGTACGACGTGGCCCGCACCTACACCAACTACCGTCTGAACAAGGACATCGAGCGCGCCAAGGCCACAGACATCAACGAGGCCGTGCGCCGCTTGGTGGACCGCGACGAGGCTCTGGTGCGTGAGAACGCCAACAAGGACTCCAACGTCTACTCCACCCAGCGTGACCTGCTGGCCGGCGCGGTGTCCAAGGCGTCCGCCTTCTCCATGCTGCCGGATGCGGTGTCCAACGCGCATATGAAGGGCGACATCCACTTCCACGACGCCGATTACTCGCCGTTCACCGCGCAGTCCAACTGCTCGCTGCCGAACTATTGGGACATGCTGGCCAATGGCTTCACCCTCGGCAACGCGCCGATGGGTTCGCCGAACAGCATCTCCATCGCCGCCACGCAGATCACCCAGATCATGAAGGACGTGGCCTCCAGCCAGTACGGCGGACAGACCGCCAACCGCGCCGACGAGCATTTCGCCGAATACGCCAAGAAGGACTACGACAAGTTCCTTGAGCAGGCCCACGAGATCATGCCCGACGATCTGCCGATCGAGATCGCCGAACGTCAGGTGCGCATGGCCAAGGCCGTCGAGCCGAAGCGCCTGCACTTCGAAAAGGATCGTCCGGCACTGCCGATGGACGAGCCGTTCGACAAGACGTCCGACCGTCTGCAGCAGCTGCGTGAGATCTGGGCGAAGATCCAGACCCGCAAGGCCATCTACGACGCCATGCAGACCATGGAATACCAGATCAACTCCAACCGTGTGTCCAACGGCCAGACCCCGTTCGTGACCGTCGGCTTCGGTCTCGGCACCGACTGGTTCGCGCGCGAAATCCAGCGCGCCATCTTCCTCAACCGCATCCGCGGCCTCGGTTCCGAGCATCACACCGCCATCTTCCCGAAGCTCGTCTTCACCATCAAGCACGGTGTGAACGCCGATCCGGGCGACCCGAACTACGACCTGAAGCAGTTGGCCCTCGAATGCGCCACCAAGCGCATGTACCCGGACGTCATCTTCTACGAGAACATCGTGAAGATCACCGGCTCCTTCAAAGCGCCGATGGGCTGCCGTTCCTTCCTGCAGGGCTGGATCGACCCGAAGACCGGCAAGGATGTCGAGGACGGCCGCATGAACCTCGGCGTGGTCACCGTGAACATTCCGCGCATCGCATTGGAATCCCACGGAGACAAGGACCGCTTCTGGAAGATCTTCGACGAGCGCATGACCGTCGCCCATCAGGCGTTGCAGTTCCGCATCATGCGTTGCAAGCAGGCCACTCCGGTCAACGCCCCGACCCTGTTCCGCTTCGGCGCATTCGGCCGTCTCGGCGCCAACGACAGCGTTGATCAGCTGTTCCGCAACGAACGCGCCACCGTGTCCCTCGGCTACATCGGCCTGTATGAGGCGACCAGCGTGTTCTATGGCAAGGACTGGATGCGCGACCACGACTGGGATCCGGAAGGCAAGGAATTCGCCCTGTCCATCGTCAAGCGCATGAACGAGCTGTGCAAGGATTGGAGCACCGCGGAAGGCTACCACTACTCCGTGTACTCCACGCCGGCCGAATCGCTCACCGACCGCTTCAACCGCATGGACCGCGAGAAGTTCGGCGAAGTGGACGGCGTCACCGACCACGACTTCTACACCAACTCCTTCCACTACCCGGTGTGGCTGCAGCCCACGCCGATGGAGAAGCTCGACTACGAGAAGGACTTCCCGTACTACGCGTCCGGCGGCTTCATCAACTACTGCGAATTCCCGTGCCTGCAGGCCAATCCGAAGGCGCTCGAAGCGGTGTGGGACTACGCCTACACCATCGGCATCGGCTATCTCGGCACGAACACGCCAATCGACCGTTGCTACGAATGCGGTTTCGAAGGTGACTTCGAACCGACCGAAGAAGGCTTCAAGTGCCCCGAATGCGGCAACTCCGACCCGGACCGCTGCAACGTGACCAAGCGCACCTGCGGCTACCTCGGCAATCCGGTGCAGCGCCCGATGGTGCACGGCCGACACGAGGAAATCGCGCACCGCGTCAAGCACATGAGCGGCGAAACCGGCCATGTCACCCTTGACGACGGTTCCGAACGTGAATGGTTCGAGGAAGCCAAGTAATCAATCGCAATAATCGCAAAACAACAGGCAATTCAGGAGCAACGTATGGTAAGCAGCGCCGATCCCGCTGTGTCTCGCCGTGATTTCGCGGCCGGCGAAACCGGCCGCGGGCCGTTCATTCCGACAAACCGCGCCAGCAACCCGCGCGCCGGACAATGGACGAACGCGATGAGCCACAACATGATCGCCGACTACAAGCGGTTCCTCATGACCGACGGCGAGGGAATCCGCTGCTCGCTGTACGTCTCCGGCTGCCCATTCCACTGCGAAGGCTGCTACAACTCGTCGATCTGGGATTTCCGCGCCGGCCACGAATACAACGACCGGCTCGAAGCTCAGATCATGGCCGATCTGAGCCTGCCGTACGTGCAGGGCATCACCTTCCTCGGGGGCGAGCCGCTGCTCAACACCGGCGTGCTGCTGCCGCTTTCACGCAAGATCCGTGAGCGGTTCGGCCGCACCAAGGACATCTGGTGCTGGACGGGCTACACGTGGGAGGAGCTCATGCGCGAAGGCGAAAGCCCCGACAAGCGTGAACTGCTCGAACAGATCGATATCCTCGTGGATGGCCGGTATATCAAGGATCTGCACGATTCGCTGCTGCAGTTCCGGGGCAGCTCCAACCAGCGCATCATCGATGTACCCAAGTCGTTGGAAAGCGGGCAGGTGGTGCTGTGGTCGAAACTACACGATCAGACGCGGTTCATTCCCGAAATCTACGGCAAGGACCGCGTCGCAGGGGAGGGGGCGGCTTCCTGAATGGTTTCGAACGGTTCGTGTACGGACGGTTGGAATTAGGCAAGCTGACTATATTCGTTGTCTAATTATGCGTCGTGTCGTGCGCTTTATGCGATACCGTGCCGAATTAGGCAGGGGCACAGACTACCATTACATACTTGGATAACCGGGGCAGGGCGTTCGTGTTGGCACGGACGCAACCCGGCGGATGAGAACGATAGAGGTACAGTACATGGTCGAAGCAGCAGTTACCGCAGACAACACCTGCGATACGAAGCCGTTGCGCGTAGGTCTTGACATCGGTTCCACCACGGTGAAGGCCGTGGTGCTCGATCAGACCGATTCGCTCGACGCGGTGCTCTTCTCCGATTACCGTCGCCACCACGCCAACGTGCGTGCCACCGTGGCGGGCCTGCTGGAGGACATCCACAAAGAACTTGAGGCCCGTGGCCGCGGCGACGAGCCGATTCGTCTGGCCATCACCGGTTCCGGCGGCCTTGCCTTGGCCGATAATCTCCATGTGCCGTTCGTGCAGGAGGTCATCGCCGAGACCCGCGCCATCGACGAGGAATATCCGCAAGCCGACGTCATTATCGAACTTGGCGGTGAGGACGCCAAGATCACATATCTGAAGCCGACTCCCGAACAGCGCATGAACGGTTCCTGCGCAGGCGGCACCGGCGCGTTCATCGACCAGATGGCCACCCTGCTCGACACCGACGCGGCTGGCCTCAACGACATGGCCAAGCATTACGAGACGCTCTATCCGATCGCCTCCCGTTGCGGCGTGTTCGCCAAAACCGATCTTCAGCCGCTCATCAACGACGGCGCGGCCAAGCCCGATCTGGCCGCATCCATCTTCACGGCGGTCGCCACGCAGACCATCGCAGGTCTGGCGTCCGGCCGACCAATCCACGGCACCGTCATCTTCCTGGGCGGTCCGCTGTTCTTCATGTCCGAACTGCGCGAGGCGTTCCACCGCGCGCTCGAAGACAAAGTCGACGAATTCATCGTGCCGACCGACGCGCACCTGTACGTGGCGTTCGGCTCCGCGCTGCTCGCCGGCGAACCGGACCAGCTTGAGGAGGGCCAGCATTTCGAAGCACGCACCTGCGCCGATATTCTGAAAAGCCTTGAAGACCTGAAGAATCTGCCGGCCAACACCCCCACCATGCCTCCGCTGTTCCCGACCGAAGCGGACCGTGAGGCGTTCAACAAGCGCCACCACCGCGAGCATGTGCACATCGGCACGCTGGAAGGCGCGCAAGGTCCGCACTTCCTCGGCATCGACGCCGGATCGACCACCATCAAAGCGACGCTCGTCAACGACGACCGCGAAATCGTATGGTCGTCGTACGCCACCAACGAAGGCAGCCCGCTGACGGCCGCTGTCAACATCGTCAAGCAGATTCAAAGCCAGCTGCCGGAAGGCGCGTGGATAGCACGCTCCTGCGCCACCGGATACGGCGAAGGCCTCATCACCACCGGCCTGCACCTGGACGAGGGCGTGGTGGAGACCATGGCGCACTATCGTGGCGCGGAAATGGTCTCGCCGGGCGTTACCGCCGTCATCGACATCGGCGGCCAGGACATGAAATACTTGGCGATTTCCGACGGCGTGATCGATTCGATCGCCGTCAACGAGGCATGCTCGTCCGGCTGCGGCTCGTTCCTGCAGACGTTCGCGCAGTCCATGGGACTGACGATTGAGGAGTTCACGCAGGCCGCGCTCAACTCCACACATCCCGTCGACCTGGGCTCGCGCTGCACCGTGTTCATGAACTCCTCCGTCAAGCAGGCGCAGAAGGAAGGCGCCTCGATGGAGGACATCGCGGCCGGCCTGTGCTATTCCGTGGTGCGCAACGCGCTGTATAAGGTGATCAAGCTGCGCGATTCCGGCGAGCTGGGCGACACCGTGGTGGTGCAGGGCGGTACGTTCCTCAACGACGCCGTGCTGCGCGCCTTCGAGCTGCTCACCGAACGTGAGGTGACCCGACCGAACATCGCCGGCCTGATGGGCGCGTACGGCGCCGCGTTGACCGCACGCATGCACTATTCCGACGTGGCCGACGGTCTCGACGACGGCGATTCCGCCGCTACGGAAGGTGCGAAGACGGTCGATATCGCAGGCGTCACGCACACTGCATCCAGCATCGTGTCCGGCAGCGACCTTGACAACCTGTCCATGACGTCCGAACGTGACGTGTGCAAGCTGTGCCAGAACCACTGCAAGCTCACCATCACCACATTCCAGGACGGCTCCCGCTACGTGACCGGCAACCGTTGCGAACGCGGCGGCGATTCCAAGAAGCAGCGTTCCGACAGGCCCAACCTGTACGACTACAAATACAAGCGTTGCTTCGCCTACCGTCGTCTGACCGACAAGAAGGCCACCCGCGGCGAAATCGGCATTCCACGCGTGCTCAACATGTACGAGAACTACCCGTTCTGGTTCACGCTGCTCACCTCGCTCGGCTTCAAGGTGATGATCTCCGGCCGCAGCTCGCACGAACTGTTCGAAACCGGCATCGAATCGATCGCCTCCGAAAACATCTGCTACCCGGCCAAACTCGTGCACGGCCACATCAAGTGGCTGCTCAACAAGGGCATCAAGACGATCTTCTACCCGTGCGTGAGCTATGAGGAGAACTTCGTTCCCAACACCGACAACCACTACAACTGCCCGGTCGTGGCCAACTATCCGGTGGTCATCGGCGCGAACATGCCCGAACTGCGCGAGGAAGGCGTGCGCTACATGCGCCCGTACTTCAACATGGCCAACCATGAGCTCATGGTGGACCGCATCGTCGAGGAATTCGCCTGGGCCAACGTGACCCGCGAGGAAGCCGAAACCGCGGTCAAGGCCGCCTACGCCGAAAACGAAGTGTTCAAGCACGACGTGCAGATGGAAGGCCTCAAGGCCCTCGCCTACATGAAGGAACACGACTGCAAGGGCATCGTGCTCGCCGGCCGCCCATACCACGTCGACCCGGAAATCAACCACGGCATCCCGGAAACCATCTGCGCGCTCGGCATGGTGGTGCTTTCCGAAGACTCCATCTGCGAACTGCAGCCGGGGGAGAAGCTCAACCTGAGCGAATTCCTCGCCGAAGGCGAAGAGGATCCGCGCAAGAAGAACGCGAACGGCTTCCGCCACGTCGACGACCGCAAGGTCACCAAGATGCCATTGCGCGTCACCAACCAGTGGGCCTACCATGCGCGTCTGTACGCGGCGGCCAACTTCGTCGCATCCTATCCGGGACTCGAGCTCGTGCAGCTCAACTCCTTCGGCTGCGGCCTCGACGCCATCACCACCGACCAGGTGTCCGAGATCCTGGCGGACAAGGCCGACGTGTACACCATGCTGAAAATCGACGAGGTCTCCAACCTGGGCGCGGCGAAAATCCGTCTGCGCTCGCTCAAGGCGGCCGTCGAAGAGCGTGAACGCAACAAGAAGAACGACGGATTCCGCAAGACCGGCACCGAAGCGCCGACCCCCGGTCGCCAGGTCATGCTCGACACCGTCATGAAAGCCAATCCGAAACTCACCGAAGCCGTCACGGCCGCATCCAAGCGCGCGGCGGAAAACGGCAAGGGCGAATCGCAAGAAACCGCCAAAACGCAGACAAATGGCAAGGGCGCGTCCGCACACAACTCGGCGACCCTGTCCAAGTACGCGAACCGCATCCCGTTCGGCAAGAACATGAAGGACTACACCATCGTGGCTCCGCAGATGAGCCCGATCCACTTCTCTCTGGTGGAATCCGTCATCCGCTCCGGCGGCTACAAGTTCGACATTCTGGAGCACGCCAGCCGTGAGGACGTGGAAACCGGCCTCAAATACGTCAACAACGACGCCTGCTACCCGGCCATCATGGTCATCGGCCAGCTCGTGGACGCCATTTTGGAAGGCGAATACGATCCGGACCACACCGCGCTCGCCATCACGCAGACCGGCGGCATGTGCCGAGCCACCAACTACTTCGGCCTGATCCGCAAGGCTCTGGTGGATGCCGGCTATCCGCAGATTCCGGTGATCGCCATCTCCACGCAGGGCATTGAGGACAATCCGGGCTTCAAGGCCACGCCGGCGTTGCTTCATCGCGTCGTCAAGGCGCTTATCATCGGCGACCTGCTGATGAAATGCCTGTACCGCGTGCGCCCGTACGAAGTGACCCCCGGCAGTGCGAACAAGCTGTACGAAACGTGGGACACCATCGTGCGCGAGACGCTCGAAAACCACGGTCGTTCCAAGACGGCGCGCAAGTTCATCGGCAAGGGATACCTGCCGTATCCGACGCTCGTCAAGGAGATCGTCAAGTCGTTCGACTCGTTGCCGTTGAAGGACGAGCCGCGCAAGGTGCGCGTCGGCGTGGTCGGCGAGATCCTCGTCAAGTACCAGCCGGACGCCAACAACCATGTGGTCGACGTCATCGAATCGCAGGATTGCGAGGCCGTGGTGCCGGGCATCATGGAATTCATGACCACCCGACCGTACATTTCCGACTGGAACGAGCATTACCTCGGCATGGGCGGCAGCAAGATCGGCTATGCGCTGATGCGCAAGGGCCTCGACCTGTACAACGCTCCGGTACGCGAGGCGATCGATCTGGCTCACGGCAAGTTCTCGCAGGATCTGCCGATGCCTGAACTGGTCAAGAAGGCCGACGAGGTCACGTCCGTGGGCGTGCAGGCCGGCGAAGGCTGGCTGCTGACCGCGGAAATCCTGGAACTCATCGAATCGGGATGCCCGAACGTGGTGTGCGCGCAGCCGTTCGCCTGCCTGCCGAACCACGTGACAGGCCGAGGCATGTTCGGCAAGATCCGCCGACTGCATCCGGAAGCCAACATCGTGTCCATCGATTACGATCCGGGCGCTTCGGAAGCCAACCAGCTCAACCGCATCAAACTGATGATCTCCGCTGCCAAGAAGGCGCACCGCGCAGCCGAAGAGGCGCGCAACAGCGAGAAGGCCGCTTGAATCGCCATTCTTATTTCCGTCGAACCGACGTTGGGAAACTTTCCGACGTCGGTTCGACGGTATCTGAGCCGCCAAATCGACGGCTGATTCGGCGATCGTAAAATCGATGGTCGTCGAATCGGCATTCAAATCGCCAGCCAAATCGATGGGGAATGATGGTCGGTTATCGATTTTCCGTATAGCGTAGCCTGCGTTGCGAATGGCGCTTTTCGTTAGGATGGCCACTATGACAACGCCAAAGATCACGTACGCGCACCTGCTGACCGAGCCGAATCCGAAGCATGTGGAAAGCCTTATCAAATTCTTCGAATCCGGCTGCCAACAGCGCGGCACCGGCGGTTTTGGCGTGGAAATCGAACACCTGCCGGTACATAACAGCGACGATACCGCGGTGACCTACTACGAAAGCAACGGCATTGAAGCGTTGCTCAACCGCATCCGCCCGTATTACGACGAAAACAAGGAATACTGGGAAAACGGGCGACTGGTCGGACTCGCCCGTGACGGCATCTCCGTATCTTTGGAACCGGGCGGACAGTTGGAAACGTCCATCGGCATCCTGCACAAGCCGGAGGAGCTCGCCACATTGTACGGCGCGTTCCGCCGCGAAGTCGACCCCATCCTCGAAGAACTTGGTTTCCGACTCGTCAACTATGGTTACCAACCGAAATCCAGTTACGCCGACATTCCCGTCAATCCGAAGGACCGATACAAGGCGATGACCGCCTACCTGGGACGTGTCGGACAGTTCGGTCCGTGCATGATGCGTTGCTCCGCTTCGACACAGGTCAGCATCGACTACGTTTCGGAACAGGACGCGATCGCCAAACTGCGGTTGGGCACGGTGATCGGCCCGATTCTGGCATGGTTCTTCCGCAACACCCCGTATTTCGAAGGCAGGGAGAATCCGTATCCGCTGCTGCGCCAACGCATGTGGGATTATCTCGATTTCCAACGCACGAACGTCATCCCCGGCCTGTTCGACCCGCGTTTCGGTTGGGAGGATTACGCGGTGGACGTGCTGTCCACGCCGATGATGTTCGCCGACCTGACGCACACGCCCGAAGCGCTGGCGGTGCCCGGAACCGATCTGCACCATCCGGCGTTCTACGAGAACGCGAACGACGTGTACCCGGACCGCGGGCTCAACGCGTACGAGATCAACCATGTGATCTCCACGCACTTCAACGACGTGCGTTTGAAGAACTTCATCGAATTCCGCCACTGGGATTCGCTGCCGGTGGCCCGCGCCGAGCGGCTTACTGAAATCATCGGCTCGCTGTTCTACGATCCGACGAATCTCGAACGTCTGGAAAGCTACTTCGACGGCATCCGCGAGGAGGACGTGTTCGAGGCCAAGGCGAACCTGCAGGCGCGCGGAAGCCAGGCCATCCCATACGGCAATTCGTTGGAATTCTGGCAGGAGTTCCTCGGCCTTGAGGGTGTGCTCGCCGACGAACCGGGCGACCCGAAGCATCCGGACGTCTTCCAGGCGTGACCGGCCGAGGGTCCGTCCGATGGTACGCTGTTCCATATGGTTACCGAGGGGAAAAAGCGGGTTCGTAAATCGCCCGAAGAGCGCAAACGCGAAATCATCGCGGCGGCGGGCAAGCTGATCGGCGAGAAGGGGTACTACGGCACGTCGCTCAAGGACATCGCCGACGCCATCGGCATGAGCCAGCCCGGACTGCTGCACTACATCGGCAACAAGGAGCGGTTGTTGTCGCTGCTGGTCACCGATAGCTACGACCAGCAGGGCACACCCGCCGACTTCGCCAAGTCGGGATTGCCCGGCAGCGATTCTGACGGCATGCTGTTTCCCGCATATCTGCGGTTTCTGGTCCGCTACAATGCGCAACGCCGCAGTCTGCTGCAGCTGTACATGGTTTTGGAAACCGAATCGTTCAACGCGGACCATCCACTGCACGAGTATTTCGAAAACCGACCGGATCTGACGTGGGAGCATTACTCAAAGTTCGCATGGAAACTGCCTCCGGAAGTCGGCGGATGGGATAATATGCGGCCGATCGTACGGCAATGCATCGAGGCGATGGACGGTATCCAGCTGCGGTGGATGCGCAAACCGCCGATCGACCTGTATGACGAATGGCTCGCCTTCGAACGGTTGATTTTCCCCTCTCCGGTATGGGACGGATACCGGTAAAAAGTAGCGGCTGGTCGTATATCTAATGTTTATTAGTTAAGACACGCCTTATTTCCAAGCCTCTTGACATATGTGCGGGCAGATAATATATTTCTTATATCTAATACTTGTTAGATAAAAATCTCGACCGTAGTCAGCGAAGACGTAAGGAACAAGAAAACCATGAGTCGCAACGAAGTGGACCACATCCTTTTTGGCGCAGCATACTATGACGAATACCTCATGATGAAAGGCATCGACCGCATCGATGAGGATATGAAAATGATGAAGGACGCGGGGCTGAACGTCATCCGCATCGCCGAATCCACGTGGAGCACCTGCGAACCGCAACCGGGCGTATTCGACTTCACTTATGTGGACCGCGCGCTCGACGCAGCCAACCGCGCCGGCATCGACGTCATCGTCGGCACGCCGACCTACGCGGTGCCCAGCTGGCTCGTCAAACTCGACCCGAGCGTGCTCGCGGTCACCCCGAGCGGCCAAGGCAAATACGGCGCGCGCCAGATCATGGACATCGTCAACGCCACCTACCGTTTCTACGGCGAACGTGTGATCCGCAAGCTCATCTCCCACGTCGCCGACCATCCGGCCGTCATCGGCTACCAGGTGGACAACGAGACGAAATACTACGATTCCGTCTCCGAAGACATGCAGCGCCTGTTCGTCAAGTATCTGCGCGAGAAGTTCCACGGCGATCTGGACGAGCTCAACCACCACTTCGGCCTCGACTACTGGTCCAACCGCATCGACTCCTGGGAGGACTTCCCGGACGTGACCGCCACCATCAACGAGTCCCTGGGCGGCGAATTCGACAAGTTCCGCCGCGACCAGGTGCGCGACTTCCTGCAGTGGCAGGCCGACATCGTGCGCGAATACGCGCATGACGACCAGTTCATCACCCACAACTTCGATTTCGAATGGCGCGGATACTCCTACGGCGTGCAGCCGGCCGTCGACCACTTCAAGGCCTCGACCGCCGTGGACATCACCGGCGTGGACATCTACCACCCCACCGAGGACGACCTGACCGGCAAGGAGATCGCCTTCGGCGGCGACATGACCCGCTCCACCAAGGACGGCAGGAACTACCTGGTGCTCGAAACGGAGGCCCAGGGCCAGCACGGCTGGGTGCCGTTCCCGGGCCAGCTGCGCCTGCAGGCCTACTCCCACCTCGCCTCCGGCGCCGACATGGTGGAATATTGGCACTGGCACTCCATCCACAATTCCTTTGAAACATATTGGAAGGGCCTGCTGAGCCACGACCTCGAACCGAATCCCACCTACCGCGAGGCGGGCGTGTTCGGCCGCGAGATCGCCAAACCGGAAGTGGGGGAGCGGCTCGTCCACCTGAAGAAGCACAACAAGGTGGCCATCATGGTCAGCAACGAATCGCTGACCGCGCTCGACTGGTTCCTCATCGAAGCCGGCTTCCCGTTCGGCGGCACCCTCAAGTACAACGACGTGGTGCGCAACATCTACGACGCGCTGTTCGAACTCAACGTGGAATGCGATTTCATCCCGTCCGACGCGCCGGCCGAACGCCTGGCCAAATACGAGATGATCGTGACCCCGGCACTGTACTGCACTCCGCAGGAAACAACCGACCGTCTGCGCGAATTCGTCTCCAGCGGCGGCCACCTTGTCTCCACCATGCGCTCCTTCGTAACCGACGACGAGGTGACCGTATGGCACGACCGCGCGCCGCACAACCTCACCGACGTGTTCGGCATGACCTACAACCAATTCACCCGCCCGAACGGCCACGTATCCGTGGAATTCGCCGGAACGCTCGCCAAAACCCCGGCAAGCGACGCGCAGGCGCTCATCGAACTGGTCACCCCATTCGACGGCACCGACGTGCTCGCCAGCTACGGCCACTACGCGTGGAAGAATTACGCCGCGGTGACCCGACATGGCTTCGGCAAGGGCGACGCCGAATGGATCGCCACCCTGCTCGACGCCGACACCATCCGCGCCGTCCTGCGTGAAGCCGTGGAACACGCGGGCATCGCCGATGCCGGCACCGCGCTCGCCGGACAGGTGACGGTGCGCCGCGGAACGAACGCCCGCAGCGAGCAGGTGACGTATCTGCTCAACTACTCCGCCGACGAGGTCACCATCGACAGCCCGGTGTCGGGCGATGTGGTGGTCGCTCCGGTGGTGGTGGGCACCGACGGCACCGTCGATGAATCCGCCACCGCGGCGATCGCTCTGAAGGAGGGCTCGAAGGTCGAGGTGGGCGACAGGCTGACGATCGGCCGCTGGAATGTGGTCGTCATCGCCGGCTGAGCCGCAAAGCGGTGGTGGCGCGTCGGCCCGCTGGGTCAGGGGATGAGCAGGTCGATGATGGCCTTCCATTCCCCGATGAAGTCGACGTCATGCGATCCGTTGAGCCAGCGCAGCTGCAGGCCTTCCATCGCGGACAGGACCTGCAGCGCGGTGCGCTCCGGATCGGCGACGCCGTCGCGCTTGGCCGCGAACGCGTATTCCTTCAGCAGATTGATTTCGCGCTGTTCGAAATACTCGTGCACGGGATGGTCCTTGCTCAGCGCCTCGCTTTCCAGCAAGGTGTAGAGCCGGACCATCTCCGGACGGTCGGCGTTGGTCTCCACGGTTCCCGTGGAAATGGCCTTCAGCCCCAGATCGCAGTGGTACGCGATGCCGTCGTCAAGGACTTCGCCGGTCACGCCCTGCACGCCAAGATGCTCGGCGATGGCGATCTGATTGGTCCGATCGGCGTATTTGAGGGTTTCCTCAAGCAGTTGTTCTTTGGATTTGAAGTAGTAAAGGAGGCCGGCTTCGGTGATGTTCTGAGCCTGGGCCACATCGCGTATGGTGAAGCCCCAGAAACCGAACTGGGAGATGAATGAGACCGTGGTTTCGAGAATCGCCTTCCTGCGATCCTCGGCGCTCATTCGCTTTCTGGGTTTGTTTTCGGTGCGGCGACGCATATGCTCTCCTTCATCTGGTGCTTACTAAGGTACAAGAAGGGGGAGAAGAAGACGATGGGAACCCTTGGAACACGCCGGATTATCGCAGACAAACGATTTGTAATATGATTTAACTAAGCAGTTACTAGGTAATAAAAACCGGTGACTGTGAAGCTGAATGGAACAGTGTCCGACCGGTTTTGAAAACGCTTTGAGACGGCGATGACATGACGTCGACTTGTGCCTTTGCGAAAGATGGTTTACACTGAAAACACGTTAGTTACCACATGGTAGTTAACAGATGGGGCGAGGCCGTCCCACCACCACATACACCGCTAAGGTGCGGAATCGCACACAACATAACATAAGTTCACTACTGAGGCATGATTCGAAGGAGAGAGTTTCATGAGTGAAGCAATCGCCAGCAAGGCGGAGCGCCTTGCCGCTTACAACGCCAACATCGCCGCGGCGGAAAAGGATCCGTCGCTGTCCCCGGAAACCGGCAAGCCGCTGTCCAAGATGAACGCCGCACGTTTCGGCGCAGGCTTCCTGGTATTCGGAGTGCTGTGGATGTCCGGTCTGGGCATCGTTTCCGCAGTGCTGCTGCCCATGCACTACAAGACCATCCCGGGCGTCAACGCCGATGCGTTGGTCGGCATCGTCAACGCGTTCACCGCGGTCGCATCCCTGGTCGCCAACCTGATGTTCGGCAACTTCTCCGACCGCTCCCGTTCCCGCTTCGGCCGCCGTACCCCGTGGATCCTCTTCGGAGCCGTGCTCGGTGGCGTCACCCTGTTCCTGACCGGCACCACGCATAACGCCGTGCTGCTGACCATCTTCTACTGCGCCTGCATGTTCGGTCTGAACTGCATGATCGCGCCGATGGTCGCCATCCTGTCCGACCGCGTGCCTTCCAAGATCCGTGGCACCATGTCCGCCTTCTACGGCGCCGGCTCCACCATCGGCGCTCCGATCGGCACCATGCTCGGCGCACTGTTCATCGAAAACCTGATTCCGGGCTTCGCCGTCGCCGGCGTGCTCATGTTCCTCGGTGGCGTGGTCGCCGTGATCATCATCCCGAAGGAGCAGTCCGCAGACTTCCTGCCGAAGGACGAAGGCTCCGCCAAGGACATCCTCTCCTCCTTCCGCCCGCCGAAGTTCTCCACCGCGCATGACTTCTACAAGGCGTTCGCCGGCCGCTTCTGCATGCTCATGGCCTACCAGATGATCAACGTCTACCAGCTGTACATCATCCAGAACTACATCGGCCAGTCCGTCAAGGAATCCGCCGTCACCGTGTCCGTCGTGTCCATGATCATGATGGTCATGTCCCTGGTCGGCTCCTTCATCTCCGGCCCGGTCTCCGATCTCATCGGCCGCCGCAAGGTCCCGGTCGTCGTCGCTTCCGTGCTCTTCGCCGTCGGCATCGCCATGCCGTGGATCTTCAAGTCCACCATGGGCATGTACCTGTTCGCCGGCATCGCAGGCCTCGGCTACGCCGTCTACTCCGCCGTCGACCAGGCGCTGCTGGTGGACGTGCTACCGAACAAGGAAGAGGCCGGCAAGGATCTGGACATCCTGAACATGGCCACCACCCTCGGCCAGATGTGCGGCCCGGTCGTCATGTCCGCCATCGTGGTCAACCTCGGCTACAACTTCGCGTTCCCGACGTCCATCGTATTGGCCATCATCGGCTGCTTCTTCATCATGGCCATCAAGAAGGTCAAGTAAGACAGCTGCTGTAAACCGGGGGAGACGGCCGTTCCGTAGGCCGTCTCCCCTCCGCGGGGTCGAATCGTCCCGCCTCCTATCCATGCCAACCATCAACGCATATCCGAATTATCAACGACGATACCAAGGAACATCATGACCACCTGGATTGCAACGACGCAAGACGACAAGCTTGCCGACCGAACCTCCGACATCGAATCCACCAACGCCACCACCGCGGCCGACCTGCAGCTCGACGGCAACGAATACCAGGCCCTGCGCGGCTTCGGCGGCTGCTTCAACGAACTCGGCTGGCTGCCGCTGCAGAACGTCAGCGAAGCCGAACGCGACCAGATCATCAAGGAGCTGTTCAGCCCCGACGAAATGAACTTCACCTTCAACCGCGCCCCCGTCGGAGCCAATGATTTCGCCGACCACTGGTACAGCTACGACGAGGTCGACGGCGACTACGGGATGGAGCATTTCTCCGTCGAACACGACGAGCAGACCCTGATCCCGTACATCCACCGCGCGCAGGAATGGCAGCCGAACATGCAGCTGTTCTCCAGCCCATGGAGCCCGCCGACGTGGATGAAGCGCCCGAAGGCCTACAATTACGGCCGTCTCGTGCAGACCCCGGAGAACCTGAAGGCCTACGCCAAGTACTTCGTCAAGTACATCCAGGCCTATGCCGAGCACGGCATCACCGTGAACCAGCTGCACGTGCAGAACGAGGTGTTCGCCGACCAGAAGTTCCCGAGCGCCCTGTGGGATTCCGAAGCGCTCAAGGTGTTCATCCGCGACTACCTCGGACCGGCGTTCGACGAGGCCGGACTCGACACCGACATCTGGCTGGGCACCCTCAACGGCCCGGAGGACATGGCTTGGACCGGCGGCGGCTATGGCATGACGCTCAACAACTACAACCGCTTCGTCGACAACATCCTCTTCGACGACGGCGCGCGCAAGTACATCAAGGGCATCGCCTACCAGTGGGCCGGCCAGAACTGCATCGCCCGCACGCACGAATCATGGCCGGAGATCGAGCTGATCCAGTCGGAGTCCGAATGCGGCACCGGCGACAACAGCTGGGAGTACGCGGAGTACATCTTCCATCTGATCAACCACTACTTCCGCAACGGCGCCACCGCATACACCTACTGGAACATGATTCTTGACGACCAGGATTCCACATGGGGCTGGTGGCAGAACTCCCTGTTCACCATCACCGCCGACACGCATGAGGTGCGCCGCAATCCGGAATACTACGTGATGCGTCACTTCTCGCATTTCGTCAGGCCCGGCGCGAAGGTGCTCGGCACCACTGGCCATTTCAACTCAATGGCCATCGCCTTCCGCAACCCGGACGGCACGGTGGTGGTTGTGGCACAGAACGCCCTCGACGAGGAGCGTCCGTTCGCATTCGCCGATCCCGATGCCGCCGAACGCGGCTTCAAGGTAACGCTTGCTCCGCGATCGTTCAACACCTTCGTGCTGGACTGAGCCGGAGTGATACGGCGTCGGTTCGCGCGTAATGCCGGTTTTTCCCTTTTTCCCGGCGATATGCCGATCACCGGCGCCCTGCCATGAGGTGCCCGCCGCGATGGATCCCCTCCATGCGCGGCGGGCACCTTTGTTATGCATGCCGGTTACGATCGTCCCCTTGCAAAGAGCGAATTCTTCATTGCCGTATCAGCCGTGTATAAGATGATTGGAACGTTGGATGATTTCGGCTTCATTATCACCGGAGATAAGGAATTTCCTGTCGGAATCGACAGAATTGTGAGCGATACCTTTTTTCTTTCCCACAGATTCTAAAACTGCCCAATCCGGGATTTCCTTTTCCTTTGGCCAGTTCAATCCAGCGGTTTCCAGCAGTATGCCATATTGGGATAATCGTGTGATGTTGGTATCCGCATCGACAAGGCCAAGTTCCAGTAGGAAATTGGCCTTACTCTGATCCATGCCATAGGCGGCTGTCAGCTCTTGTTTGATGAGTCCGCCTCCTCTGCGTGCCGCCATTTCCCCGAATATGAAATCACCGGTTTCGTTCTTATAGAATTCGATATGCATCACATTGGGAATCGTCTGATCTTTGAAAGATCTAATTAATTGTTTTGTCAGTCGGAGCAGCTCAGAATAGTCGGCGTCGTCCTCGTCCAACATCACGGAACCGGTATTTTGCTTCTCGAAATCCAGCGGTGGGACAAGATATCGTGATGGCGAGATCAGGATCGAATCAGCGTTGATATAGACCACATCCACATGGTAGACGGAGCCGGAACAGTATTCCTCTAAGTAATACTGGTTTGAATGTACGTTTTGTATGAATTCCGGCTTGGTGGCTAAAGCAGGCAAATCATCTTTCGAATGCAGTATCGTAATACCCGCGGAGCCTGCACCCCACCGAGGTTTGAGAACAACCGTCTCCCAACGATCGAACGCCGAAATAATATCTCCAAAGCTTTTGCAGGAGGTGTAGGGAATAACCTGTAATCCGGCATCAAGGGCCGACTGCTTCATCGTGACCTTATCTCGACAGCGCAACGCCAGTTCATACTGCAAACCGGGAATGCCAAATAGACTTCTCGCCTCTGCAACCCTCAATACATCTTCCTCCGAGCTGGAAATTATCCTATCTGGTTTAAATTTTCTGACAATATCAAAGAATTTCGCGGTAGCGCTATCGGAGGAATAATCAGAAACCACGATTTCCTTGATGACGGTGTTCGGCCAACGATGGTGCACGGCCCGATTGTCCGAGGTGAAGACCATAACCTCTAAACGACCGAAGCGTTCTTGGACCTCTTTAATCCATTCTGGATAATCCGAGAAAGATTTAGGCTGTTGCAGCAGCAGTATTTTCATATCATTCCCCTTCCTGTGCGCTCGCCAAGACTTTTCTTTAGCGACGGATGATTCTTTTCCCGCGTTTTCCAATTTGATTACTGACGACTGCGGGTATTATTCCCACCAACGCCAGTGCGCACCAATACCAAGCTGTCATTCCTGCAGGACGTAGTGCCGGAACGATCCAACCGCCAAGGAATGAGCCTGCCGATTCGCCAATGGCTGCAATTATCAGCCGATAGTTCAAAATGTCCACCAAAGGTTTATCTGGCTGTGCCTCTACCAGAGCAATATTGATCAATGGCGCATAGATGCATTCTGCAATGGAGAACACAACCAAGGCTATAATGCATATCCACCAGTACGACGAGACTCCGCAGGCGAATAGTGCGAAGGAAATTCCATAAATCCCTAGGCTTTTGATGATGAATGAGGTGGCATTCTGCCCATTAGCCATGCCTCGCGAGATGAGTTTACTCACGGGCATTTGCAGTGCTATGACCGATATGGCATCAATGGAATAGAACAATCCTCTTATGACTGGGCTATCGGATAACGAGTGGAATTCCAATGCCATTCCCGCAAAAAGCTGACCATTCATTATGCTGCCCACAAACACCGCCAGGATGGCAAGAACCGTACCGGGACTTTTCAACGAGTCTGTAATGGTCTTCACGATGGAAGAGGTATTTTCTTTGCTGCTTTTCTCATTGCGTATGAAGACATGATGAGTCAGCACTATTGGAGTTAGTAAAGCAGAAAAAACATAGAGTCCGACGATGACTATAACAAAGAGCGTTTGTCCGAAAGCCTTATATATGTAATTTGAAGCTAGAGGCCCAATTGCGGATCCAAGATTGGCTGTCATGGTCACTAAAGCAAACAAAGCGGCCTGAGACTTTTTATCCTTTACTCTAGCGATGATATGCCCTCTGAGAGCAAAATTAACCAGTGAGAGACCAAGTCCCAGCAAAGCCAAATCCAAAAAAAGGAAGCCGATAAAACCACCCATTGCCGGCTGCAGCAGCAAAAGTGAAAAAACTATGAATCCGAAACCGGTCTCAGTGAGGGATACCGTTGATGAACGCTCAATCAAGCCACCTATAAAAACAGTACTGCCCCTAGAAAAAAGGGATAAAACTCCAAGAGCTAATCCAACACATAGTGATGACGTTGCAGAAACTTGACCCGTAAGGATAACCGAAAGAAGGGAGAAAAGTCCGCTATATGCAGCACTATTCAAAAAATAATTCACTGATATGGAGCTGTTCTTACTATCGCTCGGCTTCTCCATCTGAACGGACCTTCTTTTATGCTTTATAAATAATGTCTCCCCTCATGCTAGTGGTCATATGGGAATTGTTCATTGGTATGTCCAGATGTAGGGGTGTTTGGTTTTGATGTACTTGGGGGTGTCTGTTTCAAAGTTCCTCATCGGCGTGTTATCTTGTGGAAATCGACGGCATGGGGAAGTCGTGCGTTCCTTCTCAGCCGGCCTGCAGCCCCTCGCCGTAGGATGCCTCGAACTCCAGCAGCGGAGTGTCGAAGATCCGCATCACGTATCGCATTCCGGCACCTCCATCAATCGATCTTATATATTCAAATATAAAGGTCGATGGCGGAGATGGGGTGCCGCCGAGGTTGGGTTGCGTGTGGGACGGAAATGTATTAGACTATAACTAAGTAGTTACTAAGTAATAGAAACTGCATGACGTACGAAGGAGTGCACATGAATCCCGACTACATCAAAGGCGTGAACCTCGGCAACTGGCTGGTGCTGGAGAAGTGGATGAGCCCGGCGCTGTTCGACGGCACCACCGCGGACGACGAATACTACCTGCCGACGCAGCTCGACCCGGCCGTCTACGAGGCCCGCATCAAAACCCACCGCGCCGAATACATCAACGAACGCGACTTCGCCACCATCAGATCGTGGGGGCTGAACTCCGCGCATCCCCGTGCCGTACTTCATCTTCGGCGACCGTGCACCGTTGATCGGCTGCATCGACGAACTCGACAAGGCCTTCAACTGGGCCGAGAAATACGGCCTGACCATCCTTATCGATCTGCACACCGCGCCGATGAGCCAGAACGGCTTCGACAACGGCGGCATCTCCGGCGTGTGCAAGTGGGCGCAGCTGCCCGACGAAGTCGAATTCGTGCTGTCCGTGCTCGAACGCCTCTCCAAGCGGTACGGCCATCGTCGGGCGCTGATGGGCATCGAAATCATCAACGAGCCGAACACCACCACCTGCTGGCCGATGGCGAACGTGACCGAACGCTACAAGGCGGTCGACCCGGAGCTCGCCGAAGGCACCAGCCCGATCGCATTCGACTGGCTCAAGGACTTCTACATCACCGCCTACCACCGTCTGCGCGACGCCGACAAGGGCGCGCTGCCGGCGGACAAGGCCGTGGTGTTCCACGACGGCTTCGACATCGAACAGTGGAAGGACTTCATGCGCGGGGATGACGGCAGGCTTGCGCCGGAATTCGAGAACGTGGACACCCACCAGTACCTCATGACCGCCGAAATGATGGGCTGCCCGCAGACCGTGGAAGGCTACGACGACTTCGTGCGAAACACCTACGCGCCGATGATCGCCGAGATGAGCGAATACTTCCCGGTGATCGTGGGGGAGTGGTGCCTGTTCAACTCCGTCGGCTGCGGCGTGGACACCCACGGCGGCCAAAGCGTGCTCAACGGCGAGGAAGGCGCGCAGGCCGAGACCCTGACCGCCGAACAGAAGCGCTCGCTGTACCAGGGCGTGGCCGAATCCCAGCTCGCCGCATGGAGCAAGGGCAGCGGCTTCTACTACTGGAACTACAAGCTGCTCACCGACACCATGGTCGGCGTCGCCGTCACCGATGCCGCGTTGCATGAGAAAACCGCCGACTTCGACTTCTTCGACTACGAGGCGGACGAGACGAAGCCGGTCGACTGATCCCGCCCGGCCGGCCACGATCATTCCGAAACCCCAATCCGGCCGTGGTCCGATTCCAACCGGCCGCGTGGCTGATTGCAGGACGCATACAATGGGCCAAGGAACGTTGCGAACGGTGCGGTTCCTTGGCCCATTGGGCTGAAATGGGGTTTGGGCTCGGGTGGTCTTGGAGTTTGAATGGGCGGAAACGACAAGCCGGGCGAAACCCCGCACAGAAAGGCGGTGAGACGCATGGTGCTGGGCATCGACGAGCGAATCAACGGCGTGAACCTCGGTAACTGGCTGGTGCTGGAGAAATGGATGGATCCGGAACCGTTCGTTCGCACTGCCGAAGATGACGAAATCTGGATGCATCGCACGCACGGCGCCCTCTGGTCCGAGCGGAATCTCGCCGAGGAACTGCGCCGGCACCGCGACACCTACATCACCCTGGAGGATTTCCGCATCATCGCCGACCATGGGCTCAATCTCGTGCGCATTCCCATACCATATTTCATCTTCGGCGACTGGCCCGGACATCCGGGCTGCATCGCATACCTCGACCGCGCGTTCCGTTGGGCGCGGGAGACGGGACTGAAGATCATGATCGACCTGCATACCGTGCCCGGCTCACAGAATGGTTTCGACAACGGCGGCCTGACGGGCGTGTGCAAATGGGCGCAGAATCCGGACTTGGTGGAATACGCGCTGAATGTGCTGGAACGATTGGCCCGCCGATATCGTGACGAGCCGACCCTACACAGCATCGAAGTGCTCAACGAACCGGTGAGCTGGTCGGTGTTCCATGGCACGTCGAATACGGCGAAGGACGTCCGCGAGGCCTCCGGCAGCACGCATGTCCCACTACGGTTTCTGAAGCGCTTCTACCGTGACGCCTACACCCGGCTGCGCGCCATACTACGTCCGGAAACCCTGATCGTATTCCACGACGGCTTTCGACTGCTCCGCTGGAGTGATTGGTTCCGTCGTTCCGGCATGCGCAACGTCATGCTCGACACCCACCAATATCTCATCGCCATGGAGGAACCGTTGTTCGCGGGACCGGCACGCCGACTGTACCTGCAATCGCGGCACCTGCCATGGCTGTACCGAATGCTGGTGGGTGCGCGCGAAATCGCCATCCGTTCGGCGGCCTGTCATATCCCTGTACTTGTGGGTGAGTGGTGCGTGGAGAACCGGTGGGCACTGCACAGCCGGAACCGAGCGGACGCATACCGTCAAGTATCGCGATTGCAACGCGCGGCATGGGATGCGTCGGCGGGGCAGATCTATTGGAGCTACCAGCTTGCGCGTTCCGCGAAACCAGGCAGCGGCGAAGGGAAACCGCCACGTGACCCGCGCAACGGCGGCAATCTCGAAGCGTGGGATCTGACCCGCGTATGGCGTCATGGATGGATTCAAGCGGATGCGCCCCACGATGACGTGGCATCGGCGCCGTCAATCAACGACAATCGACGCAAAGGGCATTAGACTCGGAGTCATGGCAGAGGAAGAGACTTCGAAACGTACCCGCAAATCGCCACAAGAGCGTCGTGCGGAAGTGCTGGATGCGGCGGTGCAGCTCATCAGCGAACGCGGATTCAACGGCATCTCCATCCAGGACGTGGCCGATCGGGTCGGCATTTCCAAACAAGGCGTGCTGCGATACGTCGAAAACAAAGACAAGATGCTGGCGCTGGTATATGACGAATACTACGGGCAAACCGGCACTCCGGAGGACTTCTTCTCATCGGGCATGCCGGGCAGCGACCCATCCGCGCCGCATTTCCCCGCATACCTGCGCTACCTGGTGAAACACAACTCGCGCCGGCGCATGATGGTGCAGCTGTTCACCGTGCTGTCGGCCGAATCCCTGAACCCGGACCATCCGCTGCATGATGAATTCATGGAACGAATGGACAACATCTGGGCACATTATTCCCGTTATCCATGGTTGGTTCCGCCGCAACTCGGCTCATGGGAGGAAAGCATGCGGCCGGTGGTGCGCAAGGCCATGGAAATCATGGATGGCATCCAGCTGTGGTGGCTGCGCGAACCGGAAGTCGACCTATGCGCAGAATGGGCTGAAATGGAAAACCTGCTGTTCCCCGAGCCCCTGTGGGACGCCTACCGCTGATTCGGATTTATTGATTTGGTCGTGTCCGTTCCGCCGGTTGGTTGCGATTGCGTGATTCTGATGATTGTCTATCTGCTTTCGTTTTTCGACCTGCGGTTTTTGGACTTGCGGTTTGCGGTTTGGTTTGCGTGAGGCACCCTTTTGCTCACGGATTGCGATTTGCGATTTGATTGGTGGTTTGTGGCTTGCACGAGTCCAATCGCAAGCCACCCTTTTGCTCACGGATTGCGGAAAAGTGCGTTTTTGCGCATACGTGCGCTGAATTATCTGATTTTAGAAATAGGAAACGTTGGAATTCCGCCATTTGTGATTTTGCATAATGGCATACGATTACCCCTTTTCGCTCACATACGTATATTGACGGCTTGATTTACTTTGCGTGAGCGAAAGGGGGTATTGAATAGTGCGATTACGCAATGTGGTTACGCAACGCAATCGCACTATCGCATACAACTACGCCACAGTGAACGTGGTGCGCTTCAAATCGCGACGACGGCTCGAATGGCCAATCAACACTTCGAACTCGCCCGGCTCGACGATACGGTTGGCATCCGAATCGACGATAGTGCACTCCGAAACCGGAATATCGAACGCAACGGTCTTGGTCTCACCCGGCTCAAGCTCCACGCGCTGGAACGCTTTGAGCTCGCGGTCCGTCCAACTGTAGGACGTCACGATATCGCCGATATACAACTGCGCTACTTCGGTGCCTTTGCGCTCGCCGGTGTTGGTGAGCGCAACCTCGACATGCATGGTATCGGTGGTGGCGAACGTGCCGGAAGCCGGAACGTTCGTGATTGTCGGTTCGCCATATGCGAAGGTCGTGTAGCCGAGGCCCTCGCCGAACGCGAACGCCGGATCCTGCGTGAGATCGGCATAACGATTGCCGTGCTGGCCACGGATCTGGTTGTAATAGACCGGCAGCTGGCCCGCATGACGCGGGAAGGTGATCGGCAGACGTCCGCTCGGCTCGGTTTCGCCAAGAATGATTTCGGCGATGGCCTGGCCACCCTTCATACCCGGATTCGGTGCCCACATGAACGCGCTGACACCGTCGGCCGTGGATTCGTCCACAATCACGCCATTCGTGCCGATCACGCATGCCGGCATCACCTGCGGCTTGGAGCTCATCAGCACCACGACCAGCGGCTTGCCGGTCTCGCGGGCCACGTCGGCAAGCGCTTCGAGCATGGCGTTCTGCCCGCCGAGCAGTTCCAGTGTGGCGGTGGAGCAGGTCTCGCCGACCAACTGCACCACATCGCCCACAACAGCGACAACAAGGTCGGAACGGCGTGCGTTCTCCACCGCCTCATCCAGCAGTTGCTGGTCGAACTTGGCGGAGACGGCGAGCTTCGGACGAGGCTGGCCGTCCGGATAGAACTCGCCTTCCGGATCGTCCACCAGGTCGATGATGTTCGTGCCGCGCGAATACACGACCTCGCATCCTTCGGGCGCAAGCTGCTTGAACCCGTCAAGGATGGTGGTGATCATGCCGCGCGGCTGGCCTTCCGGCATCCAATTGACCTGGCCGGAATTGCCGGCCCAATCGCCCAGCTGTTCCTGGGCGTCGTCGGCCAGCGGGCCCACGACGGCGATGCGCTTGCCCGGAGCGGCCGAGAACGGCAGTGCGCCATTGTTCTTGAGCAACGCCACGGATTCGCGCGCGATCTGCAGGTTGAGCTCCTGATGGGTCTTGGAGCCGATAACCGTTTTGATGCGCTCCTCGTCCGGCAGACGCGGATCCTCGAACAGACCCAGGCGGAACTTCAGCGCGAGAATGCGAGACACGGCCTCATTGATCAGCGATTCATCTAACAGACCGGTCTTCACGGCCTCGATGGCGCCTTCGTAGAACTTCGGCGTGGTCATGATCAGATCGTTGCCGGCCTTGACCGCATCCGCAGCGGCCTGCACATAATCGGCCTTGACCTTCTGCTCCCACACGGCACGGCCGACGTTGTCCCAGTCGGTGATCAGCGTGCCCTGGTAGTTCCAGTCGCCGCGCAGCTTGTCGGACAGCAGCCACTTGTTGAACGTGACCGGCACGCCGTCGATGGATTCGTAGCCGAGCATGAAGGTGCCGCAGCCTTCCTTCGCCACGCGTTCGAACGGCGGCAGGAACCACGATTCCAACTTACGGTGGGACAGGTCCGCTTCGGACGCGTCGCGGCCGCCCTGCGTTTCGGAATAGCCGGCGAAATGTTTGGCGCAGGCCAGGATCGCGTCTTTGGCGAGCGGCTCGCCGGCCTTGGCTCCGCCCTGATATCCCTTGACGATGGACGAAGCCATTTCGCCGATCAGATACGGATCCTCGCCGAACGTCTCGTCCACACGGCCCCAACGGGTGTCGCGGGCGATGCACAGCACGGGGGAGAACGTCCAATGCACTCCGGTGGTGGAGACCTCTTCGGCGGTGGCGCGGCCTGCGGCCTGAACCTTGGCCGTGTCGAAGCTTGTTGCCATGCCGAGCTGGGATGGGAAGATGGTGGAGCCGGGCCAGAAGGAATAGCCGTGGATGCAGTCGTCGCCGATGATCAGCGGAATGCCGAGACGGGTCTTCGTGTTCACGGTCTCGACCGCGCGGGGCAGGTCCGCGGGGGAGGTGTGCAGGATCGAGCCGACGTGCTTGTTGACGATCAGGTCGTCCAAGTCGCCGCTGCGCGCGTCAAGCTGCATCATCTGGCCGACCTTCTCTTCGAGGGTCATGCGCCCGAGCAGATCGGCGATGCGTTCCTGGGTGGGCAGGTCGGGGTTCTTGTAGGGCAGATCGGTGGTGGTGTTGGTCATGGATTGCTCACTTTCCTCGTTGAAGCGGTGTCCTTTAATTACCACTTGGTAGTTTACTATGATTTAGGTGATTTCACAAGTCGCCGCAGCGCATGTCGTATTTGGCGGACATTGCTCGTGTGGGCGGTTCTACAATGACTTCTTGGTTGCGGTATCGGCTCCATGCATGCATACGGGCCGGGAGTCACGGCAAGGTCCGGTCTTTCCGTAGGCGGTTTTCGGGTTCCGTAGGTGGTTGGGGCTGAATGCCTGCCGAAGGAATGGCCTGAATAAAGCCGTTCCTCATCCCCGATACCACCGGCGACCACCTACGGAACAGTGAAACCCCCTACGGAATCTCGCCATGACACATCGGTTACGGTTCACCGGGGTTCGAAAAGGAAGAAATAGCATGATACGACAGGCAACATCTGCGGATATCGCGGCGATCGCCGCGACCTACGAGGACCTGCTGACTTACGAGCAGGAGCATGGAGGCGATTCCCATTGGGAATTGGGCGTATACCCGACGATCGCTGTACCGAAGCGCGCCGTGCCCGCAGGGGGAGATGATCGTGCTGGAAGAGGATGGTGGGATCCGTGCCAGCATGATATTGAAATGCCCAGCCCGCGGAATACGACGACGTGGCATGGCAGTATCCCGGCGAAGGCGAGGATGTGCTTGTCGTGCATACGCTGTGCGTGCCGCCGCGGTTCGCGGGCCACAGGTATGGAAGCCGGATGGTGCAATACGCGAAGGAATATGCGGCCGGGCACGGCTGCGCGGTCGTCCGCCTCGACACCTATGCGCATAACGAGCCGGCGAAACGCCTGTGCCAACGGTGCGGATTCCGCATCGCAGGGTGGGGGCCGCATTGCTCCAAGGGCTCATGGAAGAGGAGCAGGTGTATCTGGAGTACGGGTTGCAATGAGCATCGGCGTCGTTGCCGTTCCAATAGGTGAGTGAAGGTCGGGCCTCCCATAGGGTGACCCGACCTATTGCCTTACGCGCGTCGGCGGGTCAGCATCAATCCGATGCCAAGCATGAAGCAGGCGACTATCATGCCTGCCGGAGCCAGCATGTCCGAGCCGGTGTTCGCAATGGTTTTGGTGGTGCTGGCAGTGGCATCGCTCCTTCCGCTGGATGAGCCGGGCTTGGCTGGGGCGCCCTCGCGCACCACGGAGGCGACGGCCTGCCTCGGCTCCACCTTGACCACGGAACCGTCTGCGGACAGCGTCACTTTGGCGCTGTAGGCGGCGGCGAGATTCAGCCGCTGATAGCCGTTCGAGCTTGCGTCCAACGGTTCGCCGGAATCAATCTCCGTGGCGGCCAGCACGGCCCTCCGTTGTTCGGCGTTCAACGTCGGGAACGCGGTGGTCAACAGATTCTCCGCGCCTTCCGGTACGACGGCGGCCTTGCCGGTGGCGGAGGTCGGCTTGAATCCATAGCTCATGCGTGCCTGATAGGCGGCCAATGCCGACGCGCGGTTGGTCACCGGCTGTGTACTGAAATCGTCGGTGAAATCGTTGGTGTATCCGCCTCTCGGCTTGGAGGAATCGGCGGAATTCGCGTTCAACGCGGTCACGCAATTCTGCACGGTCGTCGGATCATCCGCCGCGCGGGCAACGATATTGGCGCCCACGCAACGCTTCGCCATATACGCCTGCATTTCCTGATATGCCGGCATCAACTTGTCGTTGCGGAACTGTTCATCGGACCACCGCGTCGCAAGCCCGGCCTCTCCGATGATGCGCCCGCCCATCAGATCGAGCGGATAGTGCACGCCCACGATCAGACGATTGTTGGCCGCCTCCGATGCGCGCGTCATGATCTCCGGCGCGAGCTGGGGCGGCAGCGTGGCCAGGCCGATACCGCCGGAATAGGCGACGGTGGTGTGACCGGAAGGGAACGAACCAGTGGGGGCGAGCGTGTCATAGCCGGGGTTGTGCTGCGTGCCGGAATCGTCCGTCCACACCGGCAGATGGATGATATTCTCGGTCTTCGGCAGACCGGCAGCCACATAGCCGCCATTCGTGCGATCCGTGAACGGACGCGGATGGACATACTGCTTCTTCACGGCGGAATCGTTCACATACCGTGACAGCAACGCGTGCCGTTCCGTGCCGATGTCGCTTTCTCCGGGCCGTTTGACCAACAACGTTGTGGAAAGTGGCAGATCACCCTGCTTGATGCCCTCGCTCAGAAACCTCCCCAAAACCGGGCCAAGCGCATCGGAGTACGTGTTTTCGATCAGCGGATCACTGTCCTTCAATGCGCGCTGCTGCTGAGGATTGAGCGGATCGTCATCACTGGTCCGCCCCTCATTGGCCTTATGATTCACCGACACCGTGGCGTCGCTGTTTTCCTTGAGCACCTCTGCATTGACCACGCGTCCACGCAGCTCCGTGGAAGGCGCGGTGAGATCCGGCTGGTAATAATTGGTGAAATCGGTGAGCAATGCCGTGTAATCCGGCTGCTGCGTATCGGACGGATACGGTTCGGCGCATTGCGCCTGCACGGTGACGCCCAGCGCCATGACGGCCGTGGCCGCCGCCGCGCAACACAAGCAACGGTGTCCTTCTCATCAGTCTCTCCTTATACTGATGCGCCCCCTTCGTAATCGGCACGCTTTCATCTCATCATAGGCAGCATTGGCGCAATCGGGGGCGTGTCCGAATACGCGCATGCAATTTCGCGTAACTTTTCCTCCCTAGATATAGGCGAGGCAATACGATATGCGGATATCGCCGGCGGCCGTCAACGCCGACGACGCCAACACGACAAGGAGAACCGTGAGCATCCACGACGAACGACACAACCATCGGACAACACCGGCAGCCAGCTCCGCCGGCACCATGAGCGAAGGCAGACTCACCATCGTGGTGGTGGCGCTCTCCATCCTCACCTTCCTCGGCATCCTGTCCGAAACGTCGCTCAACATCGCGTACTCCACGCTGATGGGGGAGTTCGCCATCTCCGCCGACGTGGTGCAATGGCTCACCACCGGCTATCTGCTACTGCTGTCCATCGCCATTCCGACCTCGCCGTTCATGGTGCGCACATTCCCCACCAAAGGTCTGTTCGTCACCGCGGTGGCGTTGTTCTCAGCCGGCACGGTGGTCGGCGCGCTCGCCGTGAACTTTCCGATGTTGCTCGCGGCGCGGCTCATCATGGCGTTGGGCACCGGCGTCTCGCTGCCATTGCTGACCAACATCATCCTCGAGAAAGCGCCGTTCAACCGACGCGGCATGATGCTTGGCCTGGTCAGTCTGGTGACCTGCGCGGCCCCGGCCATCGGCCCGGTGTTCGGCGGGCTCGTCATGGAATTCCTCAACTGGCATTGGATCTTCTACACGATGATCCCGTTCCTGCTCATCTCGCTCGTGCTGGGATGCGCTACCGTCCCCGACATCCGCCACGGCGGGAAGGGGCATCTGTCGGTGCCGTCGCTGGTATTGGTGGCGGCCGGTCTGGCCGGCATCATCGTGGCGGCGAGCTTCTTCGCGCAGTGGAACGGCGACTGGCGCTTCTGGACGGTGCTTGTCGGCGCGATCGTGGTGCTGGGTGTGTTCGCCGCCGTGCAGCTGAAGATGGAGCATCCGCTGGTCGAGGTGCGCACGTTCGCATTCCCCGGATTCACATTGGGCATGCTGATTCTGCTGATGTCGTCCGGTGGCGTGCTCGGTGTGAACTTCCTGCTGCCGATTCTATTGCAGCGCGGACTCGGCCACACCAGCATGATCGCCGCCCTGATTCTGCTGCCGGGAGCCGTGGTCGGCGCGATTTCCGCGCCGTTGATCGGAGGTGCGCTGAAAGCGCATTTTCCGCCGAAATTCATCGCCTGTGGTTTTGTCGGCGTGGCCATCATGGATATTGTGATGATGCTCGGCGGCGCGCATGAATGGGCCGTCGCGATCGCCTACGCGCTGTTCATGGCCGCATCCGGATTCGTGCTCGTGCCTGACCAGACGCATGCGCTGAACCAGCTGCCGGCCGCGATGAACGCCGACGGCTCCGCGGTGATGAACACCGTGCAGCAGCTCGCCGGCGCCATCGGCACCGCGGTCGCGTCCACGCTGATCGCCGAATTCTCCGCAGTGAACCGTGTCGCGGGCATGAAGTCCGCGGCCGCCTACGTCGCCGGGTTTTCCACCAGCATGTGGGTGTTCTTCGGCATGGCCGTGACGGGTGAGATCCTGGCCCTGCTCATGTTCCGCTTCTCGAAGCGCGCCGCATAGCTGGTCATGCGCGGTGGAAGGCTTCACTTCTGTCGTTTTTCGATAGCTTTGATAATCTTGATATCGACAATGCCAAACATATTCGCAAGCGGTTGCTGGATGCATATGTCATTCGTCAGACCGGTTGCGGCGAAGTTGATTTCGCGGTTCCGCTCTTGCGTGAATACTTACCGTAAGCAGATGTGAAAATCTAGTTCAGGCGAGTGGCCTGTTGATGATGACCCCAAAGTAGTCCTCAATACCGGTGCAACAGGCGGGGTTCCTGTTCCTCATTGATGAGGTCTCGATGAGCATTCGCGCGCGACGCTCAGCAGTCCGGCGATCGCGGCGCAGGTGGCTTCCACGTTGCGTTCCGTGTCGGTGAGCAGTTCCGGCAGAGCGGCTGGGCCGGGTGCGATGCCGAACGTCGCGACGATGCCGGCTTCGTTGAGCGCGGCGGTGACGTTCGAGTCGCGCGTCACTTTTCCTCCGATGGCGATAACCGGTTTTCCTTGCGATTTCGCCAGTCGCGCGATGCCGCTCGGCACTTTGCCGTAGGGCGTCTGTTCGTCGATCGACCCTTCGCCGGTGATGACGACATCGGCCCATGCGCAGGCTTCGCGCGCATGCAGCACATCGAGTGCCAGCTCGATGCCGGGACGCATGGACGCGTTGAATAGGCCGAGCATGCCACCGCCGGTACCACCTGCCGCGCCCGCCCCAGGCCGATTCTCGATCATGCGGCCGTTCAGCGCCTCGATGGCGTCGGCGAGCCGGGCGAGACCGGCGTCAAGCGTCGCCACTTGCTGCGCATCCGCGCCTTTCTGCGGCGCGAACACGGCGGCGGCGCCGTCCGTCCCGGTCAGAGGATTGGTGACGTCGCATGCCAATACGATCGGGATGTTTCGCACGTCGTCGGGAACCTCGGTGTCGTCGATGCGGGCAAGCCGGGGGAGTGCGCCGCCGCCAAGCGGCAGCTCGCAATCGTCCGCATCGAGGAAACGATGGCCGAGCGCTCGGGCCAGTCCAGTGCCGCCGTCGGTGGTGGCGCTGCCGCCCAATCCAAGTACGATGCGTTCCGCTCCGGCGTCGATCGCGGCGCGAATCAGCTCGCCGGTGCCGAAAGTGGACGCCGCCAACGGATCGCGGTCGGCGGGGGAGATGCGCTCGATGCCGCTCGCCGCAGCCAACTCGACCACCGCGGTGCGAGGATTCTCTCCATCGTGAGATGTTCCGAAACCGCCCTCGCCAAGGAATCCATATCGTGTGATGATCGGCCGGCCCAGCGCGTCATGCGCGTGCTCCGATCGCAATTCGCCGCTGGTTGCCTGGACCAGCGCGTCGGTCAATCCCTCGCCGCCATCGGACAACGGCATCATGCGGCATTCGGCGCCGGGATCGCCGGCCGCCACGCCCCGGCGCATCGACTCAGCCACGGCCTGCGCGGAAGCGGCTTCCTTGAACGAATCCGGTGCCAACAGATATTTCATGGTCAGCGGTAGCCTTCCCACTGCGGCAGGGGAAAGAGCACGTCCTCGCAACTCGCCCACATTTCGTTCAAATCGCGCCCCGGAACCCGCAGCCAACGCAGCTGCGCGCCGTCCATCATCGCGAATCCGGAACGCAGCACCTGCTCGGCGTCAACGCCTTCTGGCACATGCCAGCGGATGTTCGCGGCCACTTCCACGATACGTTCCTCGCGTTCGGCGAAATAATCATGCGCCGGATGGTCGGGATTAAGTGCCTCGGCGCTCAACGTGGAGAACATGTGCACCAATTCGGGTCGTTTGGCGTTGACCGCCACCGTCCTGCGCCACATTTCGGCGATAAGCGGACGTTCGTCTCGCACCATGCCGGCGGTGACGTCCTCGGTCTCACGGTCGTACATTTCGTCGAGCACCGCATGCAGCAGCCCTTCCTTGCTGCCGACGTAATGCAGCACGCCCGGTTTGGTGAGGTTCACCATGGTGGCGATGCGCTGCAGCGACGTGCCGTAGTAGCCGAGCGTGCCGAAACATTCGACCGCCGCGTTGAGAATCGCGCTTCTGCGGTCGACTTCGTCGTTGGCCATAATGTGCTCCCGTCGTTGCTGGAGGTTATTGGAATATGCAATTCACTTTACGGTCGGTCGGTTTCTTTTCCAAAGATGATTGGCGTGTTGAGGATTGTTTTTTGATAAAGTACCTACCAATCGGTAGGTAGGGAATTCGGAGTTGAAGTCCCACCGCGAAACAATCGCGAGACGGCCGAGAAAATAGCCGAAAGGCACCAGAAACACAGAAGACATACGAAAGAGGCAGCTCATGAGCGACACCGCTTATCCTTCCGTCAACGACCTGACCCTCGAAGAGAAGGCGTCCCTCACCTCCGGCGGCGACGCCTGGCACCTGCAGGGTGTGGAAACCAAAGGCATTCCCGGCTACATGATCACCGACGGCCCCCACGGACTGCGCAAATCCCTGGCATCCAGCACCGGCGAAACCGACCTGAACGACTCCGTGCCCGCCACCTGCTTCCCTCCGGCGGCCGGCCTGTCCAGCTCCTGGAACCCGGAACTCATCCACAAGGTCGGCGAGGCCATGGCGGAGGAATGCATCCAGGAGAAGGTCGCCGTCATCCTCGGTCCCGGCGTCAACATCAAGCGCAATCCGCTCGGCGGCCGCTGCTTCGAATATTGGTCCGAAGACCCGTATCTGGCCGGCCATGAGGCAGTCGGCATCGTCGCCGGCGTGCAGTCCAAGGGCGTGGGCACCTCGCTCAAGCACTTCGCCGCCAACAACCAGGAGACCGACCGTCTGCGCGTATCCGCCAACATCTCCCAGCGGGCGCTGCGCGAGATCTACTTCCCGGCCTTCGAGCACATCGTCAAAACCGCCCAGCCATGGACCATCATGTGCTCCTACAACCGCATCAACGGCGTGCATTCCGCACAAAACCGCTGGCTGCTCACCGACGTGCTCCGCGACGAATGGGGGTATGAAGGCATCGTCATGAGCGATTGGGGCGCCGACCACGACCGCGTCGCCTCCCTCAACGCCGGCCTCAACCTTGAAATGCCGCCGAGCTACACGGACGACCAGATCGTCTACGCCGCACGTGACGGCCGCATCCAGCCCGAACAGCTCGACCGCATGGCCCAAGGCATGGTCGACCTCGTGAACAAGACGCGCTCCGCCATGAGCATCGACGATTACCATTTCGACGTGGACGCCCACGACGAGGTGGCCCATCAGGCCGCCATCGAATCCATGGTGCTGCTCAAAAACGACGACGACATCCTGCCGGTCGCTGCAAACGCGAAAATCGCCGTCATCGGCGAATTCGCCCGCACTCCGCGCTACCAGGGCGGCGGTTCGTCCCACATCACCCCGACCAAGATGACCAGCTTCCTCGACACCCTCGCCGCGCGGGGCGTCGACGTCGCGTTCGCACCGGGCTTCACCCTCGACCTCGAACCGGCCGATCGCACGCTCGAAGCCGAAGCCGTCGAAACCGCCAAAAACGCCGACGTCGTCCTCATGTTCCTCGGCCTTCCGGAAGCCGCCGAATCCGAAGGCTTCGACCGTGAAACCCTCGACATTCCAGCCAAGCAGGTCGAACTGCTCAAAGCCGTCGCCGCCGAAAACAAGAACATCGTCGTGGTGCTGTCCAACGGATCCGTCGTCTCCGTGGCACCATGGGCGGGCAACGCCAAGGGCATCCTCGAATCCTGGCTGCTTGGCCAGGCGGGCGGTCCGGCGCTCGCCGACGTGATCTTCGGCAAGGTCAGCCCGTCCGGCAAGCTGGCACAGACCATTCCGATGGACATCAACGACGATCCGAGCATGATCAACTGGCCGGGTGAGGAGGGGCACGTCGACTATGGTGAGGGCGTGTTCGTCGGCTACCGCTACTACGACACGTACGACAAGGCCGTCGACTACCCGTTCGGCTTCGGCCTGAGCTACGCGACCTTTGCGATCGACGGCGTGAACGTCGCCAAGACCGGCGCCAACACCGCACACGTCACCGCGACCGTCACCAACACGTCCGACGTGGACGCCGCCGAAACCGTGCAGGTCTACGTGGCTCCAGGCAAGGCCGCCGTAGCCCGCCCGAAGCATGAGCTCAAGGGTTTCCGAAAGGTGTTCCTCAAGGCCGGCGAATCGGCTGAGATCTCCTTCGATCTGGACGAGCGCGCCTTCGCCTACTGGTCCGAGAAGTTCGATGACTGGCATGTCGAAGCCGGCGAATACACCGTCGAAGTCGGCACGTCCAGCCGCGACATCGCCGCCGTGGCCGTCGTCACGCTCGACGGCGACGGCAAGGCCCTGCCGCTCGACGAATGGTCCACGTTCGGCGAATGGGCCGACGATCCGGTCGGCTCCAAAATCGTCGCATCCGTGTATGCGGAAGGCGAGGCCGGCAATCTGCCGCAGCTGCCCGACAACGACATGATGCGCATGTTCCTCAAGTCCATGCCGATCAACTCCATGCCGATGCTGATGAGCGACGGCGGCAAGGCCATCACCGCCTTCATGCTCGATGAATACGCCAAAATCGCCGAAACCGCCGAATAAGACGGATTGACGTAAACAAGACGTAAGCAAAAGGAGTTTCAAGGATTTAGACCGAGGATGTGGCCCGCGAATGAACCGGTGCGGACCACATCCTCGGCTTTTTCATACTTGGTTTCGGCTTGTTCCGGGCTTATTTTTGGCTATTTTTAAGCGATTTTGCGATTACAATATTGCGTTCGGTGTGCTGCGATCCGGTTCCGTCACACACGACACGCTGAATGTTGCATATGCAACTGTTGTATGTACAACGTGTTATCGTATGTTCCGTGAACGATATACAGAACGATGGAACAGCTTCGGTGAACCCCGCGTTCACCGAAGCGTGGGACCGAGGCGCATGCAAGCCGCCGAGCGTCGCCATCCGATCGCTGCACAACGTCATCAACCGGTATCTTGCGGTGACGCGCCCCATGGAAGTGGATAGTCTGAGCGGTGGCAACATCGACATCATCACCTTCCTCGCACGCCATTCGGAACGGGAGATCTTCCCGCAGGACGTGGAGCGCCGCTTCGGCATCACCCGGTCGACGTCGAGCAGAGTGCTCGCATTGATGGAACGCAAAGGGCTTATCGTGCGCGAATCCGTGCCGAGGGACGCGCGGTTGAAGAAAATCGTGCTCACTGACAAATCGCGCGATATAGCCGAGGCGCTGCGAGCCAACGCCGTCGCCATGGAAGGCATTCTTCTTCAGGGTTTGAGCGATGACGAGATCCGCGAATTCATGCACGTGCTCGACGTGATGCAAACCAATCTGGTCTCCACCGGGCTGATCGGCGACGAAAGCCGCTACTCCAGCCTGGCATTGTGCGAGGCGGAATCGCGGGAACGGCAATCGCGGGAATGCGAATCGCAACCAACTGTACGGAAAACATCACAGGAAGACGAAACAGGAAAGGAAGAGTAAGTGAGCGGAACAAACGTGACAACGGCTGCGGTGCAATCGCAGCCAAAACAAAAGCGGCATCTCGTACGCACGCTTGGCAAATCGCTGCGTGAATATAGGAAGCCCAGCATTCTCACCCCGATATTTGTGGTGGTCGAAGGTGTTCTGGAAATCCTCATCCCCACGGTGATGGCGTCGTTGATTGATGAAGGCATCACCGGCAAAAGCATGCCCGCCATCGTCAAATTCGGTCTGATTCTTCTGGCGTGCTCGCTATGTTCGCTCGCGGCTGGCTTCCTTGCCGGTAAGTTCGCCGCGATCGCCGGCGCTGGATTCGCCAAGAACCTGCGTCATGACGAATTCGAGAAGGTGCAGGGCTTCAGCTTCACCAATATTGACAAGTTCTCCACCGGCTCGATCATCACCAGGCTCACCACCGATGTGACCAACCTGCAGAACGCCTATTCCATGATCATTCGTCTGGGTGTGCGAGCCCCGATCATGATGATCGTGGCGTGGATCTTCTCGTTCCGCATCAGCCCGTCCATTTCCTTGGTGTTCCTGGCGTGCATCCCTGTTCTCGCCTTCGGTCTGTGCGGTCTGGCGGTGTACGTGCACCCGGTGTTCGAGCGCGTGTTCCACACCTACGACAAGCTCAACAACGTGGTCGACGAGAACCTTCAAGGCATCCGCGTGGTCAAGTCCTACACCCGCGAATCGCATGAAATCGCCAAATTCGGCCGCATCTCCCAGCGCATCTACAAGGACTTCAGCAAGGCCGACCGTGTGATGAGCTTCAACAACCCGCTCATGATGGTCTGCGTATACGTCTCGATGATTCTCATCGCATGGATGGGCGCCAAGCAGATCGTGGCCTCGGGCAATAATGCCGCGCTGGGGCTCACCACCGGCGACCTGACCGCACTGGTCACCTACGCCATGCAGATCCTCATGGCCATGATGATGCTGTCCATGGTCTTCGTCATGTGCATCATTTCCCAGGCGTCCGCGGAACGTATCTGCCAGGTGCTCAACGAGGAAAGCACGGTGACCAACCCGGCCAACCCCATCAAGGAAGTGGCCGACGGGTCCATCGAATTCGACAACGTCGACTTCCGCTACTCTGATAACTCCGAAAAGCCGGTGCTCGACAATATCAACCTGAAGATCCGTTCCGGCATGACCGTCGGCATCGTCGGCGGCACCGGTTCCGCAAAATCCAGTCTGGTGCAGCTCGTGCCGCGACTGTACGACGTGACCTCCGGCTCGCTCAAGGTCGGCGGCGTCGACGTGCGCGACTACGACATGGAGGTCCTGCGCGACCAAGTCGCCATGGTGCTGCAGAAGAACGTGCTGTTCTCCGGAACCATCGCCGAGAACCTGCGCTGGGGCAACCCGAACGCCACCGACGAGGAGATCCGCCACGCCTGCCAGCTCGCGCAGGCCGACGGCTTCATCCAGGAGTTCCCGGACAAGTACGACACGTACATCGAACAGGGCGGCACCAACGTCTCCGGCGGCCAGCGCCAGCGCCTGTGCATCGCACGCGCACTGCTGAAGAAGCCGAAGATCCTGATTCTCGACGATTCCACCTCGGCCGTTGACACCAAAACCGACAAGCTGATCCGCGAGGCGTTCCACAACGAGATTCCCGACACCACCAAGATCATCATCGCCCAGCGCATCGCATCCGTGCAGGAATCCGACATGATCCTCGTTATGGAGGAAGGCCGCATCACCGCATCCGGCACCCATGAGGAACTGCTGCGGACCTGCGACGAATACCGTTCCATCTACGAATCGCAGACCAAGAACCAAGCCCAGCCTGAGGAACTGAAGTGAAAGGAGGAACGGAAATGACTAAGAACAACGCTGAAAAAACCATACAGACCAAGCCGGGTAACAAGCCGGGCGCAAAGCCGCCGATGCAAAAGGCCGCCCCCGGAACCACCAAGCGCATCTTCGGCTACATCTTCCAATACAAGTGGCATGTCGTGGCGATCGTGCTGTGCATCCTGATCGGCGCGGCCGCACAAGCCGGCTCCGCGCTGTTCCTGCAGTCGCTGATCGACAGCTACATCCTGCCGTTGGTCGGCGTGAAGAACCCCGACTGGAGCCCGCTGCTGCGCGCGCTGACGCTGATGGGCTGCCTCTACGCCGCCGGCACCTTCTGCAGCTGGCTATGGCAGTGGCTCATCGTCACCGTCGAGCAAGGCACTCTGAAGAAGATCCGCGACGACATGTTCGCACACCAGCAGACGCTGCCGATCCGCTACTTCGACACCAACGAGCACGGCGACATCATGAGCCGCTACACCAATGACACCGACACCCTGCGCCAGGCCATCAGCCAGTCCTTCCCGCAGATGTTCTCGTCCGCGATCTCCGCACTGGCCGCACTGGTCTCCATGCTGTGGCTGTCGGTGCCGGTCACGATCTTCGTGCTCGTGTTCGCCGCGATCCTGTTCGTAGTCGTGCGCGCCATCGTCTCCCGCTCCGGCCGCTACTTCGTCAAGCAGCAGATGTGGATCGGCGACGTGAACGCCTTCGTCGAGGAATCCGTCAACGGTCAGAAGGTCATCAAGGTCTTCAACCATGAGGACGCCACCCAGAAGACCTTCGACGAGAAGAACGAGGAACTGTTCCACGCTTCCGCCGAAGCGAACACTTGGGGCAACGTGACCATGCCCGTCGTAGGCAACATGGGCTACATCCTCTACATTCTGCTCGCCATCGTCGGCGGATTCATGGCGCTCTCCGGCATGGGCAACTTCGGTCTCGCCGGCGCGGGCAAGCTCACCCTCGGCGCCCTCATCTCCCTGCTCACCCTGTCGCGCTCCTTCGTCAACCCGCTCGGCCAGGTCTCCATGCAGTTCAACATGGTGATGATGGCGCTCGCCGGCGCGTCCCGCATCTTCCAGCTGATGGATGAGAAGCCCGAGGACGACGGCGGCTCCGTCACACTCGTCAACGTCGAGCTCGGCGAAGACGGCCGCACCATGACCGAAGTGGACCACGAAACCGGCCATTGGGCCTGGAAGCGTGAGGAAGGCGACGACGGCACCCGTTCCCTGAAGGCCGCGCAGTCGCTGAGCCCGAAGGCCGCGGAAGTGGCGAGGAAGGCGCGCGAGAACGCGATCACCTCGCCGGACGGGCGCCTGACCCTGCTGCAGGGCGACGTGCGTTTCACCGACGTGACCTTCGGCTACAACCCGGACAAGCCCGTGCTGCACGACATCACCTGGTTCGCCAAGCCCGGCCAGAAGGTCGCGCTCGTTGGCGCCACCGGCGCGGGCAAGACCACGGTGACCAACCTGATCAACCGCTTCTACGACATCCAGGAAGGCATGATCCTGTATGACGGCATCTCCGTCAAGGGCATCCGCAAGCCCGACCTGCGCAAGTCGCTCGGCATCGTACTGCAGGACGTGAACCTGTTCACCGGCACCGTGATGGACAACATCCGCTATGGCCGCCTCGACGCCACCGACGAGGAGTGCATCGCCGCCGCTAAGCTCACCAACGCGGACAGCTTCATCCGCATGCTGCCCAACGGCTACCAGACCGTGCTCGAAGGCGACGGCTCCGGTCTGTCCCAAGGCCAGCGCCAGCTGATCTCCATCGCACGCGCCGCAGTGGCAGACCCGCCGGCCATGATCCTTGATGAGGCCACCTCATCCATCGACACCCGCACCGAGGAAGTGGTGCAGGCCGGCATGGACAACCTCATGAAGGGCCGCACCGTGTTCGTGATCGCGCACCGCCTGTCCACCGTGCGCAACTCCGACGTGATCATGGTGCTCGACCATGGCCGCATCATCGAGCGCGGCTCGCACGACGAGCTCATCGCGCAGAAGGGCGAATACTACCAGCTGTACACGGGCGCCGTGGAACTGGAGTAAGGCTCCTTCTGCTTCGTTCCTGTCCCGTTCTTGGTGAATTGGACAGGCTGAACGGTAGTGTTCAACGAATGCAAGGGCCGTGCGGAAGCCACATATGTGGCTTCCGCACGGCCCTTGCGCATATGGCTCCCATGAATCGGCGGGCATGACCTTTTACGCAGGGTGCGCCCGCTGTGTCTTTTCATGGATTCCCCGAATCAATGGCGAAAAATCCATTGCGGGGACTACTCATGCGGTTCCGTAGGCGGTTTGGGTGTTCCGTAGGTGGTTGGTCAGAGTATCGGGGTTGGAGAAAGGCTTTATTCTGGCCGTTTTCATGCTGGGTATTCAGACCCAACCACCTACGGAAGCGAAAAACCACCTACGGAACTAGTCCAAGCCGTAACGGTGACTGGCTATCGCTCGGGCGACCATGCCGAACAGTTCGTTCAGCTTCTGTTTGGATGCCAAATGCTCGCGGGTGGCGACAAAAGGCGTGAATCCAAGATCCCTCAGCCGGTTGCGCTTATCGAGGTCATACATCCAGCGGCCGTGGGTGTAGTGGTAATTTCCGTCGTATTCTATGCAGACGCGGTCATCCGGGTAGGCGATATCCACCTTCATCGTGCCCGAGCCGCGTATGTGGTCAATGATCTCATAATTGACATGTGCCTCAGGCAGCCCGTAGGCATCGCTCTCCAAACGAAGCACCGTTTCCTGCGGGGAATCGGTACCTGGTTTGGACAGGCGCAAGGCCTTTCTGCATTTGGCGCTCCCAATGAATCGCGGCGCACTCCGGATGTAGTCGGAGAGCTCATCGTGAGTGCAGACGCGTAAATCGGGATTGGCGCAAGTAAGCCAATCCATGGCGATCACCAGACTCCGTTCGTCGACATAGGGCGCAATCTGGCAGACCGCCTGCATCGCGGAGACGCTTGACACCAATTCGTCGGCGTGCACCACGTCTACGCCATGCCTTGCGTAATGGAATTTCATCCCCTGGATTTTCCGCAGGTCACGTTGCCGGCACACCGAAACGTGAACGAGCTCCGAACCATATCCGGGTAAATAATTCATGGTGGCAATCATGCCATGCAGCTCCAGCGCTGTGCCGTGGCTTACATAGAGTGGAACCGAGGAGCGTGACCTTATCCGCGACAACACCTGCCTGCATTCAAGATGCCGTCTCGCCGCCTCCTCCCGTGCCTGCTCTAATGTGAAAAATGTATTGTGTCCGAAGCTTTCCATGCGCTGACGGTATATGGAAAGCCAGCAGCCCCGCAACCGTCTCCGTGAAAAATGTGGATATGTGTATGGTTCCATCCGCAGCATCACCGGGGAGAGGCCTGATGTATACGCGTCCGGTAGAACCGATGCGGAGCGTGGCGTCATCGAGGGGTGGCTCACATGGCAAGTCGGCCACGCAGAAGGGCGGGCGCTTCCAGCCGCAGGCCCGTGGGGCTGACGGTGACCGCGTTTCTCCACGGTGTCAGCCGCGTTTGGAACCCTGCCGACTGATGCCACCTTTATGACCGGTCGCTTTGAAAGGCAGACCGGCGTTGCTGAGTCCTTTGCTCCGCATGTTCTGCAGGGCAAAGGATTTTTGTTGTGCACGCAGTTCGTTCATCCGTTCCGTGGACTGATGCGCGATTCGCGGTTTCCGTGATTGCTCTGGCTGTGTCATGGCTATAAGAATACGTTCGGTAATGTAGTATGATGGATTTAGTAATGCTTTTACTAAAATCTGATGAGGCATCCATGGGAGGGCGAGGGAGCGATGGCGACCATCAAGGAGATTGCGAAACGTACGGGATTCTCGCAGGCCACGGTGTCGCGTCTGTTGAATGGCGATCCGACGCTGTCCGTGCGTGAGGAGACGCGTCGCGCGATCATCCGCGCCAGCGAGGATTTGGGATACAGCGCCCAGGCCAAGCGTATCGTCATTCCGCACGAAGTAGCCTTGTTGGACAACGAGGAGTCCGACGAAACGCTGCGTGATTCGTATTTTGCCGATTTGCGTTCGGCGCTGGAACATAACGCCAAACAGCAGCGTATGGAGCTCACTGTTTTCCACAGTCTTGACGAGATGTTGAATCAGAAGGGGAAATTCGATGGTTTCATGGCTATCGGCGCCAATGTCATAGCCGAAAGCGACCTTGAGAAGTTGCATGAGGTCATGCCATACGGTGTGTTCATCGATGTGAATCCCGCACCGAACCTGTTTGATTCCGTGCAGCCCGACCTACAGCAGACCATGCATGACGCGGTCGAAGCATGTGCGAAGGCTGGCATGAAGCGTGTCGGATTCATCGGCGGCAAGGGGAGGCTGACGAATTTTTATGAGGTGGACGAAGAGGGGCGTGCCACATATTTTCGGCGTGAAATGGGCCGTTATGGTCTCGACCTGCGTGGACTGGTGTATTCTGACGGCTTGTTCACCGTGGAAAATGGTCGCAAGCTGGGGGAGCAGTTTATCCGTGACCACAACGGCGCACTGCCTGACGCAGTTATTGTTTCGGCGGACATCATCGCGGTCGGCGTGCTGCAGGCGTTCAACGCGGTTGGTGTGATCGTGCCCCGCGACATCAGCGTCATCAGCATCAACAACCAGGCGATCGCACAGCTTACGTCGCCACCGTTGAGCACGTTCTCAATCGACCAGAACGAGCTTGCGCGCGTTGCGATTCTCACCTTGGCCGATGCGATCGCCAGCAAGCGGACGTCCCGTCAGCACGTGTATCTGTCGACGACGCTGGAAGTGCGAGATAGTTTCGTGCCGGCGCAGCCGAAACGTGAATCGCGGCCAAAATTGCAGACCCGATCGAAGCGATCTGCCCGGTCGAAACGGGCTGCTTAGCGTACGTATGTGCGGAAAAATATGAAAGGCGATTGATGATGCTACGTCATCAATCGCCTTTTGTTTGTCTACTGTCGGCGAAATACCGCGAATCGCACACAATATGACATGTATATGTGCAGAATCGCACAAAATGCGACACGCCCAACAGTGCACAACGCAGATGTTAAATTTTACTAAACAGGGGTAAAGGGATATACTTAACTCATGCGAAATCAAATGATGATTTCCGATTACAGCTTCAATCACAACTTCTAAGGAGAAGTACGATGGCAGAATCCAATGTCGCAGCCGCACCGAAGGAGACGCAGCAGTCTGCGAAGCCAACCAGGAAAGGCAGTCTGCTGTCCCGCGTGGCCTATTCATTCGGCAACGTCGGCCAATCCGCCTTCTACAACGCGCTGAGCACCTACTTCATCGTCTACGTCACCAGCTCGCTGTTCTCCGGCGTTGACAAGGCGCTCGCTACCAAGCTCATCGGCGTTATCACCGGCCTTGTGGTTGTCATCCGTATCGCGGAGATCTTCATCGATCCGCTGCTGGGCAACATCATCGATAACACCAAGACCAAGTGGGGTCGTTTCAAGCCATGGCAGCTCATCGGCGGCACCGTTTCCGCCGTTCTGCTCGTGCTGGTCTACACCGGCCTGTTCGGCTTGGTGAACGTCAACACCACGCTGTTCATCGTGCTGTTCGTCATCACCTTCATCGTGCTCGACGTGTTCTACTCCCTGCGCGACATCTCCTATTGGGGCATGATCCCGGCGCTGTCCTCCGACTCCCATGAGCGCTCCACCTACACCGCCCTCGGTTCCTTCGGCGGCTCCATCGGCTACAACGGTTTGACCATCGTGGTCATCCCGATCGTCACCTACTTCAGCTATGTCTTCACCGGCAAGCACCAGGAAAGCCAAAGTGGCTGGACCTGCTTCGCCATCATCGTGGCTATTCTCGGCGTCCTCACCGTGTGCTCCGTCGCGTTCGGCACCAAGGAAAGCACCAGCACCCTGCGCGCCAAGGCCGAAGATAACGGTGGTCCACTCGCCGCGTTCAAGGCTCTCGCCCAGAACGACCAGCTGCTGTGGGTCGCCCTGTCCTACCTGCTGTACGCCATCGCCAACGTGGCCACCACCGGCGTGCTCATGTACATGTTCAAGTTCATCCTGAACAACTCCGCCGCCTACTCCATCGTCGGCGTTGTCTCGGTCATCGCCGGCATCATCATGGCGCCGCTGTACCCGATTCTGAACAAGCGCATACCGCGTCGCTACCTGTACCTCGGCGGTATGGTGCTCATGGTCCTCGGCTACCTGCTGTTCATCGTCGGCACCAACAACCTCGCTGTCGTCACCGTCGGCCTGGTGTTCTTCTACCTGCCGCAGACCTTCATCCAGATGACTGCCATCCTCTCCCTGACCGACTCCATCGAATATGGCCAGCTGAAGAACGGCAAACGTAACGAGGCCGTCACCCTGTCCGTGCGTCCGATGCTCGATAAGATCGCAGGCGCCTGCTCCAACGGTATCGTCGGTGCTGTCGCCATCGCCGCCGGCATGATTGGTGACGCCACCGCCGCCGACATGACTGCCGCGAACATCCACACTTTCAAGGTCTGCGCCTTCTATGTGCCGCTGGCTGTCATCATCCTGAGCGGTGTTGTGTTCCTGCTCAAGGTGAAGATCAGCGAGAAGATGCATGCTGACATTGTCGAGCAGCTGGAAACTCAGCTCAACGAAGGCTGATTCGCTTTTGATTGCGATTGAATTTCAATCGTCGCGCTGAAGGAGCCGCATGGTGGACGCCATGCGGCTTTTCGCGTTTCCTACGTTCGTGGTAAGTGCTAGGCTGACGATTTGAAACGTATAGCAATGATCCGTTATCAGCGGGGAGCTTCCGGAAGAACGGTCGGCGCTTTTGGGTGCGGCCTAGTAGAACCGGCGGGATCGGCCCGAACAGCCGAACGTCAAGCGGTCGTATGAAACCTGTGCAGGGAAGCCTGCGTAAGAAAACAGGGGAGTGCGGCAAGCGAGGTGGTACCGCGGTGTCGGACGTGCGCAATCGCACGAAAATCATCGTCCTCGTAAAGTAAGTAATGAAACCGCCAAACGAGGAGCATACGGTGAGCGAATCCACCAATCATGTGTATCCGAAGGCTGCTGCCGGTGAGCAGAGCGCCAATGTCGCGCCGAACCCCAGCTTCCCCAAGCTTGAGGAGTCCGTGCTTGACTACTGGGACAAGGACGGCACCTTCCAGAAGTCCATCGAACGCCGTCCTTCCGGCGATCACAGCCAGAACGAATTCGTCTTCTTCGACGGTCCGCCGTTCGCCAACGGCCTGCCGCACTATGGCCACCTGCTGACCGGTTACGCGAAGGACGTCATCCCGCGTTACCAGACCATGAAGGGCCACCGCGTCAACCGCGTGTTCGGCTGGGACACGCACGGTCTGCCGGCCGAGCTTGAAGCCCAGAAGGAACTGGGCATCGACTCCGTCGACCAGATCAAGGAACTGGGCATCGACAAGTTCAACGACGCCTGCCGCGCGTCCGTGCTCAAGTACACGAACGAGTGGAAGGACTACGTGCACCGTCAGGCCCGTTGGGTCGATTTCGAGCACGGCTACAAGACCCTGAACATCACGTACATGGAGTCCGTGATGTGGGCCTTCAAGCAGCTGTACGACAAGGGTCTGGCCTACCAGGGCTACCGCGTGCTGCCGTACTGCCCGAAGGACCAGACGCCGCTGTCCGCGCACGAGCTGCGCATGGACGCCGACGTGTATCAGGACCGTCAGGACACCACCGTGTCCGTGGCCGTGAAGCTGCGCGACGAGGAGGATGCCTACGCCGTCTTCTGGACCACCACTCCGTGGACCGTTCCGACCAACTTCGCCATCGTGGTCGGCGCTGACATCGACTACGTCGAGGTGCGTCCGACCGAAGGCAAGTTCGCTGGCAAGAAGTTCTACCTCGGCAAGCCGCTGCTTGGCTCCTACGAGAAGGAACTTGGCGAGAACTACGAGATCGTGCGCGAGCTTAAGGGCGCCGAAATGGAAGGCTGGCGTTACTACCCGGTCTTCCCGTACTTCGCAGGCGACGAGAACGCCGCCGAGGGCAAGGTGCCGGGGCCGGAAGGCTACCAGATCTTCACCGCCGACTACGTCGACACCGTTGAAGGTACCGGCCTGGTCCATCAGGCCCCCTACGGCGAGGACGATATGAACACGCTCAACGCCAAGGGCATCAAGAGCGTGGACGTGCTCGACGCGGGCTGCAAGTTCACGTCGCTGTGCCCGGATTACGAGGGCATGTACGTGTTCGACGCCAACAAGCCGATCCTGCGCAACCTGCGCGCCGGTGACGGCCCGCTGGCCCGCATCCCCGAAGAGCAGCGCGCCATCCTCTTCCAGGAGAAGAGCTACGTGCACTCCTACCCGCACTGCTGGCGTTGCGCCACCCCGCTGATCTACAAGCCGGTGAGCTCCTGGTTCGTGGCCGTCACCAAGATCAAGGACCGCCTGCTCGAACTCAACCAGCAGATCAACTGGATTCCGAACAACGTGAAGGACGGCCAGTTCGGCAAGTGGCTGGCGAACGCACGCGATTGGTCGATCTCCCGCAACCGTTTCTGGGGCTCTCCGATCCCGGTATGGGTTTCGGACGATCCGAAGTACCCGCGTGTGGACGTGTACGGTTCACTCGATGAGCTCAAGGCCGACTTCGGCGATTATCCGCGCGATCATGAGGGCAACATCAACATGCACCGCCCGTACATCGACGAGCTGACCCGCGTCAACCCGGACGATCCGACCGGCAAGAGCCACATGCACCGCATCAGCGACGTGATGGACTGCTGGTTCGAATCCGGTTCGATGAGCTTCGCCCAGTACCACTATCCGTTCGAAAACAAGGAAACCTTCGAACAGCACTTCCCGTGCGACTACATCGTGGAATACATCGGCCAGACCCGTGGCTGGTTCTACGTGCAGCACGTCATGGCCACCGCCCTGTTCGACAGGCCGGCGTTCAAGAACGTGATCTGCCACGGCATAGTGCTCGGCTCCGACGGACAGAAGATGTCGAAGCATCTGCGCAACTATCCGGACGTGAACGGCGTGTTCAACGACTTCGGCTCCGACGCCATGCGCTGGTTCCTCATGAGCTCGCCGATCCTGCGCGGCGGCAACCTTATCGTCACCGCCGATGGCATCCGCGACACCGTCCGCCAGGTCATGCTGCCGGTGTGGAGTTCCTACTACTTCTTCACGCTGTACGCGAACGCGGCCGGGTACGACGCGCGCAAGCTTCGCGCCGACGAAGTTGCATCGCTGCCGGAAATGGACCGTTACCTGCTGGCCCGTACCCACCGACTGGTCGAAAAGACCCAGTCCTCGCTGGACCAGTTCCTGATCTCCGATGCATGCGACGCCGTGTCCGACTTCATCGACATGATCACCAACTGGTACATCCGCAACAACCGCGACCGCTTCTGGAACGAGGACGCCAACGCGTTCAACACCTTGTACACCGTGCTTGAGGTGTTCATGCGCGTCCTTGCGCCGCTTGCCCCGATGGAAGCCGAATCCGTGTGGCGCGGCCTGACCGGAGGCGAATCCGTGCATCTGGCCGACTGGCCGTTCCTGGCCGACGAGAAGACCGGCGAAGCCACCGAACTTGGCCGCGTGCTCGTCGACGATCCGGCTTTGGTGAACGCCATGGAAAAGGTGCGCGAGGTCGTCTCCAGCACCCTGTCCATGCGTAAGGCGAAGCAGATCCGCGTGCGCCAGCCGCTGAGCAAGCTCACCGTGGTGGTGGAGGATACCGCCGCCGTGGCCGCGTACGACGAGATTCTGAAGTCCGAGCTCAACGTCAAGAACGTGGAGCTGTGCACGCTTGAGGATGCGGGCTCCCAGGGCCTGAAGATCATCCACGAGCTGCGCGTGAACGCCCGCGTTGCAGGCAAGCGCCTGCGCAAGGACGTGCAGTTCGCCATCAAGGCCTCCAAGTCCGGCGCATGGCATGTGGACGCTTCCGGCGCTCCGGTGTGCGAGACCCCGAACGGCGACATTACGCTGGAAGAGGGCGAGTACGAGCTGATCAACAGCGTGGAGGAACAGAACGCCGAAGAGGCCGCCAACTCCGTGTCCGCGGCCCTGCCGACCGGCGGTTTCGTGATCCTCGACACCGAGCTGAACGACGATCTGGTTGCCGAAGGCTACGCCCGCGACGTGATCCGCTCCGTGCAGGACGCCCGTAAGGCCGCCGGTCTCGAGGTCTCCGACCATATCGCGCTGAAGCTGACCGTCCCGGCCGGCGACGTGGCGAAGGTCGAGCAGTTCCGCGATCTCGTGTCCGCCGACACGCTCGCCGACTCGCTTGACGTTGTTGCCGGCGCCGAAGGCTCCGAGCCCGCCATCGAGGTTGCCAAGGCCTGATTTTGGTTGGGGTGAATCAGTTGGGCTGATTCCGCTTGGTCGATTCAACTAAGTCGACCGGATTGGCCGAATTGGTTGGTGCGATCCGGTTGGGATTGGGTTGGTTTGGCTGAATTGACCGGGTTGTGCGGATTTGGCTTGATTGGGCTGATTTCGTCTTGATGCGAAGGGGTCCTGCCGTTTAAACGGCAGGACCCCTTTCACGTCGTTGTCCCACCCTATATCCTTCAGTCTGTATTCCTTCAGTCCGTATTCCTTCAGTCTGTATTCCTTCAGTCCTAACCTTCGGCTTCTGGCTCGCTTTTCCGCATTTTGTTACCGTAACCTCCATGTCCGGGTAACAAAACATGGATGCGTATGCTGTTCCATGGTTTTGCGATCGATTTGTGATTATTCGACCGTGCGACTAGAGTAGCCTGTGGCTTTTCGGCTGGCTTTTACACCGGCTGGAAGATTTATACAGACTTGATTTGTGTCTGCCGTGTGCCTGCGACGTATTTACGTTGCGCTGGCACGTGCGCGGAAGCAGATCGCAAGCGAATGGTTCTCAGTACCATCCATGTGAGTCAAGCGCACATCTTTGAGAAGCAGTCGCGATGCCGGGAGTCGAGTTCGTCGGTTTCAACCGTCGTTCCCGTTCCCGGCTTTTTCTTTTCTGTATATTGTGTATGATTTTGCTGCTTTTACACTCATATAAGTGTAGTTGGCATATAACTTCTTATATAGTATTTATTTAATTTGGATTTTAAGGTATTTCCTGAACTTGCAATATTTGTGAATTGTGGTAGGGTGCATGTTGTGCGGGAATTTCGTTAAGCCTAGTATTGGCGAAACTTCTGTATTGGATAAAACGAAAGGAGGCATATGGGTAATGCGATAACGCTTATTCTTGCTATCGTCGTGCTTGTTCTTGTGAATAAATAGAACATGCATGGCGTTAGTGTGGGTGAAGGGCATAGATGTGTTTTCCACCCATGAATAAGGACTTCATTGAGGAATTGTTTTTATTTGCTTCGGATTTAGATTCAAGCAATTCTTTTCCCTTGGCGGAAAAGACTTCTTTTCTGTGTTGGTGCGCGTGGCGTATCCGTCATGTGCACCAACACACCCTACACTGATATTTAACAATATGGACACGGTTGTTCGTATGGGAAAGAAAGGACGCTAGAATGCGTGCGCTTACTATTGAAGATTTGAATGCGGCTGCTCATGTTGGTGGAGCTGGCAGTTTGACGATGCGGCAGGAGCTGGAACCTGCAAGTGGTCCGGATGGTGTGATCGCACCTGCGAAGTATGTCGATGACCGAGGTAATGCGACATATATTTTTGCAAAACGCTATGAGGAAGATCAAGAAAAGCCGGTGAAGACGGTGATGATTGATTCCAAGGGTTCTTTTGCTAATCGTGCTGAGGAAACGACAACGGAAGCCATGCGGAATGGTGAGGGCGTTCTTTCAAAAATGCCTCGCATTGCGGTTCAGTATGATACCGATGCCGGAAAGGAAGTTGTCTATGATAATCAGCTTCCACATCGTGGCTTCGATGGCCATATTCGTGTCGGAAGTTATAAGGGTGAATCTACTTCCAAGGCGGAGGAATATGTGAAGGCGCGTAATTCGACTTTGGATAATCTGCTGCCGATTTTCGAACTTTCTCCGGAGACGGTCATTTTCGGTGGATGGGACTCCACTCGCAGTAAGAATCAGCTGAGGATTCCTTCTGTTATGGTTGGCGAAACATATGCCATTCTGGCCGAACAAGAAGAAGACCCTGTAATCCATCGTGCGGGCGGACGCATTGATCCAGTTGGGGCGAGCGTGATTGTATCTACCGAAGCTGACCGTCAGAAGATTGTTGGTGACAGTATTGACCTAAGCGACAAGACTAAAACAAGTTTCAAGAAATCGGGCAAGGGTTCGACCATCGGTTTGGGTGCCATTCCACCAAGTGCTAAAAAAGACGTTCTAGACGGTGTTTCTGTCCGGAAAGTCATCTCCACCCGTGTGCTGAGCTTCGCTACCGTGCGTACATTCCATTTCGGCAAGGGTGTTGAAGGGGATGCTGCGATTCGTGCATTAATTCTCGCTGTACTTCTGCGTGATATTGCCGGTTATGATGAGAATCCTTTCATCCGTGCGAATTGCTTCCTTGCGGAGACCGGCAAGCCGACTGTCATGTTGAACAAGCGCTATGGCGAGAAGGAGGAATTGGAACCTCTTACTGCTGGAATGGCTGAAAAACTTTTGGAAGAGGCTTACGCGCAGGCTCATGAAAAGGCGGGAATCACTTGGGAGGGGCAGGAATTCCTTGTGGAAGGTAATCCTGCGGTGCTTGCCAATGCTTCTGCTGAAGATGATGAAAAGGGAAACTGATATGGCTTTCGCGATATCGGCTTATTTTCCGCTTGGTTTTTATCAGGGCAGTGATTCTGGTGGCAGACCGGAAGAGTTTCCTTCACTTTGCCGCTTGTATTCTGCGCTTGTTTCGGTGGCATACTTGACTTTCGGTTTTGAACAGGTTGATGCCAATCGTAATCTGACGGACGATCAGATTCGAGAGGCTTTGAACTGGCTTGAGGATAATCCACCTCAGGGAATGCTGCTCCCACACGCTGTTAAAGCTGATAGCAGGGCTGTTGCCTATAGAAATAAAGGCAATGTCCAGAATAGAAAAAAACCGAAAGATAAAGTTTCATCTACTACAGCCCACATAGCCACTGCATATGAGCAGCATCCTGAATCTGGAAGATTGCTGACTTGGATATGGCATGAATGCCCCTCATCTACAGCGAGAATGGTGTTGAGCTGGCTTTGCAATGAAGTTCCTTATCTAGGCGAAGCTTGTTCTCCGGTGGAGCTGAATACTTATGAGGATTATGTTCTTCCTTCTGGCGTCGATGAACAGTTATGGACACTTTCCCCCGATTCGGCATTAACGAATATTCGAAAGAGGGGAAAGCCTGTTGCTTACCCTAAAAAGGGGCGTCTTGATGATTTGAAGCAGGCTTTTGTGGCAGCGAATCCCAAACCGAAGGGTAAGAAAAACCTTACTGTTAGCGACAAAGAGGACGAGCAGAATTTCCTTAATGAGTATCCACTTGCTCAAACGGAAGGCAAAGCTAGGTATCTTTCTTCGGCTGCTCGGAAGCAGAGGGAAGTGCTTAAAGCTCCTTGGGTGATGGCTTTATACTTGGAAATCAATGCAATTGCATGCAATGGTGACATTAAAAATTCATCTGAATGGAAACCTCAGGAATCCGAATTTGTCAATTGGGCTGTGGCACTGCATCGTTTTCTAGTAAAGGAGTGGGGAATTGATCCATCGCCGGCTTTGGTGGGTAAATATGCTCCAGGCATAGCCAGACCGGCCAATAACGTGTCCATTCAGATTATTGATGCCGATTTCAAGCAGCGGTATAGTCAACAAATCCGAGACGATGTTGTGAAGTTGAATCCTGGTTTTCTTATTTTGATTCCTTCAGATATGTCTAAAGGCGACATTGGCAAGTTGCGCGATGTCTGTGCCGGAGCTGAAGGCAAATCGTTGTACTATGCTCCGGAAAAGTCGACTTTGCGTATCGGGAAAGTCACAACGGTTGATGCCGAGCATTTCTGGAAGCCAGTAGCGCCGGGAATGTGTCGATATTGGGCGGTCAGACCGATGGCCATCGCTGAGACACGCCCTATTCCTGACATAAAGTTGCATCGCAAATGGGGAGTTTATGAGGCTCTTTGTTTGTCGATTGGACATGTTTGGCGTTCGCAATATCCGCAATCGTCGGAAGGAAGTCGAGAGGAACGCTATTGGAACATTGTTGATGTGGTGAGCGCGAAGACCTCGCATTTCCGTATTTACAATTATCGTACCGTTCATCGTGCCAACATGACGGATTATGTGCATCGTGCGAACGGTTCCAACATTTTGCATGGTATGAATGCGTTGATTGCGATTTCTGATGCCGGTGAGTCTCTGGATTGTGCGGCTATGGCAATCGGTCAGAGTCGCCATTTGGGTGGAGGTTTCCTTGTGCCGGCGGATTTTGCCGTAAGCGTGTGTCAATCGGATGATGATTTCGAAAAGGGGATTCCAACATGGCTGAAATGAGTCTGGAGCAGCGGCAATACCTGACTGCTAAGTTCAAAGAATTCATCGCTGCGGTTCATTCAAGTCATGAATCGAATTTGCCTGTTCGTACACCTTATCAATGGCAGATTAGATTGATGCTGTATGTTGCAGAGCATGGGTATTGGCCTCGAAGTATTGGCGCTCCAACCGCTTCTGGGAAAACCAGTGTGATAGATATCCATGTGTTCCTTAATGCTATGGCAGGCCTTTCTCTCGTGGAAGGAAACGGTCTTTTCGATTTACCATTGCGAAACATTCCTCGTCGTTTGGCGCTTACGGTAAATCGTCGTTCATTGGTTGATGATCAATTTGATGAAGCTTGTGCGTTACAGGACAAAATGCAGATTGAGCATGTCGCCAATGACGGGCTTGACGTATATCGAGACGGTTTAAAACTTCGTGCAGCTATTAATGATAGAACTAAAAGCGATTCTGCGATTCCGCGGATGATTGCTGTTGAATTGCGAGGCAGTATCAGTCCGGACCGAGAGTGGCGCTATTATCCGCAGACCTGTGCTGTGATTTGTGCTACTCCTGACATGTTCGGAAGCCGCTTGCTGTTTCGTGGCTACGGCACTAGTCGTACCATGCGTTCTATGGAAGCTGGATTGCTTGCATACGACACAGTGTTGATTGTTGATGAAGCTCATCTGAGCCAGCAATTATTAAAAACCGCACAGCAAGTGGCACGTATCGAAAACATGGCTGATGCTCCGATTGCTCGACAAGTATCTCCTTTACAAGTTGTAGAAACGACTGCAACCCCAGTTTCTGAAGATACTGATAATGCGATTTCTGTCCTTGAATCTGATTTCACAACTGACGTTATGCTCGAAAAGCGTCTTAACCAGTCAAAACCAGTTGTTGTAACTTGTGATTTTGAGAAGTCGAAAGATGAGATAGATGCAATTGTTGAGCAGTGCCTTTCTCTGATTCACTCCAATATCGAGGCTGATGAATACAGCGATTCAGGTCCCCATGTTCTTGGATGCATTCTCAACACAGTTAAAAAAGCCAACCTCGTTGCTGACAAACTCGAAAAACTATGCAAAAAGAATGGCATCAAAAAGCCTATTGACGTTTATATCGGTCCAATGCGTGCATACGACAAAAGAAAAGTGGCCGATAAGCTGCATTCTCTTTCTGAGCTAAAACCAGATGAGGCTCCTTGCTGCATTATCGGCACACAGACTTTGGAAGTCGGCGTTGATATCGATTTTGCAAATATGGTGACTGAGATTGCTCCTGGATCTGCGTTGGTTCAACGTGCCGGCCGTGTGAATCGTCGTGGCTTGAGATCTGAAGGCCTTATCTACATATTTGGCGTTGATTTGCAGAAGCTTTCTGAAAAGAAGCAATCTGACGAGACTGTTCCTTACAAGCCTGAAGATATTATAAAGGCGCAGACTTGGCTAAATTCCTTGGAAGATGCAGAAACTGGAAAGCCGAGCATCAGCGCATGGTCCGTAGGAAAAACCATGGTACCTCGGGAAGATCCCGACAGACTTTTAATCCAGCGTTTGGAACCATGGGATGTTGAGAATCTATCTGTCACAGATGAGAATTTATGTGCCAACCTGTGTGGGGTTGATCTTCAACAGGGACGTGCGGACCTCAATCTATGGTTACGGGATGATCTTAATTCCAGTGGTCCTGACATTAATATCGTGGTGAGAAATTTGCCATGGAATGACATGTCGGCTATTCGAATTCTGGAAATGGCGCAGCCTGAGAATGACGAGTTATTCCCCGTTAGAAAATGGCGTGGACTTCAAGAGTTCTTTAAATGTTTGGAGAAGGAAGACAATAAGTCGCGAAGGAGAGGTGCTCGGGTCGAGGCTGACAATGAGCATGGTGGAAAAGATAAAATCGATTTTCCACATAGAGTATTCAGATATCGCGCCTCGGAACCTGAAGGTCATCGTGTGATATGCATGCATGTGCAAGATGCCGAGCATGCTGTGATCAAATCTGGCGACATACTTATCCTTGATGATTTTGAAAGAGTTTTCTCTACATTCACTGAGAATGTTGCGATTTTTGATCCAGAAGGTTCTTCTACGGTAGAGGATGTTTTTAACAAATGTGGCTCCTCTATCATGGTCATCAATGACATTTCGCTTAAGCCGAAAGAGATTGAAGCATTTCAGCATATTCAAAAGATTGAAGAAATCTCTGGCGAGCACAATGCTGAAGTCCTTTCTGACAAAGTGCAAAACGACATGCAAGAGTCGTTAAGACTGATTCGTGCAGCTGCGGCAGCGGAGTCGACAAGTTCGGTGGAGTGCTCCTTGCTTTGTTTTGAACGAGAACATTCTTGTTTTGATGTTGATGGCAATGAGATTATCCGTGAAGTCAGATGGATCGTAAGCAGTGCTTCTGAAAATGCGCCAGATTCTGAATCTGACCAGGAAATCATAGTCTCTAGGAAAAAGACTCTTTTTCTAGGAGGAATATCGAATGATTCCAATCTTCGCAGGAAAGAAGGCCATCAAGATCATGTAGCTTGGCGTGCACAAGCGCTTGGTAAAGCTGTCGGGCTTGATGATACTTTGACCAATGATTTGCGTATTGCCGGTGAATATCATGATGAGGGCAAGAAAGACAGGCGTTTCCAGAGACTGCTTCGTAATGATCGCGAGGTGCAGGAAACGGAACTTTGGGCAAAGAGCCGGTACTTTATTTCGCATGCCAAAGAGCGGGGACTTCGTAACGAATATCGACTGCATGGTTGGCGTCATGAGCAACGTTCCGTTGCGGAATTCCTTCAAGCCAGCAAAACGAATGAACGGTTGCGAGATATGGAAGAAACCGACAAGCAGCTTGTCGCACGACTCATAGGCACATCACATGGCCACGGACGTGCATCTTTCCAGTATGGGACTGAATATCTGCTTCCTGTGGAGGGTGGTTCTTCCCGCGAAATGAATCCGGAATTGAATGTGCTTTCCGACCGATTGTTCGAAACCGGTGAGTGGGAGACCCTCATCGACCATACCAATCAAAGGTATGGTTTCTGGGGAGTTTCTTACCTTGAAGCTTTGCTTCGCGCTGCGGATATTACATGTTCGAAGGAGGGGCTGTGATGAGTGTTGTCATTTCTGCGGATGCGACCGACGCATTCTCGCATTTGCTTATGGTCGGTCTTGCATCCATTCTTGAAGATGCTAATCCTGATCGTGTTTGCCTATTTCGATGGCTGGATGATTTGCAGGCTTTTGAGATAAAGACGAATGATGATTTGGATATCGATCAAATATCGAAGGTTGTGAGTGAACATGCTAAGCGGTGGTCTCAATCTTTGCCGTTGACTTCTCAAGACGACTATACGGTTTCAAATGAATCCGACAAGCCAAGTGGGGCGTTCCATGCCACAATGTCACCGAGGCTAAGCAATTTGGGTGTTCCTTATGGCTGGGAAAAACTTCAAAGAAATCGAGAAGCTGCGGTTGACGCCATGGAAACATTCGGCGATTACCGTTACTTCGGCGCACTGGGGCAGCCTTCATACTGGTCAGGTGAGCAAACTAATCATAGTTTACGTTCTGATTTCGGGGCTTCTCGTTGGGAAATGGTGACGCGAAACAAAGGGCAAGAATTCATCGGAGGTCGTTTGTTTCCTTTGGCCCAAAAGGTTGCAGCACGACCCATCGAAAAAGTTCGGGATGGATTGCTTGGCACGACAATTGAGGATGAGGTTGGTGGCAATAAAGCATTTAGCCGTGCTGCCACGGGCCTTCACGCTCCATCGAAAACCGACAATGCGCGTGCATGGTGCGCATTGATTGGCGTTTCCGCCTTTCCGACGCGTGTTACGACTATTGGAAGCGAAATGTCTCGTGACAGTAGCGCGGCAATGTTCCAGATTAAAGGTCCAATTCGTTTCGCGATTCTTCCGTTGTTCGATCAATACTGGACAACTGCGAAATACCGTTCCGTTATACGTAGCGAAGCGCTTGCGCAATTCGGTATTCAGCAGGCTCGTTTCAGGGGAGACCAAGTAATGAGTGCGGCATCTGACTGGCTTGAAGAAAAAGGTGTTCCTGCCTGTTGCCTTTTCAATCAGTTCATGTCTGATAACAAAAGTGCTCCGGAACGATGGCTGGAGCCTGGTGAAATCATCCCAGTAAAACAAATGGAATAACAAGGAGAAAGCTATGGATGACGACCCTATTCCGATTAGCTTGGTTGCCAATTACATGTTCTGCCCGCGCAGAGCGTGGTTGGAAGCGGTAGGAGAAAAAGTCGATTCGGATCAAATCATGCGAGGAACATATGATCATCGCAAGGTTGACCGTACTGATGGCGCTCCTGATGCGGATTCGTATCAAGCCGTGAATATCAGGCATGAGGAATGGGGCGTCAGCGGCAAGCTGGATGCTGCAAAAATGACGGATAGCGGAATCGTTATTCGTGAATATAAAGCGACGCCTGTGAAGCGGGCGATGATAGTTACGCCCGCAATGCGTACACAGCTTGCTTTACAGGCTGCATGTCTTGAAAATATGGGTTTTCATGTAGCTGGTACTGAAATATTTTTCACCACGCACCATCGGCGGGTTGAAGTTGACCTTGACGAAGAAGATTATGAAAATGCGCATAAAGCGGTGGAAGAAACTCGAACGTTAATTAATTCGGAACAAGCTCCTGAGCCATTAGAGGACAGCGCTCGTTGTATGCGATGCTCACATGTAGGGATTTGTCTGCCGGAAGAACGCAAGTTATGTGCTGTCGCGCATCGAGTGATGGTTTCGTCTCCAGATAATCAAGTAACGCATCTTGCTACTCCTGGAGCAAAAGCCTTTACAAGATCCGGAAGAATGATTGTTCAGAAAAATGGCGAAGAACTTGCTTCTATTCCAATTGATACCATGCAGGGTTTGCAGATTTACGGCAATACCGATTTGTCAAGTGGGCTAATCCGTGAGTTGATGTGGCGTGATATTCCCATAGTTTGGTGCAGTGGAACAGGACGAATGTACGGATGGTCCATTCCCTCTTATGGACCAAACGGGGAGCAACGTGTTGACCAACATGTAGCTTCCCATGAAGGACGGCTTGGTCTTGCACGTGAATTTATCGTCGCAAAAATACACAATCAATCTGTTTTGCTGCGACGGTCAGAATCGGACAATCCAGTATTGCCGCAACTGCGACATATTGAGAAACAGGTTGGAAATGCGAACCGTTGGCAGGACATACTTGGTCTCGAAGGAGAGTCTGCAGCGTTGTATTTCTCTCAATTCGAGCATCTTATTAAAACTGATCGTCAAGCTGAGTGGCCTTGGATTGCCCGTATGCGTAGACCCGCTCCAGACGCGTTGAATGCACTGCTTGATTTTACATACACATTATTGTTGTCGGATTGTGTGCGAGCTTTGATTTCCTGCGGTCTTGATCCGCATGCTGGTTTCTTGCATAGCAGCAAACGGAATAAACCGGCATTGGCTCTGGATTTGATGGAGGAATTCAGGGCTCCGATTGCAGATTCGGTAGTGCAAACAGTGATTAATAACGGTGAAATCAATGCATCTGGATTCTCGGATGCGCTTGGCTCCGTGCGCATGACAGATGAGACTCGGAAAACGGTGATCAAAGCATACGAACGAAGAATGGCTACGGAAATCATCCATCCGGTATTCAAATACAAAGCTTCTTGGCGAAGGACTATCGAAATTCAGGCCAGAATGATTTTGGGATATCTTGATGGGACGCAAACTGAATATCGCGGAATCAGAATTCGTTAAGGAGTGGGGCATGACGAATCAGAAACGTGGCTATCTGGTGGCATATGATATCAGCGATGATTGCTGCCGCTCACATGTTGCGAAAATTCTTCAACACTATGGAGAGCGATTGCAATATAGCGTCTTCTTACTGCGGGTACGTCCTTCGATGATGTTGGATGTCCGTATGCAGATAGAGAAGGAAATAGATGACTCAATCGATTCTGTTGTGTTCTGTTCTCTTGGAACCATTTCTCAAACGGAAGAGGGCTTGGATTTCTTGGGGCGCCGTGGATACGTCGATTTAGAGATACCGACAGTGATTTGAAGTTTTAGCCTAATGGCGATGTTGTTTGATAAGTAAAGAGTGTTTTGCTGTTTTTCAAGTGCGAGAGATGCATCATTGCTGCGACACACGGTGAGCGCTCGCACTTGAAAAAAAGTTGTTTTGGAGCCAGTGAACTTATATTGCTTCTGTATTGCGATAGAAATGAAAGAGTCGCTCGCAAAAGCCTTTAGAATATGTGTCATTGTAAGGTCTTAGACTATGACTATTCCTGAGCATTCAAGCTCAGGACTTCATTGAGGAGTACTCAACGAACTGTGACGCGACACGCCGACATCGATTCCTGAGCATTCAAGCTCAGGACTTCATTGAGGAGCATATAGCGGGACGCCTCTCACCGAAATGCGGGCAATTCCTGAGCATTCAAGCTCAGGACTTCATTGAGGATTTATATATCATCACACTATCAGAAAGGAACATTAAGATATTCCTGAGCATTCAAGCTCAGGACTTCATTGAGGACGAACTGCCGTCGTGAGCGCTGATAGCCCTTGCTGTTATTCCTGAGCATTCAAGCTCAGGACTTCATTGAGGAGCTTTGGTCAACGCCGGTCTCAGTCTGGCCGGAATATTCCTGAGCATTCAAGCTCAGGACTTCATTGAGGAAAGCCGCAGCTGCTCAACGGCATGCAAACGAGCATCGAATTCCTGAGCATTCAAGCTCAGGACTTCATTGAGGAGTGCCGTAATGTCACGCATGACGGTACCGTCCGTACATTCCTGAGCATTCAAGCTCAGGACTTCATTGAGGAAATTTTAATGAAACATTACCAATTGTGAGGAGTTATTCCTGAGCATTCAAGCTCAGGACTTCATTGAGGATGGACGTCGAAGGAAACAAGGAGGAAGAAAACTAATTCCTGAGCATTCAAGCTCAGGACTTCATTGAGGACCGACCTGTGCGTCGTCGACACGTTCGTAGCTGACGATTCCTGAGCATTCAAGCTCAGGACTTCATTGAGGAAAGGTCGAGGGCGCAACCTCACAGTTTACGACCATATTCCTGAGCATTCAAGCTCAGGACTTCATTGAGGATTAATGCCTGTCGGCTGGAACGTAGCCGTCTCCTATTCCTGAGCATTCAAGCTCAGGACTTCATTGAGGAGCCTTGAACTCAGGAATGCTGTCGTAGAATGTCTGAATTCCTGAGCATTCAAGCTCAGGACTTCATTGAGGAAAGTATTCGGCCATGGTTCGCCACGACCACAGAGATTCCTGAGCATTCAAGCTCAGGACTTCATTGAGGACAGCGTCAAATCGCTGAACGGTGGGCTCTGGCGCACGAATTCCTGAGCATTCAAGCTCAGGACTTCATTGAGGAACGTTCACGCCGGATACCGGAGATATCGACTATACGAATTCCTGAGCATTCAAGCTCAGGACTTCATTGAGGACCAAGGGTATTCCGCGCCCGCGCCCATGACGGCAAATTCCTGAGCATTCAAGCTCAGGACTTCATTGAGGACGGACGTACACGCGATAATCAAGCGTTCAACCAACTATTCCTGAGCATTCAAGCTCAGGACTTCATTGAGGAAAATCGTCAGCGTGTTGACTTTGTAATCAAAAGATTCCTGAGCATTCAAGCTCAGGACTTCATTGAGGACCCAGAAAACGCAATTCCCAACCTTGAAGGCGGCGTAAATTCCTGAGCATTCAAGCTCAGGACTTCATTGAGGATCAGGTTCAAAATCGCTATGTCCTGCGGGCTAGCTGCAATTCCTGAGCATTCAAGCTCAGGACTTCATTGAGGAATGGTACGCGTGTCATCCTCGATAGTGCCCACCGATTCCTGAGCATTCAAGCTCAGGACTTCATTGAGGAGCGGGCCATGACGGGTCGTGCTGGTGCCGTGCCGGCGACATTCCTGAGCATTCAAGCTCAGGACTTCATTGAGGATCCGCAAATAAAACAAGCAATATCACAACATTACAGCCATTCCTGAGCATTCAAGCTCAGGACTTCATTGAGGAGCGTCCGACAGCCGCAACGCGATACTCGCATGGCAGACCATTCCTGAGCATTCAAGCTCAGGACTTCATTGAGGAGACAGTGTTCATACCCCACAGGGACGGTGTGATGTTCATTCCTGAGCATTCAAGCTCAGGACTTCATTGAGGAGCCGAGTATCACGGCGCAAGTCGGTATCATCGAGAAATTCCTGAGCATTCAAGTTCAGGACTTCATTGAGGAGTCACGCGTATACGAGGTACCACGTTGATTTGTCGGCGATTCCTGAGCATTCAAGCTCAGGACTTCATTGAGGAAGAAGGTCATCGAGGCGGTCGGCGTCTCGAACATCATTCCTGAGCATTCAAGCTCAGGACTTCATTGAGGAGGACGGAGAACGGAGCGATAATGCGAGCCCCACGGAATTCCTGAGCATTCAAGCTCAGGACTTCATTGAGGACCTACATTGTTACCACAGACTATGCGGTAGGTATATTCCTGAGCATTCAAGCTCAGGACTTCATTGAGGAGTCAATGCCCTCGCCTCGCAGTTCGGCCATGAGGTGATTCCTGAGCATTCAAGCTCAGGACTTCATTGAGGAGAATAGTTTCGGGACACATTGTCTTCGTTCCATACATTCCTGAGCATTCAAGCTCAGGACTTCATTGAGGATTGGTTTTCAACGTGATGTACAGCTTGGCCTTGGACATTCCTGAGCATTCAAGCTCAGGACTTCATTGAGGAGCGTCCGGCTCGGGCACGGACAAGGCGCAGCTCTGCCACATTCCTGAGCATTCAAGCTCAGGACTTCATTGAGGATCGAAAACATGATCATCAAGTGGCATCAGGCCGGTTAATTCCTGAGCATTCAAGCTCAGGACTTCATTGAGGACTGACGCCCAAGCTACTCGCGCGCTGTTCGCCCAGTAATTCCTGAGCATTCAAGCTCAGGACTTCATTGAGGAATCCAGTAAAAGGAAGGAAACATCATCATGTCCGATGATTCCTGAGCATTCAAGCTCAGGACTTCATTGAGGATGGTACAAACACGCGAACCTCAGCCGCCCACTGACCATTCCTGAGCATTCAAGCTCAGGACTTCATTGAGGAAGGTATCTCTTCGAGGAAGGTTTCATAGACGCAGATATTCCTGAGCATTCAAGCTCAGGACTTCATTGAGGATGGCGGATCGTGTAGGCCATGCGTGGTCTCCTTTGCATTCCTGAGCATTCAAGCTCAGGACTTCATTGAGGAGCAGGTACCGCACGCCGGCCGACGCGGCAAGCTCAATTCCTGAGCATTCAAGCTCAGGACTTCATTGAGGAACGACCCGTTCGTTCTTCTCTGATGGACAGACTTCCATATTCCTGAGCATTCAAGCTCAGGACTTCATTGAGGATCTCCGAACTTTTCGAGAATGAGTACTCCTATGACATTCCTGAGCATTCAAGCTCAGGACTTCATTGAGGAGCGGGTTAGCGACATGCAAGGCGTCACATAGGCGTATCGTATTCCTGAGCATTCAAGCTCAGGACTTCATTGAGGAGTGCTGGTGGATGGCAGCAAGGTGCTGTCGTGGGGCGATTCCTGAGCATTCAAGCTCAGGACTTCATTGAGGACTGCCATCCTCAAGCAATTCCAGCGCATGCACCAATTCCTGAGCATTCAAGCTCAGGACTTCATTGAGGAATCGACCGCAGACGCGCCCGATTGGAACGCCGCCTGCATTCCTGAGCATTCAAGCTCAGGACTTCATTGAGGATGCAGGGAATATGCGGTGCGTGTCGTGATTGACTTCAATTCCTGAGCATTCAAGCTCAGGACTTCATTGAGGATGTGACTTTTGTGAAGCGTCGTGGCTTCAAGTGGGATTCCTGAGCATTCAAGCTCAGGACTTCATTGAGGACGGCCAAGGTCACGCAGATCACCGGCATCACAGACATTCCTGAGCATTCAAGCTCAGGACTTCATTGAGGACGTCGGAAAAAGAACAGGCCCGCACAGGACCGGAACAATTCCTGAGCATTCAAGCTCAGGACTTCATTGAGGAAAGCAGCTCGGATACCCGTTGCAGTGGATCGCCGAGATTCCTGAGCATTCAAGCTCAGGACTTCATTGAGGACTGAGCCCCTTGTGCAGCTTCTCGGTGCGGCACCAGATTCCTGAGCATTCAAGCTCAGGACTTCATTGAGGAGCGGGCGAACGCGTATGCAGACGCGGCACCGCAGATTCCTGAGCATTCAAGCTCAGGACTTCATTGAGGACCCGGCGACATGCCAAGCGAAGTGCCGAACCAAAGATTCCTGAGTATTCAAACTCGGGATTTCATTGAGGAGCTGTGGGCGAAGAAGCGCAACCGTCTCCAGTTTTTTAGATTAAAGCCAATATTCAGAGGTCTATCCAAAATCGCTGGATGATACTGTCTTCGTTCCGTCCCGTACCGTTCACGATTTCATTCTCCATCTTTCCACCATTGCTGATAATCGTCCGTCTTGATGCTTCATTGCTCTTGTGACAGGTAAGTAGAACACGTTGCTCGCCCTGCTCTTTACAGATGGGCAGGAGTAAGGCGAGCATCGCTTTGGCATACCCTTTTTGACGTTCCGATGGCAAAATGCTATACCCAATATTTCCTCCGTATTGCAGTAGAAAAGGGGATAGCGGACGTCTGAAATCAATGATGCCGACGAGCTTGTCATCCGCCTTCCGAATAGCTAAAAATACTTCCGACGGCACATAGCCTTCGCCGTATTTCTTTTTCAATCGATTATCGAAATCGATCCATTCATCAAAAGAATCCGTGTCTTCGAGACCGGCGCATCCATCGAGACTGTCGTTGTTTGCAAGCATCTCCTGCTTGTAATGCATCACTTGGCTCGCGTATTTTCGCGTTGGCTTGACCAGTGCTAAATCTCTTTGCATGATTATGTCCTCTGTTTATTGATGCGCAAGTGCCTGGCTCGTGCCGTTTAATGTCCAATTATACGGACGCGTTTGTAGTTATCGGCAAAACGAGATGCTGACAAAGCTCGCGTTCCAACTCAAATATTCGTTGTATCACACGCGCGTTAGCTATATTTATGTATTTAGTCAAGTCGGCGTTTTGTGATTGGTTACGAAACGCCGACTTGCCTAAATATAGGCAGGGGCAGCAGGGCCCCGCGGTCCTCTGTGTTTTGTCAAATTGAAGCAGTCCAACAAAACGGCGCCGCCCCCATCGGCCTAACTTCTATTGAACAGACGCAGCTGGCTTGCGAGATACCGATCATCCCACATATCCCATCGCAGGAGAGATTATTCTTGAGGGATATCTCCTGCGAGTCCGAGGTTGGGGGAGAAAAGCTGCACGTCAGTATGCCTGCGTGGTTGGAGGGCATCATGGCACCCCGCCAGACAAAAGCAAAATTGACGAAGAGAAAAACAGGAAAACCAATGTTGGATTGGATTCTGAAGCATGGATAAGTGTTCAGGATAAGCTAATAGATTTTGTTGCAGATATGTCATGAAAACGCAGACGTTCGCGTGTTCCCCGCACATGCGGGGATAATCCCCAACGGTACGAAACGCATATCCGCGAGCTATGGGTGCTCGACATATCGGGACTGCATCAGATCCAACTGAAATAGAAAACCCGAAGATAACCCCCCGACTGATGTTCCAGTCTTGAAAGCTGGTCGCGTGGGATCTTCGAGCAATCCAATTCTACCACCACGGCACCGTGTTCCCCGCACATGCGGAGATGATCCCCACGACATGCAGGACTACCAGCCACTCGGCAGGTGTCCCTCGCGCATGCGGGGATGATCCCGCGCTCGAAAACAAGCTGCGCCAGCGTTTCAAGTGTTCCCCGCACATGCGGGGATGATTGTATTTGTCAATCTATCAGTCGCATCGCATGTACGTTAGCTACACTTATCCGCATAAGTGTAGCTAACGTTAAAATAAGCTACATTTATCTCGATAGGTGTTGCTTACGAGAGTTTTTGCGATGGATAATAATTTCAGCCATTTCGATATACATGAATCCGTAGGGGCCACAACGACTTGTGTTTCCGATTTACAAGCGTGGCTTTGCTTAAGAACGTGATTTTGTCCGGGGAACGATGCGCTTGACACATACTGGCACTACCAACGGAGGAGCACCATGAAATACGAGATTGCGATTTGCAAAAGTATGAAACGTAAGAAAGGACGCAGTCGCGCTTCGATATGTTTTTGATTGCGTAACGGCGCGATGGCATCGCTTTTGCGCATGTCGGGCGCTTCGTTGCCGCAACCGGCGTAAGATATCTGCGAATGTCAAACATAAGCGAGATATCTGAAGGAGAGAAGATGTCAACAAACGAAGCAGCATTGCCGCAGTCGACGGTCCGGGTTGCCCAGGCTGATCCGGATGGAATCCTTCTGGTGATCCACGCAGGCGCTGGCAATCGCGGCAAGAAGGACACGCCGGAACGTCGCGCCCAGGTGGAGCAGGATCTGAACAGGGCCCTTGAAGCCGGCTATGCGCTGCTGGAACAGGGCGCTCCGGCCGAAGATGCCGTCTGCGCGGCCATTCGTGTCATGGAGGATGCTCCCGAATTCAATGCTGGCCGTGGTGCCGCGTTGACGAGCGAAGGCATCGTGTCCATGGATTCCTGCCTGATGACCGGCGTTGACGGCGAAGTCGGCTCCGCATGCGGTCTGACCACGTCCAAGAACCCGATCAATGTGGCGCGCGCCATCAAGGAGAAGACCAAGCACGTCATGTTCGCCAAGCCGGGCGATAACCTGCTCAAGGAGTGGGGTATCGAACTGTGCGACAGCGAGTACTTCATCACCCCGGCCCGTCAGGAATCCCTGCGTGAGGCGCAGTCCAATGGCGACGAATGGGAGAAGCATGGCACCATCGGCGCCGTCGCACGTGACGCGTCCGGCAATATCGCAGCCGGCACCTCCACTGGCGGCATCACCAACCAGATGCCGGGCCGTGTTGGCGATTCGCCGCTGCCGGGTTGCGGCACTTACGCCAACAACGATTCCGTTGCGATCTCCTGCACCGGCATCGGTGAGGCGTTCGTCAAGGAAGTCGCCGCACACCAGGTTTCCGACCGTGTGCTGTATGCCAAGGAAGATCCGGTCGAGGCTGCGAAGGCCGCGCTGGACGGTGTGGCCCGTCACCACGGCGACGGTGGCATGATCGTCGTCCCCGCCCATGGCGACGGTGCGATGGTGTTCAACAGCGAGATGATGAACTGCGGTTGGAAGTCCCCGAAGGGCAGCTACGTGCAGAGCTGACGCCATAGGTTTGACGCCGTAAGCAAATAAACGAAACGGCTGCAAAACGCCGAGTGGGGGTTCGGATCCATTAAGGATTCGAACCCCCACTCGTTTTTCGTTGCCGATTGGCAGCGAAACGTCACAACGAAGCCGTCACTTGGTGATGGTGTTGTAGGTAGGCAGGTTGGTGTAATCGAACGACACGTTCTTCACGTTCGTCGCGGACGCGGCGGCGACGTTGTCGTTCCACAGCGGAATCACCGGAAGATCCTTGGCCAGCACTTCCTGCGCCTTGGTGAAGTCCTCGGTTCGCTTCTTTACGTCGGTCTGGGCAAGTGCAGCGTTCAGGAGCTCGTCGAATTCCGCGCTCTTGTAATCACCATCGTTCGAACCATGACCGTCAGCGGAGCTGGAGGCATATAGCGGATTGAGATAATCTTCAGCGGACGGGTAATCCAGCATCCAGCCAGCACGGAACGCGGTTTTGATGGTGCGGTTGGTCACCTGGTTACGCACGTCGCTGAACGTGGCGTACGGCTCGCCAGCGGCGTCGATGTCGAGCGTGTTCTTGATCTGGTTGCACACGGCATCGACCCATTCCTTATGGCCGCCATCGGCATTATAGGCGATTCGGAAGTTGCCGGACCATGGCTTGATGGCATTGGCTTTCTTCCAGAGTTCCTTGGCCTTGGAAGCGTTGTATTTCAGGTTGCCGCCGTTCTGCTCCAGTTCCTTCACATATTCGGGGACGAGCGGTGAAGTGAAATCGGTGGCCGGGGTCTTCGTGTTGTTGTAAACCTTCTTGACGACCTGGTCGCGGTTGATGGCCATGGAAATGGCCTGACGACGCAACTGGCCTTCTTCGTCGTTGCCGAAATGCTCAAGACGTTCCGGAATGACGAAGGACTGGAATGATGATCCTGCCTGGCTGTAGGCGATCACGCCGGAATCCTGACGGAAGGTCTTCACCGCGGACTGTGGAATCTGATCCATCACGTCGAGGTTGCCGGACAGCACGTCGGAGTAAGCGGAATCCTCATTCGTATAGACGCGGTATTCGATGCCTTTGTTGGATACCTTGCGGCTGCCCTTATAATCCTTGTTTGGTACGATGATGATGTTCTTGTCGTGGGACCAGGACTTGAACTTGTACGGACCATTGCCAATCGGAGCCTGACCGAACTTCTTGATGTCCTTAAATGCCACGCTTGGCAGCGGGAACATGGATTGGTGCGCGAGCTTGGTCGGGAATACGGAATCAGGCTTGTTCAGCTCGACGACCAGCGTGTAGTCGTCCGGGGTGGAAAGACCGGAAAGTGTGGCCTTCGGATCGACGTTCGGATCCTGCAGCTCGTCATAGCCCTTGATGGTGGAGAATCGGCTTGCGGTCTTCTGCGCGTTCTTCACATTGGCGGCGAAACTCCAGGTGTCGGCGAAGGAATGGGCGGTTACTGCCTCGCCGTTGGTGAACTTCCAGCCTTCCTTCAGTTTGATCGTGTACTTGGTGGCGTCCTCGTTCGGGGTGATACTCTCGGCGACTTCGAGATGTTGCTTGCCTTTTGCATCGAAGCTCACCAGACCTTCGAACAGGTAGCGGATGACCTTGCCGCCGCCCATTTCGTTGGTGTCGCTCGGAATCAGACCGTTCTGCGGCTCGCTGTTGTTCACGGAAATCAGCGAGGCGTCGCTGGAATTGCTGGTGGCGGCGTTGTCGTCGGATGACGAGCCGCATGCGGCGACCGACATCAGCATGGTTCCCGCCGCGGCCATGGCGACCAGGCGGTGGAGCATGTTTCTCTTCATTGTTTTCTCCTCTGATGTTGACATTCCGTCGCTTATGACGGCGGAAAGACAATAGACGTGATTATAGGAGTTTTGTTAACCGAGCTCACTGCTCTGTCTCAATGTGAGATGGAACGTTTCCATACAAAAGGGCTAAGAGGGTAATGCAGGGAGGGAAGAGGGGCGGGACGCCGCTGAGAACATCAGTCGAAGCGGACGCCCTCGGGCTTGCTGGGCAGCGAGTACAGGAATGCTTGGATGATCAGCGAGATGCCGGCCATGCCGAGGCTGACATAGAACAGCGTGAGCAGCATTCCCGGGAAGCTGTTCGGGTCATGAAAGTCGAGTTTCGGTGGCTCGTGGGGGATGACCATGATCATGCCGATTTCGATGATGACCAGGCCGAACGCAATGACGACCAGCATCGCAAGGGCCAGAATGGTGCCGACGTGCCCAAGCAGAAACCACCAGCCGGTGCGGTTGGCATCATGCAGCCTTCTGAAGGAGATGGCCATGATCGGTACCATGGTGGCCAGCATCCACAGTATTCCGGACACCGTTCCGGCAGCCGGAATAAGGAATATCAGCACGCTGACCGGAATGAAGAACAGCATGGCGAGCCAGAACTCGCGTCTGCTGGAACGCCCCCGAAACTCCATGTAGCCGATGAAAAAACGTTTGACGGCATCAATGAAACCGCAGTGGTAGTCGGGCGTCCATGTGCCGTTGCCGCTGTAGGGGAATCGCATATTCGTAAAGCCTTCTTCTCAATGAAACGCATACGCTGGATTCGCGTCGCGCGTCCACCGACGGTGGTGTGCGGCCATCGTAACATGCTGCTATTCGCCCATAGCGCAACCGTTGCAATCGCAATGATTCGGCGGATTTTCCCGCAATATGGCGTGTGTGGCCGCCCATAGCGTCGGTCACACACGAAAGACGGAAAACTTTAAAGCAAACCGTCCGCCTGCAACGCGTCATGCATACGGTTGAGGCAATCCACCAGCAGCGGATACGGCATCGCCATGTTCACGCGCACGCAGCCGGCTCCCGCGCGGCCGCACGAACGGCCGTCGGTCAACGCCACCTTCGCCTTCTCAAGGAAATACGCGGCCGGATCGTCAATGCCAAGCGGGCCGAAATCCAGCCATGCGATATACGTGCCGCGTGGGCGAATATAGCCAACGCCCGAGAACCGCGTGCTCATCTGCTCATCGAACAACCCAAGATTGCGTCGCACGTAGGAAAGCGCGTCCTGGAACCACGGATCGCCCTCGTTGTAGGCGGTGGTGGTGGCGATCGCACCGATCGTGGCGGTCTGATGCTCGCTCCACTCCGCACGTTCCGCCCACATCTCACGGTCCGCCGGATTCGTCAGCAGCACCTGCGCGCACTTCGTACCCGGAATGTTGAACGACTTCGACGCGCTGGTAGCGGTCATAGACTGCCGCGCGGCCGCCTCGCTGATGGTCGGATACGGAATATGACGCCCCTCGAACACGAACGGCGCGTGAATCTCATCATTGAAAATACGCACGTCGTACCGTTCCGCCAGCTCGCACAGCCGCTGCTCCTCGGCCAACGTAAGCACCTTGCCGATCGGATTGTGCGGATTGCACAGCACGAACGCATGGCAGCCAGCCGCGAACGCGCGTTCGATGGCGTTGAAATCGAACAGCCATTCGCGTTCGCCGGTCGTTTCGTCGGTTCCCTGAAGCATTTCGATTTCGATCACGTCGACGTCGTACAGCTTCGGCACGCTCAGGAACGGCATGTACGCGGGCGTCGGCACGACCACGGCATTGCCGGCGCCGACCAGCTCGCGCAGGAAGATTTCGTACGCTTCCAACACGTCCGGCACCACGCGGATGATGTCCGGATCCACGTCCCAGCCGTAGTGGCTTTTCTGCCAGCCGGCGCACGCCTCGGCCACGCGGCGCTTCCACGGTTCGGGAATGTAACCGAGTTTGCAATGGTCGCAGGCGCTGTCGATGGCCTGCTGGATGCACGGCGCCAGGCCGTAGTCCATTTCCGCGATGAACGCGCCGATACAGCCGGGGTAGCGGGTCCACTTGTCGGAACCGACTTCGGCCAGATCTGCGGCGGTGGTGCGATCGATGGCATCGGCATCAAAGCCGGAAAAAATACGATTCTGCTTTTCCATGCGTTCCAGCATAGCCGCCGCCCCGGTTACGCGTGTTGCGATGCCGTAACGCACATATGACGGCTGCCATGTAATCGTCGTATGTGCGATTGCTGTCATGCGATCACTGTCATACGGTTGCCGTTAGGGCCGTTGGAAACGCATGACAGCGCTGCGGAAGAACGGATTTCAGCTTCCCAGGAACGCTGGAATCGCGGCCGCCGCCGCATAGCCGGCGCGGTACATGCGTTCCAGACCTTCGAACGACTTGCTCAGCGTGTTCAAGCCGTACATGCTTTCCGGCGCGAGGATGAGCACACGGCCATCCTTCTCGTATTCCTTGGCCAACGCCACCTCGTCGTTGTACGTCTGATAGCGGTTCATCAGCTTTTCCGCGGCCTCCGGGTGCGTGCGCTTCAGAATCGTGGCCGGGCCGATGTCCTTCTTCTGTTCGCGTACGGTGTCTTTCGGACGGGTGAGAATCACCACGATGCGGTCATAGCCGTCATCGATGGCCTTCTGCACCGGAATCGGATCAGCGATGCCCCCGTCGTAATACGGGACGCCGTCGATCACATACGGTTCGCACGCCACCGGCACAGCCGACGACGCCTTCATGATGTCGTAATTGTCGTAGCCGACGTCCGACTTGTCGAAATACTTCGTGGAACCATCGTCCGCATTGCAGGCCACCACGGTGAATTCGGTCGGATTCGCCGCAAACGCCTCGTAATCCACCGGATTCTCGCCATCGTGGTTGCTCAGCGTGCTGTACACATAATCGAGGTTCGCGTAATTGTGGTTCTTCACATAGCTGTCGAAGCTCGCGTATTCCTTACGGAACGCGTACTGCGTGTAGAACGTGTGGTTTCGCCCGTGCTGTCCGGAAATGTAGGAAACCATATTGGCGCTGCCGGCGGAAACACCATAGCAATGGTCGACATGTATGCCGTCCTCCAGCATGCGGTCCATCACGCCCGCGCCGTAAATCGCGCGGAAACCGCCGCCGACGTCGATCATCGCTGTCCTGTTGGCCATATGCGCCCGTCCTTTCGCAAGTCCGTCCCTTTTGCCGGGTTTCATTCGACTTTACGCGGTCTGTCGGGACATTCGCGCTCAGCGATCAAGCAGCGACTGCGCCAACTGCGCGATTCGTGCGGAAGTGTCGGAATTGGCCAGATCGATGCCGCCTTCCGCGTCTTCCGGAGCGAGCTTGCCCAACGATTCGAGCACCACGCCAAGATGACGTACAGTGCCTTCATTGCCGTCGATGATCGCCGCCGTATCAGGCAGCAGCTCGCGGAAATAATCGCGGTAGAACACGAAATGCGTGCAGCCGAGCACAACGGAGTCGATCGTGGACAGATCGTATTGGTCGAAATACTGGTGCAGCGTGCGCATCACCACATCATGGTCGTCAAGCTGCCCATGCTCCACGATCTCCACCAAACCGGGGCAGGGCTCCGGAAAAATCGTATGATCGGCCTTGAAACGGTCCATCAGCACAGCGAACTTGCGTTCACGCAACGTCAGGGGAGTGGCGGCCACGATGACGCGCTGACGCTTGCCGTGACCACGGTCGCAAGCCACCTTCAATGCCGGCTCCATGCCGATGATCGGAATGTCGTATGTGTCGCGCAGTTCGTTGGCTGCGGCGGAAGTGGCGGTATTGCAGGCGATCACGACCGCTTTCACGCCTTGTTCCACGAATCGTTTCACAATGACGTCGGACAGTTCGCGCACCTGTTCGGGCGATTTCGTGCCGTACGGAGCGTTCGCGGAGTCGCCGAAATACAGCACATGCTCGTTCGGCATGTCGCGTCGAATCTCACGCGCCACGGAAATACCCCCCAAACCGGAATCGAAAACGCCGATAGGTGCCGTTGAAGCCATACGTCCTCCTTTGCCATCGCGCGCATGCCCGCAGGCGCATACGCCAAACGCTTTCAATAGCCTACCGCGTGTAGAGTGAACTGGTATGAGCATTCCAAGCATTGTTTACAAAGCGCACGCCACCGGCAACGATTTCGTGGTGTATCTCGACGAAGACGGTATGCACGAGCCGACCGCCGATGAAGTGCGATTCCTGTGCGACCGCCATTTCGGCATCGGCGGCGACGGCCTGATCCGTCTGGCGCATCCGCAGGCGGTGTCCGATGTGAACGAAAGGCAGATCGCCGATTGCGCGGCGGGCGATGCGGACTGGTTCATGGACTACCGCAACGCTGACGGCTCGCTGGCCGAGATGTGCGGCAACGGCACACGTGCGATCACGCTGTTCGCGCAGCGGCAGGGCATCGCCGACCAGCCGGGCGGCACGCCATTCCATCTCGGCACCCGCGCCGGCGTGAAGATCCTGACTTCGCTCGGCGATGTGCCGGGCCTCGGCAAGGACGTGTTCCAGGTGGAGATGGGCGCATGGAAGCGTGGCGACGTCGACGGTTACGAAGTGACCATTCCGGGCACGTCCGGTTCCGCGCGCGGCACGTTCGTGGACATGGGCAATCCGCACGTCGTGGCCGTTCTTGAGGATGCGTTCGCCAGCCTGCCGAACGTCGAAGACCTTGATCTGGTCACCAAGCCGGTCGTCGCGCCCGAGATTCCGTCGGACCAGAACGTGGAGTTCGTGCGCATCGACGAGCAAAGCGAAGGCGACGATGCGGGCGAGGCCACCATGCGCGTCAACGAACGCGGTTGCGGCGAAACCCTGTCGTGCGGTACGGGCCTATGCGCCACCGCCATCACGTTGCGCGCCAAAACCGGCATCGACCATTGGACCATCACCGTACGTGGCGGCACCTTGCGTGTTGACGTGACCGACGAAGACGTGAAGCTTACCGGCAGCGCCACCATCGTGGGCAAAATCGAACTGCTGTAACCGCTGCGGCAGCAAACGAAAAGCGGATAGGCAAAAGGCCGGCCACGCAGGGTCGGCCTTCATCGTAAAAGGTTCTATGCAAACCGTATCAGGCGAACAACATCGGGCCATCCTTGACGAGAATGACCACGATCAACGCCACAATCCACACCACATCGACCATCAGATCGAAATTCAGCCGGTAATACTTGCGCAATCCAGCATGACCGGACGGCATATCCTGCACGGCCACCGTGGCATGCGACAACGCCATGAACTGCACGGTGGTGGAGAACATCAGCACCAGGCACCACGGACACATCGCGTTGATGACGAACAGCGACTGCGTGGTCAGCCAATACGAATACGCCAACGCGGCAAGGCCTCCAAGCCATGTGCACAGCGCGAACCAACGCGGCACGGCCACCTTGGACAATCCGATCACCGCGATCGTCACGAACACCGATTCGGCGGCAATGCCGAAGAACGCGTTCGGGAAGCTCAATCCGGCGAACTTCACGATTTCCGCCTGCCAGGATTCGGCCACCGTGGAACAGGACAGCACGGCGTTCACATCGCAGTTGAGCTTCTGCCCGGGATTGCGTGCCATTTTCAGCGTGTCCGCCGACAGAATGAACGATACGAGCAATGCCACCGCCGAAGCGAGCAGCATGATCAGATACGTCCACGTTGCGCCGTGACGCCATCCGCGCGGCTTCGTGTAGTCGTCGTCCATGGCGACGGCTGTGCCGACGCTCGTTTCGTCATCGGCTGCGTCCACAGCGGCCTGGCTTTCAAAATCGCTCATCGTCAATCCTTGGAAAATCAAAATACAAACGTTGTCATGTCTCAGTCTACGCGAAAAACCGCGGATTCGAGCTTACGATAGTCATATGAGTCACGTGAGTTACGCGGAACCACCCGCACAAGGTTGGGATATTCATTGCCATACCGTCTTTTCCGACGGTACGGAGACGCCGCGCACGCTGGTGGAGCAGGCAAGGAAGCTTGGCTTGCATGGTGTGGCGATTGCCGACCATGACACCACCGCCGGCTGGGGCGAGGCGACGGAAGCCTCGGAGGAAATCGGTTTGCCGTTACTGCTGGGCACGGAAATCACCGCCGTCGACGAAGATGTGTCCGTGCACATGCTCGCCTTCCAATACGATCCGTCCAACGAGCATATTTCCAGCATGTTCGCCAACACGCGTGCGGCGCGATTACATCGTACGAAACGCATGGTTGAGCGGCTGTCGCAGGATTTTCCGATTACGTGGGACGATGTGCTCGCCCAAGTGAAGGAAGGGGAGCGCACCACAATCGGCCGTCCGCACATCGCCGACGCGCTGGTCGTGGCGGGCGTGTACGAGACGCGTTCCGACGCGTTCGCCGACGCGGTGAGCGCCAAATCCAAGTATTACATTCCCACGCCGTCGCCGTCGACGCACGAGGTCATAGCCGCCGTCAAGGGGGCGGGCGGTGTGGTGGTCGCCGCGCATGCGGGCGATCCGCAACGCAACCGCCGGCTGCTGTCCGACGAGCAGCTTGACGCGATGATCGCCGACGGCTTGGACGGCTTGGAAATATGGCATCGCGGCAATCCTCCGGAACAGCGGGAACGATTGCTGACGATTGCGGCACGGCACGATCTGCTGGTGACCGGCGGCTCGGACTGGCATGGCAAAGGCAAGCCGAACGGTCTGGGCGAGAACCTTACCGACGACGACACCGTACGCGAAATCTTGTGCCGGGGTGTGGATTTGATCGGTCGCGTCGGCAGCTCACATGCCGCATGAAATCCGGATATGGAATTTCCAAGCGTGAACCGGATACATGAATCGAATATGAAAAAGGCGCCGAACCTGATATGGTCCGACGTCTTTTTCATATGGAACGTGTCCAACGCGTTTGCAGGTGACGATCAGAGATTGCCGAAGCCGACGGCGTGCTTGGTTTCGGAACCGATGATGGCATAGCCGAGAGAACCGGCCGGCACCACGATGCGACGGCCCTTGTCGTCGGTCAGGTTGATGGTCTTGCCATTCTCCACGGCCTCGGCGATGACGTTGTTCACCTCGTCGGCGCTCTGCTCGGTGCTGAAGGTGACGGTGCGCGCCACGTTCTGAATGCCCAGTTCGATATCCATGATGCTCCTTGTAAGGGTGTTCGTGTGCAAATTCGTTTGCAATGTATGCGCTTATTCTACGCGCGGTTTCTCATCGGTGGCGTCCTCGGCCTGCAGCCGGTCGACCTCCGCTTTGGCCTTCTGCATAGTGGCCTCATCGCGTTCGAGCAGCGGAATGAGCATGGTCGCCGCTTCGCTATGGGCTTGAGGAATTTCCTCCTCGTTCGTGTCATCGCTGCCATCGGCGGTCTGCAACGTGCTGATCACAATGGTTGAACTGGACGGCAACGACTCGTGACGCTCCCTCGCGGACTGCTCCGGAACGAACGTGCTGACGGGGGATTCCTCACGTTCGCTCGTATCGTCCGAATCGGCATTGCCGGAAACCATGCCGGCGGAGGTGATATGTTCGGCGGCAGTCACATCGAACGCTTCCGTGGCGTCATCGACGATCTGCTTCGTCTTACGGACGGGCTGGGAGCCGGTGACGTCGAAATCGCCGGTCCTGTCATCATCCATATCGGTCGCGTCGATATGACGTTCGCCGGTCGCGTCGGCATCGTTATTCTGCTGCGCCGCCGCCTGCCTGCGACGTTCCGATTCGTCCAGCAACGTGCCCACGGTGATGGTGCTCGGCGGACGGTTGCCGGCCTTCTGCTCGTCCTGACGCGTCTCGCTCGGCCTATGGTTCTTCGCGGTGAGCATACCCAACTGGTGAGCCAAACGCTCCACCTGCGCCTTGAACTGCATGATCTTGACGCTATCGGCCTGATTCAACGCGCTGATGAAATCGCCCACCTGTTCCATCTGCAGCCACAGGTTGGCACGCAGCATGATCAGATCATCCAGACGATTGCCCAGCATGCGTCCATACGCGCTGAGCAGCGCATTACGGTGGTTCTCGTCAAGCTTGGAGAAAATCCACGCCAAATCACGTGCCGGATCATTGACCTGCATATCCTGCCAGTTCGTGATGGCGGTGATCGACGAGCCCGAGAACAGCACATCGCCGTCGGACAGGCCACCATGCACCGGACAAGTGGCGAACGACCACAGGCCGTCCGTTTCAAGAACGTCGGACCAGCTCGTCGTGATCTCCTGCGGCACATGGCCAGCCTGACGCAAACGCTTGATCCATGCGGTCAGCTGCGCGCGAATCTGCCCCGTGGAGAACACCGGATAGCCGGCCTCCTGCAGAAAATCCGGACGAAGACGGTGTATCGCGCCCAACGCGGTGCCCACGCTGGCACAGTCGTCCAACGTCAGCAGCGTCAGCGGACGCGCCTGACCATCATGATGCGTGGCGATCATCACGGAAACGTCTCCTGTGACGGACCTCTCCTGTTCGCCGTTGGAGAACGCCAGAACGCGATCGACGTCGAACCCCAATCCGCCCAACTCGCGGTTGCCCATCAACGTCTGCGCGGCACGCACGCGACCAGCGAGACGCTTGCGTCCCTTCGGCGTGTTCGAAGCGAACGTGTCATACAACTTGCCCGCGGCGTCCTGCACCACGGCATGATCAATGCCATACCCCTTGTCGGTGGCGTTGACCTGCTCGCTGTCACGCGTGCCAGCGATGGTGGCGTTCGGCATCGCCGCGCTCGCCAAGGCGGCCATCATAAATCTGCTTCGTTCGGTCACAATCCCAACCTTAATACACACTGAAGGCTAATAAGGGCGCGACTTGCCACGAATTCACGGTTAATCGCGCCGATGGCGTCCGTATCGTCACGCAATCTGCCACAATGGAGCATATGGATGCAACAGCGGAAGCGATTCTCGACGGACTGGACGATGCGCAGCGCATGGCGGCGACCGCCGTGCGCGGTCCCGTCCGTATCATCGCCGGCGCGGGTGCCGGCAAAACGCGGACCGTCACCCGAAGAATCGCCTACGCATGCGCCACCAAGGCATGGGATCCGCACGCCACGCTCGCCGTGACCTTCTCCGTCAAAGCGGCCGCGGAAATGCGCAACAGACTATCCCAACTCGACGTCGCATCCGACGTCAAAGCCGCCACCTTCCACTCCGCGGCACTACACCAACTCCGTCGGATCTGGCCAGACGTATGCGAAGGGCCCATGCCGTTCATCTCACGCAATCCGCGCGAAATCGTGGAACATTCCCTACGCCGAGTCACCACCCAGCAGGTGGACGACGACACCGTGCGCAACCTGCAAGCCGAAATCAACTGGTGCAAAATCTCGCTCATCGCGCCGGAAGAGTATGAACGCGTCTGCGCGGCCATCCACCACCAGCCGCCGGCAGGACTGGAACCAAGCCAATTCGTGGATGTCTACAAAGCCTACGAAACCGAAAAAACCAATCGCAACGAAATCGACTTCGACGACATCCTGCTCATCACCTGCCACCTCATCGAAAGCGACGAAGACGTGGCGGCCAGCATCCGCTCCGGCATCACATGGCTCACCGTCGACGAATACCAAGACGTCTCGCCCCTGCAGCATCGGCTGCTCACCCGATGGCTCGGTGACAACCGCAACATCTGCGTGGTCGGCGACCCGGCACAGACCATCTACTCGTTCGCCGGAGCCAGCAGCTACAACCTGCTCAACTTCGCCTCCGAATTCGGACCCCTCACCGCCGACGTCAGACTCAACAACGACTACCGTTCCACCCCGCAGATCGTCAACTACGCCAACCGCGTGCTCGAAGCCTCACCGCAACGCGCCGACTATCTCAAACTCAACTCCAAGCGAGACCAAGGCCGCCGAGTCGCGCAAACCGTCTACAACAGCGATCTCGAAGAAGCCCGGGGCGTGGCTGCACGCATCCGCAGACTCGTGGACGAGGGAGCATCTCCGGGCGACTGCGCCATCCTCACCCGAGTCAACGCGCAGCAGAAAATCCTCTGCCGGGCACTGGGCGAACAACATCTGCGCTACCGCGTCAAACGAGACAGCGGATGGCAGAACTCCGCGCTCGCGGATGACGCTCAGACCCGCTTGGCCATGTTGGAAGCACTTGGCGCAGGCGGCGACGTTAAAGGCGTGACCATCTCCACCATCCATGCCTCCAAGGGCCTGGAATTCAAACACGTGTTCCTGATCGGGTGCTCCGAAGGGCTGATTCCATACGGTTCACCGCCCGAAGGCGACCCTCTGGAAGAGGAACGGCGATTGATGTACGTGGCGGTCACGCGTGCCGAAGACACACTCGACGTGTCCTATGCGCGCGCCCGCGAAGACGATGGGTCCGATCGCGGGCGCAGGAAATCACGCTTCTTCCGGTGACTGCGGGTCGCCGGAAGCGTTCGTATCGCCGGCGTCATCTGTACCGTCGGCGTCGTTCGTGCCATCGGCGTCATCGCCCTTGTGCTCTTCCTCGTCGAGCAGCTTGGACAGTTCGGCATCCCAATCGATGCTGTCCGGAATATCCTGTTGCGCCGTGGTCTGTTCCGTACCGGTAGTGGCGGATGCGGCGCCGTTCTCTTCGTTGGAGCTATCCTCGGACTGTTCGTCCGGCAGTTGCGGCAGTAGATCCGGATGCGACCATTTCGCGTCGCGCGCCTCGGGGCCTTCCTGCGCGCCGATGCTTTCCCACAGCGCGGCCGCCTCACGCATGCGCTTGGGGCGCAATTGCATGCCCATCAGGCTTTCGAACGTGCGTTCCGCAGGGCCTCCGATGGCGCGTTCGCGGCGCAACATCTCACGAAGCTGTTCGATATGCGGAATATGCGCCATGCCCGCACGCCACACGACGGCATCCACCCAGCCCTCCACCAAGGCAAGCAGATTCTCCAACGCCTTCATGGCCTGCTTCTGCTCCGGAGTGTCCGGGAACGCCACCTTGGTGATGTTCACCGCGCTGGCCATGGAATCCGGATCGATGGACTCCGCCTCACGGATCTGCTCCTCCATGGCATCCATGTCGATGGTGATGCCACGCGCGTATTTGCCCAGCAGCGCCTCGAAGCGGGGCATCAGCCACGGCACGGAGGCGAACAGCCTGGCATGCGCAAGCTCCTGCAGCGCAAGATAGCCCATCACTTCGTTCACGTCGATGTCCAGCGACTTCGCGTATTCGGTCACGTTCTGCACGATCAGTCCGCCGGCGGGATTCTTCAGCAGCGCGATGCCCTGATCGAAGCTGCCGCGCACCTCATGGGACAGGTCGCCGGCGGCACGCCCCAACTGCATGGCGAACGACGTGTTGCCGACGAATCGCATCAGCTTCGCCGGATTTTTCATTTCGTCCGGAATCGGAATTTCGATGGGGCCTGCGAAAACCCCGGAAATCTCGGTCTGGATTTCGCCGTCGCCGAAACGCTGCGACAGAATCGAAGCCAGAGCGTCGTTCATCGATTCGGCCACGGGGGAGGCGAACTGCGCCCACGCGTCGATTGTGTCCTTCACCCAGCCGGCGCGGGTGAGCAGCTGCGTCTCGCCTTGCGCCGGGTTGAATTCGCAAGCGGTATCAAGCCACAGGTTCGCCTCGCTGATGGCACGTCTTGCGATTTCGCCGGTTTCGGCGTTCACGCTGCTGTCCGATCCGGCACCATTCGCCTGCTGCAACGCGAGCGATTTCGCCAGTTTGATGTTGATCGGCCCCTGTTCCACGGCCTGCTGCATATCTCCCATGGTGTTGAGTCCGCCGGCGGTGAACGCCTGCATCATGGACTTGACCTCTTCGGGCTTGGGCAGCGTGCTCGGATCCTGACTCATCAGCTGGTCGCGTACGGCTTCCGGCATGTTGGAAAGCTGGTTCCATGCCATCTCGCCCTGAATCGGTCCGAAGCAATCGATAAGCCACTGGCGGATCGCATTCTCATCCATACCGTTTCCTGCCTTTGTTCCACGCGATTGTTAAGTTCGTTGCCTTCCATAGTATGGGAGGCATGGCCGATATGCAGGAAACACAGCGAGTTCACGCCAAAAGCACACGTAACGGGTCGTCTCAAGGCCTTCTGCCACGTATCAGACGACGTTGGCGTCAGGTCGGACGGTGGTTCGATGTTCGCCCTTGGCGATATCTCGCCGGACCGATCGTGGCCGTGCTCTGCGTGCTGGTGCTTATTGCGCCCAGCGCGTACGTGGTGCAGGAGCCGGGACCGACCCAGGACGTGCTCGGAAAAGTCGAAGGCAAGCAGGTCATCGACGTGTCCGGCGTGAAGACGCATAAGGACTCCGGCAAACTACTGCTCGTCACCGTCAACGCCTCAGGCGTTCCCGGATATCCTGTGACCAACGCGCAGGCGTTGCTGGCATGGGCCAATCCGAAGGCCACGGTGATTCCGCAGGAGGCCGTGTTCCCCGTCGGACAAAGCGCCAAGGACTATGCGAAGGAAAGCAACAAGGAGATGTCCTCATCGCAGAACGCCGCGGCCGCGGCCTCGAAGCGGTTCCTCAAGGCGCACGGTTATGACGTGTCCGGTATGAAGGTGTCCATGCACGTCGACGACATCGGCGGCCCGTCCGCGGGCATGATGTACACGCTCGGTCTGATCGACAAGGTGACCGGAGGGCAGCTTTCCGGCGGGAAGACCATCGCGGGTACCGGCACGATGAACGCCAAAGGCAAGGTTGGCGCGATCGGCGGCATCCGGTTGAAGATGATCGGCGCGAAGCGCGACGGGGCCACGTGGTTCCTTGCCCCGGAATCCAACTGCTCTGACGTGGTCGGGCACGTGCCACAGGGCCTCCACGTGGTGAAGGTGGGCACGTTGGATGAGGCGTACGACGCGCTGGTCGCCATCCGCGATGGTAAAGGCGGTTCACTGCCGCAATGCACCGTCAAGCAATGAGCGTGCGGCGGAAGGGGATAGGCGTGATACAGGCGGAAATCGCCGTTTCATCTCGAAAAGTGGGCGATTCCGGCGTTCGTAACGTATATGTTCGAGCAGTGTTGGTATATTGACGAACGTGAATCAAACGGCATCTGATAACGCTGAAGAATTCGGTTTCCACGCCGGCGACCTGGTACAGGAATGGCTGTGGGACGATGATGTGGATGACTCGATCCGCGCCAAGATCGAGGAACTGACCGGTGAGGAGCTGGTCGACGAGGATTATGACTCCGCAGTCGATGGTGTGATCATCTGGTGGCGTGATGGCGATGACGAGGACGAACTGGCCGACACCATTGTCGACGCCTATGCGGTTCTCGGCGATGACGGCCCGCTGTGGGTGCTCACCCCGAAGCCGGGACGTCCGGGTGCCGCAAGCTCCAGCACCGTGCAGTCCGCGGCCAAGACCGCCGGCATGAATGCCGCCACTCCGCTGACCGTCAGCTCCGATTGGAACGGTATTCACCTGCGCGCGTTCGGCAAGGGCAAGTAAACCAAGACTTTTCGCGATTTTTCTCGCGTATACGAAAATCCCCCGGGCCCATTGGGTTTGGGGGATTTCGCTATTACGTGGACTTTCCGGCAAAACACAAACAAAACGTGGGCGGAATGTGGGCAAAACACGGGTGCGCGCGTTGATATTACGCGGGATGATATGCGATTCCTTGATTTTTCGCGGCGTTGCGAAAAGTGGGCGATGAGGGATTCGAACCCCCGACATCCACCGTGTAAAGGTGGCGCTCTAACCAACTGAGCTAATCGCCCGCAACGAACTACTGTACCGTATCCGCGCGATGAGCCGCACTCGTGTGTCGGCATGGCGGATATGATGCCGCTTGATCGGTACGAAACCGCCGTGTGGGCCATGAGCCGCACGTGTCGATTCACTGAATTTTCATCTTTTACGGCGTCTGCGTCGAATCAATCACGTAAAGTAGTGACGTTAATACGTGTAGCAGGAGGTCGAACGCCAATGGCACAGGAACCTGAAACCGAGAAGAACGCATCGGGAATCGCTCATGCCGCGAAGCGAAAGTGGGGCTACGATGCGGAACAGGTGGATGCTTTCCTTGAACGTGCGCACATGCTGTATGAAGGTGAGGGCGCGCAACTCACCCAGCATGATATTCAGAACGTCTCCTTCGAACTGGTCAAGGGCGGCTATGTGATCGCCCAAGTGGATGCCGCGCTTGCCCGTCTGGAACGTGCCGTGGTCGACAAGCAGACCACGTGGGAAATCTCCCAGCATGGCCGTGTGGCATGGAAGGCGCAGACCGAGGACCTGTTCAAGAAGCTCGACGCGCATGCCGAACGCGAGCACGGCCAACGGTTCAAGCCGGGTGAGGGCAAGAATCCGAGCTACGACCGCAAGCAGGTCGACAGCGTGATCGACAAGTGCCTGACGAAAGCCGCCGGCGAGCTGGGTGTCGAGGAAGTCAGTGAAGCGGACGCCAAGGCGATCGCCGACACGAATTCCCAGACCTTGAGCAACGTGATCTTCACTCAGCGCAAAGGCAAGAGGGGATACGACGAACGTCAGGTGGATTACTATCTGGCCGCCTGCGCGCAGTTGCTGACCCGACTCGAATCGTATGCGCGCGTCGCGGATTTCGTCGGTGAACCCTCCGAAGAGGCGATGGCCGCGGCCGCACCGTCCGTTGCCCCGGCTTCCAGTGATTCCGCAGCTGGCGAAACCCAGATGATCGCACCGCTGTTCGCAGCTCCTTCCGCCACGGTTCCGGCTGCTCCGGTTCCTCCTACTGTGCCAACCGTCACGCCGAGCGAAGAGGATTCCTTCGACGCGCTGAACAAGGCCGAGCATGAGATCTTCACGTCCGCGGTCACCTCTCCGGTGAGCGTGCCTGCCACGCCGATGAACACTCCGCCTGCGGTTCCGGTGGTTCCTCCGGTGTTCCAGCCGCAGACCGATTCCGCTTCTTCCGCGCCGAGCGCCGTTGAAGAGACCCAGGCGTTCGATCCGCTTGCCGATGATGCGATGGAAGATGCCGCGCCAAAGGCTCCGGCTCCGACCACGACCGATTCGCAGGCTCCAGCCGCTCCGGCATTCCCGCCGGCTCCGGTTGAACCCGAGCCGCAGCAGGATCCGTCTTTGGCCGCGTTGGCGCATCTGGCCCACACCATCAATGAGACGAACCAGACGGAAAACACGTTCACGCCGCAGGTTCCGAGCCTGTCCGCGTCCGACTTGCCTCAGGTCACCACCGGTTCGACGAGCCTGAGCTCCCTCGCGGCCTCGGTGCCGCCATCCTTCACGCCTGAACCGGCCGTTCCGGCCACTCCGGTTCCGGATTCGAACCCAACTGTCATTCCGGCTCCGGTTGTTGAACAGGCTCCGGCCGAGCCGGCCGCTCCGGCTGAACCTGCCGTAGAACCGGCAGTTGGCCCGGCAACTGAACCGTCCGCCGAATCCGATGCGGACAAGCAGCAGGAGGACAAAAAGCCGGAACCAAGCCCGGCTTTCAGGTCGATTTTCCCGGCGTCGGGCAACGACGACAATCTCGATATTCCGGATCTGTCGTTCCCGTCCTTCGAGTGAACCAACGGTAATAAACAGGCTGGCGGAATCGTCAGCCTGTTCTCGCGTTTACACAATCCCAACTACACAGCCTCGACTACACAGTCCCAACTTACATAGTCCAAACCAATGCCGGAACATCGGCATATCATACGGAGAGCAGCGCATAACCCATGCAACCATCAACCGTAGTAATTCTGGGCTCCACCGGATCCATCGGCACCCAAGGCCTTGACGTCATCTCACGTCATCTCGACCGCTTCACCGTGACGGGTCTCGCCGCGGGCGGAGCACATGTCGAACTGCTTGCGCAGCAGGCGGCGAAATTCCATGTGCCAACCGTCGCGATCTTCGACAAGGAAGCCGTCCCCGCGCTACGTGAGGCGTTGGAACAGGCCGGCGCAGGCAACGTCAACATCACAGCCGGACCTGACGCGGTGATCGCCATGGCAGGCTCCGGCGCCGACGTGGTGCTTAACGGCATCACCGGCTCCATCGGCCTCGAACCGTCCATCGCGGCACTGCAGGCAGGCTCCCAGCTGGCATTGGCCAACAAGGAATCCGTGGTGGCCGGCGGACACCTGCTGTTTAGCGCGCAGGTACGCGACAAACAGATCAATCCGGTCGATTCCGAACATTCCGCCATCTGGCAGTCGTTGCGTTCCGGCACGCACGGCGAAGTGTCCAAGCTCGTCGTCACCGCGTCCGGCGGTCCGTTCCGCGGCTGGAAGCGCGACCAAATGACCGACATCACGCCGGAACAGGCCTTGAACCACCCCACATGGAACATGGGGCCGGTCGTGACCATCAACTCGTCCACGCTGATGAACAAAGGTCTTGAAGTCATCGAAGCAAGCCGACTGTTCGACGTGCCGCCGAGCCGCATCGACGTGACCGTGCATCCGCAATCCATCGTGCATTCCATGGTGGAATTCCGCGACGGCGCCACCATCGCGCAGGCTTCGCCGCCGGACATGCGCCTGCCGATCGCCCTCGGCCTGTCCGCGCCGGAACGTCTCGGAAACGTCGCCGCCGCATGCGATTGGACGAAGGCGGCCACGTGGACGTTCGAGCCGCTCGACAACGAGGCGTTCCCCGCGGTGAACCTGGCCCGGCACTGCCTCGAATCGTCCGAAAAGCATACGGCCGTGCTCAACGCGGCCAACGAGCAGGCCGTCCACGCGTTCCTCGAACACCGTCTGCCATACTTCGGCATCGTCGACACCGTGCGCGAAGTGCTTGACGAGATGGACGCCGAACTGCGCGGCAACCCGCTGTTCGCTTCCGTGGAGGAAATGAGCCGACTCGAGCAGGAGGCTCGCGCCCGCGCCGACAAGCTGATAAACAAGTAAAGAGCACAAGCAATCGTAAGAACCATCGCGGGGCGCATAACGCGCCTCGCACATGCAAGGATCACGTATGCCAGAAATCGAAAAACCGTTCCGCAAAACCGGTGACGCGGCCATCAGCGAAAGCCCGCTGCATCCGCGCCGCAAGTCCCGCCGCATCATGGTCGGCCCGGTGCCGGTCGGCGGGGGAGCGCCGATTTCAGTGCAATCCATGACCAATACGCTGACGGCTGACGTGCCGGCCACCCTGCAGCAGATCGCGGAACTGACCGCGGCCGGCTGCGATATCGTGCGTGTGGCCGTGCCAAGCCAGGATGATGCCGACGCATTGCCGGAAATCGTCAAAAAATCGCCGATTCCGGTGATTGCCGACATCCACTTCCAAAGCAAGTACGTGTTCCAGGCCATCGACGCCGGCTGCGCGGCCGTGCGCGTGAACCCCGGCAACATTCGCAAATTCGACGAGGTCGGCCCTTCGATCTGCAAGGCCGCCACGGATGCGGGCATTTCCCTGCGCATCGGCGTGAACGCCGGTTCGCTCGATAAGGAGCTGTACGCCAAATACGGCGGCCCGACACCGGAGGCGCTGGTGGCGTCCGCGATGAAGGAAGCGCGCATGTTCGAAGACGTTGGCTTCCACGATTTCAAGATTTCCGTCAAGCACCATGATGTGGTCACCATGGTGCAGACGTACCGTCTGTTGGCTTCCAAGGGCGATTGGCCGCTGCATTTGGGCGTCACCGAAGCCGGCCCGACCTGGCAGGGCACAATCAAAAGCTGCCTGGCATTCGGCGCGCTGCTGGCCGAAGGCATCGGCGATACGATCCGCGTTTCACTGTCCGCGCCTCCCGTGGAGGAAGTGAAGGTGGGCTGCAAGCTGCTGGAATACATGGGATTGCGCCCGCGTAAGTTCGACATCATCTCCTGCCCGTCCTGCGGCCGTTCCCAGGTGGACGTGATTCAGCTGGCCAACGCGGTGACCGAAGGGTTGAAGGACGTGACCGCGCCGATTCGCGTGGCCGTCATGGGCTGCATCGTCAACGGTCCGGGCGAGGCTCGCGAAGCCGATTTGGGCGTGGCCTCCGGCAACGGCAAGGGGCAGATTTTCATCAAGGGCAAGGTCATCCAGACCGTGCCGGAAGACCAGATCGTGGAAACCCTGCTCGCCAAGGCGCAGGAGATCGCCGCGCAGATGGAGGCCGACGGCCAGTTGCCTGCCACCGCCACCGGTCCGGTGGTCGTGCCGGTGACGCAAAACGGCAACTGCTGAAAGCCATGTTCCAGCGTGCCGTCGGTAGCATGCAATCGCAGGCTTCTCAGCAAAGGCCGGTAGAATGAGCGGCGTGTCAGAGCAGGAACGTCAATCATCAGCCGCCAGTCAATCATTACGGCAAGAATCGGCTTCATCGCCCGCGCGTCCGCAACCGCAACATCAACCGTGGACGCGCGGGCGGCGACTCATGGTCAACCTGCCTATTTTCATCATGCTGCTGGGCATTCTGGTGTCCGTGGCCAATCTGACGGCATCCACATGGAACTACGAGCCGACCGAGCAGACCATCGAAACGCTTGACGCCAACACCGCCGTGACCTTCGCCAATCCATCCGGCGAAAAACTGGCGAAAAAAGGCGATTACGAGGTGGCGAAACGGTACGTCACCATCAAAGCGAAACGGCCTTCCACCGGTGAGATACAGAACATCAAAGTGCTGATCCGCAAACCGGAAGGGGCTGGGAACGGACGTCCCGGTGTGGTTTTCATGCACGGCGCCGGCTATGGCACCTGCGACAATTCCTTCGGCGACATGGCCTCCGACCTGTCTTCGGCGGGATTCGTGACGGCGGTGCTTGACAAGCCGGTCTGGTCCACCAACGACGCCAATCGCGACTACCCGGGTTCCGCCGCCATCTACGACCAGGTCATCAACCTCCTGCGGAAAATGGATACGGTGGACGCCTCCAAAGTGGGCATCTACGCCACTTCCGAAAGCACATGGATCTCATCGTATCTGCTGCAGCGCGATCCGGACGTCGCTTTTCAGGTGCTGCTCAGTCCGATGGTCTACGAGCCGCGGTATTCGCTGGGCTTCCTCGCCGCACAGGACTTCGCGCTCGTCGGCGCGCATGACGGCTACCAGTCGATCGTCCGCCGCGTATTCAATATCGACGCGTCCCTGTTCGGACTCACCAACCTCGACATCGACACGTTGACGCCGAAAGCGTATGCCATTCCGACATTGGTGGCATATGGCACGAAAGACGTCATGACCGCGCAGGTGGAAGGCACGGAGAAAATCGTCGATCTGGCTCACCAGGCCGGCAACTGGGACGTCACCATACGCACGTACCCCATCGCCAACCATGTGCTGAGGCTCGGCGACGAAGCCAATTCCGGAACCCCGTTCGCCGACGCGTACGTGGACGATGTGGTCGATTGGGCCGTCGGCACCACGCACGGACTCAAACAGACCAGCGAACGCGTGGCCGGCACCAGAATGTACCAGTCAATCGCAGTGCCATTGGACCTCAAAGCCAATCGCGGCCTGACCATCTACCTGGTCGCGTTGCATGCCAGCATGCTGGTGCTGCTGCTTGCCGCAGGCGTGCTGTGGCTCGCCGTGCTGATGCGTAAGATCTGGGCGCGTGCCCACGGACGACGGTATCAGCTGGGGCTTGCGCAAGGGTTCAAAAACTCGCTGGTCACGTTGACTATCGCCACTATGGCCACGTTCGTGCTGTTCTGCGCCGGCCTTGGCGATGTGATCATGGGTGTGGTCAAACTGGCATGGGGCAGTGCCCCAGTGGAGAATCCGGGCGTGATGTATTGGAGCTGGCCGGTGATCCAGATCGTGTGCGTCGCCGTGGTGTGGGCATGGTCCCGCGTGTTCATGCGGCTGATCGAAGAGGCAACCCATCGAGGCATCGCGCAGTGGCCGCCACGTAAGGGTGCTATCGGCGAAATCGTCAGCGGACGGCAGCCGGTGCTGGTTTCCACGCGGTTCGGACGCGTGATGTTCTGGCTGACCGTGGCCGCCATGTTCTGCGTATTGCTGGTGTTCGCGTTCTGGGGGCTGTTCATCTACTGACGGGGCGAATGTATTTCGGAATGCGCACGTGCGGCGAGCGTATGCATAACAGGATGCGATGAACGGCAAGAAAAGGAGGTGCGATGCCGCTGTATCAAGACGAAGGCGTGGTGCTGCGCACCGCCAAACTCGGCGAAGCCGACCGCATACTCACCTTGCTCACACGTGACCATGGCAAAGTACGCGCCGTCGCGAAAGGCGTGCGCCGTACCAAATCGCGTTTCGGAGGCCGACTCGAACCGTTCATGCGCGTGGCGCTGCTCATTGCGGAAGGTCGTTCGCTCGACGTCGTGTCCCAAGCCGAATCGATCGCCGCGTATGCAGGGCCGATTTGCGCCGATTTTCAAGCGTATACGGCGGCGAACGTGATCTGCGAAACCGCCGACAAGCTGGTCGCCACGGAAAAGGAGCCTGCGGTCGCACAATACCGGCTGGTATTGGGCGCGTTGAACGCGCTTGCCAAACATGCGCACGAGCCGTCCACGATTGGCGATTCGTACGTGCTGCGCGCACTGGCGATCGCTGGTTGGACACCCCGTCTGCGCGTCTGCGTGGTGTGCGGCGAGCCGATTTCATCCACGCTGTCCTGGTATTTTTCGATTTCCGCCGGCGGCCTGATGTGCGCCGCCGACCATACCCCCGAATCGGAAGCGGTGTCGTGGGATGCGATTTGCCGGCTTTCGGCGCTTGTCGATGGCGATTGGGGGGAGCTGGACGGTGTTCCGGCGGCCGCGTCGATTCAACGGGAAACCCACCAAATAGTGGAAGAATGGGGCGAATACTATTTGGAACGGCCGATTCGTTCCATGCGCTTGCTAGATTAGCGGGTATGGCTTTTGAGAACGTGGATTACAAATCCCTTGACATTCCGGCGGCACCGTTTTCCGATCCGTCGATCATTCCCGATTTTCCCAAGAACAAGGTTCCGCGACATGTGGGCGTGATCATGGACGGCAACGGCCGTTGGGCACAGCAGCGCGGACTCATCCGCACCGACGGCCATCAGGCGGCCGAACCGGTGGTGTTCGATACCATCGCAGGTGCCATCGAAGCGGGCGTACGGTACCTGTCCCTATACACGTTCTCTACGGAGAATTGGAAGCGTTCACCGCAGGAGGTGCGTTTCCTTATGGGCTTCTCGCGTGACATCATCCACCGTCGCGTCGATCAGATGAACGAGTGGGGCGTGCGCGTGCGCTGGTCGGGCCGCCGGCCGAAGCTGTGGAAGTCCGTGATCGACGAGCTGGAAGTGGCACAGGAGAAGACGAAGAACAACAAGACCATCGATGTGGTGTTCTGCCTGAACTATGGTGGTCGCGCCGAAATCGCGGACGCGTGCGCAGCGATTGCACGCGAGGTTCGTGACGGCAAGATCTCTGGCGATCGCGTGACGGAGAAGATGATTGCTGAGCACCTGTACAACCCGGATATTCCCGACTGCGATCTGGTGATCCGCACGTCCGGCGAGCAGCGTACCTCCAACTTCCTGCCGTGGGAAGCCGCCTACGCGGAACTTGATTTCGTGCCGGAACTGTTCCCGGATTGCGGCCGTGAGGTGCTGTGGCGTTCTATCGACCACTACATCCACCGCGATCGTCGTTTCGGTGGCGTGAAGCGATAAGGAACAGCCCGGTGGGCTGTTCCAGCTTCACGCCCGAGCGGCTATGCCGCGAGGGTAATGTTGAGCCGGCCGTAGGCCGTCAATAATTGCAGGACGTGAAGAAATAAGAAAAAGACCCCCGCGGGGGTCTTTTTCTATTCTGCTCCTAAAACGGCTTTTAATCGCCTGCCAGTTGCGCGATTCGCCACGTGAAATCAGTTATGAAACGATCATGATCCACGGTGAGCGCCACGTGCACGCGTGGCGCCGACGGGTCAATCAGTCCGGCCGGATCGCCGATGGTGCGGCCGCGCGTGCCATGAAAATCGCCTGTCTCCGTTTCGACCTTCATCGGCAGATCGAAACATTCCACCAAACTCGGATCCGCCGCTACGGCTGCGGCGAGCGGATCGTGCAATGGCATGCCCGTTGAGAAAAGGCGTGCGTCCGCCTGAATATTTGCGGCAATCGAAAAGTCGACGATATCGGCAAGAAACGTCCGCGCATCGGTACGCGGATCATGCGATTGCGATGCTGCCTGGCGCCACCGCATAGTCGCGTCGGAACCCAGCAGGCACTGGTGCGTCACGTCCAAGCCGACCATGGTCACGTCCGCGCCGGAATGGAATACACGGTCGGCAGCCTCCGGATCCTGGATGATATTCGTTTCGGCGGTCGTGTCCCAGCAATTGCCTTCCTGCGTGAGCGTTCCGCCCATCATCACCAATCGCAGTTTGCTTGCGATTTCCGGCGCCGCAGTAAGTGCCGCATCGACGTCAGTCAGTGGGCCGGTCGCCACTACCGTGACGTCGCTGCCGTATTTACGGACCATATCGACGATGAATCGCACACCTTCCGGTAACGCAGGGGAGTGGGCAGCGCCATCGCAGGTCGTGAACGAAAGTGAGAACGAATCGGCGGCAGGATTCGCGTGCGGGTCGTGTACGTCGTATCCGCCGACGGAAATCAGCCCGCGCCTCACTCGAGTGTCCGATTCTCCTGAATCGGACACATAAGTAGTGCTGAGGGTACCGGGAATGTCCGATTCACCCGAATCGGACGCATAGACGGTGTTCGTGGTGCTCTGAATGTCCGATTCTGCAGAATCGGACACATAGGGTGCCGAATCGGACTTCCAGATGTCCGTTTCACCAGAATCGGACACGCAAGCAACGGCAGGAGAGCCAACAGCCGGACCGAATCCGCCCAGCCCATCCGTACCATGGAACTGCGCGCAACCTGCGTCGGGAATGAACGAGGCCGCCCAGGAGGGACGTGTCGAACCACGTAATACCGGAACGTTCCGGAACCCCAACCGTTCCAGTACGTAAGCCGTGTTGTATACGGCAGTGTCGGCTGCAACGTTGCCGTAGGTGCCGATGACGCCCAGTATCTCGATGTTGTTGAACGAGGCGAGATATGCCAGTGCAAGCGCGTCGTCAATGCCGGTATCGACATTGAGAATTAGCTTGCGATTGCCGTTCGTGGTTTTCATAGGCACAGCCATAGTCACAACCTCCAACTGCGATTTTCCAGCACAAAAATGTACGGTACCATATGTGCCAACAGCGTCAGCACCTCAATAACCAATAGTGCCAAACATGCGCTTCGACCCGTGATTTCGGGCGCGTTTCACATGTTTGGCACTATGAAAGCTGAAGATGGAGCAGGCGACTGCTTACTTCAAGAACTCGTCGGTCGAGATGTCCTTGGCCACAGGCGCGGTGTGAATCACCTTATCGTGCGAGTCGGTGTAGGCGTTCTCTTCGGCGAGGAAGTCAAAGTACTTCTGCGCGCCGGCTGTGTCGTTGGTGCCGAACGTGAACGAGCCGTCCTTGATCTTGGCCGGATCGCCCCAATACTGGTCGTCCACGATAGTCTTCATACTCTTCTTGACGAAGTCGAGCTTCAGATTCGCGTCCGGAGCCTCCTTGACGAGAATCGCAGCGGCGTCATCAGGGTGCGAGTAGGCGTATTCGTAGCCCTTCTTGGTGGCCTGTACGAACTTCTTCACAAGTCCTGGGTTGGAGGAGATGGTCTTGTCGCTGGTGATCACGCCGATGGTGTCCGCATTGCCAGGCACGCCGTAATCCGGCTCGGTGAAGCAGTTGAGCTTTGGACCGTACATGTCGGCCTGTACGCCTTCCCATGTGGCGTAAAATCCGCCGAAATCGGCCTTCTTGCTGGACAGCGTCTGGAACGTGGACGTGCCGACGGTCACCTTGTCGAACGTGCCCTTGCCGCCGTCGGTCTGGATCATGCGGCGGATCACTGCGTCGGATTCGTTGGAGCCGAACGTGGCGAAGGTCTTGCCGTCGAAATCCTTCGGGGACTTGATGTCCTTGTTCGACGCGAGCGAACACCAGATGGCGCTCGGCTTCTGCTGCACCTGCATGACCTGTTTGATTTTCGCGCCCTTAAGCGTGTAAATGCCCACGTTGGTGAGGTTGGACAGCGCGAAATCCGCCATGCCGTTGTTCACGGCCTGCTCCGCGCCGGCCTGCGCCACCGCCACGATGTCCACGTCAAGACCGGCCTGCTTGAAATAGCCTTTGTTCTTCGCCACATACACGCCGATATGGTTGGTGTCGGGCGCCCACGAAAGCATGAACGTCACCTTGGTGAGGCCGTTGCCGTCCGCCGCGGTTTTCGTGGAGTCGTTGCTTTGCCCGCATGCGGCCACGCCGACGAGCATGGCGATCGAGCCGAGGATTGCGATTGCTTTGCTGAAGATGGTCTTCTTCATACCTTGCGATTTCCCTTGAATCTTGCTTCTCTACCGTTTTCTAGGGATGACGCTGCGGGCGGGGTTCGGGCAGAAAACGATACGAAGGGCTAAGGCCCCCGCTCGTCCAATGCCCCCGACGTTCCTTATGATGCCTGCCGCCGCCCGGTTGACCGTTTGACGCCGAAGCTGTGGAACATTGCCGGTTTGCCACACATTGGCTAAACAGCGAGTCCCATTATACGGGTGTGCATGACGATGATGAGGGCCGCAATGGTGATTGTTGCGTTTTCACTGGTCCGCGTCCGGATCGGTGTCCGCGTCGGCTGGGCCGAGCAGCAGGCGTTCGCTGAGATTCACGAGGCACATGAGTATGCCGGTGATGACGATGATGACCAGCGTGGCCGAGAAGATCAGCGGCGTGCGGAACGAATTGTAAGCCGCCTGCAGCCAGATGCCGAGGCCCTTGCGCGCACCCAGATACTCGGCAGTGGTGGCGGTGGCGAAGATGTATGCGGCGGATACACGGATGCCGCCGTAGATCTGCCGTGCGGCGACGCGCAGCTTCACATGCCACAGCGTCCATGCGCGGGTCGCGCCGCATGTCAACGCCACATCGGAATAGAACTGCGGCACCGCCTCAAGCCCGCGAACCGTCTGCACGGCGATCGGAAACAAGCCGAACACGGCCACGATCACGATTTTGCCGGAAATCTCGAAACCGAACCAGATCAGAAACAGTGGCGCGATTGAAATCAACGGCATCGTCTGCGCGGCCGACAGCAGCGGGAACAACGCGGCATCGGCAATACGGGAGCAGTACAGCAGAATGCCGATCAGAATGCCGCATGTCACGGCGAACAGGAAGCCGACGGTGCCTTCCAACAGCGTGACTTCGGTCGCGGGCCACAGGGTCGGCCATGTTCCGACGGTCGCCTGCGCGATTTCGCTGGGGGCGGCGATCATCGTGGATGGCACGTGCCCCAATCGCACCCATGCCTCCCATACGACAAGCAGTGTGATGACGGCGATCAGCGTTGGAATACGACGCTTCGCCATACCGAGTAGTTTGTGTTGAACGTGCGATTCCGCCATCGTTCACCTTGCTTTCTGCGTCAAAGTGGACGCGCACGTGACCGACTGCGGGAAATCAGTAAGGTGAGGAGCCTGCCCGCCAATCGGCCAGAAAAGATTGTTACCGGCTCGCCAGTATAGACGGTGGGGCGGAACGTAGGCAAACCCGCACAGCAAGTACGGCAGTAACGAGAGATAACGTGCGTTGGATACCATCCCAGATATCACTTTAGATATAGAGAGACAGATATAGAAAGGCCTCCGCACCCTTCCGATGCGAAGGCCTTCCCATATACCCCTTGCTACTGCCTTATGGTCGTTTGCCTGTCAACCATGACAGACGTCTATCATTCCAGTCCGATGGACTTCATGTGGTGAAGCACCAGGGACTTGACCTTGAGCGTGCCGGATTCGGCCACGAGCTTGATGGCGCGCGGACCTTCGGACGCGTAGCTGTACGAGCTGAGCACCTGACGGCCGTCGTTGACGTACACCTCCACGCAGCCACGGTCCACGTACACGCGCAGCTTGAGTTCGCCGGCGGCAAGTTCGGCTTCGGACAGCGGTGCCGTACGGTAGCCGCGATCGCCCTGAGCGTTGGCCTGACGGTCGACCACCACGCGGCCGATCTGATCGTCATACGCAACGGACGTGTAGGCGCCATCCTCGGTGGCGTGGACACGCAGGCCGGCACGCTCGGCGGTGGAGTTGGCCAGGTCGATGGTCATTTCGATTTCCACGGCTTCGGCATCGTCCACAATGGTCTTCTCGCCGCTGACGTCCAGATCGATCGCCCCGAAATCGACGGTATCCTCGCGCAGGCCTTCCATTTCGGCCACCGGCGCGGTGTGCAGGTCGCCGTCGGCGCCCAGCGTGATCTCACGCGGCAGGGTGAGGTTGCCGCACCAGCCGTCGTCCTGCATCGGAATCGGCTCGACGAACGGGCTCATCCAACCGTAGACGATCTGACGCTTGCCGTCGTTGAACGACTGCGGCGCGTAGTAATTGTGGCCGCAATCCCACAGACGGAACTCGGTTTCCGGCTTGAACTGCTCACCCGGAGTCCAAGTGCCGATCATGTAGCCGGCGTTGTTGACGTTGCGGTTCATGAAGCCGGACGGCTTGGCACCCATGGCGGAGAAGCCGATAACCCACTTCTCGTTGCCTTCGACGTCCTTGATCGGGAAGAAGTCCGGGCACTCAAGCATAAACACGTCCGGATCCGGATGCTCGAACAGCACCTGCTCATAGGTCCACTTGACCATGTCGTCGGAGGAGAACAGCCACATCTGGCCGCGCTTCTCGGCAGAGGAGACACCGAAGGTCATGTACCACTTGTCGCCGGTCTTCCAGACCTTCGGATCGCGGTAGTGGTGGTTCACCTTGTCGGTCGGGCAATCAATGACCATACCGCGCTTAGTGGCGCTGGTCAGCTCATCGTTGTCTGGTTCGGCGAGCATCTGTACCTGCCAGTCGCCGCCGGTGTTGTCCTTGCCGTTGGCCCAACGGTGGCCGGTGTAGTAGAACTTGAGCTTGCCATCGTCGCCGATCACTGCGGAGCCAGAGAAGACGCCGTCCTTTTCTTCTTCCAGAGACGGGGCGAACATAATCGGCTCACGCTTCCAATTGACCATGTCGGTGGAGGAGACGTGACCCCAATGCATCGGACCCCACTGGGTGCCATACGGGTGCAGCTGGTAGAAGACGTGCCAACGGCCCTTGTAGAAGCACAGGCCGTTCGGATCGTTGATCCAACCGCCATTGGATGCGATGTGGAACTTCGGATACCAGCGGTTGTTACGCTTGGCTGCGAAGGCCGCGACACCGGCCTCTGCCTTGGTGAGTTCCTCGCCGTGGTTCTTGATTTCGTGAAGGACAGGTGCGTCCGGAGTAAAGCCAGTCATCGTTGAATGCCTTTCTGAATCTGGGTTATGAATTGTTGGGTAAAAAGCTTTTTGAAGATGGTGCCCAAAGCGGAAAAAGGGAAACGCTTCGGACACCACGATTGTTGTTATGACGCGTACGGTACCGATGATGATCGCGGGAGAAGGGATGTAGGTTGCGACCACCATCGACGCCGTACGCCGACTTAGTACGGGCTGAGACTCAGGCCTTCACTTCCGCACCAGCGGCCTTCATGGCCTTGAGCTGCTTGTCAGTGTAGAACGGATCGCCGCCGACTTCCTGATCATCCTTCTTGATGACGAAGAAGCCGTAGACCAGAGCCGCAAACACGATGGCAGAGATGGTGAAGAAGGTCGGACGGTCGCCCATGGCATCATGCAGAGCACCCATCGGGGTGGAGAAAATCACCTGGCCGACCTGGGAAGCGATCTGGAAACCAACCATGTACAGGGTGGCAGACAGCTTCGTGTCGAAGTGCAGGGTGAAGTAACGGAACGCCGGCAGGCAGAACAGCGGTACCTCGATGGAGTGGAACAGCTTGACGATGGAGACGGAGACCGGGTCATGGAACACGCCGCACAGACCGATACGGGCGAACATCACGGTGGCGCCGAGCAGCAGGGAGTTACGCACGCCGATCTTCTTCATGATGATCGGGACGACGCCCATCATGGCGGACTCAAGGAACACCTGGAAGGAGTTCAGGGTGCCGTAGGTGGCGTTGCCGATTTCGGTGGTCGGGAAAAGGGAGGCGTAGTAGTTCGGGAACATCTGCTGATCGAACACGGTGTAGAAGGTGTTGGTGAACAGCATGAAGACGATGAGCACCCACAGGGTCGGCATCTTCAGGACGGAGACCATTTCTTTGAAGGACGGGTTGGTCGGAGCCGCGTTCGGATCGGCCTCCTTCTTGAGTTCTTCCTTTTGCTCGGCCGGAACCCAGAAGGCGTAGACGCACAGCATGCCGAGGCCGCAGATGGAACCAACCCAGAAGTTCAGCATCGGGTTGATGTTGAACAGGAAGCCTGCGCACAGCGCCACGACAGCGTAGCCGAAGGAGCCCCAAGCGCGGGACTGACCATATTCGAAGCCGAACTTACGGGAGTAACGTTCGGTGATGGCTTCGAACAGGGAGCAGCCGGCCATGAAACCCGCGGACAGCACGATGGAGCCGAGAAGCACGCCGATGAATCGGGTGGTGCCGCCGGCGGTCAGCATCGGCTGGTACACGAACTGCACGAACGGGCCAACGCATGCAGCGACCGCAGAGATGAAGATCACGAGCTTGCGCTTGATGCCCAGCTGGTCCTGAATGGTGCCGTAAACGAACATGATGACCAGGGTGGCCAAGGAGTTGATGGAGTAGATCTGGCCCTGTTCCGCGGAGCTCATGCCCAGACCGTGGGTCGGGTCAGTGATCCAGCGGGAGAAGAAGGACCACCAGATGCCCCAGGAACAGAAGAACATGAAAATGCCGAAGGAGCTCTGCAGATAGGAAGGATTCTTCCATACAGAACGTGTTTTACTTGCCATTTTGATTCTCTTTTTCTCTTCGCGGTGCCGCTGCCGCGCGGCATCGATCGCTTCCGATGTTGTTTTGGCTTGCGCCTGCTCGGATTTCAGCTGCCGTGCCGAAAAGCGAACATGGCTTCAAGATAGCATATGGCAACTGCTTCGTCAAACGTTTGACGTCAATCGTTTGACGTCAAACGTTTGTAAGGATTTGCGGATAGTTGAAATTAAGCCTGAATCAACTGCTGGCGGACTGTTGGCACGATTGCTTTATTCGGCGTGTCGTGAACAAACGCACAATTTTCATGTATAGAAAATGGCTGTGCGAACAATCGTAAGCATTTGAATCGTTGTAAAAACAGAAAAATCAGGATATGACGGAATCTTTTTCCAACAATGCGCAGTGGATCTTCGCCGGAATCGGCGCATCAAGCGGCGGCAGGGAAGCTCTGGCGGATGGACATGAACTGGTATCCACATCCTTGCCTTCAATCATGGAAATCAGCTTGCAGGCTGACCAATAGCCCATTTCGTAATGTGGCAGTTCGACGGTGGTCAGCTGCGGTTCAAGTGTCTCTGCGAACACGCGGTGGTTGTCCACGCCGACCACGGAAATATCTTTGCCTACCGTAAGCCCTCTTCTTGCCGCGCATTCGTACACATACCAGGCGCGCGCATCATTGAAGCAGAAGAAGCCGTCCGGATGCTCGTCGTCGAATAACTTGTTCACGGCGCGTAAAGCTGGACCGTTGTTCATTACGTTGCATACCAGCGATGGGTTGAACGCACGTCCGGCCTCCTGCAACGCGGTGCGGTAGCCGGCAAGACGACCGTCCTGCGCGATCATGTTTTCCGCGCAACCCACGTATGCGATGCGTTTGCATCCGGCCTGGATCAGCCGATTCGTGGCGTCGTAGCCGATCATGAACTCGTCCGGCTCGATGCTGGGCACTTTGTTCTCGTGGTCGGTGGCGTCCACCATCACCACGGGGTATTCGTTCAACGATTCGGGAACATGCGCGATGCGGTTCGACATCTTCGAATAGAAGAATCCGTCCACGCCGTACCTTTTCAGTGTGGCGATCTCGTTTTCCTCGCTCGCCTTGCCGTCGGTGCTGACGGTGAACAGCATGTAGCCGTAGGTGCTGGCCGCGTCCTGCGCGCCCAGAATGATGCCGCCTGCGTATGGCGTGGTGGCGACTTCCTCGCTGATGAAGCCGAGAATACGGGTTTTGTTGGTGCGCAGGCTTCGCGCCAACGGATTGATTTTGTACCCGAGCTCGGTCGCTTTGTTGCGTACGAGTTTGGCGAGCGCGGGATTTACCCTGCCTTCGTCGCGTCCGTTGAGCACCAGAGACACCGTGGAAATGGACACTCCAGTTTTTTCGGCGATTTCCTTCATCGTGGTCATAATCGCAACACTATACCCAAATGAACACGAAAAGCGCGCTTTTCCCAGAAAAACGCGCCTTACGTGTGGAATGCCCTGTTCCGTCAGGGGTTATTTCGACAGAATCTCGTTTACCAGTTCCTGCTTGGCATGGATCTGTCCTTCGAAACCGGGGCGGATGTCGAGACGGATCACCACGTCGGTGCGGTATCCCTGGCCGGCGAGCTTCATGGTAGCGTCGCGGATCACCTTGAGCACATCGTCGATGTCTCCTTCGATGTTGGTGAACATGGCGTTCGTCTCGTTCGGCAGGCCGGATTCACGGATTACGTCCACGGCCTGCGCCACGTACGTGGACTTCTCCGGGCTGGCGCCGGCGGGGGAGATGGCTACTGCGGCAAGCGTGTTGATATACGGTTTGCCGGTTTCCGGATTGACGGGCACTTCCTGCTTTTCTGCGTTGCGATCGAGCGTCATGATTACCTTTCTCAGCGTTGTCTCGTGTGTTTTCGTGCGATTACTTGTTGTACTGTTCCAACGGTTGCCGTGGTTCGCGTGGCTTGGCTCAACGCCACTTCCACGCGTGGTCCATCGGACCGGAACCATGTCCAAGATCGAGCTGCGCTTCCAAAGCGCCGGTCAGGTACAGCTTGGCATGGTCGACGGCCGTCGGCAGCGCCTCGCCAAGAGCCAAATGGCTGGCGATGGCGGAAGACAGCGTGCAGCCGGTGCCGTGCGTGTTCGGGTTGTTGATGCGACGGGAACGGAACCAGGTGATCTTGCCATCCGGCTCGACAAGCACGTCACTCGCGTCATGCGTGCCGTGGCCGCCCTTGACGAGCACCGCGCAGCCGAAATGGCCGGCGAGCAGATGACCTGCGGTCACCATGTCGTTCTCGGTGGAGATGGATTCGCCGTTCTCATAGTCGATTGCGCCCGCACCCTGCTCTACGGCCAAGTCGCACAGTACCTGGGTCTCCGGCATGTTCGGCGTGATCACAGTGGCCAGCGGGAACAGTTTGGACGTCAGCGCCGCGATGGCATCATCCTCGATGAGCTTCGCGCCGGACGTGGCCACCATCACCGGGTCGAGCACCACGTTTTTCGCGTTGTGCGCGGTCAGACGGTCGGCGATCACGGTGATGAGCTCGGCGCTGGACACCATGCCGATCTTCACCGCCACCGGCGGAATGTCTTCGAACACCGCGTCGATCTGCGCCGCAAGCATTTCCGGGGGAGTGTTGGTGACCATCGTCACGCCGGTGGTGTTCTGCGCGGTCAGCGCCGCGATCGCGGTCATGCCGAACACGCCGTTGGCGAGCATGGTCTTCAAATCCGCCTGAATGCCGGCACCGCCGGACGAATCCGATCCTGCGATGCTCAATACCGGTGGCAATGTGCTAGTCATAATGTTCCCTTCCTGACTCCTTCAATAGCGTTCGTTATGCAAACTGGCGGATTCGTATGAGACTCACCTCACAAATCCGCCAGTCTACGCCGTGTGTCCATCAAAGCGCGTCACGAACACACGTGCATATTCATATGCTCACTCTCACTGGTACAGTGTAGAGCCGCCTTCGCGGAATTTCTCGCTCATCGCCCGCATTCCGGCCGCGATCGTCTGCGCGTCGGCGACGAGCTTCTCCTGTGCTTCGGCATTACCGAACTTTTTGCGGATGTTCTGCGAAATCGCCATCGAGCAGAACTTCGGGCCGCACATCGAGCAGAAATGCGCCATCTTCGCCGGCTCAGCGGGCAACGTGTCGTCATGGAACGCGATCGCGGTGTCCGGATCGTAGCTCAGGTTGAACTGATCAAGCCAACGGAATTCGAAACGAGCCTTGCTCATCGCATTGTCGCGGTCGATGGCGTGCGGATGGTGCTTGGCGATATCCGCCGCATGGCAGGCGATCTTGTATGCGATCACGCCTTGCTTCACATCGTCCTTGTTCGGCAGTCCAAGGTGTTCCTTCGGCGTCACGTAGCACAGCATGGCGGTACCATAGCGGGCGATTTCCACGCCGCCGATCGCGGACGTGATGTGGTCGTAGCCTGGAGCCGTGTCCGTGGTAAGCGGTCCGAGGGTGTAGAACGGGGCGTCCTTGCAGATCGCCTTCTCCATTTCGATGTTCATGCGCACGGTGTCGAACGGAATGTGCCCCGGTCCCTCGATCATCACCTGCACGTCATGCTTCCATGCGCGCTGAGTGAGCTCGCCAAGCGTCATAAGTTCCGCGAACTGCGCCGCGTCGTTGGCATCGGCCAGCGAGCCCGGACGCAGACCGTCGCCAAGCGAGAACGCCACATCGTACTTGGCGAAGATCTCGCAAAGCTCGTCGAAATGCGTGTACAGGAAGCTTTCCTGATGATGCTGCAGGCACCATTCGGCCATGATCGAACCGCCACGGGAAACGATGCCCGTCATGCGGTTGGCGGTCAGCGGCACGAAACGAAGCAGCACGCCCGCATGGATGGTCATGTAGTCTACGCCCTGCTCGCACTGCTCGATCACGGTGTCGCGGAACAGCTCCCAGCTCAGCTTGGAAGCATCATCCTCCACCTTTTCGAGCGCCTGGTACATTGGCACGGTGCCAATCGGAACGGGGGAGTTGCGCAGGATCCATTCGCGGGTGGTGTGGATGTCGTTGCCGGTGGACAGGTCCATCACGGTGTCGGCGCCCCACTTGGTGGCCCACGTGAGCTTCTCCACTTCCTCGTCGATGGAGGAGGTCACAGCGGAATTGCCCATGTTGGCGTTGAGCTTGGTGAGGAACTTCGAGCCGATGATCATCGGCTCGGCTTCAGGATGGTTGATGTTGCATGGCATCACGGCACGGCCCGCGGCCAGTTCGGAACGCACCAGCTCCACGTCGCAATGCTCGCGTTCGGCCACATAGCGCATTTCCGGCGTGATGATGTTGTGGCGCGCGTACCACATCTGCGTCACCGGATGATCCTTCGCGCGCATCGGCTTGTGCTGGCGGCCGCGCCATTCCTTGGATGCCTTGCCACGCTTGATGGCGCGCTTGCCGTCATCCTCCAGATTGCGTCGGCGTCCCTCGTATTCCTCGACGTCGCCGCGGTCGAGAATCCAGTCCAAGCGTAGGGGAGCGAGGCCTTCCTTCGGGTCGCACTTCGGGCCTTCGGTGTTGTAGTCCTTGAACGGCGCGTTCGGGCCGACTCCAGGGGTGTCGGACAGCTTGATCTCGGTGTATGGCACTTGCAGATCGTACGAACCGTGCTCGTTCTCGAAATGAATCGGCGTGGTCTTACGGATATGCGCTTTGTCACGCTGCTTGGAATCGCGTGCCGCGATGTCTACACGCTGTTGCTTGGCCAGCTTGGACGCGGCCTTCGCCTCCTTGGCGTTGGTGAACTTCTTCTCACCTGTCTCGGCAGGCTTTTCGGTCTCTTCCACAGCGGCTTTCACACGTGGCGCGTAACCATGCTTCTTATCGCCACGTACCGCCTTCCAACGCGTCACCATTTCACGGGTGGCGTTTTCCGGATCATCCGCGCCTGCGATCGCGGATACCACGAACCAGCCTGCCGCCTTCGAACGCGCCAGCATCTCCATATCGTCGGCCTTGACACCGCCGCCGACCACTACGGGGAATTCACTTGCCGTGCAGATCGTGTTGATCTGTTCCTCATCAAGCGTGTGGCCGGAACCATCGTTGCCTCCCACGGAAGCCTCCGGCTTGGTGGTGGACACATGCAGTGGACCGGCGCCGATGTAGTCGATGCAGCCGTTCGGCAGCTCGTTGATGAGCTTCACCAGGCTTTCGGTTTCGGCGGACAGTCCGACAATGGCGTCCTCACCAAGCAGCGCGCGGGCTTCGCGCGGCTCCATATCGGTCTGGCCGATATGCACGCCATCCACCTTGATTCCCTTGTTGCGGGCCTGCCATACCACGTCCGTGCGGTCGTCGATCACGAACGCCACGGAATCGGACTTGCCGTTGTCTTCGATGATCTGCGCGATGTCGCGGGCCATCTCGGTGATATCCTTCGCGTCGGCGTCCTTGGCTCGAAGCTGGATGAACGTCGCGCCCCCACGCAACGCGTCATCCACCACATCCGTCACCGGACGGCCCTTGCAATCCTGCGGACCGACCACGAAATACGCGCTCATATCAAAGCAGTCACGCATCGAGGCGAATGGATAATTATTCATTGGTTTCCCCTTTGTTGTTCTTTGGGTAAGTGCTCCAGAAGAAGTCTTGTTATTTTCCGTTTATTTTCCGTCGCACCGCACTGAACGTATATATTCCGTATATACGATTGCGATGGTGCGAAACCATCCACGGAACGTTGCGGTCAGTTGGTTTCGATGATGTCGGACGCGGCCACCTGGTCGGCGGTGACGTTCCACAGCGCGTCGAGCAGCGCCACCTGGAACGAACCGGGGCCATCGGATTTGACTTCGGCGATTTCGGACGCACGATCATACAGCAGCGACGCGGCAAGGGCGGCGACCAGCGGCTCGGCCACGGCAAGATACGTTGCGGTCACGCCGCCGAGCGAACAGCCGGCGCCGGTGATCTTCGTCATCATCGCGCTGCCTCCGGGCAGGCGGAACGTGCGCTCGCCGTCGGTCACCAGATCAACCGCGCCGGACACCGCAACCGCGCCCTTGCCGACGGGGGAGTGCTTCGCCAAATGGCGGGCCACACGTTTGGCCGCGTCGATGGCCGCGTCGACCTCGTCAACGGCCTCCACTCCAGCCGGACGCGTGGTCGGATCAGTGCTGTCGGCGTCGGCCAGCCCCCACATCGCATCAAGCGCGATGACCTCGCTCGCATTGCCGCGCACAATGGTCGGAGGCGCGTCACGGAACGATTCAAGAATGAACGTGCGTGTTTCGCCAATGCCCGCAGCAACCGGGTCTAGCACCCACGTCTTGCCGTTTTCGTGCAGTTTGCGCGCGATTTCCGGCAGCGCGTCCTTGAAGAACGGCAGCAACGTGCCCACGTTGATGTAGTTCGATCCGGCGATTTCGGCGGTGGCGATCACATCATCCGGCAGATAGCTCATGGCCGCGGTGCCGCCCGCCGCAAGCTGTGCGTTGGCAACGAGATTGATGGTCACGAAATTGGTGAACGACTGCGCCAACGGGGTCTGCTCGCGTACGTCCATGACGGCTTGTTTGATGGCGGCACGCAATGCGCCGAGTGCGTCATTGGCGGATGGGTCATCGCTCATGATCTGCTCCCTACGTTGGTCCTAACCAACAGGTTCAAAGGGTCAGGCGTTCATGCCTATCTCAGCTTGATGGACTTGGCCATCAAGCACCCCCGCATGTTTACAACAGTGCTTAATCTATCTACGTCCCTTGACAGGCGCGATTTCGTAGGTGATTTTGGGCTTCCGTAGGTGGTTGCTGCCGGATAAGCATCGGCGAGATGCCTGGAATTAGGCGTTTGCTCGTGTCCGGATTCGAAGCTGATCGCCTACGGAACGCAAAAATCACCTACGGAACGCAGTCAGTCGCTTTGCGTCGTGTCGATGACGTTGCTGCAGTATGCCGTCCTGCCGGCAGTCACGTCGGCGTAGAAGCGCTGTTTTTCATCGATGTAGGCGATGGCTTTACGCAGTTCCTCCAGTTGCGTCTTCAGATGCTCGCGTTTTTCGGCAAGGATTTCCTGACGTTCCGGTATCGATGACTCACCTTCGAGACAGAGTTGCGTGTAGTGCCGCATCTCCTTGATGCCCAGACCGCAGCGTTTGAGACATGTCAGGTCGTTGATCCATGCGATGCATCGCTCGTCGAAGACGCGTCGGTTGTTCTGGTCTCGTTTGAGACCGGGCACGAGTCCTGAATTGCAATAGAACTTCAATGCTTCGTAATTCATGCCGGTTAGTTTGCAGGCCTGCTTCATCGTATAGGTTTTCATGTTCTTATGGAGTGGCACTGCCGTGATTGCCATACGTGGCTCCTTTCGGACGCTGCGCGGCAGGACGTTCGGCGGGTGCCGCCGGATGGGGTCGGGCTTGAGGCGCATTGTTCTTTTTGTTTGTACCTATCATGTCACATTTCCGGTTATTAATACCGGTAGATAGTACCGGCGTGCCGTAATTTGACCGGTAGCGGCTACCGGATTTTATCTTGAGGGTCAGAACGGCATACATGCCGGCACTGAATACCGACGAATTTATGGAAGGAAAAACAGTGGAATACGTGAAACTTGCCAACGGTGTTGAGATTCCGAAGATCGGATACGGCGTCTTCCAGATCAGCAAGGACGATGCTCCTCGCTGCGTGCGCGAGGCCATCGAGACCGGGTACCGCCATATCGACACCGCACAGTCGTACTTCAACGAGGCCGAAGTCGGCCAAGGAATCAAGGATTCCGGTATCGATCGTAAGGATCTGTTCCTCACTACCAAGATCTGGATCAGCAATTACGGCTATGAGAACACGCTGAGGTCCGTCGATGTGTCCTTGAAGAAGCTTGGCACCGACTATTTCGATCTGGTGTTACTGCACCAGCCGTTTTCCGATACCTACGGCGCGTGGCGTGCACTCGAAAAGCTCTACAAGGACGGCGTGATCCGCGCCATCGGCGTGAGTAACTTCTATCCGGATCGTCTGGCCGATATGGTCGCCTTCAATGAGATCGCCCCGATGGTCGATCAGGTCGAGACTAATCCGCTCAACCAGCAGATCGAAGCTCGCAAGAACATGGTCAAGCGGGGCGTGGCTCAGGAAGCATGGGCTCCGTTCGGGGAGGGCATGCAGAACATGTTCTCCAATCCCACCCTGGCCAGGATCGGCGAGGCGCATGGCAAGTCCGTCGCGCAGGTGATCCTGCGTTGGCTCACCCAGCGCGACATCGTCGCTCTGCCCAAGTCCACGCACAAGGAGCGCATGGAAGAAAACCTGAGCATTTTCGATTTCCGGCTCTCCGACAGCGAGATGGCAACCATCGCGGGCCTTGACACCAAGACCAGCATGTTCTTTCGCCACGACACCCCTGAGGCGGTCGACCGCTTCGTCGGTTATGTCAAGGAACGTGCCGGCCGCGAATGATTCCGGCCCATGACATGGTCGGTGCCGGCAGCACTGTGTATCTGGGCTTCCCGATTTGGTGGATGGCACCTGTTTGGCTGGTGAACGATTCCGTCAAATCCAACGATTTCGCAGGTAAGACGATCATTCCGTTCTGCACTTCCGCCAGCTCCGATATCGGCAACAGTGCATCCACGCTCCAGAAAATGGCAGGCAGCGGTACATGGCTTACCGGGCACCGTTTCTCGGAATCTGTTTCCGAGAAGGACGTGACCGATTGGCTGATTTAGTCCAAAAACGGTATCGCCGAATAGCGAAGACATGGGGCGACCATTGTACGTTCGGCTGCAGCATTTCGTGTGCTGAATAGCAGGTCGCCTCTTCCACGCTCTTTTGAGTATCCCATCCGAATGTTTAAGCCGGCGTGGAAGTAGTAAGTGGTATGTGTGCTGTCCTGCCTGCAGGAAGACATGGCGGGCATTTTCATTATGATGAAACGTCATCAAATATCGGATTATTTCCGATAATCATTCCACGAGATGGGCTTCCCCGTATTATTTCCTGAGACGTTTGTGACGCCCCTATGTATTTGCGTGCGGGGATAGAATTGTTGACGGAAGAGAACCGTGAAAGGAATGTGCGTTGGCGAGAAATGACGGGAGTCGAAGGAGGCGGGGCGGTCTTTGCGATAGGTTGTTCGGCGATCTCAGTGCAAAAAAGTTGCGTAAGGTGTTGTTTGGCGCTGTTGCGGCAATTGTCACTGTTGCAGTTGTCCTGTTTGTGTGGAACGGTGTCGTTAAACCTGTTTTTGACAATGCAAGGACCGAATCTACCATCAGTGTGGAAAGCCAGTTGCAGGCGGCTGTGAATATCGACGATCTATCGACCGCGAAATTCCATTATGGCGGTGTTGCTGTAAAGAAAGACAATGCTGGTAAGGACAAGTGGCATGTTGCATATGAGGCGACGGTGACTGCTGGCGTCAAGATGAGCGATATCACGTTCGAAGTGGACGATACCGCGAAGACCGTCACTCCGATTCTGCCGAAGCCGACTATTGGGGACGTCGTGGTTGATAGCGGCAGCCTCGACTTTTTCGAGAACAATCCGTCCGTTGAAATTGATGAGGTGATCAAGCTTTGCAAGCAGGATGCGCAACAGGAAACCAAGACAAACGGAGACATTATTTCTATTGCTGCCAGCAATCTTGAACAAACTGTGGATGCGTTGACCAAGGATCTCGTGGAAGCAAAAGGATACAAATTGCAGAAGGCCGAGACCGTAAAGCTCACTAAGGAGACCGCGCATGCTGACGAATAATCGTTCCATGAAACGTGCGATTGCCGCATTATGTGTTGCTACGCTTGCATGTTCTGCTGTAGGGTGCGGCGAGGAAAAGAAAGAAGCTATTCCAACTTTCTCGAATGCCACGTATATCGCACAGATGGCCACATTAAAATGTTATTACCACAACACGGCCAAGCTCAGTCATGAGGGATCGTGGTTCTTCAATAATGGCTACAAACGTATGTGGATGGAATACAGTGGCATCGTGAAGTACGGTATTGATGCCGATAAAGTAACAATTAGTCCAGATGCCAACGGTCATAGAGTAGTCATTACCGTGCCTCCAGCTCACGTGTTGGATGATCCGGACGTAAATGAGAAGTCGTTCAGCAAACCGCTGGTGAGCACTGGTTTCGCCACTTCGATTACCGCCGAAGAGAAAACGGAAATGTTTGATAAGGCCCAGCAAAGCATGCTGAAGCAGGCGAAAACCGATTCGGCGTTGCTTGCCCAAGCCGAAGCTCGCGCGCGGACTATTCTAGAGCAGTATGTGCGCAATGTGCTTGGCGACGACGCGAAGAACTGGACTATCGAATTCAAGGATGTGCAATAGTCGCCAAGCGGAAACCGACTCACATCACCCGCAATTGCCATCGTGGATGGCTGTGGCCAGCTGGTCGCTGTGCGCATCCATCGCGTATTCGGCGACACCCTGCTGCTGATTCGTGATGCGGTCGCGATCGGCCCCGAAAAACAGCACCGAATAGGAATTCGTCACCGCCTCCGTGCGGTCGGACGCAATCTTCGGCTGTGTGGTGCCGCAGGAGATCATGATCGAACGGTGCGAAAGTTCGTGCTTGACCATGTCCACCAGCCAGGGGCTTCGCGCGGTCTGCGTCCAATCCGGGTGTGTGGTGAGGATATGCATGATATCCCGCTGCGAGCGGTCGGGCATCTGGCAGTAATATGCCGCCACGAATCCATTCGGATTCTCGCCTGACTGGCCGCCGCAGTTGAATTCCATGGTCTGTTCGATCTGTACGCCCATCGTCGATGCCACGTTCGTGGCGAGCGTGTACCACCCGGCCGGATCGAGATCGCCGTTGCGTTCGGGCACGGCGATCGCAGCCGCTGCGGCTTCCGCGTTATGCAGATTGCTGACCGCAGTCGAGACCTGCTGTTTCACGTCCGAGCGTAGTTTGTGCAGCGACCGTAGGTCGGCGAGCATCTCCCTCATCGATGCATACGCGCGCTGTTTGCCGTATCGGTCGATGAGCTCGTTCACCTGCGTCGGATTGTCCACTTGCAGCAGCCATTGCGCCGCATGCTGGCTGAAATCATCCGACATGGCCGCGTCGACCGCGCTGAGCAGTTCTTTGGTCTGTTTGTCGAGATTATGCGCCGCCACGCGCATGTTATCGATGATGGTGCGCTGTTGGTTGCGGTACAACAGCCCGATGATGCGTTCCTGCGGATTGTCCGACAACAGGTACTTGATCTGCTTGGCGTCGGCAAGCCGGTCGTAATCGTCAATATATCGTTGCACGGTTTCGATGTGCGTGGCGAATTGGTTCGGATCATCCATGCTCTGCGCGAACGTGATGCTGTCCTGCGCGGTCTGCCGGATACTTTGCATCGTTTCGATCTGCGGCTTGACGTTACTGACCGCGTCGCTGGTGGTGGTGCGGAGGAAATTGGCGACGCTGGCGATGACCGCAAGCACGACAAGCACGCCCACGATGCGCAAGACATTTCGCCGGCCGCGCGAATTCGGGTTGTGGTACAGCATATCTCCAGCCTACCTTGTGTAATGCATCGTCTGCCGCCGTTCCGATCGCTTGCCGCATGGTCTCCCGTGCGCATGCGGGACGGCGGCTGGGCTGTCAGCATGTGACGGTAGGCTTTGCGCTTGTAAAGACCCCAAACCATTCAATCCAGAAGGTGCATTGTGGCTGTATCCAAACTCGATGAAGTCGTATCCCTTGCCAAGCGTCGTGGCTTTGTTTTTCCCGCCGGTGAAATCTATGGCGGAACCCGTTCCGCATGGGATTACGGTCCGCTCGGCGTCGCGCTGAAGGACAATATCAAGCGCGAATGGTGGCGCTCCATGGTCGTCACCCGTGGCGACGTGGTGGGAGTAGACACCTCCATCATCCTGCCGACCCCCGTGTGGGTGGCTTCCGGCCACGTGGCCGTCTTCAACGATCCGCTGGTGGAATGCCTCAACTGCCATAAGCGCCAGCGTTCCGACAAGCTTGAGGAATCCTACGCCGAGAAGCATGGCGACAAGCTGCCGGAGAACGGTATGGCCGACATCGTGTGCCCCGACTGCGGCACCCGCGGCAAGTGGACCGAACCGCGCGACTTCAACATGATGCTGCGCACCCACCTCGGCCCGGTCGAGGACGAGAACTCCCTGCACTACCTGCGTCCGGAAACCGCGCAGGGCATCTTCGTGGACTTCAAGAACGTGATGACCTCTTCCCGCAAGAAGCCGCCGTTCGGCATCGCCAACATGGGCAAGTCCTTCCGTAACGAAATCACCCCAGGCAACTTCATCTTCCGTACTCGCGAGTTCGAGCAGATGGAGATGGAATTCTTCGTCAAGCCCGGCGAGGACGAAGCCTGGCACCAGTACTGGATCGACGCCCGTACCCAGTGGTACCTCGACCTCGGCGTCAAGCCGGAGAACCTGCGCCACTACGAGCATCCGAAGGAGAAGCTGGCCCACTATTCGAAGCGCACCGTCGACATCGAATACAAGTTCGGCTTCCAGGGCTCCGATTGGGGCGAGCTCGAAGGCATCGCCAACCGTACCGACTTCGACCTGTCCGCGCACGCGGAGCACTCCGGCGAGGACCTGAGCTACTTCAACCAGGCCACCGGCGAAAAGTACGTGCCGTACGTCATTGAGCCGGCCGCCGGCCTGACCCGTTCCCTCATGTGCTTCCTCGTCGACGCCTACGACGTGGACGAGGCTCCGAACACCAAGGGCGGCGTGGACAAGCGCACCGTCCTGCACCTCGACCCGCGTCTGGCTCCGGTCAAGGCCGCCGTGCTGCCGCTGAGCAAGAAGCCGGACCTGCAATCCGTGGCCCAGAAGCTCGCCGCCGACCTGCGCCAGAACGAGTGGATGATCGACTACGACGAGGCCGGCGCGATCGGCCGTCGTTACCGTCGTGAAGACGAGATCGGCACCCCGCTGTGCGTCACCGTCGACTTCGACACCCTCGACGACCAGGCCGTCACCATCCGTGAACGCGACACCATGCAGCAGGAGCGCGTCAGCCTCGACAAGGTGGCCGACTACATCGCCGAGCGTATCGGCGAGAAGCGCGTCAGCGTGCCGCAGATGCCGGTCGAAATGGGCGGCGAGGCTTGGCCTGAGTCCGTCAAGATCGCCGAAGCCGGTGGCCTGTACTGATCGCCCCGAATCGGTCATATTGAACGGAACAAGTCTGACCTATGCCAGATAGCATTGTGAATGCCTACGAGGAATCCGACGTGCTCGACCCGCGTACCGACGCGGAACGGCCGTCGGTTCCTCCCGTTATAAAGCCCGTTGATCTGGGTCCGGTGCACGTCGAAACGCCGGTGGTGCTTTCGCCTATGGCGGGCGTCACCAACTGGCCGTTCCGCGTGATCTGCGAAAGCTACGGTCCCGACGGTCTGTACGTGGCGGAAATGATTACCGCGCGCGCATTGGTGGCCCGCAATCCGAAAGCCCTGCGCCTATGCCGTTTCGCACCCAGCGAGAAGATTCGCTCGCTGCAGCTGTACGGCGTCAATCCCTCGATTGTGGAGCAGGCCGCGAAAATCGTCATCGACGAGAACATGGCCGACCATGTCGACCTCAACTTCGGCTGCCCGGTGCCCAAGGTGACGCGTCGTGGCGGCGGTTCCGCGCTGCCATGGAAGACGGACCTGTTCCGTGAGATCATCCAACGCGTGGTCAAGGTGTGCGACGCGGCCAACGTGCCGGTCACGGCCAAAATCCGCGTCGGCATCGACCATGAACACGAGACGTTCCTCGAAGCCGGGCACATCGCGCAGGAGGAAGGCTGCAAGGCCGTCACCCTGCACGCGCGCACCACCGCCGAATATTACGGTGGGCATTCCGATTGGTCCCGCATCGGCGAGCTGGTTTCCGAGCTTGATATTCCCGTCTTCGGCAACGGGGATATTTGGGGTGCCAACGACGCGTTGGCGATGGTCGCCGAAACCGGTTGCGCGGGTGTTGCGATCGGCCGCGGCTGCCAAGGCCGTCCATGGTTGTTCGCCGACATCAAGAACGCGTTCGCCGGCAGTGACGAGCGCGTCGACCCCACGCTGGGCGACGTGTGCCGCGTGATCGAACGGCATGCCGAACTGCTGACCGAATTCTATGATGGCGACGAGCGGATGGCCGTGCATGACCTGCGCAAGCACGTCGCGTGGTATCTGAAGGGCTTCCCCGTGGGCGGTTCCACACGCCGTGCGTTCATGGAATGTGAAAATCTTGAGGATGTCCGGCGCGAGATAGGCAGACTCGACCCGAACATTCGGTTCCCAGAACGCATCGCCGACAAGCCAAGGGGGCGCGTGCGCTTCGCCAAAAAGGTGCATCTGCCTTACGGATGGTTGGAATCCCGGGAAACCACGCACGAGGAGCGTGAGGCGCTGTTCGGGGATGACCCGATGGATGCCAGCTACTAAAGCTCGTCACGCATGTTCGAAGAGCCGTGTACAAATGACTGAAGGGGTCAACGCAGGCAGAATGAACATGCTGACAGCAAAAAAGTGAAAAAACGGTGGTACACGCCTGGAAAAGTGCGCGTATCATCGGCGCGATTGCGATAGAGTTGTTCATATACGTGAGTGAACAGGAGACAATGGTGAGCGAGATTGCCCAGACTGACAATTTCAACGACAAGACCAACATCAAGGTCGTCGGTGTCGGTGGAGCCGGAGGCAACGCTGTCAATCGCATGATTGCGGAGGGTCTTCAAAGCGTCGAATTTATTGCGATCAACACTGATGCAAAGGATCTGCTGCGATCCGACGCCGATGTCAAGATCTCGCTGAACGATGCCTCCAGCCGTGGTCTGGGCGCTGGCGCCGACCCGGAAAAGGGTGCCAAGGCGGCGCAGGATCACCAGTCCGACATCGAAGAGGCGCTTAAGGGCTCCGACATGGTGTTCGTCACCTGCGGTGAGGGCGGTGGCACCGGAACCGGTGCCAGCCCGATCGTGGCACGTGCGGCCCACCAGCAGGGCGCGCTGACCATCGCCGTGGTGACCCGTCCGTTCAGCTTCGAAGGTCCGCAGCGTTCCGCTTCCGCCGCGCTCGGCATCGAGAACCTGCGCAAGGAAGTCGACGCGCTGATCGTCATTCCGAACGACCGACTGCTGGAACTGTCCGACCGCACCATTGGCATCGTCGACGCGTTCAAGACCGCCGACACCGCACTGCTGGCCGGCGTGCAGGGCATCACCGACCTGATTACCTCGAATTCGTACATCCACGTTGATTTCAACGATGTCAACGCGATTCTGCGTGGTGCCGGCACCGCGCTGTTCGGCATCGGTTCCGCTCGGGGAGAGGACCGCGCCACGCAGGCCGCGGAAATCGCCATCAGCTCGCCGCTGCTGGAGGAAAGCATCGAGGGTGCGCATGGCGCACTGATCAACATCGCCGGTCCGACCGACCTGAAGCTGCAGGAAGCCGCAGCCGCGGTCGCGCTGGTGCAGAAGGCCATCCATCCGGAAGCGCAGATCATCTGGGGCCTGTCCCTGGACGACGCCTACGGCGACGAGGTGCGTGTCACCGTCATCGCGGCAGGTTTCGATGCCAATTCTAAGAAGCCCGACCAGCCGGCCGAAGAAAAGCCGGCCGCGGCCAAGGAAAACACGGTACCGCTGTCCGCGTTGTCCGCCGGCGTGCAGGCTCCCGCCCAGCAGCCGCAGCCGGTGCAGACTCCGGCGGTGCCGCAGGTGCAGCCGCTGTCCAGCTACATTCCGTCCACTCCGGACCAGAACGTCGCCTCGTTCGACCAGACCACCGAGCATGAAGTGGTTTCGGCTAACGATCCGGGCGACCTCGATATTCCGGATTTCCTGCGCTAAAGTCAACGCGTAGACGCGAAAGGAACATACATGGCAGGTTTCATGAAGAACGCGATGTCGTACTTGGGAATGTCCGACGTCGCCGAGGGTGAGGATGATTTCGAGGATGACGTCGACACCGGCGAGACCTCGTTCGATTCGGATCATTCCGTCACCCCGATGCCTTCCTCTTCGGCTTCCGCTTCCACGCCGTCCGCTCCGCGTGAGCAGTCCAACCCGTTCCAGGGGGGTAGAGTTAGCCGCATCACCACCATCCATCCGAAGACCTATGACGATGCGCAGATGGTCGGTCGCGCCATTCGTGACGGCATTCCGGTGGTGCTGAACCTGACAGGTGTGGCCGAAGCCGTGGCATACCGCATCGTCGACTTCTCCGCCGGTGTGGTGTTCGGCGTGCGCGGCTCCATCGAACGCGTCACTCCGCGCGTGTTCCTGCTGAGCCCGGCCCAAGTGAACATCAAGGTCGAGGAGCCTGAAGACAAGGGTCCGGCCCACGACCTGTTCGCCGACTGAGCCGTGTAGCACAGAGCAAGCACAAATCAGACGATTATGCCCCCACTGAAAGCGGGGGCATTTTGTTATGCGCGCTTGATACAGTGGCAACGTGATTCTCTCGATAATTGGTAGCGTCGTCCATTTTCTGGTCAACGCCTATATCCTGGTGCTGTTCGTCCGCATGATTCTCGACTGGGTGTTGGCATTGTCGCCGACGTGGCGGCCAAGCGGAATCGTGGCCTCGTTGTTCGACGCCATCTACCAGCTGACGGAGCCGCCGTTAAGGTGGTTGCGGCAGTATATTCGTCCCGTTCCGCTCGGACCGATCTATTTTGACGTCGCGTATCTTGTGCTTTATTTCGTTCTTGTGGTCATTGATTTCCTTATTTAGCACCTCTAAAAAACCGTTTTTCCGCAAAATATCTATGGTTTCGTGCTAGAGTCGAACACTGAAAGCAACAACAGTAAGGCATCAAGCCCAAAGCGAGGTGTAAGGATTTATGGCTCTGTTGACGCCGAAAGATATTAGGGAGCATACTTTCCAGACCGTAAGGTTCAAGGAAGGCTATGACGTCGATGAAGTCGATGACTTCCTCGATCAGGTAACCGAGACGGTGGAAGCCCTTGGCAAGCAGGCAGTTGCCGGCGGACAGGCCACGCAGTCTCTTGGCCCGGATGTCGCAGGACTCAATTCCAAGATTTCCGAGTTGAATGCTCAGATCCAGTCCCTGCAGCAGGAGAACGCGACGCTGAAGTCCGCCTCCGAGCAGGCAGCTGGTGCGGGAGACCAGGCCGCTCAGGCCGCTCAGGCCGCGGCCGCCAAGCTTTCCGAGGCAGAGGAAAGCAATCGTGCGCTGTCTTCCCAGAACGAGCAGCTCAAGGGGCAGATCGATCGTCTGTCCGCGCAGGTCGATCAGCTCACCGCCCAGGCAGCCGAAGCGGCCGGTCAGGCCGACCTTGGCGAGCAGCTTACCGCCGTGCAGCACGAGCGTGACACGTTCCGCGCACAGACCGAGGACCTGTCCCGTCAGCTGGCATCGGCCCAGGAGCAGGTGGTCGTGGCTCAGCGTCAGAAGGAGCAGATCGATCAGCTCACCGCAAAGCTTCAGGAAGCGCAGGACCAGGTCGCTCAGGCCCAGCAGCTCACTCAGGAGCATGCTGCCCAGTCCCAGCAGCAGGATGCCCAGGTGAAGCAGCAGGCCATGCAGATCCAGCAGCTTGCCCAGCAACTGAAGGATTCCCAGATTCGCGAGGCACAGCTGCGCGAACAGGTCGCCAAGTCCGAGCCGAGCACCGAAACCGGCAGCCTGCAGAAGATCGCAGGTGCCGCGGCAAGCGCCAATACCGAGCCGGAGCGCGCCACCGCCATGCTGACGCTGGCCATGCAGCTGCACGACCAGTACGTCGACAAGGGCAAGGCCAAGGCCAAGGAGATCACCGAGGAAAGCCAGCGCAAGTACGAAGAGATCATCGGCAGCGCCAACGACTACTCCAACCGCACTCGTTCCGAGGCTGACCAGTACTCCACCGACACCCGCGCCAACGCCGACAACTACCTGTCCGGCAAGACCCAGGATGGCGATGCCTATCTGGCACAGAAGCAGCAGGATGGCGATGCGTACCTGAACCAGAAGACCGAGGAGGGCGACGCCTACCTTGCGCAGAAGACCGAGGAAGGCAATGCCTATCTGGCCGGCAAGCAGCAGGATGGCGACGCTTATCTGGAGCAGAAGCAGCAGGAAGGCGACGCCTACTTCGCGCAGAAGCAGGAAGAGGGCGACGGCTACCTGGCTCAGAAGACCCAGGACGCCGACACGTACTTCTCCGACAAGCACACCGAGGCCGACAACTACGAAGCCGAAGTGCAGAAGCGCGCCTTCGACTACGATTCGAAGACCCGTACCGCTGCCGACGACTACGCCCAGCAGGTCCGCGACAACCTCGAGACCCAGACCAAGGTCATCGAAGGCAACATCAAGGGCCTCAAGCAGTTCGAAACCGAATACCGTGCACGACTCACCGACTTCCTCGGCCAGCTCGTCAACCAGGTGTCCGATACGAACAACTACGACCAGGACCCTCAGGACAACAACGACTGAGATTAGCCTGTGTCTGACATCATGAAGAATGATCAAAGACGGCTGCGCGACCGCGTGGCCGTCTTTGCGTGTATTGCGATCGCGACGATCGCGATTGACCAGCTCACCAAGATGTGGGCTTTGTCCGCATTGGCCGATGGCCGTACCATACGCGTGATTCCCGGCCTGCTTTCGTTGACATTGGTGCGTAATCCAGGCGCCTCGCTCGGCATGGGCTCCGGCATGACGTGGCTGATTTCCCTGCTGGCGATGGCGGCCTGCGTGGCGTTGGTCGTACTTGCCGTCCGCACCATTTCCATGAAATGGACGGTGCTGTTCGCCTTCGCCTTCGCAGGAGCGTTCGGCAACCTCATCGACCGCGTCATCTACGCGGAAGGGTTCCTCAACGGCAAGGTCGTGGATTTCCTGAACTACGGATGGTCCATCGGCAACGTGGCGGACATCTTCCTCATGCTCGCGGGCGTTGCGGCGGTGCTGCTGCTGTTCCTCGGGGAACCGTTCAGCCAAAAGGACCTTGACGAGGCCAACGGCAAGACGCTTGGTGATGATGCGAACGCAACCGACGACGGGGCGAAAGCAGCATGAGCCGTCTCGTACCCGCTCCCGACGCGCTCGTCGGCAAACGATTCGACGTCGCGGTCGCCAAAATGCTTGGCATTTCCCGGGCCAAGGCGGCCGACCTCATCGAAAGCGGACAGGCGCGCGTGCTCGGCAGGGACATTTCCAAATCGTCGACCCTGCAGGCAGGCGAAACCGTAGAATTCGACATCGTCGAGGAACGGTCCGAACCGGAACCGATCGCCCATGACATGGCCGTCGTCTATGAGGACGACGATGTGGTCGTGGTGGACAAGCCGGTCGGCGTCGCCGCGCACGCATCCGTCGGATGGACCGGTCCGACGGTGCTTGGCAGCCTGATCGACAGGGGAGTGCACATCACGTCATATGGCGCGGCAGGCCGTCAAGGCATCGTGTCACGACTCGACGTGGGCACATCGGGACTGATGCTCGTATGCAAGTCCGATCTTGCGTACGTGGAGATGCGCCGGCAGTTCGCCGAACATGAGGTCGTCAAAACATATCACGCACTCGTGCAAGGCAATCTCAAAGAAGACAAAGCCACCATCGAAGCGCCGATCGGACGCGCCAAAGTCTCCGACTTCCGCTTCTGCGTGACACCGGCCGGCAAAGAGGCCATCACGCATTGGGACGTGATGGAACGTTTCGGCGAAGCCACGCTCGTATCCGTGAACCTGGAAACCGGCCGCACCCATCAGATCCGCGTGCATTTCTCATCCATCGGGCATCCGTTGGCGGGGGACGCCATGTACGGCGCGAATCCGCAGCTGAGCGAGGCGCTTGGCCTTGAACGGCAATGGCTGCACGCCATGCAATTGGAATTCCGCCATCCGCGTACGCACGTGTGGACCACGGTGAAATCGCACTATCCCGCCGACCTGCAGCATGCGCTTGACGTGATGCGCGCACGGCACGCCGACCAGTCCCTATAAAAGTGTGGCCGGACGGCCAGAAACGACTCCACGCCGTCATGAAGCCCAGCTAAATTGGAACGCATGGCTACTTCCGCAAATTTCGTGCAACTGCATAATCACACGCATTATTCGCTGCTCGACGGCGCATCGAAAATACCGGATCTGGTCAAGCGCGCCAAGGAACTGGGCATGCCGGCCGTCGGCATCACCGACCACGGCAACATGCATGGCGCGTATGAGATGTGGAGCGCCGCGGTCAACGCCGGCATCAAGCCGATCATCGGCATCGAAGCCTATGTGACGCCGGAAACCGCACGTCAGGACCCCACCCGTGTGAGCTGGGACACCAACTGGAATCCTGATCTGGATCCGCTGCATCGCCGCCGTAACCCGGATGATGTGTCCGGCGGCGGTGTCATCACCCACCTGACCATGTGGGCAGAAAACGACGAAGGCCTCGTCAACCTCATGAAAGCCTCCACCGACGCGAACCTTGAAGGCCGAGTCATGCGCTATCCGCGTATGGATAAGGAAATCCTCGCCAAATATTCGAAAGGCATCATCGCCTCGTCCGGCTGCCCGTCGGGCATCATCCAGACTCGTCTGCGCCTGGGCCAGTTCGATGACGCGTTGCGTGCCGCCGGCGAATTCCAAGACATTTTCGGCCGCGATAATTTCTACATCGAATTCATGGACCACGGCCTGAAAATCGAAAAGCAAGTGACCGACGGGCTGCTCGACATCGCAAAAAAGCTCAACGCGCCGCTGCTGGCCACCAACGATTCCCATTACACGCGTGCCGAAGACGCCGGCGCGCAGGACGCCATGCTGTGCATCAACTCCGGCTCCACGCTGGACGAGCCGGGCCGATTCAAATTCGACGGCACCGGCTACTACATCAAATCCGCCGAGGAAATGCGCGAACTGTTCAAAGACCTTCCCGAAGCGTGCGACAACACGTTGGAGATCGCCGAACGCTGCAACGTCATGTTCGACGATCATGAAGACGGCGCGTTCATGCCGCAATTCGACTGTCCGGAAGGCTGGGACGAGACGTCGCTGTTCCTGAAGAAGGTCGAGGAAGGCCTGGAACGCCGGTACAACGGCAAGCCGTCGCTCGAAGTGCTGCGGCAGGCCGACTACGAATGCGGCGTGATCTGCCAGATGCAGTTCTGCGGCTACTTCCTCGTCGTGGCCGACTACATCAACTGGGCGAAGGCCCACGGCGTGATGGTGGGGCCGGGCCGTGGCTCCGCCGCAGGCGCCATGGTCGCGTATGCGATGGGCATCACCGAACTTGATCCGCTTGAACACGGTCTGATCTTCGAACGATTCCTCAATCCGGAACGTGTCTCACTGCCTGATATCGACGTCGACTTCGACCCGGACGGTCGTGGACGCGTGCTCGACTACGTGGGTGAGAAATACGGACGTGACAAAGTGGCGCAGTGCGTGATCTACGGCACCATCAAAACCAAGCAGGCGCTGAAGGACTCCGCCCGCATCATGGGATACGACTTCTCCGTCGGAGACAAGATCACCAAAGCCCTGCCTCCCGCACAGACCGGCGGCAAGGACATTCCGCTGCACGACATCTTCGACCCAAGCGCGAAACGATACGCGGAAGCACGCGAATTCCGCGAACTGTACGATTCCGACCCGGACGCGAAACGCATCACGGACGAGGCGATGGGCATCGAAGGTCTGATTCGTCAGACCGGTGTGCACGCCTGCGCCACCATCATGGGCAGCGAGCCGATCACCAACACGTCGCCGCTGCTGGAACGTACCGACGGCACCGTCACCACCACGCTCGAATACCATACGTGCGAAACGCTCGGTCTGGTCAAGATGGACTTCCTCGGACTTTCCAACTTGACGGTGATCCGAGACACCCTGAACAACATCGAGGCGAACGGCAAGGAACGCATCGACCATACGAAGATTCCGCTGGACGACCGCCCCACCTACGACCTGCTGTCCCGTGGCGACACGCTCGGCGTGTTCCAGCTCGATTCCGACGGCATGCGCTCGCTGCTGAAAACGTTGAAGCCGAACAACTTCAACGATATTTCCGCACTGATTGCGCTGTACCGTCCAGGTCCGATGGATATGGATTCGCACACCAACTATGCGAAGCGCAAGAACGGTCTGCAGAAGATCACGCCAATCCACCCCGAAGTGGCCGAACCGCTTAAGGAAGTGCTCGACGAGACCTACGGTCTGATCGTCTACCAGGAGCAGGTGCAGTCCGCGGCGCGAATCCTCGCCGGCTATTCGCTGGGCAAGGCAGACGTGCTGCGTCGAGCGATGGGCAAGAAGAAGCCGGAAGTGCTGGCCAAGGAGAAGATTCCGTTCTTCGCCGGCATGAAGGAGCATGGATATTCCGAAGAGGCCGCGCAGGCCGTGTGGGACATCCTCGTGCCGTTCTCCGGCTACGCGTTCAACAAGGCGCATTCGGCCGCATACGGTTTGATCTCCTACTGGACCGCGTATCTGAAAACGCATTATCCGGTGGAGTTCATGGCCGCCCTGCTGCAAGGCGCCAGCACGAACAAAGACAAGACCGCGCTGTACCTGGGCGAGGCGCGACGCATGGGCATCCAGGTGCTTTCTCCGGACGTGAACGAGTCGGTGTACGAGTATTCGGCAGTCGGCGACGTCGTGCGATTCGGCCTCGGCGCCATCCGCAACGTCGGCAAGAACGCGGTCGATGCGATCATCGCGGAACGTGAGAACGGCCACGGCAAGTACGTGAACTTCACCGATTTCATCAAACGCGTGCCGTTGGAGGCGCTGAACAGGCGATTGGTGGAATCGCTGATCAAGGCCGGCGCGTTCGACTCGATCGACCCGAACCGTCGTGCGCTGTTCACCATCCACGAAACGGCCATCAATTCGGTCGTCGGCCTGAAACGCAAGCAGGCGGAAGGCCAGTTCGACCTGTTCGCCGACCTGGACGATTCCAAAGAGAACGATTCCGCCATGGGAGACGCCATGGTGCAGGTGCCCGACGTGGAGGAGTGGGACAAGAAAACCAAGCTCAACTTCGAACGTGAGATGCTTGGCCTGTACGTGTCCGACCATCCGTTGAGCGGCATGCAGTCGATTCTGGTGTCGTTGCGCGAAATGTCGATAGCGCACCTGATCGACCGCGCGGGAAGCATGCCGGACGGCCAGCAGGTGACGATCGCGGGCCTGATCACGAACGTGGACCGCCGCGTGTCGAAAAAGGGCAATCCGTGGGCCATCGTAACCGTCGAGGATTTGGAAAGTTCCATCCAATGCATGTTCTTCGGCAAGGTGTACGAGGCCGCCGCGCCCGAGCTCGCCGTCGACACCGTGGTACAGATCCGCGGCCAGGTGGAGAAGCGCGATGAGACAGTGAGCATGCGCGCCACCGAATTCACCGTGCCGACGTTGGAGGCGCAGGATGAACGTCCGCTGACGATTGTGCTGCCGCCGATCGCGCTCGACCAGTCGCATGTGCGGCGGCTCGGGCAGATTCTGACCAGCCATCCCGGCCCGTGCGAGGTGAAACTGGCGTTGATGGACGACAAAGGCAACGCCAAGGTGCTGACGTTCGGAGACCGGTTCCGCGTCAAACGCGACACGTCGCTGTTCGCCGAAATCAAGATTCTCTTCGGACCGAGCTCGCTTCCGTTGGCCTGAACGGTTTGACTTGAACGGTTTGACCTGAACAGGTTTTTGATTGCCGGCCGATGCTGAATGGCGTCGACCGGCATATATTTTTCGCGGAAATCGGCATGGCATGGAAAACGGCGGATCTGCGTGTCTCACAATGCGGCTGAATGTGAGACGACGGGACGTTCTCGTGACTTGGCGTTGTTACCATGGGGCGTTATGAGCGAAGAAAACTATATGCGAATCATTGACCTGCGCGGCAAGAAGCTGACCCGAGCCGAAATGCTGGAAGCCATGCCCCGCGCCGAGATGGGCACCAACGAGGCCACTGAGCTCGTACAGCCGATCCTCGATGATGTGAAGGCCCGCGGCGCTGCGGCCCTGCGCGACTTCGCGGAGAAGTTCGACCATATCCGTCCCGAGCATCTGCGTGTGCCGGTCGAGGCCATGAAGGCCGCCGTCGACGAGCTCGATCCGGAAGTGCGCGCCGCCATCGAGGAATCCGTGCGCCGCTGCCGCGCCGTATCCGCATCCCAGGTGCCGGCCCCGTTCCACACCGACCTGGCCGAAGGCGCGCGCGTCGCCGAACGTTGGATTCCGGTGCAGCGCGTCGGCCTGTACGTGCCGGGAGGCAAGGCCGTCTACCCGAGCTCCGTCATCATGAACGTGGTGCCGGCGCAGGCCGCAGGCGTCGAATCGCTGGCCATCGCCACCCCGCCGAGCCGCAGCAACTCCGACGGCCTGCCGGACAAGACCATCCTCGCCACCTGCGCCATCCTCGGCGTGGACGAGGTGTACGCGGTCGGCGGCGCTCAGGCCATCGCCATGTTCGCTTACGGCGCCAAGGGCTCCGAACCGCAGGACGGCGAGATTCTGTGCGATCCGGTGGACAAGATCACCGGCCCGGGCAACATCTTCGTCGCCACCGCCAAGCGCATGGTCTCCGGCATCGTCGGCATCGACGCCGTCGCCGGTCCGACCGAAATCGCCATCATCGCCGACAAGGGCGCCAACCCAAGCTGGCTCGCCGCCGATCTGATCGGCCAGGCTGAACATGACGAGCTCGCCGGTTCCGTGCTTATCACCGACAGCGAAGACATCGCCGACAAGGTGCAGGAAAGCCTCAAGTACCGCGTGCCTCGCACCGAGCACGCCGAGCGCGTCAACACGTCGCTGCGCGGCCGCCAGTCCGGCATCATCCTCACAGACGGCATCGAACAGTCCATCGACGCGGCCAACGCGTACGCGGCCGAACACCTTGAAGTGCAGACCGCTGATCCGGATGCCGTGATCGCCAAGATCCGCAACGCCGGCGCCATCTTCCGTGGCCCGTACTCCCCGGTTCCGCTGGGCGACTACATGTCCGGTTCCAACCACGTGCTGCCGACCTCCGGCACCGCGCGCTTCGCCGCCGGCCTCGGCGTGCACACCTTCATGAAGCCGGTCGAAGTCATCGAATACGACGAGCAGGGATTGAAGACCCTCGCCGCCCGTGTGAACGCCTTCGCCGTCTCCGAAGATCTGCCGGCACACGGCGAATGCGTGCTGAGCCGCTTCATCGACGACCCGTACAACAAGGCGACCATCAAGGAACAGGAAGAGCAGGCCGGCCTCCGATGAGCGAGACTTCCAGCAACGCGATTCCGGCATATCTGCCGCTGCGCAACGACCTGATCGGCGAAGAACCGTACGGCGCGCCGCAGCTCGACGTGCCGGTGTGCCTCAACGTCAACGAGAATCCGTACGCGCCCGAACCGGCCGTGGTGGAAACCATCGCCCAGCGTGTCAAGGAGATCGCCCCGACGCTCAACCGCTATCCGGACCGCGAGCATATCGAACTGCGCAAGGCTTTCTCCACATATCTGGAACGCGAATCGGGCGTGAAGCTCAGCGTCGACCAGTTGTGGGGCGCCAACGGCTCCAACGAGATCATGCTGCAGCTGTTCCAGGCGTTCGGTGGCCCCGGCCGCATCGCGCTCGGCTGCGATCCGACGTACTCCATGTATCCGGAATACGCGCGCGACACGTTCACCACGTGGAAGCTTGCGCACCGCAACGCCGATTTCACGCTTGACGTGGACGCCACCATCAAGGCGATCGAAGACGTCAAGCCGGCCATGATCGTGCTCACCAGCCCGAACAATCCGACCGGCACCCCGCTCAAGCCGGAAGATCTGAAGCGCGTGCTCGAAGCCGCCCGTACCGCCGAAGTGGCAGGCGCCGCCGAAGGCGTGCATCCGGTGGTCGTGGTGGACGAGGCGTACATCGAATTCCGAGATCCGGGCACGCCCACCGCGCTGGAACTCATCGGCGAATACGAAAACCTCGCCGTCAGCCGCACCATGAGCAAGGCGTTCGCCTTCGCCGGCGCACGCGTCGGCTACCTGGCCGCCAACAAGGGCATCATCGACTGCGTGCGCATCGTGCGCATGCCGTACCACCTGTCCGCCGTCACCCAGGCCGCCGCCCTCGCCGCGTTCGAACACACCGACGAACAGCTGAGCCGCGTGGCGCACCTGCGCGAAACCCGCAACGCCACCTCCGCATGGCTCAAGGAGCAGACCTACAAGGGCCAGCCGCTCGAAGTGGCCGAAACCCAGTCGAACTTCATTCTCTTCGGCGGCCATTTCGACGACCGCGACCGCATCTTCGACGAACTGTTGAAGCGCGGCGTGCTCATCCGCGTCGTCGGTCCGGAAGGCTGGATGCGAGTGTGCATGGGCACCGACGAGGAAATGGCACGGTTCCGTGAGGCGTTGGTCGAAGTGCTGCGCATCGTGGAACAGGGCTGAACAAGCCGGAACGCAAGCTGGGATACTGTCCGGAACGGAAGTTCGTGACAGTATCCGGCAATAAGCTTGAAACAGAACAGAATCGCGGTGGCTGCGGAAGACGCAACCACCGCAATCGCAATATCGTAGCTGTAATATCGCAACTGCAACATCGCAAAAGGAGTCGCAACATGGCACGTACTGCAACCATCGTTCGTGAAACCAGCGAATCCAAGGTGGAGCTGAGTCTCAACCTCGACGGAACCGGCAAAACCGACATCGACACATCCGTGCCGTTCTACAATCACATGATGACGGCGCTCGGCAAGCATTCGCTGATCGATCTGAAAATCAAAGCCACCGGGGACACCGACATCGACGCGCACCACACCGTCGAAGACATCGCCATCGTATTCGGCGAGGCTCTGAAGCAGGCCCTCGGAGACAAGCGTGGCATCCGCCGTTTCGCCGACGCCACCGTGCCGCTCGACGAGGCACTCGCCAAAGCCGTCGTCGACATTTCCGGCCGCCCGTACTGCGTGTGCACCGGAGAGCCGGAAGGCTTCGAATACTGCATGATTGGCGGGCATTTTACCGGTTCGCTCGTTCGCCACGTCATGGAATCCATCGCCATGCATGCCGGCATCTGCCTGCACCTGCACGTGATTTCCGGCCGCGACCCGCACCACATCGCCGAAGCCGAATTCAAGGCTTTGGCCCGCGCATTGCGTTTCGCCATCGAACCCGATCCGCGCGTCGACGGCATTCCCAGCACGAAGGGCGCGCTGTGATGTCCGACGACAAGGACGATTTGAACGGTTTCGACGGCTTGGGGAAGACCAACGACGACGGCATGCATTTCAGCGAAGAGGAACTGGAAGCGGCCATGGCCGGCTTCGAAAAGGAATTCCAGGACGAGGAAGCTGCCCAACAGAACGATGCTCCCGCGCAGGTGCCATTCGATCAGCCGGATGAGACGGTTAATTCCGATGCGTCTTCCGGCGAATCGCAGGACGGCCTGCAATCGAAGGAAGCCGACGCGGTACTGTCCGAAGCCGAGAACTCGCTGTCATTCGACGACGAGTTGCAGGGACTGCTGGGCAACCGTGCGAAAGTCGCGGTGATCATCACCCGACTTGCCTCCGCACGCCTGTTCGCCGCGTTCTGCCAACTGTCCGACATCTCCGCGCAATGCCTCGCCTCACCGCAAGGCGCGGTCGCTGTATTACGCAATCTCGACGGCGATGGCCCGGAAACGGCCATCAAAGATCTGACCACCGTGGTCTCCGGCATGCCTGCCGTCCTCGCGATCAACCGTGCGGACAAGCTCGAGGCGACGATGTACCTGCAAGGCAAGGTCGGCCAGACGTTCGCGCCACCGGTGCTGTTCACCTCCACCGCGCCGTTCGTCGAAGACCTGCTGCTGGGCATCACCGACGTTCAGGGGGTGCGTGATTCCGGCGTGGAAACCGTCGATTCCGCAAGCCTGACCCGTGATGACGCCATGAAGATCCTCGCCGAGCACACGCGATTCGGTCGTGGTTCGTCAAGCATCGAATAAGTTTTTCCCCGAAGGATGGATTCTTCGGCAAGCAAAAGAAGGAGAGCGCCCATGACTTCCGTGGTGGTGTTCGATTACGGTTTCGGCAACGTGCGTTCCATGGTGCGCGCGCTGGCCAATCTCGACCTCGACGTGACCCTCACGTCCGACCATCGTCAGGCTCTGGAAGCCGACGGACTGGTGGTGCCGGGTGTGGGCGCGTTCGGCGCATGCATGGAAGGACTGAAAAGCGTCGGCGGAGACAGGGTCATCAAAGACCGTCTGCGCGCCGGCCGCCCGGTGCTCGGCGTCTGCGTGGGCGAGCAGATCATGTTCGAACGTGGCATGGAACATGGAGACGGCACGCCCGGTCTCGGTCTGATTAAGGGCGATGTCGAGCTGCTCGACGCCGACGTGGTGCCGCACATGGGTTGGGACACCGTCGAAGCGCCGGAAGGTTCCGTGCTGCTCAAGGACGTGGAGAACGAACGATTCTATTTCGTGCACTCCTTTGCCGCGATGAGCGCTTCGCCTGCCGACACCTCCGCCGACCAGCTGGACTTCGGCGACGCGGAAGAGCATGTGACGTGGTGCACCTACGGGCGCAGCCGATTCGTGGCCGCCTACGAACGTGGACCGTTGTTCGCCACGCAGTTCCATCCGGAGAAATCCGCCGAAGCCGGCGCGCAGCTGCTGCGTAACTGGGTCGCGACGTTCTGAACGCAGATTCGCGCAAGGCAATCGCAACAATCGCAAAATCGTGAATTCAAATCGGTAATTGCAAGATCCGTTGAACGGCCGAAAACCGTTCAACGCAACGAAAGGTATGACATGTCTTTGACGCTGCTTCCCGCCGTCGACGTCCGTGATGGCAAGGCCGTGCGCCTGCGCCAAGGCGAATCCGGCTCCGAAACCGACTACGGCTCCCCGCTGGAAGCCGCCCGCACGTGGGTGGAATCGGGTGCGGAATGGATCCACCTCGTCGATCTCGACGCCGCATTCGGCACCGGCAACAACCGTGACCAGCTGCGCGCCATCGTCAAGGAACTGGGCGACAAGGTCAACATCGAAATGTCCGGCGGCGTGCGCGACGACGCCTCGCTCGACGCGGCGCTCGAAGCCGGCGCGGCCCGCGTGAACATCGGCACCGCGGCTCTGGAGAACCCCGACTGGACCGCTTCCGTCATCAAGAAGTACGGCGACCGCGTGGCCGTCGGCCTTGACGTGCGCGGCCACACCCTCGCGGCCCGCGGCTGGGTGAAGGAAGGTGGCGACCTGTTCGAGACCATGAAGTTCCTCGACTCCGTCGGCTGCTCCCGTTACGTGGTCACCGACGTGGCACGCGACGGCATGATGAGCGGCCCGAACATCGAGCTGCTGCGCGAAGTGGCGTCCCGCACCGACGCGAAGGTCACCGCATCCGGTGGCATCTCCAAGCTCGACGACCTGCGCAACATCAAGGAGCTCGCCGAACTGGGCGTGGACGCCGCGATTCTCGGCAAATCGCTGTATGCGCGCGCCTTCACGCTGGAGGAAGCCCTCGAAGTCGCACGCTGACATGTCGCGACACGGCATGTGTTAACGACGTTCGTAACATGCGCATGGAACGATTGGACACTATGGATAAACAGCAAGAGTTTGCTTTGCGCACGGTCGAGGAACGCGACGTGCGCTTCATTCGTCTATGGTTCACGGATGTGTTGGGAACACTGAAGTCCGTGGCCATCGCGCCGGCGGAATTGGAAGCCGCATTCGAGGAAGGGCTCGGATTCGACGGTTCCGCCGTGGAAGGCCTCACCCGCGTGTCCGAAGACGATATGATCGTCAAGCCCGATCCGTCGACGTTCCAGATTCTTCCGTGGCGCGGAGGCCCGCAGGGCACCGCACGTATGTTCTGCGACGTGCTCACCCCCGATGGCGAGCCATCGTTGGGTGATCCACGCCATGTGCTCAAGCAGGCGCTGGCCAAAGCCAAGGAAAAGGGATTCACGTTCTACGTGCATCCGGAAATCGAGTTCTACCTGTTCGAGAAGCAGGATGATTGGTCCCGTACACCGAAACCAATCGACGAGGGCGGTTACTTCGATCACGTGCCGCGTAGCCCTGGCATGGACTTCCGCCGCGCCACCGTCAATATGCTCGAACAGATGGGCATTTCGGTGGAATACTCGCATCATGAGGCGGGGCCAGGCCAGAACGAGATCGATTTGCGATATGCGGACGCACTCACCACGGCCGACAACATCATGACCTTCCGCACCGTCGTCAAGGAGATCTCTCTGGAGCGTGGCATCCATGCCAGCTTCATGCCGAAGCCTCTCGCCGACGCTCCGGGCTCCGGCATGCACACGCACTTGAGCCTGTTCGAAGGTGACGCCAACGCGTTCTACGAGGCCGGCCAGGAATTCAATATGTCCGTCACCGCACGTCAGTTTGCCGCCGGCATCCTGTACCACGCGGCCGAGATCTGCGCGGTCACCGACCAGTACGTCAACTCCTACAAGAGGCTGTGGGGCGGTGCCGAAGCGCCGAGCTACATCTGCTGGGGCCATAACAACCGTTCCGCGTTGCTGCGCATCCCGCAGTACAAGCCAGGTAAGGGCAACTCCGCCCGTATGGAATTCCGCGCGTTGGACCCGGTCGCCAATCCGTACCTCGCATACTCCGTGCTGCTGGCCGCCGGACTCGATGGCATCGACAAGCAGATGCAGCTGGGGGAGCCGACCAGTGACGACGTGTGGGAGCTCACCGACGCCGAACGCCAGGCCATGGGCATCCAGCCGCTGCCGGAATCGCTTGACGAGGCTCTGAAGATCATGGAGAAGTCCGACTTCGTGGCGGATGTGCTCGGCGAGCATGCGTTCGAATACTTCCTGCGCAACAAGCATCAGGAATGGGATGAGTACCGCAAGCAGGTCACCCCGTTCGAGCTGAAGAAGTATCTGCCGAAGCTGTGATCGCGGACCATCGATAGACAAAACGTCATACACGAGGTCGCCGTCCGGAACATAAACCGGGCGGCGGCCTTGCTCGTGCGTTTCGCACACGTCTATGGCGGAAAGGCCACGGGGAATCGGTGTCGGACTGGTCGAGGATATGCTCGAACGGCATATCCTCATTGGGATGCATCAGCCTCGCGGGCTGCCGAACATCGAATGGTAGATAATCGCGAAATTGCGGTTGCCGTATGACGAGCAGGAATCGCCTTCACCGGCCCCCGCTTCGAGCGCCGCGGCATTCGGCTGATACGGGGTGTATATGTACAGCAGCGCGGTCGCCCGGTTCTCGATGTACACGTTGCTGCCGCCGCAGCTGGCATTTGGATTGTACTGGATGTAATTGAGCCGTCCGGCATGGTAGCCGTAGCGTCCCTCGTGCCGAAGATAGTACTGGTACCGTTTGGCCGCGCCGTACACCTGTTTGAAGAAGCCGGCATAGGTGGGGTCGCAGTTCGCATCATCCGGGCAGCTCAGGCCCATCGCCGCTTTGAATTGGAAATCGTTTGGATTGGTGGCCGTGAGCAGATGCTGCTCCTTTTGCAACACGGTGAGCAGCACCTTCTGGCTGATGCCGCATGCCTTGCCCGCCTTGTAGACAATCGCCGCCGCGCTTTCGTTCGGGCCACCATCATAAGCCTGGCAATATTCGTCCGCGGACTGCGATTCGGTGCTGAACGTCATGGACTTCAGGCATCGTTCGCCACTGCAGGCCACGCCCTGCTGTTCGATGATGGTGCTGACCTGCTGCTCGCTCAACGCATTGCCGTTGAAGAACGTGCCGTCGGAAATGATGTTGCCGGGATTGAAGTCGTATTGCGACTGCGACTGGCTTTGCGCGGTGAGCGCCTCGTTCACCTGCACGCGCCAGCCGATGAAGCGCACCGCCCCCACGATGATGGCGATCGCCGCGATCGCTGCCACGGTCGCGGCGGCGACCATGCCGATGCGTGCGATGGGATTCGCCTTCCGCCACATGGTGCGGAGATTCTTGAGATTGAGGGGCTTGCGATTGCGGGTTTTCCGTGCTTTGCGCGTGCTGTTCGTCTTGCGTGTCATCGTGCGTCATATTGTATCGCGCATGGCATAGTGTCGCCTCGGATTGGTTACGTCAATCGATTGATGTCCCGGTGTGGAAGGGAGATGCGGCATGGCAAAGGAACGGTTCTTCAATCTTCCGGTGCTTATCCTGATTGCCTCGAGCTTCATGCTCGGCATGAGCGAATTCATCATGGTCGGCATCCTGCCGGACATCGCCGTCGGATTGAAGGTGTCGGAGGTGACGGTCGGCAATCTGGTGTCGCTGTTCGCGTTCGTGTACGCGCCGGTCACGCCGCTCGGTTCGGCCCTGTCCGCGCGCTTCCCGCGGTTCGCCACGCATATGACGCTGATTGGCGTGTTCCTGGCGGGCAACCTGCTGTGCGCCTTCGCGCCCAACTACGCGGTGCTGATGGCCGGACGCATCCTGATCGCGCTGGTGTCCGGCACACTGGTGGCCATCGCCATGACCTACGCGCCCGATGTGACCACCGACACCTTCCGCACGAAATTCATCGCATGGGTGTTCTCCGGCTTCTCCATCGCCTCCGTGGTGGGTGTGCCGGTCGGCACTTGGGTGGCCAACGCGTTCGGCTGGCGTTGGGCGTTCCATCTGGTCAACGCGCTTACCGTCGTGCTCATCATCGGCATGGTCGCCGTGCTGCCGCGCAACAGCCATGCGGCAAAAATCGGCTTCCTGTCCCAGTTCCGCCTGTTCTTCGACCGCCGCATCCAGCTGGGCGTGCTCGACGTGGTGTGCGGCGCGGCCGCAAGCTACGTGTTCTACACGTACCTGACTCCGATCATGCGCGATGAAGTGCATGTGCCGGAGCAATATCTGAGTGTCGGACTGGTGATCTTCGGCGCGGCCTGCCTGTGGAGCAACCTGTATGGCGGCAAGCTCGCGGACCGGGGCAGGGGAGTGGAGCCGCTGACGCACATCCGTCCGATCTACTGCGCGCACGCGGTGCTCATGGCATCGCTCATCGTGGCGCATTGGGTGGCGGTGTTGGCGGCTGCGGTGCGTACGCCGTTGGCTGTGTTCGCCGGTGTCATGGTGGCGAGTCTATTGGTGGGGTTGTTGATTCGTGAATCGCAGTTGTTCCGTTTCTTCAAGAAGCGTTGACGGGTTTGAGGAAACGGAACAATCCGTTGGGGTTTTGGCTGGTGGCTAGGCGATGGCCTTTTTGATGCGTTGCAGGCTGATCGGTTTCGGCGTGCCGAGTTCCTGTGCCCACAGGGACACGTAGAATTCCTCGAGCATCCAACGTACGGTTTCCGCCTGCTTCATCAGCGTTTCGTGGCGTGGGCCGGCTGGTTCGCGTTGTGCTTTCGCCACGGCCTTGTCGGCGAGTTGTTTGGCTTCGTCGGCTTCCCAAGCCCATCGCACGTCGCGGTTCTTGTCGTTTTTCGCCTTGGTGAGGCGCAGCAGGTCGGCGTGCAGGTATCGTTCGATGGACGGCAATGCGTCCGGTGGCGTCTTGCCGATGAAACCGGGGTATACGAGTGTGGCGATGTGTTCGCGGATCGACTGCAGCACGCTCAGCAGTGGCAGGTCCGCTTTGCCGGACACGGCTTTGTCGACTTCCGCATACCGTTTCAGTATGGCGATCACGTCATGCGCCACCGCGTACACGGTGTCCTCGTACACTTCGCGCACGTCGAGCACTGCGTCGGCGAGCGCTTCGTCGTCGGGCAGCTGGTCGATGCTGGGCAGGAGCCGTTTGACGGCTGCCAGCTGCAGGTCTTCGGTGAGTTCCTTCGTGGATTTGTAGGGGGCGGAGGTGAGCATGAGCGCTTCCGTGCCGAGCCAGCGTGAGGAGATGCGTTCACCGGGCAGGTGCAGCGTGTCGAGTGCACCTTGCCAGAGCATGGTGGCGCGTGCTTCGGTGGTTGCTCCCGCTTTGTTGAGCAGGTTGGCTTTTTCGACGATTTTGCCTTGGTCTCCGGCGTTTCGGGCTTGTTTTTCGACCATGTGGCGTGCGGAGGCTTTGGCTTGTTCGGCGAATCTGCGTTGCAGTTCGACGAGTGATTTGCCGGTGCCGAGTGTTTTGACGGGGCCTCGCGCGTGTCGTCGGCCGTGCTGGTTCTTGCGGTTGGGTGGCAGCTGCTGTTCCACGGCGAAGGTCATGCGCAGGTATGGTGCGAGCTTGTTCCATAGTTCGCCGGTGAGGACTTCCGGGTGGATTTGCGCGCCGACGATGCTGATGGCCGCTTGGGTGAACGCGTGTGGCAGGTCGGGCCATGCGGCCATGCCATCCTCGTTTTCGGGGGCGATGTTAGGCTTCTGCTGGCTGCCGGAGCCCGGCAGGTCGGGATAGCGTTCGTCGATCCAGGCGCGGATTTTGCGTGCCGTGTCCGGAGCGGGCACGAACTGCACGCGCAACGTTTTCGGCAGCGACTTGATCATGCCGACGATCAGCTCGTCCAACAATCCCGGCACATTCCACGAGAACTGTTCCGGAGTCAGTCGAGACAATGCTTTCAACGGCACATGCACGGTGACGCCGTCGTTTGGGTCGTGCGGATCGTAGATGTAGCTCAACCTTAGATCGATGGGGGAGCCGTCGGTGCCGAGCGTATGCCAATGGTCGGGATAGTCGTCCAGGGACACCGAATCGGAGCCGGCGAGACGCTCCACCTTGTCCGGATCGAAATCCAGCAGATCGGGCTGCTCGTCGTGCTTCGTCTTCCACCATTTCGCCAAATCGGCCACGCTGGTGACGGTGTTGGGGATGATGGCGTTGTAGAAGTCGAACAGATCCTCGTCACCGACGGTCTGCGCCACCTGGCGGGTGCGGCTCGCATCATCGGCTGCATCCTCGAGGATGTCCCGGTTCCTGATGACGAAATCATCATAGGAGAACCGTTGCTGGATGTCGCCTTCCACCAGACCCTGCCGGATGAGGAAATCGCGCGCCTCAAGCGGATTGATGCGCCCCCACTGCACGGTGCGGTCCTGCACGATCGGCAGGCCGTACAGGAGCACCTTCGCGCTCGCCACGGCCGAGCCGCGCGAACCGGACCAGTGCGGGTCGGCATAGGTGGTGCGGGTGAGTGCTCCGGCGAGCGGTTCGGCCCATGCGGGGTCGATCTGGGCGGAGTACCGCGCCCACAGTCGGCTTGTCTCCACCAGTTCGGTGCTCATCACCCATTGCGGTGTCGATTTGGCTACGGCGGAGGCGGGGAACAGGGCGAAATGCGTGCCGCGCGCGCCCTGATAGTCGTTCTTCGCCATCTTCTGCGCGCGTTTCATCGCACGAGCGCGTGCCGCACCCTTCAAACCAGCGAAATCGGATGCCTTCGGCTCGCGCGTGACCTGCATGCCCATCATGGACAGCAGGCCGGAAAGCATGGACGTGTGGATGCCCTGCGCGTCCCATGAGCAGCACAGCGAATGCGCTGCCTGCTGGTTAAGCGGCAGCTGGCGGATCTCCAACGGTGGACGGGACACGGGAATCGGCTCGCCAAGCTTGAATTTGAACTCCCGGCACATTTCGCGCAGCTGGACGACCAAATCCTTCCATTGGCGCATGCGCAGCCAACTCAAGTACTCGGTCTTGCAGATGCGGCGCAGCGCGGAATTGCTCGGCTCGCCATCCGCTTGGAACACGCGGTCCCACAGGTTCAACGCGGTCAGGAAATCACTGGTTGGATCGGCATACCGGTTATGGATGCGGTCCGCCTCCTCACGGTTCTCGTCAGGCCGTTCGCGCGGATCCTGCAAGCTCAGGAACGCGACCACCACCAAAACGGCGGCCAACGTGTTCGGCGTGGTGCTCTTCGCTGCCTCGATGACCATGCGTCCCAGACGCACGTCGATCGGAATACGTGCCAGCAGACGGCCGGTATGCGTCAACACCACCTCGCCATGTTTGCGCGCCACGGCCTTCAGCTCGGTCAGCTCGTTGAAACCATCCGACACGGCCTTCATATCCGGCGGATCGATGAAACCGAAATCCGTCACATCCTTCGCCGTACGCGCCACACCCACCGACAGCATGTGCAGGACGACCGCGCCCAAGGACGTGCGTAGAATCTCCGGCTCCGTGAATTCGGGACGCGTCTCGAAATCCTCACGCGAATACAAGCGGATCGCAATGCCGTCGGCGATACGGCCGCAACGGCCCGAACGCTGGTTCGCGCTCGCCTGGCTGATCGGCTCGATAGGCAGACGCTGCACCTTCGCCGTCTTCGAATAGCGGGAGATACGCGCCGTGCCCGGATCGACCACATATCGGATGCCCGGCACCGTCAGCGACGTTTCGGCGACATTCGTGGCGATCACAATACGCTGATGCGTGTGCGGTTCGAACACCTTATGCTGCTCCTTCGAGGACAGCCTGGCGAACAGGGGCACGATCTCGATCGCATCGGGACGGCGCATATCCGCCGCGCGCGGACCGTAATGGCGGCGCAGCGCGTTCTCGAAATCGTGGATGTCGCGCTCGCCGGAAGCGAACACGAGAATGTCGCGCGGACCACGGTCGTGCGTGGAATGGATCACCAATTCGGCGCAGGCGCGCGCCACCGCGGTGGGCATGTCCACGTTCGTATCGCGCGAATCACGGCCGTCCCTGCCATCCGGCGCGGCCGACAACGCCTCGTAATCCGCGTCGCCGGGCATCGCACCCGTTTCGAAACCCGGCACCGAACGCATCAGCGCCGGCGCGGTGCCAAGCGGCTCATACACGACCTGCACCGGATACGTGCGTCCCGACACTTCGATGACCGGCACCTTCGCATGCAGCGCATGTTCGAAATGCTCCTGGAACTTCACCGAATCGATTGTCGCGGACGTGATGACGAGCTTCAGGTCGCGCCGCTTGGGCAGCAGCGCCGTCAGATAGCCGAGCAGGAAATCGATGTTCAGACTGCGCTCATGCGCCTCGTCGATGATGATCGTGTCGTACTGCATGAGCTTCGGATCGCGTTGGATCTGCGCCAGCAGAATACCGTCCGTCACCACGCGCAGGCGCGTCTTCGGCGAGCTTTCGTCCGTGAACCGCACCTGATAGCCGACTTCCTCACCCAACGTCACGCCCATTTCGCTGGCGATTCGCTCGGCGACGGTACGTGCGGCAAGCCTGCGCGGCTGCGTGTGCACGATCTGCCTGCCGTGCGATCCACGGCCCAGTTCCAGCAGAATCTTCGGCAGCTGCGTGGTTTTGCCGGAGCCCGTCTGGCCGGAAACGATCACCACCTGGCTTGACCTGACGGCTTCGGCGATGTCGCTGCGAGCCGCGGAAACCGGCAGTTCGGAAGGATATTCGAATTTCATGCCTTCACAACCTCGATGACGCGGAAGCCCTTCGAACTCGCGTACTTGCCCACTTCAAACCCGTCGCCCAACTGCGTGGCGAGCCACGGAATCAGCGAATCGGAACCCAGATTCCTCTGCACCACCAGATAGGCGGCACCGCCCGCGTTAAGCCGCGGCAGCCACGTCATCAGCAGCTCGTGCAGAGCCTCCTTGCCGACGCGGATCGGCGGATTCGACCAGATCAGATCGAACGTGAGAACGGCCGGAACCTGCTCGGCGGTGACGGCATGGATATTGCCCATGCCGTTCAACTCGGCGTTGCGGCGCGTGAGCTCAAGCGCGCGTTCGTTCACATCCAACGCCCAGATATCGGCCTTGGGCGATTCGAAACCCAACGTCAGCGCGATCGGACCCCAACCGCAGCCCAGATCAAGGAACGTGCCCTCCTCCGGCGGTTCCGGCGCCTGGCGAAGCAGCACCGACGTGCCCAAATCTACACGATTGCCGGAAAACACGCCGTTCGACACCTCCACATCCGCCTCATTGCCACGCAACGTGACATGCAGCTTCCTGCGCACGTCCTTCGACTGCGGTTCCGCCGCGAAATACTGCTCGGCCTGTGCCATGCTCTCTCCTTGCAAACGTTCGTCCTCCGGCATCCGCGCGGTAATCGCGTCCACGTGGCGAAAACGGTGATGCCCATGTCTCTAGACAATGATGATAATAAAGACACCATAGTTCAACCGTGAGAGGTGCCATTGAGCCAAGAGAACGATATCGAGCAGAGCATGACCGCAGGCGACGTCGGGGGAGTGCTCGCCGACCAATCCGACGTGCTGCTTGATACCGACGGCGGGGAACACCTTCGCGAAACCCACGACGAACAGTGGCAGGAACGCGAATTCCGCAACGCATTGAAGCATGTGGCGGGTCTGGGCGAGATCCAGGACGTCACCGAAGTCGAATACCGTAAAGTCAGGCTCGAACGCGTCGTGCTCGTAGGCGTATGGTCCAGCCGCGAGACCACGCAGGCCGCGGCCGAGGAATCGCTCCGAGAACTCGCCGCGCTCGCCGAAACCGCGGGCGCCGTGGTGTGCGACGGCCTGCTGCAGCACCGCATCAAGCCGGATGCGGCCACATACGTGGGTTCCGGCAAGGCGCGTGAACTGGCCGGCATCGTGGCGCAGGACGAGGCGGACACCATCGTCGTCGACGATGATCTGCCGCCGAGCCAACGACGCGCATTGGAAGACGCCACCAAAGTGAAGGTGGTCGACCGCACCGCCGTCATCCTCGACATCTTCGCACAGCATGCGACGTCGCGCGAAGGCAAGGCGCAGGTGGAGCTGGCACAGCTCGAATACATGCTGCCGCGACTGCGCGGCTGGGGCGGGTCGCTGTCGCGTCAGGCGGGTGGCCGCGCGGCAGGCGACGCGGGCATCGGCTCGCGTGGTCCGGGTGAGACGAAAATCGAAATGGACCGTCGCGTGATCCGCAGCAGAATCGCCAAACTACGCCGGCAGATCGCACAGATGGCGCCCGCGCGTGACGTCAAACGTGGCGCGCGCCGTCGCTTCGGCCTGCCGACCGTCGCCGTGGTCGGCTATACGAACGCCGGCAAATCGTCGTTGACCAACCGGCTGACCGGTTCCGCGGAACTGGTGGAGAACGCGCTGTTCGCCACTTTGGATACCGCCGTACGCCGTGCGAAAGCCAAGGACGGGCGACTGTACGCGTATGTGGACACCGTCGGTTTCGTGCGCCGCCTGCCAACGCAGCTCATCGAAGCGTTCAAATCCACGTTGGAGGAAGTCGCCGACGCCGACCTGATCGTGCACGTGGTCGACGGCTCGCATCCCGACCCGTTCTCCCAGATCGACGCCGTCAACGACGTGCTGTCCGACATCGACGGCGTCGAGACGATCCCCACAATCGTGGCGTTCAACAAAGCCGACCGTATGGACGAGGCCGCACGCGAACGTATCGAGGCGCTGATGCCGGAAGCGCACATCGTCTCCGCGTTTTCAGGGGAGGGCGTCGACGCACTGCGCGAGCACGTGGAATCGATGCTGCCCACGCCGAACGTGCACGTCGAGGCGCTGCTGCCGTACACAGCCGGCTCGCTCATGTCCCGCGTGCGCGAATACGGCAAGGTGATCAACGTCGAATACCGCGACGACGGCATGATGCTCGAAGCGGAGGTCGACGACCAGCTGGCCGCGCAGATCGTGGAGCAGGCCATCGACTGAGCTTCCGCGCAAGCCGTTCCCGATGACGTTTGCCGGAGCGGCCGTGCAAACGCTGCAACGGATTTCAACAGCTGCATTTCAACGGGCGCCGTGTATGTGAGCGCTCACAAAAGCTGTGACGAAAATCACTTTTCAGTGGTTGCAAATCATGCGGATTCACGGCGAAACGTCATGCTGTATGGATAAAGTAGGGTTGAAATCGAAAGAAAATACCCTGCCACAACGCGGGACGTTCTTCTTGCTCAAAGAGAGGTAAAGCACATGGTGGATTCACCAATCAAGCCCACAAAGCTCGCTATCATCGGTGCCGGCGCAGTCGGCTCCACTCTCGCTTTCGCTGCTGCTCAGCGTGGCGTCGCACGTGAGATCGTGCTCGAAGACATCGCCAAGGAACGCGTCGAGGCCGAAGTGCTCGACATGCAGCACGGCTCCAGCTTCTATCCGACCGTGACCATCGACGGCTCCGACGATCCGGAGATCTGCCGTGACGCCGACATGATCGTCATCACCGCAGGCCCGCGCCAGAAGCCGGGCCAGTCCCGCCTCGAGCTGGTCGGCGCCACCATCAACATCCTCAAGGCCATCATCCCGGGCCTCGTGAAGGTCGCTCCGAACGCCATCTACATGCTCATCACCAACCCGGTCGACATCGCCACCCACGTGGCCCAGAAGATTTCCGGCCTGCCGGCCAACCAGGTCTTCGGCTCCGGCACCAACCTCGACTCCGCCCGTCTGCGCTTCCTGATCGCGCAGCAGACCGGCGTCAACGTCAAGAACGTGCACGCCTACATCGCCGGCGAACACGGCGATTCCGAAGTCCCGCTGTGGGCCTCCGCCACCATCGGCGGCGTCCCGATGTGCGACTGGACCCCGCTGCCGGGCCACGATCCGCTGGACGCCGAAGTGCGTGAGCAGATCCACCAGGAAGTCAAGAACGCCGCCTACAAGATTATCAACGGCAAGGGCGCTACCAACTACGCCATCGGCATGTCCGGCGTGGACATCATCGAAGCCGTCATGCGCGACTCCAACCGCATCCTGCCAGTCAGCTCCATGCTGCACGACTTCCACGGCATCTCCGACGTGTGCATGTCCGTGCCGACCCTGCTCAACCGTTCCGGCGTCAATACCGCCATCAACACCCCGGTGTCCGACCGTGAGCTCGCGGCCCTGAAGCGCTCCGCGGAGACGCTGAAGGAAACCGCCGCCCAGTTCGGTTTTTAATTGACGGTTTGACTTTATTGACAGGGGAGCGGTGAGCCGCTAGACTGTCAGCAGAACTTGGAAACCCCAGCCTTCGGGCTGGGGTTTCCTGCGTTTTGAGACGAATGAAAATGGTATTGAGAAGCGGTTTCAATAGCCGCGGATCGAACCAAAGACGACGAAAGGAAACCCATCATGGCACACAACCATGCGGGTGTGGACGCCACGACCGCCGCAAGCGGGGCCGATCACCAGAAAAGACTCATGATGTCATTGGGGCTGACTTCCACGGTGTTCATCGCCGAAGTGGTCAGCGCCATCGTCACCGGGTCGCTGGCGCTACTGGTCGACGCCGGCCACATGCTCACCGACATGTCGGTGCTGATCGCCTCCACCGTCACCGCGGTGCTCATGCAACGCAAACCCAGCAACAAACGCACCTGGGGATGGGCGCGACTCGAAGTGCTCACCGCCGCGGTCGGCGCGCTCGTGCTCCTGATCGTCGGCATCTACGCGCTCGTCGAAGCCGGCATGAGGCTGTTCGGCGGAGCCGCCGACGAAGTGCACGACGTGCGGTTGCTGCTGTTCATGGGCATACTCGGCCTTGCCGCCAACGTCGGTTCGATCTTCATCCTCGCGGGGCAAAGCGAGGACAACATGAACATGAAAGCCGCGTTCCTCGAAGTCATGAACGACGCATTGGGGTCCGTGGCCGTGATCGTTTCAGCCATCGTGCTGATCTCAACGGGCTGGGCCGGCTTCGATGCCGTCGCGGGCGGCATCATCGCATTGATGATGATCCCCCGGGCGTTCGTGCTGCTGCGCAACGCCGTGCGCGTGCTGCTGGAGGAAACCCCACAGGAACTCGATCTGGACGAGGTGCGCGAACATCTTGAGCAGGTGCCGCACGTGGTGGCCGTGCACGACCTGCACGCCAGCACCGTCTCTACCGGCATGCCCGTCGTCATGGCCCATGTGGTAGTGGAGCGCGGGCTGACCATGGATGATGCCGCCGACATCCTCTCCCAATTGCAGAACTGCCTGCGTGAGCACTTCCCCGTATCCGTGCCGCACACCACCTTCCAGCTTGAACCTGAAGGATACGATTCGGACAGCCGCAAGGAACTGCATTCCTGAACCGTGCTCCCGAACTTCAAGAATGCGACGACATTTTGAAATGCCCTCGCGTTCATTCTTGATGGATTCGCAAGGTGAATGCACAACCGCGCGGTATGGCAAAGGGTGTCGGACATGCCTCAAAATGGTATGTTCGACGCCCTTTGCCGTTTAACGTGTGAAAGCAATCAGATCTTGCGCAGCACGGTGACGACCTTGCCCATGATCTCGGCATGCGTGCCGTCGATGGGGGAGTAGGCCGGATTGTGCGGAATCAGCCAGACATGGCCGTGATCCTTGCGGAACGTCTTGACCGTGGCCTCGTCATCCAGCAATGCGGCGACGATATCGCCATTCTCCGCGCTGTTCTGCTCGCGGACCACCACGAAATCACCATCGCAAATGGCGGCGTCGATCATGGAATCACCGTGCACTTCAAGCATGAACAGATTGCCGGTGCCGGTAAGCCGTTCGGGAAGCCTCATCACATCATCGACATGCTGCTCGGCCGTGATCGGCACGCCGGCGGCGATGCGCCCGACCAGTGGAACGTCATGCGAGGCCATGATGGAGCCGCATGCGTCGTCCTGACTGGGGAACGGGATGACCTGGGCGACTTTTCCATTCGGCTCCTCGTCATTGAGGTTCACCACTTCGATGGCCCTCCCCTTGTTCGCGTTCATGCGGATGAAGCCTTTTTCGTCAAGAACCTGAAGCTGGTGTTTGACGGATGACGGGCTTTTAAGCCCTGCGGCCTCACCAATCTCACGGAACGAAGGAGCGAATCCCTGCTTGGCCAAATGCGTTTTGATGGCGTCAAGCACCTTGCGCTGGCGGTCGGTCAACGTGCTTTCATCCGGACGCTCGTCGCTCTTCTTGGGCGTGAAGGGGATGGTGCTCACGATGGGCTCCTTTCGTAGTTCCTTAGAAGCATAACGCGAAACGCCGATAAAATCAAACATCTGTTCGAGGTGTGTTTGCGTTTATCGAACATATGTGCCATACTTGGAACAAGCGTTCGATAGAACAGCTGTTCGAAAAGGAGTGACGTGGTGAACGGTGCGGCGAATATCGGAAATGTGGCAAATCGAATCGCCATGGCGATCATGGCGGCCGGTCTTGCCTGGTGTCTTTTTGGATTCATCGCGCCCGGAAGTGCGCAGTCCGCGCCGGATTCCACCGCTGTCGTCGTGTATACGGTGCAACCCGGCGACACCTTGTGGAGGTATGCGGCGAGCATCACTCCAGAGGGTGGCAATGTCGGAGATACGGTGGATGAACTGATGCGGCTGAACAACCTTGATACGGTGTCTTTGCATGCGGGGCAGCGCCTCATTGTTCCCCATGAGGCGTAGGGGCCGCCAAGCGTGGCTTATTTCAAGGGCTCAGTCTATTCTGGACAACATGCATTGCCCGTTTTGCCAGAATCCAGACACCAAGGTGGTCGATACCCGTATTAGCGACGATGGTCACTCCATCCGTCGCAGGCGCGAATGCCCGAAATGCTCCAAGCGATTCACCACATTGGAGACGACCATGCTATTGGTCGTGAAGCGTTCCGGAAACGTCGAGCAATTCGACCGCAATAAGGTGATTTCCGGCGTGCGCAAGGCATGCCAGGGCCGTCCCATCAACGAGGACGATCTGAAGATGCTGGGGCAGAAGGTCGAGGAGGATCTTCGTTCACGAGGATTGGCCCAAGTCAAATCTGATGAGGTCGGCAAGGCGATTCTCAAGCCGCTGCGTGACTTGGACATGGTGGCGTACATGCGCTTCGCCAGCGTCTACCAGAATTTCGAGAATCTGGAGGACTTCCAAAGGGCCATCGACGAGCTGAAGGGCGCAAGTTCCGAATGATGGCGTGAGACGGGTGCCGCATCCGTAAGCAAATACAGCATATATAATGCGGGCGGGGTTCCAATCCTGATGGTTGGAACCCCGCCCGCATTATCGTAACGTTTCGTATTGCGTGCTCAGCTGATCACGCGCATGCGGATCGTACCCTCGATGGAGGCGAGCTGGTCGAGAGCCCTCTGGTCCGGGCGCTGCGCCACATCGGTGACCACATAGCCGATCTCGCCTTCCGTGCCCAAGGCCTGGGCGGCGATGTTGATGCCGTCCTCGCCCAGCACACGGTTGACGCGTGCCAGCACACCCGGAAGATTCGCATGCAGGTGGGCGATGCGGAAATTCGACTTGATGCCGGACAGGGTGATCTGCGGCAGATTCACCGACAACATGGTGGAACCCTTGAACCAATAATCCTCAAGACGCTGGGAGACGAACTGTCCGATGGACTTCTGCGCCTCAAGCGTGGAGCCGCCGATATGCGGGGTGAGGATCATGTTGTCCTCGTCCGCAAGGTCGGTCAGGAACTCGTCGCCGGTCTTCTTCGGTTCGATTGGGAACACGTCCACCGCCGCGCCGGACAGATGGCCGGAATCCAGATGCTTCTTCAACGCATCCAAATCCGCCACGAAACCACGGGACAGGTTGATGAAGATGGCATCCTGCTTCATATGCTCGAACTGGTCTTCGCCGAAGAATCCCGTGTTCGACTTGCGTCCATCCACATGAAGCGTGACCACATCGGACTGTTCCAGCAATTCGTTGAGTGTGTCGCAGCGGTGTGCGTTGCCCATGGCGAGCTTCTCTTCAATGTCGTAGAACAGCACGCGCATGCCAAGCGCCTCGGCGACGACGGAAAGCTGGGAGCCGATGTTGCCGTAGCCGATGATGCCGAGCGTCTTGCCTCGGACCTCATGGGAGCCGGAGGCGGACTTATCCCACATGCCGTGCTTCATATGATGGGTGTGCGCGGGAATGCGGCGCATCAGGCAGATGATGTCGCCGATCACCAGCTCCACCACGGAACGGGTATTCGAATACGGCGCGTTGAAGACGGCGATGCCGTTCTTGCCCGCGTATTCGAGATCCACCTGGTTGGTGCCAATGCAGAAGCAGCCGACCGCGGTGAGCGTCGGACGCGCGTCGATGACCTTGCGGGTCACACTGGTCTTGGAACGGATGCCGAGCAGGTCGACACCTTCCAACGCATCAATCAGCTCGGCATCGCTCAGGGCTCCCTTGAGGCACTCGACCTCGAAGCCATGGTCGCGCAGCGACTGCGCCGCGTCGGGATGGATGTTTTCAAGTAACAATGCTTTAGGCATGGTTCCTACCTTATAGCTTGAGCAGCTTTTCGTCGTCTTTTGTCCGCAGTATAAGCAGACGCTGCGTGGGCCTCGTCATGGCGACATACAAATCGGAGGCCGCTACGATACGCGACGGCGCGTTCTCCTCGATTCGTCCGGGCTGGACCACCATCACGGCATCATACTCCAGACCCTTCACGGTCTGTGTGGAACATACGGTGACCTGCTCGTCCCAGGAACTCTGGGCATCGAGCCTGTCGAATTCCTTCGGGTCGAGCTCATCCTGAAGTTGTGCGTATACGCGTGCGCGCAACGGCTTGAGCATATCGTCCGGCGCGATGATCGCCACACGACCGGTACCGTCGGAGGAAACGTAGGCGCGCACCAACTCGACGGTCTGCTGCGCGACGGCGTCGCCGATCAGGCTATCGTCACGCAAGGTGAGACGCTTGACTGAATCCGGGACGCCACGCACGGCGTTCACCGTGGAGATGTACAGGCCTTCGGACGAGGCGAAATCGCTGGCGAGCTGCGACACCTCCTTCGGATTGCGGTAGTTGATCGTCAACTCGTTGAGCTGCCAGTTGCGTTCGCCGAACAGCGGGTCCATCATGCGACGCCAGGACCGGGTACCGCCCAACGCGGAGGTCTGCGCCACATCGCCCACAATCGTGAACGAGCGCGACGGACAACGACGGATCAGCATGCGCCAATCCATCGCGGTCAGCTCCTGCGCCTCATCCACCACGATATGGCCATACGTCCACTCGCGGTCGGCCGCGGCGCGCTGCGCGGTTAATTCGGCGTCCATACCATTGATATTGTCCACCAGCATCTGCGAAGTGACGATGCCGGAACCGATACCGGCCTGCGCCAGTGTGTCCTTGGCGAACTGCTCTTCCTCGGCGCGCTTGGCATCCAACGCCTTCTGCCTGGCCACGGCCTTCGGATCCGGTCCAAGCAATTCCATGGCCTCATCCAGCAGAGGTACGTCGCTGACGGTGAAGGGCGAGCCCTTCGGACGCATCAGCGTCTCGATGTCACGCTCTTCGAGCCAGGGGGCGAAACGGCGCAATTGCTGCGGTTTCGCGAACAGCTGGTCGACCAACCATTCGCCGGTCATCGGCAGCCATGCGAGGTTCAGCGTCTTGCGCAAATCGTCGTTCATACGCAACTGCTGCATCACATCGTTAAGCTCGGCCTGCTCCGGCTCGTAGTCAAGCCGTTCGACGTACCGGTTGCGCATGGCCGACAGCATGTCGCGCACGAAGGTCTCGCGCGCCTTGTTATGCGGCTGCCGCGTGCGCTTGGCATCGGCGATGGCCTGCTCGATATCCGCACGTACCATCGGCACGTTGAAACCGTTGATGCGGATGACCGGCAGATGCGAAGGCACGCGTTCACGAGCCGCCACGGCATTGGCGATCGCCTTGGCCATACGGCGTTCACCCTTGAGCTTGGCCGCATGCGGGTCGTCATGCGCGGTGGCGATGATGCCGGGAATCAGATCCGCGATGGTACGGCTGACCACACCCGTCTCACCCAGCGAGGGGAGCACCTGGTCGATGTAATGCAGGAACGTCGAGCTGGGGCCGACCACCAGCACTCCGGAACGCTGCAACGCGCGACGATGCGTATACAACAGGTAGGCCGCGCGATGCAACGCGACCGCGGTCTTGCCGGTTCCCGGACCGCCCTGCACCACCACCGCCTGGTTGAGGTCCGCACGGATGATACGGTCCTGCTCGCCCTGGATGGTGGCCACGATATCGGTCATCTTGCCGGTGCGTTTGGCGTTAAGCGACGCAAGCAGAGCACCCTCGCCGGTCAATGTGCCATTGGAGGACGCCTCGCCGACCTGATCGGAATGCACGTCGAGCACCTCATCCTCGACGCCGACCACTTCCCTGAAACTCAACGTGATATGCCGGCGCATGACGATGTCGCCATGATTCGAAGGCGTCGCCTCATAGAACGGGCGTGCCGCGTCGGCGCGCCAGTCGGTGAGAATCGGCTCATGATCCTCATCGGACAGGCCGATACGCCCAATGTAGCGATGCGCGCCATGCACGTCGTCGAGCCTGCCGAAAACCAGACGATCCTCCACCGCACGAAGCTGGGTGAGACGGTCCTCGTACATGGTGGCGAAGGAATCGCGTTCGGTGCGTTGCGTGGGCGAACCGTGCGATCCTGCGGCCCGGACCGTGTCGAGACGCGACCGAGCCTGCGCCCTCAACGCGTCCAGACGATCATATGCGCGGCTGACGGCCTGTTGCTCCTCACGCAACTGGGCGGAATAACTCGACATTGCTGTCCCTTCATCAAAAACTTAAGGCACTCTAATGTACCCCAAGGCTTCTACGTGCGGCGATCGACCGCGGCGAATCGCGATGGGCTGACAACGCCGGAACTGTACGGTGCGGACGCGCAATCTCAAATATGGGGAGAAATCGACAATATTTTGAGGCATTTTTGCTTTTTCGTGGGGAAAAATGGTGAGCAGTGGGGTAGAGTGGGGAAAGTGTCTCGGATTGGTGGGCCGAGTGTGGGCAAAAAGGAGGTGCGGTAATGGTCCATGACATTGGAGCAGAACCCGTCTCCGACGATGATCCGGCTCAATCCGGCGGCATGATGGCGGACTTGCCGCCATTGCTGCTGGGCACCTACACTCCGAAAATCGACGCCAAAGGACGTATGGCATTGCCTGCGAAGTTCCGCAGCCAACTGGGCTCCGGCATGGTGATGGCAAGAGGCCAGGAACGATGCGTCTACCTGCTGCCGCAATCGGAATTCAGACGGATCGCGGTGCAGATCCAACGCACGTCCATGGGAAACAAGGCGGCACGCGACTACCTGCGTGTGTTCCTTTCCGGCGCGGTCGACCAGGAGCCAGACAAGCAAGGACGCGTGCTTGTGCCGCAGATGCTCCGCGATTACGCGAATCTGGGCAGCGACATTGTGGTGATCGGCGTGGGAACCCGGGCCGAGATTTGGAACAGACAGGCATGGGAGGATTACTTGGCCGACAAGGAACAAGGATATTCCGACATTGCCGATGACGTATTGCCGGCGATGGAGTTCTAATGACAGACGTGACGACGATTCATCAGCCGGTGCTGCTCCGCGATTGCGTGGACTTGGTGGCACCGGCATTGGCGAAGCCCGGCTCGATCGCGGTGGATTGCACTCTCGGCCTCGCCGGGCATTCCACAGCGTTCCTCAAAGCAAGCCCCAACGCCCGCCTGATCGGCATCGACCGGGACACCGAGGCGCTCGCGCTCGCCACGAAACGCATGGAAATGGAAGGCCTTGCCGACCGTTTCACGCCCGTGCACGCGGCATTCGACGACTTCTCCCAAGTGCTTTCCGACCAAGGCGTCGACAAGGTCAACGCGGTGTTCATGGACCTCGGATTGTCCAGCCTGCAGATCGATGAGACGGAACGTGGCTTCTCCTATTCCCATGACGCGCCGCTCGACATGCGTATGGACGTGACGCAGCCCCTGACCGCAGAGCAGGTGCTCGCCGAATATTCGTTCGCCGATTTGGTGCGTATCTTCCGCACATACGGCGAGGAGCGGTTCTCCAAGCAGATCGCACGGGAAATCGTACGCCGGCGTGAAACCGAGCCGCTGACCACGTCGGGCCAGCTCAATCGTTTGGTGGACGAGGTCGTGCCGCAGGCCCACCGTCCCGCCGGCAACCCCGCGAAACGCGTCTTCCAGGCGCTGCGCATCGAAGTCAACGGCGAACTGGACAAGCTTGCCGGCACGCTGCCGCAAATCGCCAACCACCTTGCAGTGGGAGGACGTCTGGTGGTGGAGTCGTACCACTCGTTGGAAGACAAAACCGTCAAAGCCTTCATGAACCAAGGGCTTAAGGTCGACGCTCCGGCGGATATGCCCGTGGTGCCGCCCGACATGATGCCGTTCTTCAAGGAACTGACCCGCGGCGCCATCAAGGCGGACGCGGAGGAAATCGCCAACAATCCACGATCGGCGTCCGTCAGATTGCGCGCGGTGGAATTGACCAGACCGATTCCCGCACGATGGCGCAAACGGTTCGACCAAGGCGCGGATTACGCAAGCATGACCAGACAAGGAAGAAGGGACTGAAGTGGCGGCACCAAGAACGATCGCTTCGAATGCGGCTCCGGCCGGCCGCAAAAGCCAGACCGAGACCATCGGCACCACGCGTCCCGAACTGCACGTCATCAAAGGGACCAGAGTCGAAGGCAACGGCATCCGTCACGGCTTCGAACAACTCATCACATGGACGCGGACCCGCAGCACGCCGCTGCTGCACCTGGTCATCGCCGCGGTGTTCCTCGGCGTATGCCTGCTGGGCTCGCTGATGCTGCGCACCCAAATGGTGCAGAATTCCTTCGAGGCGAGCCAGATCGAAACGCATATCACCCAGCTGACCCAGGACGTCGAGGACGATCAGGCCAAGCTCGACGAACTTGACGCCTCATTGCCGAGCAAGGCCGAAGAGATGGGCATGGTCCCGCAGAAAGGCGCATTGACCATCGATCTGAACGGCTATCAGGCAAACGCAAGTGGAGACAAGACCCGGTGAACCCTATCCGCAGGATCTACACGTTCTTCCACAAGAACCTGTTGACGAAAACCATGGCCATCGGCGTCGTTCTGGCGCTGATGGGCACCACCTGCCTTATCCAACTTGCCAATATTCAACTGGTCAACGGCAAAGGCATGGCGCAGGCCGCGGCGCAAAGCCGCACCACCACCGTGACGTTGAAGGCTCGACGCGGCAAGATCATGGATACCAATGGCGCGATTCTCGCGCAAAGCGTCGAACGCTACACCATCATCGGCAACCCCGAACAGGCGCAGGCGTTCATACCGACCACCTGCACCAAACAGACCGGCAGCAACTGCCACCAGATCAACGGCAAGCCGGTCGGCGTGACGGGAGCCGCAGCCGTGGCTCGTCTGCTGGCCCCCGTATTGGGCATGGACGCCACGGAACTGGGCGCCAAACTGTCGATCAGCGGGCAATACGTGGTATTGAAGAAGGACGTGACGCCTGCGGTCAAGCGTAAAATCTCCAAGCTGAACCTCGGCGGCATCGTCTACGCGGAACTAAGCAACGAACGTCTGTACTCCAACGGCACTTTGATGGGCTCGCTATTGGGTGGTGTCGACGCCGACGGCAAGGGCGTGGCCGGCATCGAGCAGATGGAAAACAAGACATTGACGGGCCGTGACGGCTACCAGGTGTACCAACAGGGCAACAGCGGCGTCGAAATCCCCGGAACCATGACCGAATCCAAAGACGCGGTCAACGGATCCGACGTCACCCTCACCATCGACCGGGATGTGCAGTGGTACACCGAGAAAGTGCTGAGCGACAGCGAAAGCAAATACCATTCCGCTTGGGGCATCGCCATGGTCCAGGACGTGCAGTCGGGCGACATCCTCGCTTTGGCGGACAGCGATACGACCGAGGCCGGAAGCGGCCAGGCGAAGATGGGCGCCTCCCGGGCGGTGAGCGAGACCTTCGAACCTGGCTCCATCGGCAAGGTGCTGGCCATGTCGGGCATGCTGCAACTGGGATTGCACAAGATCGATGACAAATTCACGGTACCGAACACGGTGACCGTGGAAGGACAGACCTATAAGGACGCGGTGGACCATGGCAACGAACATTGGACGCTCGCCGGCATCCTCGAACAGTCGTCGAACGTTGGCATGGTCATTGCCGGAGACAAGATGACCAACGAGCAGCGGTACAACTTCATCAGCAAATTCGGTATCGGACAGGCCACAGGACTGAACCTGCCAGGCGAATCCGAAGGCGTGCTGCACCCCTCGGATAGCTGGGACAGGCGAACCCGCAACACCGTGCTGTTCGGTCAAGGGTACACGGTGAACGTCATGCAGCTGACCAACGCGGTTTCGGTGATAGCCAACAAGGGCGTCAAAAAGCCGCAACGCATCATCAAGTCCATCACCGACACCGCGGGGCATGTCGAAGAGCAGCAGTCCAAGGGCGAGGCGACACGCGTCATCGACGAATCCGTGGCGAGCCAGATGCTCAACGCCATGGAATCGTCCGCTGAACACTACAACACTTTCGTGAAGGTCGACGGCTATCGTATGGCGGCGAAATCAGGCACAGCAGAAGTCGCCGGAGCGAACGGCCAACTGACCTCGATCATCAGCGATTACTCGACGATCATTCCCGCGGATAATCCACGCTTCGTCATCACCGTGGTGCTCAAAGACCCCCAAGGCAGCTTCGGCGGTTTGACGGCGGGTCCTGTCACCGCGGAGATTGGTGAATTCCTTATGCAGAAGTATGAAGTGCCGGCGTCTTCACCTCGCACGGATGCTATTCCGGTGAATTGGTGAGCGAATACGTATTCAGACACGGAGGGGCGGAAAGGTGAGCACGGTCAGCGAATCCATGAACAGACGAATGACTTTAGGGCTGCTTGCCAGCCGATACGGTTTCGATCTTGATCCGACGTCGGCGGCTGAAGTGACGATCACTTCCATCGCGGATGATGTCGAATCGGTGCGTCCCGGCGCACTGTTCGTCCCGTCCGCCGATGTGGACGTGCACCAGTTGTCGCAGGCTCAGGAGCAGGGAGCATATGGCGCGATCGTGCCCCATGCGCTGCGCGGTCAAACCGACGACATCCAGATTCCGCTCATCTACGCCGAACCCACCATGGGACAGCTCGGCAAACTGGTGAGCGACATGGCCGGCAATCCGTCCGACGCATTGGCCGTGTTCGCCATCACGGGGAAGAACAGGGAGATCGTGGAATCCGAAGTGAGGAACCTCGCGGATTTCCTGCACATGCTGGGCAACCCCGTCGGCGTGATCAGCTCGTCCGATTCACAGTCATTGGAACGCTTCCTCAATCTGGAATATCCTCTGTCGGCCATCGATGTGCAACGTACCATGGCGGTGTGCGCCGAAGACGGCGCAGCCGCTGTGATCCTCGCGTTGGATGAAGAGACCCTGCGTAAGGACGCGTTGCAATCGGTCAGCGTCGATGTGCTTGCCTGCGATGACAATGGTTTGAGCGATGCCGAGGTTGCGAAACTCGTCGCAAAATTCGGATGCGCGGTCGGCAAACAGACCCGCATCGCGGGACGAACCCAGGAATCCGACCTGCTTGCGGCGCAGGCCGCGACGGCATACGGCCAGACGGACAGCCGTTCGCTGTCCCTGTCCATCGCCATGGTGCTGGCCGCCGGCGTGAGGAAAGCCAACATCAAAAGCGCGTTACGCGTCTCGCGTGACCTGAACTAAACGTGGAACGAAACATTCTCCACATCAAACACAAACCCAACCATTAGAGGAGTAACGACAGTGAGCAGCCCGACCATGATGCCGATGAGCCTGACGGAGATCGCGCAGGCGGTTGATGGACGGTTGATGCCGACGACCGTGCCGACCGACGAACCGGTGGCCATCAGCGCTTTCACGGATTCGCGCCAGATCGTGCCGGGATCCGTTTTCGTGGCGATTGCCGGCGAACGCGTCGACGGTCATGATTTCGTGCCGAAGGTCGGCGCGCAGGGGGCTGTGGCCGCACTGGTCGACCACGAAATCGCGGGCGCGCAGGTGCCGCAGATCGTCGTAGAAAACACCGTCAAGGCGTTGGGAGCGCTCGCCAAGCATAATATCGAGCGTCGGCGCGCGCTGGAATCGCCGTTCACCGTCATCGGCATCACCGGTTCCGTCGGCAAAACCACCACCAAGGATCTGCTCAAATCGCTGCTGTCCAAAATGGGTGACACCGTCGCTCCGGTCGGATCGTTCAACAATGAGATCGGCCTGCCGCTGACGTCGCTCAAGGTGAACGCCGGCACGCGTTTCCTGGTGGCGGAAATGGGCGCCAATCATGTGGGCGAAATCGCCAACCTCACCTCCCTGGTTCCGCCGGACATCGCCGTGGTGCTCAAGGTGGGCGTGGCGCATCTGGGAGAATTCGGCTCTGCGGAACGCATCGCCCAAGCCAAATCGGAAATCGTACGCGGACTGGTGCCGGGCGGCCTGACCATCCTCAACGCCAACGACGAACATGTGGCCGTGATGAGCGCCATCGCTCCGGCTGATGTGCTGTGGTTCGGCCTGCCGCAGAAAGAAGACGCGCAACTGGACACGACCGCGCTCGACGTGCGCTGCGACGATCTCGACCATCCGTCATTCGTACTGGAAGACAAGACAGGCCGGCACGCCAACGTCACGCTCGGCATCTGCGGACAGCACAACGTCATGAACGCGCTTGCCGCAGCCACGGTGGCGATGACGTTGGGCATGCCGATTGACGACGTGGCCTCCGGCCTATCCGACGTGACGAGCATCAGCCCGCATCGCATGGCGGTGTCCACCGTCACCAAGCCCGAAACGTCGTTCACACTGATCGACGATTCGTTCAACGCCAACCCCGATTCCATGAAGGCCGGACTCGATGGCCTGTCGCGCTGGCATGCCGGCGTCGAGCAGCAGCCGTTCAGAATAGCGGTTCTCGGAGCCATGTTGGAGCTCGGACCGGATGAGCATCGCCTGCATGAGGACGTCGGCAGATACGCCGTCGAGGGCGGTGCGGACGCGCTTGTGACGGTCGGCAGCACTTCCGACGAGGCGTTGGACGCGCTTGCCGAGGCCATGGCGCAGGGCGGCAAGGCGGTTGCCGCCGACCCGACGATGGTGCAATGGGCGCATGATGCTGAACAGGCCGACCGAATGGTCACCCGGCTTGCGACCGACCATGAGGGTACAGTGGTGTTGCTGAAAGGATCCCACGCGTCCGGATTGAGCGCTCTGGCGGAGCGTTGGACGCAAAACTGACGGAATCGGCGTCGTGCCGATCATAGCTGACTGAAACGGAGAAGATCAGGTGATTTCACTCATCATCGGCATTATGGTGTCGCTCGTCGTGACGATTGTGGGCACTCCGCTGCTGATTAAGTTGGTGCACAAACTCAACTACGGACAGTACATCCGTCAGGATGGCCCGAAGTCGCATCTCGTCAAGCGCGGCACGCCGACGCTTGGCGGCGTGGTCATCAACCTCGCGGTGGTGCTCGGCTGGTGCTCCTCGGCACTGTATCGGTTCCTCACCAGGGGAGAGGTGCCGTCGTGGTCCGCGGTATTGGTGCTGTTCGCCATGCTGTCGATGGGATTCTTGGGATTCATCGACGATTTCGCGAAGGTCCGCAAGAAGCAGAGCGAGGGACTGACCGTCAAGGGCAAGTTCATCGGACAGTTCATCCTCGCCACCATATACGCGGTGCTGGCGCTGATTCTGCCGACCAAATCCGGCTTCTCCAGCGCCCAGGCCGGCATGAGCTTCATCGAAAAGCCGTTCTTCAGCTTTGAATTCGCCGGTCGTGTCGTGGCCATCGTGCTGTTCGTGATCTGGGTGAATTTCCTGATGACCGCATGGACCAACGCCATCAATCTGACCGACGGTCTTGACGGCTTGGCCGCCGGCTCCTCGATGATCGCCTTCATCGGCTATGCGATCATCGCGTTCTGGGAGTTCTACCACCTCAAGGGTTCGGACCATCCAGGCTTCACCTATGCGGTGTCCGATCCTCTTGACCTGACCATCATCGCGGCGTGCGCGGCCGTAGCCTGCTTCGGCTTCCTGTGGTACAACTCCAATCCGGCCTCCATCTTCATGGGAGACACCGGCTCCTTGGCGCTTGGCGGTCTGTTCGCAGCCATGTCCATCGCCACGCACACCGAATTCCTGGCGATCATCCTTGGCGGTCTGTTCGTCATCGAGACCATGAGCGACATCATCCAGGTCGGCTACTTCAAGATGACCCACAAGCGCGTTTTCAAGATGGCCCCGATCCATCATCATTTCGAATTGAAGGGCTGGCCGGAAGTGAAGGTCGTGGTCCGGTTCTGGATGATCGAGATGCTGTTCGTGCTGATCGCCTTGGTGCTGTTCTACGGCGATTGGGTGGCCCGTTCCGGCCTGTGACACGATTGCGGGCGCGGCTTTACGCCCGCAATATGAGTGTGCTATCACGGCAAATGACGTTTCCGATTGAAGGGTGATGGATATGAATATGGATGGCAAGACCGTAATCGTGGCTGGTCTCGGTGTCTCCGGGCAAAGCATGATGGAAGTGCTGGGCTCCCGTGCCGGCAGAGTGCTGGGCGTGGATGAGAAGAAGCCGGACGCCGACCTGCATTCCTTCGACCAAATCGATTGGGACAATACCGACATGGTGATGACCTCGCCGGTCTTCAACCCGCGCACGCCATTCATCCTTGAGGCGCAGAAACGCAACATACCGGTCATGAGCGAAGTCGAACTGGCCTGGCAGCTGCGCGTGAACAGCAACACCACCGGCAAGCCGGCGCAGTGGATCGGCATCACCGGCACCAACGGCAAGACCTCGACCACGGAAATGACCTCCGAAATGCTGACCGCATGCGGCCTGGCCGCTCCCGCCGTCGGCAACATCGGCAAAGCCGTGTCGCATGCCGCCGTCGACCCCGCGAACGACGTGCTCTGCGTCGAACTGAGCTCGTTCCAGCTGCATTTCACCTATTCTCTGGAACTCGACTGCGCGGCGATCACCAACATCGCCGACGACCATCTCGATTGGCATGGCGGCATCGAGAACTATGCCGCCGACAAGGCGAAGGTGTTCCACAACGTCAAGAAGGCGCTGGTCTACAACGCCGACGACGAACGCGTCACCAAACTGGCGTTCGCGGCCCAGACCGCGCCGGAATGCCGCCGGATCGGCTTCACGTTGGCCGAGCCGAAGGACGGGCAGATCGGTGTGAAGGATGGCTGGATTGTCGACATGTCCGGCATTGCCGGCGGAGAAGCGGGAAAGCCGTTCCAAGTGGCGAAGGTCACCGATTTCACGCATCTGACCGAGCCGGATGGCACGGTCTACCCGCATCTGCTCGCCGACGCCCTGACCGCGTTGGCGCTGGTGTTGGGTCTCGGAGCAGACAAAGACAAGGCGTTGGCCGCGCTCAAGCAGTTCACGCCGGGCGGCCACCGCATCCAGACCGTCGCCGTCGCCAAAACGTCCGACGGTGGCACCATCCGTTTCGTGGATGACTCCAAAGCCACCAATGCGCATGCGGCCAAGGCGTCGCTTGACAGCTTCGCGGACAAGTCCGTGGTGTGGATCGCCGGCGGACTTGCCAAAGGAAGCCGTTTCGAACAGCTCGTCGCCGACCAGGCGCACACCATCAAGGCGGCCATCATCATCGGCAAGGACCAGCAGCCAATGCTGGACGCGTTCAAGGCAAGCGCTCCCGACATTCCCATGTCCATCATCGATCCCACGGACAACGACACCGTCATGGCCCGCGCCATCGATGCTGCCGGCACCTACGCGCAATCCGGCGATGTGGTGCTCATGGCTCCGGCCTGCGCGTCCATGGACCAGTTCAAGTCGTACGCCGATCGCGGAAACCAGTTCGCGCAGCAGGCTCAGCGTTGGGTGAATGAGCATGGGGAAGCCTGAGGCCAGCCGTAGCATCACGTCTTCCGCAAGCCGCACGAACATGACGGACGGCGCCGCGGCACAGACACGAGAACCGTTGAAGAACGGCGGAACGCGTAATCTCGCCAACCCGTTATGGTGCTTCCACGGATTCCGCCTATGCGTGATCATCCTCACGATCTTCGGCGTGATCATGGTGTTCTCCAGCTCTTCGGTGAACATGATCGCCAACGGGCAGTCGCCATGGGCGCAGGCGCTGAAACAGGGCATGTACTGCGTGTTCGGCCTGGTCATAGCATTCATCACGATGATGCTGCCGGCCAGCTTCTACCGAAAGATCAGCTTCTGGTTCCTGCTTGGCGCCATGGTCATGCAGGCCGCCACACTGACGCCATTGGGCGTCGAAGTCAACGGCAACAAAGGATGGATCGGCATTCCGGGCGTGTTCACCATGCAGCCCGCGGAAATCGTCAAGCTGGCGTTATGCATCTGGATGCCGAACGAGCTGATCAACGCGCGCAAGCAGGTGAAGAAGGTCGGCGCGCCCCGCGCGTACTCCAAGCTTATTCTCGGCTATCTGTGCGCGTTCTGCCTGGTCATGTCCGGCAAGGATCTTGGTACGGGCTTGATTATTCTCGCAATTGGCGGCATTGCATTGCTGCTTGGCGGATTCCCCGGCAAATGGCTTGCCGGAGCCGCGCTGCTTGGCATATGCGGTATCGTCGGATTCATTCTGACCAGCCCCAACCGACTCGGCCGCATCATGGCGGCCTACCGGACCTGCTCTCCGTCCGACCTGCAGGGCGTGTGCTATCAGGCGGTCCACGGCAAATACGCGATCGCATCCGGCGGCTTGTTGGGCGTCGGCATCGGCAATTCCGGCGAGAAATGGGGCTATCTTCCCGAAGCGCACAACGATTTCATCTTCGCCATCATCGGCGAGGAAACCGGATTCGTCGGAGCAGCCATGGTGATTCTGCTGTTCATCGTCATGACGTGGTGCATGCTGATGGTGGCCGTGCAGGTCCGCGACCGGTACATCACCATGGCGTTGGTGTGCATCGCGGTATGGATCGTCGGCCAGGCGTTTGTCAACATCGGCGTCGTCGTCAGCCTGCTGCCGGTCATGGGCGTGCCGATGCCGTTCGTATCAGCAGGCGGATCGTCTCTTATCATGTGTCTGGGGGCCGCCGGCGTGGCCATCAGCCTGATGAAGGAGCAGCCGCAGGTCAAAGCCGAGAACCGCATACTGTAATCGGTTCCCGTCATGCGAGTTGCGAAGCAAGCAAAAGAAAAGTAGACGAAATGTAAGTATCTGCATCGGCGGCGGTATGCCGCGTGGCCTGCCGCCGCATGGTGGGCTAAGCTCGTGGATTATGAGCAATCAGAAGCATATCGTTCTTGCCGGTGGCGGCACGGCAGGCCACGTCAATCCTCTGCTCGCCGTGGCGCATGTGATTCGCGAGCTTGAACCGGAAGCGGATATCGCGGTGGTGGGCACCGCCGTCGGTCTGGAGCGTGATTTGGTTCCGCAGGCCGGTTTCGAACTGGAAACCATCGAAAAAGTGCCGTTCCCGCGCAGGCCCAACAAGGCTGCGTTGCAGTTTCCAGCCAAATGGAAGGCCGAGAAGGCCAAAGTACGTGACATCCTCACCCGGCATCAGGCCCAAGTGGTCGTCGGTTTCGGCGGATACACGTCCGCACCCGTATACGCGGCCGCGCACAGCATGGGAATTCCGATTGCGATTCACGAACAGAACGCACGTGCGGGCATGGCCAACAAGCTGGGCGCGCGTTGGGCGTCCATGATCGGTGCCGCATACGCCCAGCCAGGACTGAAACCACGCAGGGGCGTCGAAGTCGAACGCGTGGGCCTGCCGCTTCGTCCGGCAATCGCACGATTGGCGTCCGATCTGGAACATGACCGTACCGCCACTCGTAAAGCCGCCGCGGCGCAGCTTGGCGTCGATCCGGACCGTCCGCTCGTGGTCGTCACCGGCGGATCCTTGGGTGCGGTGAACGTGAACAGGGCTGTGGCCGCTTCCGCCAAGGATCTGCTTGCGCACGCCCAGGTGATTCATCTGACCGGTAAGGGCAAAGACGACGAAGTGCGTTCCTTGGTGTCGGTAAGCGCCGGAGAGGATGTGCTCGGCGAGCTTGGCCCCGACCACGTTTCGGATGGCGACTACCGTGTGGCTCCCTATCTGGAACGCATCGATCTGGCGTTCGCCTGCGCCGATCTGATCATCTGCCGTTCCGGAGCCGGCACGGTCAGCGAGCTGACGGCTTTGGGACTGCCGGCGATTTACGTGCCTCTGCCGATCGGCAATGGCGAGCAGCGTTTCAACGCGCAGCCCGTGGTCGACGCGGAAGGGGGCTTGATGGTGGCGGATGGCGATTTCACCCCGGATTGGGTCCGTGGCCATGTGCCGGAACTGCTCGCCGATCCGGACAAGCTGTCCCGATACGGTGCCAACGCGTGGAAATACGGCATCCGCGACGCCGCCGAAGTCATGGCGAAGCGCGTGCTCGCGCTAATCGATCAGCCAGCTGATTAACCGGCCGAACAATCATGGCCGCACCCCGTGGGAGACCATGGGTGCGGCCATAATGAAATGAGCTTGAAAACAATTTACGAGGAGCAATCGTGTCTGACAACCAGCGTGAAGCCGGTACCATAATTCTTGACCCAACCCATGCGTCGTTCGCACCTGAAGAGACGGTGCATGACCTAGGTGCCACGCATTTCATCGGCATTGGTGGCACGGGCATGAGCGTGCTCGCTGAAATGCTGCATGAGCAGGGTGTCGAGGTCGATGGTTCGGACCGTGAGCCAAGCGCCAAAACCGACCGTCTGCAAAGCCTCGGCATCACCGTCGAATTCGGCCAGCAGGCGAAGAACGTCGAAGGCAAGAACACCGTCGTGTTCTCCAGCGCCATCAAGCCGGACAATCCGGAAATCGTCGCCGCGCATGAGGCAGGGGAGCGCATCGTGCACCGCAGCGACATCCTCGCCCTGCTGATGAACGCGAAACGTGCGGTGACCGTGGCCGGCGCCCACGGCAAGACCACGACCAGCTCCATGCTGGCGCACATTCTCGTGAACGCCGGAGAAGGCGAACTCGCCGATCCGAGCTACGCCATCGGCGGTTCCATCCAAGGCAAAGACGGTGCCATTTTGGACGGCGGCCATGCCGGCAAGGGCAACGTGCTGGTGGCCGAGGCCGACGAATCGGACGGCAGCTTCGCCAAATACCATCCGCAAATCGCCATCATCACCAATTCCGAAGCCGACCACCTTGACCACTACGGCACGCAGGACAACTATCGGGCCGCATTCGTGGACCATGCCGGACACGCCACCAAAGCCGTAATCATGTGCGGCGACGACGAAGGCAACCTTGCCGTGCTACGTGCGCTTGACGCCACCGTGGCCGGACGCACGATCGTCTATTCAACACGGAACGCCGCCGAATTGGGCGACCTGAACGGTGCCACGCTGGTACGCATCGAATCGGAAAGCGAAACCGCCGAAAGCGGAGCCGAACATTTCACGCTGCATATTCCGGGCGGACTGATCGGCGAAGAGGAGCGCCGCATCGCAGTGACGCTTACCGTTCCCGGCATCCACAACGCACGCAACGCCTCCGCGGCGATTATCGCGGCCGCGCTGTTGGGCATGGACGTCGAACGTGCCTCCGCGGCGGTCACCTCGTTCCTCGGTGCCGCACGCCGCTTCCAGGTCCGTGGCACCGTCAGCCAAGTGACGGTCGTCGATGATTACGCGCATCATCCGACCGAAATCGCTGCGCTGCTGGATGCGGCCCGTCGCCGCTACCCGCAGTCCAAGATCCGTGTGATCTTCCAGCCGCACCTGTTCTCCCGCACGCGTTTCTTCAGCTCTGAATTCGCGCAGGCGCTTGCCAAGGCCGATGACGTCATCGTTACCGGCATCTTCCCCGCGCGCGAGAAGCAGGAGGATTTCCCCGACGTGACTCCGGCCACCATCGTGGACGAGGCGCTCAAGCTTGAGCATGAACCGGCAAAGGACTGGATCCGTGGCGTCGAAGACATGCACACCGCGGCCCAGATGATGGTGATGCGCGCGCATCATGGCGACGTCATCTTCACCGTAGGCGCCGGCGACATCACGCAGATGGACGAGGTCATCCTGCATGCTCTTGAAGCGCATCGTTGGGATTGCGAGGGCTGATGGCTCGACGGGTCATCAGTTCCGGCAAGGATGTGCAGGAGACGGACCAGTCGGGCGGACGACGTTCCGGACGGTCCATCTCATCGGAGCATGCCGAAGGACGGTCGATTGAAGGGTACGCGGACCGTTCAAAAGCCGAAGGCTTCGTAGACGCGCGACGTTTGCAAAGCGAGGACCTGGTTTCCAAAACCCTGCAGGAGACCACCGGCACGATCGGCATCATGACACGTCCGAAAGTGGTTGATTTCGGCGAACGGCTCAAGGAACGCCGTCAGGCCGGCGCGCGAGCCATAGTCCTGCGCGTGCTCATCGGTCTTGTCGTAGCCGTGGTTTTGGGAGCTGTCGTCTGGCTGTTCCTCTTCTCGTCGGTGTTCCGTTTGGAGCCAGGCAACATCAGCGTGGTCGGCGCCAACGAATGGGTGAGTGAATCGCAGGTGCTTGACATCGCGAGGCAGCAGTCCGGAAAATCGTTGTTCCTGGTTTCGGATGGAGCCGTGGAGAAGCAGATCAAGGCGATTCCGGGAGTCACGTCAGCCAAGTCGAAGAAACAGCTGCCGGACTCGCTTGAAGTGACGATCAAGGCGCAGAAACCCGCGGCCATGCTCAAAACCAGCGAGGACCATATGACGGCGGTCGACAGCAAGGGCCGCGTGCTCAATTCCGTCAGCGGCGTTTCCGTGGAAGGCATTCCCGTCATCGAAGTGCAGAACGTCGATGCGAGCCTGTCTAGGCGTCCTATCAAGGAAGCGTTGAAGATTCTCAGCTCACTGCCGGAATCGATGCGCAACTCCATCACCAAGGTCACCGCGGCGACCCAGGATTCCATCACCACGGAACTCAATGGGGGAGACCGCGTGATCGTATGGGGTGATTCCTCGGACCTGAAGCTCAAGAAAGCGGTGGTGGACAAGATCGTCAATGATCCGAACGTGATTGGAGACAAGCATAACGTGGACGTGTCCGCGCCGTTGAGACCGATCATCAAATAGCGTTATTGCGCAACGTCACTGCATGACGGAGCGGAAATACTTTGATCTAGCTCTTTTTGTCTTGACAGAAAAACGAAACGCGCTCTGGACCTTCTTTCCAAGGGAGGGCCAGAGCGCGTTTCCGCGTTTGGATGGATGGTATTAGCCGTATGCGTTGAACGGGCGTCAGTCCTTGACGATGGTCTTGCCTGCGGTCGCCCCTGGCGTCAAGTCCTGAATCTCCGTGATCTCCAGAACGGGAATGGTCATGGGCTTCTTCGTGCCGTTATGTTCGGCCACGGCGACCTGCTCATCGTAGATCGCATCATCGGAATGCAGAGTGACGTTGCCACGGAAACGATAACCTCGCTTCTGCTCAAGATTGGCCACTGCGATGACCAGTTCGCTGCCGTCGAGCAGATTACGGTACATTTGGCCGGCGGTACGCTCGTGATAGCCGATATGAGTGTCATCGATGACGAACGTGCTCATTTTCGGCCCCAAATCGACGTGTCCATCCTTGCCGATGGTGGCCACCCAAGCGAGATTGCTGCTGATGAAATCCTTCATTTCCTCTGTAAGCTTCGCCATGATATCGTCCCTTTCGATGGTTGGCTGGCCGGCGGCTTGTAATATTGGAAGGCGCCGGACGGTTATTTCGATGATACGGAGGCGTTGCTGCCGACATGCGCTGTTTCACCGAACGAGAAATGTGATTACCAATACAGAAAGCCGTCATTGCTGACACATGATTCGTGCCCACATTTTGCCCATGTTTTTGAGAAATATCGCGATAAAGGGTGAATTGCGGCGAATTGCAAAAGTGGCGGAAACCGTTGGAAATAAAGGAAAAAGCCGCCATTTCTGGCGGCTTTCAATCCGTGGAGATGCGGGGAATCGAACCCCGGTCCGATGACCGAACCCTCAGTCTTCTACGTGCGTAGTCTGCTGGCCGTGCGGCGGTTTTTCTGCCCCCATCGATGTCGCAGACAACTGATGGCGAGCATATCTACAGTAAAAGTCCCTTGCCGGCCCTGTGGCTCAGCCGGTAAGGCAAGTCTTCTAAACGACGCTCAACATCCCCCCAAAGACGAGGGGGAGTGAACGGAGCGGCTGCTCACTGGTTAATCCTGGCGCGAAGCTCAGGCAGCGAGAGCGAACTCAGTGCGGTTAGATTTAGCACTTATTCTTTTGTAGGGGGCATCCACGAGCGGACCCTACGTTCTCGGCACGCTTCCCTGCGACGAACAGGTCACCGTCGAAACCGATCATCCCCAAATATTGAATTATCAAACCTTCCAGCTTTATAGCCAGACATTTCAAGATACCACGGTTTATCCGACAAACCAAATTATGCTATCGGCGATTCATCATACCGACGAAACTTCGAAAAACCGGTAAAAAAAATTCCGCATGCCGTTATTTGACGGCATGCGGAATCGGTGATGATGAAAGGAGAAGATACGCTTACTTGGCTGCTGCGGCGAGGTAATCCGGAACGCCTTCGGTCGGGTAGGCCGGCCAGCCTCCTTCCTTGGTGCACACGTAGGCGGCGGTGTTCACGGCCGCGCGATGCGCTTCCTTGAGGGAGGCACCGGACAGGATCTTGCCGGTGAAGGAGCCGGAGAAGGAATCGCCGGCTCCGACGGTGTCGGCCACCTCGACATGCGGGGTCAGCAGAGTGGAGGTCTCGCCGTCCTTGGCGATGATGGTGCTGAAGGTCGCGCCGCCGGTCAGGATGGTGTACTCCAGATCGAAGCGATCCATGAACCACTTGCAGGCCTCTTCGTCGTTGCCCTCCGGAATGGAGAACATCTCACGCATCATGATGAGCTCGTCGTCGTTGATCTTGAAGATGTTGGCGTATCCCAGCAGCTCCTCGATCAGCTCCTTGGAGTAGAAGTTGGCGCGCAGGTTGATGTCGAAGAACTTCAGCGCGCCTTCCTTGGCATGCTGGAGCAGTTTGATGATGGTGTCATGCGATTCCTGGGAACGCAGACCCAGCGTGCCGAAGCAGATGGCGTCGGCCTTGGACACGGCCTCGGCGAGTTCGTCGGTGTAGCCGATGTGGTCCCAAGCCACGTTCTGCACGATGGTGTATTCCGGAATGCCGTTGGTCAGTGCCACGGCGACGGTGCCGGTCGGGTATTCGTTGGTCTGCACCAGCGTGTTGATGCCGGCCTTGTGCGCATCGTTGAGCAGCTCGGCGCCCAGCTCGTCGTTACCGACGGCGCTGATGGCGTAGCTTTCCGCGCCGTTCTGGGACGCGTGGTAGGCGAAGTTGACGGGAGCGCCGCCGGCGCGCTTGCCGGTGGGGAGCATATCCCACAGGATTTCACCGAGGGCGATGACGATTGGCTTGGACATGGGTGGTTCCTTTCTTTGGTGGGCGGCGTGCTATGCGACGTCGAAGAACATCGATGGATGTTCCAGAAAATTGGTGATGGCCACGGCGGCGGCACCGGTAACGGTGGCGTCGGTGGGCAGGGCGGACAGGGTGATTCGGGTGTTGCGCCCGATTTCGGGGATCGTGCGTTCGAGCACGACTTGTGTGACTTCGTCGAGCAACGGCTGGCCGGCTTGCGCGATGATGTCTCCAAGAACGATGTGTGTCGGATTGAAAGCGTTGATGATGGTGACCGCGCCGTACCCAACGTATCGGGCAACATCGAGCATCAGAAGCGTCGCGGTCTCGTCTCCCGCGTTCGCCTTGGCGAACAGTGCTGCGCAAGCCTGCGCATGCGTCATCGTCTCGCATCCGGGAACGATGCTCGGGTTGGCGTTGAGTCGTTCGTGGATGGCGTTGGCGGAGCAGTAGCGTTCCAGGCATCCGACATTGCCGCAGTCGCATGGCTTGCCGTTCACGTCGATGGAGACGTGTCCGATTTCCGTGGCGGTGCCGTGCTCGCCGTAGTAGATGGTGCCGTTGTCGATGACTCCGAGGCCGATGCCTTCGCCAAGCAGATAGTAGGCGAGGGAACCTTCCGACAGTTCCGGATTGAACAGGAACTGCGCCAGCGCGCCGGCGCGGGCGTCCTGTTCGACGAACACGGGGACGCTGAATGCGTTGCTGAATTCGTCGATGAAGTTGATTTGCCTCCAGCCCTGCATGGAGGAGACCAAAGCGGTGCGTCCTTCGTCCTTTAAATAGGGCCCCGGAACCGCCATGCCGACGGCCACGATGCTGGGGTCGTCCTTGATGAGCTGGCGTACGGTATCTCGAATGCGCTCCACCGTTTCGGGGATGTGCTCTTCGCTGACGGTAGGCAAGTCGGACAGGAAGATACGGTTGCACTTGAGGTCGAAGACCGCGATTTGCACCAGACTGCGGGCGAACTTCACGCCGATGATGTGGTATTTGGCGCAATTGAGATTCAGACCGATGGAACGGCGGTTCTTGTCTCCGTCCATGTCGCCGGTTTCGTCGATGATGCCCTGCGCCAGCAGTTTCGCGGTGATTTTGGTGATTGCCGCCGGAGTGAGCTTGATGGCTTTGGCGATCTGCGCGCGTGAGCAGATGCCATTGTGGTACAGGTATTGCAGGATGCGGGAACGGTTGTTTTCCGAAATCGATGACTGTTGGGCGCTGTACCTACTCATGCTCACCTCCTTGCGACAGTGCATGGACCCTCGTTGAACTTCTTAATATATTAACGCCGTTAATTGATTAATGCAATTCATGTTGTGCCGCGTGTCGCGCGCTTATCTGGGTCTCTCTGTGCGAAAGCAATGAGTAAAAAAGAGGGACGTAGACCTTGAATGCGACTTTGGCTGGGTCCGTCTCATAAAATGGCTGGTTTTTCTTATTTTCTTTCACTAGTCGTTAAAACGTTGGAATTTCGCCGTTTTAATGCATAGCAGAAAACGGCGAATATAAGGTAGGTGGGTAAAACGGCCTCCAATGAAACGTACGGTTAACATTGCGCGCCGATTCTTGTCACTATATCGCCTTGCACAGGGGCGATTCGGATAGAAAAGAGAGGATTCCATAGTGAATCGCAAGAAAGTTATCGCCGCTCTGGCTTCTGTCGCGGCTCTGGCTTCCCTGGCCGCCTGCGGCGGCGTGAAGGACGGTGGCGCCGCAACTGGCAACACCATCACCGTCGGCACGACCGATAAGATCACCAGCCTTGATCCGGCTGGCTCCTACGACAACGGTTCCTACGCCGTGCAGATTCAGGTGTTCCCGTTCCTGTACGCGCAGAACTACAACACTTCCGAGCTGTCTCCGGACATCGCCGCCGATGACGGCACCTGGAGCGCCGACGGCACCGAGTTCACCGTCAAGCTCAAGAAGGGCCTGAAGTTCGCGAACGGCCACGATCTGACCGCCTCCGACGTCAAGTTCTCCTTCGACCGTATCAAGAAGATCAACGACGAGAACGGTCCGTCCTCCCTGCTGGCCAACATCGAGTCCGTCGAGGCCAAGGATGACACCACCGTCGTGTTCCACTCCGCGGTCAAGGACGACGTGACCCTGAAGCAGGTGCTCTCCAGCCCGGCCGGCCCGATCGTCGACGAAGAGTCCTTCTCCGCCGACAAGCTGACCGATGCCAACACCATCGTCAAGGACAACGCCTTCGCAGGCCCGTACGAGCTCACCTCCTACAAGGTGAACGAGGCCCTGGCATATGCCAAGAACGATTCCTACAAGGGTCTGACCCCAGCTAAGAACGACGTTGTGCAGGTCAAGTACTTCGCCGACTCCTCCAACCTGAAGATGGCCGTGCAGCAGGGCCAGGTCGACGTGGCCTACCGCTCCATGACCCCGACCGACGTCGAGGACCTGTCCAAGGACAACAAGGTCAAGGTCGTCAAGGGACCGGGCGGCGAAGAGCGCTTCCTTGCCTTCAACTTCAAGATCATGCCGTACGGCGAGAAGTCCAGCGAGCCGAACGCCGACAAGGCCAAGGCCGTGCGTCAGGCCGTCGCAAGCCTGATCGACCGCAACGAGCTGGCCACCAAGGTCTACAAGAGCACCTACACCCCGCTGTACTCCTTCATTCCGGATGGCCTGTCCGGCCACGACGACACCCTGAAGGCAGCCTATGGCGACGGTTCCGGCAAGCCGGATGCGGCCAAGGCCAAGAAGACCCTCGAAGCCGCCGGTGTGAAGACCCCGGTAGACCTGAAGCTCCAGTACAACCCGGACCACTACGGCCAGTCCTCCGCCGACGAGTATGCGGCCATCAAGGCCCAGCTCGAGGAAGGCGGCCTGCTCAAGGTCGACCTGCAGTCCACCGAATGGACCCAGTACAACAAGGACCGTAACGTCACCAAGGATTCGGACGGTTCCTACCCGGTCTACCAGCTCGGCTGGTTCCCGGACTACTCCGATCCGGACAACTACCTGTCCCCGTTCTTCCGTGACGGCAACTTCGTGAACAACGGCTATTCCAACAAGGACGTCAACGACCTGATCGTCAAGCAGGCCGGCCAGACCGACGCCAAGGCCCGCGAAGACACCCTGAAGGAAATCCAGAAGCTCGAGACCGAAGACCTCTCCACCATCCCGCTGCTGCAGGGTGCCCAGGTCGCGGTCACCGGATCCAGCGTGAAGGGTGTCGTCCTCGACGCCTCCTTCCGCTTCCGCTACGCTTCCGTGACCAAGGCCTGATAAAGGTTTTGATCGCCCCTGCCCACCCTTAAGATGGGCAGGGGCTCAATTTGTATCTGAAACACCAATAAGGAAAAAGGAGCCCGACGTGACGCAAAGCGCAACCGAGGCTCAGCCGAAAGCCAAGAAAAACAAGCTTTCAAGCGGATTCTTCCGTTTCGTGCTCACACGCTTTCTGCTGATCATTCCTACAGTATTCATTCTTGTAACCATCGTTTTCTTCGTGATGCGCGCCACCGGCGACCCGATCTCCGCCGCACTCGGCGGCCGCCTGACCCCGGAAGAACTGCAGAAGCGCATCCATGCGGCCGGCTACGACCGTCCGCTCATCGTGCAGTACATCGATTATCTTGGCGGCCTGCTGCACGGCGATCTCGGCACCACGCTGACCGACAACCAGAAGGTCAGCAGCATCCTCGTCCACTACGGCTCCGCCACATTCGAACTGGCATTCCTCGCGCTCATCGTCGCGCTCATCGTCGGCATCGGCTTGGGACGCATCGCCGCACGCAAGCGTGACCACGCGGCCGATGCGGGCATCCGCACCTTCGCCATCCTGTGCTATGCCACCCCGGTGTTCTTCCTCGGCCTGATTCTGAAGCTCATCTTCGCCATCTGGCTGAACGTGCTGCCGGCATCCGGGCGCTCGTCGCTCAGCAGCGAAATGCAGTTCTCCCGACTGGTCTCGCCGACCGGCTTCTATATCATCGACGCGATCCAGTTGGGTGATATGTCCGTGTTGCTTGATGTGCTGCGCCATGCCGTGCTGCCGGCCCTTGCGTTGGGCCTGCTGACCGCCGGCGTGTTCATCCGTCTGGTGCGCACCAACGTGATCGCCACCTACAATTCCGGCTACGTCGAAGCGGCACGTTCCCGCGGCGTTTCCGAGAAACGCCTGCTCAACAAGCACGCATGGAAGCCGGCGTTGATTCCAATCATCACCGTCATGGGCATGCAGATCGCCCTGATGCTCGCAGGCGCGGTGCTCACCGAAACCACCTTCGAATGGAAGGGTCTCGGCTTCATGCTGTCGCAGTACCTGAAGGCACGCGACTTCGTGGCCGTACAGGGCATCGTTATCCTAATCGCCATCATCGTGGCCGTCGTCAACTTCATCGTCGACGTCATCGCCGCGTTGGTCGACCCGAGAGTGAGGTACTGACATGACCGCAGCATCTGCCAACAAGGTCACCGTTCCAGGCGACAATCGTCTGGACGAGCTCAAGCTCGGCAACAAGACGCCATTCTGGCATAAGATTCCGATCATCAAGGAACTACGCGTCGCAGTCGGCTGGCAGAAAGGCATGCTGATCACGGGCCTCGTGCTCACGGCGTTCTTCCTGCTGGTCGCCATTTTCGCGCCGCTCATCGCGCCATACAGCTACGCGCAGCTCAAGGGCGCCGACGGCGTTTCCTTCCCGGCCCAAGCGGCACCGTCCTCCGAACACATCTGGGGCACCACTGCAGGTGGCTACGATGTGTTCAGCCGTGTGGTCTGGGGTGCCCGCACCGCCGTCATCGCCATCGTCGTCGCGGTATTGCTGTCGATTTTCGCAGGCGTGCTGCTCGGCCTGGTCTCCGGCTATTTCGGCGGATGGGTCGATCGTGTGCTCGTCATGATCGCCGACGCCGTGTACTCCTTCCCGTCGCTGCTGCTGGCGATTCTGATGGCGATCATGATCTCCCACGGCCAGTCCGGCCTGTGGAGCGGCATCTTCGCCTCCGGCATCTCCATCACCGTGGTCTATATTCCGCAATACTTCCGTACCATCCGTGCCGAAGTGATCCGCATCAAGGAATCCGCGTACGTGGAATCCGCCCGCGTGGTCGGCGCCTCCACGTGGCGCATCATGACCAAGCACCTGTTCAAGAATTCCACACGAACCCTGCCGGTCATCCTGACGCTGAACTCCTCCGAAGCCATCCTGACCCTTGCGGGCCTGGGCTTCCTGGGCTTCGGCATCGAACCGACCGCGGCCGCCGAATGGGGATACGACCTCAACCGCGCCGTCTCCGATGTGACCGCCGGCATCTGGTGGACCGCCGTGTTCCCGGGTCTGGCCATCGTGCTCATCGTGCTGGGCATCACCCTGGTGGGCGAATCGCTGAACGATCTGGCCGATCCGCGTCTGCGCGCCCGCAAGTCCGCAGGCGAAGTGGTGGGTTCCATCGAGGACACGTCCGTGGACCCCAGCCAGGAGCCAGGCAAGCGCAACGAGGTCGTCGCCGAACTTGAGGCGGCGAAGAATCCGATGGGAGCCAGCGACAAACCGGTGACCGTCACCGACCGTGATCCGTCATTCGTGGCTTCCGAATGGGCTTCCGAGGAAGGGGAGTGAACCGATGAGTGAAATCAAGGAAGGCAATCTCGCCGAGATCAAGGACCTCAGCGTCTCGTTCATGACCGACGCCGGTTCCATCAAAGCCATCGACAAGATCAGCTTCGAAATTCCCCGTAAGAAGGTCATCGGCGTGGTGGGCGAGTCCGGCTCCGGCAAGTCCGTGACCGCACGCTCCCTCATCAAGCTGCTGCCGGAGACCGCTACGACCTCCGGCGCGGTGTACCTGTCGAACCGCGCGGGCACCGAGGAACTGGAAGTGCTGTCGCTGTCCGGCGAACAGCTGCGCGAAATGCGCGGCGCCGAAGCGGCCATGGTGTTCCAGGAGCCCAATTCGGTGCTCAACCCGGTGTACACCATCGGATGGCAGATCGAGGAAGGCCTTCGCGCCCACGGCATGAAGGACAAGAAGGAACTCCGTGCCAAGTCCATCGACATTCTCAAGAAGGTCGGCATTCCGGACGCGGAAACCCGCATCGACTACTACCCACACCAGTTCTCCGGCGGCCAGAAGCAGCGCATCGTCATCGCCATGGCCCTGGTGCTCAACCCCGGCCTGATTCTGGCCGACGAGCCGACCACCGCCCTCGACGTGACCGTGCAGGCCGAAATCCTCGACCTGCTGCGTCTGGCGCGCGACGAGTTCGACGCATCCGTGCTCATCATCACCCACAACATGGGCGTGATCGCCGACATCGCCGATGAGGTCGTGGTCATGTACCGCGGCCACGTCGTCGAACAGGGCAGCGTCGAGCAGATCTTCTACTCGCCGAAGGACGACTACACCAAGCGTCTGCTTGCCGCCGTGCCGCGTATTGGCCAGAAACTGGTCGTCAAGGATGCCGATGGCAAGGTCATCGAACGTGAGAAAGATTGGCGCGATCAGCCCATCGCGGTCGAGGCCAAGGGACTGACCATCACGTATCCGGGTCATCTCATGCAGCCTGATTTCAAGGCCGTGGACGGCATCGACTTCACCATCCACCGTTCCGAAGTGCTCGGTCTGGTAGGCGAGTCCGGTTCCGGCAAATCCACCACTGGCCGTGCCATCGCAGGCCTGCAGAAGGTTTCCGGCGGTTCCCTGAACGTTCTAGGCATAGAAATGAACGGTGTGAAGGAACGCGACTTCAAACCCAAACGCGCCGACATCGGCTTCGTGTTCCAGGATCCGGGCAGCTCGTTCAATCCGCTGATGACCATCGCGGAAAACGTGGCCGAACCGTTGATCGTGCACAAGAAGTTTTCGTCGGTATCAGACGCCCGCAAGTATGTGGGCGATCTGCTTGAGATGGTGCAGCTTCCGCGCGCCTACATGAACCGTTTCCCGCACGAGCTGTCCGGCGGCCAGCGCCAGCGCGCCTCCTTGGCACGCGCGTTGGCGTTGAAGCCAAGCCTGCTCATCGCCGACGAACCGACCTCCGCGTTGGATGTGTCGGTGCAGGCGAAGGTGCTGGAACTGTTCAAGAAGCTGCAGGCCGAAATCGGCTTCGCATGCCTGTTCATCACGCACGACCTCGCCGTGGTCGACATGCTCGCCGACCGCATCATGGTGATGCACAAGGGCCAGATCGTGGAACATGGCGATGCGGACCAGATCATGCAGAATCCGCAGAACCCGTACACGCAGAAGCTGCTGGCCTCCCTGCCGGTGCCCGATCCGCGCGAACAGCGCAAGCATCGCGAGCATCTGCATGAGCTGCTTGCCGCCCAGCAGTGAGCTGATCCACGGAATCTAATAAAAAGGAATCCCCGCAACGCTTGAAACGTTGCGGGGATTCCATTTTATGATGTATGGAAGGCGATTTCAGCGGATGGTGCCGTTGAAGGCAAACTGGGCATGGGAATCGCCATTCGCCTTGGCCTTCAGATATTCGCGTACGTAAGCCATGCGTTCCACCGTGGTGGCTGCCAACGGTTCGGGCAGAGCATCAGGGGAGAACCAGCCTACGCTGAGGCTTTCCTCATCGCCGACGAACGGCTCCGTGTTGCCATTCGGATCGGGCCTGCAGATGAACAGGTGATCCATGTACATGGTGTTGTCCCCATTCGCATAGGTGAGGACCTTTCTGGACGATTTGACCGACACCAGATCGGTGACGACCACATCCACGCCGGTCTCCTCCTTGACCTCGCGGGCAACGGTATCGGCCGGTTCCTCTCCGGGCTCGTTGATGCCATACACCATGGCCCATTCGCCGGTGTCGGAGCGCCGTCCCAACAGCACACGGCCCTGCTCGTCCTCGACATAGCCGGAGACGCCCATGAGCCATAACAGATCGTGGCCTATCTTCTTACGAAGTTCGAGTACGAATTCAGGCGTGGGCATGATGCATCCTCAGGCCTTCGCACCTTCGGCGGCCATATCGGCCATCCACGCCTCGACATCGTCGATCCGCTTCGGAATGCCCGCGGAAATCCATTCCGGACCATCCTCCGTCATGAGCACATCATCCTCGATACGAATGCCGATGCCACGGTATTCCGGCGGAATCAGCAGATCATCCTCACGGAAGTACAGGCCCGGTTCGATGGTGAAGATCATGCCCGGACGAATCTTGGCGTTCTGATACGACTCATAACGCGCCTGCGCGCAATCATGCACGTCGAGACCCAGATGGTGGGCCACGCCGCAGGCGAGCCAACGGCGATGCTGCTGGCCTTCAGGGGAGAGCGACTCCTCGACATCGACCGGCAGAATACCCCAGTCATGCAGACGTTCGGCGATCACGCGCATGCACGCATGATGGATGTCCGAATACGTGGCGCCCGGCTTGGCCGCCTCGAAACCGGCCTGCTGGGAATCCAACACGGCCTGGTACAGCTTCTTCTGGAAATCGGTGAACTTGCCGTTGGTCGGGAACGTGCGGGTGATGTCGGCGGTATACAGGCTGTTGACCTCCACACCGGCGTCGATGAGCAGCAGCTCGCCCGACTCCACGGTACCGGTATTGCGCATCCAATGCAGAATCGGAGCGTGGGCGCCGGAAGCGATGATGGTGTCGTAGCCGACCTCGTTGCCTTCTTCACGGGAGATGGCGTTGAACGCGCCCTCCAGCATGCGCTCCGAACGCGGCTTGCCAAGGGAAGACGGAATCTTGCGCAGAATGTTGTCGAAACCATGCTTGGTGGCGGCCACGGCCTTGCGCATCTCACGAACCTCATACTCATCCTTGCACATGCGTGCCTCGGCGGCGAATTCGTGCAGCTTGTCATCGGCAGCGGTGTTATTGTCCGGATCGGCGAAACCGTTGGCTTCACGGATCTCCTCGACCATGCTGGTAATCGCCGGATCGGCTTCACGAATCACGCGCACGCGCACCGCGCCGGCCTCAGTGCCGACATCCTTGCTCAACGCGTCGGGCAGCTGCGCGATGTCGTTGGTTTCGATGCCGGTCATCGCGGTCATTTCCTTCACACCGGCACGCGGACCCACCCAATACTCGCCATAATGGGCGTTCATGAAAAAGTCCTGCGTGTAATGGTTGGCACGCGGAGCCACGAACAGTTCCGGAACATGCGTCTTGCCGGCCTTCGCCTCCGGAGAATCCGGATCGACGGGATTCAGCACCAGCACCGCGCCGGCCTCGAAATCCTCACCCAAACCGGTGTAGTAGGAGAACGTCGTATCCGGACGGAACGCGTAATCGCAATCGTTGTTGCGCACCTTCGGCTGTCCGGCCGGAATCACGATACGCTCGCCCGGGAACGCCTTGCCCAACGCCTCCAGACGCGCCGGCGTGTACTTGGAGGACTCCAACGGCTCGATCTGCGGCTCGTTGTCATCCCAACCGGTGGTCATGAACTCCTTGAACGCCTCGGAACGCGGACGCAGCGAACGATTGTTCACACGATCGCTCATGGCCTGATCCGGTCCCGGAGCGGCCTCCCGCTCCATCTTCTCGTATTCCTTGTCCTTGTCAGTAATGACTTCGCCCATCACATCTCCTGAACATGCATTCGTAACGTACGGAAATTACCGCAACCCATCCTATAACTTTTCCCGGCGCGCAACGTTCATGCGGACATCTAGAATGGGAAAAGTTTAGTGTGCTGTCCGCAAGGTACGGGAGGAAAACGGGAAATATGTCATTCGAACATCCCAATCGCAACAACGAAAGCATGATCGACGTCGAACGCGACATCATGAGCCGTCCATCGGAACGCAACACCACCAATCTCGACCTGCAACGCATGAAGATGATCCTCGACATCATGGGCCATCCGGAGCAGTCGTTCCGCGTCATCCACATCACCGGCACCAACGGCAAGGGCTCCACGGCACGCATGGCCGAAGCCATCTGCCGCGCCTACGGCATGCGTACGGGCCTATACACCTCGCCTCATCTGGAACACGTCAACGAACGCATCGCCATCGACGGCCAGCAGCTGTCCGACGACGATTTCGTCGACACCTGGGACCAGGTCAAGGACCTCGTCGCCATCGTGGACATGAAAATGGACGAGCTGGGCAAGCCGAAGATGAGCTTCTTCGAAGTGCTCACCGCCATGGCCATCTGGAAATTCGCCGACGCGCCGGTCGACGTCGCCATCGTGGAAGTCGGCATGGGCGGCCGATGGGACGCCACCAACGTGCTCGACGCGGACGCGGCCATCATCGGCCCGGTCGACATGGACCACATGGCATGGCTCGGCGACACCGTGGAGGAAATCGCCACGGAAAAGGTCGGCATCATCAAGCCGAACTGCACCGCCATCATCGGCCGCCAGCCACACGAGGACGAGGTCATGCCGATTATCGAGGCCGCGGCCAAGGAGAACCACGCCAGCTTGGTGCGCGACGGCGTCGAATCGGAAGTCGTTACCCGAGTGCCGGCCGTCGGCGGCCAGGTGGCCACCCTGCGCACTCCAAACGGCACCTACACGGAAGTGCCGATCGCCAAATTCGGCGAGCATCAGGCACACAACGCGCTCGCCGCACTGTGCGCGGCGGAAGTGGTGATTCCCGTCAATGGCGCGTTGGACGGCGATTTGGTGGCCGAAGCGTTGAGCAGCGTACGCATTCCGGGACGTATCGAACAAATTCGTACCTCGCCTACCATCATCCTTGATGGCGGGCACAACGTGAACGCGGCCGAATCGCTGCGTGCCGCCATTGAAGAGAACTATGATTTCCAGCAGCTCGTCGGCGTGGTCGCCATGATGGGGGACAAGCAGGTCGAGGAGTATCTGGGCGTTCTCGAACCGTTGCTGAGCCATGTGATCGTCACCGAGAACTCGTGGCGTGACCGAGTGATGCCGGCTGAGGATCTGAAGAAGATCGCGGACCGTGTTTTCGGGCCGGAACGCGTCACCTGCATTCCCGAATTGCCGGACGCCATCCAGGAAGCCGTCAACATGGTTGATGCCGATGACGAACTGGGCGTCGGCTACGGTCATGGCGTGCTCGTCTGTGGCAGCTTCACAACCGCCGGTGATGCGCGACTCATGCTGGAGGAGAAGATCAACCCCGACCTGAAGAAGCCAAAGGCCGAACGTGTGTTCCAGGAAGCCGTCGATCCGGAACCGCGCAAAAAGCAGGACGAGGCTGACGTGGATTTCGAATCCGACGCCAACCCTGATTTCAACATCAACGATTTCGGCAGCGTCGGTCCGGACGATTCCGTTTTAGCAGACGCCGATGCGGATGAAATGGATGAGGCGGCGGATGCCAACGAACCGGCGGATGCGGAAACGGCTTCGGAAAACGAAACGAAGTGACGAAGCGAAACAACATCGGACGATGACGCCATACGTGCGGCGTACACCGTCCATGTAAAACAGATTGTGGGTGGCTCCCCAGGCAATGGGAAGCCACCCACAATCTTGTTTTATCGTCCGACGCCTAAGCAGTCGAAGATAGGCGTGACAAATAATAGCTACGCGCGCAACGCTTCGGCCCGCGCCACGGTATCTTCCACCAGCACGGCCTGCGCGTCGATGACCGGCAGCTGGGGCAGCGGAAACGCCTCGTTGAGCACGCTCAGCTCGGTGCAGCCCAATATCAGCGTGTCGCACGCGCAGGGGCCTGCCGGATCGAGCATATCGCGCAACACCGATTCGTAGCGTTCCAGATTGAGCTCGCCACTACCTTTCACATCGTCATAAATCAACGAAGTGATACGGGCCTGCAACTCGTCGGTCGGTTCGACGAACGTGTACCCGGCCTCTTCGACGGCACGCTTGTACACGCCGGATTTGCGCGAACCCACGGTGCCGAGGAAACCGACCCGCGGAAAACGATCCTTCGGATAACGCTGAGCCATGCGTGCCACCGCGCCGCGTGGCATATGCAGAATCGGCACCGTCGTCAACGCCTGGAAATCGTCATAGAAATAGTGCGCGGTATTGCAGGTGAGCACAATGAAACTCGCGCCCATCGCCGTTGCCTTCTCGATATCGTCGGCGAGTACGGGGAAGGGATTCTCGTCGGATTCGCCGAGAATGTACGCGGTGCGGTCCGGCACGGAGGAATCGTTGAAGACGATGTAGTCCAGATAATCCTGATCGCAATGGGCATGCGTGGCGCGGTTGACCAAGCGGATGTAGCTTTCGGTGGCCAGCGTGCCCATGCCGCCCAGTACGGCGAAAAACGGTCGTTTCACTTAAGCTCGCCCTTCTTGGTGAAGTACTTGGCATAGCTCTTCTTGTAAATCGAGAACATGTGCCGAATCATCAGCCAACGCAGCGGATTCATATCCTTGGAATACTCCAAGGTGGTACCCCAATCGCCCGACTTGAGCATGCGCTTGCCGGTTTCCTTGTCAGCGCCTTCTGCGACGTAATCAAGGAAAATCGACTTCGGAATCTCAAGCCACAGCTTCGAACCGCGGCCGAACAGGGTGTTGCCGTCGAACGGCGTGTCCTCGACGAGGTCGTCGACGAAATACTTCGCCAGATTGAAGCCGTTCAGCGTGACGAAATAGCTGGAACGTCCCTGGCGAAGGTTGATCTCGAACAGCTTGTACTCGCCGTCGCGTTCGTCGTACTTCATGTCGAAATTGGCCACGCCCTCGTACTTGATGTCCTCGAGGAAAGCCTTGATACGACGGAACACACCCTCGTTGTAGTCGGGCAGAATGGCCGCATAGTTGCCCGCGGCGACAGGGGAGGGATCCTCCAGCAGCGGGTGGCCGAGGAACATCATACGCACGCGATGATGCTGGTCCACATAGGCGTTCAGCACACGCATACGGGAATCGTCGCCGGGGATGAAGTCCTGAATCACCATTTCGGACGTGTATCCGGCATCGTACGCACGCTTGATGATGGTCTCCAATTCGGCCGGATCGTTGAAGATGTAGGCCTTGCGACGGCCCTCGAAATCGATGTTGAGCCATTCCACCGAATTCGCGGGCTTCATGGCCACCGGATAGCTGAACGGCAAATCACGGTAGGCTCCTGCCTTCACCTCATCGGCGGTGACGGTGCGCGTCTTCGGATGGGGCAGATCATACTGCTCGCAGATCTGGTAGAACGTGGACTTGTAGGCGAGCCGGCGCGAAAGGTTCACGTCAAGCGTGTTGTATACGAAATATTCGCGAAGATCGTCGCCGCACTGGCTCAGCAGATTGGCGTACACGTCGCCGCAGGGGATGAGCAGCAGCACGCGTTCCGGATCCTCGGCCTTCATACGCTTGCCGAGCTTGAGCATGAAATTACGGAACGTGACGAAGTTGTTGAAATCGTCGACGATGTGCACGTTGACGATACGGCTGAATTTCGTGGGGCTCAGCTGGAAATACGCATACGCCTCGGAAACGATGCCGTACTCCTCATGGAACGCCCTGGCCATGCCGTAGACGTTGATGTCGCTGCCCAGCAGAATCGGTTGGAATCGTGTCATAATGCCTTCACCTTAGTTGTTATTTGAGACGGAACACACGTTCCACGATGCGGTCGTCGCCCTCGTAAGGGATGTGCTTGCCGTGGTCTTTGAACCAACGTTCGTTGCCCTTGCCGATGATGAGGATGATGTGCAGATGCTCGGGATCCTTGCGATCGCGGCTTACCGTGGTCTCCACGGCTTCGGCACGGTCGAGAATGGTCTTCACGTCAAGCTGCGGGTTGGTGACGCTGTCGTTCATGTCCGCGCAGACCTGTTCCACAGGCTCGTCGTCGGTGTCTTCGAAAGTAAGCACGAGATGGTCGATGCGGTCCTGCGCGGCGTGGACGATTTCGGCGCGACGATCGTATGCCTTGTTTCCAGCGGAGCCGGTGATGAGCGTGATTTCCGGCTTTTCGCTGCCGTAACGCTGATCGACGTAGTCAAGCAACGCGGTGACGGACGCGTAGTTATGCGCGTAATCAACAATGGCGATGGTGTTCGACCGCGTGTCCTTGAAATGCTCCATACGTCCGGCGATGCGTACCGGCTCCATCTCACGCAACGCGTCCTTGGCCTGTGCGGAACCGAAATCGAAACCGGCCGCATGGGCGATCGCGACGGCCGCCGCCGCGTTCGCATAGTTGAAATCGCCGTCCAATGTCAGGCTCAACTCGCCGATCGAGGTGCCGTCGATGACGATGGAGAAGCGGCTGTGATCGTCATTCGCCGGCGCGGCCATGACGTTTGCCGTGGAATCGCCGCCAAGCGCGAACGTGGTGACGGGAACGCTGGCATGACGTGCGTCCTGCCGGATGAGGTCGGCGCGCGCGCAATCGGCACCCAATACGAGGGCACGGCAGTTCTTGACGATCTGACGCTTGCAGTGGAGATAATCCTCGAATGTCGGATGCTCGATCGGGCTGATATGGTCCGGGCTGATGTTGAGGAACGCGGCCACGTCGAATGTGAGACCGAACACGCGGTCCACCTTGTAGGCCTGCGAGGAGACCTCCATGACGAGATATTCCATGCCGTTATCAACGGCCTCGCGCATCATGCGGAACGCATCCATGGATTCCGGCGTGGTCAGATCGGATTCCACGTAGGTGTGGCCGTCAAGACAATTGTCCACGGAGGAAAACAGCGCGCACTTGCCGCCGGAACAGCCATTGAGCATCGCCTGCGTGAGATAGGCGGTGGTGGTCTTGCCTTTGGTGCCGGTGATGCCGACCACCTTCAACTGGTCCTGCGGACGACCATAGAATTCAGCCGATAGCAAAGCCATGGCCTTGCGCACGTCATCCACAATAAGGCCCGGAGCTTGCGTGGCGTCGGAGAAGTCGTTCTCCGACACATAGGCGGCAAGGCCGCGTTCGTCGATGCCCTGCAGATATTCGGCCTTGAAACGGCCCTTGCAGCACAGGAACGTGCCCGGCTCCACCTTGCGGGTGTCGTAGGTGATTGCGGAGAACGGCTCGTCGAATCCCTTGATGTCGTGCGGATCAAGCGTCCAGACATCGTCGCGGATGATTTCGCGCAGCAGTCCGTGCCTATCGAGCAGTCGGGCCGCCGATTCCAGAGTCAAAGCCATGTTTTCGTGTTCTCCCTGTGTATGAGACGCCGAGCGGATACCGAAGAGCCATTTTAGCGGCAACCATGTGCACGACGTGTGACGTCGGGGAAGTTACAATGAGGGTGTGACTGAACAAGAAACGGAATCCATGGCGGGCCGGCGCGCGCGGTTTGAGAAGCTTGCCATGCCCGTTGTGGACTCGCTGTACCGGCAGGCGATGAAACTGACCAACAATCCCGACGACGCGCAGGATCTGGTGCAGGACACCTTCGAACGTGGATTCAAGGCGTTCGACTCCTTCAAGGAAGGAACGAATTTCGCGGCTTGGATGACCACCATCGAACGCAACGCCTATTTCAACCAGTACGCCAAAGCCAAGAGACGGCCGCAACGCGCCAACGATTCCACCGGCGAATACGACGACTGGGACCTGTATTCCGCGTCCGAACATTCCTCCGAACAGCTCAAATCCGCCGAACAGGAATACTTGGACGCCTACGCGCCGGAGGAGATCATGGCCGCTTTGAACCGGCTTTCCCCGGAACGCAGGCAGGTTTTCATCGACGCCGCGATCGACGGCAAATCATACAGCCAGGTAGCTGAGGAACAAGGCGTGAAAATCGGCACCGTGATGAGCCGGCTCAACCGCGCCCGCACACAGCTGAAACGTGAGCTTGCCAATTACGCCAAGGAACGTGGCTATGCCACTGCCGGGAAGGATCGACCATGAGCGAACCAATGGAACGGCACATCTCCATTACTTCGACCACCACCAACACGAACGGTGTGGTGACGCAGGTGACGCATGCCAGCGTGCATGTCGTGGCCTCCGGGGACTGCTTCGACCCGGAGACCTGTTGCGATGAACGCGAACGTGCGCTGATCGCAGCGATGCGCGCGTACCTGCGGCCGAAACACGCGCCGCAAAGCCTGATCGACAGGCTTGAGGCGACACTCGACCACTGTTGTGACGAGTAATTGGAAGGACGTGCGGCGTTTCATGCGCCAAGTGCCACGCTGATGTGACGCGAGGCGCGCCCGCCGCATCAGCGTCTGAATATGGGAAAACCCCGCGAACCGTAATGATTCCGCGGGGTTTTCCATGCTCTGTGACGCTATTCGCGCCGGCAGGGATCAGGCGTTCGGGCGCTTGCCGTGATTGGCGGCCTTCTTACGACGATCCTTGCGCTTACGTCCGCGCATGCCCATGATTGGACTCCTTTACTTGCGATTAATAAGCCTTCGGGATTATCGCACACGAGCGAGACGTTTGCCAAATTCGGCGTCCGCTGTGTGGCCGGGACTTATTCCGATGGTGATTATATCAGTCGAGCATCCCGATGAACAGCGCCGTGCTTGACGTCTCGCCCGGCTTGATGACGATGAGGTCCTTGCCGGTGTTGAACGCGTTCGCGTATGCCGTCTGCGGTTCCACCGCCACGCCGGCCGGATGCTTGATGGCCGGGAAACCGGTGCCGGTGCACACCTGGAACGAGGTGACGGTCTCGTCGCCGCCCACACGCACCTTCTTGCCGTCCGGACGGGTGAACACCGCGGTGACGGTGCCGTCTTCGGCATGCTCCAGATCCGTCCAAGCGTCGTCGAACGGCTGCTCGGTGAGCAGCGTGTCCTTACGCAGGTCGTACTTGGTGCCGTCCACCGGCTCGGTGCCGGTCGGAATGAGGTTCTCGTTGACGGTGACATGCGTGCGCCCCGGCACGGTCAGGCTGCACTTGGCGTTGTGGGCGTCGATCTCATCGCCGTATCCGTTGAAGCCGTTGGCGAGCCACGGGTGGATGGCCAAGGCCCACGGTGCGTCCGCATCGCCGTTGTTGTAGGCGCTGATGTTCAGATGCAGGCCATCGTCGGCGAGGCTGTACGTCGCGGTCACCACGATGTCGAACGGATATCCCTCCATGTTGGGGGCGCGCCAGCTGAGGGTCACGGCATCCTCTTTAAGGGAGACAAGCTTCCAGAACGCGCGCTTGCCGTAGCCGTGGATGGCGTTGTGGCGCTCATGCTCGTCGATCGGCAGCGTGTAGGTCTTGCCTTCGAAGGTGTATTCGCCATTCTCGATGCGGTTCGGGAACGGGATGAGCAGCTGGCCGTGGCAGCAGGTCACCATGTCATCCGGACCGGGGGAGACGATGATGTCCTCGCCTTGGTAGGTCAGTTTGCGCAGCGTCGCGCCCAACTCGGTGACGACGGCATGGTAATCGCCATGCGAAATGGAAAATTGCTGTCCGGTGCGTGGCGGCAGATTGGTGCAGGTCATAAATCACTCCATAGTGTTGTCGACTGTGTTTCCGCTACTATGTTACCGCTCACGATGTGGTGGTGGATGCGCTTGTCGTGTGGAAATTCTGCGGATGAAGACGGCCGATGTCGATTGACGGCGCCCGTGCCTTAATATTGGTGATTGCTGTTGTGATGGATGGATACGATTGGAAGGCGGCTTGACATGGGCAAACGCATCGTGCTGGCGGATCCGCGCGGATTCTGCGCCGGCGTGGATAGGGCGATTCTGACGGTGCGGACGATTCTCAAATCCGCCGATACGCCACGTGCCGACGGATTGCCGCCGGTGTATGTGCGCCGCCAGATCGTGCACAACAAGCATGTCGTCGAGGATTTGGCCGCGCAGGGCGCGGTGTTCGTGCAGGAATTGGCTGAGATCCCCGATGCCGCCGCCGAAGCCGGCATCCCAATCGTATTTTCCGCCCACGGCGTGTCTCCGGCGGTCAAAGCCGAGGCCGCGGCGCGCGGCATGCATGTGGTCGATGCCACCTGCCCGCTGGTAAGCAAAGTGCATCGCGAGGTGCTGCGTTTCGTCAAGGAAGGTTACGAGATCATCTACATCGGGCACAAAGGCCACGATGAGGCCGTTGGCGTGGTGGAGGAATCGCCGGAACATGTGCATCTGATCGAGCATGCGTCCGACGTCGACTCGTTGGATTTCCAACCTGACACGAAACTGGTGCTGCTTACGCAGACCACGTTGAGCGTCGATGAGACCGCTGGCACGATCACCGCGCTCAAAGCGCGTTTCCCATGGCTTGAAATGCCGCCGAACTCCGACATCTGCTATGCCACGTCGAATCGTCAGGCGGCGGTCAAGCTCGTTGCCGAGCAAGCCGATTGCGTGGTGATTGTCGGCTCCGCGAATTCCTCGAATTCCGTGCGGTTGATGGAAGTCGCTCAGGAGGGACTTAACACGCGGTACGCCTCAAAAACGGCTGTTGGCGCCGCTGGTCGCGCCCATCGTGTTGATGATGCTTCGGAACTTGACCCCGCATGGTTTGAAGGTGTCGAATCCGTGGGTATTTCCTCGGGTGCCTCCGTGCCGGACGAGCTGGTTTCCGGCGTGGTCGCAGCGTTGCAAGAACTTGGCCACCAGGATGTGAGCACCATCGAAACCATCAAGGAGAACATGCATTTCGTGCTTCCTGCGGAACTGCGCAAATAGCGCGAACCTTTCGCTTACGCAAGTGGGCGGTCGGAACATCGTGTTGTTCCGACCACCCACTTATGTATTGGTGTGATGTATCGGCGTGTTTTTTACCAAGTGCCGATCGGCGCCGCTACCGCGTCGAGCACCTTGAGCAGATCGTTGGGATTGACGCCGACTGAGAAACCGCGTTTGCCGCCCGACAGCAGGATTTCGTCGTATTGCAGCGCGCTTTCGTCAAGCACCGTCTTGTGGTGTGTGCGCTGGCCAAGCGGGGAGATGCCGCCGACCACGTAGCCGGATTCGCGCATGGCGACCTTCGGATCGGCCATCGCCGCCTTCTTTGCGCCGACTGCCGCGGCCAGCGCCTTCAGATCCATATGTCCGCTGACCGGTACCACGCCGACCACGCGTTCGGAGCCGGTGTCCGCCATCAGCGTCTTGAACACCTGATGCTCGTCGAAACCGAGCTTGGTGGCGGCCTCAACCCCATAACCGTCATCCATGTGATCGTTCGAATGCGCGTATTCGTAGGTTTTGAACGGAACTCCGGCTTTTTCCAACTGCACGGTGGCCGGTGTGGAACCGGCGCCCTTCTCATGCTTTTTCTTTGCCATGCCGCCCATAATAAGCCTTCCACGTGTCCGTTGCGGCGTTTCGGATACGAAAAGGGGCTTCCGCCGAAGCGAAAGCCCCTTTGTCTGAGGTTCAGAGACGAACCGTGCGGATTACTCCGCGCCGATTCACTCGGAGATCTCGGCGAAGTACAGCAGGGTACGCACCATGTTGCAGGTGAAGCCGTACTCGTTGTCGTACCAGGAGACGGTGCGAGCCATGGTCAGGCCGTCAACGGTGTTGACATCGGTCTGGGTCGGATCGAACACGCCACCGTGGGTGTCGCCGATGATGTCGGAGGACACGATGCCATCCTCGTTGTAGCCGTAGAAGTCGGTGTCGGAGAAGGCGGCCTTGAAGGCGGCGTTGATCTCATCGGCGGTGACTTCCTTGTTCAGGACGGTGGTCAGCTCGGTGACGGAGCCATCCGGAACCTGGATGCGCTGGGCGTGGCCCTGCAGCTTGCCGTTCACGGACGGAACGACCTTGCCGATGGCCTTGGCGGCGCCAGTGGAATGAGGAATGGTGTTGATGGCGGCGGCGCGGTTGTTGCGAGCCTTCGGGAAGCGCGGGCCGTCGAGGATCATCTGGGTGCCGGTGTAGGCGTGGATGGTGGTCATGAAGCCAGCCTTGATGCCCCAGTTCTCGTCCAGCAGCTTGACCATGGCGGCCATGGAGTTGGTGGTGCAGGAGCCGGCGGACACGATCACGTCGGAAGCCTTGAGGGTCTCGTGGTTCACGCCGAACACGATGGTCGGGGTGGTCTCGTCCTTGGCCGGAGCGGAGATCAGGACCTTCTTGGCGCCAGCGTTGATGTGGGCCTGGGACTTCTCAGCGGAGGTGTAGAAGCCGGTGCACTCGAGCACGAACTCAACGCCGTCGTTCTTGACCCACGGGATGTTGTTGGCATCCTTCTCGGCGTAGACCTTGTATTCCTTGCCGTCGACCACGATGGAGTCGTCGGTGGAGGTGACCTCGACCGGGGTGCCATCGTCATGACGGAAGGTGCCGTGGGTGCTGTCGTACTTCAGCAGGTAGGCCAGCATGGACGGGGTGGTCAGATCGTTGATTGCAGCGACCTCAATGTCACCGGCCTGGCCGCCACGAGCCTGCAGCTCGAAGATACGGCGGAAAGCCAGACGACCGATACGACCAAAGCCGTTAATACCAATCTTAACTGTCATGTAATTCTCCCTTTAGGGTAGGCCACGCGTGTGCCAGGCACACTGAAGCCATTGTTTACCAACACCGTCCACTGTAGTGCGTCACCTGTACTTAGGGCAACGTTCCGAGGCGCGTGTTCCAAAATGCAGTGCGATTTTCAGTGAACGCTCACATGCATGTCCCGCATGCGTTCAACGGCCGCTTGGCTCGACCAGCGCGGAGGATACGTCCGTGTCCAATGCACCGAGATCTCCGGAGAAGCCATGCCATCGCGCCACGTGCGGCAGGGGAGCCTCGATGGGGAACGTGACGATGAGCGTGCCATGCTCCACCGTGATGCGGGACGGCCTGCCGGCAAGGAACTCGTTGCTCAGTCCGTTGACGCGCGTGCTGCTCATGTCGGCGTGGTGCAGCTCGTATTTCAATCCCGTTTCGCTTACGCCGGTCGAGATATCGCTGTGGGAGAACACGGAGACCATGCGTCCCGCAACGGCGTCGTCCGCCGGGAAATCGAGCGCGCCGTCGCAGATCGCGGTGACGATCGATCCGTCGCCGTGCAGGTAGCCGGTCGCGCCACGGTCGGCCAGTAGCGCCATAAGCTGGATATTGGAAATCGTATGGTCGATTCGTCCGCCGAGCGCGCCGTATATGTGGAACGTGCGCGCGCCGCGCAGCCAGCCGATCTTCAAAGCCGACAGCAGGTCGGGATCGTCCTTTTCCGAAGGCAATGCGATGGTGCGGTCGTTTTGCGTGGGGCGGTCGCCGGTAATCGAATCGAAGTCGCCGACCACGAAATCGGCGTCGATGCCGAAGGCACGGGCGTGGTCGAGGCCGCCGTCCGCGGCGACGACGAAGGCGTCATCCGGAATCGCAGGGGTCTCATCGTAATAATCGCCTGCGCCGAAGATCACGCAGGTGCGGGCATCGTGGAAATCCATACCCGGTAGTGTAGCCGTGCCGGACGAAAGGAAAGAATCGTCATTTTCATGGCTATGCGGCATACCTAAAATGTCTGAAACCTGTGGAGATTGTCACGCATGAATCGGTTCGGAGGCGCGGCGGCGGTTTTTCGACATGCGGATGCTGGTACACTGACACCGAGTTTGTTTTGAAGGGATTGCAGATAATGTGCGGAATTGCTGGTTTCGTCAACGATATGCCCATTGACGTGAAATGCCCGGTCCTCCAACGTATGACCGACATGATCGCGCATCGCGGGCCGGACAGCGAAGGCCATTACATCGACGAGCATGCGGCGCTCGGCCATCGAAGGCTCAGCATCATCGACCTCGGCGGCGGCCAGCAGCCCATCTACAACGAGGATGGTTCGAAGGTCATCACCTTCAACGGCGAGATCTACAACTATCAGACGCTGCGTGAGGAATTGATCGCGGCCGGACACACCTTCACCACCAAAAGCGATACCGAGGTGCTGCTGCACGGCTATGAGCAGTGGGGTGTGGATTTGCTGCAGCGCGTACGTGGCATGTTCACTTTCGTGATCTGGGACAAGAACAAGCAGGAGCTGTTCGGCGCGCGCGACCATTTCGGCATCAAGCCCTTCTACTATGCGAAGATGAACGGCACGTTCATGTACGCGTCGGAGATCAAGAGCCTGTTGCGCCACCCCGATTTCGTCAAGGAGCTCAACGCCGAGGCGTTGAAGCCGTATATGACCTTCCAGTATCCGGCGATCGGTGAGACCTTCTTCAAAGGCGTCTACAAGCTGCCGGAAGGGCACTATTTCACGTACCGGGATGGCAAGATGGACATCCACCGGTATTACGACGAGGATTTCCGCGAAGGCAAGCAGAAGCTGGGCGAGCTGGTGAACTCGATCGACCAGACGGTGTGCGATTCCGTCAAGGCGCACCAGATCGCCGATGTGGAGGTCGGCTCCTTCCTGTCGAGCGGTGTCGACTCCAGCTACGTCGCCGCCGTGGCGCGTCCGCAGCACACGTATTCGATCGGTTTCGGCAAAGGCACGTACAACGAATCGCAGCAGGCCGGCGAACTGGCGGAACTGCTCAAACTGAACAACACCGCCGAGTCGTTGACCGACGAGGAGGCGTTCGCCGCGTTCCCGCGCATCCAATGGCATCTCGACGAGCCGGACTCCAATCCGAGCTGCGTGCCGCTGTACTTCCTGTCCGCATTGGCCGCCAAAGACGTGAAGGTGGTGCTGAGCGGCGAAGGCGCCGACGAGTTGTTCGCCGGATACATCGACTACGGCGTGCACACCAAATTCAAGCCCATCAAGGTGGTGACTCGCTGGCTCACGCATCTGCCAGCCGGCGCGCGCAAGGCGATCGCCCGGTTCTGCAAGGGCAAGACCTTCCCGGGCGCATGGCATCTGTACGCCAATCTTGCGCCGGCCGAGGAAAGCTTCATCGGACAGGCACGTGTGTTTGAGGAATCGCAGTCCGAACAGCTGCTCAAGCCTGAATACCGCAAGGCGCCGAGCGTGCAAAGCATCGTCGACAAGACGTATGCGCGTGTGGAAGGCAAGGGTCTGAGCGAACTGAAGAAGAAGCAGTACCTTGACATGCATCAGTGGATGCCGGGTGACATTCTGCTCAAGGCCGACAAGATGACCATGGCGCATTCGCTGGAATTGCGTGTGCCGCTGCTCGACAAGGAGCTCATGGGCGTGGCCGAGCAGGTGCCGACCAAGTACCTCATCACCGACGAGAACACGAAATACGCGTTCCGCCAGGCGGCGGGACGTCATCTGCCCAAGGAATGGTACGACCGTGAGAAGCTTGGCTTCCCGGTGCCGATCAAGAAGTGGCTGCGTGAGGAGAAGTTCTACAAGTACGTCCGTTCCGTGTTCGAACGCGATTACGTCAGCCAGTTCTTCGACCAGGACGCGCTGCTGAAGATGATCGATGACAACTATGCCGGCAAAACCGACGATCGCCGCAAGATCTGGACCGTGTACTCGTTCCTGACGTGGTACGACGTCTACTTCGTGCACGACGGCGAGAAGCCGGACGTCATCGCCATCGCCTGACGGCGGATGCCGTCCGAATGGTGACGAACACCCCGGGACCGGTGCGACACGCGCTGGTCCCGGGGTGTGGTATTATCTACAAGGCTTGAGAAATCAAGAAAGCGGGATATCCCCACCTGGAAGCCTTTCAGGGCCTCGGGTTCAGGCAGATGCCTTCCACCGGTCGTCTCGGTGAGATATGTAAGCCGCTCTTACGGGTTTACGGCGCGTTGTGATGCGTTTTGGCATGCCTTGAACAATCGAGACTTTGGAAAACTGCCAATCAAAGGATGTTCCGTTGCATGGAATATGAGGATTGGAGTCATCATCAGCGACGAACCACGCATTAACGACGAGATTCGCGTCTCCCAGGTGCGTCTGATCGGCCCGAACGGCGAGCAGGTGGGAGTCATCGCGACTTCCGTCGCACTGAACCTGGCAAAGGAAGCGAACCTCGATCTCGTCGAGGTGGCGCCCAACGCGAAGCCTCCGGTCGCCAAGCTCATCGATTACGGCAAGTACAAGTACAACGAGAAGATCAAGGCTCGTGAGGCGCGCCGCAACCAGAGCACCGCGGAAATCAAGGAAATTCGCTTCCGTCTGAAGATCGACGACCATGACTTCGACGTCAAGAAGGGCCATGTGGTGCGCTTCCTGAACGGCGGAGACAAGGTCAAGGTCACCATCATGCTGCGTGGCCGCGAGCAGTCGCGACCGATCGGCGGCGTCGAGTTGCTGCAGCGTCTTGCCAGCGAAGTGGAGGAATACGGCACCGTCGAATTCGCTCCGAAGCAGGAAGGCCGCAACATTATCATGACGCTCGCGCCGAAGGGCAAGAAGGTTCACACCCAGTCCGAGCAGCGTCGTCGTGGCGATCAGTCCCGTGCCGAGCGTCAGGCCCGCCAGGCCGCCCGTTTGGCGGCCAAGCAGGAGGCCCAGGCTCAGGCGGCGGCAGCAGCCAAAGCCGCCGTGGCATCCGACAAACCGAAGACTTCCGAAACGAAGTAACAAACAAGGAGGGCAGCAATGCCGAAGATGAAAACTAATTCCGCCGCTTCCAAGCGCGTCCGCGTGACCGGTTCCGGCAAGCTGATGCACGCCGGCTCCGCAATGCGCCACAACCTCGAGCACAAGTCCGCTCGTAAGCGCCGTGAGCTGAAGGCCGACGGTGTTCTGGCCACTTCCCAGAGCAAGAACATGAAGAAGCTGCTCGGTCGCTGAGCATAGCGAAAGCTTAGAAACAAAGACTTAATAGAAAGCTGAGGAATCAAATATGGCACGTGTCAAGCGCGCAGTAAACGCCCACAAGAAGCGTCGCGTCGTTCTCGAGAGGGCTTCCGGCTACCGCGGCCAGCGCTCCCGCCTGTACCGTAAGGCCAAGGAGCAGCTGCTGCACTCCTTTACCTACAACTTCCGCGACCGCAAGGCTCGCAAGGGCGACTTCCGCAAGCTGTGGATCCAGCGCATCAACGCTGCCGTCCGCGCCGAAGGCATCACCTACAACCGCTTCATCCAGGGCCTGCACCTTGCCGGCATCGAGCTGGATCGTCGCGCTCTCGCCGAGCTGGCCGTCTCCGATCCGGAGGCTTTCAAGGCCATCGTCGAGCAGGCCAAGGCCGCTCTTCCGGCTGACGTGAACGCTCCGAAGGAAGCCTGAGTTTCCCCGACGGTTCACCTGTGAACTTCAGAACCCCCGATCCGACAAACGGACGGGGGTTCTTGCGTATCGCGTTCCCCATACCGGATACTTTGAATAGACTTTCCGGAATGGGGATTTCCATCCAATGACGGCTTCCACTTGGAACGAACGTCCTTGGAATCCTCCATGCGGGCAACGCGTTCCGTACGGGAACGTGACGGAACGGACACGACAAATGATGACGATGCAAACGGAGGACCACGATGACGGATATCGAACGCTTGATTGATCAGTTCCTCGCGTACATCGACGTGGAACGAGGACTTGCGAAAGCCACGGTGCGCGCATATGACTCGGACCTGCGCAAATACAACGGCTGGCTTGCGACGCAAGGCATTCAAGACCTTAATGCAGTGACCACGCAGGACGTGGAACGATACATCGCCTTTCTTGACGATTCCGGAGAATCCGCGCGCAGCAAGGCACGAAGACTGGCCAGCATCCATGCATTCCATCGCTTCGCACTGAACGAACATGTGGTATCCAATGACGTTGCGGCACAGGTCAAGGCTCCCAAAGGCGCGACGACGCTGCCTGACGTGCTCACTGTGGACGAGGTGGCCAGTTTGCTGGACGCGATCCCCGTCTCGCAGAATCGGCCTCAATCCGAAGGCATGGCGGACATGCCCGATGATCCCGCGATGCTGCGCGACAAGGCGTTGCTGGAATTCATGTACGCCACCGGAGCCCGCGTGTCGGAAGCGTGCGGCGCGAATCTTGACGATGTCGACTTGGAATCGAACGTTGCGAGATTGATGGGCAAAGGCTCCAAACAACGTCTGGTGCCGGTCGGCAGTTACGCATGTGAGGCGATCGCAAGATACCTCAAAAACGGACGGCCGCAGCTCGAGTCGAAGGCGAAAGGGCCCACCGAACGACGCGCGTTGTTCCTCAACAAGCGCGGCAAACGACTGTCAAGGCAATCGGTGTGGGAGATCATCCGTGCGGCCGGGGAACGCGCGCATATCGACAAGCCCCTGCATCCGCACACATTGCGCCATTCCTTCGCCACGCATCTGATCCAAGGTGGGGCCGACGTGCGCACCGTGCAGGAACTGCTGGGTCACGCGAGCGTCACCACCACGCAGATCTACACGCATGTAAGCCCGGAGAACCTCATCGAGACATATCTGACCTCGCATCCAAGGGCAAGATAGCATGAGATGCATGTGTTGCTGCCGTTTCTGACGGCGATGATGGGCTAGCATGGAAACAGTGGAGTTTTTGACACGAGGATGTTGGTAAGGTAAACGGTATGCCTACGGATTTGCTTGGACGTGATTATGAGACGTTTCCCGCACCGGAGCCGCTGCAGACGCACGGTCCGGCAAGGGTCATCGCCATGTGCAACCAGAAGGGTGGCGTCGGCAAGACCACCAGTTCCATCAATATCGGCGGCGCGCTAAGCCAATACGGCAGGCGCGTGCTGATCGTCGACTTCGATCCGCAAGGCGCCGCCACGGTGGGTCTCGGCATCAACGCCAACGCGGTGGAGGACACCGTGTACACGGCGTTGTTCAATCCGCGCATGGACGTGCACAGCGTGATTCACCACACCGATTTCGAGAATCTCGACATTATGCCGGCCAACATCGATCTGTCCGCCGCCGAAGTGCAACTGGTCACCGAAGTGGGACGTGAGCAGGTGCTTGCCGGTGTGCTGCGCCAGGTCAAGGACGAGTACGACGTGATCATCATCGACTGCCAGCCATCGTTGGGCCTGCTGACGGTGAACGCGTTGACCGCGGCCGACGGTGTGATCATTCCGGTCGCTGCCGAATTCTTCGCGCTGCGTGGCGTGGCGCTGCTCATGCAATCCATCGAGAAGGTGCAGTCGCGCATCAATCCGAGCCTTGAAGTGTATGGCGTGCTGGTCACCATGTACACCCGTACCCTGCATTGCGAGGAGGTGTTGCAGCGTATCTACGAGGCGTTCCAAGGCAAGGTGTTCCATTCCGTGATTTCGCGTTCCATCAAGCTGCCGGATTCCACGGTGGCGGCCGCGCCGATCACCATCTACGCGCCGAGCCACAAGACGGCGAAGGAATACCGTGAAGTGGCCCGCGAGCTGATCGCCAACGACATCGTGGCCTGAACTTTGCAAGAGCCCCGTTGGGGGCTCTTGGTGTTTATGAGCGACTCGACACACTTATTGTCATGTTGACTATAAGTGTTAGACTCCTTTCCTGTAAGCAATTCGAAGTATTGGAAGAGGCCATCAATTGATCATGGGCAATGTCTCGGAACGGCGCAAGCAGCCTCCGCAGGTCGGCGTATCCGTGGTGATTCTGGCTTTGGGACCGGTTCCGCAGTCAGATGTGGGCGCTGGTGCCGCTTCGTCCGGCATGGGCTCCACCCTGTGGATGCCGCTGGTCAAACGCGTCCGTCAGCCTTTTTTGGGGCAATGGGCGTTGCCGGGAGGCGGTCTGAGGTCCGACCATTCATTGGAACAGTCGGCGTATGCCGCACTGGAATCGACGACGTCGCTGCATCCGAAATATCTTGAGCAGCTTTACACGTTCGGCGATCCGGCACGTTCGCATGGCGGTCTGCCGATGGTGTCCATCGTGTACTGGGCCCTGGTGGGCGAGGCCGATGGACGAATCGACTTCGCCGGAGGGGACAACGTCAAGTGGTTCCCCGTCAACCATCTTCCGGAACTTGCGTTCGACCATCGCACCATCGTCGAATACGCCATGAACCGGCTTCGCGGCAAAATCGAATCGCCTGACATCGCCACTCGATTGGTGGGCGAGCGATTCACGTTGAGCCAACTGCATGACGTGTACGAGGCGATTGCCGGACAGCGTATCGATTTGGCGAATTTCCGCCGTAAAATGCTTGCTTCCGGACTGTTGGAAGACACCGGTGAGAAACTGCGGATCGGCCGTAACAGGCCGGCGGCGGTCTACCGGTACAGCCGGAAGCCGGGAACGGATTTGTGGACCGAAGCCGGAACGGCATCCGAATCGGACGACACTCGAATTGCTTTCCAGGATGACGACGCGTTATCCGCATTGATGACGGCGTGATCGCCTGCCATCGTCGGGCTTGAACGAGCTCACGACACAATAGGAAAACAATGATAAAGGGGTGTTGATGTCCGCATCGCAACAAACTGTTGGGGGAGAGGTCTCGCTGACTCGCAACGAGCGTCTTGACCGACTGCCGTTCAACAAGGCGCACAGGAAGCTGTTGGTGGCTTCGGGTATTGGATGGGCGTTCGACGCGATGGACGTTGGTCTGGTGTCGTTCGTCGTGGCCGCCATCGCGGCCGACCCGCATTTCAATCTGACGCCGACTGAGAAAAGCTGGGTGCTGTCCATCGGTTTCGTCGGAATGGCGATCGGCGCCGCGCTTGGCGGCTTCGTGGCCGACCGCGTTGGCCGCAAGACGGTCTTCTCCGCGACGCTGGTGATTTTCGGTCTGGCCAATGGCGGTATGGCGTTGTCATGGTCGCTGGCGGCTCTGCTGATCGCTCGACTGGTCATCGGCCTCGGCCTGGGCGCCGAGCTGCCGGTCGCCTCCACATTGGTCTCGGAATTCTCTCCGACCAAACAACGCGGCCGTATGACGGTGCTGCTGGAATCCTTCTGGGCAATCGGCTGGATCATCGCCGCCTGCATCGGCTATTTCGTCATTCCTAACACCGGCGATTGGGGATGGCGCTGGGCGCTGCTCATCGGAGCATTGCCGCTGCTGTACGCCATCGTGACGCGCATTCATATCCCTGAGTCCGTGCGATTCCTCGAATCCAAGGGACGTGAGGATGAGGCCGAGCAGGCCGTGCGCTACTTCGAACAGGCCGGAGGCGTCGAACCGGTCGCATCCCCGAAGGGCGAGCCGCTGCCGAAGATCAAAACCCGCGAGCTGTTCGGCAAGAAGTATCTTGCGCGCACCGCAGCCATCTGGGCCACATGGTTCTTCGTGAACTTCTCCTACTACGGCGCGTTCACGTGGATGCCGTCTCTGCTGGCCGACCAGTTCGGCTCGCTGACCAAGTCGTTCGGCTACACGCTCGCCATCGCCATCGCACAGCTGCCCGGCTACTTCCTCGCGGCATGGCTGGTGGAGATCTGGGGCCGCAGGAAGACCCTGAGCGTGTTCCTCGCCGTGTCCGCCGTGGCCGCGTTCGCCTTCTCCCAAGCCGGTTCCGTGGCCGCTGTGCTGGGCTTCGGCATGCTGCTGTCCGCGTCCAACCTTGGCGCTTGGGGCGTGTTGTACGCGGTGACTCCGGAAATCTATCCGACACGTCTGCGTGGCGCCGCCTCCGGTGCCGCCGCGGCTTGCGGTCGTGTGGCCGCGATTATCGCGCCGCTGCTGATGCCATGGTTCCTGACCTTGTCCGGTGGCAACAAGGCCGTGGCGTTCATCGTTTTCGCCGTGGCGTTCATCCTTGCCTGCGTGGCGGCCCTGTGCCTGCCTGAACGCACTGGCAAGGAGCTTGAGGATTAAGGTCCGCGCGTCTCTTCGCGTGATTGACGACGGGCCTGTCGGCATGATCTGACAGGTCCGCCGTTTTCCATGTGTCGTAATGCTTCGCTAGAATTGGCTCGGTTTGTGTGTAAGTACGGATTTTTAAGTACCGATAGCATGTACGTACCGAACGTTTACGTAAGAGAACAGCAACACTAAGAGAGGTTTCGATGGCGGTTCGCGGCGATATCCGAAATGTAGCGATTGTGGCACACGTCGATCACGGTAAGACCACCCTGGTCAACGCGATGCTGGCCCAGTCCCACGTGTTCAACGAGCGTGAGGAAGTCCCGGACCGTGTGATGGATTCCAACGATCTGGAACGCGAGAAGGGCATCACCATCCTCGCCAAGAACACCGCGGTGCAGTACACCGGCCCGCTGGCCGCCAAGTACGGCCATCCGGAAGGCATCACCCTCAACATCATCGATACCCCTGGCCACGCCGATTTCGGTGGCGAGGTGGAGCGCGGCATCTCCATGGTCGATGGCGTCGTGCTGCTCGTCGACGCTTCCGAAGGCCCGCTGCCGCAGACCCGTTTCGTGTTGCGCAAGGCCCTCGAAGCCAAGCTTCCGGTCATCCTGTGCGTGAACAAGACCGATCGTCCGGACGCCCGAATCTCCGAAGTCGTCGGTGAGTCCTCCGACCTGCTGCTCGGCCTGGCCCAGGACGTCATCGAGGAAGGCATCGACCTCGATGAGGATTCCCTCTTCGACCTTCCGGTCATCTACTGCGCCGCCAAGGCCGGTTACGCTTCCGAAAACCAGCCGGAAAACGGCGGTCTGCCGGACAACGACAACCTCGAGCCGCTGTTCGAGGCCATCATCAAGAACATTCCGGCTCCGGAATACGAGGAGGGCGCTCCGCTGCAGGCCCACGTCGCCAACATCGACTCCTCCGACTTCCTCGGCCGACTCGGTCTGGTCCGTATCTACAACGGCACCCTTGAGAAGGGCAAGACCTACGGCCTGTCCCGTGTGGACGGCTCCATCGAGAACTTCCGCGTGTCCGAGCTGCTGCGTACGCAGGGCCTGGAGCGCACCCCGGTCGAATCCGCAGGCCCTGGCGACATCGTCGCCGTCGCCGGCGTGAACGACATCATGATCGGCGAGACCATCGTCGACCCGGACGATCCGCGTCCGCTGCCGCTTATCCACGTTGACGACCCGGCCATCTCCATGACCTTCGGCATCAACGATTCCCCGCTTGCCGGCACCGAAGGCAAGGACCACAAGCTTACCGCCCGCATGATCAAGGACCGCCTCGATCGCGAGCTCATCGGCAACGTGTCCATCAAGGTGCTGCCGACCGACCGTCCGGACGCCTGGGAAGTGCAGGGCCGTGGCGAACTCGCACTGGCCGTGCTTGCCGAGCAGATGCGCCGTGAAGGCTTCGAGCTGACCGTCGGCCGTCCGCAGGTGGTCACCAAGACCATCGACGGCGTGGTCAACGAGCCGATGGAAAACACCACCATCGACGTGCCGGAAGAGTACATGGGCGCCGTCACCCAGCTGCTCGCCGACCGCAAGGGCCGCATGGACAACATGACCAACCACGGCACCGGCTGGGTCCGTCTGCAGTTCACCGTGCCGTCCCGTGGTCTGATCGGTTTCCGCACCGCGTTGCTGTCCGCCACCCGCGGCACCGGCATCGCCTCCTCCATCTCCGCTGGCTACGCTCCGTGGGCCGGCCAGATCGTGACCCGTCAGAACGGCTCCATGGTCTGCGACCGTCAGGGCGTCGCCACCCCATACGCCATGCAGCGTCTGCAGGCACGCGGCAACTTCTTCGTCGAGCCGCAGTCCCCGGTGTACGAGGGCCAGGTCGTCGGCATCAACAACAAGCCGGACGAGCTGGATGTGAACATCACGCTGGCCAAGCACATGACCAACATGCGTTCCGCCACCGCGGACGTGTTGGAAACCCTGACCCCGCCGATCAAGATGAGCCTCGAAGAGTCCCTGGACTTCGCCAACGAGGATGAGTGCGTGGAAGTCACTCCGGAGTCCATCCGCGTGCGCAAGATCATTCTGAGCCGTGAGGATTGGTACAAGTGGCGCGCCAAGCAGCGTCGCCAGAACAACGCTCAGAATAACAAGTGATTCTTCGCATTGTTTTGGCGCTTCGCGGGCACGGTAGTGTGTTCCGCTAGTGCGCTAAACGCTTAAGAAAGGCAAGAGATGTCGGCGGTTTTCCGCGTATCTCTTGCCTTTCTTGCTGTTTTGTAAGGAACGTAGGGCATAGTGGAAGACATGACGCAACGCACGCAGGAAACACAGCCGGAACCGCAATCGCAATCACAGGACGGCATCGACCGCAGGCTGCTGCCGTGGTCGCATCGTCTACCGGTATGGGCGCGGTTTTTGGTTGACCTGCTCGCCGGTGCCGTCGTCGGCGTGATCGGCACGATGGCGCACCGCATGGGCGCGTCGGCGAATATTCCCTACGGTCTTGTGATCGCATATGCTCTGGTCATCATCTCGACATGGTCGGCGCGTTCACGTGATGGCGTATCGGGCCTCGCATTGCATCTGATCAGTTCGTCACTGGTGGTCTGGACCGTCATGGCCGGTTACGGTCCGGGCGGGGACGCCATGATTCCCGTCGGATTCGGCGAGACGGCGACGTTGCCGTATTTCAGCAACAACGCCGGCTATTTCTGGCTATACGGCGTGGTGCTGATTCCATTGATCATGCTGGCGCTGCCCAAAAGCTGGTTCACGATGCCGCCGCGCACTGAGGATGACTCCACGGAATATGACCAGAACGAATCGTCTGAACCGGACCATGACACCGCCCAACCGGTGGACTAGACCCCTCCACAGCCCCGCGAATGCGCTAAGGTGCTTAGGATGACCCGCAACAAGGAGGCACAGGCGGCAATGAGCGCACGCAAGCTGTTCTATCTGGGGCCACAAGGCACCTTCACCCATCAGGCGGCCGTCAATGCCGCCCAAGAGTTGGCACGGCTCGAACCGCAAGGCTTCGACCTGATGCCCATGGACGATGTGCCGCAGATTCTTGACGCCGCACAGCACGGCGACGGCTGGGGAATCGTGGCCTGGGAGAACAACGTCGAAGGGTACGTGGTCCCCAACCTCGACGCCCTGATCGACGCGAAGGACCTTGTCGGATTCGCACGCGTCGGTGTGAACGTCGAATTCGACGCATACGTGGCGCAAGGAGCCGATCCAGCCGAAGCGCGCATCGCCACCGCCCATCCGCACGGTCTCGCGCAATGCAAACGATTCATCGCCGAACATCGGCTCTCCACACAGCCGGCCACATCCAACGCGGCGGCCTGCCGGGACCTTATCCCAGGTGAAATCGCCTTCGGTCCCGCCATCTGCGGCGAACTGTACGACATCACCCGCATCGGCACCGCCATCCAGGACTACCAAGGAGCCGCCACCGACTTCCTCGTGCTCGCGCCACGCGCCGAAGTCGCACGGCTGCTCGCCAAACCACGCGCCGAAGCTAACGTCGAATACGAATCGGTATTAACGCTCATCCCGCTCGTCACCGGCCCAGGCGTGCTCGCCAACCTGCTCGACGTGTTCCGTGACGCGGGACTGAACATGACCAGCTTCATCTCACGGCCCATCAAAGGACGCACCGGCACATACAGCTTCATCGTCACCCTCGACGCCGCCCCTTGGGAGGAACGTTTCCGCGACGCGCTTGTGGAAATCGCAGAACATGGCGACTGGGCCAAAACACTCGCCGTCTACCCGCGCAGGGAACGCCCCAACCCGCCCGTCACCTCATGGATGCTGCCGCAAGGCGGCGTACGACTCGACGACAGCCACCTGCCGGACGATTGGCAGAACGACGAAACCGTCAGAAGGGAGCTGATGTGGTGAAGCCACGCATCGCAATCGTAGGACTCGGCCTCATCGGAGGATCACTGGCACGCCGACTCGTCAACGCCGGCTGCGAAGTGACCGCATGGAACCACAACGACCGCCCCTACGCCACCGCCGAAGCCGACGGCATCATCTGCAAACCCACCTTGGCGGCACTCGCCGAAACCAAACCGAACGTGCTCGTACTGTGCAACCCGCTCAAGGCCATGCCCGAAATCCTCGGCGCATTGAAACCATTGATCGACACGGAAACAACCACGCTCACCGACGTGGGCAGCGTCAAAGGCATGGTCCGCGACCAAGTCAAAGCCATTGGTCTTGACGGCTGCTACGTCGGAGCACACCCGATGGCCGGCAACGAACTGTCCGGCTGGGAGGCATCCGACCCTACACTCTATGACGACGTGCTCTGGGCCATCACCGTCGACGAACACACCGAATACCGCCGGTTCCGCGCAGTGGCCGACATGATCGTGAATCGTTGCGGCAACCGGCTCATCGTACTTGACGACGCCACCCATGACCGTTGCGCCGCGCTCATCTCACATATGCCTCACGTCATCGCCACCGCCATGATCAACGAGCTGGTGGCCAACCCGAACCGCAACATCGCGGCCGCGCTCGCAGCCGGGTCCTGGCGTGACATGACGCGCGTGGCGCTGACCGATCCGAACCGCACACGTGCCATGGTGGAGGAGGACGCGGCCAACGTGGAGACTTTGCTACGCAACATGGCCAACCGATTGACGTTGGTGGCCAACGTGCTGCATGACATGGCCGATACCGGCGTGCGCCCCACGGAAGGCGACGTGAAGCAAATGGACCGTTTCTTCGCCCAAGGCCAACCGTTCCGCGACTACAAGGCCGCCAGCAGGCAGCCGGAGTACGCCGAACATTGCGCGACGGTCGAACTGTCGATTCCCGAAAACGATTGGCAGCGCACGCTGCTGGAATCCGCCCGCAGAGGCGAGCATATCGTGCGATTCGACGGCGAGCGTACCGCGATCGCGCAGGCGCGTTCCGTGGTCTGACGACTGACGCCATCGCTATGCAAAAGCGCCGCAATCGCAGAAAATCAGTGCGATTGCGGCGCTCTTGTCTTTGCGCGCGGTAGGGGGAGGTATGCGACTACGGACGTGGCCGAGTCATGGAACGTTCCGGCACCGGCTTGATCGTCACGATTTCGTCGGCGGGAATCGTGACACGCTGCTCGGGACGTGAGCCGTTCGCCGCCGCATCGCGCGTCATCTCCAGTTTCTGACCGTCCCACGAACGCACGTGGCCTACGTAATCGCGGAACTTCATACGATGATCGGTAGGATCGACGCCTTCCAAGGTGCGCACCACGATGCGCGCTCCTACTGGAATCTCATTGGGAATAGGCATTGCTGCCTCCTTTCGATGTTCCACTCCAACTGTCTCACTCGCTCGCCACGGCGTCAAGGACCGGCTGCTTCAACGCGCGGGAGGCGGGGGAGATGCTGGACACCAGACCGACCACAATCGACAGCAGCAGGAACACGAGCAGCTGCAACCACGGAATCGCCAGCGTCTCCAAACCTTCGGACGCGTAGACCGCACGAATCACCACTCCCGCGGCGACGCCGACGACCAAACCCAACACCGTGCCGAACACGGAGATGATCGCCGCTTCGATGCCAAGCATGCCACGCACCTGGCCACGTGACGTGCCGATGGCACGGAGCAGACCAATCTCCTTGGTGCGTTCCGACACGCTCAACGCCAGCGTGTTCACGATGCCGAAAATGGCGATGATGATGGACAAAGCCAGCAACGCGTACAGGACCATGAGCATCTGATCGATCATCGAGCTCATCGTGGACTTGTACTCGTCACGGTCGAACACGACGATTGTGTAGTATTTCTTGATTGTTTTCTTCAGGGCCTTCTTGACTTGGGCCGTGTCGGCGCCCCGCTTGTCCGTGACGAACGCCTGCATGACGAACATGGTCTGCTTGTTGCCGATCTGCTCGGCCAAATCGTCGTTGACGATCGCGAAATCGCGGTATACGGAATTCGACACGATCGCGCCGATGGTCAGCGTCTTTCCGGTGGTGACCTTCTTCGTCTTGACCAGCGTTTTCGGATCGACGTTCTTGGCGTCGTTCGTGTACTGTTCGATTTCCGAAGCCTTGGCCTGCGCTCCTGCCAAGTCGCCGGATGCGGCCAATTGCTGGGCCTGCGACTGCAATTCCTGCACATGCGCCTGCACCTTGGCCTGGTAATCGGCCTGCGCCTTGGCTGTGGCCTCCTTGTCTACCACGATGTTCTCGGCCGTGGCCTTGACCTTCTGACCCACATGCCATCCACGATCGTCGGCAATGGTCTTGCCGACGAGCAGCTTGCCATCCTTCAACGCGGCAGCGGCATCACCTTCGGTGGTTTCGGCGGCGAAGATCTTGGTGAACAGCTCCGGCTGTGTGGCGAACGTGAACCCGTTGATGGCTTTGCCGTCATATTTCACACCAAGCACCACACGGTTCGACACCACATGATTCACGCCATCGACCTTTTTGATGTCTTTGATGGCCTGGTCGGGAATCTGCCCGGCCGAAGCCGAAGATACGGCGAAATCGGCTTTGAGCCCGGTATCCACCAGCGAATTGACCGAAGCCTTCGCCGACGTGGCCACCACGCCCAGACAGCTGACAATCGCCACTCCCACGAACAGGGCGGCTGCGGTGTTGGACGTGCGACGTTTCGAACGAGAAATGTTACGTTGCGCGAGACGCCCAGTCACGGTGAAGGCCTTCGATGGCAGCCAGCCGAGCACCGCGCCCGCGGTGGACACGTATGCCGGTCCCGCCACAATCACGCCGATCACGGCCAGCGCCGCGCCAATACCGAGCGGCCAGCCGACAGCGATACTGTTGAGCGCCTTCCACGGCGTCGGACCGCCGTCACCATCCGCGGCGGCCAAAGCGTAGGTGAAACCCCAGCTCAGGAAGCCCAACAGCACCATGACGGTGCCGAGGATGCCACGTGCGAGGACGGGCTTTTCCGGATTGACGGTTTCGTTCATCGCCTGAATCGGCGGGGCAAGCGCCGCATTTCGCGCCGGCAGGGCCGCACCGATCAACGTCACCACAATGCCGACCACAAGGCCGACGAGCATGTCGGAAACGGTCGGATTGGTGGCGCCGGTCAATGGCATACCCATATTCGCCAAACCGGATGCGATGAGTTTGACCATGCCCCAGCCGAGCCCGATGCCTGCGAGCGAACCTACCAGGCCCAGCAACAGAGCTTGCACGATCACCGTGGAGAACACTTGCAGGGGAGAAGCGCCGATGGAACGCAGCAGCGCATAGCCGCGCATCGACTCGCGCACGATCATGGAGAACGTGTTGGCGATGATGAACGAGCCGACAAACAATGCGATCACCGCGAAAATCAGAATAAGCGGTTGGATGAAGCCGAGCGCGTCCTGCGTGGATTTGGTTGATTCGTCACGGTATTCATCACCGGTGATGGCATGCGCCTTCGCCGATCTCGGCAGCGCCTTGTTGATACGGTCCGCCAGCTGCTGCTGCGCGTTGTCGTCAAGCGGCGTGGTCTTATTGCCGTAGACGCTGATCAACGCAGTCTTGTCCGGATCGTCCGATTGCTTGTTCGCCTGTTCCTTGGCCGTCGCGGGATCGATGGCGATGATGATGGCGCCTGCCTGGCTGGCATCGGTGGTGAAGATGCCGCTGACGGTCACCTTATGAGCGCCGTCCGGATAGACGATTTTCGTCTTATCGCCGACCTTCAGACCCGACTGTTCGGCGGCGAAGGAATGAAGGGCGATCTCATCGCCGTTCTTCGGCCACGTGCCGGTCGTGAACTTGGCGGACCGCCACGGCGACGACTTGCCCATGCCTATGGCGAGCGTCGGAGACCCCATGGTGGTCACCGCATCGCCATGCTTGTCGAGCAGCACCACGCCGGACAGCATGTGCACGACGCGTGCCGAGGAAACACCGTCGACCTTGGCTATCGTACCCGCCAGATCGACGTCGACATCGTTGTAGCTTTTCGTCGATCCCATCGACATCGCCGACGAATCTTTTTTCTTCTCCTGCGAACCGCGCACGTACACGTCATGGTCCGCATTGGTGGACATCATCTGTGAAACCTGGTTGTTGAGCATTTCGCGGAAACAGAACGAGCCGACCACGAAACTCACGCCGAGCGCGATGGCCACGATCGACATGATGAAACGGCCGAAATGGCTGCGCGCGTCGCGCAATCCTATGCGAATCATGCCTGTGCGCCCTCCGTTGCGGTGGACGGCGCGACCATGTCGGCTGCAGGAACGTCGTCGATATCGTCGTCGCCGGCGAACACCTCAAGAATCTCGTTGTACGTCGGATGCTGCATGTCGCGGGTGATGTTGCCGTCGGCGAGCACCAGCACACGGTCCGCGAAGGAGGCCGCACGCGGATCGTGGGTGACCATGACGATCGACTGGCCGTAGTCGCGTACCGAATCACGCAGGAAGCCAAGCACCTCACGGCTGGAGCGCGAGTCGAGGTTGCCGGTCGGCTCGTCGGCGAAGATCACGGACGGACGTGCCATGATGGCGCGGGCGCAGGCCACACGCTGCTGCTGGCCGCCGGACAGCTGGCTTGGACGGTGGGTAAGACGCTTTTCGAGACCGACCACCTTGACCACCTGGTTGAACCATTCGCGGTCGATCGGACGTTTCGCGATCTGCAACGGCAGCAGGATGTTTTCTTCGGCGGACAGCGTCGGCACCAGATTGAACGATTGGAAGATGAAGCCAATCTGCTCGCGGCGCAGGTCCGTCAACTGCTTCTGGTTCATGGAGGAGACCTCGAGTCCCTCCACGATCACCTTGCCGGACGAAGGGGTGTCGAGCCCGGCCATGCAATGCATGAGCGTGGACTTGCCGGAACCGGAAGGGCCCATGATGGCGGTCATTTCACCGCGCTTGAATTCCACATTCACATGATCCAACGCCATCACTTCGTTGTCTTTTGAGCCGTAGACCTTGGTCAGGTCGATGGCGCGGGCCACAATCCCATCATCGGGGTTTTCGGCTGTCGGATGCTGTACGTCATGAATGGAATGACGAGTCATAATACCGCCTGTTCGTAAGATGCCTAATCGTCATCAGTCTATCGGTATGGGGACATAATGGAATCGTGCCATCGCGTGAGATGACATTCGATCGCGCTGCGGAATGGCATTTATACGGTGTCTGCGTGGTGTCTGTTCATTTCAGACGAAGCGGAAGGTGGTTTGCATGTGTTTCGATGATGCGTTGGACGGATTCGACGCCTATCTGAAAGCCAACCGAGGGTTGAGCGCAAACACCCGCAGGGCGTACCGCAGCGATGTCGAGGAATGCTTGGTGGCGTTGCGGGAACAGGGTTGCGTGGATCTGAATGAGGTGACCATCGAGGATTTGCGCCTGTGGATGGCCGAATCGTCCAAAAATCACGCACGCAGCAGCATGGCGCGCAAAACCGTCGCCGTGCGTGGATTCTTCGCATGGGCGTACGACCATGACATGGCGTCCGCCAACCCGGCGGCTTCGTTGCAGACGCCGAAAATCCCCGATACGCTGCCGGCGGTATTGAACGAAACGCAGGCGCAGCAGCTGATGGACCGCGTTGATGAGGACGGCATGGAGGCGCGATCGCAGGAACCGAATATGAAAAAACAGGCGATCGCGCTGCGTGACGCGGCCATGCTGGAACTGCTCTATGCCACCGGCATGCGTGTGGCGGAACTGGTCGGACTCGACGTGGCCGACGTGACATTCGGCAACCGCACGGTGAAAGTGACCGGCAAAGGCGACAAGCAGCGTGTCATGCCATTCGGCGCACCAGCCGACAAGGCCTTGCGCGATTGGCTGGAACATGGCCGTCCCGTACTATGCGGTGACATGTCGGACGACGCGTTCTTTTTGGGATCGCAGGGCGGGCGGATCGGTCAACGTATGGTGCGCAAGGTGGTGCACGACCGGGCACGGGAGGCCGGCGTGCCAGACATCAGTCCGCATGCGTTGCGCCACAGTGCGGCGACCCATATGCTCGACGGGGGAGCGGACCTGCGTGAGGTGCAGGAGATGCTGGGGCATTCCTCGCTGAAGACCACGCAGCGTTACACACACGTGTCCATCGAACAGTTGAAGGCGCGATACGGACAGGCGTTTCCACGGGCGTGACGCGGATTGGCAAAGTACGCTGACAGCGAACGGGTATGTCCGCGTCCGTCCATACGCACGATGCGGATAAGTTGTTCCGGCGATAAGAGGGGAAAACGGATTGTTTTATCAGATGATGAGTTTTGATTTGGCTATTTTGCATGGGCCTCCCTCGGATATGGAGCGGTTGTCCCTCAATCGAGTGATAATGAACCCACCATCAGAACGAAGACGGACGTTGATGCCACGGTATTGACGCCCGCCTTCTTTTTGAGCAGGGTCTTACGGCTCTGGAAATAATGGATAAGGAGAATATGAATTCCATGAAGAAGAAAGCTCTGGCTTTCGCTGCGGCCGCATGCGCATTCGGCATGCTGCTCAGCGGTTGCGGCTCTTCCAACGGTGACTCCACCGCTGACAAGGGTTCCAACGTCATCACCGCATACAATTCCGAACCGCAGAACCCGCTCATCCCGGGCGACTGCAACGAGACCGGCGGCGGCAAGCCGCTCGACCTGCTGTTCGCACGTCTGATTTCCTTCGACGCCAAGGGCAACGCCTCCAACGAAGTGGCGGAGTCCATCAAGTCCAACGATGACGCCACCCAGTACACCATCAAGCTCAAGGATGGTTGGAAGTTCACCGACGGCACCCCGGTGACCGCCGAATCCTTCACCAAGGCATGGAGCTACACGGCCAACGCCAAGAACGCACAGCTCGGCTCCTCCTTCTTCTCCACCATCAAGGGCTACGACAAGCTCCAGGATGGAGACAAGCTCAAGGGCGACGAACAGCTCGAGGGCCTGAAGGTCGTCAACGACCATGAGTTCACCGTCGACCTGAACCGTTCCGACTCCGTGTTCGCCGTCAAGGTCGGCTACACCGCATTCGCTCCGCTGCCGGAATCCTTCTTCAAGGATCCGAAGGCCTTCGGCGAGAAGCCGGTCGGCAACGGCCCGTACAAGTTCCAGTCCTGGGACCACGACAACCAGATCGCGCTGGTGAAGAACCCCGACTACAAGGGCAACCGCGTCGCCAAGAACGACGGCGTGACCTTCAAGGTCTACACCAAGGATGAGGCCGCCTACGCCGACATCCAGTCCGGTTCCCTCGACGTGATGGAGTCCGTCCCGGCCTCCGCCACCAAGACCTTCCAGAAGGACTCCACCGTACAGGCCTACAACAAGGCCGGCTCCGTCATCCAGCAGTTCACCATCCCGGCCAAGCTGAAGCACTTCGAAGCCGACACCGAGGAAGGCACCCTGCGTCGCCAGGCCGTCTCCATGGCCATCAACCGCGAGAACATCTGCAAGAAGGTGCTCAACGGCACCGGCACCCCGGCCGCCGACTTCACCTCCCCGCTGACCCCGGGCTACTCCGATTCCCTCAAGGGCTCCGGCAACCTGAAGTACAACGAGAAGAAGGCCAAGGAACTGTGGGCGAAGGCCAACGCCATCAGCCCGTGGACCTCCGATGACAAGTTCACCTTCGCCTACAACGCCGATGGTGGCCACGAAGTCATCTACACCGCCGTGGTCAACTCCATCAACAACGTGCTGGGCGCCGGCGTGGCCGCCACCAACCCGTACCCGACCTTCAACGATTTCCGCACCGCCGTGTCCGACCGCAAGGTGAACGGCGCGTTCCGTAGCGGCTGGCAGCCGGATTACCCGTCCGCCGAAAACTACCTGGTGCAGAACTTCGCCTCCGCCGCTGCCGATGGCAACGGCTCCAACGATGGCGACTACAAGAACCCGGAGTTCGATGCGCTGTGCGACAAGGCCGCTGCCTCCAAGTCCGTCGCAGACGCCAACAAGCTGTACCAGCAGGCACAGGAAGTGCTGCTCAACGACCTGCCGGCCGTTCCGCTGTACTACGCCAATGCCTATGGTGTGGCCTCGACCGGTGTCTCCGGCTTCGAGATGAACTGGCAGAACCTGCCGGTCTACGAGAACATGACCAAGTCCGGCAAGTGAGCCGTTCTCTGATTTTGATTTCGTAGGATCGACATGAAGGAAGGAACGGATTCGAATATCCGTTCCTTCCTTTCCGCGTAATAAACGGGGCTTCCATCGGAGGTCCATGACGGCTGGACATGCGACATCAACAGAAGATGTCCGCGCGTGGGGTATATTTTCAGCTGTCTTTCATGAAACTGCAATATAAAGCACTGTGGTGCAGTATCACTGATACGTAACGGGGCAAGCGCCGGCCGCCCCGGGCCTCATGTCCTATACGCGTGAGCGTAGGGGACGAAGCCGCAAACGGCTGGCGAACGAGTGAGTAATCAAAAGGAGAAACCAATGGGCAAGTATCTTCTGCGACGCATTCTGCAGATGATCCCTGTGGTTCTCGGCACGACGCTTCTGGTGTATGCCCTGGTGTTCGCGTTGCCGGGCGACCCGGTCAAGGCGATGTTCGGCGACAAGCCGGTCAACGAAGCGGTCGCGGCCCAGATCCGTGCCGAATACAATCTGGACAAGCCGTTCATCGTCCAGTATCTGCTGTTCCTGAAGAACGCGCTGACCCTCGACTTCGGCAAGACCTTCTCCGGACAGCTTGTCATCGACGTGATCGGCCGCGCCTTCCCCGTGACCATCAAGCTCGCCCTGATGGCCTTCGTGTTCGAAGCGGTTTTCGGCGTGATCTTCGGTGTGATCTCCGGCCTGAAGAAGGGCAAGTGGTGCGATACCGTCATCCTGATCTTCTCCCTGCTGCTCATCTCCGTGCCGACCTTCGTCACCGGCTTCCTCTGCCAGTACTTCCTCGGTGTGAAGTGGCATCTGCTGCCGGTCACCGCCGGAGCGAATCCAGGATTCCTTGATCTGCTGATGCCGGCCATGGTGCTTGGCTCGGTATCGATGGCGTACATCATCCGTCTGAGCCGTACGGAGATTTCGTCCAACATCGCCCTCGACTATGTGCGCACCGCGCGCGCCAAGGGCATGGACAACAAATCCGTCATGCTGCGCCACGTGCTGCGCAACTCCATGATCCCCGTCGTCACCTATCTGGGCCAGGATCTTGGCGCACTGATGGGCGGCGCGATGATCTCCGAAACCATCTTCAACGTGCATGGCATCGGCTACCTGACCTATCAGAGCATCCTCAAGGGAGAAGGCAACCTGGTGGTGTCCATCGTGACGCTGCTCATGCTGATCTTCGTGGTTTGCAATCTGCTGGTCGACATGCTGTACGCCGCGCTTGATCCGCGAATCCGTTACGCGTGAGTCGAGGGAGGGAACAAGAAATGACCGAAATGAATGAGACCAATCCTTCCACCGTGCTTCCGGGACAGGAACGCTATGTGGCACCGCTCGATGAGACGCCCCTGAAGGCCGTCGACTCGATGGACGAATCCGCACCGGCTTCGAACATGTGGGCCGACGCATGGCGAACCCTGCGTAAGAACCCGCTGTTCATCATCTCCGGACTGCTGATCATCTTCATCGTGTTCGTGGCGCTGTTCCCGAGCGTGTTGACCAAGCAGAACCCGAACTACTGCACGCTCGACAATTCCCTTGAGCCGGCTTCCTCAGGCCATCCGTTCGGCTTCGACCTGCAAGGTTGCGACGTATACTCCCGTGTGGTCTACGGCACCCGCACCTCGCTGAGCGTCGGCGTGTTCGCCACACTGCTGGTGGTGCTGCTCGGAACGCTGATCGGCGCAATCGCCGGCTTCTTCGGAGGATGGGTCGACGCCGTGCTGAGCCGACTGACCGATATCTTCCTCGCGCTGCCGATTCTGCTTGGCGCCATCGTGGTGCTCCAGATGTTCAAAACGAGCAGCTCCATCTGGAAGATCATTCTGGTGATGACGCTGTTCGGCTGGACCTCCGTGGCACGAATCGCGCGAGGTGCTGTGATGGAAGCCAAGAACCTTGAATTCAACACGGCGTCCACCGCTCTGGGATCCACCCCGATCCGCAACCTGTTCCGCCACATCCTGCCGAATTCGCTGGCTCCGATCATCGTGGTCGGCACCACCTCGCTGGCCACCTACATCGTGCTCGAGGCCACGCTGAGCTTCCTGGGCGTCGGCCTGCCCACCACCACGGTCAGCTGGGGCGGAGACATCTCCAACGCGCAGTCCATCCTGCGTACTGACCCGATGGTGCTGTTCTACCCGTCCGCCGCGCTGGCCATCACCGTGCTGGCATTCATCATGATGGGCGACGCCGTCAAGGACGCGCTCGATCCGAAGAGCCGTACGGCCTGAGTGTAAGTGAAGGGATATTCGATGACTGAAATGAATACCGAGAACAACCTCGAGGCCATGCAGCGCGCCCACGGGCCGCTGTTGGAGGTCAAGAACCTCCAGGTCGACTTCACCACCGATGAAGGCAAGGCCGTGCATGCCGTGCGCAACTCGTCCTTCAGCGTGTATCCCGGCCAGTGGGTGGCCATCGTCGGCGAATCCGGTTCCGGCAAATCCACTTCCGCCATGGCCGTGCTTGGCCTGCTTCCGGGAACCGGCCATGTGGTCGGCGGCTCCATCAAGCTTGATGGCCAGGAGATCTCCGGCTTCAAGCAGAAGGATTTCGACAAGCTCCGTGGTAGCAAGATGGGTCTTGTCCCGCAGGATCCGATGAGCAACCTGAACCCGGTGTGGCGCATCGGCACCCAGGTCAAGGAAGCGTTGGTGGCCAACAACATGGACATCGACCACGAAAAGCGTTCCGAATTCGCCAAGGCCCTGGCCGGTGACGAAGTGGAGCTCAAGGGCAATGACGATGAGACCTTCCTTGGTTCCAAGGAACTGCCTGATCTGATCGCCGCGGCCAAGGAGGCTCTTGTCAAGATCGGCAAGAGCGGTGACGAGCTTGACAAGATCATGGCCCGGTTCGCCGAGGAATGGGTTCCGGGATCCGAAACCCGCTGGCGTGTGGCCGATGGCCTGATTGAAGCCGGGGTGAAGGACGATGACGCATGGTACATCGCCAAGAAGTATGTGGTCGGCTCCACCATGGACGACCGCATCGCCGGTCTGCTGTCCGAGGCCGGTCTGCCTGACGCCGCCACCCGTGCCCGCCAGTTCCCGCACGAATTCTCCGGCGGCATGCGTCAGCGTGCGCTGATCGCCATCGGTCTGGCCTGCCGTCCGGAACTGCTCATCGCCGACGAGCCGACCTCCGCGCTTGACGTGACCGTGCAGAAGAAGATCCTCGACCATCTGCACATGCTGACCGATTCCCTGGGAACCGCGGTGCTGTTCATCACCCACGATCTCGGTCTGGCCGCGGAACGCGCCCAGCATATCGTGGTCATGTACAAGGGCCAGGTCGTGGAATCCGGTCCTTCACTGGAAGTGCTGCAGCATCCGCAGCATCCGTACACCAAGCGTTTGGTCGCCGCTGCGCCGTCCTTGGCATCGCAGCGCATCATCTCCGTCAAGGAACATGGCGGCGACGCCACCGCGGTCATGGAGCACGCGGTGAACGAGGATTCCCTGAAGAAGGGCGAAGCCATCATCACGGTGGATCACCTGACCAAGGAATTCAAACTGCCGCGCAAGAAGGAGATGTTCAAGGCGGTCGACGATGTGAGCTTCTCCATCAAGAAGGGCACCACATTGGCCATCGTCGGCGAATCCGGTTCCGGCAAATCCACCGTGGCCAACATGGTGCTGAAACTGCTTGAGCCGACCGCCGGCACCGTCACCTACGATGGCAAAGACATCTCCGGATTCAAGGGCAAGGAGTTGCTTGACTTCCGACGTCATGTGCAGCCGGTGTTCCAGAACCCGTACGGATCGCTCGACCCCATGTACTCCATCTACCGGTCCATCGAGGAGCCGCTGCGCATCCACGGCATCGGAGACAAGAAGAGCCGTGCCAAGCGTGTGCGCGAGCTCATCGACATGGTGGAATTGCCGGAATCGGTGATGAGCCGTTATCCGAACGAGCTTTCCGGCGGCCAAAGGCAGCGCATCGCCATCGCGCGCGCCATGGCCCTCGATCCGGATGTGATCGTCTGCGACGAGGCCGTCTCCGCATTGGACGTGCTGGTGCAGGACCAGGTGCTTCGCCTGCTCAACGACCTGCAGGCGGAAAAGGGACTGAGCTACCTGTTCATCACCCATGATCTGGCGGTGGTGCGTCAGATCGCCGATGAGGTCGTGGTGATGCAGCACGGCAAGCTGGTGGAGCATGCCACCACCGACGAGGTCTTCGACCATCCGAAGAAGCAGTACACCCGCGACCTGCTGGACGCCATCCCGGGCGGCAAGCTGCAGCTCGGACTCGACTGATCGCGTCAGCCATCTGGAAAACCTCCCTTCCCACAAGGGAGGTTTTCTTGTATTCCGGCTAGGCTAAGGCGCTATGACGATCACAATCACGACATCGAATGTGAATGGAATCCGCGCGGCGAAACGCAAAGGCATCGAGCAATGGGCCGCGAAGAACACGCCGGACGTGTGGTGCATGCAGGAAGTACGCGCCCCGCAAAACGAAATCGACCCCATCTTCGACGAATTCGGCTTCGAATACGCGACCGCCGGACGCATCGCCGACCAAAGCGGGCTTGATCGCATGAACGAGATCTGCCGTATCAAGGGACGCGCCGGCGTCGGTCTGCTCTCCGCGCTGCCCGTCATCGACAAACGCTACGGACTGCCGGGACTTGCCGAGGACGTCGATTCCGGTCGTTGGATCGAAGCGGATGTGAAGACCCCGCAAGGCTACACCGTCACTGTCGTATGCGTGTACGTGCACGCCGGCAACACCGACGATCCGGAGAAAATGAAGCAGAAATACCGTTTCCTCGACACCATGCTGGTACGTATGGGACAACTGCGCGATGAAGCGGCGCACGGCGGCAAGCAGGCGGTATTGTGCGGCGATTTCAACATCGCGCACACGCCGCTCGACATCAAGAACGCGAAAGCCAACGAGAAGCACGCCGGCTTCCTGCCCGAGGAACGCGCCTACGTGGACAAATGGCTGGGGGAGTTGGAATTCGTGGATGTGATGCGTTCCCTGTGCGGAGACATCCAAGGACCGTACACCTGGTGGAGCCAGCGGGGCCGCGCCTTCGACAACAACGTCGGCTGGAGGATCGACTACCAGTTCGCCACACCCGAACTCGCCGAAACGGCCCGCGGATTCGTCATCGACAAAGCTCCGACCTACGACCTGCGATGGTCGGATCATGCGCCGCTGAGCATCACCTACGACGTGTGAGTTTTTGCGGCCGTCATCCGGCCAATGCCGGGCAACGGGAGACACACTCCGATTCCCAGCCCGTATTAAGCATGGGTGCTAGGCTAGTCACGGTTGCAACCGTAATGAAATGAGGAACATCATGGGACTGTTTGGATTCGGCAAGAAGAAGCGTCAGAGCGAGGAAGCCGCTGAAGCCGCCGCCGAAGAGAACGACAAGGCCGATGAGGCCATCTCCGAAACCGCTGAGGCGCCCGCCGGTGGAATTCAGGAAACCATCCTTCCGGAACCATCCGATGAGTACGACGGCCGTGGCGATGAGCACGGTCCGTGGGACGTCGACGACGAGAACGTGCCCGACTATGACGAATACCTCGACATGGGCGCCTACTATCTGCCGTTCCTCCAAGGCATCGAACTGCGCGTGAAGGCCAACCGCGCCACCCAGCAGGTGCTCGGCACCACCATCACCTACGGATCCTCCAGCGTGGAGATCGAAGCCTTCGCCGCGCCGAAGACCATGGGACTGTGGGATGACGTGCGCGCCGACCTGGTTGAGGCCAACAAAGACGCCAAGGAGACCGACGGCGTGTTCGGCACCGAACTGACACTGCCGGTCGTGGTCAAGGGCGGACGCAAGGTCGTCACCCGCATCGTCGGTGTGGACGGACCGCGGTGGATGCTGCGCGGCATCTTCTCCGGCAAAGCCGCCACCGATCCGGACCACGCCGAAACCAAGGCGCTGAACCAGCTTTTCTCCAACATCGTCGTGGAACGCGGCGAGGACCCGCTGGCCCCGCGTGACCTCATCCCGATGCATCCGCCGGTCGCCCCGGCCGAACGCAAGGCCGCCAAGGAAGCCGCCGAAGCCGAACAGGCAGGCAGGACGATGGACATTCCAGGCCAGCCGAAGGGACCGTTTGACTCCGACCAGCAGGTCGAGGTCAAGACCACGTTGTCGCGTGGACCGATGTTCTCCGAAGTGCGCTGAGCGAACGACGACCACGAAAACACAAACGCATGGCTGAAACCGAAACCAAGAAAAGAACCGGCCTCGGCGCGCTCGCCGACGCCGGCGATGCCGACGATTTCTCCGTCATCGACGCGATCGGCGGTCCGCGCGGCGTCGTCGAATCGATGCTGCCGGGCGTGGTGTTCGTGGTGATGTTCGTCATCACCTCCGACCTGCATCTGACCATCGGCGTATCCGCAGCCCTCGCCGTACTGCAGGTGATCGTCCGCCTATGCCAACGCCAATCCGTCATGGGCGCAGTCTCCGGCCTTCTGGCAGTCGGCATCTGCCTGATCTGGGCATGGAACAGCCACGAGGCGCGCAACTACTACATGTTCGGATTCCTGACCAACGCCTTCTACATCGTGCTGCTCGCCATTTCGTTGATGGTACGTGTACCGGGACTTGGCTTGGTGATCGAATTCATCCGGACACTGCCAACCGAGCATCTGCGCGCATGGCTTGCCGATTGGCGTGGCGACAAGGCATTGAACCGCGCGTACACCATCATCACCGCGTTGTGGATCGGTGTGTTCTCCCTACGACTGGTGGTGCAGGTGCCGTTGTACCTGTCCAACCAGGTCGGCTGGCTCGGCACTGCACGTCTGCTCATGGGCATTCCGTTCTGGGCGTTGGCCATCTGGGTGTCGTACCTCATCGTGGCCACCCCCATGCATCGGCATAAGACGTTGGCCGAACCAAACGCCGACGCGATGGACGACAACAACGAAACGGAGGAACAGCACTGATGGAATCGACCATCCGCATCGAACGATACGCCGACCAAGGCCGTTGCGTCGGCCACATCGACGGACGCGTCGTGTTCGTGCGATTCGCGTTGCCGGGCGAGCTGGTACGCGTCGTGTTGGACGAGCCACATGATCGCGAGGACCGTTTTTGGACTGGCGAAGTGACGGAAGTGCTGGAAGCCAGCGAGGACCGCGTCGAACCCGTATGGCCGTTGGCGGGTCCGCTTGCCATGGGCGGCGGCGTCGGCGGTGCCGATTTGGTGCACGTCTCACTGCCCGGACAGCTTAAATGGAAATCCATGTCCATCGCCGAACAGATGAGACGTCTCGGCCATGTCGACGTTGACGTGCCGATCGAGCGCATGCCCGAGGATGAGGCGGAGCAGGGGCTGCACTGGCGTACCCGCATCGAGATGATCGCGGACGAGAACGGCCGACCGTCCATGCGCAGACGCGGCACCCACGTGCGTGTGCCGATCGACACCATGCCGTTGGCCAGTCGCGCGTTGCTTAACGTGGCCGAGAAGGAACACGTGTGGGATGGGGGATTCACTCCCGGATCGCAGATTCGTCTGTCTGTTCCCGAGCCTTGCGGCAATGCCAAAATCGCCGACAACTACGCCGTGCTCGTCGATGGCGAGGTGACGGCGGGCAATCGCGAGCTTACCGAAAAGGTGACGGTGTGCGGACGTGAATTCGAATATGGTGTGGACGCCGGCGGATTCTGGCAGATGCACCGTCACGCGCCGATCGCGTTGACCGGCCATGTGATGTCCTTGGTGCATGGCGAGCTTGACGGCGCCGCTTCCGCATGCCTGTGGGATTTGTATTCCGGTTCCGGCCTGTTCACGCTGCCGTTGGCCACGTTAAGCGCCGGCCGCACGCGCATGCTGAGCGTGGAAGGTGGCAAGACCGCTGTCAAACACGCGCAACGCAATCTGAGGGCCATCCATTTGGGCAATGTCGACGCCCGTGTGGGCGATGTGGCCAAGACGCTTGCCAACGTACGCAACGATTTGGCCAAACCCGATATCGTGGTGCTTGATCCGCCGCGTGCCGGCGCACGTGCGAAGGTATGCAGGCAGATCGCCGAATCCGGCGCGCGAAGCGTCGTATACATCGCCTGTGACCCGGCATCGCTGGCACGCGACACCGCCACATTGGCCTCGCTCGGATACGATCTTGCCGATATTCGCGCATTCGACATCTATCCGACCACCCACCATGTCGAAACGGTGGCGCTATTCAGGAAAGCCACACGATGACCGGTTTCGCGCGGCGTGCCGCAGCCGGTCTCCTTGCAGCCGTCTTCGGCATCTCCATGCTGGCCGGCTGCACGCCGAACAATGCCGCGGTGGGAGATACGCAGTCCGCAGGCGATGCGGTCGCCCACAGCATGAAGGACCGCAACAGTCTCGACGTGGCCATGATCGGCTCCCAAGACGAACAGACCGATCGCCTGGCGTTGGATGCCATGGAGGCGGGCGGGCTCAGGCCGGTGTATCTGCCGGTCGCCGGCACGGTCGACATGCAGGACACCGCCCGGCAAGCGGTCGAGGATATGGCGCAACGCATGGTCAGCATCATCGTCATTTCGGGAATCGACGTGTCCGGCGTGAACCATGACGGCTGGTACGACACGCTGACAACCGCAAGACAGGCGGGCATTCCAGTGGCACTGCTCAACCCGATCGCCACGCCGACCGACAGCACGCTGTTCGCGGCGACGCTCACAATCAACGACCGCATGACGGATGCGACGCCGCTCGCCGACGCGGTCGCCGGCATAGCCAACAACGACCCGCACGACAGAACAATCCTCGTCACCACCATCAGCCACGGCGGCAAACAGTGAACCGCTCCACGCATTCGGGTGAGTTCGAATCGGTTCGGATGCGTGGCGCTGAACGCACCCTGAGAAAACCCTGAATTTTGCCGGAGCTTTACGGGAAAAGCCTGCGGGCGCGCATCGCCAAGCGGTATGCTGGCAGCATGAGCGAAAGTCAAACCATGCCTGAAACCAGTGAAAAGGGGCTCACCGCAGCGGAAGTCGCCGCCCTTACGGAAAGCGGGCAGGTCAACGCCGTCAAATCGTCCACGTCACGTTCGTTCGCCGACATCGTGCGAGCCAACGTGTTCACCCTGTTCAACGGCATCATCTTCGCCGCCATGGTCATGGTATTGGTCACGGGATCATGGAGAGACGCCGTGTTCGGCCTCGTCATCCTCATCAACACCGGCATCGGCATCATCACCGAACTGAAAGCCAAACGAACGCTCGACAAGCTTTCCATCCTCGTAGCCTCCGACTATCTCGTACGACGCGACGGCAAGGACGTCGAAGTGCCGCACAACGAAATCGTGCTCGGCGACCTCATGTGGATCCGCTCCGGCGAACAGGTTCCCGCCGACGCGCAGATCGTGCGCACCTGGGGCCTGGAACTCGACGAATCCATGCTCACTGGCGAATCGCGCACCGTGCGCAAGAACGAAGGCGACGACATCTATTCCGGATCCACCGCGGTCTCCGGCATGGCCTTGGTCAAGGTCAACGCGGTCGGCGCGCACAGCTATGCCGCCACCTTGACCGCGCAGGCGAAGGTCTACAAAAAGACCGTGTCCGACCTCAACAAGGGCATCAACACCATCCTCAAATTCATGACCTTCCTCGTCGTGCCGCTGTGCGTGCTGCTCATCTGGTCGCAGGTGCACGCGGTCGGCGGTTGGGACGTAGCCGTCTCCACCGGCCAATGGCGTTCCTCCGTGGTGTCCGCCGTGGCTGGCGTGGTCGGCATGATCCCCGAAGGCCTCGTACTGCTCACCTCGCTCAACTTCGCGCTCGCCGCCATCCGTTTGGCACGCAAGAACACGCTCGTGCAGGAGCTCGAATCCGTGGAGACCCTCGCACGCGTGGACTGCCTGAACCTCGACAAAACCGGCACCGTCACCGACGGCGGCATCATGCTCAACGAAATACGCATGCTGGATGGCATCGGAGCCAATACCGTTGACGAACATGCCGTGAAACAGGCGTTGTACGACCTGTCGAACGAAGGACAGCCGAACGGCACCGGATTGGCGATTCTCAACGGACTGGGCAAGCAGGGATTCTCCGCCGGTCCCGTCGCGGCGCGCGTTCCGTTCTCGTCGGCACGCAAATGGAGCTCGATTGCCGATGACGGCGCGGTATGGACGATGGGCGCGCCGGAAGTCGTGCTGTCCCACTTGGATGGCGATTACGCCGACGTTCTTCGACGGGTCAACGATTCCGCACACGACGGCAACCGCGTGCTGCTGATCGCACGGCATGACGGCAAGGCGCCCGCCGATTACGAAAGCGATCCCGCCATCGACCCCGCATCGCGGCCCGTCGCGCTGGTATTATGCTCCGAGCACATTCGCGACGACGCCGAAGCCACACTCGCCTGGTTCCGCGAACAGGGCGTGCGCTGCCGCATCATCTCCGGCGACAATCCCGTCACCGTCGGTGCGATCGCAAGAAAAGTACGGCTCACCGGAGACGCGGAGCCACGCTTCATGGACGCGCGCGAACTGCCCACCGACATCACGGAACTGGCGAAAGTACTGGAGAACGTGGACGTGCTCGGCCGTGTCCTGCCCGACCAGAAGAAGGCGATCGTCCAGGCGCTGCACCTAGGCGATCATGTCGTGGCGATGACCGGCGACGGCGTGAACGACGCGCTCGCCATCAAGGAGGCCGACCTGGGCATCGCGATGGGCAACGCGGCACCCGCCACCAAAGCCGTCGCACAAGTGGTGCTCGTCGATTCGAAATTCTCGCATCTGCCCGATGTGGTGGCACGTGGACGCCAGGTCATGGCCAACATGGAACGCGTGGCCAGCCTGTTCCTCGTCAAAACCGTATATTCCGCGCTGATCTCGCTCGGCGTGGTGCTGACGCAGATCCCATTCCCATACCTGCCCCGCCATATCACCTACATCGGCGCACTCACCATCGGCATGCCGGCGTTCATCCTCGCGCTTGCGCCGAACACGCGCCGCTACATTCCGGGCTTCCTCAGGCGCGTGGTGCACTTCGCATTGCCGGGAGGCATCGCCACGGCTCTGTCGATTCTCGCCGATTCGTGGCTGTTGCCGAAGTTCATGGGCTGGGACGCACAGCATTCCGCCGCGCAGCTGGGCATGCTTCGTGGCGTCAACGCGATTATCCTGCTGATGATGGGCATCTTCGTACTGGCGCGCGTGGCCCGGCCGCTCAACTCGTGGAGAGGCGGTCTGGTATTGGCGTTCGCCGTGGCGGGCGTGGCCGGCATGTTCATTCCGCCCGTCGCGCGTTTCTTCGCGCTCGTGATACCGTCCGGCGAAATGCTCGCGGCGACGGGCGTCGCGCTTGTGGTGTCCGCCATCGTTTTCGTGCTGTGCCTGTGGTGCGTGCCGAAAATGGTCGCCATTTTCTCACGTTTCAAGAAGACACGCCAGTGCTGAAGTAACGTGGCTGTATCGTTGGCAACGGATAATCGGCTGCTGGAAAGCAGTTTCAACCAGCCACAAAAGCTCGGAGGTAGCATGTCTGTGCGCGACGACCAGCTCGACACCCTGAAGGTGGGCGGCAAGGATTACGACTTTTACCGCATCGCGGATTTGCCGGGCATCGATCATCTCCCGTATTCGTTGAAGGTTCTCGTTGAGAACCTGGTGCGCAACATCGATGGCGCCAACATCACGGATGATCATGTCAAGGCCCTGTTGGATTGGGATCCGGCCGCACAGCCGAGCCACGAGATCCAGTTCACCCCGTCCCGCGTGGTCATGCAGGACTTCACCGGCGTGCCGTGCATCGTCGACCTCGCCACCATGCGTGACGCCGTCAAGGAGCTTGGCGGAGATCCGGAGGTCATCAACCCGCAGGTCCAGTCCGACATGGTCATCGACCATTCCGTGCAGATCGACAAGTACGGCGTGGCCGACGCGGTCGAACAGAACATGGACATCGAATACCAGCGCAACGGCGAACGCTACCAGTTCCTGCGCTGGGGACAGCAGGCCTTCCGCAACTTCCGCGTGGTGCCGCCGGGAACCGGCATCATCCACCAGGTCAATATCGAATACCTCGCCAAAGTCGTCATGACCAAGGCGGGGGAGCGCGGTCGCGACCTCGCCTACCTCGACTCCTGCGTGGGCACCGATTCGCACACCACCACCGTCAACGGTCTGGGCGTGCTCGGCTGGGGCGTCGGCGGCATCGAAGCCGAAGCCGCCATGCTCGGCCAGCCGATCTCCATGCTCGTGCCGCGCGTCGTCGGCTTCAAGCTCACCGGTTCCATTCCGGAAGGCGTCACCGCCACCGACGTGGTCCTCACCATCACCGACATGCTCCGCCAGCACGGTGTGGTCGGCAAATTCGTGGAATTCTACGGCGAAGGCATCGCTTCCGTGCCGCTGGCCAACCGCGCCACCATCGGCAACATGGGACCGGAATTCGGCTCCACCTGCGGCATCTTCCCGATCGACAACGTCACCCTCGACTATCTGCGTCTGACCGGTCGTTCCGAAGAACAGATCGCTCTCGTCGAAGCCTACGCGAAAGCCAACAAGCTCTGGGGCGACGCCACCGATCCGGACTACGTAGAACCGCAGTACTCCGAATACCTGGAACTCGACCTTGGCACCGTCGTGCCTTCCATCGCGGGACCGAAGCGTCCGCAGGACCGCATCAGGCTGTCCGAATCGAAAGAGAAGTTCGAAGCCACGCTGCCGGCGTACGGAACCGACAAGACCGTGCAGGATCCGATCGCGGTATCCACTGACTTCCGTGGCGACTTCGATATCAAGAACGGCGACGTGGCGATCGCGTCCATCACGTCGTGCACCAACACCTCCAACCCGTCCGTCATGATCGCCGCCGGCCTGATCGCCCGCAACGCGCATGCCAAGGGACTGAAGCCCAAGCCGTGGGTCAAGACGTCTCTCGCCCCGGGCTCCCAGGTCGTCGCCGACTATCTGAAGGCCGCCGGCCTGCAGGATGATCTCGACGCGCTCGGCTACCAGCTGGTCGGCTTCGGCTGCGCCACCTGCATCGGCAACTCCGGCCCGCTGCTGCCGGAAATCTCCGAGGCCATCAACGCCAACGACCTGACCGTCACCTCCGTGCTGTCCGGCAACCGTAACTTCGAAGGCCGCATCAGCCCGGACGTCAAGATGAACTACCTCGCGTCCCCGCCGCTTGTCATCGCCTACGCGCTCGCCGGCACTATGGATTTCGATTTCGAAACCCAGCCGCTCGGCAAGGACCAGGACGGCAACGACGTGTACCTGAAGGACATCTGGCCTACCAATGAGGAAGTCGCCGCAGTGGTGGATGGCACCGTCAGCCGCGAGATGTTCCTCAAGGATTACGCCTCCGTGTTCGAAGGCGACCGCCGTTGGAAGGGCCTTGACGTGCCGGAAGGCGAACTGTTCGCATGGGATGAGAACTCCACCTACGTGCGCAAGCAGACCTTCTTCGACGGCATGAAGGCCACCCCGGATCCGGTCAAGGACATCCACGGCGCCCGCGTGCTCGCACTGCTCGGCGACTCCGTGACCACCGACCACATCTCCCCGGCAGGCGCGTTCAAGGCCTCCAGCCCGGCAGGCAAATACCTGACCGACCGTGGCGTCGAACCGAAGAACTTCAACTCCTACGGTTCCCGTCGAGGCAACCATGAGGTCATGGTCCGCGGCACGTTTGGCAACATCCGCCTGCGCAACCAGTTGCTCGCCTCCGTCGGCGAGGAAATCACCCCTGGTGGCTACACCTACGACTTCCTCGACAAGAAGCCGACCACGATCTTCGAAGCGTCTCGCGACTATATCGACCATGATGTGCCGCTCGTCGTGCTCGCAGGCAAGGAATACGGTACCGGCTCCTCCCGTGACTGGGCCGCCAAGGGCACCGTCATGTTGGGTGTCAAAGCCGTCATCACCGAAAGCTTCGAACGCATCCACCGTTCCAACCTCATCGGCATGGGCGTGCTGCCATTGCAGTTCCCCGAAGGCGAATCGTATGAGAGCCTCGGCCTGAACGGCACCGAAACCTACGACATCTCCGGTGTCGAGGAACTCAACAAGGGCGTCACCCCGAAGACGGTCCACGTCACCGCCACCCACGCGGACGGTTCCACGACCGAATTCGATGCCGTCGTTCGCATCGATACGCCAGGCGAAGCGGACTACTACCGCAACGGAGGTATTCTCCAGTACGTCCTGCGCAACCTGATGCGCTAGGCGTCGGACGGGGCTGATACGCGGGCATGGAGAAAGTGACATTGCGGGACGTGGCCGAAGCGGCTGGTGTCTCCATCGCAACCGCCTCATGGGCGGTGAACGACAACCGGGACGTGCGGATCACGGAATCCACACACCGCAAGGTACGCAGGGCTGCTGACGAACTCGGCCACCATCACAACGCGCTCGCCCGCGGATTGGCCCGAGGCTGCTCCGACATCATCGGCTTCATCAGCGACGGAGTGGCCACATCGCCCTTCGCCGGCCAGGTGATCCAAGGCGCGCAGGACGAAGCCTGGCGCAATGGGAAAATTCTGCTGGTGGTGGATACCGACGGCAGAAAAGACGTGGAACGCAGAACCTTCTCGTTCATGTTCGAACACCAGGTCGAGGGCATCATTGGATTGGCTACAATGTATTAGACCCTCCGATGAGGGACGAATGACGTGGGATTGGAGGCCGACGATGGCCGACCCGAAACATCCCCGCCACTACGACGAGGCGTTCAAACGGCAGATCGTGCAGTCGTGCGAGAGCGGCAAGCCATCCCGGGAGATCAGGGCCGGGTACGACATCGCGCGATCGACCCCGCGGCGCTGGGTTCGGGGCATCCGCGACAGCGGCTCCGCCCGGGCCGCGGACAACCGCACGCCCGGGCGGAACGAACCGGTCGAGCCGGGGAGGCGCAACAGGCAGTTGGAGATGGAGGCGGACGTTTCAGAACAAGCGGCGCCGGTATTCGCACGAAGGCAGGCGTGATACGGGCCAACGCCGCCCGCTACCCGATATCGGCGCGATGCGGGATACCGGGCGTTCCCCGCTCCACCTGTTACTGGATGACCGGGCATCCCGGGACGGAGCGTGCGGATCCGATCGCCGGCGACGTGCGCGCGGTCCGGCGCGACGGCCGCGAACGCCACGGCGCCAGGAAGATCAAGGCCGCCCTGGAAAGGAAGGGCGTCACCGCGTCCAGGAGACGCATCGGCAACATCATGCGCGAACAGGGCATGACGAGCGCGTACGCGCGCGGACGGTCCGAACCGCACAGGACGCGGGCCGACGAGGCCAGGCTCGCGAACCTGCTGGACCGCGGGTTCGACGGCTACGCCCCGCACACGC